>Ga0207428_10000037_pt1 | contig 218857 bp, 214 predicted proteins | sample RhiMethybrSRZTD1_FD_187600 | JGI IMG/M metagenome (GOLD analysis project Ga0207428, IMG submission 187600) | Populus rhizosphere microbial communities from Tennessee, USA - Rhizosphere MetaG P. TD hybrid SRZTD1 (SPAdes) (version 3) | ecosystem: Host-associated > Plants > Roots > Rhizosphere >...
TCACGGCCCCCGGCGTGCGGATCGGGCACGCCAGAAGAGGCGCGGCTTGGACCGCCGGGCCCCGCACCGCATCTCCGATGCAAGGTCATGCTCCCGGCCACTGCTTCCCGCTCCGCGTCTGGAGACGCTGACAGACACCCCTCGGCAACGGGGCGGGATATTCTGTGAATAATATCCTATAGGAATAAAGTCAAGAAGACCCTGTGCAAAAGTTTGCGCTTATGCGAGCACGCCGGCACGGCCGCTGTGTAATTTGCCTCATGCCCGCGCCCCCTCGCCTGCGCCGCTCATTCTTCGACCGCTCCGTGCACGAGGTCGCGCCGGAGCTCATTGGCGCGACGCTGCTGTTCAACGGCGCCGGCGGCACGATTGTGGAAGTCGAGGCCTATCACCACACCGATCCGGCCGCGCATTCCTATACCGGCCGTACCGAGCGCAACGCGGTGATGTTCGGGCCGCCGGGCTACGTCTATGTCTACCGCTCCTACGGCATCCACTGGTGCCTCAACTTCGTCTGCGAGGAAGACGGCAGCGCAAGCGCCGTGCTGATCCGCGCGCTTGCACCGACGCAAGGTCTGGGCGCGATGCGGCGCCGGCGCGGCCTGCATGATGAACGCGCTTTGTGCTCAGGGCCCGGGAAATTATGTGAAGCGTTAGGCGTCACGCGAAAACAAAACGGCCTGGCGCTCGACCGCGCGCCGTTCGAATTGCGCGCGCGCACCAGCAGACCCGAGATTGCGACCGGCGTGCGGATTGGGATTACCAAGGCCGCGGAAAAGCCGTGGCGCTATGGCCTGAAGGGCTCGCCGTTCCTGAGCAGGCCATTTAAGTAAGTGAGACGCACAGCACGAATTTCGGCGTCATGCGCGGGCTTGACCCGCGCATCCACGTCTTACTTCGGACCACAAGACGTGGATGGCCGGGACAAGCCCGGCCATGACGGAAAATTCAAATCCTGAACCCCGCATCGAAGCCGAGATCGCGCTTGGCTTTCTCGCTCGAGGTCGCGCCGTCGTCTTCCGCAATGTTGTAAATGCCGGGCATCCCCTTGCTCACTGCCAGCAAGGCAGCCTGCGCCGCCGCATCGACCTGCAATGCGGGTTTCGCCCGTCTCTCGTTCGGATACCAGGTGCCGGGGCCGTAGAGATAACCGTAGCGCAGCACGATGCCCTCCGGCAGTTCGAGCGTCGCCTGCTCGAGCGCGACCACACCATCGACCGTGCGCTTGCGGGCGCCGGTTGCCGTCACATCGAGCGGATCGGCTTCGACGCGCGTGCCGTCGCGCGGCGCATAGACGAAAGCAATGCTCTGCGTGATCATGCGCCGCACGCCGGCCGCTTTCGCGGCATCCGCCAGGCTACGCGTGCCCTCGATGCGCAGCCGCGCATTCCGCTCAAGGGCCTCGTCGTAGCGCGACGTCCCGGGCGCGAAAGGAAGATCTGTCAGCTGATGCATCAGAACCTGCGGTGCGGCTGCTTTCACCGCGCGCGCGAGCGCTTCTGTATCGAACACATCGACCACCACCGGCTCCGCGCCGAGTTCAGCGATCGCGGCGGCCTTGTCCTTCGATCGCGTGGTGCCAACAACCGTATGTCCGGCTCCACGCAGCAATGGTGTCAGCCGGCGGCCGATGGCGCCACCCGCTCCGGCAAGAAATATTTTCATGCGATCATTCTACCGCTCACCCCCGCGAAAGCGGGGGTCCAGGGGCAACAGAGGCAGAACCAGCGGCCCTGGATTCCCGCTTACGCGGGAATGAGCGACGTTAAAGCCTGCTTCAATTTCGCGGATCGCCCTCACTCAGCCCGCGTCCTTCAACCGGTCGAGCGCCTCGGCGATCTTGGTCTTGCGCGCGAGCGCCTCCTCGCGCTTTTCCTGTTCCTCTTCGACCACCTCTTCCGGCGCGCGCGCCATGAAGTTCGGATTGTTGAGTTTAGCATCGACGCGCGCGATGTCGGCGTCGGCCTTCTGCATTTCCTTGGCGAGCCGCGCGCGCTCGGCGGCAAGATCGATGACGCCCTTGAGGGGCAACGCCGCCACTTCTCCGCGCACCACGAGCTGCACCGAGCCTTTCGGCGCGGTAGCCGCCGATGAAATGTCGGACACGCGCGCCAGTCGCTTGATGAATTCGGCCCAGCGCTCGGCACGAGCCTTGCTCTCGGCGGAGGCGCCGGTAAGCACCACCGGGATCGCCGCCGTGATGTTCATCTCGGCGCGTACCGAACGGATGGCGGTGACGAGGTCGATCACCCAGCCGATTTCGGCTTCGGCCTTGTCGTCGGCGAGACCTTGCAGGCTTGGCCATTTGTCGAACGCCAGCAGCGCGTCATGCTTGCCGGTCACCGCCCATAACTCCTCGGTGACGAAGGGCATGAACGGGTGCAGCAGCTTGAGGATCTCGTCGCGCGCCCAGGCGACCATCGCCTGGGTCTCGCTTTTGCTTGCGCCGTCCGGCCCGGTCAGCAGCGGCTTCGCGAGCTCCAGATACCAATCGCAATAGATGTTCCAGACGAAGCGGTAGACCGCAGCGGCGGCATCGTTGAAACGATAGGCCTCGATCGCTTCCGTCACCTCGGCGACAGCCTTCGCGGTTTCATGCGCGATCCAGCGGTTGAGCGTTTCCTTCGCCGACTTCGGATCGAATGTCGCGACCGTGGCACAGCCGTTCATCTCGGCAAAGCGCGCGGCGTTCCACAGCTTGGTCGCGAAATTCCGATAGCCTTCAACGCGTTGCGTCGAGAGCTTGATGTCGCGTCCCATCGCCGCCATGGCGGCCAGCGTGAAGCGCAAGGCGTCGGCGCCGTATTCGTCGATCAGCGCCAGCGGGTCGATGACGTTGCCTTTCGACTTCGACATTTTGGCACCGGAGGCATCGCGCACCAGCGCGTGGATGTAGACATCGTGGAACGGGATCTCTTTCATGAAATGGAGACCCATCATCATCATGCGCGCGACCCAAAAGAAGATGATGTCAAAGCCGGTCACCAGGGTCGACGTCGGGTAGTAGCGCTTCAGCGCGTCTGTGTTGTTGGGCCAGCCGAGCGTGGAGAACGGCCACAGCGCCGAAGAGAACCATGTGTCGAGGACGTCTTCGTCGCGCGTAAGTGTTGTCTTCTTTCCGTAATGCTTGTCGGCCTCCGCCTGCGCTTCGGCTTCCGTCAGCGCGACGAAGACCTTGCCGTCCGGCCCGTACCAGGCCGGAATCTGGTGGCCCCACCAGAGCTGGCGCGAGATGCACCAGGGCTGGATGTTTTCCATCCAGTCGAAATACGTCTTCTCCCAGTTCTTCGGGATGAACGTGGTCTTGCCGTTGCGCACGGCCGCGATCGCCGGCTTCGCGAGTTCCTTGGCGTTCACGTACCACTGGTCAGTGAGATACGGCTCGATCACGACATTGGAGCGGTCGCCGTGCGGCACGACATGTGTGTTCGGTTCGATTTTCTCGACCAGCCCCATCTCCTCCAGACGCGCGACGATCGCCTTGCGCGCGGCAAAACGGTCCGCGCCGTGCATCGCCAGCGTCGCATCGAGGTCCGCCGACTTCAGCACGCCTGCAACGAAATCCGCATTGTCTTTCAGTTGAAGCTTAGCCTCGACGCTGAAGATGTTGATCTGCGGCAGGTTATGCCGCCTGCCGACCTCGAAATCGCCGAAGTCGTGCGCCGGCGTGATCTTCACGGCACCCGAACCCTTCTCCGGATCGGAAATCTCGTCGCCGACAATCGGAATCTTACGCCCAACCAAAGGCAGGATTGCGTTGGTCCCGATCAGCGCCTTGTAGCGATCGTCCTCCGGGTTCACCGCAACGGCGGTGTCGCCCAACATCGTTTCCGGCCGGGTCGTGGCGACAACGATGTAGGTCGACGGATCCTCCGCCTTGAACGTTCTGCCTTCCAGTGGATAGCGCAAGTACCAGAGGTGGCCCTTGGTCTCGACCTGGATCACTTCAAGGTCGGAGATCGCGGTCAGCAGCTTCGGGTCCCAGTTGACCAGCCGCTTGTCCTTGTAGATGAGCCCGGCGCGATGAAGTTCTACAAAAACTTTAAGAACGGCACGCGACAGGCCCTCGTCCATCGTGAAGCGCTCGCGCGACCAGTCGCAGGAGGCGCCGAGCCGCTTGAGCTGGTTGACGATGGTGCCGCCCGACTCTGCCTTCCACTCCCAGACGCGCTTGAGGAACTTCTCCCGCCCCATTTCGCGGCGGCCAGGTTCTTGGCGCTCCATGAGCTGACGCTCGACCACCATCTGGGTCGCGATGCCGGCATGGTCGGTGCCCGGCTGCCAGAGCACGTCCCTGCCGCGCATGCGCTCGAACCGGCACAAAATGTCCTGCAGCGTGTTGTTGAGCGCATGGCCCATATGCAGCGAGCCGGTGACGTTGGGCGGCGGGATCACGATAGAGTAAGGCGCAGCAGCAGCGCGCTCGGGCCGGCCGGCGTGGAAGGCGCCCGCCTCTTCCCAAGTCCGGTAGATACGGCCCTCGACGTCGGAGGGCTGGTAGGTCTTATCGATCGTCATTTGGTTTGCTTGAAATCGCTCGCGCGGTAGAAAGCCCGCCGGACCCGCCGGAGTCAACTTTGACCACCTCGTCAACCGCTTCAGGCGGCAGCGCCACCTCCGCCATCACGCTTTTGGCGGTCGCATCATTCGCCAGCCAGTCGATGGTGCGGGTTTCCGATTCGCTGTTGCCGCAGATCTCGACCGACATGGGCGTGAGCGTCGGCGCGGCTTCGATCGTCGTCACCGCCTACGCCCTCGCGCACGGCTCGGTCCAGCTTGTCATCGGCCCGGTCGGCGACCGCTTCGGCAAATATCCCTGCATCATCGCGGCTTGCGCCGCCGCCACCGTGCTGGTGCTGCTCTGCGGCCTGGCGACCTCGCTGCCGATGCTAGTCGTCGCGCGCCTCGCCTGCGGGCTCGCGGCCGGCTGGATCATCCCGCTCGCCTTCGCCTTCCTCGGCGATGTCATTCCCTACGAGCGCCGGCAACAGGTGCTCGGCACCTTTTTGTCGGGCCAGATCCTCGGCCAGCTGTTCGGCCAGGCCGCCGGCGGCGTGCTTGGCGATTTGTTCGGCTGGCGGCGCGTATTCTTTTTCCTCGCCGCGCTGTTTGCGCTCGCCACTATCGCACTCGTGATCGAATTTCTGCGCAATCCGATCACGCGCGCCGGTCACGCCACCGCCACCCGCTCGCGCGGTTTCGTTGTCGACAATCTCACCGTGCTGCGCTCACCCTGGGCACGCGCCATCATTGTCATGGCCTTCATCGAAAGCCTGTTCATGTTCGGGGGCTTTGCCTATGTCGGCGCCGACCTGCACCTGCGCTTCGGCGTGAATTTTGCAGTTGTCGGTCTTTTCGTGGGCGCCTTCGCGATCGGTGGCCTGATCTACAGCCTGTCGGTACGACGGCTGGTCGAGCGGCTCGGGCAGATCGGCCTCGTCACCGGAGGTGGCGCAATGCTCGCACTCGCCTACGCGACGATCGCGTTTGCGCCGCATGCCTACTTCGCGCCCTTCGCCATCACCGGCATCGGGCTCGGTTATTACATGCTGCACAACACGCTGCAGACCAACGCCACGCAGATGACGCCGGAAGCGCGCGCCACCGCGGTGGGGATTTTTTCGGCCGCACTCTATTTTGGTCAGACGCTCGGTGTCGCGATCAACGCGCCGATCTTCGACCGTTTCAGCGCAGTTCCGATATTCGTAATGTCCGGCGCTGGCTTGCTCGCGCTCGGACTGTGGTTTGCGCACGTGCTGAGGCGCAGACGGGCAGCGGGATTATAAGTTCGGCCACAGACATTGAGACAGCCTCCGCTCATTCCCGCGAAAGCGGGAATCCAAGGCGCAATGTGTGGTCTGGGAATTTTGCCTGGACACCCGCTTTCGCGGGGGTGAGCGGAATATGTGTTCTACGGCCTTCCGCGCGAGACGCGTTCGATCTCGGCGCGCACGATGCGCTCGACCATTCCCGGCAGATTGTCATCGAGCCACGACTTGAGCATCGGACGCAGCATTTCGCGCACCAGATCCTCGAGCGTGCGCGCGTTCTGTCCGATCACCGTGTGGGCGAGCGTGTTGAACGCACTGTCGACCGCCTTCACCGTTTCGCTCGAGATCAATGCGCGATCGGACGCCGCGGGTGCCGGTTCGGGCTTATTCGCAAACACGACATCAGGATTGGCGTCGATGGTGCGGAAGCTCGGTGCCGGGCCGGGCGCCGGCGTCGCCTGCGACGTCATCGCCTCGGTCAGATCAAACACATCGGGCGCGGCAGACTGCGATGCGGCCGGTTTCGGCGTCGCCTTCGGCGGTCCATCGAGTTCCGCGAGCATGGCGTCGATATCATCCTGGCTGTTGGCGACCGGCTTGGGCGTCGGCAAAGCGGCCGGTTTGGCGGGCGGCGCTGGCGGTGGTGTCGCCGGCGCGGCCGTCTGTTTGGCCGACGGCGTGGGTTCCGGCGCCCCCGTTGGTCCTTTGGCAGGCTTGGCGTCGTCGTCGGCAATGATCCGTCGGATGGAGGCAAGGATTTCCTCCATCGATGGCTCCTGGGCCTTCGCAGTTTGCGTCATCCCCTAAAAATCCTGACACGCTCCCCGCGTTCCGCGCAGCAAAAAGCACAGCCATCAGCCGCGCGAATCGCTACCGCATACCATTTATACGCTAGAGTGACGCCGATTTGGCAGATGGAATGTCGCGTCCATGCAATGAGTTGTGGACACGAACGTGCCCGGCCGGTGCAACTTTGATTCGCCTTTAACGTCCGTCGGGCGTGCGCACGCCGGCCCAGCTGTCGCGTACCTGATGATAGTGCACGGCGGCATCATAGGTCGGCACCCGCAATGCCAGGATTTGCGGCGAGAGCCGCCCGACCGACGCGAGCAACGTATAGGACGCAACCACCCGGTCACGCTGGGCGCTGACCAGTGCCACACGTGCGTTGACCAACTCCTGCTGCGCGTTGAGGACGTCGAGCGTGGTGCGCTGGCCGACGCGCGCCTCCTCACGTACGCCGTTGAGCGCGATTTCCGACGCCTGCACCTGCGCCTGTGTCGCCTCGATATTGGCTTTCGCCGCCTCGAGCTGACCCCAGGACTGCACGATGTTCTGACGTACCGAGTCGCGTGAGGTGTCGAGATTGAGCCGCTGCTGCCCGAGCGTTTCCTTCGCTTGGCGGATCAACGCATATTCCGAGCCACCCTGGTAGATCGGGATGGTCAACTGGCCGAGCACGAGCGCGTTGAAGCTCTTGAGCCCGAGCAGACTCTGCTCGTTGTTCTGCTGCGCGCTGCCCTGCAAGGACAGCGTCGGATAGAGCGCGCCTTCCGCAACCTTCACCGCCTGCAAGGCGACATCGACATTATATTGCGCCGTCGTGACCTGCGGATGCGTCGCCGTGCCCACGTCGACCGAACCCGGCAAGGTGTTCGGCGAAAAGCGATCGACCGGGGCGCCCGGCGCAAGCTTTCCGGGCTGGACGCCGATCACCTGACGATAGGTTGCGACCGATGCAGTGTAGGTCGCCTCCGCGCTCAGCACCTGCGAGCGGCCGGAAGCCAGACGCGATTCCGATTGCGCGACGTCGGTGCGCGTCACTTCACCGACATTGAAGCGGTCGCGCGTCTGGCGCAACTGCTCCTGCAGCACTTCGACGTTGCGCCGCTGCAGGTCGAGAATGGCCGTGTCGCGCAGGAGATTCATGTAGGCGGTCACCGCGCTGAGCAGCACCGTCTGCTCGGTGGTGCGCAAGCTTTCGCGCGCCGACTGCACCTGCCCCTCGGCCTGGCGCGTGCGGTTGGCGGTCTGAAATCCGTTGTAGAGCGTCTGGGTCACCGTGACGCCACCGCCATACGGCGTCATTTGTCCCGACAGGTGAGTGTAAGGCGAAGTGTTCGTAGTCGAGGGCACGAATGGCAACTGTCGCGTCGTCGTGTCCCAATATTGCGAGCCGACCGAACCGCTCGCCGTGACCCGCGGCCGGTAGCCGGCCAAAGCCTGCGGCACCCCTTCATCGATCGCGCGCACGGCAGCGCGCTGCGCGTTCAACGACGGATTGTTCTGATAGGCCAGCACCAGGGCGCCTTCGAGCGTATCGGCCTGCGCCGGAACCAAAAAGTACGCGCATGCGGTCCATGCAACCGTACCGGCCGCAAGCCCACGCGCCCAGCCTCTGGCTCCCCACCCCGCCATCAAACCCCGTCCAAAACCAGCCCGTGACGCGACTGGTACCCTGCCAGATTCGCGCCGACGCATCGAACGCCGAACAATATGCGCCCGGACGCAACGTTAAAACCCCCCAAGCCCACGCGCCTACAAAAAGGGGGAAACTGACGTATTTACGCAACGATCGGAAAAAGCCTGTAATCAGAAGGCGAAAACCGGGGTCTTTGCAAAGCCAGGCAGCACCGCGGCAGTGGCATCGAAGATGGGCCGCCCTCCCAGTTCGTCGCCGCTACGGCAATAGAGCATAGCTTTGGAGCCCGGGCCGCTGCCGAGAACGCAAACGAGCCGCCCGCCCTCCCTGATCTGACTGAGAAACGTCTCCGGCGGCACCTCGGTCGCGCCTTCCAGCACGATCGCGTCATAGGGCGAGCTTTGCGGCCACCCGGCGGTAAGAGATCCACTGACAACGGTCGCGTTCGGCTGCCCCGCGAGTTCCGAGCGCGCGGCCCGGGCCAGGTCGGCGTCCTGCTCCAGCGCGATCACCTGACCGGCAACACGGGCGAGTACCGCGGCGCCGTAACCGGTCGCGCAGCCGACATCGAGAACGCGGTCGCCCGGCGCAATGTTGGCAGCGTGGATGAGCTTGCCGAGCACCATCGGCTTGAGCAACCGTCGCGATCCGCTCTTGCCGACCGGCAGATCGAGGTCGAGGTAAGCAATAGCCGCCGAAGCCGGCGGGACGAAGCGCTCGCGCGGTATATCGAGCATGGCGCTGAGGATGCGCAGATCGGTCACATCGGCGGTGCGGACCTGCCCGTCCACCATATGCCGGCGAGCGGTTGCAAAATCGGTCATCGCGGTTCTCGATCTGAAGACGTGCCGTCAGGAAGAGCGTTCTTTTGCGGCAACAAGCAGGAAAACGCAAGTTTCGCCATGCGAATGTCACGTGATTGTCGGGGGGCTTTCGCTCCTATATAGGCATGGCCGACCCGACGCCTTGATCTCACAAGTTGGCCACGTGGCGGAGTGGTGACGCAGCGGACTGCAAATCCGTGCACGCCGGTTCGATTCCGGCCGTGGCCTCCAATACCCAGCTTTTTGCAACTTGCGTTCACACTGTGTCCCTTTTGGATGCGTGTATCCTGAGGATACTCAGGCCTGGCTGGGCGACTTGTTCTAACCGCATGCTGGCCCTACAACCGGCCCGGTCGCAGGAGAGGGCCCGTAGAAGACTGCCCCTCAGCAAGCGTGTCATGAGTATTGAGTGTCTCACCAGCGTATCAACTCGCGGAGATGCCCTGGGAGGCGAACTCACCGATCCATTGATCACGGTGATCTATCCGCTGTTCGACCTTCGCGGACGCACGGCCGACGTCGTGCGGACTTGGACGGAGCAGCAGACCCTGTCACGCAAACACTACCGCGTTTGCGTCATGTCTTCGGGAGAGGATGCGTCAGACCAGCATGCACTGCCGCTGGGCGATAGCGATCAGCTAATTGAGGTGCCACAAGCTAACGACGCCGCCATGTGGAATGCCGGCGCTGCGAAGGCAACAACGCCTTGGCTCGTCTTCATCGAAGGGCATAGCCTGGGCGATCCGAAATGTCTTGAGCATGTAGCCCAGTGGATCTCTGCCGGGCACGGTGTAGTCGGCAATTTCACAGTGCGCCACAGCGATGCCCACTTGATGGCACGCCTCGCTGATCGGTGGTTTGGCCAAATTCAGTCCATCTGGCGTAGTGCGGGAACGTGGCGCCGTGTGCACCGGAGCGGGTTTGCAATCCGCGCCGATGTCTTCGCCCGAGTGGGAGGTTTTGTCAGCGAGTACGGTCAATTCGCACCAGCACTGCTATCTGCCCGTCTTGATACATTGGCGGTGCAGATCGATGACATTTCGGGCGCCGCCGTTCTTCATCTGGATGATGCAGCCACTCGCGATCACCATTACGACACGGCAGACTACGCCAGAGGTGAGATCGCGTGCCGGTCAAGCGAGCCGCAAGACTTTTTTGAGCGCTATTTCGGTCACTCGGATCTGTGGTCCAACAGACTTTGCCGCGACAGGAATATGCGACGGCGCATGCTGCGCGCAATCGCCTTCGTTGCAGTGTCGCATCCTCGACATCTACCCACCCTCATTACCATCGCTGTGCCACTACTGCGGGATGCTATTGCGGGCACGTCGGTGTGGGGTTGGTTGCAACGAGCCCTGATCAAATTGGACGAATTTGCAATCGACCATCTGCCTCTTACCTCAAAGCTGCAGTGGAGGCGGTTTTTGCGCGCGCATCGGCGCGTGGTCACTCAGGCCCAATATGATTGGACGCGCCACCATCTTGATCCCGGAACGCCGCAAGCGGCTCCTGTGTCTTTTCCAGTTGAAGCAGCGACCCCGAGCGACCTTGGCGGAATCCACGCGCTGGAACGGTTCGAAAGCAGGAACTTTCGTTGGACATGGCCGATGTTCGTGCTGCGTATTGATTCGGACGCCACCGCCTTAGAACTCCATATCGACACGAACGGGCTGCGCGGCAATCCACTCGACAGCCTCATTGCGGTAGTGATTGGCGGCACGATCCTGCCGAGATCAGCATTGTCGGTGAAGGCCGGTGTATGGATCATTGCCCTGCCCGAAGAACTCGCCAGCGCAGCGCGCGATGGAATTCTCGTGATTTGCAAAGCGCTCGTCCCCAGACGGACTGGATCTTCCGATCGCAGATGTCTCGGGCTTCCGATATTTACAATCGATTTCAAAAGGGCTGAGTGAATTGGGCAACGCGGTCAGGTCACTTCGAAAAGTGATCATTGTGAATACGGCTGACGAGGGCGGCGGCTCCGAACGGATGTCGATGCTCACGCTCGAGGGATTTTTGGAACGCGGCATTGATGCCTGGTTATTGGTGGGCGACAAGAAGACAGATCATCCGCGGGTTGTGCCGTTTTTTCTCAGTCCGTTTTTTGACTATGGGCCGTTTCAGGGACTCGCGGGCCGAGCCATTCTTGGACTGGCCCGACGCGGCTCGCGCGCCATTGGGCTGGAGGACTTCGAGTACCCCTATTCCCACCATGTGCTCAGTTTGACGGGATCCGCTCCTGACCTGGTGCTCTGCCACAATTTGCATCCCAATTTTTTCGATTTGCGTGCGCTTGCTGCACTCAGCAGGACCGTGCCGGTGGCGGTCCGCTTGTTCTGCTCCTGGCTGTTCACTGGGCATTGCGCGCAGGCTCTGGGGTGTGAACGATGGGAGATCGGCTGCGGCGCCTGCCCTGATCTCGACCTGCCACCCGCGATCCCGTTCGACTTGACGCGCTTGAACTGGCACCGCAAGCGTCGCGCGCTAGCCGACTGCCGGTTATTTGTCTCAGCAGAGTCCGAATGGATGTTGCAGCGCGCGCGCCGGTCATTGCTTGCCCCAGCCGTCGTCGACTGGAGGTGCATCCGGGGCGGAGTGGATCTTGCTGTTTTTCGCCCTGGCTCGAAAAGCGAGGCACGTCGCGAGCTTGGCATTTCTGAGAACACGGCTATTTTGCTTTACGTCGCGAACGGCGGCGTTACGAACCGTTTCAAGGATTTTCCCACCGTACGCAACGCGTTGGCCGTGGTCGCGCAACGCCTGCAAGCCCGGCCGGTCGAACTTCTGGTGGTGGGGTCCTCCGGACCGGACGAACGCGTGAGCGAGAACGCGGTGATCCGGCAGATCGGATATGTGCAATCGCCTGCCAGTATGGCCCAATTGTTCCGGGCCGCAGACGTCTGTGTGCATGCCTCGCTTGAGGAGCCCTATGGGCTGAGTGTCTGCGAGGCCCTCGCGTGCGGCACACCGACAGTTCTCGCCTCTGCTGGTGGCGTGCTTGAAAATGTGCGCAACGGCGAAAATGCGCTTGTGGTTCCGGTTCGAGATGTCACCGGGCTCGGCGAGGCCATTGCACGCTTGCTCGCTTTCCTCGACATCGCGTCAGCGATCGGAAAACGCGCGGCCGAAGGGGCGAGGCATTCGCTCGATCACCGGGTTATGATTCAGGAGTTGCACGATTGGTGCACCGAAATTTTCAGTGTGTTCCATCAGGAGCGCGCTCGCACTGAATTAGAAAATCGGAACCAGGCTTTCGCAAACAACGATGCTCGGGCCGGGACATGACCAAACCGTTATTTTCAGTCATCGTTCCGCTCGAATACCATCGCGGTCAATGGGAACGGTGCTGGCTGGGGTGGCAGGCACAGACCGTTGCAAAGAGCCAATATGAGACAATACTGGTGGTCTCGCCGGATTTCCCGGAACCTGACAAATTGGCGGCATTGCTCGGGCCGCAGGATCGCCTGGAGTATTCGGATGAACAGCATGACATTGGTCTGTGCGCGATAGGGGCCGCGCGCGCTCACGGTCAGTACTTGTTTTTTACCGAATCGCATTGCTGGCCGGAGCCCGACGTTCTGGAAAAATGCCTGCAGGCATTCGCAACGCACCCTGAGTGGGTGGGATTTTCATGCCAGTCGATACGCATCACACACAATCGGCTTTCGACCGCCGAAGCCGATATGTATGAGTCCGACATTGAATTTGGAATGAAAAGGCATCCGTGGCGCAAAATTCTCGATCAATGCTTTGTAACCCGACGTGATGTCTACGACCAATGCGGTGGATTGAAATCCGAGCTCGGCCATTTCGCAGAGTGGGTTCTTGCCGCGAACTATGCCGAACTTGGACACAAAATAGGCTACCTGCCGGAAGCGCGCTTTCATCACTACTATCTCGGCAAGCTCTCCGAATTGCGGACGTTTACCCTGGATTTCATCACCGGCGAGATGAGGTATTTCGCGGAAGACACGCATGGGGCCGGCGGACACTTGCTCGAGGTGCCCGACGAATGGATTTGCCAAGGCAATTGGGACCGCCGATTGGCGCAAAAGCTGCTGCGGATGTCCATGTACGATATACTGGTTCCCTCGATCTCCCGCCTCAGGCAACCACTTCTATTCCTCAGAACGCCAACGCGTTGGCTGATGCCTGCGATCGGCGGTGAACGGCCAGCACTCGCAGGAGCCGCAGCAAGAGTCGCCCTGAAGCGCATCGTGACGATGTTTGCCATCTTGGCCGCCCCGAGGTCCTGGATCAGCGCTGCATTTAAGAACTATGTCGCGGCACTGATCGACCATCAGCGATTGGCTTGCCTTAAGGAGCAACGCGATGCTCCGACGCAGCCTGCACTCATGTCACAGGCCGACTTAAGGTCGGGTTGGGACGTCTTCGCGCCGCAGAATGCCGGCTTCTATCCGATCGAAACATACAACGAAACCAGATTCCGGTGGTCGGAGCCGGCCGCCATGATGTCGGCATGGATGAACGAAGGGCGGCACCGGATCAGCATTGAATGCATACCGAAGCGGCCATTGGCGCGCGCGGGTTTACGATTTTACGTCGACGGGCGGCCGCTACCTGCTCAGGATATCTCGATCGGACCTGACACCATAGATATCACGTTCGATCTTGCTCAATCCGGTCAATGCACGTTGGGATGGACGTGTCTCCGTTTTCACGGCAAGGATGACTCCCGATGGCTCGGATTGCCGATCAAGCGCATCGTGCCGAAACCCGCTGCGCAATTATCCGCCTCGAAACTAGCCACAATAGCCGCGAAGTGAATCGAGCTGTTTGAGCGGACGCGCAATTTGTCTCGCTACCAATCAATATTATTCAAGGCGAATCCAGCCGATTGCCACGCCCAAGTTTCGGCTATCCGGCAGGCCTGGATTGATATCGCAGGGCCTGAGCATGACCGGGCAATCGAACGTAATCTGCGCCAGATGCGGACTTCGGCTCAGTGCGTTTTCCGGTATGGCACCTTCCAAAAGCGTTCCAGCTTCTGCTGCCCGCTTTTGCAAAGTCAGGCGCACGGAATTCACCGAGATCTGGAGCTGATCCAGAGCGGCCTGGCTAATGACGTGGGACAACAGGCAGCGAAAGCTGGAATATCTGGGCTTCGAAAGGCGAAGGTCGAGAGTGGCGGTGACGGCCGAATTCCAGCATAACCACTTGTCCCGGTGATACTCGCGTTCGTGCCAACCATACCCGTGGATCGGCATGTCCGGAGTAAACTTTTCCCCGGTCGCCAGCCAAATTGCATCCGGAGGAGCATGATCGAGGCCCCTGTCATGCATGGCTTGCAGTTTCGACTCAAAAAGTCGGCAAGCCTCCTCGTATAAATAGAAATCCAACGAGTTCCATGCCCGGAGGATTTCGATGCATCTCGGATCGACATCGGCCGAGTACAGTTTGGTTTTGTTGGTGTGGGGTAAAGGCCCCAACCGTCCCCAATTCATTGTATGTGAGAGCAACCGCAGTGTGTCGTCCAGCCGCTCGAAAATGCCGACAACATCGCATTCTGCCAAATAGGTTCGGACAATCTCGCGGCAGTCCGCTCCCTCTGCCAGTCCGGCAAATGAACCGCCCAACAATTGCCTAGCCTGTCCGTTCGATAACCAGGCGCGCGCCAACGACTCTTCCTCAACAAGAAATTCCAGCAAACCCAAGCGTCGCGCGCGATCGGTAAATCGACACCGGCTCTCATGTTCAGCGTTGGTCAACTCGATCGCAAGGGTGCGCAGGTGATTCCCGTCATTGCTTCGAAAAAAGTGATAAGTCGAGAGGCATCGGGAAATCGGTTCGCGTATCGTGGTGAAGATCGTTGGTGCAGCTGCGAAACGTCGTGCGTAGTCAAGGCCGACGTGGCCAGTAACGAAATTTGCGTCGCCGGGCTCCGATGGACCACTGACGGAATGAGCCTGGAAAAGCACCCGGCCCGCCGGAAATTGGTTTGCCAGCAAACCTCGGAGCGAAACTCCAGCGGTCTTGCGAATGTGAATAAAAAGAAACGGCTTGGTGAACTCGGCAATCATCTAAAGAGTCGTACGATCTCGCTCGCTTCTGACCAATAGTCGAGTACACGCGGCAAGGGCGACCAACAAGGTGACGGACCTGCCAAAGCCGCCGCCGCAATGACGCAGCCCAAGATACCCGAAGCCATTGATTCCGGTCGCCGGTTTTAGGCCGTTTTACAGCCAAGGCGTTGAAACCGCGACGCTTCATTGGGCTGCAAATCCGCGTACCCCCCGGTTTAATTCCGGGCACGGCCTCCAACCTTCGCGCCGACGGTCGGGCCCTTCATCCTTTCCAAAGGAGTTTGGCTTTGTTATAGGGCCGCTACCGCTGCTCGGCGTTGTTCCCCGGTAGCTCAGTGGTAGAGCAACCGGCTGTTAACCGGTTGGTCGCTGGTTCGAATCCGGCCCGGGGAGCCACTTAAAATCAAAAACTTAGCGACGTTCTTCTTGCGTCGATTTAAGCCAAAAAACTTTTCAGGCATCATTCTAGGCATCAAGTGAACAATGTCCGCTTTACTTCCAAAAGCGGACATGTGCAGTGCAAACCGTCATGTCTGCTTTGGGCCAAAAGCGGACATCGCCGCTCTTATTCGATCACCTCGTCGGCAATCGCCAACAGCGACCGCGGCACGTCGAGACCGAGCGTCTTCGCGGTCTTCTGGTTTATCACAAGCTCAATTTTCGTGGGTGCCTGCGCGGGAAGTTCGCCGGGATTTGCACCCTTGAGAATTCGGTCCACGTAGCTCGCCGAGACGCGGAAGATATCGTCCAGATCCGGCCCATAGGACATCAGCCCGCCACCGGCAACGCACTGTCGCCAGGGCACGATATGGGGCATCGGATTGCGATCCAGAGCCGCGCGGATCCTTGCCTGGTTGACCGAGTTGAATGCATCGGTAAGCACGACCAAGCCTCCGCCCGGCCGCGCTGCAACGCCTGCGACAGCAGCGTCAATGTCCGCAGGCACGCGCACCGCTACGCGGGTCAATTCCATCGACCAGCGCGCCTCGCGCTGAAATCTTTCCAGGTAAGCGTCGTAGAAGCCGTAGGTCTCTGGATTGTACATCAGCCCAACGTGGGCAAGCGACGGCGCTACAGCCTTGAGCATTTCCACCGATTTACCCACGATCGGAAAATCAACCAGGCTGAAGCCGGTGATATTGCCCCCCGGACGCGCCATGTTGGTAATGAAGCCTTGCGCCACTGGTTCGGCGATCCCGACGAATACAACCGGCGGCGTCGATGTCGCACGCTTGAGCGCCGCCACTGCCGGCGAGCCGCTGGCGACGATCACATCCGGCTTGAGTGCCACCAATTCCGTGACGAACTCGCGCATTTGCTCGGCGCTGCCGCCTGCCCAGCGCACTTCAATCTTTACGTTGCGACCGTCCTCCCAGCCGAACTTCTCGAAGCCCTGCCGGAAGGCTTTCAGCTGGCTCTGACCCAGTGGATCCGTTTCCAGCCTGACGTTGATAATCGCGACACGGCGTATGGACTGCTGAGCGCGCGCACCGAGCGGCCACGCCGCAGTCGCGCCAGCCAGAAGTATGATGAACTCGCGCCGCCTCATTGCTGCCCCGAAAGTCTCGCCAACGTATCGTACCGGCAAACTAGCGCGCCGGAAGGGGGTCAAGCGTAACGCTGGCCCATGTCCGCTTTGGGTCAAAAGCCGACGTGTGCGCTGCAAGACGCCATGTCCGCTAGGGCCAATACGGACATGCTTTGCCGATTCTCGGGTTGCGCCAATATTTCGGCCCCAGTGCCCTAAATTGGTCATCACGCGGCACTATTTTGTTATCGGGATAAGGGGGTTCAATTGCTTTCATCGCGAAAGATCGTACTCGCCGCTATTGTGGTCTTCGGCGCATTTTTCGCCGGCCACGCGATCGCGCAAGAAAAATCAATTGTCGTCGCTTCCACGACTTCAACGCAAGATAGTGGTCTATTCGACTACTTGCTGCCGCTCTTCACGCAAAAAACCGGCATTGCTGTAAAGGTGCTCGCCCAAGGCACCGGTCAAGCGCTCGATACCGGCCGGCGCGGTGAAGCCGATGTCGTGTTTGTGCACAACAAATCATCGGAAAATAGATTCATCGACGAAGGACACGGCGTGAGGCGCGTTCCCGTCATGTACAATGACTTCGTGCTGATCGGGCCAAAAAGCGATCCTGCAGGCATCAGGGATTTGAAGGACGTTGCGAAGGCTTTCAAAGCGATCAAAGACAAACAGGCGACCTTTATCTCGCGCGGTGACCGCTCCGGCACCCATTTCGTCGAACAGAGGATCTGGCACAAGGACCTCGGAATCGACATCGAGAACGACCACGGCCCCTGGTACACACCGATCGGCCAAGGTATGGACGCTGCGCTCCTGATGGCGGCCGCCAGCAAAGCCTATGTGCTGTCCGACCGCGCCACATGGATACACTTCAAGAACAGGGGTGACCTGCAAATTCTCGTTGAAGACGACAAGCGCATGTTCAATCAATATGGCGTCATACTGGTGAACTCAGCCAAACATCCGAACGTAAAGCGCGAATTTGGTCAGCAGTTCATCGATTGGTTCGTGTCGTCCGAAGGCCAGAAAGCTATCGCCAACTACAAGATCAATGGCGAGCAATTGTTTTATCCGAACGCCCTCGATCCGAACGCTTGATTTGCTTTATTTTGTCGAGGAAATGCTAACCGAATGGGGTCCCCTTGGGATGAAGGCCTGATGGTCAACCGCATAGAGTAATGCGCCCGCACAAAGAGTAGCCGCCATGGCGATGATCAGGTACCGCGTCGACATGCGTGCGGAGGCTATCTGACAAGCTATCGCGGTCCAATCACAAATCCCTTATTGAGAACTTTACTAACCGAAGCCATGTCCGCTTTGGGTCATAAGCAGACATGTGCGGTGCAATAGCCCATGTTTGCTTTACCCCCGATAGCGACCGAAAAAGCAGACATCGCGCGTGGGATCGCAACGGGAATTCAGTTTGGCTTCGTGATCCTAGTGTAGATCGCAAGTTCTCCCTATAGCCGGCTGCGTATACGTACGCCTGCCGGTTTCATTATTCGCTGCCGGCCGACCGTTGCCGCTCGCCCGCCTGGCGGTCTCGGCTGGGCGCATGAGCTTTGGGAACTACGCGACATGTGCCCGATATAAGGTGCATAGCACTCGTGCTTCAAGTTCAACCAGAGCTTGGTTTCACGTGGAACTGACTTCAAGTGGAGCTTTAGGCCGTCTTACGTTTCAGCTTTTTGATTCGCCAGGTGAGCAATCAGGGTTGTCGCTTCCTCGCAAAACGCACCGTTGCCACGATCCACAGAAACACAATCAGGCCCCCAAGGAGCAGACTGGTAATTGTGGCCAGCCCAAAAACCCAAGCGGAAACCGGGCTCACCCAAGGCCAGTTTAGGAAAACGCCAACCATCAATATCGATGTCACAACGACAGCAACCGGCGTTGCTGCGGCACTATATCGACCCGGGATGGATTTTTTGCGTGTCATGCCCCCTCGATTCGATGAGTCGCTCAGGATCGTCAACTCTTTGAGTGCATCGGAGGCAATGAGAACGTCTACGCTTGCTCCCTCTTTGATCTGGCGCGCGATGGAATCATGAAGGCGCTGAGCCATATCCGACTGCTCGCGCTTCTGATCTTCTGAAATTTTCTGCCAAGCTAGGCGATAGGCTGAATTGTACAGGCCAACACTGTGCGCGACCCCGCTCATCGCCGGGACCTTAGCGTTGTTTGCATAAGTGGGAACGTTGGACCTTAGTCCATTGCCGATATGGCAAGTGAAGTCAGCCGCCCGCGCGATGAACAAACCGCGAAGCCGCACCTAGGACAGGAACGACACTTGTCCGAACGTTAGGGCAACGCATGTCCGCTTTACTCCCGAAAGCAGACATGTGCGGTGCAAAAGCCGATGTCTGCTAAGGGCCAAAAGCGGACACTCTCTGTAGTGTTGCAATGTATAGAAGATGGCGAGCCGCTCCTGTAACGCGTTAAGGAGCCGCTCGCCAATGCAGTGCGTACCCTCAGAATTCCTTGCCGAGGGCGCGGTCAACCGAGTAAGGCCCACCGCCACGTATTAGGATGATCAGGAACAGAATGGCCCACATCACTGGAAACTCGCCACCGCCTCCCTGTACGCTGAAAAACCAACCGTTTGGCAAATGCGCCTTGATGGCGATTACAATCATTTCGATCAAGCAGAGCAGAGCGAAAGGCCGTGTCAAAAATCCGATCGCGATGCAGATTCCGCCTACCAGCTCCACGAACATGATCAGGTAAGCGAAAGCCAGAGCCGGTTCGATCCCGCGGCGTGCAAGGCCGGTAGCGACACCTGCCGCGCCAGCGGTCATGAATTTTGGCCAGACGTGCGGCAGCAGCATCAGACCGGCAGTGATACGAAGCAACGGGTAGCCCCAATCCGCCAACCCATCGTAAATGCCGCCAAGTCCTGGAAAATATAGCTTTGTGTCTGTGCGAGCTGCCATGGTTTCCCCCTTCATAGCCACCATGCAGGTGGCAATTCGGCACGGTGACGAAGCCCAAAGTCTATAACACCGACCGGGCAATTGAATTCATTTTTTGGTTTGTTGCATTGCGAAAATGCTCTCTTCTGTGACCCTCATCACGTTGAAAAAAAGTGGTACATCTACACTAGTCGCCAACTTGGGGGGCCAGGCGATGTCACCGAAATTTTGGGAAATAACTAGGCGCATCCACCACAACGTGGAGATCGCTTTGGCGGCGATCCTCTTCGCATTTGTGATCTATTTGACGATTTTCGTCATTCCAAAGATTCCTGAGATTCAGGCTCAATTTGCGAGAGTGCGGGCGCAGGAAATTAGTGCCGAAAATGCATGGCTTTGTGAGAATCTGAACATCAAACGTGGGACCGATAAGTACGGTCAGTGCCTGCTTCATGTTGGGCAGTTTCGATTGCGGGCGGAAAAGCGCGTCTACGATGAGAACGATTGGTAGTAACTAAGCGGTTTCATGAAATGTCTGCACATGTCCGCTTTGGGCCAAAAGCGGACATGATACTGAAATGGTATTAATCTATTTCCGGTGAGCCAGATCCGGCCCTTGGCCCGGTCGATGCATACACAAGTGGCAGTTATTGGTGGTGGTATCGGCGGCCTTGGGGCTGCCCTCTCACTGTTTCGCGCCGGTTTCGACGTGCAAGTATACGAACAAGCCCACACCTTGCGCGAAGTTGGTGCGGGAATTCAGATTAGCCCAAATGCGTCGCGGGTTCTGCAAGGATTGGGCCTTGCCGACAAATTGGCGGGCCTTGGCGTGCGTCCAGGTGCACATCATCAAAGGCGCTGGGATGACGGTCGCACGCTGCTAAAGACGCCGCTCGGCGATGCAGCCATCAAGGCGTTTGGATTTCCGCACTATCAGACTCATCGCGCCGATGTGCTGTCGATGCTGATTAACGCTTTTCCGAGCGAGCGGCTGCATATCGGGCATCGTTTGATCGCCTTCACTGATCGCGGCGATTGCGTGAACGCCGAATTTAAGAACGGAGAGCGCATCACAACCGATGCCCTTATCGGTGCCGACGGAATACATTCGACAGTGCGAGAGCTGTTGTTCGGCCCGGCCAACCCGCACTTTACGGGTTGCGTGGCCTATCGGGGGCTCATACCGGCGGAGCGCGTCAAACATCTTAATGTTGAAGTGAACGCGCAGAGATGGTTGGGGCCGGGCAAACATATCGTCATCTATTACGTCGCTGCCAAACGATTGCTCAACTTCGTCGGCGTTGTCGAACAGAGCACCTGGACCGGCGAGTCGTGGACCGATCGCGGCGACGTAAAGGACCTGCACGCGGCCTTTGCTGATTGGGACCCGAATTTACGCGCCATTATTGAAACGATTGACGAGACGTTCATTTGGGGGCTGTTCGACCGAACGCCGCTGCCGCGCTGGTCAGTGGACCGCGTAACGCTATTAGGAGATGCCGCTCATCCAATGCTTCCGTTTATGGCCCAAGGCGCAGCGCAGGCGCTCGAAGATGGTATGAGTTTGACAACGTGTCTCAGTAAAATTGGCGATATCGCAGCTGCTTTTGCGCGCTATGAAAAATTGAGGCTGCCGCGAACGTCGCGCATACAGACTATGTCGGCTGCTAATAAGACGCGGCTCCATCTGCCGGACGGACCCGCTCAGCAGGAGCGGGACGAAGAAATGGCTGCGGGCAATGCTTATCCGTCGATTAAAGCGGTGGCATGGATCTACAACCACGACGCCGCCGCTGTAGTTGAAACCGGGGACCTCGGGCTACCATTCGACGCGTGATTGGCCAGAGAGTCCGCTTTGGGTCAAAAGCGGACATATGCAATGCACAAGCCGATGTCCGCTTCACCCCCGAAAGCAGAGATGTGCAGTGCAAAGTGAGATGTCCGCTAAGGGCTAAAAGCGGACATTGGCTCGGCTATTCGATGACCTCGTCGGCACGACTGACTACCGGAAGCGGGACGGTGAGACCGAGCGCCTTGGCCGTCTTGAGGTTTAGGAATAGTTCGATCTTAGTCGCCTGCTGCACCGGCAATTCGGCGGGCTTTTCGCCTTTGAGAATACGACCCGCGTAAAGGCCAACTTGTCGGTACGAATCCGTAAAGCTGCCTCCGTAACTCATTAGGCCACCGGCTCCGACAAAGTCGCGATACTGAAAGACTGCAGGCATTGCGTGGCGCACCGTCAAACGAGCTAGTTGTTCGGCCCGACTAATAAAAAATGCGTCGGTCGTAATCACCAACGCGCCTACTCGGTGTTCAGTCAAATTTGTGAATGCTCGATCAAAGTCACGTTCGGTACTGGCATGTAAGATGACCAGTCTCAGGCCCAGACTTCTAGCAGCCTCCTGCATATTTTTCGCCAAGCTCTCAGAATTGGGACTGTTCGGGTTAATCAACACCGCCATCACGTTTGCTGACGGGACAAGTTGCTTCAACAGCTCAAGCCGCTTCGGCCCCACCTCAGTATTCAAGGTGGTCACGCCCGTGAGGCTGCCGCCCGGTCTGTTCAGACTGTCGACAAGTCCTAGTTCGACGGGATCCTCCCCCAAGAAAAACACGATTGGAATCGTCGTTTTAGTCGCCTTAGCCGCCAATGTTGCTGAAAGACCGGCAGCCACCACTATTGTGACAGGATAGCGAGCCAAATCGATCGCTAGCGTTGGCAATCGACTCACATCGCCGCCCGCCCAACGATCTTCAATCCTCACATTGCGATCCTGATGAAAGCCCGCCTCGTCCAGCCCTTGTCGAAACGCTTCCAGCCGTTCAGCGAATAGTTTGCGAGATGAGGGACCCAGAAAGCCGATCACCGGCATCGGCTGCTGAGCGCGCACAGCAATCGGAAACGCGGCCGCACCGCCGAGCAGACCAATAAAATCGCGCCGCCTCATTGCCCCTCCGCAGATCAGGACAGAGTATCGTAGCGGCTTACGCCGACACTCTGGAAGGCCTTAGGTAAGGTGTTTGCAATGTCCGCTTTGGGTCATAAGCAGACATATGCGCCGCAAAACGTCACGTCCGCTTTACCCCCGATACGACCACGAAAGCGACTTCTCTCAAAAACCCATGTCCGCTTTACCCCTAAAAGCGGACATTTGGACATTCAGAGCGGTTCCCACGCTTAAGCTGCCTTGGCACCAGCTCCAATAATAAATTCAAATTGGGCCCTAAAGCCGTCGGCACCTTCAAACTCTTTAAGACACTCGTACACTTCGTTCCACGCTTTCGATTTTTCCGCATCAGTGAGATCGGCAACAACCGCTCGGTATGCGCCGAAGGCTTCCCGCATCATCTCCAAGGCATCAGACGCGCTTGGCAAATTGAGCGATGCCGCCACAACTTTCGTTTGTATCTGAACAAGTCCGCTGTCCCGCATCAGACCTTCCAAAATTCTGTTGCCTCCGAGGGCAAACAATCCCGGTTGCCCGGGCTTAGGATGCGATTTGCCCGCGCAGCGCAGAACGATAGCCATGGTTCGAGCGAGAAAAGGATTGTTATCGGGCGTAGTAAAGACTAGCGCCGCAAAACGCGCGCCGGGCTTTAATACGCGCTGAAGAGCCTTCAGGGCTCTGCCCGGTGACGGAAAAAGCATGAGACCTAATCGGCTGATCGCCGCATCGAATGGCGGCAGCCTCTCACCCAAATCTTCAGCCGCGCTTTCAAGAGTATCTATATTTTGCAAGTTCGCCGCGGCTGCACTTTGACGGACATGATCGAGCATAGTGGCCGATATATCGCACGCCACTACGCTGCCACTCGGCCCCACGCGTCTGGCTGCATGGATGGTCTGGTTCCCAGCACCACAAGCCAAATCCAGAACACGCATGCCTGAACGGATGCCAGCCATTTCGATGAGCGTGTCAGTCGGGGCCGACAGACCCGCAGAAAACGCATTTTCCCACTTTGCCCAGCCGGGTGCAGCCTTTTCCCAAGTGCTGCGCAGTTCAGATTTCGTTGCGGTCTCCACTGTTCTGGAAACTGGATGTTCGGAAGTCATAAGCTTCCCGGCAGACTTCGCCGCCCCCACCGTTCAAACAGAATGTACCGTGACATTAGGCTGCGTTGTCGACCACCTCTTTGGCCGCATTGTCGATAACGATTGGTGCCTCGAAATACTGGAACTCAGGCCTAGAGCCGAAGATCGACTGGATTGCCTCTTCAAAGGCAGGGCCGTGCGCTTTCTTCGCCGCCTCGATGTTCTTCCAGAGATAAACGCCACCGCCGCGCCGGGACGTTTCATCGAACAAAAAGGCTTTATGAATAAGGTCAGGGTTAGCCTGCCACATAGACACACGAGCGCGATATTTGGTCATAGCGTCGGCGCGGCTCATCCCGTCCGGCAAGCGAAACAACACGATCTCCGAAATCATGGTCGCGACCTCCGTAATGGTAAGGTGCTAAGCCTACCACTTATGAGTGCAGGCCGAAATGAACTTGTCGGATGTCCGCTTTGGGTCAGGAGCTGACATGTGCAGTGCAAGAACCCATGTCCGCTTTACCCCCGATAGCGACCGCGAAAGCAGACATGCCGCAAATGGTCATGTCCGCTTTACCCCCGAAAGCAGACATATGCGGTGCAACTAGCGATTTCGGCTAAGGGCCATAAGCGGACATCGCGGCCACTTATTCGATCACCTCATCGGCAGCATTCAGTAAGCCAAATGGCACGGTGAGACCGAGCGTCTTGGCGGTCTTTAGGTTGATCACGAAATCGAATTTAGTTGGCTGCAAAATTGGTAGCTCGGCGGGTTTTTCACCCTTAAGGATTCGCCCGGTGTAGCTGCCTGCCTGCCGGTACCCATCGGTGATACTGGGGGCGTAGCTGGCCAGCCCGCCCGCGAAAGCATACTCTCGAAAGTGGTACACGGCAGGCAACCGATTTTGCGCTGCGAACGCAATGATACGATCACGCCGCGTATCGAAATATGCATCGGCGGCGACGAGCAAGGCCCCGATCCCCTGCTGGAGGAGAAGCGTGAAGGCCGCGTTTAATTCCTCGTCGTTGCTGGCTTTCGCTATAAGAAGGCGCTGACCGATGGTCCGCGCGGCCTGCTCGAGCGCAGGCAATTGATTTTCCTGAGCCGGCGAATTCGGATTTAGAAGGGCGCCGATAAGCGGGACGGTTGGCACGAGTTCGTGCAACAAGCTGAGCCGCTTCTGATCCATTTCGGTGGTGGGTATTACAGAACCTGTCAATGTTCCCGCCGGGGCGGTTGATGTTCTGCACCAAGCCGATTCTGACTGGATCACCTGCCACAAACACGATCGGGATCGTCGAGGTTGCGTGCTTCGCTGCAATAGCTGAGGAATTGCCGCCGGTAGCCACGAGCACATTCACGCGCCGCTGCACAAGATCTGCAGCGAATGCAGGCAGCCGGTCGTATTCGCCGCGAGCCCAGCGATATTCGATGACGACGTTGTGGCCGTCGAAAAAGCCGAATTCACCCAGACCTTTTAGAAACGCCTGCAATACCGGCCCAGTATCGTCGGGGGAGCGTGCGCTCATGAACCCGATCAGCGGCTTCGCCGATTGCTGTGCTCGCACTGAAAACGGCCAAGCCGCCGTCGCGCCGCCGAGTAACTTGATGAACTCGCGCCGTCTCACTCGATCACCTGGTCGGCAGCTAACAGAATGCCATTCGGTATGGTGACGCCTATGGACTTAGCTGTTTTGAGATTGACTACCAATTCGAATTTGGTTGGCTGCTCGATTGGCAATTCCGCTGGTTTTGCGCCTTTCAGAATTCGCGCCACGTAATCCGCGGTTCGACGCCACAAAGCCGCAAAGTCGACGCCGTAGGACATCAACCCACCATGCTCGACGTAAAGCTTAAAGGTGAACATGGTCGGCAGACGATGCTGGACCGCCAACTCTGCAATTTTTGTTCTATGCGAAGTGAAAGCAAGGCTCGACTGCACCAACACAAATTGCGCTCCGCCTTTAGCCACGGATTCGAATGTGCCAGCGAAGTCATAAGCTGGGTCTACTTTGAACGCCTGGATCTGCAGATTGAGTGACTTTGCGCCTTGCTCGGCCGCGGTGAACTGGTCGGCACTTTGCGTATCGTAGAGCACGGCCAACCGATTGCGCTCAGGAAACACCTGCCGTAAGAGGTCAACCTGCTTTCGGGCCATGTCCAAAGGGCGAACCATGACGCCGGTGATATTGCCGGCCGGCTGCGCGAGACTCGTCACATAGCCGCGCTCGATTGGATCGAAATTACCGGCCAACATGACAATCGGAATATGGCCGCTCGCGCCTATGACGGCTTGCAAGGCGACTTCGGGGCCAACGGCAACCAGCACGCTGGGTTGACTACGCCCTAATTCCGCCGCGCCAATAAATGGGCCGCGTGGGTCATCGATGGCACGATATTCGACGAGTATGTTTTCTCCTTCGCGAAGATCGTTCTTTTCCAGTTGCGAAGAAAACGCCCGATAGAACTCCATCTGCGCCGGGGTGCGGGCCGGACCAAGAAATCCTACCCGGCGGAGTTTATCAGTCTGCTGCGCATGCGCGCGGAGCGGCCACTTCAGTGCCGCGCTGCAGACTATAAGACCTATGAATTCCCGACGCCTCACGTTTTCGCCCCCGAGGGTCAGAGCCGCAATGGTAGCAACCCCTGCCGGTGCTCGGGAAGGGGTCTGCCCATGTCCGCTTTGGGTCAGAAGCAGACATGTGCAGTGCAAAAGGGCATGTCCGCTTTACCCCCGAAAGCGACCGCGAAAGCGGACATGCCGCAAATGGTCATGTCTGCTTTACCCCCAAAAGCGGACTCATGCAGTGCAACAGCCAATGTCTGCTTTGGGCCAAAAGCGGACATCATGATCACCTATCCGCCGAGAGCAGCGGTGCGTCGGAGGCAGAAGGGATAATACTCGGCGTGAGGTCCGAAAGTGGGACGCTCAATTTGCAGACGAGTCCTGTTGAAGCAAAAGCAGCTTCTACTTTTCCGCCGAATTGCTCGAGCGCACGTAAGAATAGCCGCGTCCCGAAACCGCGATGATTAGGAATGGCGACTGGAGGCCCTCCGCTTTCTTGCCATTCGAGGTTCAACCAAGGTTCAGAATGTGACCAACGCACAGATATTTTGCCGGCCGATTGCGACAGGGCTCCGTACTTGGCCGCATTGGTGGCGAGTTCGTGAAATAAGAGCGCCATCATCAATGCCAGTTTTGGCGACAGCAAAATCTCCGGGCCCTCAATCGATATTCGCACTGCGTCGTACGGACGGAGTTCGGCAGCCAATATGTCGCAAAGGTTAGCGCCTTGACCTTGAGCAGCAATAATAAGGTCGTCGGTAGCCTTGAGTGAGCCAAGGCATTTTACAATTTCATCTCTCGCTTGCGGGTCCTCGCGAAGCCGCAGACTGACTATCGACTGAATTGTAGCAACTTTGTTTTTGAGACGATGCGCTAGCTCGTCAACGGCCAACTCGCGAAATTTCTGCTCGTCCTCGAGACGCTTCGTCAGCCTTCGATAATGCTCTGCCGCCCACACAATAGTCAGACAAGTAGTAAGGTAAGCTATTAGGCTGATTACTTGTCCGACCTGAAGGGGGAAAAAGGTCATTGGCGGCGAAAGGAATGCCCACCACCCGAAAGCGCCTCCCAATAGAGCGGCGAAAATTCCCGGGCCAATGCCGCCAACCAGACTTGCCAACAAAACTGCCGGGAAAAAGGTCGCGAAGGGAACGATACCTTCAAACCACAATCCCGCGACCCAACGCACGACTGCCGCGACCGCAACGCAAAATGTCGCAAACGCATATGCCTCGGCTGACCCAGCCGGAACGAGTTTTCGGAAATTCACCCCGCGAAAAGCAACCATCCCCAAGGCTCGTACGACGCCATTTTTGCCCTTCTCGAAATCATATCAGATCAGAACGTCGCGCACAGGACGGTAGGTCCGCTTTGGGTCAAAAGCTGACATGCGCAGCGCAAAAGGTGATGCCCGCTTTACCCCCGAAGGCGGACACGTGCGATACATTTGAATTAGAACTTACGAGACCAGGAAAGCGCCTGTTAAATTGGTGCCAACTAGGCTCCGGCCGGCATCCGGCATGAGCACCCTAACCATAAAATGCGCTCGTTGTGGCGAGCCGCTGATCGCTCCAGAGCGGTCGGAATATGTCGATGCACACCGAGTGCGCCACGTGTGGAAATGCGAACCTTGCAATTACTCGTTTTCAGCTACAATCGCCGCACCGAAGCAGCGGCAACCTGCGTCTCTACAGAGTTAGAGTGATATTTTCCGCGGCCGCTTTACCTGCGAATTGGACAAACGGCACTACATAAACAGAAAGACCGCCGCGAGGCGGTCTCGCCGAAATCTGATCAACTTTTTTTAGTCACCTGCGGGCGCGGCTGCTTTCTATTTCCTGTGCCATCCGCAAAACCCCAACACAGTGAGTACTGTGATGGCGTATCAATTTTTCCTCTGCGGTAAAAAGAAACCACTGTCACGGCAACACTATACCATTCCATCAGCGCCGACGGGTATGGGATACCTTATTCGTGCCGCAATGCCGGGGAGAAGTAATGGGGTGAGTAGACTCACAAACTTGGTTTTGCGTTCCCGGTTGTGAGTGCGACGCGACCAGTCACCCGGTGTGCGTCGGTTTGTTTGAGGCCGCGCCGTGTATCTAGTGGGCGGCCTCTTTTTTTATGAACTGTTGAATAGCAAAAGCAGACATATGCGTCGCAAAGAGCGATGTCCGCTTTACCCCCGAAAGCGGACATGCGCGGTGCAACAGGCGATGTCCGCTAGGGGCCAATAGCGGATATTGGTCGTATGTGGAGCTATCGAGTTTCCTTCGGCGTTCGATATGTTTTGTGGCAACCGTCGCATGCATACGCAACAGCCCGGAATTGTTTGCGCAATGCATCTCCGTCTAATGGGCTGGTCGTCGACAACTTCTCAGCCTCCATTTGTAATTTCTTGACCTTCTCGGTGAAGTCTTCCCATTGCTGCCAGACCACCGGTTTTGCCGCCGTCGGGAATTGTGTGCTCCCGGGGGGAAATTTTGACGTGAGTTTCCCCGAAGCGTCCTTGATCGCGCGTGCGTCAGCCGCGATCCGATCGAGTTCTTTATTGGCTCGGAGCCGTTTGCTTATCGCAAGCAAACGCTTCCCCATGTCTGTCATCAATTCCATGCGTTCGCGCACAGCGCCTGTTGCGTGCTCGTGGCCCTTGTGTGCGCGGGCAGCAGTCCATGACAACATAACTGCGAATGCGGCGATCAAAATGAACTGTTTCATTCGATCTTCAACCTTACAAAAGCCATTGCGCTCGTCGGATCGCCATAAAACGGCTTTAGCCCGTCGGGCACTCCATAAATGCTGACTAGCCCGCCAATGCCGAACTTCGCGTGATCTGTGCGGATGAAATCGTAGATGCCTCCGACCGTAAGCTTGTTGACCGTAAAAGTTGGGGCAGGCTCGAGGTCGAGTAGCTCATTTTCCTGCACTCGCTCGGCGCGTGCGAACACCGTGTATTTCTTCTGAAAGATGGCTGCGGTTTCGAGAATGAAGCCATCCAGCGTATCTCCGGGCTTCGTCATCTTCCGACCCCACGCAACCGTTGTGCTCCAGATGTTGTCCTTGCCGAACGGTTGCGTGTAGATCGCCGAAACCGTGAAACGGTCCTCGTTCTTGTCGGGTTCCAGTTGCTCGGGGGATTTGAGGTGCCCCCAGGAAACCTGGAAGCTCAACTCGCGAATAGGGTTCCATGAGATGCGTGCCGAATAGCTGTCGAGTTTTGGCGCTTCGATGTCGTAACGATACTGATCCGGCTCGCGGCCCCTGAACGCCGATGCTTCAATCTTCCAAGTGTTCAGCACGATACCGGCGGTCACCACCCCAAATGTGATGTGCGTGCTGTCCAACCAGTGGTGACTGATGGGCGCTTCGGGAATGTCCATCCCACTCGTCCGGTGCATGAAAGTGGACGGCCCAAGCGCCGGTTCGCCGGGCAGCCCAGCGTAAATGTAGACGCTTGAATTCTTCGCGAAGTCATAACTGTACGTTGTCGCGAGTTCCATGAAGAGTTCATGCGGATGCTGCCGGTCGATCAAATGGGTTCGGCCATCTGCCGTCTCACCAGTCGCAAACAGCAGCGGGTAGCCGTTCTTTCCCATGAAAGGGTCAGGCGCGAGCATCGCTCGCAAACCAAAAGTCCCATCCCCGAGTGGCCGCTGCGCCATTGCCATGAACATTCCGTTGACGAACGTTTTGTCACCTCCTCGCGGGCCGCCCTGATGGTCGTACACAAGGTTGAATAGCGCGTGGTACATCGTCTGCCATTGGCCATACGTGTTGTGTATGCCGAAATGGGGAGTTGTGTCGGGCAGCCAGCTTGTACCGGAGCCTTCCCGGTTTATCGGGTAAGGACCGAGAAAGCCGCGCATTGCATGCGTCTCACCGTGCGTCCCAAGATGCGACGTGTCGGGAGACGTGGTGCCACCATGGCCTTGATGCTGGTGCGATGGTTTTTTTGTCTTTGACTTATGTCCGCTGTGACCTTGGTATGTTTGCGAAGTGTCCTTCTTCTTTGTCTTCGCCGTATTGCCATGATCGTGCGGGTGCTGGCCGTGGTCTTGGGTGCGCTCGGCGTCTTCTAGGTCCTTGAGAATATCTTGCGCTTGCGCTCCGCTCGGAATGAATAGGCAAAGCGCAATTGAACTTGTGGCGGCGTAGAGACCACGCAACAAACCATGCGTAGGCATTGAGAAACCCTCGCTGAAAAGGGACACGAGCCACAGTTATGCGGCGGTGCACTCGTCCGAATTCAGAGAGGTTTGGGAATTCCGGGTTCGGTTGGTATGTCGTGCGCGACCAATTTGTGATCACACCGGACTACCAGTTTGCCGGGCTCCGACATTATCAACACGGCGACGAGCGGATTAGGTAACAGACTTGCGCCTAAACAAGCCGCGCAGCACTTCTTGCAAACACCGTCATTGTGGTCGTGCACTGGTCGGGACGCGCTGTGTGGAGAGCCGTCATCTCCGGGCTCAATTGCCAAGTCTGCGTAGTTTTGCAAGTCATGACCTGCGTGAGACGCAGTTGCATTGGAATGACCGGGTTGCGCATGTGACAAAGCCGGTGTGCTCGCGGCTAATCCAACCGACAAGGCGAACACAAGAATTTTTCTTAGGGTCTGTCGCATTCTGTCCGTCCCGGACGGCATCTTAGCCAAGTGGACGAAAAAGGCGCAACTGCGGAACATCGTACCTGTTTGGAGAATGTCCGCTTTGGGCCAAAAGCGGACATCACACGCACAGCCTAGTCGACTGGTATCATCACCGAATGTCGGAATTTGCCTAAGGCTTTGGATAGATGACCCTTGCCGTGCAGATCCTCGATGAGAAATATCTCGCCCACACCTATTGTCCTGGTTTCGCCGTCACTCGCTGTGACCTGATGGGGGGCATCCAGGTTGATCACGTACTGCCGTCTTGTCGCTGGGTGCCAGTCGAAAAGCCAATCCGCTGGCGTAGTCCGAAATATAATCCCCGATGCAGGAAATCGTTTTGACGTCGTTCCGTCGGGGCCTGCTTCGGACAATTCGATTTCAATATCGCGGAAGTGCGTTTCACCATTCTCGTCGGCATAGATGTTGTGAATGCGCATTTCCAATCTCCCGATATTTTGACCGCGAAAGGTCATGTCTGCTCTGCCCCCGAAAGCGGACAGTTGCAGCGCAACAGGCCATGTCCGCTAAGGGCCATAAGGAGACATCTGCGGTGCAAGAACCCATGCCCCTATGAGCCAGAAGCTGACATAGCGATAGCCACACTGTGTGCAGGGCGATGCGAGTTCAGCAAGTTTTAATCGCAAATTAGTCTTCCGCGTTACGGTAGAATTTACATTTCATTTATACGGTCAATCTGGTCAGTTTCACGTGTCACAAATCTGAGTACAGCTATGCTGACGCAGAATCTAATTTCCGATGTCGAAAATGCAGTTGCAACTCGGTCAGCCGAAGTTGGAACAATGTTGCGGCGTGTAACTGACCTCTTCCTCGTACATGCAGGGCATTATACGGCTGACCAGCTCGAACTGTACGATGGTATTTTGCAAATGCTCATTGCTGCTGTCGAAGTCAGCGCTCGCGTGGAACTTGCCGAACGACTAGCGCCGGTTGACGGCGTACCCACCAATACAATTCGAACGCTCGCCCTTGACGATGCCATCGAAGTCGCAGAACCAGTTCTCGCTCAATCCAACGTGCTGGGTGATGATGTTCTTACCCATTGCATTACAATTAAGGGACAGGAGCATCTCCTTGCTATTGCTACTCGCACCAAGCTTAGCGAACCAATCACCGATCAATTGGTAACAAGAGGCGACATTAAAGTTTTACGTACGGTTGCCAGTAATCCCGGCGCGGCAATTTCCGATCTGGGCTTTGGGATACTCGTCAAAAAAAGTACCGAGGATAATTGGCTCTCAGAACGTGTTGCTAGAAGGATTGATATTCCCGAGCATCACCTTCGCGGACTCATATCAAAGGCATCTGAAGTCGTTCGACAAAGGCTGACAACGGATATCCCGGAACTCAGCAAAATAATCAAAGAAATTTTGCCCGATAGTGCACCAGCAACGGGAAGCGACAAGGATTACAGGACGGCCGAACTTGTTGTTAGTTCAAAACCACTTTCCGAGGCTGTTGTGTATGAATTTGCAAAAGCAAAAAAGCTTGAGGAAATAATTGTTTCGATTTCCCATCTTTCGGGACTTCCAGCAAACGAAATTCAAAGGCTGTTTGTTGGCACCTGGTCGAGCCCGGTGGCAATAATTCTAAAAGCAATTGGCTTCCGCCTGGCAACAGTCGAGGCGATTTATCGATCGCGCTTGTCTGATGCCGAGGTTATTCGCGACGATTTATTTCAGACAAAAGCCGAATTTATCGCACTCCGTCGTCCCACCGCCGAGCGCATCGTGCGGTTTTATTGCGCGAGAAAAGCAACCAATTCGTCGAACCTTTCGTAATTATAACTAGCGTGGGGATCGCCGCAAAAGAGGTCGGCTATTCAGCATCGATCTTGCGGTCGATGAACAAACCGCAAAGCAGCACCTAGGACAGGCGTCACCGTGTTGAGAGTTTGTCGAGCGCGAAACTGGCGAGAGCGAATAGTTACGGTTTGACTGTGGGTCAGGGACCATTCCCTGGTTTTCATCGTACGCAGAATAACAGCGCCGCCAACGTCCCCGGTGCCAAAATGGCATCAAATGAACAGTTGGACGAAGGTATCAGGCTTCGCGCTAAGCCATTGACTCTATTGAGAGCGACGAAGCGCTTCTTCCCTACCCCATCAGCCCCAATGCGCTTCAGCGTTTTACACCGTGGGGGCAAAATGCCAGCCTTGTCGTGAGGGCTGAAAATGGCACTGAGCAATCTCTCGTTCGCCTTTGTATTTCTCGCCGCAATCGCCGGCTGCTTGACCGTCATGGCGATCGTGTGGTGGCGGCGCCCGAAAGAGGATAATTGAGAGCTGCCGTCATTCAGACGGACAAGAAAACCGCGAAGCGGCACCTAGGACAGAAACGACTGTCCTGACGCTAGCGAGACCGCCTAACCACGGCATTAAAAGACGCTGATTTGGCTTGTCGGTCCAGGCAGACAAACCCTAGGCTTGTCGCATGGGCGACTGGTCATCAAGTGCCCCGCCACCGGGCGCGATGTTGCGACGGGTATTCAGACCGACGCCTCGACGTTTGCGCGCATGCCGAACGAGGTTTTGGAAACGCGCTGTCCGCACTGCCGGACCAAGCATACCTGGCGGCCACGAGACGCAAGGTTCGTCGACGCCCTGCCGCCTGCCGACTGGATCGAAAATCAAAAGTAAGATTATCTCCTGGCATAAGCCCAAGCCGTCCACGGACCCGCGCGGCGCCGCAATCCGGTCTTGTCATCGACGCCGAGAGGTATACATGCGCGTCTCATTTCTGATCGGTGCGTTGATTGTCGCTATGCTTTGCGCAGGCCAAGGACCTGCAAACGCGCGCGGCAACGGCGCGTGGTGTGCCAGGACAAATACCGGCGCTGGCCGTGCCCAAGACAACTGCGGCTTCAAGTCGGTCGAGGCCTGTCGTCGCTGGGTCATCAGCGGCAATCGCGGGTTCTGCACCCCAAACCCTGCATTCAAGAAACGACGGTCGTCTGAACGTTAGGCAAACGCTGACGCGGCCTATCAGAATCTGTAATTCAGTCCCGCTCGGACGAGGTCGAACTTCAAGTCGCCCAGCATGCTGTCGGTGGTGTGTGGCGTGCCAACGAATGTGGTGCCAGCGAAACGGTAATCCGCCGCGCCCAGGTCGACGTGAAGGTATTCGGCCTTGATCGACCAATTTCGGGAATACATCCATTCGACGCCAGCGCCGGCCGTCCAGCCGACGTGATTTTCTTTGGCCGATGCAGTTGCCGTGACCAAACAGCACGGAATAATGTTCGTTACAATCAGGTCTGCCTTGCTCTGCCCAAAAGCGGCACCGCCCGTTGCATAGATTAGAAATCTGTCGAACGCGACGCCCGCCCGGCCGCGGACTGTTCCAAACCAGTCCAGTTGGCTTCCGATCTGCCAATTGAAGTCGCCGGGACCCGTATTGAAGCTTCCGTTCCCCTTGAGGTTCGTCCACGACGCGTCGGCTTCAAGTCCGAAAACATGCGCCGCCAACAAAAGTGATGAAGTCACGCCGCCTCATTCGACCCCGTCTCAGAAGACCAGGGATGGTAGCAACTTTTACAGACGCAGGAAGAGGCTAGCCAGGTCTACCCGCCCACAGGCATCAGCAGCGGCGACTGGTACAAATGCTGCTGCTGCGTATCGTCGGTTCGCAATGGCGGATAAATGCGGTGCAGGTCGGCGGGGTCGATCTGCATCTCGCCGTTCGCGTCTTGCGACGCTGGAATCTTGCCGGCTTCGATTGCGCGCAGGATGGCGTTTTTATTGCGGCCGACGGCCGCGGCGGCTGTTGCGAGGTTGTACATGGCGTCCCAACTACCCGTTCCCAATGATCAATAGACTGGGACCGCGCACGTTAACAATTGGTGTCCAATGGACGGCAAGGCAGCAAATCCCAAGATTTTGGCGCGAGTGAACAAGACCGAGCAGACCGGGCTGCCCTAAGCAGAAATCAAAACGGCAAGCCGACGCCTGCGCCGGATGGTCTCACATCGAGGGGACTGGCGAGGCCATCCAGATGGCAGTGGCACCTGGCGCGCGCCGCTTGCCATTGAAACTCAAACCCGCCGCTCGGCGGGTTCTTTTTTGAAGGTAAAAGTCGTGGACCTCGACGACCATATGCTGGTGACATGGCTGTCGATCGTCTGCCTTGAGTGCGGTGAGGAACTGATCCTGAGCCCGAGCGGACACCAGCTCTGCGCCAATCGCCTGTGCAGGGACGGCTTTGACGTCACGCTGCTTTCGCAGTTCGTGATAAGACCTTGTGGCTAGTTGGCCCCCATCCAATTTTAGTGCGGGCACAAGTTTGCCCTCATCCGTGGCTTTGAGCGGCTCTGCTCAACCCACACCCGCTACATTTGAAAAGTGATTTCACAAGCCAGCCCGTCGGCGCGCCAGTCAAAACGTGTTTTGCCGTTTAGCTGGCCAACCATTTGCTCGATTATTCGCCCACCGAAACCTCGGCGCGTGGGCTTCTCTGTTGCCGGGCCGCCGATCTCCGTCCACTGGAGCGTTACTTGGCTGTTCGCATCATGCGACCATTTCAGATCGATCCGGCCGCCAGGCACAGAAAGGGCTCCATATTTGGCGGCATTGGTCGCCAACTCGTGCAAGGTCATCGCTATGGCCTGCGCGACATCGGGCGTCAACAGGAGTGGCGGACCGTATATCTGCACGCGCCCTTCGCTCTGTGCGGAATAAGGCGCAAGTTCACTTGTCGCGATTGCCTGCAGGTTTGCACCGCTCCAACGCGTTTCGGCAAACAGCGTGTGAACAATCGCAAGCGCGCGGATGCGTCCTTCGATCGCACGCTTGAGGCCGTCCGCCGTATCAGCCTGAGAAACGGTGACGATGGCCTGTACGTTCGCAAGGACATTCTTGCTTCGGTGTTCTGTCTCCTGGGCCAAAGCAATGATTTGCTCCTGCGCCCGCTTCCGCTCGGTAATGTCTCTCGCGATTTTCGATGCGCCAACGATCTTGCCTTCGTCGTCTTTGACGGGAGAAACCGTGAGCGAGATGGCGATTTGACTGCCGTCTTTCCTTTGCCGAATGGTCTCGAAATGATCAATACGCTCCCCTCGCCTGATGCGCGCCAGAATCTCGCGCTCTTCATCTTGCCGATCTTCGGGGATGAGAATTGTGATGGGCTGGCCAATGGCCTCTTTGGCGGAATAGCCGAAAATACGTTCGGCACCCGAATTCCAGCTTGCGATCACGCCATTGAGATTTTTACTCACAATTGCGTCGTCGCTGGATTCGACGATTGACGCTATTGAACGCAATTGCAGTTCCGTGCGCTTCGCTTCAGTCAGATTGCGCGTTACTGTTCCGTAAGCGTTGGTGGCGCCGGATGAATCGCGAACCGGAAAAATGTTGTACAACACCGGTACCAGCTCGCCCGTCGCGAAGTTTCTGAATCTCAGCTCGCCTTGCCAAAAGCCCGTGGCGCGGACGGCAGGCAAAACTTCCTGCAAAACCTTGGGTTGGTCGTCCGGCGCAAAATAGTCAATGAGCCGGGTTGAGTGCACGGCCTCCAGATCTCGTAACCCAACGAGCCTACGGCCCGCCTCGTTCACAAACAGGGCGTTGCCTTCGAGATCGGCGATGCCAATAAATTCGTGTGAGGCAGCCACAAGTGAGGCCAGCATACGAACGACATCATTATCGTCGGTACCCTGGCCGATTCCCCGGGCGAGCTCAGAGAGCTCGTCGGCTAGCATGGCAATACCCCCACAACTCCCGCATTCCGGGACGAACGACAGTTCGTACCAAGAATAGCCCGTCAATCCTTTGATGGCTATCGGCCCCACGGCGGAGTTCCCGAACGAGAACCCCGCAGTCCTCCACGGAAACAGGGCGTCCTATGAGCAACATGGCAACAGTCGAGATTAAAGCCTTCGTGCCGGCGCGGGATTTTGCCGTGTCCAAACGTTTTTATCAGGACCTGGGTTTCACCCTCGCCTGGTCGTCGGATAATCTCGCCTACCTCCGTCACGGGCACTCAAGCTTCCTGCTGCAGAATTTTTACAATAAAGAGCACGCCGGCAACTTCATGATGCATTTGCTGGTCGAAGACGTGGAAGCATGGTGGCAGCACGTCGAAGCCCAGAAGTTGACCGGCAAGTACGGCGTAACGGCAGAGCCGCCCGCAGACCGGGCATGGGGCATGCGGGATTTCGTCATCGTCGATCCGACCGGCGTGCTATGGCGAATCGGGACAAATATTTAGTCGTGACTTGGTGCTCGGCCCGTTGTCTAGGGAGGAACCAAGCGTAAACCCGGGCGCTTCACTTTCGGAAACTGATGTTGTCGAGGATGATATTCTTTACTCTCGACCAGTACGCGGCGTGCACCGTTCTGAACGGCATGCGCGCAAGGAGCGTTTTTGGATCGACCGGCAGAACGGGAGAAACGGCCACATTGGTTTCTCCAGATGTCCATGCGGCTTCCGAAACTACGGCACTGCTGATGTTGTCGACAGGAATTTTGAAGGCCGCATCCGTGGTTTTTTGGACGACAATTTCGATTCCGTAGTCGCGAAATTTTCTGTCCGCAAATCCGGCATCACGAAGAGCGGAAGGAGTTTGCCGCCACTTCCCAGATGAAATTTCCTGAAAAATCAGACGGTACCCATTCGCCGTAGCAAGATCGTGAAAGACTCCCGGGTTGTATTTGAAATAGCAGTGCAGATAGTACCCGCCGAAGGGAAGATCATGGTGAATAAGTCCGCCAGGTTTGGCGAGATCGTGCACCGAACGCATTGCAAGCATTTGGTTGAGAACGTGTTCGGTTGTTCCATAGTTGGTGACGAGATCAAATTTCGATTGCAGATCCGATGGCACGAAATGGATGTTGAGGTCCATCAGGCGCGTGTTCGGTGCTTCAAAGATATCGAACGCGGTGTAATCAAAACCCACGCCGCTCAATAAAGAGCCCAGATAGCCCCCGTTAGCCACTTTGATCGCTTCGGTCTCTGTCATCGAAACCTTGGCGCCACGCTCCTGAAAGAAACGCAGAAATTGAACGGCCGCGTCACCTGCACACCACAAGTTCTGAGTTCCCATTTCAGCTATTCGCGCCCCGAGCGGAAGAAGCTTCCCGTCAGCGAGACCCATGATCCGAGATAGCGATTTGCCGGTCGCACCCATGCGAAATGTCCGTTGGTTGTCTTGACGCCTTTATTATTATTTTCTTTTTAGCCCGCGATCACTGAATTACCGAACATTAATTTCGAGGAAAGATCACTGTAACGCGCGGCCAACTACACGCGGCTGCCAAATCCGTTAGGAGCAGCCCGTGACGTTCGGCAGTTGTCTAGGGAGGAGCCAGGCGTGAGGCTGCTCCGGCCGAGCGGACCGCCGACAGGCGCCGCTCGGCTCAACTCCGGCAGACCTCATTCGCTCTTTGCGTGCAACGATTTGGACCATCGTTGGCGGATGGGCGGGTTGATTTCTCCCCGTCGGTGATGTCCCATCGCGAGGCAGCGGGTTGCTGCCAGGAGGGATTTATGAAGCTTGGTCTTTTTATTGCGGTTTCCGTTGCTTTTGTTGCTGCCTCCAGCGCCGCGCAGGCACAAAGCAGGGCCGATCAGTGCTCAGCCTATGCCCGCGACAGGGCACGTTCGTCGATTGGCACGACCGGGCCATTGCGTGGCGCGGCGCGCGGTGCCGCCGGCGGCGCCATCGGCGGCGCGATCGCCGGTAATGCCGGTCGGGGTGCAGGTATTGGTGCGGCCGTCGGCGCAGGCATCGGCACCGTACGACGCGCGGGTCAGCGCAACGAGACGTATCAATGGTTCTTCAATGACTGCATGCGTTGGCCGTGAGCGCGTCAGTTCACTTCCAAAGAAAAGGCGCGCGCATCGACGACTCTGAAAATCAAAAATTGAACTAGCGCTACCTGACCAAAATGAGGGGTACCCGTATCCGTACCTCGCCTATTCGATCACTTCGTCGGCGCGGGCAATCAGTGACGGCGGCACCGTGAGGCCGAGTGACTTCGCGGCCTTGAGGTTGATCACCAGGTCGAACTTGGTTGGCAATTGCACCGGCAAAACGGCGGGCTTGGCGCCTTTGAGAATCTTTCCGGCATAGACCCCCGCCCCGCGATACGCATCCGCTTCGCTCGCGCCGTAACTCATCACGCCGCCTGCGGTCACAAATTCCCGCGATGCGTAAATCGCCGGTATGTTGTAACGATTCGCCAACGCGACGATCTGATCGCTCAGCTCGGTAAATAACGGATCAGCGGCGACGAGGAGCGCGTCGACCTTTAACTGGGACAAGGTCGTGAAAACGCGATCAAGATCCCGTTCGCTGCGGATGTTTTGAATGGAAATTTTTTGTCCGAGTTCCTCCGCAGCGGTTTGCACGCCTGCCAGCTGCCGGTCGGTGTCGGGATAGTCTTCATTTGCCAATACGCCGATCAAAGTGCTTTTCGATGCCAGTTCGCGCAAAATTCCCAGTCGCTTCGCCTCGAGAGCCGGAGAAATCAAGCTCAGTCCAGTTGCATTGCCGCCCGGATTGTTGACGCTGTCGACAAGCCCGATAATGACCGGGTCGCCGTCGATAACAAAGATAATGGGAATTTTGCTCGTCGCGGCCTTGGCGGCGAGTGCCGAGGGCTCACCGCCCGTGGTGACAATCACGAGCGCCTGGTGGTTCACCAGATCCCGTGCCAAAGCCGGCAGACGACCGTGCCTGCCATGAGCCCAACGATATTCGATCCTGATGTTTTGATTTTCAACGAAGCCCGACTCTTTCAGACCCGCGCGCAATGCGTCCAAATAACGCGTGGACTCGTCGGCCGATGTGCAGCCTAACAGGCCAATTGTCAGGCCCGTCTTCTGTTGCGCGCGCGCCGCGAACGGCCACGCTACGGCACCGCCTAACAGACCGATAACTTCGCGCCGCCTCATCAGCTGCCCCCGCGGCTTCGGATGGGACATCTCAAATCTTATCAGATGGACAATCGCCGGAAAGGGCCGGTCAGTGACTACTGTAAGCTGCGCCGGAATCGCCGGTCATCCAGCAGCAGCGAGCCCCATAAAAGGTGAAGGCCGAAGATCGCAGCAGGCTCAAATACTTTCATCGGCACGCGGACTGGTTTGATCCTATAATGGTTTTGCAGGCATGTAAAACGGGGGGCTCAGGTGCGACGCGTGGGTCATTTTGTCGAAGCGATCATCTTCAACAGCCGATGGCTGATAGCGCCGTTTCTACTGGGCCTGGTGGTCGGGCTTGCGGCGCTTGTGCTGAAATTTCTCATCAAGCTATACGAATTCGTCGTCCAAATTCCCCAGGCTCCGCCGGCGGACGTGATCGTCGGCATTCTCACGCTTGTCGACCTCACGCTCGTCGCCAGCCTGATCGTGCTCGTGATCTGCTCGATCTACGACAATTTCATCAGCGACATCGATCCTGAAAAACATCCCGAATGGCCGGAGGGACTGGTCAAAATCGGCTTCTCGGGTCTCAAGCAGAAACTCTTTGGCGCGATTGCGGTCATCGCCGCGGTCAACGTGCTGGAATGGTTCATGGACATCGAGCGCCAGGCCGACAACACCAAGCTGGCCTGGGTCGTCGGCATTCTGCTGGCTTTTGCAGCCTCCATGTTGATTCTTGCCATTGCAGACCGACTGAGCGAGCCGAAGGAAAGCCGGCAGAAAGTCAGCCGCCGTTAGTCTCTTGCACAGCCTGCCATTGACGACGCTGCAGGACGGCGTAACCTTCGCGCTTCCGCGCCGGTTGGAGATGATCTCCCCGGCAGGTGCCCGACAAAGGATGGGCACTCATGCTGAAAATGCTTCCCTGGGATATCTGGGCCGCTGCCGCGCTCGCGACTGGCGTTTTGCTCGCCGCAATCTTCGATCCGGCGCCGACGATTTTTGTGATCGCCTGTCTTGCCCTGTGCGCCTACATCGTCGTTGAAACCTTCAGTAGAAGCAAACCGGGATAGACGTTACACGCTTTCCGCAACCCGGTAGCCAATTCCTGGCAGCCATCAAGACGAAATAAAGAACGGGCGCCGCTCTCTAGATTGACTTGCCAATCGATCGACCGATCGCCCGGACGAGGCCGTATGCGGCGAGAGCGACCAATCCGATGCCGATCAAAGCGATAGAGACGTTCCGTCCGAGAATTGGAATATCGTTTAGCGTCAAATCCCATAGCCTCAGACCGATGGCATCCTTCGCCATTAATATAAGACCCGCCGCAAGGATGATCGCCGCAACCACAAGCCCGAGACGATGAGCCGCTTTGCTTATCCGGTCGAGCTTGTATTTCAGCCGAGGATCATCATCGTGGCTCATGGGCATAACCTTACATGGCGCGTGCCGGTCTTTCCTATCCTAGCAAACAGACGTTACTGCGTCGCGGCTCCGTCATTCGCGCGCTACCCCTGCCCCGTCTGCTTCATATAGGTCTCAAATTTTTCGCGTAACGCCCGCGGCAATTCCACAGACTGGTGGGTCTCCAATGACGTCATCGCGGTCACCAGGCGGGCACGCAGCCGCTCGACTCCGTCGACATGTCCGACGATGACGACGCTGAGCGACGACCGCCCCACCCGGGTCAACAGCAGCGTGAGATCGAGCCGCTCGCCCATCCGGCTCGGCAGCTTGAAGTCGGTTTCAATGTGAACGTAGGGAAAGCCGTGCTGGTCGCCGAGAATCAGGTTCGCGTAATTGACGCCGAGCTGCTCGGTGTACCAGTCCTCGATCAGGCCGTTGAACATGTCGAAGTAGTGCGGGAAGTAGACGATGCCCGCCGGATCGCAGTGGGAAAAACGGATCGGCACCGTGCGTGTGAACGCGCCGGCAGGCGGAACGAACCGATCTTCTTTCATTTCGACCTGCTCATTTGACAGTGGGTTCCGCAGATATTGCCCGTTTGCCGCGCGTTTGAAAAATCGAGGCGACCATCGCGCTGGAATGTCCAATTTAGACAGAACATTGCCACCTGCCCGCCTTTGTCTGGTCACAGCCCGATGTCCTTCTTTGGCACGTCCAGCCCGGTCGGCTGCCTCTCAAATGGTCGAAGGGGGATGCCATGAATACCTCTCTACGCGCCCAGTCGAACAAGCCAATGTTTGGGACGACTGAGTTTGCCGTTTCACCGGTGGATTCGTCCGAACACATCGATATCTCGGCCGAGGAAACTTGCCCTGCCGAATCCGTTCCAATGTCCGAACCGCGCGCGGATGGTGATGCTGTGGAATCGCCGCCCCTAGCGAGTCTCGAAGTGATGGATCAGCTGAAGGCCCTTGCGCAGAACGTGACGCAGGGTAACCGCGCTTCTTTGGATGAAAGCAGCGTTTCATCCGTTAAAAGCGACAAGAGTGAGGAGGCAGACGCCAGCGGTCCCGGCGAGTCGCAGCTACCCGAGCCGTCCATCAGCGTCTTTCCGCGGCCGGCCGGTTTAGAAAACAATCAGGTTATCATTGAGAGACCGAAATTCGCCAACCGAGCTCTCATCTTGGCGGGATTTGCCGTGGCAGCCCTGATCGGCGCTGGAGGCACGTTCGCCTGGCAAGCTCACCAGCCCAGCGAGGTCGTCACGGCAGCCGCGCCAGCCGCCATCGCACCTGCGCCCCTCATTGCGCCTTATCTGGGCAGGCAGCTGGAAGAATTGGCGGACGACATCAGCTCCGTGCGGCGCGGCATGGAGGAGCTTGCCGCCAAGCAACAGCAGCTTGTCGCCGCACAAAAACAGCTTGATCAGCTCGCAGCCAAGCAGCAACAGCTTGCGACCAAGCAGGAACAGGTTGGCCAAAGTATTGCGAAACTCCAGACGCTGGAGCAGGCCCGCCAAAAGACGCCGGCTCCCGTACAATCCCGGGCAGCTCCTGTTTCGCCGCGGCCTTCTGTTCCGCCACCGGCGGCCATGGAAGCAACAATGCCGCCACCACCGCCGCCGCCGCGAACGGCGGAACATCCGATACCGCCGCTGCCCGTGCCACAGCGATAAGCACTTTTCATTTGGTCACTTAAGTATAGGTCTGCGTAAATATTGGCCCTTTGCCGGGCCGACGACGTTCCCGTTGTCGTAAATCAGCGCGCCGCGCAGGAACGTGCTCTTCACCCGGCCGCTGAGCTCGACACCTTCGAAGGGCGAATAGCCCTGCACGGACTCTGATTCCGCAGCGCGCACCACAAAACTCTCATGCGGGTCAACCAGCACGATGTCGGCGTCGTAGCCCTGCGCGAGATCGCCTTTGTTCTTCAAACCAAAGCGCTGTGCCGGTTTCCAGCTCAGCATCTCGGCCATGTGATTGTAGGACATACCGCGCTTGCTGCCCTCGCTCACCACGCCTGACAGAAGATATTCGGTGCCGCCAAACCCCGATTTCGCCAGCCAGATATTGTCGGGATCGTCCTTCGACCATTTCTGCTCGGCCGAGCAGCAGGCGTGATCGCTGACGATCCAGTCGATCTTGCGGTCGAGCACGGCCTGCCAGAGCGCCTCGACATCTTCGCGCGGACGGATCGGCGGATTGACCTTGGCGTGCACCGCGCATTCGCAGTCAGTGTCGAGCAAAAGATGGCCGACGGTGACCTCGCGCCGGAACGCGATATGCGGAAAGACCTGCTGCATGGTCCAGGCGGCGTCGATCGCCTTGCGCGAGCTCAGATGCAGCAGATTGATATTCAGACAATTGGTCTCGTTGGCGAGATATGACGCGATCCAGATGGCGAGCCCCTCCGAATGCGGCGGGCGCGCCGCGCTGTAAGCGTGCAGGCCCTTCAGCTTGCCTTCGCGCTCGACGATCTTGGTGTAGGCGGTGAGGATTTCCGCCAGCTCGCAATGCAGGCTGACGCTGATATAGGGCGCAAGCTTCGGAAACTTCTCCATCAGGCGCTGCGCGCCGCGCATGATGAACTCGAAATGCGCGATGTCGTAGCGCTCGTCCGGCCCGATCATCAAAAATTCGTTCTGCTGCGACGAGGCGCCGTGCAGCCCATAGCCGCCGTAGAACATGAAAATCTTGAACGACGTCACCCCGTGATCGGTGACAAGGTGCTCCATCTCGTCGATATGCGCGGATTCGATCGGCGCGATATGGAATCCGTAGTCGACCCAGAACTTGTCCTTGGCCTGCTTGTGGACCTCTTTCATGAACTCGCGATAAGGCCCGCCGCGGTTAAGGTAATAGTGTCCCGTGCGGATGTAGTTGAGGCTTGAGGTGACCCCGCCCATCGCGGCCGCCTTGCTTTCCGAAACCGCATCCTGCGCGAGCGGCGCGTAGATGCCGATATGCATGTGCGCATCGACGCAGCCCGGGAACGCCAGCCGGTTCTTGGCATCGAAGACCTGCTTCGCCTCCCCGGCCTGGATGTCGGGCGCAAGCCGCGCGATCTTTCCGTCCTTGATCGCGATATCGAGACAGTCGACCGACGTCTTGTTGGGGCGGACGACGCGGGCGTTCTTGATGACGGTGTCGAAAACCTTGTCCATGCGAGACATTCCCTGACTTGTACTTCCTAGTTGGGCTTTGCGCCCGACGCTTTCACGACCGGCGCCCAGCGCTCGATATCCTCGCGCACGAAGGCCGTGAATTCCTTGCGTGTGTTACCGACAGCCGTCGCGCCTTCGGTCTTGAGTTGCTCACGCAATCTCGGCTCAGCCAGCGCAGCAACGATCGTCGTATGGAGTTTCTGGGTGACTGCGTCCGGCAGGCCCGCCGGCGCGAATACCCCGAACCAGGCGGTGGATTCAAATCCCGGCACCACCTCCCCGATCGCTGGCAGGTCCGTAAACATCGCCTGCCGCTTGTCGCTGGTCACGCCGTAAGCGCGCAACTTGCCGGCACGCACCTGCTCGGCACCGGTCACTACGCTGATGAACATCAAATCGATCTGCCCGCCAAGCAGATCGGTGAGCGCCGGCGCGGTGCCCTTGTAAGGCACGTTCAGTAGGTCGACGCCGGTCATCAGTTTGAATTTCTCGCCCGCCAAATGGAGCGACGAGCCGATGCCACCGATCCCGATCGTCAGCTTGTGCGGCTGTGCCTTCGCCAACGCGATCAGCTCCTTGAGATCCTTGGCCGGCAGATCGGCGCGCCCGACCAGCAGGCTCGGCACCCGCGCGATCATGGTGATCGGCGTGAAGTCGGCGACCGGATCGTAAGGCAGCGACGGATAAAGCGTGGCGTTGATCGTGTGACTACTGAAGCTGACCAGCAGCGTGTAGCCGTCGGGCACGGATTTCGCGACCGCCGCCGCGGCCAGATTGCCGCCCGCGCCGGGGCGGTTCTCGACCAGGACGGGCTGTTTCAATGCCGCCGCCATCGGATCGGCGATCGCGCGCGCCATCGTATCGGTGGTGCCGCCGGCCGGCGCCCCGACCAGGATCTTGACCGGCCGAGCGGGAAAGTCTTCCGCCCTTGCCGCCTGCGCCAGCATTAGAACGGCAATGGCCGCGCAGAATTGCAAAAACACGCGCACAGTTATTAGCCTCCGCCTTTCTTGCCGGTTCCTTCGTATTTCTTGCCGAGATCGATCATTGACGGCGTACCGATTACTTCGTTGAGACCATCGAAGTCATGCATGCGATTGCGGAACGGTTCCGATGTGCCATTGGCGGCAAGGGATGCATAAAACTCGCCGGCGGCGTGCGCCACTGCGCGGACGATAGCGCCCGGGAAGATGACCAGCGAAAAACCGAGCGATTCAAGGTCAACCGCCTTGAGCGGCGGCGTCTTGCCACCTTCGACCATATTGGCCATCAGCGGCACGCCCTTCAACGCCGGCGAAATGCGCTGGAGCTCATCGCGCGTCTTCGGCGCCTCGACGAAAAGAACATCCGCGCCGGCATCTCGATAGGACACCGCGCGCGCAATCGCCGGCTCGAAACCTTCGACGGCGACGGCGTCGGTCCGCGCGATCACCAAAGTCTCGCGCGAATGGCGCGCATCGAGCGCGGCCTTGATCTTGCCGACCATCTCCTGCCCCGGGATCAAGGTCTTGTCGTCGAGGTGCCCGCAACGTTTGGGAAAGGCCTGGTCCTCGATCTGGATCGCATTGGCGCCGGCGCGCTCGAACACGCGCACCGTGCGCGCCACGTTGAGCGCGTTGCCGTAACCGGTATCCGCATCCACGATGAGATGGCTGCCGACCCGATCGCGGATCAGTGCAACGGTATCAGCCACCTCGCTCATCGCAACGAGGCCGATGTCGGGACGTCCGAGCCGGGTATAGGCAATGCCGGCCCCCGAGACATAGACCGCGGAGAATCCCGCCCGCTCGGCAAGATGCGCGGTCAAGGCATCGTAGACCCCCGGCGCGACGAGGATCGGCGGGGCGGCAAGACGGGTGCGTAAGGTCGTATCAGTCATGGGTCACATTCCAAGATAAGCGCGCTTGAGTTCGGGATTCGCGCCGATGTCCTTCGCAGAGCCGGACATGACGAATTTTCCTTCAGCCAAAATATAGGCACGGTCTGCGAGCTCGAGGCTCTGCACCACGTTCTGCTCCACCAGCAGGATCGACACGCCGTCAGCGTTGATGCGCTCAATGAGCGCGAACAGCTCCTCGACCAGGATCGGCGACAGGCCCAGCGACGGCTCGTCCATGATCATCAGTTTCGGTTCCGCCATCAATCCGCGCCCGATCGCCAGCATCTGCTGCTCGCCGCCGGACAAGGTGCCGGCGCGTTGCGTGCTGCGCTCGCGCAGGCGCGGGAAAATCTTAAAAACACGCTCGCGGTTCTGCGTACGGCTGGCCGCACCGCGCCGGTAGCTGCCGAGATCGAGATTCTCGCGCACGGACAAATTTGGAAAGACACGGCGGCCTTCCGGGACATGGATCAGGCCGCGGGCCACGATAGCCTGCGGCTTTTCATGCGCCACATCGTGGCCTTCGAATTTGATCGCGCCGGCACGCGCACGCACGATGCCGGACAGCGCGCGATTGAGGGTGGATTTTCCCACGCCATTCGAGCCGAGCACGGCGACGATCTCGCCGGGCGCAATCGTCAGGTCGACACCGCGCAGCACCTCGGTCTCGCCATAGCCGGCGCGCAGATCGCGCACGTCGAGCAGAGCTTCACTGGGCATGGGGAGCCCCCCATTTTGCCGCGGCACCGTGACCAAGATAGGCCTCAACCACCTGCGGATCCTGCGCGATCTGCGCCGGCGCGCCCTGTGCGATCACGCGCCCTTCCGCCAGAACGAAGACGTGCTCGGCAAGCGACATCACCGCCTGCATCACGTGCTCGATCATCAGAATCGTAATGCCGCGCCGGCAGAGGTCGCGAATAACCGGAACGATGTCGCGGATCTCGGTCGGGTTGAGTCCGGCCAGCACCTCGTCGAGCAGCAGCAGCTTCGGCTCGGTGGCCAGCGCACGCGCAAGCTCGAGGCGCTTGCGGGCGGCGACCGTCAAGGTGTCGGCGGGATGGTCGAGCAGATCGGTCAGACCGAGATCGCGGCCGACACGATCGGCAACCGCAAGCGCGGCATCGCGCGCCCGGTGATGAAGATGCGCGCCCACCAGGATGTTCTCGCGCACCGACAGGCCGACGAAAGGCTGCACGATCTGGAAGGTGCGCGCGATGCCGAGGCGCGCCAACTCATGCGGCGGCTTGCCCGTTATTTCCTCGCCCGCATAGCGGATCGTCCCTTCGCGGGCGCGTACGAAACCGGAGATGATCGAAAAGAGAGTCGTCTTGCCCGCGCCGTTCGGCCCGATCAGTGCGGTGATGCGGTCCGGCGGTGCCGTCAGCGATGCGCCGTCGACGGCCTTCAGCCCGCCGAACCAGCAGCTTACGTTGTCGACTGCGAGCAGCGGCTCAACCATGAGGCACCTTCGTGATCGACGTTGCCGCCGGCTTGCGGCGGCCGAAGACCTTCCGCGCATCGGCAATTCCACCGATCAGCCCGCGCGGCATGATCCAGATCACCAGCACGAGCACGGCGCCGTAAATGATGAGGTCGAGGCCGGGCGCATCGCCGATCAAGAGCCGCGTCGCCTCCCCCAGCGACTTGACGACTAGCGCGCCGGCCAGCGGGCCGAAGACAGTGCCAACGCCACCGATGATGGCGGTGAGCAGCGCCTCAACAGAGATCCAGGTCCCATAGGCGATGCCGGAATCGATGAAGAGGAAATATTGCGCGTAGAAGCACCCAGCCGCGGCGGTAATCGCGCCGGAGATCGTCATCGCCGCGGTCTTGACCTTGCGCGCGTCGACCCCGAGCGCCGAGGCGGCATCCTCGTTCTCACGCACCGCCGCCAGCCAGGTGCCGAAACGGGAGCGCTCGATCAGCTCCGCAATCACGAGCGAGACCGCGACCAGCGCGAGGATCGCCCAATAAAACGCGGCGCGGCTCTGGAACTGGAACGTGCGCGCGCCAAGCTCGAGTTTCATCAACGTGCCGACGCCCGCGCCGGTGATGGGCGCGACGCTTGCCACGATGCGCAGCACCTCGGCAAAGGCGAGCGTGACCAGTGCAAAATAGGATCCGCGAAGACCTGACCGGAATGTCAGAGCCCCGATCACGGCGCCGAGGGCCGCCCCGGCCGCGATACCGATCGCAAAGCCCGGCCAGGCATTAACGCCGTAGCGCATCTGCAGGATCGCGGTGACATAGGCCCCGGTTCCGAAAAACGCGGCGTGGCCGAACGAATATTGCCCGCCATAGCCGCCGAGGATGTTCCAGCCCTGTCCCGCCAGCGCGATCATCAACGTCACCACGAGGAAATTCAGCGTGGCGTTGGATTGCACAACCAGCGGCACCGCGGCCAGCACGGCAATGACAATGGCGGTCGGCGCGAATGATTTCATGCGCGCGCCCCGAACAGGCCGGTCGGGCGCAGCAGCAGCACGACGATGAAGATGAGGAAAATGCCGATCTGGCCGAGCGACTCCCCAAGAAATAGGCCGCTCAGGCTTTCCACCACGCCGATGACGAAAGCGCCGATCACCGCCCCCGGCACCGAGCCCATGCCGCCAAGCACCACAATGGTGAAGGCAACCAGCACAAAGGCGTTACCCACGCCCGGATTGACGTAATAAGTCGGGATCAGCAGGCAGGCCGCAATCGCGACGCAGGCCGTGCCGAGGCCGAAGGTCATCGCATAGACGTGGCCGACGTCGATTCCCACCAGCTGAGCGCCGAGCTTCTCCTTGGCGACGGCGCGAATGGCCCGGCCGATGTCGGTGAAGGTCATCAGCAGCCACAGCGCCAGCGCCACCACGAAGACCGCGACAAAGCCGACCACGCGCGGCACCGCCAGGTACGTCACGCCGAGATTGAACGTCTGGAAGGCGTAAGGAACATCGATCGTGCGGGTATCGCCGCGAAAGTTGTAAAGCAGTGCGTTCTCGATGATGACGGCGATGCCGAGCGTCACCAGCAACATGTTGCGGTCGTCGCCGTGCGAGGCAGGACCGATGACGAAGCGCTGCAGCCCGTAGCCGAGCACAAAAAATAGCGGCGCCAGAAGAAACAGCGCCAGGTAGGGATCGAGCCCGATCAACTTGAACGCGAAGAACGCGGCGAACAGCGCCGCACTCAATAGGGCGCCATGCGCGAAGTTGATGATGTGCAGCACGCCATAGATGAGCGTCAGCCCGAGCGCGACAAGCGCATAGACCGCGCCCATCAACAGACCGTTGAGGACGGCAGGAATGAGGATGGCAGCCGACAGCATAAAACGGTCCCGCCGAACGACCCGCGGACGGCGCGTAAGGGCGCCGGCCGCGAGGCAGTTGTGGTCAGGCGGGCATCGGGAACACCGGCTTCGCGTTGGCGAATGTCGCCGGCAATATCACCTTGATGTCGTTGTCGAGCACCTGCGTGTTCACCGGCGCCGCACCTTCGTTCTGGCCGTTGGCGAACTTGGTCGGCCCGTAAGGCATCAGGTGGCCGGCGAAGGTCGATGACGCCAGCGCGTCGGTGAGCTTGGCGCGGTCGGCCGAAGCCGCACGCTGTAATGCATCGGCAACGAGCATGATGCAGCTGTAGTTCATGTACACTTCGTAGGTGTAGAACTGTCCCTTGTCCTCGACCGTTTTCTTCAGCGCGACCGCCTTCGGGTTACGCGGGTCGAACCAGTGATTGCAATCCATGATGTATTTGGCGGCATCCGGGAATTCCTTGACAAACTTGTAGGAGGACGCCGCACCGCCGAGTACCGAATAGATTCCCTTCGGCCTCACGTGCTGCTGCTGCATGGTGCGCGCGAGCAGGACATATTCGTTGTAGTAATTGGCGGGGATCACGAGATCCGGGTTCTGCGCCTTGATCTTGAGCACGACGTTGTTGAAATCGCGCGTCGGCGTCGGGTGCGGGATTGTTTCGAGAATCTGGAAGCCCTGCGTCGGCAGCTGCGCGTTCAGCAGCTTGGCAAGTCCCGAACCGAACAGCGTGTCTTCATGCACGATCATGACGGTCTTGGCCGGCTTGCCCGCCGCTTCGTTGATCGCGTTGAGGTTGGCGAGCGCAGTCTTCGAGATGACGCCGAAGCCGGGGCCGAAGCGGAATGTGTTCTTCAACCCGCGCGTCACGATGCCGTCGGCAACGCCAACGTCAACCACGTAAGGCAACTCGTAGCGCGCGGCGGCTTGCGTAGTCGCAAGGCAGATATTGCTGGCATAGCCGCCGACGATTGCCGCGACGCCGGCCGAATTCATCTTCTCGACCTCGGCGACGCCACCTTCGGGCGTCGATTGCGCATCGCCGAGCACGGGATCGATCTTGCCGAGCCCCTTGATGCCGCCGGCCGCATTGATCTCCTCGATCGCGAGAGTCGCGCCGAGGCGGCCTTGCTGCCCCGAATAAGACAGCGCGCCGGTGACCGGATGCAGCACGCCGAGTTTCACGGGCGCGCCCTGCGCTCGCAGGATGGAAGGCATCGCGATGGCGCCGGTCGCCGCGGTCGTCGTGGCGAGAAAGCGGCGGCGATTGAGCAGATACTTCTGGTTCGGCATGATGACTTCCTCCTGGGTCAGCGTCGCGGGGCGAAGCCCGCCCGTTTGATTGTTCAAGGCTGCGCTCTTGGTTTTATACTATTGCGGACCGCCCCAGAGCCCGCAACCGCTAAAGCAGACCTGATCGGATGATGAGCAATTCCCAGACCCTGATCGACAAGCTTTGGGCGGCACATGAGATTGTGCGCCGCGACGACGGGGCTTCGCTCCTCTGGGTCGACCGCCATTACGTGCACGAAGGCTCCTTTCATGCTTTCAGCCAGATGAAAACGCGCGGACGGAGTGTCGCAGAGCCACAGCTCACGTTCGGCGTGGCCGATCACTACGTGCCGACCCGCGGCCGGGACGGCGGGATTGCCAATCCCGAGATCGCTGCGATGGTGCGCAACCTCGAGGCGAACACCGGCGACAATCGCATCACGCTGTTCGGCCTGCGCGATCCACGCCAGGGCATCGTGCACGTGGTGGGCCCCGAGCAGGGACTGACACTCCCCGGGCTGCTGATCGTCTGCGGCGACAGCCATACATCCACGCATGGCGCATTCGGCGCCTATGCCTTCGGGATCGGCGCGTCCGAAGTCGCGCACGTTTTGATGACGCAGACGCTCTGGCAGAGGAAGCCGAAGCGCATGCGGATCACCGTCGACGGCACGCTTGGAACCGGGATCGCGGCGAAAGATATCGCGCTCGCAATCATCGCGCACATTCGCGCCGACGGCGCGCAGGGCCACGCCATTGAATTTGCTGGCAGCACGATCCGCTCATTGTCGATGGAGGGCCGGCTGACGCTCTGCAATTTGTCGATCGAGGCCGGCGGGCGCTGCGGCATGGTCGCGCCCGACGCAACCACCTTCGCTTATCTAAAAGGCCGGCCATTCGCGCCGAAGGCCTCTGACTTTGACCGTGCGGTCGAAGCCTGGTCGGCGCTGACAACGGATGCCGGCGCGAGTTTCGACCGCGAGGTCTCGCTTAACGCAAACGAGATCACACCAATCGTAACCTGGGGCACGACGCCCGACGATGCATTGCCGGTCGACGGACGCGTTCCTGATCCCGCGCGCGAGGGCGATGCAACGCGCGCCAAATATCTGCGCGAGGCCCTCGACTATATGGGGCTCGCACCGGGAACCAAGCTGACCGACATCGTGGTCGACCGGGTTTTCATCGGCTCGTGCACCAATTCGCGCATCGAGGATTTGCGCGCGGCCGCCGCGGTGCTTAGCGGCCGCGTCAGTAAAGTGCCCGGCCTGGTTTCACCGGGATCGTCGTCGGTCAAACGGCAAGCCGAGCAGGAAGGTCTCGACAAGATTTTCCGCGACGCCGGCCTCGAGTGGGCCGATTCAGGCTGCTCGATGTGCGTCGGCATCAACGGTGACCTGGTGGCGTCCGGTGAGCGCTGCGCCTCGACCACCAACCGGAATTTCCGCGGCCGGCAGGGACCGGGCGCGCGCACGCATCTGATGTCGCCGGCCATGGTCGCGGCAGCGGCGGTCACCGGCCATCTTGCCGACGTCCGGCCTTTGCTCGCCGGACGGAAAGCGTAGAGGCGCCGATGGACAAATTCGTTCGCCTCATCGCAACGGCCTGCCCGCTGTCGCTGCCGAACCTGAACACCGACCAGATTCTGCCGGCGCGTTATCTGAAATGGCCGCGCTCGAGGGGACTCGGTACAGTGCTGTTCGACGACGTGCGGCTCGATGCGAAGGGCCAGCCCCGCGATGATTTCGCGTTCAACCATGATGTCTATCGCACCGCGAAAGTCCTGCTGGCCGGACGCAATTTCGGCGGCGGCTCCTCGCGCGAGGCCGCGGTCTACGCGCTCTACGATCACGGTTTCCGCTGCGTCGTGGCTCCGTCCTTCGGCGACATCTTTTCGCAAAATGCCGTGAAGAACGGGCTGCTCACCGCCATCGCCGCGGAAGCAGACATCGAAAAGCTTGCCGATCTGGTGCGCCGGACACCGTCGCAGCCGGTGACGGTGGATCTCGAAAAGCAGACGGTGAGCGGCGGTGATATTTCACTCGCTTTCACGATCGATCCGATCAGCCGCAATCAATTGCTCAACGGCTGGGACGACGTCGACCTGACCGAGAGCTATCGCGAACGGATCGCGGCCTTCAAGGCAGAAGACAAAACAATCAGGCCGTGGGCCACCCCAACGGCAAAACAGTGACCAAACGATTTCCCGACTGGGCTTCACTCGATGCCGCCGAACGCGGGCGGATTTCGGCGCAGGCCCGTGAATATGCTCGGGCGCTCGATCCACAACTGAAAGCATTCGTCGCGTTCGAAAAGGCCACAACGCCAGCCCAAGGCGTCCTCGGCGGAATGCCCTATGCGGAAAAGGACATGTTCGTGTCGAGCACGCGCAGGCCGCATGGCGGACTGGCGCAGCCTCTCCCGATGGACGTCTCGCAACAGGCAGCGGTGCTCGACCTTATCGATCGAGCCGGCGCGCACCGTATCGGCAGCACAGCGATGACCGAGCTGGCCTATGAACCGTCGGGCTACAACGCGGTGCACGGCGCGCCAAAAAATCCTTGGAATTTCGACTACGTCCCCGGCGGCTCGTCGTCCGGCTCCGCAGTCGCAGTCGCCAGCGGTTCTGTTGTCTTCGCGCTCGGATCAGACACCGGCGGATCCTTGCGCATTCCGGCCCATTGCTGCGGCGTCACCTCGTGGAAGCCGACCTATGGCGTCGTGCCGGTCGCAGGCGCAATGCCCCTCTCCCCGAGCCTCGACACGATCGGCATTCTTGCGCGCAGCGCCTCGGATCTGCAGGAGCCGATGCGTATTCTGTATGCGGGACGTGATGCCGACCCCATTCGTACGGTCGCCGTGGTCGAGGACATTCTCGATCTCGCCGAGGCGCCGATCGCGAATGCATCTGGCAACGCCATCGAGGCCATCGGCGCGTGCGGCGTCGAGCTCGGCCGCACCGGCGGCGTCGCCGCCATCGAAGCTCTCGACCCGCACGTCTTCACGGTCATGCAGGCGGAAGCCGCACGCGCGCATCGCGCATTGATGGATTCCGGGGCACTCGACGCAACGCTGATGAAGCGCCTGCGCAAGGGCCTCGAAATCGACGACAAGACGCTCACCGCGAGTATCGCCGCGCGCCCACAACTTGTGGCCGATTTCCTCGCCCGGATATTTCAGAATGCGCAGGCCATCGTGCTGCCGGTGCTGACGATCAGAACACCTACGGCGGGCGAATGCGACCCGCGGTCGCCTTCGTTCAATGCGAAAACGCTCTACCAGCTCAGCCGCTGGACCCGCTTCGTCAATATTCTCGGATTCCCCGCCGTCACGATCCCGACCGGATTCGACGACCGCGGCCTGCCGATTGCACTGCAAATCGTCGGCAAGCCTGGCGTCGACCACGCGTTGATCGCGCTCGCTGTAGCCGTGCAAAAACGCAGCGACTGGCATGCGCGGATTCCAGCCGCGATCCGCGAGCAGGTGATATCGTCCTACAAAGGTCCTTTGGGACGATTGCATGACCGCTGAGAAGTCGAAAGCGCTGGCGCATATCCGCGTGCTCGATGTCTCGCGCGTGCGTGCCGGCCCGACCTGCTGCCGCATTCTCGGCGACTTCGGCGCCGACATCATCAAGATCGAGGCGCCGCCGGGCGTCGATCCCAACGAAGGGATCAGCGGCGCGCGCGACGGCTACGACATGATCAATCTCCACCGCAACAAGCGCTCGCTCACGCTCAATCTGAAGGAGCGCTCCGGGCACGAGATTTTTTTGCGGCTGGTAAAAGATGCCGACGTCGTGGTCGAGAATTTCCGACCCGACGTCAAAGACCGCATGGGCATCGGTTACGAGGCGCTGAGCGCGGTGAATCCGCGCATCATTCTCGCGTCGATTTCCGGCTTCGGGCAGAGCGGCCCCTACCGCATGCGCGCGGGGTTCGACCAGATCGCGCAAGGCATGGGCGGATTGATGTGGGTCACCGGCATGCCGGGTTCCGGACCGATGCGGGCCGGTATTGCGGTGGCCGACAGTTCGGCCGGCGTCTATGCCGCCACCGGCATCCTGGTCGCGCTGGCCGAGCGCGAGCAATCCGGCCGCGGCCAGTGGGTGCAGACCTCGCTGCTGCAAGCGCAGATCGCAATGATGGATTTCCAGGCCGCGCGCTATCTCGTCGATGGCGTCGCACCCGGCCAGGCCGGCAACGATCACCCCTACTCGACGCCGATGGGCGTCTTTCCGACCGCCGACGGCTTCATCAATCTCGGCGTCGGTGGGGACGGCCAGTGGCGGGCTTTGTGCGTCGCGCTCGGCCGGCCCGAACTCGGCACGGCGGCCGAATACGCGACCAACGACATGCGACTGCGCAACCGGCCCAAGCTCACCGCCCTGCTCGCCGACATCTTCGAGACCAAGCCCTCGGCGCACTGGCTCGATTTGCTCGAGCAGCAGGGCGTGCCGGCCGGGCCGATCTACAAGGTCGACGAGGTCTTTGCCGATCCGCAGGTGCAGCACCTCGACATCGCCGAGCCGCTGCATCACCCGACGCGTGGCGACGTCCGCGTGGTCGGCACGCCGATCACGATGTCGCGTACGCCGGCAAAGGTGGTGTCGCCGCTTCCCGATCTGGGCGCGCATACCGACGATATCCTGCGCGGCCTCGGCTACAGCGCCGCCGATATCGCCGACCTGCGCGCAAGAAAAATCGTTTAGGTGCTCATGGCGGACAATGTGACTTTGGTAACCGGTGCAAGCGGCTTTCTCGGCAAAGCCGTGATGAAACTGCTCGCCGAACAGAAACAAAGAACGATCGGACTCGATCCGCGTGCATCCGCCACGACGCAGGTGGTGGACGGCCTTTCGGACCGCTCGAAGATCACCAAGCTGCTCACAGGCGAAAAAGTCACGCACATTATTCACGCCGGCGGCGTCTCAGGCCCGATGGTGCTGGCTGATGATCCAGTCAAAGTCATCACCATCAACGTGCTCGGCAGCCTCAATCTGCTCTATGCCGCACTGGATACGGGCGTCCGAACCTTCATCTACTGCTCGTCGGCTGCCGCGCTCGGCAGCTTCCATGAGAGCGTGCCGGTCGACGAGAATTATCCGTTGCGCCCGAACAACACCTACAGTGCTTCGAAGGCGGCGATGGAAATGGTGATGCGCGGCCTGTGGGGCAAGATTCCACTCGATCTCTGCTCGCTCCGTTTCACCGTGATCTACGGGCCGGGACGTGAGACGACCTATACGGTCGAGGAGATCGTCGGCGCGGCGCTCGCCGGCAGGGCCGCGCGCATCGCGCCGATGGCCGACTGGCCCTATGTCTATATCGACGATGCCGCCCGCGCCGCCGTGCAGGCCTGCTATGCAAAAGGCCGCAAGCAGCTCAGTTATTTCATCGCGCATCCGGAGAAAGTCACGCCTGACGACATCGCTGCTGCGGCAGCAGCCGCCGGCAAGCCCGTACGCATCGAAGTCGATGCCAGCAGGCCGAGAGCTGATCGCGGGCCGCTCGACGTTGAACCTGCCGCGCGCGATTTCGGGTTTCGCGCGCAAGTCGGTCATCGCGAGGGAGTTCGCCGCCTGATCGAAGCCGCGCGCTAGCGGACAGGTTGCCGATCCCGCGCGTGGCGGTCATAGTCGCTCACCTTCGGTTCTTGCGGGGAAAATCATGGACCTGAAACTTGCCGGCAAAACGGCCTTGATCACCGGCGGCTCGAAAGGCATCGGCCGGGCTGCTGCGGAAATTCTCGCCGGCGAAGGCTGCAATGTCATCATCGTCTCGCGCAGCCCGGATACGCTGGCCGCAGCGAAATTGGCCATCGCGCAGAAATCGAATGTGCGCGTCGACACGGTCGCCGCCGACCTGTCGAACAGCACCAAGGTCAACGAGCTCGCCCGCGATTATCCCGACATCGACATCCTGGTGAACAATGCCGGCGCCATTCCGGGCGGCAACCTGCTCAATGTCGACGAGGCGACCTGGCGCAACGCCTGGGACCTCAAGGTGTTCGGCTATGTGAACATGTGCCGCGCCTTCTATGCGCTGATGCAGAAGCGCAAACGCGGCGTGATCGTCAACGTCGTCGGTAACGCGGCCGACACGCACGACCCCGAATATATCTGCGGCGTTGCCGGCAATGCGGCGCTCGCCGCCTTCACGCAGTCGCTCGGCAGCGTCAGCGCCAAGGACGGGATCCGGGTGGTTGCGATCAATCCCGGCCCGGTCGCGACCGACCGCCTGATCACGCTGATGAAGCGAAAGGCGCGCGACCGCACCGGCAGCGAGGACAACTGGAAAGATCTGCTCAAGCCGCTGCCGTTCGGCCGCGGCGCCACCGCCGAGGAGATCGGCGCGGCCATCGCCTTCATTGCGTCCGACCACTCGGGCTACACCAGCGGTTCCGTCGTCACCATCGACGCCGGCCTCTCCGCGCGCGCGCAAGCTTTCTGAATTGCCTTCTGGACGGTGAACTCATGCCACATCTGACGACCGACGACGGAGTGAAGCTCTATTACGAAGAAACCGGCAAAGGGATTCCGGTTGTCTTTGTGCACGAATTTGCCGGCGATTGCCGCTCGTGGGAGCAACAGGTCCGTCATTTCGCGAAGTACTATCGCTGCATCACCTTCAACGCGCGCGGCTATCCGCCCTCCGACGTCCCGAAAGACCAGGAAAAATATTCGCAGGAGCGCGCGCGCGATGACATTCGCGCGGTGCTCGATGCTCTGAAGATCGACAAGGCTCATATTGTCGGCCTGTCGATGGGCGGCTTCGCCGCGCTTCATTTCGGCTTCACTTACGGCAACCGAGCCCGCTCGATCGTGGTGGCGGGCTGCGGCTATGGCGCGGCGCCTGGCGAGCGCGCGAAATTCTCCGAGGAAGCGGAAGCCTCGGCCAAGCGGTTCGAAGAGCTGACCATGAAGAAGGCGGCCGAGGGCTATGCGCTGGGCCCGACCCGCGTGCAGCATCAGAACAAGGATCCGCGCGGCTGGCGCGAGTTCGCCGATCAACTCGCCGAGCATTCGACGGAAGGCGCGGCGCTCACCATGCGCGGCGTGCAGAAGCGGCGGCCATCGTTGTTCGACCTGGTGGACAAGATGAAGACCATCACCGTTCCAACACTGATCATGACCGGCGACGAGGACTGGCCCTGTCTCGAGCCGGGTATTCTCATGAAGAAGAACATCCCGACCGCGTCTTTGGTCGTGATGGGAAATTCAGGCCACAACATCAATCTCGAGGAGCCGGCCATCTTCAACATGCACCTGTCGGACCTGTTTCAGGCCGCCGACGCGGGCACGTGGCCAAAACGCGACTCGCGCGCGATGGCAGGCACGATCCTCGGGCGCTAGGCCGTTACGTCGCGTTGTAGCCGCCGTCGACCAGAAGATCGGCGCCCGTCATGAAGCTCGACGCGTCGCTGGCGAGGAAAACCGCGGCCTGTGCGATTTCCTCGGGCTGACCGAGCCGCTGTAGCAGATGCTTCGGGCCGGCCGTTCGCCGCGCGGTCTCCATGTCGCCGAAGCGTTTCACCAGGCGATCGGTCTCGACCGCACCCGGCGACAGCGTATTCACCCGGATATTTTGCGCCGCATGATCGGTCGCCATTGCCTTGGCGAGCTGGATCAATGCGCCCTTGCTGGCGCAGTAGACCGCGCGGCGCGGTCCCGCGACGCTGCCGAGCTGCGAGGCGATGTGGATGACGCTGCCGCCGCCCGCCTTGATCATTGCCGGCAGGATCGCGCGGCTCATCAGGAACGCGCCGGCGACATTGACGCCGAACACCTTAGTCCAGTCGGCGAGCGTGAGCTCCAGCACCGTTCCATTCGGATCGTTTCCGGCCGCGCCGTTTAACAGGATGTGAATAGCGGGATATTTGGCGAGGATCGTTTTGGCGGCCGCCTCGACCTGCGCTTCGTTGCTCACGTCGCAGGCAACGGCGATCGCCGCCTTCCCGATCGCCGCAGCCGTTGCCTCTGCCGCCGCTCTGTCCAGATCGACGCAGGCGACGTTTGCGCCGGCTTCCGCGAAAGCCAGCGCAATCGCGCGTCCGATGCCGTTGCCGGCGCCGGTGACGACGGCGGACTTGCCCGTGAGTGAATATTTGCCCGCGAGCGTCATGACACTGCAGCCGCCGCCATGCGGCCGAGATAGGCCTCCTGCACGCGCGGATTGAGCTTGAGCTCGGCGCAGGAGCCGCTCGCGATCAAAGAGCCGGTCTGCAGCACGTAGCCGCGGCTCGCGGTCTCGAAGGCGTAGCGCGCGTTTTGCTCGACCAGCAGCACGCTGGTGCCGGCCGCGTTGATGGCCTTGATCTTCTGGAAGATGTCCTGGACGACGATCGGTGCAAGCCCGAGCGACGGCTCGTCCAGGCAGAGCAGCTGCGGCTCCGACATCATGGCGCGGCCGAGCACCAGCATCTGCTGCTCGCCCCCGCTCAGCGTGCCGGCGTTTTGGCTGGTGCGCTCCGACAGCCGCGGAAACATGGCAAAGACGCCATCCATGCGCTGGCGGACTTTTGCGGCGTCGTTGCGAACATTAAAGGCACCGAGCTCGAGGTTTTCGCGCACGGTGAGGAACGGAAAGACGTGGCGGCCTTCCGGCACCAGCGCGATGCCGAGCTTGCTGCGCTCATAGGATGGCGTCGCCGTCACGTCATGGCCCGCAAATTTGATCGTGCCCCGCCGTGGCGGCAGCACACCCGCGATCGCGCGCAACGTCGTGGATTTCCCTGCGCCGTTGGCGCCGATCAGCGCGATGATCTCGCCGCGGTCGAGGCGGAGCGAAATATCCCGGCACACCGCAATCGGGCCATAGGCCAGCTCGAGGTTCTCGACCTCCAGAAGCGCACTCACGACAGTTCTCCACCGAGATAGGCCGCGATGACGGCCGGATTCTTCTGCACCTCCGCCGGAACGCCCTCAAACAAGTGCCGGCCATAGTCCATGACCATGATCCGGTCGGCGACATTCATCACGAGATCCATATTGTGCTCGACCAGCACGACCGTCGTGCCGCCATTGCGCAACGAACGGATTCGGTCGAGCAGGGTATCGACCTCTGCGGCGTTCAGGCCCGCGGCCGGCTCGTCGATCAGCAAGAGTTGGGGTTTGGTTGCAAGCGCGCGTGCAAGCTCGAGCATGCGCTGCTCGCCATAGGACAGCGAGCCCGCCTGCACATGCAGGCGCGCCGACATGCCGACGAAATCCAAAAGCTTTGCCGCCTGCTCGCGGCAGCGTCGCTGATCCTCGGCAAAGACCGCGCCATGCACCACATATTGCCAAGCCGGGATGCTGTGATGGACGTGAAACCCCGCAATCACGTTTTCCAGCACGCTGAGTTGCTTGAACAGGCGGATCTTCTGAAACGTCCGTGCAATGCCGAGCCGCACGCGCCGGTGCGCGGGCATCCTGGACAGATCGGTGCCCTTGAACGACAGCGATCCGGCATTGGCCTGATACACACCGCTGATCAAATTGAGCAGCGTCGACTTCCCCGCCCCGTTCGGCCCGATGACCGCGAAGATCGAACCGGCCGGGACATCGAACGAAATGTCCGACACCGCTTTCACGCCGCCGAAATTCTTGTGCAGGCCCTGCGCCTGCAGCAGCGGTTGAGTCGTCATGGCTGTCGCGGCTGCCGTGCTCATGCGGAGCGCCTCAGGCCGAGTTTCTCGGCGACAACGCGGGCCGCCTGCGCGAGCCCGCCTGGCATGAACAGCACAACGAAAGTGAGCGCCGCGCCATAGACCACCAGGCGCAGGTCCCCGAAGCCGCGCAGGACTTCCGGCAGGACGGTCAGGAGAATAGCGCCGAACACCGGGCCGATCAGCGTGCCCATACCGCCGACGATCACCATGGCGAGGATGGTGAAAGCTTCCGACACGAAGAACGCATCCGGCACCAGTGTGCCGACGAAGCTTGCGTAAAAACAGCCGGCCGCCCCCGCGACCGCCGACCCGACACCGAAGGCAAAGACTTTCCAGGCTGCGCCATTGATGCCGAGCGAGGCCGCCGACACCTCGTCCTCGCGAATCGCGGTCAGCGTTTCCCCGATCGGGGACCGCACCAACTGGCTCAGCAACATGTACGACAAAAAGGCGAAACCTGCGACCAGGTAAAAGAACGCGGCGAGATTGCGGAAGTCGGCAATGACCACGCCGCCGATGACAATCGCCGGCGGCGGCGCGATGCCGTAAATGCCGAGCGGCCCCTGCGTCAGGCTGATCCAGTTCAGCAGGATCTGGTGAACGATGACGGCAAAGCCGAGCGAGGCGATGGCCAGATAGTGCCCGCGCAGGCGCACCGCGAACAGCGAGAGAAACGTTCCGGCAATCCCGGCGAAGGCCACGCCCGCGATGAAGGCAACCCAGAACGGAATGCCAAGTTTCACGATCAGCAGCGTCGAGACATAGGCGCCCAGCCCGTAAAACGCCGAATGCCCGAGGTTAAGCTGGCCGGCATAGCCGAGAATAAAGTCGAGCCCGATCGCCAGCAGAACGTTGATCGCGCACACCGTCAGGTTCGTACGCCAATAGGTGTCGTTGAAAATGAGCGGCAGGACGATGATCACCGCGATCGCAAGCGCATAGGCCAGCCACCGGGACCGCAGCGCCGCGCGCTGACCTGGCAAATGTTGCGCCAGCGCCGGATCAGACATTTTCTTCGCGTCGCTCCGAAATGAGCCCCGTGGGCTTGATCGCCAGCATTACCAGCAGAAGGGCGAACACGACGATGTCGATCAGGCCGGGGTCGAGAAATTGCGTGGTGTAGCTTTCGATGAGCCCGACAATGAGGCCGGCGAGAATGGTCCCTTCGACATTGCCGAACCCGCCGATGATGACGATCGCGAAGGCCTTCACAATGACGGAGGTGCCGGCGAATGGCGTCAACACCAGCACCGGCGCGAGCATGGCTCCGCCCATGCCGGCAAGCGCCGAGGCAATCACGAATGTCAGCATAATGAGATAATTGGGATTGATGCCCATCAGGCCCGCGGTCTCGCGGTCCTGCGCCACCGCGCGCAGCGCCTTGCCGAGAAAGGTGAACTTCATGAACGCATAGAGCAACGCAATGGTCAGAATCGAGACAATGATGATGATCACGCTCTGCCAGGACACGAAGATGCCGGCGAAGCGAATGACCTCACTGCTGTATTGGGTCTCGAAGGCGTAAGGGATCGGCCCGAACCACGCCAGCATCAGGTTCTGCATCATCACCGATACGCCGATGGTGGCGATCAGCGGCAGCAGCTCGTTTCCCTTATGCCGCAAGGGCGTGAAGATTGCCGCGTTGATCAGCCAGCCCAGCGCGGCACCCACGACAAAGGCGACGGCGATGCTCAGGATGTAGCCGCCGCCGACCAGGTGCATGAAAAAATAGGCGGCGAAGGCCCCGAGCGTGACAAAATCGGCGTGCGCGAAATTAATCTGCACGAGCACGCCGTAGATCAACGTCAGGCCTAGCGCCACCAGGACGTAGAGACTTCCGAGAACGACGCCGTTGATCGCCTGTTGCAGGACGATCGTTGTTGTCATTGCCCGGTTAGTTCCACTTCAGGCTTGTCCACGACATGTCAGGCTTGGTTTCCATGTAGTGGATGGTGTCCATCTTGGTGTTCTGGTTGGTCTTGTCGAACTCGACGCTGCCGGTGACGCCCGAATAGCCTTTCGTGGCGGCAAGCCCGTCGCGAATGGATTGGGCATCCTTCCCGCCGCGCTTGACGACGTCGGCGATCAGCATGACCTGGTCGTAGGCGTGCGCATTCAGGTGCGTCGGGTCCGCATTGTATTTGGCCTTGAAGGCTGTCGCGAAATTCTTCGCCACGTCGCGCGTGTCGGTCGGGTCGAACTGCACGATGCGGATGTAACCGAGCGCCGCCTTGCCCGCCTTCGCCTCGAAGCCGAAGGGCAGCCAGATCGTGCCGATCTGGATTGCATTGCCGCCGCCGCCTTTGGTCACGCCGGCCTGCGCCAGCGCCTGGGTGATCTTGAGGCCCTGGCCCTCAAGCGTGTAGGTCGGAATGACGTCGACCTTGCCAAGACCTGCCACGCGCGTGGCGATCGCGGTGAAGTCGTTCACGTCGCGGCCGAAGCCGATCTCCGCCAGCACCTTGCCGCCGTGCTTTGTAAAGTTCTCCTTGAACACCTGCGCATTGCCGATACCGGCATTGGTATTCTCGAACAGCAGGACCGCGGTCTCCGCCTTGATGCGCTTGGACGCATTTTCCGCGAGATTGATACCCTGCATCACCTCGTTCGGCATGATGCGGAATGTCCAGGGATTGCCGGGCTCGGTTACCTTGATCGACGAGGAGCCGGCGTTGAGCAGCGGCACCTTGGCCTGCTCGACCACGGGCATCACCGCAAGCGTCGCGTCCGAGCATTCCTCGCCGATGATGACGTCGGGCTTGAACTGCTCGATCAGGCGCTTTGCCGCCTGCGTCGCGGGAAGCGGGCTGCAGCTTGAATCTTCATATTGAACGACGAACTTGTAACCGTTCACGCCAGCCTTGTTGAGCTGCTCGAGCGCGAGCTCGACGCCCTGCTTGTCCTGCGCGCCGAAGTAAGAGCCTGGCCCCGACATGGGGAACAGCGCGCCAATCTTGATGGTCTTGTCTTGCGCCTGCGCAGCCGAGCCGATCACCAAGAGACCGACCGCTGCGGCGCTCACAAAGAGAGTCCGCAATGCCTTCATGTTGTCCTCCCCGCACAGGTTTTCGTTGGGCCAGAGCCTATCAACCAATGGCTGATCCCGTAAAGCAACTTACCGACGAGTGCCGGACGTTGATCGGAGAGATCGAGTTGGATTCTCTGACGAATTCGCGGTACATCGACGGGCTGCGTGGCGCGGGTTACGCTGATCGCAACGGTATTGCCGCGTGTAAGGCATTATGACATCCCCCGAAAGTCCGCTCACTACCGACCTCTACGAGCTCAACATGGTCCAGGCCTATCTGGACCGCGGCGAGGACAAGGAGGCTGTGTTCGAATTCTTCGTCCGCCGGCTGCCGGAACGGCGCGGCTTTCTGCTGGCCGCCGGCCTCGACGATGCCCTCACTTATCTCGAAACGCTGCGTTTCTCGCCGGGTGAGATTGACTGGCTGAAGAGCACCAAACGCTTCCGCAGAAATCTCATCGACTACCTCGCTGCGTTCCGCTTCACCGGCGACGTGCACGCCATTCCGGAAGGCACCGTCTGCTTTCCCAACGAGCCGCTGATCCGCATCACCGCGCCGCTCCCGATGGCACAATTCGTCGAATCGCGGCTCATCAACATCCTGCACTTCCAGACCATGATCGCTTCCAAGGCCGCGCGCATGGTGCTGGCTGCGCCGGGAAAAATTCTCTCGGATTTCGGTCTGCGCACGGCGCATGGCGCCGAGGCCGGACTGTTTTCCGCGCGCGCCAGCTATATCGCCGGGTTTGGCGGCGCGGCGAACGTTCTTGCCGGCGAGCGCTACGGCATCCCGATCGTCGGCACGATGGCGCATTCTTTCGTGCAGGTGCATGACGACGAAATGACCGCATTCGAGAATTTCGCACGCTCGCGGCCCGAAGGCGTGATTCTGCTGATCGACACCTACAACACCGAGGCGGGCGCAAGAAAGGTCGTGGAGCTTGCGCCGAAGCTCCAGGCCGATGGCATCGCAATCCGCGGCGTGCGCATCGACAGTGGCGACCTGTCTGCGATGGCGAAGAAAGTGCGCGGCATTCTCGATGCCGGCGGGCTTGAAGAGGTTATTATCCTGGTGAGCGGCGGCATCAACGAAGATGTCTTGCTGAAGATGACCGCGGCGAAAGCGCCGATCGACGGCTTCGGCATCGGCGTCAACCTCGATGCCTCGATCGACGCGCCGTCCCTCGACTGTGCGTACAAGCTGCAGGATTACGCCGGCAGGCCCCGCCGCAAGCTCTCCGAAGGCAAGCAGACCTGGCCGGGCCGCAAGCAGGTGTGGCGCGCCTACGACGCGCAAGAGCGGATGCGCGGCGACGCGCTCTCGCTCGAGAGCGACAGGCACGATGGCGAAGCGCTTGTCGTGCCGGTGATGCGTGGTGGGAAGCGCGTCGCGCCGGTGCCGACGCTCGCGCAAATTCGCGAACGCGCTAAACGTGATCTGGCGCGATTGCCCGAGCCGTTACGGCGGCTTGAGGCCGGCGCGGCCTATCCGGTGGAAATCTCCGCGAAGCTCAAGGCGCTAGCCGCCGAAATGGATGCCAAGGCCGCCCACCGGTAGGGAAGCGGAACGCGCTTGGAGCTTCAATGGTTATCGTAACGACCATCGAGTCAAACCTTGATGTTGCGTCTTGTATCCGTCCTTCTCGTCCTTTTGGCGACGGCTCCTGACTTGGCCGCGCAAGACGCTGCCGAAACGTCTGATCCTGTCTTTCCAGCGAGCGATGACAAAACAAGCCGGCAGGCTCAACAGTCAATCTGCCTCCTGGTTGAGTCGGCGGCTCACGCCAACGAGCTGCCAACCGAATTTTTTGTCCGATTGATCTGGCAGGAAAGCCGTTTCCGGGCGGGAGCCATCGGGCCGCGAACCCGAAGCGGCAAGCACGCGCTCGGAATCGCACAGTTCATGCCGGGCACTGCAGCGGAACGTAATCTGCTCGATCCGTTCAATCCGATAGAGGCGTTGCCGAAGGCAGCCGAGTTCCTCAAAGACCTGCGAAGCCAGTTTGGCAATCTCGGGCTTGCGGCGGCCGCCTACAATGCGGGGCCTGGCCGGGTGCGGGCGTGGATGTCGGGCACGGGCTCGATGCCCTCCCAGACGCGAGCCTATGTGTTGGCGGTGACCGGCAATTCCGTTGAGGAGTGGGCGGCGGGCCGCGATGTCAAAAGCAAAAGCGACGGCGTGAGCTGTCCAATGCTGATGGCAAGGCTCAGGCAACCGCCGACGACTTTCCTGGGAGCTCTTCAGCAGCGCGTGGTGGCAGGTGCGATTCAACCTTGGGGCGCCATCCTTGGTGCGAACCAATCGCGCTCGGAAATCCTGGACCGCTATTCGGCGCTCCAGCGTAAATTCGCAGCAGCACTGGACGGACTGGACCCGATTGTATTTGAACGCACGCGCGGTGGACTGCCTCGGTATCAAGTGAGGGTCGGCGCTGAATCGCGACAGGTCGCAAACGACATTTGCAAAAAAATTCATCTCGCCGGGGGCGATTGCGTTGTTTTGCGCAATCCGGGCAGTTAAACGATTTGCGGTAGGTCTGCCGGTCGCTATTTCGTCGCCTTTGCAAGCTGGACCACCGATTTCTTTTTCCTGCGTCAGCCGAGGGCGCGAAGGCGCGCGGCTAGGTATCAGACTATTCGGGCGCATGCCTGAATTGGCCTGCGGAAAAAGAAAGATCGCCCAGTGGCGGTCTCTCCAACTCGGCATCAATCTGATTTTCCGCTTTACGACAGCGCGCCTTTCACGCGATCTGGCGAGAACGGTACCCTGCGAAGCCGCACGCCGGTGGCATCGAAGACGGCGTTCGCAATCGCCGCCGCCACTGGCCGGATCGACGGTTCGCCGGCACCGGTCGGCGCAATCTCCGGGCGGTTGATCAGCACCACATTCACCTCGCGCGGCGTCTCCGTGATGTCGAGAATTGGATAGGTCAACCAGTCCACACTGGTCACGGCTTTGCGGTCGAAGGTGACTTCTTCCCACAACGTGCGGCTGACGCCTTGAACAATGTTGCCCTCGATGCACTTCACGAGGCCGTCGGGATTGATAATTTGCCCACAGTCGTGCACCACCGTGAATTTGCGTGCCCAGATTTTTCCGGTCGAGCGATCGATGTCGACTTCGGCAACGATCGCGACGCGCGTGCCGTTACGTTGCGCGAAGGCGACACCACGCCCGGACACCTTGTTTCCGGCTTGATCGCGACGCGGCGATGGCCGCGACTGCCATCCGGATTTTTCGGCAACCGCCTTGAGCGCCGCGATGTCGCGTGGCTCCTTGGTATGCCGCAGCCGGAATTCGATCGGGTCGACATTCAGCGCAGCGGCCACCTCGTCAATGAACGATTCGCTGGCGAAATGGATCTGCGGCCCAACCGGATCGCGCAGATGCGACGTCCGCAACGGCGATGAGCGATCGAGCAATGGCGGGATGGTTTCCCAGCCGGCCCGCTTGTTTTCGAAGGCGTAAGATTCTGCGGGAATGCCGAAGCCGTCTCCCGATTTGAGGTCAGCACCGCGGCTCTGCCCGGCCAGCGTGTCAATTGGGTTGCTGCCATTGGTGTTGACGTCGACGCGCGAGAACGCCTTGGTCATGAATTCGTAGGCGATGACCTTGCCGGAAGCATCGATCGCCGCCCGGACTTTGTGCACCGATGCCGGGCCTTTGGGATCCCAGCCGGTGCCCTCGTCGCGCATGTATTGCACGCGCACAGGCTTGCCAACCGCTTTCGCCATCACGACCGCATCCATCGCGGCGTCATCGGCATCATTGCGGCCGTAAGAGCCGGGCCCGGTCTTCCAGATCACACGGACGCTTTCAACCGGCACACCGAGTGTCGACGCGATGCCTTGTTGCTGGAAGTGCGACTTTTGCGTGCCCGACCAACACGTGACCTGCCCATCCTTGATCTCGACCAAAGCGCAGGCCGGACCCATGCTCGCGTGTGACTGGAACGGCCATTCGTACTCGGCTTCGATTATTTTTGCGGCGTTTTTGAAAGCTTCATCGACATTGCCGTTTTCTTTTTCGATTTGGCGCTTGCGTACGCTGGCATTGCGGATGTGGTCATAGAGCGCGCTCTGATCCGGGAACGGCAGCGATGTATTCGACCATTCGACCTTAAGTTTCTGCGCCGCCTGAATGGCATCCCACTCCCTGTCGGCGACGACCCCGAGGAAACCCTTGTCCCACACCACCCGGACGCCGGCGATGTCCTTGACCGAGCTTTCGTCCACCTTCACCGGCACGCTGCCGGCCACCGCCGGTCGAATCATGCGCCCATGCACCATGCCGGGCACTTTCACATCGGTGACAAAGTTCTCCTGGGCGAAAACTTTTGGCGCCACGTCTTCGCGCTTGATCGGCTGGCCGACGATTTTATGTTCGCTTGGTTTTTTCAGTTGCGCCTTGCCCGGCGCATAAAGCGGATTGCCGTATTGCTTGTTCCAGTCCAGCTGAACGTTGAAATATTTCCCGCCGATAAGCTGTGCGTAAGAAATGCTCTTGTCGTCGCCGGCACTCACCACGCCGTCATTGACGACCAGCCTTTCGATTGGTGCCGATAGCTGGCTTGCCGCCATCTCGACCAGCACGCGGCGCGCTTCCGCCGCGGCGGCGCGCATCTGCTTGCCGCCGGTCTGGATGCCGGTAGAGCCGGAGGCGCCGCCCTGGTTCACCGTCACGGCCGTATCGGCCATGATGACCTTGACGTTCTTGAATGGCACGTCGAGTTCTTCGGCCACGATCTGACCGATGGCAACATGCAGCCCGTGGCCCATGTCCATCTTGCCGAAGAAGGCGGAGACGGTGCCGTCTGCATTGACCGCGATGTACGAAGATAGTTGCTCGGGTGTCAGTGGCGGCTTGATGCCTTGCGCGTGAGCCTTGCCGATCGATAGGACCGTCTCCAGCGATACGCCCGCGCCGACCGAGACGACAAGCGCTCCGCCTCCGAGCAGGACCGAGCGACGGGTGAGAGACGACATCTTTTCATATTTTGTCATGATGCCCTCCCTCAACCCATCATCTCGGCGGCACGTTTGACCGCTTTCAGAATGCTGATGTGCGTGCCGCAACGGCATTTGAGACCGGAGAGCGCGTCCCTGATCTCGGCCTCCGTCGGCTTTTTCCTGTCGCGGAGGAAAGCGGCGGCCGTCATGAGCCAGCCGTTGATGCAGTAGCCGCATTGCGGCACCTGCTCCTCGATATAGGCGGCCTGTAACGGGTGTGGTTTTTCCGGCGTCCCAAGACCCGCGAGCGTCGTGATCTTGGCGTCGCCGACAGAAGACATGGTCGTGACACATGAGCGGGCCGGCTGGCCATCGAGATGCACGGTGCAGGCCCCGCATTGCGCCAGCCCGCAGCCGAAATGCGGATTGTTGAGGCCGATATTGTCGCGCAAGGCATAAAGCAGCGGCATGTCAGGATCGGCGTCGACCGTATGGACGATGCCGTTGACGTTGAGTGTGAACTTTTGCGTCATGCGGGTCGCTCTCCGGCTTTAGCGGGTCAGCCGCTCCGTCGAGGATGTTCGCGGCGCGGCGTTAGCGGCGCTTTGAAGCCTAGGCAAGAAAACTCAGGTTTGGAACGGCCAAAAGCACAAAATTTCCGTCCTGGGTTCCATGGATCGAGGCGGACAACGGGAAACCCGTCGCTCGTCTGCTTTGGGTCGGAAGCTGCCAGATCGAAACCCGACTAGTTTTCTGTATTTGCGCTTACGCGTATCACTTCGGCCCAGATTGTCATTTTACCGCGCCTTTGCAAGCCGGACCACCCTCGCCCATTTCGCCTCTTCACGGTCGATATCGAGAGCGTACTCTTCCGGTGTGCTCGGATTAGCAACGGCACCGTCAGCCGCGATCCGTTCTTTCACGTCGTCCGCATTCAGCGCTTGTCTCAGCGCTTGGTTGAGTTTTCTGAGCACCGCATCGGGGGTGCCGGCCGGCGCAATCAGCCCGTAGCGTTGCTCCGCTTCGAAGCCCTTGAGGCCCGCTTCCTCCATTGTTGGAACGTCCGGCAGCATCGGCGTGCGGCTCAGCGCACATGTACCGAGGGCGCGTAAGGTGCCGGCTTTGATATTGCCAATCGTCGGCGGCAGACTGCTGAAAATCATCGACACGTGTCCGCCGAGCACATCGTTGATCGCCGGGCCGGCGCCCTTGAACGGGATATGGGTGAGCGTGATGCCGGCCTGATCGGCAAACATGACCGCTGTTAAGTGATTGACAGTGCCGACGCCGCCGGAACCATAGGTAAAAGCCTGCGAATCCTTCTTCGCTTGCACAATCAGATCCTGAACGCTTTGAGCCTTAACCGCGGGCCCGACCACGAGGATGATCGCACTTTTGGCGATCATTCCCACCGGAGCGAAATCCTTGCGCGGGTCATAGCCCGCATTCTCGATGGCTGTCGGAGCCATGGTCAGCGTTCCCGTGCTGCCCATTGCAATCGCGTGGCCATCAGCCGGTGATTTTGCGAGTTGACGCGTACCGAGCGTTCCGCCGGCACCAGGTCGATTTTCGACGATGACCTGCTGATCAAGCGACTGCGTCATCTTCTGCGCGATGATCCGTGCAATGGTGTCGTTGCCGCCACCTGGCGCTTGCGGGACGATCAACGTGATCGGTCGAGACGGATAGTCGTCGGCCAATGCCGAGCGCCCGCAACAGAGCAGGCTCGGCAGCACAAATGAAACGCCGCCCAGCATTTTGATGACGTCGCGTCGTTTCATGCGCCCCTCAGGACAAGCCTGGTTATCACTCGATTATCTCATCGGCGCGCGCGATGAGCGCAGAGGGAATAGTGACGCCGAGCGCCTTGGCGGTTTTGAGATTGATCGCCATTTCGAACGCCGTCGGCTGGATGACCGGAAGTTCGGCAGGATTCTCACCTTTAAGGATCCGTCCAACGTAGACGCCTACCTGGTGCCACGCGTCGATCCGGCTGGCTCCGTAGCTGATCAAGCCGCCCGCCGCTGCAAACTCTGACAATGTGTAGATTGCAGGTAACCTGTTGTGGAGTGCCAATGCGGCAAGCTGCCTGGCTTGCGCATTGAAAAATACGTCATGGCCGATGACCAATGCGCCTGCCTGGAGCTCGCCCAATTTTGCAAAGACCGCATCGAAGTCACGCTCGGCGCTGGCATTCAGGACATGCAGAGTGAGACCGAGCTTGAGAGCAGCCTGCTGCATGCTTTTCGTTTGCGTCTCGGCATTGGGATTGGTCGAGTTAACGAGAAAACCCATGGTGCGAGCCGACGGCACAGCCCCATGAAGCAAGTCCACCAGTTTCGGTCCGACCTCCACACTCAGCAGGGTCGCACCGGTGATGTTGCCGCCGGGCCGGTTCAGGCTGGCAACAAACCCGACCTGCACCGGATCCGCGATCGAAGTGAAGACGATGGGAATCGTAGGTGTCGCGGCCTTTGCGGCGCGAACCGCCGGCGTGGTCGTTGCCGCAATCACGGCCACGTCTTGACGGACCAACTCGGCGGCCATCGCCGGCAACCGGTCGTACTGGTTTTCCGCCCACCGGTATTCAATCCTGGTGTTCTTGCCGTCTTCGTAGCCGATCTTCGCCAGCCCCTTGATAAACGCGTCATGGAGCCGAGCCTCGCTGTTTGGATTGCCCGCGGCGAGATATCCAATCACCGGGACGGCCATCCTCTGTGCGCGCGCAGCAAGTGGCCATGCAGCGGCCCCACCTCCAATAACTTTGATGAAATCTCGTCGCCTCATTGCCCCTCCGTTCAGGACAAACCATATCTGCTGAGGTCGGGGCACTGGAAGAGGCGCGGACCCGCGCCAGGCAAGCAGGCGAAGCCTTTATCGTGCCGGTGATGCGACCTTATATCTAGATAAGTCGCAATAACAGATAGAGCAGGTAGAGAAGCAGCACGATGCTGCCATACTTGATGATGTTGTAGGCGATCAGACTTCTCGGCTTGATCTGCTCCTTCACATAAGACCGGACTTTGTAAATCGGCTTGTAGGCCCAGGACACCCACGACAGCTTGCCCTGGTCATTTGCACCGGTGAACTTGGCAACCAGCGCATTATTCACTGCGTCTGCAAGCCGTTTGACCGGTCCCCGGAGCTGAGTCTTTTCGACATCGCAAAACAGGATGACCCGAACAATATCCGTCTTGTTGATGGCGCTGTGCAGGTAGGTCTGGTCGAACAACAGTTCCTCGCCATCCCGCCAGGCGTAATTTTTTCCATCAAGGGTCAACGCGCACTGTTCGGAATTCGGCGTCAGCAGTCCCAGATGATAGCGCAGCGATGAAGCAACGGGATCATGATGACGGCCGAGCTTCGCGCCGGGCGGGAGCACCGTGAACATCGCGGAGCGAACGGCGGGAATTGAATCCATGACGGCGCAGGTTTTTGGGCACGCCGCAACCGCCCTGGGGCCAGATTCCTTTGTGTACCACTTGAGAGGATAGAGGCGCCAACCGCCCTTTTCGAACGTGTTGTATCCGGGCTCGTCGACGGCCGGAGGGCGCTGAAACACGCCCGTGTCGAGCAGCACCTTGGCCTCGCTGCGAATGACCTCGTAGTTCTGTTTGATCGTCTCGAGACCGGGAACAGACCTGGGGTCGAATACGGCGCCCTGTCGTCCCTTCGTGAAGTAAGTGAAAAGGAAATTCAGCGGCGCAAGCAGCAGGACGTGATTGGAAAAATACTTGTGAAGGGGGAGCCGGTCGTTGCACCGTTGATAGAGATAAGCAAACGAACCGACATAAACCGCTGCTATAGCCGCGAACGGGTAATTGATCATTGCACGCCCCACACTTCCCGAAGAACGATATTATACCAAGTTAAACCTGCAGGCTGGAAGAGTGGCAATATCCGCTCATTCGCAGCAATCACAACGAATTTACCGCTGTCGTGTCCACTAAAAGAGGCGCAATCGAAAAACAGGGGACGTCCGATGATGACCGGGGCCGCTACCGTTTTTACCGTGCGTGACATGACCAAGAGTGTCGATCATTACTGCAACGCACTTGGTTTCGCCATTACTTTTCAATACGGCAACCCGATTTTCTATACGTGTCTATTCCGTGATGAAGTCGCCCTGCACCTGATTTCCGCTCAACAAACCAAGCGGCCGCCCGGCAACTGCGCCGTATGCATCTTTGTGAAAGACGTGGATTCCCTTCACGCCGAACTCGCTGCGCGCGGAGCAAAAGTACTCAAGCCACCACAAGACTACGATTATGGCATGCGCGACTTTGATGTCCTCGATCCCGATGGCAACCAGCTCACGTTCGGTATGGGATCCCGCGCAGCGGATTGATGCGGCTATCGCTGCCCTGCCCGGTTCCAGCCGCGCGCCCCTTCGCCGTAGACCTCGTGGCCCTTGTCAGAGATGACCACCGTGTCTTCGAGCTTGATGAAGCCGCGCGACGGATGCATCAGCGTGGTCTCGACCGATACCACCATGCCGGCTTCCAGCGGCTCCTTCGCGTATTCGCTTGGGTAAGGCACCGGGCCGCGATCGGTCAGACGCGGCGCCTCGTGGCTCACCATGCCCATGCCGTGCGCGAGGAATTCCATGTGGTTGTTGTGCTTTGATTTCTGCACCAGCGGCGCCGCCGCAGCGTAGATTTCGCCGCCGATCATTCCGGCGCGGATTGGCTTCATCGCGGCGCGCTGAATGGTCTCGATCTCGCCCAGCAGATCCTCGAGCTCGGCATCGGGTTCGCCCTGGATCGCCATGCGGCAGACGTCGCCGATGTAGCCCTCGTAATTGCCGCCGGAGTCGATCGACATGATCTCGCCCTTCTCCCATTTCTGGTCAGAGGGTGCGCGGTTCATGCTGGTGCCGCAGGTGATCAGGCAATATTCAAAAGTAAGACCGCGATTGGTTTCCTCGCGGCGCAACGCCTCGACCACCTCGGCCTTGGTCGTGTCGGGCTTGCTCGATGCGATGACGGCCTGCATCGAGTCGATCACCGCCTCGGAAGCGATTTTGAGCAATTTCAGCTCTTCCGCCGACTTCTTCACGCGCTGTCGCTCGAGCACGTAGAGCGCATCAACCCACTCGGCGTCGGGAAATGCGGCGCGCAGCACCTGCGAGGCGTCGTATGGCAGAAAGCCGAACTCGGTCGCGATGCGCTTTGGCTTGAGGCCGATCTTGCGCATGTGATCGACCGCCTTCTGCATGGCGTCGACCGTGCCCCAGGTGTTGGTCTGGGTCTCCGGAGTCCACATCGGATCGATCTCGCGCTGGAATTTTTCCAGGCGGTGGCCGATGTAAGCCGCCTTCTCGGGCGCGCCTTTCGGGTAGACCAGCACCGGCAGATAGCGGGTAACGCCGGTCGCATCCATGTAGTCGAAGAAATCGGCGCGGTGGCCGCCGAGCAAATACTGCACATTGTGCTTGGAGGTCGCCAGCACCACGTCGATGCCAGCCTCGTCCATCAGACGGTCAAGGCGATGGTGATCGAAGGGGATCGCGAGTCCCTTGGCCGACTGAGCGTTGACGTTCACGACGCGCCTCCATGAAGTGCCGATTCAGCGGAAGCCTAGGACCAGAGCTCCCTGCTCGCAAGCCGGGCTCCTTCGCCCAGCGCTTCCAACTTCGCCCACATCACCGACGGATGCACGCGGCGATAGAAAGGCCCCTGCGCAAAGCCGCAATCGGTGCCGGCGATCACGTTCTCGCGGCCGATAACACGCGCCAGGCGCGTAATGCGCTCGGCCACCAGCTCCGGATGCTCGACGACATTGGTGGCATGACTGATGACACCGGGAATCAGCACCTGGCCCGCACCGAGCTTTGCATTTTTCCATACCTGCCATTCGTGTTCATGACGCGGGTTGGCGCCCTCGATGACGTAGGCGCCCACCTTCACCTTCAGGATCAGGTCGACGATCTCCTTGAGCGGCACGTCGCTGGTATGTGGTCCCGGCCAGGAGCCCCAGCACACATGATAGCGGATGCGGTCAGCCGGCAGCCCCTCGATCGCGTGGTTGAGAATGTCGACCTGCCGTGCCAGCCATTTGCGGTAATCGGCGAAGCTCGCCGGCGGCACCATGCGGTCATAGGTGACGGCACTGCGCGCGTCGTCGAGCTGGAGCAGGAAACCGGCATCGACGATCATCTTGTATTCGGTGCGCATCGCTTCCGCGATCGCAGTCTGCAGCTCCTCGTCGCTTCTGTAGTACTCGTTCTTGCGGTCGGGAATCACGCTCGCCGGCGCAGCGACAGGCAGAAAACCTTCTTCCACCTTCACGTTCTTGAGCGCGGCCTTGAAGTTGTTGATGTCGCGCTGCAGTTCGGCCTGCCCGGTATATTTGATCGGGCCGACGCAGATCGCCTCTGTTGTCGTCGCGACCGCCTCCTTCGCATCGAGCTCGGCGTAGAACTCGGCAAACTTCGTGCGATCAGCGCCACGCTTGAATGGATTAGCCGTCTCCTGCCTGAGCGGGCGGCGCTCGAAGCCCGACAGGCGCTCGAGTGCGTACTGCGCCCAGCTGATGGACTTGCCGAACTCGCCGTCGCTGACGACGTCAATGCCGGCACCTGCCTGCTCGCGTACGACGTCGGCAACGGAGTCGCTCAGGCATTTCTGATAGGCTTTTACGTCGTAAGGCTTGCCGCCCTGCCTGGTGCGCAGGAAGTCCTGCAGCGGCAGCGGACGGATCAGGCTGCCGACATGCGTCGTGAGAATGCGATCGGTGCTGCGTTTCATGCGCGCTCTATGCCTTCCGCACGGCCGAATGGCAATGCTGGGCTGCGGCCCAATTCAGGTACCGACTTACGCCCTTACGACGCCGATGAGCTGCTCGAGCTTGGCGGGATCCTTGCGCAGGATCTCGCTGGCGCCGTCATAGACGATACGGCCGCGATCCATCACCACCGCACGTGGGGCGATGTCAAGCGCAAGCCGCGTGTTCTGCTCGACCAGCACAATCGCCAGGCCGCTCGACTGCGTCAGCCGTTTCACCGCGCGCGCCAGCTCCTCGACAATGACGGGTGCCAATCCTTCCGACGGCTCGTCCATCAGCAGCACCGTCGGATTGCCGATGAGCGCGCGGCCGATCGCAAGCATCTGCTGCTCGCCGCCGGACAGCTGATTGCCGCGATTGTCCGCCCGCTCCGCCAGCCGCGGGAAAAGCTCGAACACGGTCTCGACTGTCCACGACCCCGGCCGTGCCGCGACCTCGAGGTTTTCCCGCAACGTGAGTGAGGGAAAAATTTCGCGCTCCTGCGGAACGTAGCCAAGCCCTGCGCCAACGCGGCGATAGGTCGCCATCTTCGAGATGTCGTTGTCGTGCAGCGACAGCCGGCCGCCGTGCAGCGTGGTGTGGCCCATGATGGTAGCAAGCAGCGTGGTCTTTCCGACGCCATTGCGTCCGATAATCGACACCGTCTCGCTGGCGCCGAGCGCAAAACGAATGTCCTCGAGCACGACGGTTTCGCCGTAGCCGGCACGGACGTTTTCGAGATCAATCGCCCATTTAGCCATGGCGGCCTCCGCGATGGCTTTCTTGACCGAGATAGACCGCCTTCACCTGCTCGTTATTCATGATCTCGTCGGGCGTACCGTGCGTGAACACCGCGCCCTGCACCAGCACGGTGATTTCCTTTGCGAAGCGAAAAACGACGTCCATGTCGTGCTCGATGATCAGCACCGCAATGTCCGGATCGAGCGCGGCCACCACATCGAGGATGAGATGGCTCTCCGAGGACGGCACGCCGGCGGCGGGCTCATCGAGCAGCAGCACGCGCGGCTTCTGCGCAAGCGCAATGGCGATTTCCACCAGCCGCTGGCGGCCATAGGGCAGCTCGCGCACCAGCTTGAGCGCATCGTCGACCAGCCGCAGCGAGTCGAGATGATCGAGCGCTTCGTCAAGAACAATCCGGCTGCTGCCGACCGCCCGCCACATATTATTGGCATGACCGTCGCGCTCGCTGATGCACATGCCGATATTTTCCAGCACCGTGAGCCCGCGGAACAGCTGGTTGATCTGGAAGGTGCACGCGAGCCCGCGCCGCGCGCGCTCCGCCTGACTCACGTTTGTGATGTCCTCGCCGTTGAGAACCACGCGGCCCGAGTTCGGCTTGAGCGCTCCGGTAATCAGGTTCACCAAGGTCGTCTTGCCAGCACCGTTGGGGCCGATGAGCGCGTGTCGCGCTCCGCGCTCGAGCGTCAGATTGACATCGCGCGTCACCGGCAGCGCGCCGAAAGCCCGGTTCAATCCCTCGACCCGCAACGCGGCGCTCATGACTTCTTCCTTTCGGAGAAGTATTTGCCGATGTTCTCGAACACGCCGAGCACGCCGCGCGGTGTGAACAGCACCGCCAGCACCAGCATCAGGCCGATTCCGAACTGCCAGAAGGTCGGGCTCAATTTCGAGAAATAATCCTCGAGCACCATGTAGACCGCTGCCCCCACGAAGGCGCCATAAAGCCGGCCGGTGCCGCCGAGGATCAGCATCACCATCACTTTCGCGGAATTGTCAAAATCGAAAACAGTGAGTGTGACGTAGGCATTGGTCTGGGTGAACAGCGCGCCCGCGATACCGGCGATCGCCGCGGCGATGGTGTAAACCGTTACCAGGCGGCGGTGCACCGGCGAGCCGATTGCATGCATGCGCCGGACGTTCTCGCGAATCCCGGTCAGCGCCTGCCCGAAGGGCGAATAGACGATCGTCCGGACAAAGAAGAACACCACCACCAGGACCGCGAGGACATACAGGTAATATGTGTGCCCGTAGAGGTCGTATTCGAAGACGCCGAACAGCGGTTTGAACATTAGCCCCGGCAGGCCGTCATAGCCGCCCGAAATGTCCGAGCGCAGGTTGCCGGTCTCCTGCAACAGGATCGCGGTTGCAAGCGTCAGCATCAGCAGCGTAAGGCCGCGATAGCGCAGCAGGAACCAGCCAGTAATGAAGCCGACAATGCCCGCCGCAATCGCAGCAGCGAACAGCCCGCTGATCGGCTCGCTCCAGCCAAAGCGCGCGGCGGCCAACCCTACTGTGTAAGCGCCGACGCCGAAGAAGGCAGCATGTCCGAGCGTGACAATGCCGGCATAGCCGAGGATGAGATCGAGCGAGAGCGCGAACATCGCCATCACCAGCACCTGGCTGCCGAAGGTCATGCGCTCGGGAAAAATGAAATAGACCGCGATGGCAGCAAGCCACGGCAGCGTTTCCGCGAGGCGGAAACGATGGCGCTTGAGCAGATATTCCGCGGCGCGCTCGCGCGCCTCGGAACGGGTCGCCGAGGTGATGGCTTCACTCGCGGCCATAGAACCCCGCAGGCTTGACCAGAAGAACGGCAACCGTCACCGCGTAGACGAAAAATCCACCGGCATCGGAGAACAGATACTTTCCGGCCGTATCGAACACGCCGAGCACGAGCGCCGCCAGCAACGTGCCCTTCAGGCTGCCCAGCCCGCCGACCGCGACCACGATCAGGAACAGCACAAGGTAGAGAACAGCAAAGCTCGGTGAGAGGCCGAACAGCTGGATGGCGAGCCCGCCGCCGAGCGCGGCAAGCCCCGACCCTACCGCGAAGGTCAGCGTGAACAGGCGGTCGACATTGATGCCGACCGATTCCGCCATGCGCCGGTTGTCAACAGCGGCACGGATCTTGGCGCCGATATTGGTGCGCTCGAATGCGTACCAGAGCACGACGATGAGCACGACGCCGAGCGCGATCAGAAAGGCCCGATAGCTCGGGAAATTACGGAATCCGAGGTTGACGTCGCCCTGCAGCCAGTCGGGCAGCGGCACCGATTTCGGAATCGGCCCGTAGAGATAAGTCGCGGTGGCGATCGCCATAAAGGCAAGACCGATGGTGAGCAGCACCTGCTCGAGGTCGGTGGATCTATAGAGTCGGCGATAGAGGCCGCGCTCGAACACGACGCTCGCTGCTCCGACGACAACCGCCGCAATGACGAGCGAGGGAACAAAGCCGACACCGAGCGTGCGGGTGAGCGTGACGACGATATAGCCGCCGGCCATCGCGAAAGCGCCGTGCGCCAGGTTCACGAAACCCATCAGCCCCATCGTGACCGAAAGGCCGACGGAGGTGATGAACAGGAACATGGCGTAAGCCAGCCCGTCGAACAGGATGCTGACGGCAATGATCGCGAATTGCGGCACGAGCCCCACCTCGTGTTGAAGAAAACGCCGCCGCGCCTTTATGCGCGGCGGCGCTGTTTGCTGTCAAATGAGCGAACTCAGCTGCCGCAGCGGCCGAGTTTCAACTCCTTGCATTCGTCCTTGACCGCCTTGGTGGTGCCGAGGACCTTGACGCCCAGCTTGCCGTCCGTCTTGCGAATGACTTCCATGGCATGCTCATCCTGCACGATGTCGCGGGTCGAAGCATCGATCGTGACGGTTCCGCGTGGACCCTTGCCGGTCCAGCCCTTCATCGCATCGATCACCTTCTGGCCATCACCGACCTTGCCGTCGAGCTTTTTAATCGTGTCGAAGATGGCGTGCATGGTGTCCCAGCCTGCCGCCGACATGAAGTCCGGATAGGAGTCCTTGCCGTAGGCTTCGTGCCACGCCTTGTTGAAAGCCTTGTTCTCGGCATTATCGAGGTCGACGGCATAGTTCCCCATCACGACGGTGCCGATAGCGGCATCGCCCATGTCCTGAAGCTTATTGTCCGGGATCAGGTCCATGGGGCCGATCAGCTTGACGCCGGCCTTACGCATGCCGAGTTCGCCATAGGCCTTCGCCACGCCGGTCGCGTGCGCGCCCGACGGAATGAACACATACATGCAGTCGGGCTTGGCGTCCTTGATGCGCTGGAAGAACGGCGTGAAATCCGGCACCTGCACCGGGCTGCCCATCGGGATTGCTTCGGTGACCTTGCCGCCGGCCTTTTCGAAGCCGGTCTTGAAGGCTTCGGTGGAATCCTTGCCCGGCGGGAAGTCGGTATAGGCCAGCGCCGCGGTCTTGCAACCGACCTTGCTGAACGCAAAAGCGCCCATCGGGTACGCGTGATGCCACATGCTGAATGACAGCCGCGCGATATAAGGCGACAGATTGGTGATCCAGGCGGTGCCCGCGTTGGCGATCACCATCGGCACCTTGGCCTGCGTCACCACCGGTGCCAGCGCGATCGCGGACGGCGAGAAGACAAACCCGGTGAGGATCTGCACCTTGTCATTGGTCACAAGTTCGGTAGCAACGGTTTTCGCCTGCGCGCCGGTCGGCGGGCCTTCGTCACGCTTGATGATCTCGACTTTGTGCGGCGCGATGTCCTTGGCGTGCAATTTCACATAAAGGTCGAAGGCTTTGTCGATCTGGTGACCGAGATCGGCATTGGCGCCGCTGAACGGAAGCACCACACCGATCTTGACGGTCTCGGCCTGGGCTGCTCCGCCCACGGCAAAGGCCAAGGCGGCTATTCCTAGCCAGCCAAATTTGCGCATCTTAGTCCTCCTACAGACTTGAAATTGTTTGGAATCCCACTGATCCATGAGCCTGCCCTCGCGGCCCACTCGCGCCTATCTGGACTAATTTGAAGCTCCCGGTCAATCCGGAGCGGCGTCACGTTGTGACGCAGCTTTCACGATTTCAGACTGTCGGGTTCGCGGTTGCCGCCTGCTCAGGCGGCGCTTTTGGCGCTGATTGCGCCGACCGAGCTCGTGGACGCCGCCTCGAACTTTTTGCGGTCGCCGGTCATATCGAGCGAGGCGACTTCCACACGGTTACGCCCGCGCTCCTTGGCGTAATAAAGCGCATGGTCCGCTTGCGCCAGCAACTCGGTCACGTCGAGTGTCCGCTCCAGGCAATGCACCAGGCCGATGCTGACTGTACCGCATACCGGGTGGCCGTCGACCTCCTGCGCCATCTGGGCAAAAGTGTCGCGAATACGTTCCGCAACGGCCACCGCCTTCTCGCGGCTGGTGTCGGCGAGCACCGCGGCGAATTCTTCACCGCCAAGCCGCCCGACGAGATCGGAACCCCGCATCGACTTGCGTGCCGCCTCGGTGAAGATTTCCAGCACGCGATCGCCGACCGCGTGACCGAAGCGGTCGTTGATCGACTTGAAGTGGTCGAGATCGATGACCAGGAACGCAGTAGGACGCGGATTGGCGATGTGCAGTTTCGCGAGCATGGATGCGTCGTGCAGAAACGACCGGCGGTTGGCGATGCCGGTGAGCGGATCGACCATCGCGGCCTTGCGGTGGCGCAGTTCCGTGCGCTCTTTTGCCATCGCGAGCAGGAGGAAGGCGCTGGAAATGGTTAGCAGCAGGACCTCGAAGCTTAGCACTGTCATCCAGACGCTTCCGTACACGCCGCCGCTGCCGACCGAGGCCGGCGGGAGCAGCGCGATCATCGGCGTGCGAAGCAGGAACAGCGCACCATGCGCGAAGAACATGACGATCGCCGGCCAGCGAGAGATCAGCGCCTCGCTACGCCCGCACCAGAACTCATAGGCTGTGAGCCAGACGTAAGCCGTGATGATGCCGGAGATGATCAGTGAGCGGACATTGTTGCTATCCATCACCAGCGGGAGGCGGCACACCAGCAGCCAAAGAACGGCGCCGGTGACCAGATAGACAGGTTCGACCGGGCGGCCATCAAAGACGCGCGCGCCGGTCCAGGTCATGGCAAAGGCGGTAAAGAGCAGTGCGTTGGCAAGATCGATGGTGATGAGATCAGGCGACGATCCGTAGAGCCCGAACAGCGCGATCGAGGCAAGCCGGGTCACATGGGCAAAGCCCCACCAGCAGACGGCGCGAAGCGCCATGTTCTGCGCCCAGACGAAAAGCAACAGCAGGCCGAGGATGCCCTCGACATAGATCGTCACCATAAAAAGCGTATGGACGTCGAGCGTCATTCGTCAGCCAACCTGCCCGGTCCCCCGAGCTCCAGAACCCGCCCCAACCGCCACGACTAGACGTCCACGGGAAAAATCTAATGAATGTGATTGGGCCGGACGGTCGAATACGCCGCTATGGTTTCGAAGTTGTTGCCAATGCGGCCACAATCGCCGCAATTTGACTGAAATTTCCGCTTCAATTTGCGAGTTCGGCGGGGTTTTCACCGACCTTGTGGCGCATTGGGGCCTCCACTAGGTTCAAATCTTCCCTTTGGCCCCCGGGACCGGGCATGCAAATCCGCGACGGCATCATCGAAGCGATCGGCCATACACCGCTCATCAAGCTCAAGCGTGCATCGGAGGCGACGGGCTGCACGATCCTTGGCAAGGCCGAGTTCATGAATCCGGGCGGCTCGGTGAAAGACCGCGCCGGCCGGCAGATGATCCTTGAGGCGGAAAAGCGTGGCGAATTGCGCCCCGGCGGTCTCGTCGTCGAGGCGACCGCGGGCAATACCGGCATCGGCCTTGCGCTCGTCGCCAATGCGCGGGGATACCGCACGCTGATCGTCATTCCAGAGACGCAAAGCCAGGAAAAGAAGGACATGCTCCGCCTGTGCGGCGCCGAGCTTGTTGAAGTGCCGGCGGCGCCCTACTCCAACCCGAACAACTATCAGCATGTCGGACGGCGGCTCGCCGAGCAGCTCAAGAAAACTGAAAAGAACGGCGCCATCTTCGCAGACCAGTGGAATAACCTCGACAACCGCAAGGCGCACTACGTCTCAACCGGGCCGGAGATTTGGGAAGAGTGCAACGGCAAAGTCGACGGCTTCATCTGCGCAATCGGCACCGGCGGCACGATTGCGGGCGCCTCGACGTTCCTGCGTGAGAAAAAGAAGGACATTGTGATCGGCGTCGCCGATCCACGCGGCGCGGCAATGTATCACCTGTTCAAGGACGGCAAGGCGACGGCGACCGAAGGCGGGTCGATCACCGAGGGCATCGGTCTCGGCCGCGTGACCCCGATCATCGACGGGCTGAAAGTCGACAAGGCCTATCTCATTCCGGACGAGGAGGCGCTTCCGCTCATCTTCGAACTGCTTGAGCACGAGGGCCTCTGCCTGGGAGGCTCGTCTGGCATTAATGTCGCCGGCGCCATCCGGCTTGCGAAAGAGCTCGGGCCGGGAAAGACCATCGTTACGATTCTTGCCGACTACGGCACGCGCTATCAGTCAAAACTGTTCAGCCCGGACTTCCTGCGCTCCAAGAAATTACCGATACCCGACTGGCTCGAGCGCAAATCGAACATCAAGCCGCCTTTCGAGAAAACGTGAGCGCCAATGGCGACCGAGTGCATTTTCCGCGACGATTCCTACCTCAAGGATTGCGAGGCCCGGGTTGTCGCGTTGACCGATCAGGGCGGCATCGTTCTTGACCGCACGATTTTCTATGCCACCTCAGGCGGACAGCCGGGCGACACAGGGGCGCTGACCGCAGGCGGTGTCCGTATCCCGATTGAGACGGCGGTCTACACCGACGCCGCGAAGACCGAGATCGCTCATGTGCCCGTCGTTGGTTCGCCGTCGCTAAACGTCGGCGACAAGGTCACGGCGAATATCGACTGGGACAGGCGCTACGCCCGCATGCGCATGCATACCGCGCTGCATTTGCTGTCGGCCGCGCTGCCTTATGCCGTGACCGGCGGCTCGGTCGGCGACAGCGAAAGCCGGCTCGACTTCGACATTCCGGAGGCCGGTCTCGACAAGGACGCGATCACTGCGAAGGTCGCTGAAATGATCGCCAGCAATGCCCTGGTGACCAGCCGCTGGATCACCGACGCCGAGCTCGAAGCCAATCCGGGCCTTGTCAAAACGATGTCGGTGAAACCGCCAATGGGCACCGGACAGGTGCGCCTCATCGAAATTGCCGGGCTCGACCTGCAGCCCTGCGGCGGCACGCATGTGCGGGCGACGGGTGAAATCGGCGCGGTGCGGGTCACGCAGATCGAGAAGAAGGGCAAGCAGAACCGGCGCGTGCGGCTGGCTTTTGCCTAGTTGCCTTGACGGAACGATTGGACGATTGTGCGCATTAGTACCGATTGGCCGCACCTATGAATACCGCAACTGCATCGAGCCGCTGGCTCAAGTCCACCGAATGGCTTGCCGGCGAGCTCGGCAAGCCGGATGTCGTCGTCATCGACGGGTCCTACTACCTTCCAACGCAGAACCGCGATGCCAGGGCCGAATATGTTACCGCGCATATTCCGGGCGCGGTGTTCTTCGACATCAACGCGGTCGCCGATCATTCGACCGAGCTGCCCCACATGTTGCCGGGACCCGACCAGTTCGGCGCGGCCGCCGGCGATCTCGGAATTTCCGAGAAAGATACGATCGTCGTCTACGATGGCAGCGGTCTCTATTCGGCTCCGCGCGTCTGGTGGACGTTCCGAATTTTCGGTGCGCGCAAGGTCTATATCCTCGATGGCGGCTTGCCCGCCTGGAAAACGGAAGGCCGACCAACCGAGGCCGGTACGGTCAAACGTCCGAAAAATACGTTCAACGCCGAGATGGACACGGGCGCCGTGGCCATGCTCAGCGACGTGCAAATGGCGCTCAATGATCAAAGCGCGCAGGTCGTCGATGCGCGCTCCGCAGGCCGCTTCGCCGGACGTGAGCCCGAGCCGCGCGCCGGACTTCGTTCCGGACATATGCCGGGCGCGCTCAGCGTTCCCTTTACCGAGATCGTGGAGAACGGTCGCCTCGTCTCGCCCGAACGCATTGCGCAGGCGTTCAAGAAAGCCGGTGTCGACACCGACAAGCCGGTGATCACCAGCTGCGGCTCCGGTGTGACCGCCGCGATCCTCACGTTCGGCCTCGAGGCCCTCGGTAAAAAGCCGGGACGCGTCTACGACGGCTCATGGTCGGAATGGGCCGCGCGTCCCGATCTTCCGGTCGCCAAGGACTAGCGGCGTCACCGTAAAATCTGGCTGAGGAACAGTTTGGTGCGCTCGTGCTGGGGGTGAGCAAAGAACTCGTCCGGAACGTTCGCCTCGACGATCTGTCCCTCATCCATGAACACGATGCGGTTCGCAACCTGGCGGGCAAAGCCCATTTCGTGCGTGACGACCAGCATGGTCATGCCGTCATGCGCCAGTGCAACCATCGTGTCGAGCACCTCCTTGACCATTTCCGGATCGAGCGCCGAGGTCGGCTCATCGAACAGCATGATCTTCGGGTTCATGCACAGCGCGCGGGCAATGGCGACGCGCTGCTGCTGGCCGCCGGATAACTGGCCCGGATACTTGTTGGCCTGCTCGGGAATCTTGACGCGCTTGAGGTAGTGCAGCGCCACCTCCTCCGCCTCCTTCTTCGGCATCTTGCGCACCCAGATCGGCGCCAGCGCGCAGTTCTCCAGCACTGTCAGGTGCGGAAACAGATTGAAATGCTGAAACACCATGCCGACTTCGCGGCGGACCTCGTCGATTTTCTTCAGGTCTGCGGTCACCTCGACGCCGTCGACAAGAATTTGCCCGCCCTGATGCTCTTCCAGGCGATTGATGCACCGGATCATTGTCGACTTGCCTGACCCCGACGGTCCGCAGATCACGATGCGCTCGCCGCCACGCACCTTCAGATTGATGTCGCGGAGCACGTGGAAATCGCCATACCACTTGTTGAGCTGGATGAGCTCGACGGCCGTTTCCGTCCGGAGCCGCCCAGGCTTGAGGAGCGATCCGGAATTTTCGTCCGCGGTCATGTGCTGCCTTTCACCGCCGGCCACCCTTGGCAAGACGCGCTTCCATCGCGCGAGCATAGCGCGACATGCCGTAGCAGAAGATCAGATAAAAAATGGCGGCGACCGCATAGCCGGTCGTGCTGGTGACAGGCGTTGCCCACTTCGGATCGATGCGGGCCACCTCGATCGTGCGCAGGAGATCGAAAATACCCACGATGAAGACCAGCGTCGTATCCTTGAACAGCCCAATATAGGTGTTGACGATATTCGGGATCGTCACTGTCAGCGCCTGCGGCAGGATGACGAGGCGCGTCATCTGCGCATAGCCGAGACCGACGGCCATGGCACCCTCGTACTGGCCTCTCGGGATAGCTTGCAAGCCGGCGCGCACGACCTCCGCCATATAGGCGGATGCAAAGATCGCGATACCGACCAGCGCGCGCACCAGCTTGTCGGGGGAATACTGCTCGGGAACGAACAGCGGCAGCATCACTCCGGCCATGAACAGCACGGTGATCAGAGGGACACCGCGGACGAATTCGATAAAAATTACCGAGAGCGTCCGCACCGCCGGCATGCGCGAGCGGCGGCCGAGCGCGAGAATGATTCCGAGCGGCAGCGAGAACACGATGCCGACCGACGCCACCACGATTGTCACGAGCACCCCGCCCCACAGCACGGTGTCAACCGGCTCAAGGCCGATCGCGGACCATCCCGTCAGCAGGATGTAAGACACGACCGGCAGCACAATGAAGAAATAAATGGCACCGAGGTCGCGGCGCGGTGCCTTCAGCCACAATAGCCAGACCACCCCGACCGCGAGCATCAGGAAAAACACGTCGACGCGCCAGCGCTGCGGAATCGGGTAAGAGCCGTAGATGAAATACGGCAATCGCTCCCAGACGAACGGCCAACAGGCGCCGATCTCGCGGTGCTGGACGGTCCAAAGACAGGCGTCGCGGTCGCTTCCGCTCCACACCGCGTCGATCACGAGGAACCTGACGATTTCCGGGACCGCCCAGGCGAGCAGCAGCACGATCAGAACCGTGAGCGCGATGTTGAATGGCGTGGACACCAGATTGGCGCGCAACCAGCCGATTGCACCTGTCATCTCCGCCGGCGGCGGTCGCGGCGCAATCGTCGCGCGGCGCACAAAAGCCACTTCAGCAACGGCGAGATCGCCTTCCGCCATGGTCATGGGCGCGGCCTCACCGTTCCACCAGCGCCATGCGGCGGTTGTAGATGTTCATGATCAGCGACGTCGTCAGGCTGATGACGAGATAGACGAGCATCGTGATGGCCACGACCTCGACTGCCTGGCCAGTCTGGTTGAGCACGGTGCCCGTGAAGACCTGCACCAGGTCCGGGTAACCGATGGCAACGGCCAATGACGAGTTCTTGGTGAGATTGAGATACTGGCTCGTCAGCGGAGGGATGATCACTCGCATCGCCTGCGGCACGACGATCATCCGCAATGTCGGACCCGGCTTCAGGCCCAGGGAATAGGCCGCCTCGCTCTGCCCGCGCGACACCGCCAATATGCCGGCGCGCACCACTTCGGCGATGAAGGCCGCCGTGTAGATCGACAGGCCGAACAGCAGTGCGACAAATTCCGGCAGAACCTCAATACCGCCGGCGACATTGAAACGTCCCGCCTGCGGAAACTCGAAGCCAATGGGACGGCCAACCAGAGCGAAAACCGCAAGCGGCAGTCCAATCACCAGCAGCAGTGTCACGACCAAAACCGGCGCGCGCTGCCCTGTCCGCTCCTGCCGCTTGCGGGCCCAGACATAAAAGGCAACCGCGGCGACGACGCCACCAAGCAGGGATAATTCAACGAATCCAAGACCGCCCTTAAGGATCGGCAGCGGCAGAAAAAAGCCGCGGTTGTTGAGAATGAGACCGCCGGGAATGACGATGCTCTCGCGGATGTCGGGCATCGCCTTGAGTACGGCGTTGTACCAGAACAGCAACTGCAGCAGCAGCGGCAGATTGCGGATGATTTCCACATAACCGCCGGCTGCCTTCGCAAGCAGCCAGTTGGTCGAGAGGCGCGAGATGCCGACGATGAAGCCGATGATCGTCGCGAACACGATGCCGAGCCCGGCGACCAAAAGCGTGTTGAGCAGCCCGACCCAGAAGGCGCGGCCATAGGTCGAGCCGCGCGACGAATATTCGATCAGCGTCTGACTGATGTCGAAGCCAGCGGTCTGGTTCCAGAATCCGAAGCCCGAGGCGATCTGCGCCCGCGCCAGGTTGTCGATTGCGTTGCGGGCGGCGCCGTAGACGAGCAGCGCGACCACGGTGCAGAGAACAAGCTGATAGGCAATGCTGCGGACCTTCGGGTCGTTGTAGAACACGACACGCGCGGGGCGCGGCTGCGCCGGCAGGTCACTCGGCATTTCCCCCTCGTCGGACGCGCCAAGCGGCGGCGGCACTCCTTTGATGAAAGGGCCGCGGGAGCGCGCCCGCGGCCAAACTGTATCGCTATTCGTTCAGCGGATCGGCGGCGCGTACTGGATGCCGCCTTTGGTCCACAACTTGTTCAGCCCGCGCTCGATCTTGAGCGGCGAGCCCATGCCGACGTTACGCTCAAACGATTCACCGTAATTGCCGACCTGCTTTACGATACGGACGGCCCAATCCTTGGTCAGCCCGAGTTGCTCTCCATAATTGCCCTCGGTCCCGATGAAGCGCTTGATCTCCGGGTTCGGCGACTTCATCGCCTCGTCGAGAGTCTTCGAGGAAACGTTCAGTTCCTCGGCATCGATCATGGCGAAGAGCGTCCACTTCACAATGTCGTACCACTGGTCGTCCCCGTGGCGGACCACCGGGCCTAGAGGCTCCTTCGATATGATCTCCGGCAGGATCACGTGGTCGTCGGGATTGGTGACGCGAAGCCGTTCGGCATAGAGGGCGGATGCGTCTGTCGTGTAAGCATCGCAGCGTCCCGCATCATAAGCCTTCACCGCCTCATTGGCGGTGGCAAAGGTGACGCTCTTGAGCTGCATTTTATTTGCACCGAAAAAATCGGCGAGATTGAGTTCGGTCGTCGTGCCCTGTTGCACGCAGATCGAAGCACTATTGAGCTCCAGCGCGGAGTTCACCTTGAGCGACTTGCGCACCATGAAGCCCTGGCCGTCGTAATAATTGACGCCGACGAAGTTGAGACCAAGCGAGGTGTCGCGGGACGACGTCCAGGTCGTGTTGCGCGCCAGCACGTCGACCTCGCCCGACTGCAAGGCCGTGAAGCGGTCCTTCGCCGACAGCGGTACATATTTAACCTTGTTGGCGTCATTGAGCACCGCGGCGGCGATGGCCCGGCAGAAATCGACATCGAGGCCGGCCCATTTTCCTTGCGCGTCAGGCAGGCCGAACCCCGCAAGTGTGCCATTGGCACCGCAGTTGAGCATGCCGCGATCTTTCACCGCCTTGAGCGTCTGAGCTGATACGCCTTGCGCGGTAACGGCGAGGACGAGCGCAACAAGTGTGGCAAGTCGCTTCATGTGGCGTTCCTTCAAAACTTGTTCGTTGCAAAGATCTTGTGCAATTTCCAAACTCATCCGCCGCCGGAGGCCCCTCCGGCGGTAACGGGCGCTCCCTGTGGCCCTTGTCTTACGCGATAGCCCCTTCTTGCGCGGCATCACAGAACGATCAGCTTGCCGGGTCAAGGGGTTGACGCTCGCGCGCCGTGCGGACGTATATGTCTTTGCGGCGGGAGCACGCGCGGCTAGCCTTTCAGTCAATTATTGAATGACGTCCCAATCATATGGCGAAAAAACCAAAATCCCCCATCAAGCCCGATACGCGACTGGTCACGGCGGGCCGCGATCCGCAGGCCAATCACGGCTTTGTCAATCCGCCCGTGTATCACGCCTCGACCGTTCTCTATCCCACGGCTGACGATCAGGTCGCCCACCGGGCGCGCTACAGTTACGGCCGCCGCGGCACACCGACCTCGGATGCGCTCGAGGATGCACTGCGTGAGCTCGACGGTGACGGTTGCGCCGGTGTCGCACTCCTGCCATCGGGACTGGCGGCGATTTCGGCGGCACTGCTCTCCGTCGCGCGCGCCGGCGATCACGTTCTTGTCACCGACAGCATCTATCGTCCCACGCGCAACTTTTGCAACGGCGTGTTCGCACGTTTGGGCATCGAGACTACCTACTACGACCCGCTGATCGGAAGCGGCATTGCAAAGCTGATCAAGCCGAATACGCGCGCCGTGTTTGTCGAAGCTCCGGGATCGCAAAGCTTCGAGATGCAGGACGTACCGGCCATCGCCAAAGTCGCGCATGACAAAGGCGCGATCGTGCTGATGGACAATACCTGGGCGACGCCGCTTTATTTCCGCGCCTTCGAGAAAGGCGTTGATTTGGAAATCCAGGCCGGCACCAAATATATCGGCGGCCATTCCGACATCATGTTCGGTTGCGTGTCGGCAAATGCGGCGACGTTGCCGGCGCTGAAGGACACCGTCTATTCGATGGGAATTTGCGTCGGCCCCGATGACATGTATCTTGCGCTGCGCGGCCTGCGCACGCTCGGCGTACGGCTTGCGCGCCACTATCAATCCGGCCTGCGCATCGCGCGATGGCTGGCACAGAGGCCGGAGGTGCTGCGCGTCATGCATCCGGCGCTCGAAAGCGACCCCGGACACGCGATCTGGAAACGGGATTTCGCCGGCGCCACCGGCCTCTTCAGTATCGTTCTCAAGCCGGTGGCCGAAACGGCCGCGCATGCTTTTCTCAACGAGCTCACATTGTTCGGGCTCGGCTATTCGTGGGGCGGCTTTGAAAGCCTGGCAATCCTCTTTGACTGCACGGAATATCGGACCGCAACCAAGTGGGCGCCGGGCGGCCCGAGCATCCGTTTCCATATCGGCCTTGAAGATCCCGACGACCTGATTGCCGACCTGGAGCGCGGCTTCGCGACGCTCGCGAAAGCCGGATGAATTAATACTGACTAGGCCGGCGCGGCCGTACCGCCGCTGCGCAGCACGAATTGCAAATTGCGCAAGTAGACGAAAACGCCGAATGCCTGTCCAATGATGAAGACCGGGTCCTTCCGGTAGAGCGCATAACCGAGCAGCATTACCCCGCCGCCGATCGAGAAGATCCAGAACGCCGTCGGCACCACGCTGCGGCCGGCACGCTCGGAGGCAATCCATTGGACGACGAAGCGCATCGCAAACAGCATCTGCGCGATGTAGCCGACCAGGATTCCCCAGTCGGCATTGCCGATGAACACGTCGTGCAGATAACCGCCGACGGCTTGCGCGATATCGATAAGCATCTAGTCCTCCGAAATTTCCGGAACCTTCTTGCTGCGGCGGATCAGCCACCACACGCCGGCCAGATCGAGAATGCCGATCCAGAGCCGGTCCCACATTCCATAGTTTGAAACACCGTGTGCCCGCGACCGGTCGACCACGTCGACATAGGCGATCTCGTACCCTTCCCGCCGCACCAGCGCCGGCAGAAAGCGGTGCAGGCCGTCGAAATACGGCAGGCGCAGGAAAGCGTCGCGCCGGAACGCCTTCAGGCCACAGCCGGTGTCGCGGGTCCCGTCGCGCAGGACAACACCGCGCACCGTATTCGCAACGCGCGACTGGAATTTCTTGAAACCGCTCGCCTTGCGGCCAACGCGCTGCCCGGCGACGAGGCCAGTGCGCGGTGCACCCGCTTTCAGCACTCGGATGAGTTCTGGAATGAACGCGGGATCGTTCTGCCCGTCGCCGTCGAGCGTCACGACCAGCGGTGCGCGCGCTACCGTGACGCCGCTGCGCACCGCTGCCGACTGCCCGCAGGATTGCTTGTGACGCACCCGGCGCAGCCAGGGATAGCGCGCCATCAGGCTGCGGAGCTCATCTTCGGTCGTATCATTGGATCCGTCATTGACGTAGACGACCTCGAAAGGCCAATGGCCATCGACCGCCGCCGCGATTTCCTCGACCAGAGGCGCAATGTTGCCCGCTTCGTTGCGGACCGGCACCACAATGGATACCGCCGGGTCGTTGGTTGCCATGACGCGATGTCTTATGGGGCAAGCAGGCCGCGGGCAACCGCTTTGATGCGCCGGAGCGACGGACCGGGAAGCTGGCGGACTTCACCACCGGGCCCGATCGAAAAGCCGAGCTGGCGCAGCGCGAAATAGCGCCGCACCATCATTGCGCCGCCGGCGCCAACCAGCGCACCGGCCAGCACATCGGTTGGATAATGCGCGGTGACGACCACCCGGCTGATCGCGATCAGCACGGCATAAATCAGCAGGGCCGTGCGGGCGCGCGGCCAAAGCGTCCCGAAGGCGACAAGCACGGCGAAAGCCGTCGTGGCGTGTCCGGACGGCATGCCGGCATAGGCCGCTGTCCACTTGAACGGGTCGAACAGGAACGGGTCGAGGCTGCCGCCGACATTCGGCCGTGCGCGGCCGATGATGCGTTTGACGATAGTGACGAACAGGCTCGGCACCGCGATTGCGGTGAACAGAAATCCGACTCGCACCATGACGGCCGCCAGCACGCGTTGTGAGAAAGGGGTGGACGGCGGCAAGGCGGCAAGCGCGAGAAACAATAAACCGAGCGGCCAGAGAAACCATCCCGATTTGCCGAAATCGGTAATCTCGTCGAACACGGAGATAATCCAACGCGGCAGGTGGGCGCCGCCGCGGCTCGCCGCAGCATCGAGCGTCCATGCCAGAAACAGGAAGACGGCAACGGCAACGCCAGCCGCAATCGCCACTATTGGCAGCGAGTAAGCATCGGAGCGCGGCGCCCGGACCCGACGCGGACGCGCCAGCACATTGAGCGCCGTCATGACGTTGGCCGCGCAGCGGCGAAGCGAACTCTCACCACCCATGCGGTTCAATCCGTTGGCCAGGCTCATTGGTTCACCTGCGAACGGAAGACGGTCAGCGAGACCGGCTTGCCGATGCTGATATTGTACCCCTCAAACCGCTGGCTGAGTGAATAGCGTAATCCTGTTGATTCTGCGCGTTGCGCAAAGGCGCGCTCGCTGCGGGAGTCCACCACAGCAAAACGGCATGGCCCGCCCCGCAAGAAGTCTGCCGCCCCCGGACCATCGGTGAAGCGGGTATCGGTCCCCAAGAGAAACACGAGGCTCGGTTCCTGATAGGCAAATGTCGAGGCAACGTGAGCAGGCCGGCAATCGCGCATGTTGATGTCTTCGGCGATCATCGCGCTCGGAAAAAGCGATGGCAACAAACGCAATGTCACCGCATAGACCGTGACGGCGATCAGCACGGAGGCGATCATCCCACGCAACAATGCGCGCTCCGCACCGTCAACGTCGTAGAGCCACCAGGCGAACAGGCCGAATATCACGGCGGCCGTGGAAAACGGCCATGCGATCAACCCGAGATCGCCGCCGAACATGATGAAGGCAACCACCACGGCAATCGCGATGGCACCGGGAAACAGGAACCATCCGATGGTGCCGCGCACCAGCCAGCGTGACTTGGACAAGTTGCCGGAATTGAGAATGCCCGCGATCAAAATCGCAATTGCCGGATAGAGCGGCAGCACGTAGTGCGGCAACTTCGTCATCACCGCCTCAAACATGAGCCAGGACGGCACAAGCCAGGCAAGGAGAAACTGTGCGCCGGCCTCGCGACGCGATCGCCAGATCATCGGCACAGCCAGCCCCGCGAGCACCGAACCGGGCCAGAACGTGACCCAGAACAGCACAAAATAGTATCCGGGCGGCGCACCGTGTGCCTCCTGCCCGCTCGTCACCTTCCCGAGCATGTCGTGACCGACCGCCTGCACGAAGAAATCGCCGCCTGATTTGGCGATGATGGCGACGAACCACGGCAGAACCAGCAGCACCATCCAGGCGAAACCGACGATCGGACGCAGCGACCACATCCAGCGCGCGGAGCGGTCGGCAACCGACAAGGTGACCGCAGTAAGCACAACGAACATCAGGACCAGAGGTCCTTTAAGCAGCGTGCCCGCGGCAATCGCCGTCCAGAGGATGGCCGGTTGTGTCCAACCGATCGGCGTTTCGGGCGTGCGCCGGCAAGCGAGATAGATCCGCGCCATGGCGCCCATCGCCGCGACCGAGGTCAGCAGAAGCATGGCGTCCGTCTTGGCGAGCCGCGCCTCAACGCCAAGCAGGACCGAGCTTGCCATCATCAGCGCAGCAATCAGCGCTGCACGCCGCGAGACAAAGGCAAGCGCGGCCCAGTAAGTGAGTAGCACGGCGTCAATCGCACCGAAGAGCGACGGCACGCGATAGAGCCAGATCGTCGTGCGTGGCCGCGGCACGCCGAGCGCTTCTCCGGTTTTCACCGCCGCTGCCTGCAGCCAGTAGATGCCGACCGGCTTTTTGTAGCGGACCTCGTTCTGGAACCGGATGTCGACATACTCGCCGGTTTCCAGCATCTGCTTGGTCGCCTGCGCGAAGCGCGCCTCATCGCGATCGACCGGCGGGATCTGGAAAAAACCCGGCAGAAAGGCCAGCAGTGAGAACAGCAGAAGCAGCACGACGGCGCGTCTATGCGAAGCCACCGCATAGTCGAGCGCTGTGCCAAGGCCGCGGCCCGGAACAAGCGATGGGCCGGCCTTATTGGTCGTGTTGCTCACTCTCGAAGCCCCTTAGACCCGCAAATTGGCCGGACAATAGAGCCAAGCCCCCGCGCTGTCATTGGCAGCGCTATTGCATCCGCACCGATACGCTGTCGGTGGCGCCGGTCGCGTCCATCACCGTAACGCGCACAAATCCGGGCCCGTCCGGACGGAAGAATAATGTGCGGCGGCCACTCTCGGCCGCAAGCGGCACCCCGTTCACCATGACAGTCAGCGGAGCGCGGCCGCCGGCGATCTTGAGCGCGACCGGGTTGGGCTGGTCGCCGCCGGCCAATTCGAGCCGCGCGCCGTCCGGCGGGAACATGATGCGCGGGCGCTCAGCCGGTTCACGCAAACCAGCGCCGGCGTTAAAACGCTGCAACGGCGGCGGCAGCTTGCTGTTTACCGCGAAGATCGTGCCTTTCGGCGACTGCGGTAACGGCACGGGAGTGAAGCCGGAACGGGCAAAGGCATCGAACAAAATCGGCGCCGCAGACGCGCGGCCGTAAAGACCGGGCACCGGCGCACCGTCGGGCCGCCCGACCCAGACACCGATCGTCATGCGACCGTCGAAACCGATCGCCCAGGCGTCGCGATAGCCGTAGGACGTGCCGGTCTTGAAGGCGATACGCCCATGCGGCGCATTGTCCGGCGGCGGGGCGCCCATGAGAACGTTGCCGACATACCACGCTGCAACAGGATCGAGCAGCCGCGTTGGATTTTGTGGCGCTGCATCCGCTCGTTCGCTCAACGCCATCGCCGAGCCCTGTCGGGCCAGCGCCGTATAAAGCATCACCAGATCCGCTAGCCTGACACCGACACCGCCCAATCCCATTGCGAGACCGGGCGCCTCGTTCTTCGGCAGGACCAGCGCGGCGCCGGTCTGGGTGAGTCGCGCGCTCAGACGGCTGACGCCGACCTTGCCGAGCACGGCAATCGCCGGAACGTTGAGCGACAATTGCAGCGCGCGGCGGATGGTGACGGTGCCCTGGAACGTCAGATCGAAATTTTCCGGCGCGTAGTTGCCGTACCGTGAAGGCTTGTCGTCGATCAGGGTCTCGGGGTGGATGAGACCGTCTTCGAACCCGAGTCCGTAGATGAAAGGCTTGAGCGTCGAGCCGGGCGACCGCAGCGCCTGCGTCATGTCGACCTGGCCGGAGCGGCGCGTATCGGAATAGTCCGCCGAAGCGACGCGCGCCCTCACCTCGCCGCTGGCGTTGTCGACCGCAAGTATGGCGACGGAAATATCCGGACCGAGCGTCCGCGCCCGTTCAAAGGCGAGACCCTGCAAGCTCTTCTGCAAGGGGAGATCGATCGTCAGACGGTGCACACGCTTGTCGGGTTCAAGCGACACCACCTGGTCGGCCGCATGCGGCGCAAGCATCGGCAATTGCTTGCGCTCGTGTGGAACGCTCTGGGTCTTGGCGCGGGCGATCTCGTCGCGCGGCGCCACGCCTGCCGCTGCAATCCGGTCGAGCACGCGGTCGCGCGCGGCCCGCGCGGTCTCCGGAGAACGGTCGGGCCGGCGCAGCTCGGGCGACTGCGGCAGCGCGACAAGCAGGGCCGCCTCCGCAAGCGACAATTTTCGCGGCTCCTTGCCGAAATAGGCCAACGACGCCGCGCGAACGCCTTCGAGATTGCCGCCGTAGGGCGCGAGCGTCAGGTAAAGCGCAAGAATGTCGTCCTTGCCCAGCGCGTGTTCGATTTCAAGCGCGCGCACGATCTGCCGCAGCTTGGCGCCCAAAGTGCGATGCTCGCGCGGCTCTAGCAGACGCGCCAGCTGCATCGTGATGGTGGAACCGCCCGAGACGACGTGACCGCTGGTCACGAACTGGTAGGCGGCGCGCACCATCGACAGTGGATCGACACCGCCGTGTTCGTAGAAGCGCTTGTCCTCGTACACAAACAGCAGGCGCAAAAACCGCGGATCGACATCTTTCGCCGCCACCGGCAACCGCCATCGTCCCTCCTGCGTCGCATAGGCGCGCAGCAGACGCCCTTCGCGGTCGAGCACGACGTGCGAGTACGCAAGGTTCTTGCCGAGAGGCGCAGGTCCCAGCGCATAGACCCCGCCCGCGCACGCAGCCAGAACAACGGCAGCCGTTGCGCCAATTACTGCGAGTATGCGCTGCCAGCGTTTCATCTCGCCGTGATCTCGATTGCGCCCGTCGCGGTCCGGCCAAAACGGTCGGGCCGGTACATGTCCTCGACTTTCGCCTGCGGCAGCACGTACCGCCCCGGCGACACCGCGCGCACGACATAGGCGACCGTAAAGACCGGTGATGAGTCCGCCGACCGGTCGAAGGCCGCGCTGAAGCGGTCGTCACGGAACTCGCTGTTCACAGGCTCCGCACCGTCAGTAATCCAATCGAGAGTGCTGGTTTCGCCTGAGGAAACCAGCCGCGGATTATCGATTTCGAACCCGGCCGGCAAATAGTCGGCGACGATCACGCGGCCGAATTGCGGCTGCGGTTCGGTCACCCTCAGCACCACGACAAAGCGTTGGTTCTGCCTTGCCTTGCTGGGGTCGGCCGCTTCCCCGGCCAGCGTGTGGTAGCTGCGCTCGACCTTGAAGCCGCTCTCGGCCGCCGGCTCCGGCGTGAGCGGCGATCCGCTGACACTGATGACGGCCTGCACGTTGCCGTCACCGTTGTTTTGAACGGAATAGGACGACGCAAGCTCGTCTGGCCGCAGATTGCGATAAAGCGCGCCCTGCCGCGTCTGGCCCTCGACGCTGAGCGAGATGGAGTTGAGCTGCTTGGCAAGGGCGCGCGCGGCGAGCACCAGCCAGGCATTCTCCTGAGTCGATGTCGACACCGCCAGGGTGCGCGCCGCGTCAATGCGCAGCACGGCGTCATCGATCGTCTTCTGCGGTGCGCGACCTTCCGAGGCGAGCGTCACCAGAGCCGCCGCATCGCGCAATGCCGACCCGAAATCGGCGCGCCCAAGATCGAGCTTCGGCTGCGGCGCAATGGCATCGAGCGCCGCAAGATAGGCGTTATCGGCACGCGCCTTGTCGCCGACCATCGCCAGCGCCGCCGCAATCTGCGCTTTTGCGATTGGTGTTGCGACGTCGGAAAGCTTGACGTCGGCGATGTAGCGCAACTCGCCGATCGGCGCAGCGCCGTTACGCGCCAGCACATAGAGCGCATAGGCAAGCTCGCGCCCGCCGTTCCTGGATGGCTCCGCCGCGCCGGCCACGTAATTCCGCAGACGGTCGATTGCGAGCGTGTAAGCCGTCTGCGGCACCTCGAAACCGCGCGCCCGCGCCCGCGTCAGAAAATCGGTGACATAGGCATCGAGCCAGGGATCGTCGCCGCCGACCGACCACAAGCCGAACGAGCCGTTCGAGCCCTGCCGCGCCAGCAAGCGTGGGATGGAATCCCTGATGCGCTGGTCAATGTCGCCATCAGGCGCAAGCTGCGCTTGCGCGGCAAGCTCATTGACATAGAGCATCGCCATGGCGCGGCTCGCAATCTGCTCGGAGCAGCCGAAGGGATAGCGATCGAGCGCATTAAGAAGCGTCGCAGCGTCGAGCGACGTTGAGACGGCGACCGATAGGCCGACACGGCCGGTGCCCGGCACGAAATCGGCAAACAGATCATTCGACAATGTAAGCGTCTCGCCTTTGGCGAGCGTACGCACGGTGCGCCGTGTCAGGATTTGGGTCGCCGGCCGCACGTCGAGCGCATAGCTGCGCTCAAGCGCAAAATTGTCCGGGCCATTGACTTTGACAGTCACAGTGCTCGGTCCGGCACCGGACGCAGTGACGGGAATGGACACACGATCGCGCTGCTTGGCCGCAAGCTTGAGCGCCTGCGACTGATTTCCCTCCAGCTTGGCAGCTCCGTCGGCGGTTACAGAGAGGTTGTAGTCACCCGCCGCGCCTTCCACGTTATCGAGCTCGAGCTGAACCGCGCCGCGATCGCTCGTGCGCAGGAACCGCGGCAGCGTCGCCGTCAGAACGACCGGATCGCGCACGATAACGTCACCGGAGGCCTTGCCGACTTTTTCCTTGGTCCAGGCCACCGCCATCACACGCACGCTGCCGGCGAAGGCCGGAATATCGAACTGCACCTGCGCAGCACCGTCGCGGTCTACGGTGACAATGCCGGAATAGAGCGCGAGCGGCGCCTGTGTCGGCGGCGAGCCGGAGAGCTCAGCGCCGGCGGAATCGCCACCCGAGCGGATTTGTCCCTTCACGCCCTGCATGCCGTCGATCAGCTGCCCGTAGAGATCGCGGATCTCGGCGGTCAGCCGGCGCTGGCCGAGGTAATGGTCGTCGGGCGCCGGCGGCTTGTAGTTCGTGAGATTGAGAATGCCGACGTCGACTGCGGCGAGGACAACGCGCGCCTCCTCGCCTGCGGTCAGGCCGGCGAGCTTGATCGGCACATTCAGCGTCGTGCTCGGACGCATCGTCGCCGGCAGCTTCATGTCGATGGCGAGGGTGTGCGCGACTTTATCGATCGAGAACCATTGCACGCCGATGGCACGGCGCGGCATGCGTTGCGCCGGCGCATCGAGCGGGCGCCGCAATGTCGCGACCATGTAGGCGCCCGTCCCCCAATCGCGGCCGACATTGAGGCTTACGCGCGCGGCGCCGGGCTTGACGTCCTGCGACTGGCTGGCGACGAGCCGGTCGGTGAAGACATTCACGGTCAGCCGGCCCGCAGTCCGCGCGGTCGCCGACACGTTCATCGTCTCGCCCGGCTTGTAGTCCGGCTTGTCGAGCGCGACCTCGAGCAGGTCGGGCGTGTCGGCCGACGCATCGGCATAGAAGCCCGCGTCGAATCCGACGGATGTGATGGCGCCACTCGGCTCGCCGGTCGAAACTTCCAGGCGATAGCGGCCCCATTTCACCGGCAGCGACAGCCGCGCCGGCTTGTCGGCAGAGGCATCAATGGTGCCGTTCGCAACGCGTTCGGTGCGCTTGACCGGCTCGTACTCCCACTGGCCGTTCTGTCGGTACCACTGATAGCTGGTTTCAACCCTCAGCAGGTCGTAGCGCAGTCCCGGCTTCGCGAGCGTATTGCCATCCGGCGTCGCCATCACGACGTCGAACTCCGCATTGGCGCCGTCGGCGAGCGAGCGGCCGGAGAACATCGGCTTGATGCCGATCATCGGCGCCTCGGGCGTGACCGGAAACGTCAGCTTGCGCTCGACCGCGCGCCCCCCCGACTCCGCCATCCTCACCGTGATCTGCGCTTCCAGCGGACGCGTGCTGGCGGGTAGCTCGCCAAGCTTTACGGGAAAAGTCGCCTTGCCCGACGCGTCGGTGGCTGGCAGATCGTCCAGATCTTCGCGAGCGGCGGTGACCTCGTCATCGGACAACCCGAAGGCATAGCCCGGGAATCCGGTGCGCTCCTTTGCAACGCCGACGGTGACCTCTCCGGATAAATCGAGCCTGGAGGCCGGCGCGCCGTAAAGGAAATGACCGTCTACGCTGAGCTGCGCCGGCGCGTTGCGTGAAAGTCCCTTGGCCATCGATGCGAGGGAAAACTCGATGCGGTCGGGCACGTAGTCCTCGACCATGAACGTGGTTTCGCCGACCGGCGGCTGCTTCGGATCGGTGTAGGCCGCCACCCGCCACGTCCCGGTCGAGGCCGAGGCGACGATCGGCACGGTGAGCGAGCGTCCGCCGAGGCCGCCGTCGGCCACGACAGCGCGTTTGTATTCGACGCCATCGGGGCGCTCGACCACTACGGTCAAAGGCACATTCAGCGCCGCCGCGCCGCGCGAATCGCGCAGGAGCGCGGTGATGGCGACGCTCTCGCCGGTGCGATAGACGCCACGCTCCGTGTAGACAAAAGCATCGAGTCCGGCCGGAATCGCGCGGCCCGCGACGCCGCGATCGGACAAATCGAAGGCGGGCGATTTCAGGCTCAGGAAAGCGTAGTCATTCTTCTCGGCCGCAACGATCGCCGCAGGCGCGAGCCCGCCCTCACCCCGCGCCAGGCCCGCTTCAAAATGAAGGAAGCCGTTGCGATCGGTCTGCCGGACGGCGAGCTGCTCGTTGTTGCGCGCCATCAGACGCACCTCGACGCTGCCGCGCGCATCGGCCGTCGCAAGTGAATGGACAAAGACGTCGATGCCGTCGTGCGTCGTATAGGCCGTGAGCCCGAGATCCGAAACGACAAACCACTGTGTCGCCTGCTGGCCGTAGTCGTTCGACACGGTATCCTTCGGCTCCGCCGTCATGGCGTAGACACCGGGACTGAGATCCTTGACCGCCTGGTCGAGCGGGAAAGCGGTCGTCACTTCGGTATTGAGCTTCGACTCGACGGCAAGCTCGCCGCTCCACACCTTGGCGCCGCGCTCATTGCCCAGTCGCTCGGCCTGGTAACGGCTCACGTTGCGCTGGAAATTGTAACCGAGAAGCGTATCGATCAGATTGCGATCACCGATCCGGTAGATCGACAGCGTCACCGCCTGAGTGTTGACGCTGAGCACCGGAATGCCGCGTTGCCCCGTGCGCGGCAGCACATAGGCCTTGCCGGAAAATCGCACGAAGGGCTTGCGGTCACGCACGAAGATCGTGAACTCGGCCGATTTCGCAAGCGTTTCTTTGACGACCGACGGCAGACCCGCGCGTAGCGTCACTGCGTAGCGTTCGCCGTGCTTGAGGCCTTCGACGCAAAGCTGCTTCTCGCTTGCGGCAATCGCAGGCCTTTCGATGCCCGCAACGGCGACAAAAGGAGAGAAGTCGGTGCGCCTGCCCGGCAGCTCCTCGGAGAACTGGAAGCAAGCGCGCGGTGAAATCGAATCAGAATCGACCGTATAGTCGAGCAGCCTGAACCCGTGTTCGGCCCGCAGTTTTTCGTACTGGCTGCGAAGGTCGGCCGTTTCCCTCAGCTCGAGCGACAGGCGCAGCGAATCGAGCGCGCCGCGCCACTGCTGCCGGTCGGCAAGCGTCCGGCCGAGAACTGACAGGCTGTCGGCCTCGACGTTGCGGTCGCGCGCGCGCTGGTACGCGATGTAGGCGGCGGTCGACGCACGATCGAGCAACAGCGCTTTCTCGCGGTCGTCGCGCGGCTTGATCTGCAGCACGGCGCGCGACAGCCGCAACCAGCTCGTCGCATCGTCCGGCGCGGCGGCGACAAGCTGGCCGAGCACCAGCATGCCGGCGCGGAAATCGTTCTTCTGAAAGGCGGCATCGGCATCGCGCCGCAGCGTGGCGGCGGGCTTTCCGACATTGCCGGCATCGCTTTTGATCTGTGCCTCGAGCTTGATCGCCGCCTCGTCGAGCCCGCTCGGCTTGAACGCCTTGTCCGCCGCGAGCGCAGCCGCAAAGACAAGAGCAACGAGCGCGGCGGCAAGGCCGGCGCGAACGAGACAGCGCATGGAATGAACCCTCCCGCGGCAGCGGTTCGCCGCAGCCCTCATTTCAGGTCCGGATGGTGTCGAGGACATGGCCGAAAAGATGCAACACCCCCTCCAGCCGGTGCGGCAAACCGCCTGGGCATTGGAATTGATACGACGATCAATCGGCTCAGCCAATATCTTCAAAAGTCGGATGAGTTACTTAAAGGATTACGCTAAGGGTTTAATCTAACAATAGAAATGTGCGCGAACGGGGGACCTCCAATTGCATCATCCGGCACGCCCCCACTGCCGCTGTAACGCGATTAAAATGTTTTTCGCCAGTAATGGCATCAGCCGTCCGGCACAGGTAAACCGAGAGGGACCGACCCCGTAGCTCAGCCGGATAGAGCATCAGCCTTCTAAGCTGAGGGTCGCTGGTTCGAATCCAGCCGGGGTCGCCACTCTTTCAATGGGTTATGGTTTGCGGACGCCGTTTTTCATGTTGCGGCATGTCGCATCTGTTCCCGTTTATTTCCGGCCATTTCCAAACACTCCCAGAAACTCCACGCGACATGCTTGCAACATGATCGGAGGCGGCCGACTCTGGTGGTCTAAGGGGATTCTCTGATGACCAAGAAAAAACGGTCACCAAAAGTTAGCAAACTTGGCCCCGCAAAAAAGCGCCGACTTAAAGACAAGTCCGCTGGCATTGGATCCTCCATCGCAGCGGCGTCAGGCAGTGCTGCCGGTACGGGTGGCGCGGCAGCCTTCGCCAAGCCACTCTTTCCGTTGCGGGTAGGAGAACGCGTGATCAACCCGGCCGCTCTTGATCCGGCCATGACGCCCCCCGGCGTTGGTGCGCAGAGCGGTGGCGACGCCCTCAGGGCTGGCGCAGTCACCCCGACGATCTACCCCGACAGCCCCCTAGGACTAGCAATCGTTCAAAACTATGTGGCGATAAATTTTCAAACTGAAGAGTTCGGGCGGTTCAACAAAAACATTGAAGCGCTGCTTGCCGAACTTCGTCAATCAAATGAAATTTCTGGTGAACTTCGAGATCAGCTGGTTTCTGAGTTGAGGGCCGGCAGGGAAATCATTTCTGGACCAAAGCCTCAACGCGATCTACTCGATTTATTGTTAGTGAAACCTCTAAAATGGCTGGCGGAGAAGTCGGGGACGGCTATCGTCAGCAAACTGGCCGCCGATGCTTTGGGATGGCTTTTGAAGATGATTGGAGCCATCTGAAGCCGCCGGATGACCTTCCGGCACGGTGTTCATCAACTACCCGTTAAGTATGCGTTAACCAAAGCGCTCCACCGTGAGTCCAACGGAGAAGACTATGAAAAGAGTTGGATCAAAGGTGACTGCACAACAACCAGTCGAACTGCCAGACGACTTGACCATCCCCGACTTCCTGCGGCGATCCATCTTGGGCTCGGCAGTCCAGCAGGCCGAAATCGGCCAGCAATCCCCTCCTGCGCCGAGAGTCAATTAACTCAAGGAGAGCACGAGGTGGCTCTTGTCATTGACTTAGCGCCAACGCTCGAAGAACGGTGCCGAATGCTTGATCATGTCGATGAGGCGATTGCGGACATCCGTCGACTAATCGCACCTATGAAGCAGAAACGTAGGCGAAGGCAGCTTCGGCTACCTTTCGTAGAGCGGCGGAAAAAGTCTCGGGTGTTACGGGCCTAGCGATCATCCGCGCGGCGGGTGGTACATTCTGATTTATGACCCGCTACAAAGGCCACACGAAAACCAGCCTGACCGAGCGTGAATTTCCGCACCGCGTCGAAATGATCGTGCCGAAAGGCGGCTTCGGGAAACGCCTGGACAAGATGCACGAATGGCACCGTGCACGCAGCATCAAGGCAAAGTTCGGTCGCAGCCGGCGTGACGAGAAAAACCGGGACTATGTGACGTGGTGTTTTGCCGATGCAGCGATGGCTGACAGTTTTCGGGCGTCATTTGTCCGCTCGTAGATGACCAGCATTGAGCATGCCGGCGATCACAAAGCCAAAGCTAACGCCGATTGAAAGCAAAGATATGGACATCAAAATTGTCATGGCGGTCCCCCTGAACCCGCCCAGCCAACAAATACGCTAATTCAATGCCGGGGATGACGGAGGTGCAAACACACCATATTTCGTCAGTCCACCGATGACTTGCGTGCCCTCGTCCTCTCATAAATCGCGAGCATTCGCTTTGCGGCATCGCGGGCCGAAGCTTCCGTTAGTCCCGTCCCCATGTAGGTGCCGTTGACGTAAACGCGGTACCCAACCTAGCGAGGTCTTTTGGCGTTTGATCTGGACCTTGGGCTTCTTGGCGCGGGCCATTCAGTGAGGATAGCGAATTGCCGCTCATTCCATATGCCCCCGTTTCACGAGGAACAAACGAACCACCCCGTCAGTTGAATCCGTGACCGGTGTTATCTTCTACTCTCCAGGTCAGTTGATGACGCAGGCGGGGGCCGTCACACCTTTGGCTGTACGGCCCCCTTATTTGAGCGGGAACACGGAGATTGAACCATGAAAACTGTTGCGCTGGCATGCGTACTCACCTTGTGCGCAACGACCGCTTCATTCGCGCAGAGTTTGACCAACTTCGGACCTAACGCACCCGCGCGCGGCGACAGTTACGGTCAAGTGCCGACCGGCACGTATGCCCCGCTTCAGAAGCGTGCTTACAGGTCGTATGCCTACAAACCCTACTCGCACCATCGACACCGGCATCATCGATATTGGTATTGAACGGGAAAAAAGAGAGACCGCTGCTTGTGGCTTGGCAACGGCCTCTCCCACGCACAGCCGAGCACCAAGGGCTCAGCCATGAAGCCGCGAAAATTAAATACTCAATAAAATCGACCACCCGCCGCCGAACACGACAAGTGTGAGGACGCTTACCCAAAATGCGGTAGCGACGAGTCCAATTCCAATGAGTGCAACGGGAAGAAACTCGATTGAACGAGTTACAGTGTGGGCCGCGATTTTCAACATCGCCGCAACCTAATTTTAAGTCCCCACTTAATTATTATAGTACCCACTCTCCGGAACAGCAAAAGCAAATCCAACTGCTGGCAAGCAACACGTAGCTCGTGTTCGCGCTCCCACTACCAACGTACCGTTTTTCAAAAGCTCGTTTGTCTACAAATATTCAAAACGAGTTCGCAATCTGAACATGGAATTACCAAATAAAACATGACGATGTGGTCAGGCCACTGCCACTCTTCGGGTCAGGAACGCCACACGCTCCTCAACTCGACCCAGTGGCCAAAGGCCGCGTCCTGGTGGCAAGGGCGCGGCCACTAAAATCTCGACGAACAAACCGCGAAGCCAAAACTGTCGCTTTAGGACAGTGCCGTTCTCATACGAGCGAATGGTCGAACTGAAAACCCCCAGTGCGAGCGCCCCACCACTTGCCGTAACAAACGGTGGGACTCCTAGCCAATCGCGAGCATGTTCAGACGCGACGACGTTAAGGTCCGCGGCCGACTGTTCGCGACATGACATCTACGCAGGGTGCGCTGAGTTTTGTGACGTTAGATTGCAAACAAGCTTCAATTCTGCCGCGGCCAGGTTCCACGCCTCCGCACAATGAACTGACGTCGCCGCGGCACGCATTCGCAACTGCTGCAACCGCGACCAGTACGGCTTGGCACGGCCGGGAAAGGTCCGCTAGATGCGAGTTAAGGCAGGACCTGATCCCGCCTGGCGCCACGTCTCCACAAGCCGCCCTGATATCAGCGGCACACTCCTCCCTGATCTGTCCTTGTTGCGCCATCGTGTATGTTGTCGAGAGCACCACGCCCGCACCGATTGCAAAAATTATCTTTTGCATAGGCTGTCCTCCGGATGTTTTGACTAAATGCACGCGATAGCCAAAGGCGGCCAGTCAGTCCTTGCCAGGCTTATCTGGGACCGCGATGAAGCCGTGCTAGTTAGCTACGCTTCAATGCTCAATTGCTGCTCCTTTGAGCGGTACCGTCATTCGACCGATGACTTGCGCGGCCTTGCCTCCTCCTAGTTCACGAGCATTCGCTGTGCTCGTGCTCACCGGGATTTGCTTGGGAGTTGACCGTTCGATCTTTTCAAAATCCTTACGGAGGGCAATCGCAAAACCGATGCCCAAGCCGAAGGAAAGCAAAGTTATCGACGTCAATATCGTCATGGCGGCCCCTTGAGTGCCGCCCAGCCAGGAGGGATGCTAATTCAACGGCGTTGAAATGCAGTGGTGTAAACACACCATATGCTGAAAATCACAGGTGTAAAAACCCCCGGGCGTTTCAGCGTTTCGCCCGAGGGTTTCCCGGCCACATTCTAAATTGGTTTAGGCCCTCCACCATTCTTATTGGCGGTACTTCGGTGACGGCGGTTTTCAAAAACGAGTAATCGTTAGCCGCACGTCCGCGAATCTCATAAGGCTATGTCACGCCGACAAAGTCGCGCACAAGGAGCAAGCGACCATGACTGACATAGCAACCGCAACACCGACAGCCACAGCGAAGCCCGCGGCAGCCAGGCCGACGACCCGAAAGGCGATCAGCACAAAGCAATTGGCCCATGCCTTGGCGAAAAAGCATAAGTTCACCAAAAAGCAGAGCCAAGAAATTCTTAAGGATCTTGCCGGCTTGATCACTAAACACTTGAAGAAACGCGAGCGGGTGAAGATCGCCGGACTCGGGAGTCTGCAAGTGCGGAACCGTGCTGCCCGCATGGGCCGTAATCCGGCAACGGGTGAACCGATCCAGATCAAGGCCAGCAAAAAGGTCGCCTTCCGCGTCACCAAAGAACTCAAGATGGCGATCTGATGGCCTTGGGTAGCCGATCATAGATGAACTAATCGTGGTTTGCGGCTGTGCCTCTGTGCGCGTTTTAATCTCGCGATGGAACGCGCTGTCGATGACTTGAAAGACCCACCGTGCCCCGAGTGCGGTTGCATGATGTGGCTCAAGCGGATTGAACCGATCAAGCCCGGCCGCGACGAGCGCACGTTCGAGTGTCCACGATGTCTGTACTCCGAGAGTTTGGTCGTGGAGTTCAGTTAGGACTGCCCACTTGCGTTAGTTTTTTCGGTTTGGGTGCAGTGTTACTGCACTTGTTTGCCTCGACTCAGTCACAACAGACGCGGCGATGACGCGGCTTGCGTCACCCCCTTTGGACAAATTAGACGCGAACGGGTCCGCTTGCGCCTGGGCGGCGGCTTGTTCCCCTCTGCGTCATCGCCACCATTTTACCGTCTGATCAACTCTAGTTAACCGCAACTCGCGAACGGTGTCGTGGTGATGTTTTCAATGGTCCCCGGCGCGCGCTAGATGGACGCGCACTACGACACACACCTCAACCTTCCGCGCCGTGGTGGATCGGCCCCCCATGGCACATCGATCCCAACTGCGGCGCGGAAACTTTTTTCAACGCCCGTGGAGCTGATGCCGCTTCCTCCTCCACCCCAATAGCCCCAATGCACCGAGACCTCCGACTTCTATGCCGCGGAGTTTGTGACTTTTCAATCTATACGCCGACCTGCAATTGACGCACGGCACATCGCCCGGAGTGCGGTCAACTTTTCTTGGCTGCATTTTTTTTCGAGATAACCCACCGCATTACCGCAAGCGGGAATTCCGTTAACCCGACAACAAATATTGGTCGGTTAGCGTAGAAATAAACCAAACCCACAGGAGAAGTTGATGGACGATTCAACATCTTCGGCATCCTCTAATCACCCAGTGAGGCCTTCGTTTCTTGACGCTCCTCCTGAGACACCAGATGTTGAGAAGGCAATCAGCAATTTGATAGAGCAAGCGATTCCGAAACACTCCCCTCAGATCGAGAATAGTGCTGAACGAATCAGATCCTCCATCGCCCGGTCAACTTCAGTTTCAATCGATGGATTACAGGGGCTAACGTCCGAGCTTCAAGAACTGCAAACGTTTCTGAATTCCGAAGTTTCCCGCGTGCAGGGTGAAATCGAGAGCGCATTGTCAGGAATCAAGATCATAATGGAGACAATTGCTCCCTGGAAAAGCCCGTCGATCTCGCCAGCATCTCCAATGAGGGCGACGTCGTTCCTCAGCCCGCGCATTAAATCGCGCGATCAGGGCTGATCTCTTCTGATGCAATCGGTTGGTAGGCGACCAACAGCCACTTCATGTCGCGACAGGACTGAAGTCACGCACTCGCGCGATGAACAAACCGCGAAGCGCCGCCTAGAACGGAAACGAAGCGCGGCTCGCTAGGATCCCGACAGCATCGACCAGACTCGCTCAACTGCGAGAGCCATAACGGTGGTAGTCCACAAAATTGTGGCAATCAGGCCGGCGCCGACCAACATGATGGGAAAATTCTTAGTCGTCAGACTGACAACATGGCGCGCGATTTTCGACATATGCCTACGAACCCAAAGCGCCACAAAGCCCATAAAGCACCTTGTGGTACCAACAGCAAGGACTGCCGGAGATTTAATAATAATGTGCTGGCGGCGTACGGCAGCAAAGTGTTGGACGGGTGGCGCCCTCAAGCGGGCTATCAGATCAATGCCTCACTAAGCCGGTATCACGGTTGCAAGCATAAGGAGCGTGCCAACGGCTAGTGTCAGACCAAAGATCTCTTGCGCATATTCTCGTACCTGAAGCATGGGTCCCCTCCGATTCCTGGAGCGGATCTTAATTTAGTCTTTTCTCGGAATCTGGCTGTGACCCGCGTCACACGATTTACGATTGTGGATGAAAGTGAAGCCAGGCACGCAGTTGTCACATCGCCGTCGAGGGCCAGGATGTCGCTGAAGGCGGCGTGCACGATCCGGACGCCTGCCTTTAAAAAAAGCCAGTTCAATAACAAAAAGAGGGCCGCGCTCCAAGCCTTGGCTCAGGCACGGCCCACCTCTGCTCTGCCGTTTGCCACGACAGCAGAACGAACCCAATAGCAGCATAGCGAAACCCCGAATGGACCGCACCGGTGGCCCGTCCACTTGTGGATATCCCCTGAGGAATATGCGTCGGTACCTGGGGTTTTAAGCTTTGGTTTGCCCAGAGTGGGAACCGGACGGCGGTCGTCGCGCGAAATGCCACAACTGTGCGGCGACTGCCGTACCTCATCACGCGGTCAAAGGCCTCTATGGCGATGACCGAACCGCAAAGCGACACTAAGACAGAAGCGGCAGTCGTTCGAACGTTGGGGCAAAGCAAGCGCGTTGGTCCGCAAGCCAGCGCCGTCTCAAGAAAAAATCCAGACTTTCTTCAAGATTTTTGTGTGCAGAACGGCTACCGGCAAGTTGGGTGTCTGTTTTCAGAACATCTGCGGGGTCGTCGCACGCCACATCGGCGGCCCCGCCTCTCTTTTTGAGGACGGGATGCCTGACACGTTGACGCTTTTGCGGACGGCAATTTGCCTCGGAGGGCACGCGCGCGTAATCCGATCAAATCGAGGCTCCTCCACCTCAGCAGCCCCAACGCGCCGAGGCCGGTAGAAGTGGAATATCCGCTCAGGGCCAAAAGCGGACATCGCACACGAACCAAAAGAAAAGACCGCCTCGCGGCGGTCTCTCCGAAATCTGATCAGGTTCTTTTATCGCGCAGCGAGCGCGCTTGCTTTCTTCTTCCTGCGCCACCCCACGAGCCCCAATGCACCGAGGCCGCTGGCAAAGAGCGGAAGCGCTGCAGGAAGCGGCGTTGCCAGATCTTGTCCGCCACCGCGCCCTTCTGACAAGCTCAGGTAGGCGTGCGTCGTGATCTTGTGGTCCAAGATGATCGCTTGGCCGCCCTGAAAATCAACCGTAATGATGTTGCCGTCGGCCAACGTGATCGTGTTGGGAACACCCGACGACCACGTCAAGTTGCCGCCTATAATCGCGCCGAGAATGAGCAAGGCGGATCCGGAGCCGGAACCGGTGGTGCCTCCCGCGCCGGGCGGCGCGGAGAAAGCTAACGATGTCCGTTAAAGACGACCGAGCGTTTGGTGATTCAGTATTGTGACGGGGCAATCAAATACCTGAACAAAAACAAAGTTTCGCAAACGATGTCGTGGTGGTGTTGTCGATAGCCATTGGTGCGGTCAGATGACAAGTAACGGTAAGGGCAAACGGAATTGTGCGCGGGCCGCGGATGGTACGTTTATCGCTTGGTGTGTTTGACCTGAAACGAACCCTCAGCCCGCTTTCTTTTCGTGATCCTTGGTCTTGGGCGGTTGAGTGACACTGACGGGGTCGGACCCCGTCATGGATTCCTCTAAGCCCTGCTCGAGTTTCCGTTCCATCGCATCCTTGGGCTTTTGGTGTTCAGGTTTATGCTTCACATCCGGGTTGCCGCCGCGCTTTTCAGTCGCCGGATGTGCCATCTCGTTCTCCTTACCAATGTGTAGTGGGATAACGGCTTGGCGGTGCCTTGGTTCAGGGCCGGAACAAAACTTAAACGGTGGCCGGACTTTCCGCAGAGCCTCTATCGCTGCCACCCTCGCTGAGGTTGGTACTTTCTGATTGCCCACGCATCTACCATCTACGGGCCACCGAGCTGACGGGGAAAATGGACAAACCGGCAATTGGGACAGACCAAATAGAAATGCGCTTTTTTGCCATTGGCAAGAGGATGAACATCGCGCGGCTACCCCCATATCCTTGGTGCAAGTAGTACTCTAACCTTTTGCGCGGGTGCTCTAATACCCCCCATTGACGAGTGGCATATCGCTCCAAGTGCGACCAACTTTTAGTAGCTGTATTTTTTCGAGATAACCCACCGCATTTCCACAAGGTTTTTTGCCGCGTTGAATCGCCGCATTCGCGCCGGTTTGAAGAGATGAATCGCACCGTGCCGATGCGTGCGCGCGAAAGAGTTTTTGATAAGGCTGTGTTTATTAAAAACTGAGAGTCTCACGACAGCACTTTTTAGCGAGGGCACCGTACAAGCGGCCCGCATGGGACAAACCACCTTGCACTTCGCCGCCATCTGGTTCTCCGCGTGGGGAACGCTGATGACGTACAATAGGATTACACACGAGGCTCGACATGCGTCGGTCGCGTTTCACCGGCCCAATTGCCCGCAATGTGGCGAGTTGATGTGGTTGGCACTCATTGAGCCGGACGAGCCAGACCATGATCGTCGTACCTTCGAGTGTGCGAACTGCGAACACCTTGAAAAAATAGTCGTGAAGTACCGGTAGCCCCCCGTCGGCCGAACGAGGACACCCCCGAAACAAGAACTGTCGTTTTATGACAGTGCCCATTCTCTTTCGAACGTAGGCCAGCAAAAGCCCCCGGCACTTCGCCCGAGCGCTTTCGTAAATACGGGGATGTAAAAATACGTATCGAAGAACGGCGGAGTATTGGCTCTTCGTCCCCACCGCGCCGTTCCCCGCCACAAAAATCAACGCCAAAGGCGTCAGTTATGAAGCCGGTTGCCCCGGCCCACCGCGGCATAATTGCTTTCAATGGCTAAAGTTCCATTACGCAATTTTGTGAAGTGTGGCGCACGCGCCATACCGCTCTACTGCGGCACCGCCCTATAGTTGTAGACGGAGCGGCTGGGGGGCGGTCCCTTCCGCTTTAGGCGACCTCAGTCGAGCAGAAGCCACACTGCTGCGATTGGGGTCGCTTACGTCGCTGAATGCGGCAAGGCTGGTCCCCGCAATCGGAAAGCGGACATTTCCAAATCGGCATTATTCTGCTCTGTCATTCTCAAGTCTGATTTTGAACGACCGAAGCATGTCCCAACACAAGTCGATCGTTTCCAAAAAAGTGGCCGACGACAGGGCCACCACGCCGACAGTCGGCAGGCAAAGCAACTCACGATCTGCGGGGACCGACGGTTAGTGAGGGTGTTATGCGCAACCCCGGCGCCGATTTGTAAGTGTTGCGGCGCGAATTTTATTTGTCGCCAGGCGATTCTTCGTTGCGCCAATCCGGCTCAACCGCAGAGACTAGTTACATACGAGCCGCTGTCCGCCCGCGCTTGCGTATCCACTCGCCGATCCCCCTACCCTAGAAACTATCGCAACCGCAGAAGAATGCCTCGTTAAGCTCTGGCGGCTCGAGCCTGGCAGCCCCGTACTCCCCGTGGGCCCTGACTGACGGGGCGACGGGAAACCCATAATTAACAAGTTTGGCACACCAATAGCCTGGGGGGACGCTGCACATCCCTCGGTTTTACTGCGCCCGAACCGCAAATGACCGAGCCATCCACTAAATCGTCGACACCGGCCGACGGCACCCCTGCCGTCGAGTCGCCGCCGCTCGCGCCCGATGGGACGCCGATCTGTTACGTCGTCGATGATGAGCCGAGTATCCGGCATTTCCTGTCGCTCGTGCTGCACGGTGCCGGTGTCGATACAGTTGAGTTTCCCGACGGCGCCAGCATGCGCAAGGCCATCGAATCCCGGGCGCCCGCACTCGTTTTTATAAATATCTCACTTGAATCCGCGGACGCGATCGAGACGGTCGTTGCCCTCGGCAAGTTGCGCTTCCGCGGCGCTGTGCAGCTGATGAGCACACGCGGTGCGGCGGTCCTCGAGCACGTCAAGGGCATCGGCGCACAGCACAAGCTGCAAATGCTGCCCGTGCTCAAGAAGCCTTTTGAGACCGAAACGATCGTCAAGCTCGTGCAGGATCTCAAGCTCGGTACTCCGCCCGCAGTCGCAGCCAAGCTCGAACTTGATGACGCGATCAAGAACAAATGGGTGGAGTTCTGGTACCAGCCCAAGATTGCATTACGCAAAAAGCAGCTCGCAGGTGCCGAGGCCTATGCGCGCGTACGTCATCCCCAGCATGGCATGGTGCTTGCTGGAGCGTTCACCGCCAATGCGGCCGAGCCTGCCACCGCCAAATTGGCCGAGCTGGCGCTTGAAAACGCGCTCAAGACGAGCGCTCTTTTCTCCAAGCTCGGTGTCAATCTGCGGCTGTCGGTCAACATTCCCGTGCCCGCACTGGTGAAGATCTCAATTGAAGACATCCTCAAGGCGCACCGTCCGGCCAACGAAAAATGGCCCGGCCTGATCATCGACGTGCCCGAGGAGCAGATTGTCAACGACCTCAAACTTGCCGGCGAACTGAGCAAGAAGCTCGAGCCGCACAATGTCAGGCTTGCGATCGACAATTTTGGCCGAGCCTACTCGACGCTCGCCAAGGCGGAGGAAATGCCCTTCGAAGAGCTCAAGCTCGACAAGTCCTTTGTCGCCGATTGCGGCACCGACAAGGTCAATGCTCCGCTCTGCAAGACCGTCATCGATCTGGCTCACAGTTTCGGCCGCTACGTCGTCGCAGCCGGCATCGAAAAAGCCGCGGACGCCGTGGCACTGGTGAGCATGGGCTGCGACTACGGCCAGGGGTACCTGCTCGGCCAGCCCATGCCGCAGGAGCGTTTCGTTTCGCTTCTGCGCCAGCGCGCGGCGACGCAGGGGCTAAGCCTGGAAGGCGCGGTTGCTGCCGAAAAACGGCCGGCTTGATCCGTAAATTTCGCCGAAGCTCTAGTGCGTCCAGGGATCGCGACGCTTGAAGGAAAAATTGTCCGCGTAGGACATTGTCCGTCGCTTGGCCGGAGCCGCGTCGAACACCTCATAGGCGAGCTTATGCCGCTCGCAATAGGCCACCGCTTCCTCTTTCGAGTCGAACCGCAGCCGCAGCTGCTGCCGCATGTCGCTGGACGACGTCCACCCCATCAGTGGCTCGACCCGACGCGGCGTCTCCGGCTCAAAATCGAGCACCCAGCCTTTGGTGTTGCCAAAGCCTGACTGCATGGCGGTCTTCGCGGGCTTGTAGATCCTGGCAACCATCGAGGTTCCTGCGTGACCGCACCCCTATAGGGCCGTTAAGGGGCCATGACAATCGTAGGCGGCCTATCAAGCCAGGCAGATCAATACGATAGCTGGTCGGGGCAGCAGGATTTGAACCTGCGACCTTCTGCTCCCAAAGCAGACGCGCTACCAGACTGCGCTATGCCCCGCCGGGAAACAGGGCTTCGATACACGCTTCGCTATAGCCCGGCAAGCAAGGCTCAGCGCGCACGGAAAATCGGCGAGGCGACGCGGTCACCCGGCGCGATGCCGAGCTTGCGCGACGTGCCGCCGATGACCTCCAGAACCGCACGCACCGGTCCACGCGACGGTATCATCCGCGTCGACAAGGGCACGGTGTTTTCCTCGATCCGCAGGATCTGTCCGTCGCCGCGGATGAAAATCATGTCGAGCGGGATATAGGTGTTCTGCATCCAGAAGCTGACCTCCTGGTCGCGGTGAAAATCGAACAGCATGCCGCGGCCCTCGGGAAGCTCCTTGCGGTACATGAGCCCTTTTGCCCGATCCGCATCGTTGTCGACGACCTCCACCGAGAAGATGTGGACGCCGGTCTTGCTAGCAATTTCGACGGTCTGTTCGCCGGCGGCCCAGCCGGGGCCGAATGGGAAGAACAAAGAGAGGATGAGAACGAGCGAGCCGAGGCGGACCATGGACTCGCCTTTACGCGGCCTCTCCAAAGCCGGCAATCGGAAAATAGATCCTGGCTAATGCGATGCGGGTCCGAGCGAGCCGCCGTCCGGGCGGACCTCGGCCGCCATCAGCCCTTTGGGACCCGGCCCAAAGCGGACGAGTACGGTCTGACCTGGCCGCAGCTCGGCGAAGCCATAGCGGCGCAGGGTCTCCATATGCACAAAAATGTCGGGTGTCCCCTCACCACGGGTCAGAAAGCCGAAACCACGCAGCCGGTTAAACCATTTGACCTGGGCGCGCTCAAGTCCGCTGGTCGGGGTGACGGTAACGTGGGTGCGCGGCGGCGGCATTTGGGCCGGGTGCACCGCAGTCGACTCGTCCATCGAGACGATCCGGAATGCCTGAAGGCCTTTCGACCGCTGCAGGACCTCGCAGATGACCCGCGCGCCCTCATAGGCGGTCTGATAGCCGTCACGTCGCAGGCAGGTCACATGCAAAAGGATGTCGGGCATTCCGTTGTCGGGGATGATGAACCCAAATCCCTTCGCGACATCGAACCATTTGATGACACCCGACAATTCGATGAGATTGGTCGCCGTATCATCGACGATTTCTCTGACCGTTCCTGGTCGGAGATTGGTCCCAGACATTTTCGATTCGATCCCGTCCGACGCCATGACGAATCCTGAGGAATCGAATTTAACACTCGCCCCCGAACCGCAAAGTGCAAAATGCGCTTGCACACAGCCCTGTGCACAGCGCAGCAGTGACCGAATCAGTGAGCGATGAAGGGTCCGAGCGCGTCGCCGATGTCATCGCGTACCACCAGATCGGCGAGATCATCGAAGTCGGTCGGCTCACGATTGATGATGACAAGAGTCGCGCCGGCTCGCTTCGCCGTCAGAGGAAATCCTGCCGCTGGCCACACAACCAACGACGACCCGATAGCGACGAAAAGGCTGCAATTACAGGCTAATTTCTCAGCCCGCTCCATGGCTTCAACCGGCATCGCCTGGCCGAAGGAAACGGTGGCGGTTTTGATGTAACCACCGCAGTCGCAGTCAGGTGCGCGATTGCCGTTCTCGAATTTTTTTCTCACCCATGGCAGCTCGTAGCGCTCGCCGCAGTCAAGGCAAGTGGCGTAGGTCGTGTTGCCATGCAACTCGACGATGTCCTTCGCTGCAATGCCGGATGCCTGATGAAGATTGTCAATGTTCTGCGTGATCAACCCCGGCACCTTGCCCGCACGATAGAGACTCGCGATCGCCCGATGGCCGCGGCCGGGCTTTGCCCCGCCGAATTGGTCCTCCATAGCGAAGCGCCGGCGCCAGGACTCGTCCCGCATCTCCTGATCCGACATAAAAGCGTCGAAGGGGATCGGCTGGTACTTCGTCCATACCCCGCCGGGAGAACGAAAGTCGGGGATACCGCACTCCGTAGAGATCCCCGCCCCGGTGAATGGGACGATCTCGTGGGCCTCCTCGATCAGATCGCGGAGGCTCGAGATTGCCGTTGGAAGATCAGGTGCGATCATAGTTATAGTGAGTGTCGCCTGTCCGTCAGTCAGTGAGGTTTAGCCCATGCGATACCTGCACACCATGCTTCGCGTCCGTGACCTGGATGCTGCTCTCGATTTTTACTGTAACAAGCTTGGCCTGAAAGAAACGCGCCGGCGCGTCGACGAAAAAAACCGATACACGCTCGTGTTCGTGGCCGCGTCCGGCGACGAAAAACTGGTCGAGGATGGCAAAAAAATCGGCCGGCCGGGGCTGGAAGTCGAACTCACCTATAACTGGGATACCGAGGACTACGGCGAGGCCCGCTATTTCGGGCATCTTGCCTACGAGGTCGACGACATCTACGAGACCTGCGACCGCCTGATGAAGGCCGGCGTCACCATCAACCGGCCGCCGCGGGACGGTGTCATGGCCTTCGTGCGCTCGCCCGACAAGCATTCGATCGAGTTGCTGCAGAAAGGCTCGCCCAAGCCTCCGCAGGAACCGTGGAAATCGATGGGAAATACCGGAAAGTGGTAGCCGGGCATTCGCTTGCCGCTGGCGGCGAAGGCCATTATACCCCCCGAAACTTTGTTCGTTCGGCCCGGCGGAGCGGCCGATCGATGGCCAAGCGCCCTTCGTCTAGAGGCCTAGGACACCGCCCTTTCACGGCGGTAACAGGGGTTCGAATCCCCTAGGGCGCGCCAGATTTTTCATATCAAAGTTTCGTAAAGTCGGTGCGACGCTTTGCAGAAATAAAATTAGCGCACACCGATACCAGCGCCGCTCATAGCTGCCATGCATAGGTGCGGCACTATTTCACGCTCTTTTTAACGCACAAGTTATGGGGACTGTGATTCATAGCGGGTAAACTTGCGCGTCCTGTGAACAGCTCTGTTTTTGCTTTGGAGCGTCAGGCCATGATCGTGATCAAGAACAAGCACGTCGGCGAGGCTCTTCGCCGCGACGTCATCTTTGTCTGGCACGCCGTGATCGCGGTCGTCTTTATCGGCTTTGCGAGCCTCGCGGTCGCGGCCGCCCTGCTCGACATCCTGTCCTTCCGAAACTGATTTTAGCGCACCGGATAACGGTGCTGCCCGCCGTTGAAGTCTTCGACGACAGCCTGTGTCCCATTCGATCCACATCGAGTGACGTAGCTCGGCCCGATCGGCGATTTGCCATGGCCGCCAGGAATGTCGAGCACATAGGTCGGCTGACAGAGGCCGGAAGCACGGCCGCGCAGCCTGCGCATCAGCTCCTGGCCTGCCGCAATGTCAGTGCGAAGGTGACCGGTGCCCGGCGCAAGATCGCCATGGTGCAGGTAATACGGTTTGATCCGGCACTCGACCAAAGCACGCATCAACTCATCCATCACGCCCGCTGTGTCGTTCACCCCGGCGAGCAGCACAGTCTGTGACAATAACGGAATGCCGGCATCGGCAATGCGCGCACATGCCTCGCGCGCCTGTGCGGTCAATTCACGCGGATGATTGACGTGCACCGCGACATACGTGGGCTTGCGCTTGAGTTTGATGGCTCTCACCATGTTGGCCGTCACCCGGGCAGGTTCGGCAACCGGCATTCGCGTATGAATACGGATGACCTTGACGTGATCGATCCCGGCAAGGCTTTCCATTACCGCGCGCAGCCGCCGCGGCGATAGAATGAGCGGATCACCGCCGGTGAGAATAACCTCCCAGATTTGCGGGTGTGACCGGATGTAGTCGAATGCAGCCGCCAGCGCCGCCTGCGACAGCCCGGCCGGCTTGCCGGGGCCGACCATCTCGCGGCGGAAGCAAAAGCGGCAATAGACCGCGCAGACATGCGTCAGCTTGAGCAATACGCGATCGGGATATCGATGCACGATGCCCTCGACCGGACTGTGGACGTCGTCCCCGATCGGATCCACGAGCTCCTCGGCGCGATGATCGAGCTCCGCCGCATCCGGAACGAACTGACGCGCGATGGGATCGTCCGGATCACTTCTGTCGATCAGATCGGCCAATGACTCAGGCAAGGCCACAGCATACCGTGCGGTTACCTTTTCAATCGCCTGCCGGCGCTCGGACGGCACATAACCGTGCTCGCAGAGCTGCGCGGCGGTTCGTAACGTCGTCATGGTTCACCTGCCTTTTGTTATCTCGACCGTGGGAGCCCAGATCACCTGATCGATCTGCTGCGCGCCTGTTGCCAGCATCACCAGCCGGTCGAGGCCAAGTGCAATTCCGCTTGCGGGCGGCATGCCGGCCAAAGCCGCGAGAAAATCTTCATCGATCGGATAGCTCTCGCTATACAGTCCTTCTTTTTCCGTCATCGCCGCTTCAAAACGAGCCCTTTGCTCCGCGGTGTCGCGCAGCTCGCCGAAGGCGTTGGCGAGCTCTACCCCGCAGGCATAGAGCTCGAAGCGCTCGGCGACCTTATCGCTGCCCGGCTTTGCCCGCGCCAGCGCCGCCAGCGGCAGCGGATACTCATATAATATAGTGGCGCGGCCGACCCCCAGACGGGGATCCACGCGCTCGACCAAAATGCGGCTGAAAACGTCAGCCCAATTGTCATTGTCGGCTATGACGACCCCCACCTTTGTCGCTTGCGCCGCAAGCGCGGCGCGGTCGCCTTGTCGATTGTGGACCGTCGCCAGAAGATCAACCCCGGCGTGACGCGAGAATGCCTCGGCGACGGTCAATCGCTCCGCGGCCGCAAAAGGATCGACCACTTTGCCACGATAGACGAATTGCGCCGCGCCGGCGGCGCGTGCCGCCTCGGCCAGCAGACCGGCGCAGTCATCCATCAACGTTTCGTAGGGCTCGTGCGCCCTGTACCACTCAAGCATCGTAAATTCGGGATGATGAAGGACGCCACGCTCGCGGTTGCGGAAGACGCGGGCAAACTCAACGATGCGAGTCTCGCCTGCTGCCAACAATTTTTTGCAGGCGAATTCCGGTGATGTGCGCAGATAGAGTTTGCAGCTCTCCCCACCCGGCCCGATCAGATCGGCTGCGAAGGCGTGCAGATGTGTCTCGTTGCCAGGAGACACCTGCAACGCCCCGGTCTCAACTTCGACGAAATCGCGGGCCGCAAACCAATCTCGCAGAGCCGCCATGATGCGCCCGCGTGCCAGCAGGTAAGGCCTGCGGGCCACATGGGCATCTCGGCTCCAGAACGGTGGGCTTCCGGGCACATTTACCTCTATCAGACCATATGCGGGAAAGACTGGAATCGGCCGCGAAGATCGCTATGGTGCGCCCCGAAACCGCGGCCCCCTGCTGCACATGAGTTAAGGATCATAATCGTGAAGGTCATCGCTTCTTCGCTCCGCAAAGGCAATATCGTGGATATCGACGGCAAGCTCTATGTCGTTATGACCGCGGAGAATTTTCATCCCGGCAAGGGCACCCCGACAACCCAGGTCGATATGCGCCGGATTTCAGACGGCGTGAAGACGTCGCAGCGCTACAAGACCACCGACCAGGTCGAGCGCGCCCATGTCGAGGATCATGAGTTCAGCTACCTCTATCAGGACGGCGACGGCTTTCACTTCATGAATCAGGAGACCTTCGACCAGGTCCAGGTGCCCGCCGATATTATCGGTGACCAGTCCGTCTACCTGCAGGAAGGCATGGTGGTGAACCTCAGCGTGCACGAGGGTGTGCCGGTCGCGATCGAACTGCCGCAAAAGGTGACGCTTGAGATCGTGGACACCGAGCCGGTTGTGAAAGGACAGACCGCCTCCGGCTCATTCAAGCCGGCCAAGCTGTCGAACGGTGGGCGCACTATGGTCCCGACACACATCACGGTCGGCACGCGAGTCATCGTCAATACAGTCGACGGGTCCTACGTCGAACGCGCCAAAGACTAGACGCGGACGCTCGCACGCACTTCTTTCGGGAACAGATCATCCGGCGCAAGTTGTTTTGCCGTGACCCCCTGCGCGTGGGCAAAACGGCAGAACGCTTCCAGCGTTTTGCGGTTTCCCTCGAGTCCGTACGGAAACGGGTCATCGCCGAAGTTCTTGCCCCACTCGCTACTGATTGCGGCGGACCAAGGCAAGGGAATCCGCGATGCCGTCAAATCCCGCACGCGTTCAAGACTTCGTTGCTTGGCTTCGTCGAAGGCCTTGAACAGGTTCATCGCCACCCAGGGATAGCGGTCGAATACGGCACGACGCATCGCGATCACATGCATAATCGGAAAAACGCCGGTCGCCGCGTGGTAGCGCGCTTCCTCGCTACGGTATTCCGGATAGAGCCGCACGATCTTTCCGCTGCCTTTTTCAAACGCATCGGGCACGCGCGCCGAAATCGCCGCATCGACTTCGCCAGACAGCAACATGGCGGAAATGCTGGTGTCTCGCCGCTGCTCATATTGAATTCCGGCCGGAAGCTTGAACTCGACTTTTTCCTCCCTGCCCGCTTCGTTCATGCCGGCTTGCACCCAGTGAATCTTGCGTAAGTCGACACCGGCTGTTTCCGCAAGAAAGCCTCGCGCATAGATGCCGGCAGTCTGTACCCATTCCGGGATGCCGACGCGCTTGCCTTCAATATCCTTCGGCGTGCCGATTCTTCGGTCAGCGCGCACGTAAAATGCCGAATGCCGGAAAACACGTGATGGAAAAACCGGAATTCCGACGAAGGGCGAGTTGCCCTGCGAGGCAAAGCCGATGAACTTGCCGAAGGACATTTCCGAGATGTCCCACTCCCGGTTTTTAATAAACCTGTAGAAAACTTCTTCGACCGGAAGCACGAAGGCGGTCAGGGTAATGCCCTCGGGGCGGACGACCCCATTCACAAGATCGCGCACATGGTCGTAGTCGGTGGTGGCAAGCGTCAGATGCAGGCGCGCGGTACCGCCACTTTCGATCATCTCGGGTTCGCGATCCGCGCTCGAGGCCGGAGTCAGATTGGCTTCACGCACCGTCATTTCCATTCGTCTCCCGTCGCGGGCACGGCGGCCGGACATTGCGGCGCACCCTACACCGGAAAGCAGCCCTTGTATGCCGGAGTTCGATGCCTTTAACTTCCGCTTCCGATGTTAACGCTTGGCTGACGGGGCAGATCGAGGGAAACGGATTGAAGCGTGTCATTCTCGTTGGCCTAGCGCTGCTCTTTGCCGGTGCAGCGTCCGCCCAGGAGTTGAAGAGCCCGCGTATCTCCGTCGCAAAGGTCGACTGGGATGCCGCGGCGGCGAGCATCGCCGACAAACCGGCGGGCACGCCGGCGGAGGCTTTTGCCAAGCTCAACGCGGCGGCCGGCATCAGCTTCCCGAAAATCGACGGCAGCTCCGTACCTGTGCTCCTGCCTTACGACGTCGATGCTTCCATCAAGGACCGCGCGGCCAACCCCGAGCCTCCGCCGGAAAAGGCCGTCGAGAATGCCGATCGTTTCATGCGGTCGGGATTTCGACCGACAAAATTTTTCGTGACTGGCCCGGCCGGTTACGATTCCGCCTTCGCGCTCACTACCGCCGATATTCGCGAGCTTTCCGATATCCGTTACGCCGACTCGGTCTACGTCCTGTTCTCGGGCCTTGCCATGACCTACGAGCTCGACGGCTCGGCGATGCCCGCCGGCGAACTCGTGAAATCGCTTCAAGACGAATATTCCGGCATTCGCCGCTACCTGCACGAATCCTATATCCGCTACAGCTTCGAGCGCTTTGGTGTGACATACGTCGCGGCGATCTATTGCCTCGACACGCGGCCACGCTCAAAGATTCTTACCTGCAAGCAGGCCGATCGCGTCATGGAACGCTTCCTGCGTGCTCTCAAGCTTGCCGGCGGATCGCCGGCGCCGGCATTGGAAAAACCCGAGGCGCTTGCGCTGGATCGTCCGGCCGAGACATCGAAGGACTTCACCTATTTCAGCCCCGGTTTCATCATTCCCAACACCGGACTGAAGAAAGACATCGGTGGCCGCGGCGACTACACGGTGTATGCACGCTTGCGCTTCCCGCTCAAGAGCGCGCCGGCTTTCGCTAACTCACAGTCATTCAACAACTGGGGCGACTGCGATTTCACCGGCCGATCGGGGCGCCCGCGGCGCAAGGATCAGTCCTATTCATGCAAGGTGAATGGCAGGCCGTTGGTCTTCAACGAGTCTGCGCCCGGTAACTACTCTTATCCGTGGCGCGACAACTTTTGTGAACATCGCCGCTACTTTGTCGGCCAATGCCCCGGAGGCGAAGGTCATCAGGGTCAGGATATTCGCCCCAGCTCCTGCACGCTGTTCAATGACGGCGCCGATCGCTGTCAGCCTTATCAACATGAGGTGGTCGCAGCCCATGACGGGTTCATTCTGCGCGCACGCAAGCAGGAGGCCATCTACCTGTTCATCAATACAAAGGCGATGCATGTGCGCGTGCGCTACATGCACATGAACCCGAACCAACTCGATGCCGATGGCATCGTCAGCGGCAAGCTGGTGCACGAGGGTGAAGTCATTGGGAAGGTCGGCAACTATAATCGCACGGAACGCGGTACGACCTATCATCTGCATTTCGACATGCAGGTGCCGACCAAAGCCGGTTGGGTCTTCGTCAACCCTTACATGACGCTCGTGGCCGCTTACGAGCGATTGATCGGCGCGCGGGGAACGGAGATCAAGGACAGCGACCCGGCTCCTGCTATCGTCGGCGTGCCGCCCGTGATCATGAGCCCTTCCGATCGGCAAGCCGTTGTGCAGGCACCGACCGTGCAAACGCACGCGTCCGCCAGTGCAAATAGCAAGCCGCAGAAGGTGAAAGAAAAGCCTCACAAAAAGCGCAAACACGTCCGAAAACGGCGCAAGCGCGACGACGGCTAGCGCTATCCTGCCGATTGTGCGGGCACACACCGCCGTTACAATGCAGGCATGGCGCGAATCCTTTTTCCCTTTTCCGCCAAAAGCTTCAGCCGCCGGTCATTCCTGCTGAGCGCGGCCATTTTTGCTGCAAGTCTCTTCGTCAAGGGCGCTGCCGTTGCCGTGCAATCGCCGGCATTCGCACATTGGGTCGCAAATTTTCGCCCGCGTGCGCTCAACCGCGGCATTTCAGAACAGACCTATGACCGGGTGATGAGCAACGTGACGCCTGACACGAGCGTCTACGCGCAGTTCAGCTCGCAACCCGAAGTCACGGAATTGATGTGGCAGTATATCAACCGGCGCTGCTCGGAGTGGCGTGTCATCACAGGCAAAGAACGGGCGAAACAATACGCCGCGCTCCTGTCACGCATCGAAAAAGATTACGGCGTCGATCGCTACATTTTGCTCGCGCTGTGGGGCATGGAGTCGTCGTTCGGCGATGTCATGATCAATCCGAAATACATGCGGCCGATCATTCCCGCGCTTGCCGCGCTCGCCTGGGGCGAGCCGCGCCGGCGAAAATATTGGGAGGCCGAACTGCTCAACGCCCTCACCATTGTCGATCGCGGCTGGGCGAAGCCTGAAGAGATGGTCGGCTCGTGGGCCGGGGCGATGGGTCACACGCAATGGATGCCGGAGGTCTGGCTGAACATGGGCGTCGACTACGACCGCGACGGCCGCGCCTCGCCTTTCGGAAACCCCGACGATGCATTCGCCGGCACCGCACGCTACCTGGTCGAGCGCGGAAACTACCGGCGCGGCGAGGCCTGGGGCTGTGAGGTCAAAGTGCCGGCAAGTCACACGCGCCTGGCAAACAACCGGACGATGCGTCCTTACCCGAAATGGAACGATCTGGGCGTGCGCCGCGCCGACGGCGCCGCCTTTGCCCGGCCCGGCGACCAGGCAAAGCTCTGGATCCCGGTTGCCGGCGGGCCGGCGTTTCTCGTCGGGCAGAATTTCCAGGCGGTCTATTCGTACAATCCATCCAGAAGCTACGCACTGGCACTTTGCCATCTCGGCGACCTGATCCGGGGCGATCCGCCGTTCCGCCAGCAGTTCCCCGGCGGAGAGCGCGCTCCGACCCTGGCAGAGGTCAAGGAAATTCAGCGCCGGCTCAACGAGCACGGTTTCAAAAACGACGTCGACGGCCGCACCGGCAGCGACACCGTGCGGGCGATCATCGCCTTCGAGAAGAAGGTCGGAATGGAGCCGGACGGCTACGCAGGCCTGAAATTGCTCGCCCGATTGCGTCAGGGCCCGTAATCCGGTTGGATGCCCGCTCCTCCGCCCCCGGGGCGGCAAAAGGCGGACCGCACGTGTCTAGCAACAGAAACGAACCCGTCAAAAAGCAACCCAGCGGGGCGGCAAGCCTCGGCGCCATCGATCGTCCTGTTCCCGCAGGTGTCAACGCCGCGGGTTTCGGCAGCGACGTCGTGGCCGATGCGCTGCGTGCAACGGACATCCCCTATATCGCCCTCAATCCCGGGGCCAGCTATCGCGGCTTTCACGACAGCCTCGTCAATTATCTCGGCAACGAACGGCCGCAGATGCTCCTCTGTTTGCATGAGGAAAGCGCAGTCGCGATCGCCCACGGCTATGCCAAGGTTACAGGCACAGCGATGGCGGCGGCTGTACATTCGAATGTCGGCCTGATGCACGCCACGATGGCGATCTTCAACGCCTGGTGTGATCGTATGCCGATGGTGATCTTCGGTGCGACCGGCCCCGTCGACACCGTCCACCGCAGGCCCTGGATCGACTGGATCCATACCGCGCGCGATCAGGGTGCGCTGGTGCGCGGCTATACCAAGTGGGACGACCAGCCCGCATCACCGATTGCGGCGCGCGAGGCTGTGCTGCGCGCGAACTGGATTGCGAACACGGCGCCACGGGGCCCGACTTACGTCAATCTCGACGCCGGGATGCAGGAGAGCAAGCTTGCCGAGCCGGTGCCGCCAATCGACAGCAAGCGTTTCATGCCGCCGGTCGCGGGCGCTGCGCCTGCCGCGGCGATTAAACAGGCGGCAGATCTGCTGCGCGGTGCCAAACAACCGGTGATCCTTGCCGGCAGGACGTCACGCGATGTCGAGGCCTGGAACAAACGTGTCGCGATTGCCGAGCGACTGAACGCGCGTGTTGTCACCGATCTCAAGATCGCCGCATCGTTTCCAACCTCACATTATCTCCATGCCGGCGCGCCCGGCGGCACGGTACTTGCGCAGGAAGCCGCCGACGCCATTCGCGCGGCCGATGTGATCCTCAGTCTCGACTGGCTCGACCCGGCGGGCACTTTCAAGGCCGTCGGCAATGTCGGTGCCAAGTTCATTCAGGTGTCCGTCGATCATCATCTGCATAACGGCTGGAGCATGGACTACCAGGGCTTGCCGCCGGTCGATGTCTTTATCGACTGCGAGCCCGACATAGCCGTGCCGCCACTGCTTGAGGCGCTGGGACCGGGTCTTGCGCGCGCGGCCCCGGGCCGCGCAAAGGAGTTTCCCAAGCCGACAGGCGACAAGCTGACGGTCGATCATCTCGCGACCGCGCTGCGCGAAGCGGTCGGCAGCCGGCCGGTCAGCCTCACCCACGTCTCGCTCTCGTGGAACGGCGCGACCTGGGTCTTCGATCATCCGCTCGACTATCTGGGTTCCGATGGCGGCGGCGGCGTCGGCGGCGGTCCCGGCATTTCAGTCGGGGCTGCACTCGCATTGAAGGACACCGGGCGTCTTCCGGTCGCGGTGTGCGGCGACGGCGATTTCCTGATGGGAGTAACGGCGCTTTGGACGGCGGCGCATTACCGCATTCCTTTGCTGATCGTCGTCGCCAATAATCGCTCATTCTTCAACGATGAACTGCACCAGGAACGTGTCGCCCGCATGCGCAATCGTCCAATCGAGAACCGCTGGGTCGGGCAACGCATCTCCGAGCCCGACATCGATCTCGCCGCCATGGCCCGCGCCCAGGGGGCGCAGGGCTTCGGTCCTGTAAACACGATCACCGACCTTGCCCCCACCCTTGCGAAGGCCGTTGCCTCGGTCGAGGCCGGCGCGGTGGCGGTCATCGATGTGCGGGTAGAGCCGGGTTATACGGCCGCGACGACCGCAGCGATGACCCGCAAAAGCGAGTAAGGCCTTATGGCGTCCGTCCCATCCGTCAACGACGCCATCCTGGTGGCCGACGACATCGTTGTGCGATTCGAGACCCCAGAGGGCGCGATCACGGCCGTCGACAACGTGTCGCTTAAAGTTCGACCTGGTGAATTCCTTTCGGTCATCGGCCCCTCGGGCTGTGGCAAATCCACTCTCTTTAACGTGATCGGCGGATTGCTCGCCGAGCATCAAGGCGTCGTCACCGTCGCAGGCGAGACGATTTCAGGTCCGCACAAGTCGATCGGCATGGTGTTCCAGGAAGAATCGACATTTCCCTGGCGAACCGTAACCGACAATGTCGGCTTCCCGCTCGAGTTGGTCGGAATGCCCAAGGCACAACGTATCGAGCGCGCGCGCCACTTTATCAGGATGGTCGGGCTCGATGGCTTCGAAAATCGTTATCCCGGCGAATTGTCCGGCGGCATGCGTCAACGGGTGTCGCTCGCGCGAACACTCGCATCCGAGCCGAAAATCCTCCTGATGGATGAACCCTTCGCCGCACTCGACGAGCAGACACGGCTCCTGTTGGGCGACAAGGTGCTGCAGATCCAGCAGCAGCTGAAGCAGACGACCTTGTTGATCACGCACAACATCACCGAGGCGGTCCAGATGTCGGACCGTATCCTTGTGATGACCTACCGGCCCGGCAAGGTGAAGCGGATCGTCGACATCAACCTGCCGCGACCACGCACGTCTGAAATTGTTGGGAGCGAAGCCTTTGGACGATACGTCGCCCAGATCTGGAGTGACCTGCGCGAAGAAGCGAGCCGTGGCATGCAGGACGAGGAAAAGCACGCACTCGAGCACCCGAGTACGGCGTCATGACCATCGCGGCGGCAAGGCAACCAGGCCCGCGTTTTGTACCTCCTGCGCTGGTCGGCATGGCGACCCTTCTCGTCGTCCTGCTGATCATGGAGCTGCTGATCCAGCTGAACTTCATCAGCCGCTTCATAGTCCCGCCCCCGTCAGAAATTGTCGGTAGTTTTGGGCGCGTCATCGTCGAGGAACATGTATTCACCCGGTTTCTGCTGACGTTGGGCGAATGCCTGACGGCCGGCGTTATGCTTACGGTGTTCGGCATCGCCGGTGGCGTCTTGATGCATCGCATAAAGCTCCTTCAACAGGCCTGCGAAACCTGGGTCGCCGCTATGGCGGCGGCGCCGCTGGTCCTGGCCTACCCGTTGTTCATGGTGATCTTCGGCCGCAACGCCTGGACCATCATCATGATGGGGTTTTTCGCCGCGCTGCCGCCGGTCATCCTGAAGACAATCGAAGGCATGGCGAGCACGCGCAAGGTCCTGGTCAATGTCGGGCGCAGCTTCAACCTGACGCCGACTCAGCAGTTCTGGAAGATCATGTTTCCCGCGGCGCTGCCGACGATCTTCGTCGGCGTGCGGCTTGGTCTCATCTTCGCGTTGATCAACATCGTCGGCGTCGAGTTCCTGATTAACTATGGCGGTCTCGGGCAACTCATCAACGACCTGGCCGAGCGCTACGATCTTGCCGGCACCTATGCGGCAATCTGTTTTGTGATCCTGGTCAGTGTGCTGTTCTTTATGACTTTGGAAAAGGCCGAGCGATGGCTACGACCGATCGATTGACGCAATCCGTGGCGGCGGAACCGCTGGTCAGCCCCGTTACGCTAGTGCGTATCGCGATCATCCTCGCGGTGCTCGCGATCTGGGAATTCCTCGCCCATTCCGGCCTGCTTTATCGCGACGTGGTGCCTTCGCTCTTTGCCATTGGCAAAGCGCTCTACGACCTGTTGTCGCACGGCGACTATTACTTCAACCTCGGCGTAACCGCGGCTGAAATCGGGACGGCGCTCCTGATCGGTGGGATTTCGGGGATCGCGGTCGGGATCCTGCTCGGCGCCAACCGGTTTTTGTCGAAGGCATTCGAGCCTTATCTTTACTATCTCGGTCCCACGCCGAAGATCATTTTCTTTCCGATCATGATCATGTGGTTCGGGGTCGGCCCCGGCTCGAAGATCGCACTCGGCACCCTCTCCTGCTTTTTCCCCGTGGCGCTTTCGGTCGCCGCCGGCATGCGGCAGATCGACAAAGTGCTGATCCGCGTGGGTCAAAGTTTCCGTGCCTCGACCTGGCAGATGGTCACGAAAATCTACCTGCCCGCGATGCGGCATCCGATCATCAACGGCATCAGGCTGGGGCTCGGTGTCGCGCTGATCGGCACGCTGCTGGCCGAGACCAAGCTGTCAAACAAGGGCATTGGCTTTCTGATCATCAATGCCTACAGCACCTTCGACATGCCACGCATGTATGCCATGCTGATCGTCCTGTTCGTACTGGCGATCGGCGCCAATGCGCTGGTGGGCCGCCTCGGCGGCCTCGAAGGCATAAAAAGAACCTGACGTTCAAGCGAAACGGGAGGAACGCATGAAACATGTGGTTGGACTTGCCGCTGCGGCGATCGCCATGGCGACGCTCACGGCGCCGGCTGCGGCCGACGATCTGGTGAAAATGACCATCGGCCAGCGCGGCAACTGGGACACTTCGATCACGCATCTTGGCGACAAGGCCGGCATCTTCAAGAAGCATGGCCTGCAGCTCGAGATGATCTACACCTCCGGCAGCGGCGAGACCTTGCAGCCTGTCATCTCAGGCAGCGTCGATCTCGGCCTTGCGGTCGGGACGCTCGGCGCCATGGCTGCCTACGCAAAGGGTGCGCCGGTCCGCATCATCGGGGCGCAGGCGACGGGCGCGGCGGATTACTGGTACGCCAAAAACCCTGCCATCAAGACACTGAAGGACGCTAACGGCCACACCATCGCCTTTTCAACCAATGGCTCCTCGACCAACAGCGTGGTGCGGGCGTTCATCGACGAGTTCAAGCTAACCGCGAAGCCGCAGGCGACGGGCAATCCGAGTGCGACGCTCACGGCGGTGATGACCGATCAGGTCGACGTCGGCTGGGCGGCACCCCCGTTCGGCCTCAAGGAAATGGACGAAGGCAAGATTCATCTCGTTGCGCGCGCGACCGATGCCACGCTGGTGCGCGGGCAGACGATCCGCGTGTTGGTAGCCAACGCCGACGCCCTGGTGAAGCGGAAAGAAGTCATCGAACGCTTCATGAAGGCCTATCGCGAAAGTATCGACTACCTGTACTCGTCAAATCCGCAGGTGATGAAGGACTACGCGGAATTTGCCAGGGTCTCCGAACCGATGGCCAAGCGCGTGCGCGATGAGTTCTTTCCCAAGAGCCTGGTCAACCCCGATCAGATTCACGGCCTCGATACGTTGATCCCGGAGGCGGTGAACCTGAAATTCATTCCTGCTCCCCTCAATAAGGAGCAGATCGCGGAGTTGATCCAGATTTCGCCACGCAAGTAACAGGTGTCGCAATGACCACCGCCGTTTCCCCACAGGCTGCTTCCGCGCAAGCAGTCGTATTGCCGAAAAATCGCGGCGCATATTATGGTGGCGCGTGGCACGAGCCGAAGGCGGGCCGCTTCATCGACACGATCAGCCCCGGCACGGGACAGTCGCTCGGCAAGGTCGCCGACTCCGGCGCCGAGGACATCGATGCGGCGGTGGCGGCGGCAAAGACCGCGTTCGCCGAATGGCGGCGCGTGCTGCCGCTCGAGCGTGCCAAAATCCTGCGGCGGATTGCCGAAATTTTGCGCCAGAACGCCAACGAGCTCGCGATGATCGATGCCGCCGACTGCGGCAACCCGGTCAAGGAAATGGTCAGCGACGCCATGATCGCCGCAGCTCAGATGGAATTCTTCGCGGGCTTCGTCACGGAAATGAAGGGTACCTCGATCCCGATGGGTCCGGACGTGGTCAATTTCTCCGTCCGCGAGCCGCTGGGCGTGGTTGGCCGCATCATTCCGTTCAATCATCCGTTCATGTTCTGCGCCGGCAAGTCGGCGGCTCCGCTCGCCGCCGGCAATACGGTGGTGGTGAAGCCTCCCGAGCAGGCGCCGCTGTCGTCGCTGCGTTTGGCCGAGCTGATCGGAGGCCTGCTGCCGCCGGGCGTCTTCAACGTGGTGCCGGGCGGGCGCGAAGCCGGGCAGAGGCTTGCCAGCCACCCGGACGTCGCCATGATCGCTCTAATCGGCAGCGTACCGACCGGCCGCGCCGTCATGAAAGCGGCCTCCGACACGGTCAAGCGCACGATGCTGGAACTCGGCGGCAAGAACGCGCTGGTTGCCTATGGCGACGCCGATCCGGACGAGGTTGCCGGCGCCGTCATCGGCGGCATGAATTTCACCTGGTGCGGCCAGTCCTGCGGCTCCACCAGCCGCGCCTTCATCCATGAAGCCATCTACGACGCCGTGGTCGCGCGGGTGAAGGAGAAGATCAAATATTTCAAGCCCGGCATTCCGACCGATCCCGCCACCACAATGGGCGCGATCGTGTCCAAGCAGCAGTTCGACCGGGTGATGAGCTTCATCGACTCGGCCAAAAGCGAAGGCGCCCAACTCATCACTGGCGGCGGGCCGCCGGCCGATCCCGCCCTCAAGGGCGGCTTCTATATCGACCCCACGGTGTTCGCCGTCACCGACAAGAACCGGATCGCGCGCGAGGAAATTTTCGGGCCCGTGCTCGGCGTCTTCAAATGGAGCGACGAGAGCAAAATGCTCGCGACCGTGAATGCGGTCGAGTACGGCCTCACCGCCTCGATCTGGACCAACGACCTCTCGACCGCGCACCGGACCGCGCTCGCGGTCCAGGCGGGCTATGTCTGGATCAACGAGGTGAGCAAGCACTTCCTCGGTGCGCCGTTCGGCGGCTTCAAGCAATCGGGCCTCGGACGCGAGGAATGCTTCGAGGAAATGCTCGCCTTCACGCAGGAAAAGAACATCCACGTGAAGCTGAAAGCGCCGAAGGCTTAGCCCGGCGGATCAAAGCCTGCGTGAGCCCAGGCCGCACGGTGGGCCGGGTCGCTCATAAATTTGATAAATGCCGCGGCGGCGTCGGACGCCGGGCTCGCTGCGGTAACGGCCGCGCCATAGATCGTCGTGAGCTGAATCGCGGCCGGTAACGGGCCGACGACACTCAAACCGTCGGTATTGACCACCTCGCTCTTCGGATAAAAGCCGATCGCGGCCTCCCCGCTTGCAACCAGCTGCACGCCGCCCTCGAGCGCCGGACGGTGAATAATCTTGCCCTTCATTGCGTCGGCAATGCCGAGCTGCTCGACCAGTTTTCCCATATGCGTGCCGCTCGGCGTCGCGCCGGGCGTCGCATGCGTGATGGCGCGGCTGTTGAGCATCACCTGCTTGACCTTCTCGGGGGTCGAGAGGTCCGGCTTCGCAGCGCCCGTGCGCATCACCGCGTTGACACTCACAAGGCCGAGGACCGCGCGGCCTTGCGCGCGCACCACATTGTCTTTCTGGTAGCCGTCCAGGATGTTGGTCGGCATCACCAGAACATCGGCCTTTTCACCGGCAGCCAGTCTGTCGCGCAGTGCCGACATCACCGCAAAGACGTAATCGGCCTTGTGGCCGGACTGGCGTTCGAACTGCGGCGTCAACTTAAGAAAGATTTCCTTCGGCGCGCCGCCGCTCATGATACGAATTGTGGTCATTGCAAATTCCTAGAGCTTGAACGTTTCGAGCGTGCCGGGGTGAAACATCTCTTCCACCGTCACCAGGCGCGGCGACAGTCCCTGCGAATGGTGGTGGTGAAGGAACGACTCCAACGTCTTGCGGTTCGCGGCGACGCCATAGGACCAATAGTCGTCTCCCATGAGCGCCCTAGCCTCTATCAACCGCTCTTCCACGAAGGGGAGAGTCACTTTAGTCGAGGAGGTATCGGCAAGTTTTTCGATCGCGATCGCCTTCGAGTGCTCGAATGCCTTGAACACAGCGCCCGGTAGCCAAGGATGCTGCTCGGCGAGCTCACGCCGCACACCGATCAGATGCATGATCGGGAAAATACCAGTCCGTTTGTAGTAATCCTTAGCCGCGGCGACAGGATCGGGAAACAGCCAGCCAATATTCGGATCGCCCCGCTCAAAGGCCGGCGGCACGCGCGGCCCGATGAAGCCGTCGATTTCTCCGGCATCCAGCATGCTCGACAACGTCCGGCCCTTAGGAATGTCGTCGAGCCTCACGCCTTTCGGCAAGGTAATGGCGATTTTTTCGAGCCGTCCGGCATCGGTGAGCCCTCCTCTGATCCAATGGATGTCGGACGGCTTTACACCATGATCATCCTCGAGGATTGCGCGCGCCCAGACGTTGGCAGTGAGCTGATATTCCGGCACTCCGATTTTCTTGCCCTTGAGGTCGGCCGGTTTCTTGATGCGATCTGTGCGCACGTAGATGGCGGTATGACGGAAGGCTCGCGAGACGAAGGCCGGCACGCCGACATAAGGGCAATTGCCCTGCGCCGTTTTCACCGTGAAGCTCGACATCGATAATTCGCATATGTCGAATTCCGCCCTGCGGAATGCGCGGAAGAAGATTTCCTCCGGATCGAGCGCCATGAAAACTGGATCGACGCCATCGATCTGCACCAGCCCGTCGCTCATGGGACGGGTCCGGTCATAGTCGCGGACAGCAACGGAAAGATTGAGCTTGGCCATGGAAATCCCGGCTGGCTAACGAAACCCCGGGCAGTCATAAGCGAAAGCGCCCGGCAAGGCAAAGCGGCGGCCGATGGGCCGCCGCTTCGTCGCGAAGTCAATCCGACAAAATTTTTGATCAGCCGAAAACGTCGGCCACAATGCCGTTATACCAATCGACGGATTCCTTATAATTCTGCTTCCGAATATCGGCTGCTTCGTTTTTCTGGCTGACGAATCCGCTGCCGCCGGTTTCTTTGATTTTGCCGTCGCCCGGTGCATAGCTTGCTCCGACCTTGATATCGTCGTCGGGCGCAATGAGGCTCCAGCAGGTGTTCGAATAGCGCGCCGGGAAGGCACGCGACTTGGTGAGCTCGGCGCGAATGATCATGGCGGCTACTTTCGCCTGGCTGTTGGCGGAGAAAGCCGATTTTGGCATGTCGCCGGGAATCGCGGCATCGCCGACCACGAAGATGTTCGCGTCGATCTTCGACTTCATCGATTCCGGGTCAATGGGACAATAGCCCGACTGATCCGCGAGGCCGGCGTCGCGCGCGATTTTGCCGGCCATCTGCGCCGGGATCACATTGGCAAGGGCGGCCTTATAGGTTGCAAAGTCGGTCTTCACTTCGCCTGTTTTCGGGTCGACGCCTTTGATGCCGCCGTGGATCTTCGGGTCCTGCCATTCGATCATGCCGGGATAGTGCTTTTCCCAGCCTTCCAGAAACACGGCCTGTTTGGAAAAGGTCGGCTTTGGATCGACGATAATGATCTTCGATTTCTTGTGGCCCTTTTTCTTGAGCACGTGCGCAAACATCGATGCCCGTTCATAGGGCCCCGGCGGGCAACGGTACGGATTCGGCGGCGCCACCATGACGATCAGGGCTCCGTCTTTGAGCGCGTTGAGTTTCTTGACCAGCAATTCGGTCTGCGCGCCCGGTTTCCAGGCATGCGGCATGATCTGCGCGGCTGCTTCGGAATAGCCAGGGACCGAATCCCATTTGAGGTCGATACCCGGCGCGATGACCAGCCGGTCGTAGGGAACGCGAGCGCCGCCTGCGACCGTGATCTGCTTTTTGTCGCGATCGACCGCACCCGCCATGACCTGAACGACGTTCACGCCACTTTTGCGCACCTTGTCGTAGTTGTGCGTCAACGATTTCCTGTCCCTGAAGCCTCCGACATAAAGGTTCGAGAAGAAGCAGGTCGTGAAGTTTTTCAGCGGTTCGATCAGCGTCACATCGACGGCACCAGTCGAATCCTTGGCAACGTAGCGGGCGACCGTAGCGCCACCCGGCCCGCCACCGACAACAACCAGCCGCGGCTTGGCCTGGCCAAGAACCGCTGGTGCAAATAGCGGCGTGGAAAGCGTTGCAAGCGAAGCCCCAGCAAGCAGACTGAAGTTACGACGCGTCATTTCGGTCATAGTCACCCCCGTGGCTAATTTGGTTTCTTGGCGGTCTCGAAATAGAGTGCGAGTGCGGCGATATCCTCGTCATTCAGCCGGCCCGCAATGGTCTGCATAATCGGATTGGGCAATGCCTTCGCGCGGTAGGCCCTGAGGACCTCTGCGAAATGCGCCTCACCTAACCCGAAAATATTGGGAATTGTGCTGTCGGATTTTGCCGTTCCGTGGCACGTCATGCACTCGGACGAAAGATAGCGACCAAGTTCGACGTCCGCGCCATAGCTTGCCGTCACACCGCCGGCGATCGCCAGCAAACTAGCTGCGGTCGCCCGGCTGATCGCCAATTGTAGGGAGATCTGACCAGCCGTCGCTTGCGGCATGGCGCTCTCTTTCCTCGTCCGGCCCTGATTTAGCAGCGTCTGCTTGTTTTGCTTTTTTTGCGCATGCGACCGGTTGCCGCGTCGCTAAATCCTTATTCCACACCGCGTTTTTGCGTCTTTTCGTCAGGGGTCACGTCGATTGATAACGCGCGCCCGGTAATGGCCGCCGGTCCCCGACAATCCTTCATGCAGGGATTTGGATTCCAGAAGGCCTTCTCACTTTTCTCGCGATCATCATCGAAAAAACCACCGCGGTTGGGCATTTTGACCTGCGCCCAGGTCTCCTTCGACAGCACGAAATTCTCATCCACGATGTCGTTGAGGTTGAGCACGTAGGCGACCACCGCATAGAGCTCATCATTGGTGAGCGACTCCGCGTCGCCGAAGGGCATGGCACGACGGATGTAGTCGACCACACTGGAGAGGTAGGGATAGTACGAGCCGACCGTCTTCACCGGATCGTGCGAGGCGAGCGTGCCTTTGCCTTGCGCGATCTGCGGCCAGCGCCCGGCGCTTTCGCCGAACTCGCCATGGCAGGCGGCACATTTCTCCATGTAGACCTTCTCGCCGTCTTTCACCGAGCCGCGGCCCAGCGGCGCGCCTTGCCCGTCTGGGCGCACATCGATATCCCAGCCGGCGAGCTGCTCAGGGGTTGCGACGTGCCCAACGCCGTAGTTGCGCGGCGCCTCAGGCTTGCTCTGTGCCAGCGCAGGCCCGCCGAGCGCGAGCACGAGTGCAAGGGCGATTGATGGCCTAGCCGACCTCGACATTCTCGACCTCCCCGTCCGCCCTCAGCGCCCAGGTCTGGATGCCGTTGTTGTGGTAGATCGAGTTGACGCCGCGGATCTTGCGCAAGGCGTCCTTGCTCGGCTGCACATAGCCGGTCTCGTCCATGACGCGCGACTGGAGCAGCAACTCTTCGCCCTTCCAGTCGAACTCGTAGTAAAAACGCGCGCAGGCCTTATCGAGGTTCGGACCGTCGATGCGTGCGGTGCGCCAGTTGCGCCCGCCGTCGAGCGAGACATCAACACGCTTGACCTTGCCGCGCCCCGACCACGCAAGCCCCGTGATGATATTGAACCCATTCTGTTTCACCGGTGCCTGCGGCGACGGCGATGTGATCACGGACTTTGCGTCCATCACGAAGGTGAATTGGCGCGCCTTCCCGTTTTCGAGCAGGTCGGTGTATTTCGCGGTTTCCTCGCGCGTGAACCAGGGCTGGTCGCCGACTTTCAACCGGCGCAGCCACTTGATCCAGACATTGCCTTCCCACCCCGGCACCACGAGGCGCGCAGGATAGCCCTGTTCGGGACGCAGCATTTCGCCGTTCATGCGATAGGCGATCATGCAGTCTTCGAGCGCCTTGCTCACCGGGATCGAGCGGTTCATTGCGGCGGCGTCGCCGCCTTCCGCCATGATCCATTTGGCATTCGACTTGAGGCCGGCTTGCTCCAGCAGCAGCTTGAGCGACACGCCCGTGTACTGCACGCAATGAACCATGCCGTGCGTGTACTGGCAGCCATTGAGCTGAGCGCCGCGCCATTCCATGCCGGAATTGGCGGCGCATTCGAGAAAATAGATCCTGTTGATGCGCGGCAGCCGCTTGAGATCGTCGAGCGTGAAGATGAGCGGCTTGTCGACCAGCCCGTGCACCATCAGCCGGTAGTCACCCGGATCGATCTCCGCGACGCCGCCATGATGGCGTTCGAAACAGAGTCCGTTGGGCGTAATGATGCCGTCGAGCTGATGCAGCGGCGTGAAGCTCACAGAGGACTCGGGCGTTGCTGTCAACCACGGCACGGTGCGGCGGACGACATCCTTTTCGTATTTCGACGGATTGCCGTAGGCGCGCACCCCGACGCCATCGCCGAGCTGGCGCGTCCAGCCCGGCACGTTGGGCGGAAGATTTTTGGGATTCTCCGCGCGTGCGCCGCTTGCGCCCGCGGCCGCAAGCCCTGCCGCGCCCGCAAGAAACCTGCGGCGCGTCGAGCCATCTCTATCGTTCGGGTTTGTCATGCGCCCTCTTTGCAGACAGCGTGCTAAGGCTCTTATCACATTCTATTTTCTGAATGTAATAGGATTCGACGTCAATTCCCGGAAATTTTCACGCTCGTGTTCGGCGCAACCCGCACCGTCTTTTCCGACGCAACATAGCGTTCGACCAGATCCCAGACCGGCGGACCTTCCGTGCCTTCGTTGACGCTCGCCCACCCAGTAACGACGTATTCCTTTTTTGGCTCGATCGGTTTGCCGGACTTCAACTGGGTCATCGCGGAAATGCGCTGGCCGATCGGCTTAGCGACGTTGATCGCGTAGCCGAGTCCGCCGCAGCGAACCATGTCGCCGCCCTGTTGATAATAGGGGTCGGGATTGAAGAGATTGTCGGCAACGTCTTCGAGAACCTCCTTGAGACGCTCCCCGGTCATCGCGATGCGATAGGCCTGCGGATAGGTGATGGCCGTGGCGTTGTGAATGTCCTCGACAGTGATGGCCTGGCCCGGCAACACGCTCGTGCCCCAGCGGAAGCCGGGCGACAGCGCGATCTCGGCATCGCGCTCCTTCAGGAGCGCCGCGCAGACCAGGTCGTCGAACGTGCCGTTGAAATTACCGCGCCGGTAGAGAAGCGATTCGGCGCGCCCGACGACACGTGAAAGCTCTTGCGCATATGGCGCGCGCGCCTTTGTAACGGCGGCGGCCATCTCCGCATCTGGCTTGATGACGTCGGCGAAAAGCGGAATGAGTTTGTAACGGAACCCTTTGACGGCGCCGTCGCGGACGTCGAGATCGAGCCGCGAGACGAATTTCCCGTGACTGCCGGACGCGATTAATAAAGTCTGCCCCACCCTGATCGTCTCCGGCAGCGCATCATGCGTGTGCCCGGTCAAAATCACGTCGATCCCTTTCACCCGCGCTGCAAGCTTGCGGTCGACATCGAAACCGTTATGCGACAGGAGCACAACGAGCTGGGCGCCCGCTTTGCGCGCCTTTTCGACGTTGGCGCGCACATCTTCTTCGCGGATGCCGAACGACCATTTCGGCATCAGCCAGCGGGGATTGGCGACCGGCGTATAGGGGAACGCCTGGCCAAGCACCGCGATTTTCACGCCGCCTTTCTCGAAAAACCTCATCGGCTCAAATGCCGGCTCGTTCCATTCGGTATCGCGGATGTTGAGCGCGAGAAACGGAAAACCGAGCTGCTTGATCAACTCGTTGACCCGCGCTTCGCCGTAGGTGAACTCCCAGTGGCCGGTCATGGCGTCGGGCCTGAGCAAAGCCATGCAGTCGACCATGTCCTGGCCCTTGCTGCGGTTCGCGCCCAGCGAACCCTGCCAGGTATCGCCGCCGTCGAGAAACAGAACCTTGTCGTTGCCGCGCTCGGCGCGCACGCGCTTGACCACGGCCGCCAGCCGGTCGAGGCCCCCGATGCGGCCGTAGGATTTGGCGAGCGCCTCGAAGCCCTGATCGGTCAGCGCATAGGCCGAGGCCGATTTCTCCGGGATACCGAAGCGTTTGAGAAAGTCCTTGCCGGTGAGATGTGGCGGCTGTCCCCTCGCCTCGCCGACGCCGATGTTCACCGACGGCTCGCGAAAATAGACCGGCGTAAGCTGGCCATGAATATCCGCCACATGCAGCAGCGTGACGTTGCCGGTCGCGTCGAACTTGAGCAGTTCGGCTTCGGTCAGGCGTTGCTGCGCGAAGGCACGCGTCAACGTGCCTTCGCCCGCCACGAGCGCGGCCGCCGCAGCGCCGATCTGAAGAATGTCCCGACGGTTAAGTCCGGCCAAATCTGGTCAATGCCGGATGCCCGGCACGCTCAACTTTAGACCTTCGTTCTGCGACGCCAGATACAATTCAAGATCGCCATATTCCTTCGCGTCCGGCGGCAGCTCGTCGGCGCGAATATTGACCTGGCACCACTGGAAGCGCTGACGGATATCCCAGACTTTCAGCAGACTGGTGCGCCAGGTCGGAAAGTGGTCGTACTGGCCCTTCGGCTCGCCGAGCCATTGGCCACGAATCCAGTGGTTCGCAACGATGCCATGGCAGTCAGTACACGCCATGTTGAGCTGGCCGACCTTTCGGTGCGAGAGCTCCTTGCCGCGCTCGATTGCAGCCTTTGCCTCGGCGCTGCTGGTATCGACCTGGATCGGCGTGCCGTTGGCAAGGAAGCGCAGATAGACCGACATCGCGAGGTTGTCGTCCGTTTCCATCAGCCAGTTGGCGCCGGTCGTCGCCTTGGCGTGGCGCGTCACAAACTCTTCCACGCCCAGCACCTTGTTGAGACGCGGCTCCCATTTCGGCATCGACGCCGCCCAGGTCTTGAACGTGGTCTGCGGGTCGCTGTGGCAGGTGTTGCATGAGAAGCCGATCGAGCTCTTCTGCTTCCACAGCTCCTGCGCTTTGTCGACCGCCCACATGCCCGGATTTTCAATCGGGTCGAGGTTGTCGCGCTTTTCGACCGGCGGCGGCCGCTTGGTCGGGTCGTCAAGCGTGGTCTTAAACGCGGCCGGCGACTTCAGCGTCTTCAGAAACGCAACCATGTCGTTGATGTCCTGGTCGTTGAAAAAGCCGTGGCTTCCCCAGGGCGGCATCACCGTATCGGGATTGTAAACGCGCGCATCATAGATGTAGTTGAACAGCCACTCGTCCTCGCGGCCCGCATTGCCGATCTCCGAGAGATCTGGCGCCACGTTGCCAGGCAGGTTGGCGCCGCCCGCAGGACCCATCACATGACAGGCAAGACACGAACCACCACGGTTGCGGTCTGCCGCCAGCTCGGCGCCTTTTTTCGCGTCGCCGGTAATCGGGCCGGTGATCTTGCGCGGCTGCTTGGGCGCCGGCGGCGTCGCCAGATTGCCGAGCGTATTGTACTTCGACTCATCGCGCGTGGGCCAACCGGCATAACGTTTCCACGGACGCTCAGACGCCTCGCCCTTGGTGTCGAGCGGCACTTCCTTCTTGGATTGCGCACTAGCGATCGGACCGCCCGCCAGTACAACGACCCCCACGAGTAATGCGATTGCCGCGGTGCCCGTCAGAATCCCTCCACGCGTCATCAGATCCTCCCAACGATTATTTTCATTGTCCGCCGCGCAAACTGGCGCGCCGGGTGTCAGCTCACGGTGATTTTTTCTTCCGCGGTGGTGACGGTACCGTCGTCATCGGTCCAGGTAAACTTGAACGTCCCGCTCTCTTCCACCTTGGCATGAAACTGGATGTACGGATTGGCGGCGATCGCGGGCTCCATGTTGGCCGTGAACACCGGCTTGCCGTTAAATTCGCATGCGAACTTGTTGATGATCTTGCGCGCGATCGGCTTGCCATCCTTGTCCTTGCGCTGGCCAGACTCCATCACGTGAGGCAACAGCGTCTTGATCTCGATGACTTCGCCTTTCTTCGCTTCCTTTGGAATTTTGAGCCGCGGTTTTTCTGCCATGATTGTCTCCTGGTTCTCTCTGTCCGCTCAGCCGCCGCAGCCGCCGATGGTGACCTTCACCAGCTTCTGATTGGTGAAGAACTCACCTTTGCTGGTTTTCGCCACCGCGATGATGTTCTGGGTCGTCGCCAGACGGATGCGCGTGGACGCTTCAGCCTTGCCGGCCAACGGCGACAAATGGAAGGTCGCAACGCCCGGGTTCGGATTGCCGTCGGCCACGACGAGGATTTCGCTGACGTAATTGTCAGCGGTCATCGGTGCGTCGACCGTAACTGACAGGGGCACCGTGTTTCCGTTCTCGGCGATCTCGGGAAGTTCGATCGAGACTTTCCCCTTCTCGGCCGTCTTGCCGCCGGTAAACTTGTCGATCTGCTCGGCCGCTTCCTTAGCCGCGGCAGATGCGCGCGTGCTCCAGCCGGTGACGGTGAGCGCCGCACCCGAGGCGCCGAGCACCAATGCGTCGCGACGAGACAGTTGCCGCATTCCTATTTCCTCCAATGAGCATCCGGGGACAGCAGTCTGCCCCGCCCAGGCCGGACCATAACGGCGGCGGGGGTGCTATTCAAATCATATTCATAAATGAGAATATAGTTCTCACCGATCCCGATTTCGGAGGATGCGACGCTCAGCTCGGGCGCGATTTGAGGTAGTCGCGGAAGCTCTTGCCCTCGTACACTTTTTCCCTCACGTAGCGAAACATCGCGAGAAAATCGTCCGGCAGCATGTAGCCGGCCGACCGGCTGACCTCACGTTTGGCGGGCGGCAAATCTTTCAGCGCTCCTTCGCCGAAGAATTGGAATGTCGGCGTGAAGCGCACTCCGTATTTGGCAGCCATCTCCTTTTCCGACAATTCCTGCCCATCGAAATCAGTGACCTTGCGCGACCCGATGATGTTGAGCTGGAGAACCTCGAAATTGGCTTTCACGTAGTCGGAAATTCTCGGCTGCGCGAAATTCACAAGGTGGGTTTCCTTGCAGTACGGGCAGCCTCTCAATTCCCACATGATCGCAAAACGCTTTCCCTCCTTGCGCGCACCCTCGAGGTCGTCAGCCAGGTCGAGGAAGCTCTCCAAAAACCACGACTGTTTATAAAGGCCGTCGTCCGTCAGGATCGGCTGCTCTGCACGGGCGCGCGCGACGGCAAACACCGCCAAAGATGTCGCGCCAACCAGTAAATTCCGCCGTCCGATCATGGTCGCATTCCGTAAACCACGACAGGAAAGGCTGCTCCTCGCCCGCCGTGGTCATGCATATATTCATAGTTCTATTCTGGCGCGCGTCAAAATCCGGTGAATGCCATGATTGCCTGGGTTGCCCGCATTGCATGTCTGGTTGGCTTGCTCGTCGGAGGCCTCTCCAATTCGCATGCCGCCGACCTTGCCGAATTCAACGCGGCGGTGGAGGACGTCAGCGCGCACAATCGGGTTGCCATCGGCTATCTGCGCACCGAGAACCTCGACTTTGCCGCGCTCGAAATCGACCGCATGCGCAACGCCTGGGTCACGTTCACCGAGCGTTTTGCCGGCAACCGGCCAAACGTATTCGAAGGGAACCCACATTACAGCAATCTCTTCACCGCCGTGAACGCGCGACTGGTCGGCGTCGACCTCATGCTCAAGACTGGGCGGTTTGATGCCGCGCGAACCGGGCTCAACGCAATCCGGAAAGACTTCTACGACCTGCGCAAGGCAAGCGGCGTGGTCGTGCTGGCCGATTGCGTGCGCGACGCGAATGCCGCCATGGATGCGCTCATGGTCTACAACGACCGCGCACTCGACTGGAGCGAGCCCGGCACGGACGCCGGCATCGCAAGCAAGGCATCGGCCTATGGCACTGTGCTGGATCGTTGCGACAGCACCGCCAGCGAATCGGTCCGCCAAATGCCGGAGTTCCGCCGTTTGATTGACGGCGCCAAAGCAAGTCTCGAGCTCATTCCAAAGGCAATTGCCACCCGCGACGCCGATCTCCTGCACCGCGTTCTGATCGAACTCCGTTCATTCGACAATTTGCTCGATTTCCGCTTCGGCTGACGCCGCCTACTCTATTCGTGTTATATTCGAAGAGAGCACCGATCGTCGTTCGCTTGTACGAGAGAATAAAGTTGGTTCGCACGTCACGGATTCTGGAATTTTTTTCTCGCGGCATCATTTTGTCTGTGGTCATCGCCGCTTTCAGCACAACAAGCGCATTTGCTGCGGAACTTGTTATGTTTGAGCAGGCTGGTTGCGTCTGGTGCGAGACATTTGACCGCGAAATCGCGCCTATTTATGCAAAAACAACGGAAGGCCAGCGCGCGCCCTTGCGGCGCGTAAACATCGATTATCCATTGCCCGCAGATTTGGGTTTCATTGCAGTGGAACGGCTTGCACCGCTGTTCGTATTGGTCGACAAAGGCCGCGAAGTCGGTCGTATCCGCGGCTATCCCGGCGAAGACCATTTCTGGGGTCTGCTTGGAGTCCTGATCAAGAAATTGGACGCGGACGGAACGAGCCGGGAACGTTCCTGACCGCGCGAATTAAGTTGCACGTTGACTGTTGATCGTCTGTATTCAGCCCGCACCCGAACAAGAGTTGTTGGTGTACGTATGGAATTGCATCACCTGGAAGGGCGCAACCGCGCCAGCGAGCTCGACAAGATGGTCGAGAACGCGACGCGCGCCACCAATTTTCTCAAGGCGCTCGCGCACGAAAGCCGCCTGATGATTCTCTGCATATTGGCGGAGGGCGAAAAATCGGTCAGCGAGCTCGAGGATTTGCTCCGACTTCGTCAACCGACGGTATCGCAACAGCTCGCACGGCTGCGGGCCGATGGCCTGGTGTCGACCCGTCGCGACGGCAAGGCGATCTACTACAAACTTGCGAGCGAGGACGCACGTATCATCATCGGCGCAATCTACGACGTGTTCTGCCGAAAAGTGCGTAAACGTTGACCGCTCGCGCTTTTAATTATGGCGACGGGAATAGTTCTGCCGTTCGTCCGCTCAACCGATAAGCCAACAGACCAATCCACTCATACGCGGCCGCATCGAGACGCTCTAGGCCATCCGCCAGTCCTCGCCCCCATTCGGCGTCCAGAGCGTCCGCAGCCCACCAACCAACCGGATAGGCTTCGACATGAAAGCCAGTCTTCCGGAAACAACCGATCGCACGCGGCATGTGACGCGCGGATGTCACAAGCAGCCAACGCTCGCCAGGTTTTGCATTCACCAGCAGTTTCGTAAAAGCTGCATTTTCAGCGGTATTGCGCGACTGCGTTTCGAGCTGCACGCGCTCACGCGCGATGCCCAAACTTTCAAGAGCCGGATACACGAAATCGGTTTCGCGTGCGCCATTGCCGAAAAGGCTCCCATCCCCGCCTGAGTAAACGATACGTGCGTTTGGATAGGCACGGGCCAACCTAGCCATGGCGAGCATGCGTGACCCGCTGCCCGTAAAGACCGGTTCGCCGAACACGCTCGAGAGCTTCGGCGAGATGGCGGTTCCGAGCACGATGATGCCGTCGGGCGTGCCGCGCGCCGCGTCCCACCGCGGGAAGCGGCTTTCGAGGCCGTGGATGAAGAAGGTCCCAACCGGGAGCAGCCCGGCGATTGTGAGCAGAACGACGGCGCCGATGAGGATGCGCAGGCCCGCGCGTCTCCAGCGTGTCGCCAGCAGCACCGCGCCCGCAAGCGCAACAAGAAGCAAAAAATTGGAGGGCAGGAGAAGGAAGCCGACGGTCTTCGAAAGAATGAAGAACATCAGCGTTTCTTCTTCCAGTCCTCGTAGCGTTTCTTGTTTTCTTCATTGGGAGGATAAAGACCGGGCAGTTTTGCCCCCTTCTCCACCTCCTGCACCAGCCAGCTTTCGAGCAATTCGTGCTCGGCGCCTTCATTCGCGACGAAGTCGACCAGGTCCTTGGGGATGACCACGGCGCCGTCGTCATCGGCGACCACGACGTCGTCCGGGAAGATCGCGCAGCCGCCGCAACCGATCGGCTCGTTCCAGCCGACAAATGTCAGTTGGTTGACCGAGGCGGGCGCAGCAACGCCTGCGCACCAGACCGGCAGGCCGGTCGCCAGCACGCCATGCTTGTCGCGCATCACGCCGTCGGTAATGAGCGCGGTCACGCCGCGCTTGACCATACGCATGCACAGGATATCGCCGAATATGCCGGCGCCGGTCACACCCATCGCGTCGGCGACAACCACGCAGTTTTCAGGCATGGCCTCGATGGCGCCGCGCGTCGAAATCGGCTTCGACCAGCTTTCCGGTGTCGCAAGGTCCTCGCGCACCGGCACAAAGCGGAGTGTGAAGGCCGGACCGGCGACACGTTTGCCGGAAAAACCGAAGGGCATCGCGCCGGCCATCCACGAATGGCGAATTCCCTTCTTCAGCAGCATCGTGGTGATGGTGCCGGTCGTAACATTGCGAAGAATTTCGAGAGCAGACGCCATGACGATCCTCACGCGGGGTTCAAACCAAGGCGCTCGTCACGCCGCCTGATCCAGGCAACGAATGGAATTGCGAGCAGCACCATCCAGAGCTTGCCGATGACCTGGCCGAACAGGAATTCAAGCGATCCAAACGCCAGCCACAAAAATACGATCGAGTCGACGATCAACCCCACAATGCTTGATGCGATCACGGCTGCCACAAGGCGCCGGCGCGCAAGCGGGGTATAGACGACGAAATCCGCGAACTCGGAAAGCAAAAACGCCGCCGCGGAAGCAAGCACCAGCGAGGGCGGCGCAAGACCGGCCGACAGCGCGGCGCCCGCGATGATCGCACCGACGCCGAATTCGACGCCCAGCCGCCGCTGCACCAGGTCGCGCAGAACAAGAGCAGCACCAATCATTAGAACGCCAGATGGCGCCATGACGCCGGGCGCGACCGGGACGAGGCACGGCCCGTTGGGCACGCAAACCGTCCCTACATGCCCGATCATCCAGTTGGCCGCGGGGATCGTCAGGCAGAACAGCACAAGAAAAATGGTGCCTTCGACGTTTTTTCGTCTCTCGTTGTCGATCATGACTTTCTTCGGCTCATGAACTTGGCAAATCCCTGCGCCCGCAATTGGCAGGCCGGGCATGTACCGCAGCCATAGCCCCAGTCGTGGCGCTTGCTGCGGTCGCCCAGATAACAGCTATGGCTGTCTTCGATCAGGAGATCAAGAAATGCGTCACCGCCGATCTCGACCGCCAGCGCAAAGGTTTCCGCCTTGTCGATCCACATCAGCGGCGTATGGATGGCCACGCGCTTGTCGAGTCCGAGCGAGAGCGCCACCTGCATGGCCTTAATGGTGTCATCGCGGCAGTCCGGATAACCGGAGTAGTCAGTCTCGCACATGCCAGCAACGAGATGGCGGGCGCCGCGCCGGTAGGCAAGCGCCCCCGCGAAGCAGAAGAACACGAGGTTGCGACCGGGAACGAACGTCGTCGGCAATCCGCTGTCGGCAATTTCGATTGCCGTTTGGCGCGTGAGGGCCGTATCCGAAATCGCCGCCAAGGCGTCGAGCTTGATCATATGGTCATTGCCGAGGCGCGAAGCCCAGCTAGATTTCAGCGCCGACATCTTCTCGCGCAGGCGCGCGCGAACGCTGAGCTCGACGGCGTGGCGCTGGCCGTAATCGAACCCGATCGTTTCAACGCGCGAAAACCGTTCCAGCGCCCAGGCCAGACATACGGTTGAATCCTGCCCGCCGGAGAACAGGACAAGAGCCGTCTCGGAATTCATGGCTCTTCCCTACACCATTTGCCGCTGCGCATGCTATTGAGTGGCGACCCGTAACGAAGAGAACGTCATGGCAGGAAACGAAGCTGCACACGGGATGATCGGCGTCGACAAGATGGGCGCCAAGATCCTGTTCATCGATCCCGCGACCTACGAGACGCAAAAGGTGCTCGACGGCTACCAACGCACCGTGCACGAGCTGCTGGTCGTACCCGAAACCGGGCTTGCCTATGTGCCGATCTACGGCGATGGCATCCACGGCCGAAATCCGAACCCCGGTCACACCTTGTGCGTCATCGATCTCAAGACGCGCAGCCATGCCGCAGACATCGATCTACGTCCCTATATTGCACCCCACACGCTGAAGCTTGGTCCGGACGGACTGATCTACATCACCTGCGAGAATACGGCGGTCGTTGCGATCATCGATCGCGCGACGAACAAAGTTGTAGGGGCGATCGATTCCGGATCGACGAATGCGCATCGCCTTATCATCGCGCCTGACGGGCAGCGGCTCTATACCGAAAACGAGGAAGACGGCGAGGTCTCGGTCATCGACCTCCCCAACCGCAAGCTGCTCGGGAAAATCAAGACACCGCAACCGCTCGCGGGCATCACGATCTCAGGTGACGGGGCGACGGTGACCGTCGTGTCGGACCAAGAACCCGTGCTGTTTCTGATCGACACAAAAACTCAAAAAGTCAGAGAGACCGTCCGCCTCAAGGAGGTGGCAAAACCCGCCCAGATCGCCCGCTACAGCCCTGACTGGCGGATGCTCGGTGTCACCAGCCTTAATAGCGACACCGTGAGCCTGATCGACGCGTCGTTCCGCGAGCAGACCGCAGTCAAGGTCGGCAGCCAGCCGATGGACATGGTCTATCGTGGCAGCGAACTGTTCGTCGCCTGCCAGGGCGACGGCTCGGTCCATGTGATCGATATTCCGAGCAAACGCTGGAAGCAGAGCTTCCAGGCCGGCACCGGCTGTGAATCGCTCGGATTTTTCTGACGATCAGTCCCAGTTCGGCGACCAGGTCCAGTCGACGATGCGGCCGCCGCGGCGAGCAAGCCCGGCGATCTCGCGCATCTCGGCATCGCTCAACTCGAAATCAAACAGCGCAAAATTCTCCTCCAGCCGCTCGACCTTGCTGGTGCGCGGAATGACGACAATCCCCTGCTGCACCAGCCAGCGGAGGCTGATCTGCGCCGCCGACTTTCCATGCACCTTGCCGATTTTCTCCAACAGCTTGTCGCCTTTGGCGCCGCCACGTGCGATCGGGCTGTAGGCAACGACGGCCATCTTGTGCTTGCGGCACGCGGCAACGACTTTGTCCTGGTTCAGGAACGGATGGCATTCGACCTGGTCGCAGACCAGGGGTTCGCTCGAAATCCTGTTGGCCTCTTCGAGCAGCGCCACGGTGAAATTCGATACGCCAATCTGCCGCGCATAACCTTCCCGCTTCATCTTGGCCATGGCACCGAGCGTTTCCGCGAGCGGAACGCGCGGATTCGGCCAGTGAATCAACAGCAGATCGATCACGTCGAAACGCAGCCGCGCCAGGCTTTCCTTCACCGAACGTTCGAGATCATGCGGCGCCAGCAGCGTGGGCTGCACCTTGGTCGTGACCATGACCTCGGATCGCAGGCCGGACGCGCGCACGCCCTCGCCCACCTCACGCTCGTTGTCATACATCTGCGCCGTGTCGATATGCCGGTAGCCGATGCGGATGGCCTGCTCGGTCAGCCGCGCGCAGTCGCGGCCGCGCAGGGCCCACGTCCCGAGACCGACAATCGGGATCTTGAAACCTTTCCCCTCGACAGATTGCATGCTTTGCTACTTGCCCTCGGCATCGTCGGCAAAGCCTCGAAGGAACAGTGCCCGCCGGCCGGTCTCGCGACTCTGGCAAGCCGCGATCATCGTATTCGCCATGCTACCTTCGAAATAGTCATAGATGAAGCCGCAGCTTTTGTCGCGTGACGCGATCCAGGCGCGCTGCATCTCACGCATCTTGCGCACCTGCTTGTCCTCGAGTTTTGCGCGCAGGCGGCGGAAACTGTCATTGAGGATGCTGTCCCAGACGAGCCTCTCGCGTTCGTAGCACGCCATGATCTCCGACGGTGGCATTGCCATCTCGTCCTTGATGCACGGCTCCGATACGGTACCAATGCAATTTTCCCACGCCCAGCTCCGGCCGGTCTTGGCCTTGATGCATTCCTGAAGTGCTGCGGCGTCGCGGGGATCCGGCTTGTCGTCCTCTGCCTTGGCCGGCAATGCAGCCAGAAGGCAAAAGACGACGGATGCAACGCCGCTCCGTCTCACGGCGTATCCCATTTCGGTGCGTGCGGCGGGTTGACCACGCGCATATTGTTTGCGTTGAGCTTCTTGAGTTCCGCCATCTCTGCGTCCGAAAGCTTGAAGTCAAACACCTCGATGTTCTGCTTCAGGTGGTCGGGCGTCGCGGTGCGCGGGATCGAGCAGACGCCCATTTGCACCAGATAACGGAGCGATACCTGCGCGGCACTCTTGCCGTGCGCCTTGCCGATGCGCTCGAGCACGTCGGCGCCGGGCACCTTCCCGCGCGCGATCGGGCAATAGGCAACCACCGCCATGCCATGCTTCTTGCAGGCAGCGAGCACCTTGTCCTGGTTGATGAAGGGATGCATCTCAATCTGATTGCAGACGAGCGGCTCCGACGTCACCGCCCAGGCCTCGTCTAGCATCGTCGTCGTGAAATTGGCGACGCCGACATGCTTGGCCTTGCCTTCCTTCTTCGCCTTGCAGAGCGCGCCGACTGAAAGCTTGAGGGGAATTTCAGGGTTATTCCAGTGGATCAGCAGGAGATCGACGTAAGGAAGCTTGAGGTTGGCGAGACTTTGCTCGAGCACTTTGGCAAATGCATCGGGCATCAGGTCGCCCTGCCTGACCTTGGTGCAGATGAAGACGTCCTCACGCTTTGTCCCGGCCTGGCGCAGGCCTTCGCCGTTTTCTGTTTCGTTGCCGTAGAACGCCGCGGTGTCGAGATGCCGATAGCCGGTTTGCAGGGCCGTTTTGACCGCCTGGACACAGACGTCGTCTTTCAAGGTCATAGTCCCAAGTCCAATGGTCGGAATGCGGGCGCCATGAGCGTCAACCACTTGCATCACAATCTCCTTGCAACAACGTTAGGTGAGAGGTCGGCGGAAGGGCGTGCAGAATGCCCTGCCGCCATCGCGGTGCCAACGGGGATTCCCGTGGCGGCGTCAAACACCTGCGTCGAAAGATCACGCAAAATTTCCACCTTAAGCATTACCTGTCGGCACAAGCTTTTCGGCAAGGTTCTTACATTGGAATAATTCGAGAGTAAAAGAAAGTTATTGCATGATCAGCATTTATTGCGTTTCTGAAGATCACCATTTGCAGCGAGGATCAAATGCGCAAAATACTGTTTCTTGTTGGATTAGCGGGGCTGCTCGTCGTGGGGACTACAAGCGCCCACGCGCAGAACTATGTACTGACCATCAAGGATCACCGTTTCACCCCGACCGAGATCAAAATCCCGGCCAACAAACGGGTGGAGATTACGGTCGTCAACGACGATCCGACGCCCGAGGAATTTGAAAGCAAAGAGATGAAAGTCGAGAAAGTGATCCCCGGTAAGTCAAAAGGTGTGGTGCGGGTCGGTCCGCTCAAGCCGGGCCGCTATCCCTTCTTCGGCGAATTTCACGAAGCCACCGCAAAGGGCACGCTCATCGCGGAATAAATCATGCTCGGTGCACTCCTCATCGTTTTTCGTGAAGTTCTCGAAGCCGGGCTGATTGTCGGCATCGTGATGGCGGCAACGCGTGGCGTTCCAGGCCGCGGCCGCTGGATCACGATCGGCATCGCGGCCGGCGTGCTTGGCGCCGGAGTCGTCGCCATGTTTGCCGGCGTCATTTCGGAAGCCTTCCAGGGCTCCGGTCAGGAGCTGTTCAACGCCAGCGTGCTCGGCATCGCGGTCGTCATGTTGATGTGGCACAATGCCTGGATGGCACGCCATGGCCGCGAGATCGCCGACGAAATGCGGCGCGTGGGCACGGCAGTGAGTGAAGGCAGCAAGCCGCTCACAGCACTGGCTGTCGTCATCGGCCTCGCTGTGCTGCGCGAGGGCTCCGAAGTCGTCCTGTTCCTCTACGGCATCATGGCTCAGGGAACGTCCGGCTCTGCTCTTCTTGCCGGCGGCGTACTCGGCATCGCGGCCGGCGCGGCTTTCACCGCTTTGACCTATTTCGGTCTGCTGGCGATTCCGAACCGTCACATCTTCTCGGTCACCAGCTGGCTGATCGCGCTGCTTGCGGCAGGCATGGCCGCACAGTCGGTGCAGTTCCTCAACAGCGCCGGCCTTGTCGAATCGCTCGATCAGACTGTGTGGGACACGTCGTGGCTTCTGTCTGAAGGAAGCATCCTCGGGCGCCTTCTGCATATCCTGGTCGGCTACACGGAACGGCCGACGGAGATGCAGCTCCTCGTTTACGTCGCAATCCTCATAGCGATGTACGTATTGATGCGGATTGCACGTCCGTCGCCGCGCAATCCGATGCCCGCTGCCGCGGAGTGAGCGTCAGCGGCGCCGCCCCAATGTGGCGAAGGCAACGTCCGGCGCCTGATCGATCAGTTTGAGCAGCGCTCGCGCTGGTCCGCGCGGCTGACGCTTGCCCTGCTCCCAGTTGCGCACGGTCTCGATCGGGACTTCGATCTTTTCAGCGAAAGCAGCCTGCGTCAGCCCGCAGCGCGCGCGCACCTGGCGCACGAAATCTGCCGGGTTGCTGTGATCGACCGTCCGTTCGCTGCCGTCCGGCAGGATTTCGACGATCCGTCCGTCGGCCTTCAGCCGCACCCGCATCATGGCCCGCGACCCCTCCACTGGTGGTGTCGGCCAATGCACTAGCTGATTCGGGACGGAGAAAAGTTAATGCCCGCGCCTAGCGCGTCTTCTCGAAGATCTCACGCCCGATCAGCATACGGCGGATCTCGGACGTCCCTGCCCCGATCTCGTAAAGCTTCGCATCGCGCAACAGGCGGCCGGTCGGATAGTCGTTGATGTATCCATTGCCGCCCAGGCACTGGATCGCCTCCAGCGCCATCCAGGTCGCGCGCTCGGCGGCATAGAGAATGGCGCCGGCGGCATCCTCACGCGTCGTGCGACCGTCATCACAGGCGCGCGCGACCGTGTACACGTAGGCCTTGGCGGCATTCATCGTGACATACATGTCGGCGAGTTTGGCCTGCACCAGCTGGAACCGCCCGATCGCCTGACCGAACTGCTGGCGCTCATGCACATAGGGAATCACGACGTCCAGACAGGCCTGCATGATCCCGAGCGGGCCGGCTGCAAGAACCACCCGCTCATAGTCGAGGCCGGACATCAGGACGTTGACGCCGTTGCCGACCGCGCCGAGCATGTTTTCCTCCGGCACCTCGCAGTCGGTGAACACCAGTTCGCTGGTGTCGGAGCCGCGCATGCCGAGCTTGTCGAGCTTCTGCGCGGGCGCGAAACCCTTGAAACCTTTTTCGACGATGAACGCGGTGATGCCGCGCGCGCCAGCGGTGCGGTCGGTCTTGGCATAGATCACCATTGTGTCCGCTACCGGCCCGTTGGTGATCCACATCTTGGAGCCATTGAGCACGTAGCGGTCGCCCTTCTTGTCGGCGCGCGTGCGCATCGACACGACGTCGGAACCCGCCCCCGGCTCAGACATGGCCAGGGCGCCGACATGCTCGCCCGATATCAGTTTCGGCAGATATTTGCGCTTTTGCTGTTCACTGCCATTGCGCCGGAGCTGGTTCACGCAAAGATTGGAATGGGCGCCATATGACAGCCCAACGGCAGCGCTGGCGCGGGAGATTTCCTCCATTGCCACGCAATGCTCGAGATAGCCGAGACCGGAGCCTCCATATTCTTCCTCGACCGTTATGCCGTGAAGGCCGAGCGCCCCGATCTCCGGCCACAGGTCGCGCGGAAAGGCATTATCGCGGTCGATCGCGTCGGCGCGCGGCGCGATACGATCCTGCGCGAAGCCGTTTACGGATTTCCGCAGCATGTCGACGTCGGGCCCAAGCCCGAAATCAAAACCCGCCCATGCGTTGGGAATCATGCGCCGCCTCCGCTCGCGCGCCCGAACTGGCGCCGTCGGCGACTTTATAAGCTGTTCGTCACGCTGTCAGCGCCTCGCCCGACGCCGGTCTGGGCATGCCGTCCTGCCGGGCCTTTTCCAGCAGTGCATCGATTGCACGCGCCGGCGCAGGCTTGGCAAAGAGGAAGCCCTGCATCTCGTCGCAGCCAGCAAGCCGCAGCAGAACGCGCTGGTGCTCGGTTTCGACGCCCTCGACGAGCACCGACAGACCAAGCGCGCGGCCAAGCGCCACCATCGCCTGGATGATGACGCTGCCATTGGCGGAACGGCCGAGCGCGGCCACGAAGCTCTGATCAATCTTGATCTTGTCGAGCGGAAACCGCTGCAGGTATCCGAGATTGGAATAGCCGGAGCCGAAATCGTCAAGCGCAACACGCACGCCGAGCTCGTGCAGATCCTTGATGCGCTTGACCATCTCGTCAGGGTTGTCGATGAGCACGCCTTCGGTAATTTCCAGCACCAGCCGGCTGGGCGACACGCTGCATTCGGCCAGCGCCGATCGCACCAACTCGACGATAGTGCCGTCGCGCACCTGCAGCGGCGACAGGTTCACCGCAATGTAAAGATCCTCGGGCCATCGCTTGGCCTCGTGCAATGCGCGGCGCAGAACGAATGCGCCGATCGTGCCCATCAATCCCATCTGCTCAGCGACCGGAATGAACGTCGCCGGCGGGATCGAGCCGCGCGTTGCGTGGTTCCAGCGCAGCAAAGCCTCGACTCCGACCATGCGTCCACCTTGCGACGACACGATGGGCTGATAGTGCAGATCGAGATCGTTTGCGCTGATTGCCCGCGGAAGCTCGCGATGGATGAATTTTTGATCGGTGGAAATGGTGTCGATGGCGACATCGAACGCGACGATCGCGCCTGGCCCGCGTTTCGCTGCGGCACGCAACGCAAGGTCGGCGCGGCGCGTCAGCTCACCGCGGGTCGCGGCGTGACGAGGCGCCTGGGCAAAGCCCGCATGTGCGCTCACCCGCACGACTGTGTCGACCCAATGGGGACGCGCGATGACGTCGATCGCGGCGCGAACGACGGCCTCGGCGTCGGCATCGTGGACCGCGGTCATCGCAATCGCGAATTTATCGCCGGCAATGCGCCCACAAGTCACGCCCGCGGGCAGCGCCTCCCTTATCCGGCCGGCAACTGCAACGATAAGCTCATCGCTGCCAAGGACGCCGTGCGTCGCGGTGACATCATCTATGCCATCCAACTCGATCAGTGCAAAGGTCGTGCACTCATGGTCGGCGCGTTCTGCAAGAGAAAGATCCAGAAGCTCCAATGTCTTGGCGTGATTGGGCAGCCCGGTCAGCTTGTCTTCATCGGCGGCGCGCGCGGCCTCCACCTCGCTCGCCGCAAGCTCCCGTTGGGCCCGCTTGAGCTGCCAGAGCGACAATGCCGCAAAGCCGAATACGACGACGGCGACGGCTGCGAAAAACGCCGCGAGCCGCCCCATGACCTGAGTCATCGGACGGTTTTTGTCCCACGTAAAAAATCCGGTAATTCGGCCGGCGGAATCCATCACCGGTTGCGCTTCGCGGTCGCGCGTGGGGCTGCTTTCAAATTTCAGGTTTTTCAGTCCGGGGATCTGCCCTGCCATCCGCAACAGCCGCGGATCAATTGCCGCAGAACGGTCGAGCGTCGGGCGGAATTCTACAATGGCACTGCGCAACGCTGCGTGCTGGCTGAGCGACAGTCGCTCGTCGTTATGGCGTGCCAAACCGAAACCGACGGCGGCGATCACGAACATGCCCGCAACGGCGACAAATGAAAGCACGCCGATCAGCCGCGAAGCCGACAGGATCCACTTTGCCGGCGTCGGCCGCGTGAACTCCAATGACGGCGCATCGGGACGTTTCGTCCAGGCGGGCAGCCAGCCGCGGGGGCGCGAGCCCGCTGGTTCAGCATTGGTTTCGTGCACCGGGAGCGCTCCCAGCCTGCGATGCGGCGTGGGGTATAGGGTTACGGTGCGGCCTTTAAACGTTGGTCAGCAAACAAGGTGAACAAGGTGTAACCGGGGCTTCAAAACCCCTCACCTGAGGCCGAACCACAGCGTGGCAATGCCGAGAAACGAGAAGAATCCGACGACGTCCGTCACTGTGGTGACAAAGGGGCTCGATGCCACCGCCGGATCGAATTTGAGCCGATTCAGCACGAGTGGAATGAGGATTCCGCCAAGCGCGGCGGCAACCAGATTGCAGATCATGGCAAGACCGATCACCAGTCCCAGGCCCGGCACCCTGAACCAGACATAAGCCGCCACCCCGGTGATGATGGCGAAGGCGATGCCGTTGAGAATGCCGACCATGAGCTCGCGCGTGATCACGCGCCACGCATTTGCGTCGCTCAGGTCGCGGGTTGCTAGCGCACGCACGGCGACGGTCATCGTCTGCGTCGTCGCATTACCGCCCTGGCTCGCCACGATCGGCGCCAGGACCGCCAAGGCGACCATTTTCTGCAACTGGCCTTCGAACAGGCCGAGCACCGAAGACGCTAGAAAAGCAGTGGCAAGATTGACCAGCAGCCAGTTGAAGCGTCCGCGCGCAATCTTCCAGACCGAATCCGACAGTTCTTCGTCGCGCACGCCACCCAGCGCCTTGATATCTTCTTCCGCCTCCTCTTCGATGACATCGGCGACGTCGTCGAAGGTGATGATGCCAACCAGCCGGTCCTCGGCATCGACCACCGGTGCTGCCACGAGGTCGTAGCGCTGAAACATGCGCGCGACTTCTTCCTGATCTTCGTTGGCGCGGATCCGGCGGCGTTCAGGCTCCATGAGTTCTGAGATCGGCACGGGACGCTTGCTGCGCAACAGGCGATCGAGCGGAACCGCACCGCGGAAGCGACCGCCCTCGTCAGTGACGTAAAGCTCGAAGAAGCGCTCCGGCAATTCCTGCGTTTCGCGCATGTAGTCGATCGCCTGACCGACATTCCAGACCGGAGGCACGGCGATGAACTCCGTCTGCATGCGCCGGCCGGCCGACTCTTCTGGGTAATCCAGGCTGCGGGCGAGTGTCGCGCGGTCCGGCTGCGGCAACTGCTCGAGGATCTCGGCCTGCTCTTCCTTCGGCAGGTCCTCCAGAATTGCGACGGCGTCGTCGGATTCGAGCTCGCTGACGCCTTTCGCCACCGCCTGCGGCGGCAGCTCATCAAGAATTTCGTCGCGCACCGCATCGTCGACCTCGGTGAGCGCCGTGAAGTCGAAGTCGATGCCGAGCAGCGAGACAAGCCGTGGCCGCTGCTCCGGCTCAAGCGCCTCGATCAGCGCGCCCATATCGGCTCCATGCAGGTCGCCGACCAGTCCTCTTAGCCCGGATGCATCGCCCGCCTCGATTCTGCGCGCGACGCTTTTGACAAATGTTTTGCGGATCGAGCCGTCCTTGTTGCGCGGCAGTTGCGCAATCTCGGCCGCCTCGGTTTGGTCCTGTTCAAGCATTACGAAAGCCGTCGACAATCGGTTAAAACGCGATGCTTGTACGCCCTTCTCTGCGCGCGGGGCAAATGATTAGCGTGTGAATTTCGTGTAACAGACCGGTCATGACCCGCTTCGTTGTCATTTTGATTGTCGCCGTCCTTCCGGCAGCGGCATCGGCCGAGTCCTGCCCCGGCAATCCGCAGGCACTGGGGACCGAACGCGTCATGGAGGTGAATGCCAGGGTCACGCCACGCGTCGGGCGCAAGCATTTCCCGTCGACGCTCCCGCTCAATGCCAAGGAACTGGTGCTGACCTTTGACGACGGCCCATGGCCCGGCACTACGTCCAAAGTCTTGGACGCGCTCAAGGCGGAGTGCGTCCGCGCCACGTTCTTCCTTCTCGGGCGCAATGCTGCCGCCCACCCGCAGCTCGCCCGCCGTGCACTGGCCGAGGGTCATACGCTTGGCCATCACAGCTACTCTCACCCTCTTCTCAGCCGCATGGCATTGCCGCCGGCGGAAGCGGACATCGACCGGGGCATCGCGGCGGACGAAACCGCCATCTACGGCAGCCGCCGGTCGAGTCCGGCGACGCCGTTTTTCCGCTTTCCGGGCTTTGCTTCAAACCGCGCCTTGCTCGATCGCCTGGCGGCGCGCGGGATCGTGGTTTTCGGCGCCGACGTCTGGGCGAGCGACTGGCTTCCCATGAGCCCCGAGCAGGAGCTGCACCTGATCCTGTCGCGCATCGAGCAGGCCGGGCGCGGCATTGTTCTCTTTCACGATACCAAAGCGCAGACCGCCCGGATGCTGCCGGCCTTTTTGCGTGAGCTGAAACGTCGGGGTTTTCGGGTGGTGCACGTCGTCCCGGAGAACGCGGGCCGCAATTCACGGTAAATGTGTCGCCTATTTACCGCGCCTGCAAAAAAACCACTGGAATGGGCTTAAAACGTATTCACAACGCGTTCATGTCGCGCAACATACTGTCGGGTCCTCTCGCCGGAGGTTGCCGTTGCGAGGTCGGGAGTTTTGATGCGTAGCGTACTGGTTCTTGCACTTTGTGTTGTTGGAAGCGTTGCCGCGTCCGCTGCGGAGCCGTGCCCGGGCAATCCGGATGCGCTTGGCACCAGTCGCGTTCTCGCCATCAACCCGGCTGACTTCGCCCGCATCGGCAGCATGCAATATCCGAAAACGCTGCCGCTGGAAGATCATGAGGTCGTCATCACCTTCGATGATGGCCCTATCCCTCCTTACACGAACGCCGTCCTCGACACACTCGCCTCGGAATGCGTGAAGGCGACCTATTTCCTCGTCGGCGAAATGGCACACGCCTACCCGTCCATCGTCCGGCGCATCTACAATGCCGGGCATACGATCGGCACCCACAGCCAGAATCATCCCCGCGCCTTTCAGCGCCTAAGCGTGGAAAAGGCCGAACGCCAGGTGGAGACTGGAATCGAGTCGGTCGATACCGCACTCGGTGATCCAAAAGCGCTCTCTCCCTTCTTCCGCATCCCAGGCCTTGGCAGGACGAATGCGATCGAGAGTTACCTTGCGTCGAAATCACTGGTGACGTGGAGCGCGGACGTCGTCGCCGACGATTGGAAACACATCAAAGCGAGCGAGATCGTCCGCCGTGCGATGCGGCGGCTTGAGGAGAAAGGCCGCGGCATCCTGCTTCTGCATGACATCCATCCGGCGACCGCGCTTGCGGTGCCAGTCCTGCTCAAGGAACTGAAGCAACGCGGGTACCGCGTCGTCCAGGTCGTCGCGGCAGGCGAGCGCCCCGAGTCAGTGCCGGAGTTGCTGGGCACGCCCGAGTACAACAAGGAAGGTTGGCCTCGCGTGGTAAAGGCCAATGTCAGCCGAGAGACGCCGACCAAGGTCTCGCTGCGGCATCGTGCGAAGAGCGACGCCACCACCAAACGCCGCCGTCCTGCTGTTGCAGCCCTGCATGGCGACGCTGCCAACACCAACAACTGGTGGCACGGCCACCAGCCCCAGCGCGGTCTCACATGTTCCTTTCCGGGATGGTGCGGCCAAGAGAAAACGCAGACCCGCTAGCGTCCAGGCCTACGCCTCTTGTCGTGGCTGAGTGTCGCCGAGCTGTGTGGGGTCAGTCCATCGGTACACGACCCAAAATCCGATCAGCAGGCCGGACGTCAGAAACAGCAGCGTGGCTCCCATTGAGAGGCCAAACACGCTCCATCTGCCCGGAAAACTCATCAGCAGGGAGAGTGCCATGGTTCCTAAAAGAAAAGCGCCCGCGAGCGCTCCGCCTGCGCATAACCACACGCGCGCAGCATTGGGTGAGAATTTCAGCAAGCCGAGATAGACCAGGGCAGAAGCCACCAATCTGATTAGAATTTCCTCGTCATGAATCGCCAGCCACACGGCGCAGTGGGCCACAATAGCAAGCGCCACCCACATGGCCGCCCTGCTTCGCATCCTGATGGAAAGCACCACGCAACCGATCAGAACGGCCATCTCCAGCCAGAACAAGGATATCGATGTGCTGTAGCTCATCGGGGCCCTGGTTGCGAACGACCAGGCTTTTAGCCGAGCCTTGCTTTCAATTGCTTTAAAGGGTGGATGTTCTTCAGTTTGGTGCGGCCGAAAGATGTCACACAATCGATGATTTTCAATGAGATAGGGACAAGGTGACGGCCGATGGGTACCTTTGAAGCGTAACCGTTATTTTCGACCGCGCCCTCACCTTCCTGCGCCGACACAAACTACGCCAACGCCGATGTCCGCTTTACTCCCGAAAGCAGACACACGCACCGCAAACACAAATGGCTGCTTTGGGCCAATAGCGCACATTGGCCATCGCTGTGACGGAGCTGCTGCGCGGTGGTTGCTGCCGCGCTGGTAGTCTAACGATCTTCGGTCATGCCACCGAGGGTTGGCGGTGCTGGAGCTGGCTGTGATGGAACCATCAGACTCCAGCACTCAGCGGAACGGGGTGTGGGTCGGCCAGCTTTTGTTCGAGAGCATCTTTTACGGGGGAAGCTCCCGGTTGACGGTTAAACAACGAACTAAAATTCGATAGTATGCTGGAATCAAGAATCAAAGATCATGTTGGACCAACCGGCTCAACAAGCACACCACTCCGCGCACGTGGTCGTGCTCGGCAATGAAAAGGGTGGCTCGGGCAAGTCAACTACAGCGCTGCACATCGCGGTGGCGCTGCTCAAGGCCGGCCAGCGCGTCGCCACCATCGATCTCGACGGCCGGCAGAAAACCTTTACCCATTACATCGAGAACCGCCGCGCCTGGGCCGCGCGCCCAAATATTCAGCTCGAGCTGTGGGCCGAGCGCGCAGGTATTCAGCTCGAGCTGCCGACGCATTACTGCGTCGAGCGCGCCGAAAGCAGCTCGATCGAAGCCAACGAGTTGACGGAGGTCGCTAACTTCTCCGCCGCCGTCAGCGCGATTGAGCGCAGCTATGACTTTTTGGTGATCGATACGCCCGGCAACGATACTTTTCTGATGCGGCTCGCTCATTCTATAGCCGACACGCTCATTACGCCGATCAACGACAGCTTCCTCGACCTTGATGTGCTTGCCGCCCTCGACCCGGTCAATTTCGTTGTCACTGGCGAAAGCCACCACGCCAAGATGGTGCGCGAGGCCCGCCGCCAGCGCCGCATGACGGACGGTCGGGTAACTGATTGGGTTGTCGTGCGCAATCGTCTGTCCACGCTCCGCTCGCGGAACAAGCGGCTGGTGGGTGAGGGACTAACCGAATTGGCCAAACGTATAGGCTTTCGCTGGGTTGACGGCTTTGCCGAGCGCGTAATCTATCGCGAATTTTTTCCGCGCGGCTTAACCGCACTCGACGATTTCGACAAGGCCACGCTCGGCACGCGACCGAGCAAGTCGCACGTCGCCGCGCGAGAGGAAGTAATCGCTCTGCTCAACTTGCTGCACCTGCCGCTGTCCGCAATTGGCAAGCGGCGTGCCGCCGCCCGTGCGGAATGGCATTCGGTCATGGACCAGCCGCTGCAGGTCGACGACCTCATCGCCTAAGCGTGGCCGGTCCCGCAGGGTCCGGCCACTATCGCCAAGCTTGCGACTACCGCGTTACTGAGTAGCAAAGCAGTAGAACAGCCCGTCCCCGCCGGTGCTGCGGAGATCGCTCTGGCTGCAACCGCCATCGGGTCCGCGCGAGGGATGCGATGAGTTCCACGACCGCTGCGCGACAGTATCCTGCCCGCCTTTGCGGTCGATATGGCCCACCATGGCCGGGCCTTGGGTGCTGCTTGTCCAGTTGCGGCAGGTGCGATCTTCGCCGGGCGGGAACGAGCGGCCCTCCGGGGTGGAGCCGGTCAACACGTCGTGACGATTCGGCGCGAAGCCCACGCCCGGAATGAACTGGCCGCGCTCGCTCAACGAGTTGTCAAAGCCCAGTTTATTGTTGTCGCTGTGCAGATCGTCAAGACTGGTCGCGACGACCTGGCCTTTGAAATTCTGCCACGGGCCGTTGCCGATGCGGTCGCGTGCATTGACCGCCGGCTTCCCGGCAGCCTCCTGGGTACTCAGATAGGCGCGCCAAGTTTTCCCTCCGGCGCCGTGACGCTGCGCCAGCGTCTGGCAATGCTGGTCGGCGCCTTCGATGCCGCCCAGATCGGCGCCCTTGCCGAGCCCGGCGCCGGTGACGAAGAACGTCATACTGGGCGCTTGCGGCAATGGTGGTGGCGCCGGCGGCGGCTGTTGTGCATTGACTCCCGACGTTACGCCCAGTGCCAGCGTCGCAATGATAAGTGCCTTCGACTTGCTCATTTCAGTCCTCCCTTGGGATTATTGATATCGTCGCAGAATTCCCACCTCTTGCTCCATCAGGCATAAGAACAAGTGTTGCTTCCGGCTTATTCCGTCAGCGCGAAAGTGACGCAACATGCTGAGGGCGGCCATATGACCGATGGTCGCTTCGGTCAAAGCGGACATTCGCATTGCACAAAGTCATGTCCGCTTTACCCCGAAGTGGGCGCGTGAGGCACCGCGGTCTTGCAAAAAATTCGCAAGGCGTCAGAATTCCCGGCACGACCCGTTGGATCCTGGATTCGGCGGATTTTGTCCTCCGCCGATGTTGGAGGATGACATGGCGACATTCACTCGCTCGCAAAGCTTGTTGGTTTCCGCGGGAGCCGGGGCGCTCAGCGGGGCGGCATTGCTCACGGTGCTGGGCGGAAACATTTTTACCGTCGCGGGTGCCGGCGCGACTGCCATAGACCTGTCGCCGTCGGATTTTCCAATCTGTCACACGCCGGCGGCAATCGGCTTGCCGAGCATAGTGCTTCGCCTGGCGCAGACCGAAGTGCCGCGCGCGGAAATGAGCGCAGCCAAATCGGCGCCGGCATTCGCGGACACCGAGCCGCCGCTGTGGCCCGGCCTCGGCGCCGTCACTTACGAGATCACGACCACAAACGAGCGCGCGCAGGCTTATTTCGATCAGGGCCTGCGTCTCGCCTATGCGTTCAATCACGGCGAGGCGCAGCGTGCGTTCCGCATGGCACAGAAGCTCGATCCCGGCTGCGCCATGTGTTTCTGGGGCGAGGCGCTGGTGCTGGGCCCCAACATCAATCTTCCGATGCAAGAGGACGCGATGGCTCCAGCCTACGCCGCCGCGCAGAAGGCGAAAGCGCTTGCCGGCAAGGCAAGCACACGCGAACAAGCGCTGATCGGCGCTCTTACGACGCGCTATGGCAGCAATCCAAAGGCGGCCCGCCCCGCGTTCGATAAGGCCTACGCGTCCGCAATGGCGAAGGTCGCGGCGCAATATCCCGACGACAACGAAATCGCCACGCTCTATGCGGAGGCGGTCATGGACATCAGCCCCTGGGATTACTGGAAGCCGGGCGGCCGCAAACCCAACCCGCAGAGCGTGCCGATCGTGCCGACGCTGGAGCGCGTGCTGGCGCGCAACCCGGGGCACCCCGGTGCAATTCACCTCTACATCCATGCCGTCGAGGCGTCAGACCGGCCCAAGCGCGCCGAGCCTTATGCCGACCGGTTGCGCGGCGCTATTCCCGGCGCCGGTCACCTCGTGCACATGCCGAGCCACATCTACTACCGGGTCGGCCGCTATCTGGACGCGCTCGAGGATAACAAGACTGCGGTGAAGGTCGATGAAAAATACCTGGCCGACACCAACGCGCCGATGGGTGTGTATCGCCTCGGCTATTATCCGCACAACGTACACTTCGTGATGGCGTCGGCACAATTGGCCGGGGACGGCCCGACCGTCATCGCGGCGGCGGAGAAGCTCAGCAAGCTTATTCCTGACGAAGCCGCGCGCGGTATTGCGATGGTGCAGCCGGTCAAGGCGGCACCGTATTTCGCACACGCGCAGTTCAGCGCACCCGAGACGATCCTAGCGCTGCCCGATCCCGGCGACACGATCCCCTACGTCAAGGCGATATGGCTCTACGCGCGCGGCGTTGCACTCGCGGCGCGTGGGGATTTCGCGGGCGCGACAAAGGCTGCTGAAGCGATCGAGACCCTTGAGCGCACTTCGGATTTCAAGCTGCTGAAGGAATCAAACGTGCCGGTGCAGGAGGTGCTTCATATCGCACGTACAGTGGTCCTGGCACGCGTTGCCCAAGCCAGAGGAAATAAAATTGCCGCCGTTGCGCGCTTCACGCGGGCGGCCGAGTTGCAGGACGCGTTGCCCTATACCGAGCCGCCCTACTGGTATTACCCGATCCGGCAGTCGCTCGCCGCCGCCCTGCTGCAGGCCGGCCGCTACGCCGAGGCGGAGCGTCAGTTCCAGCGTGCACTGGCGCGAGCGCCGGCGAACGGCTGGTCATATTACGGACTGGCGGAACTGTATAAGGCCCGCGGCAATACCGCCGCTGCGCAGAAGGCCGAGACGGATCTAGCCAAGACGTGGATCGGTGACCGCAAATTGTTGCAGATTTCCAATCTCTGAATCCTGCAACGTAAGGTCCGCTTTGGCTCAGAAGCGGATGTGTGCATTGCAAGAGACCGTGTCCGCTTTAGCCCCGAAAACGGATATCGGTCACACTTTTGGTCTCTTCCTTAAACGTCGGCGAGATGGCTGTGGGCGTGCTTCTCGATAATTCGGGACGGTCGGCTTCCGCGGTGGTTCAGCCCCGTCGGTATCCACGTACAAATCTTCGAAGGATCCGCCCATACTGTCGCGACCGCGCTCGGCACAAAGAATTCCGAGAAGATCAAGTCGCCATCGGTGCCGCCCTTCACCCAGTGCGGCTCCAGGTCGTAATAATAGACTAGGTCGCCGGGATGTACCGTCATGACCTGGTCGGAACCCGCATAACAGGTGCCCTGTCCGGCGAGGAAATACATGAAATGGGCACCCCCTCGGTGGTGGTGCACCGGGCATTCAGTGCCGGGCGGATAAATGATCATCTCGCCGCGGATAGCGCGGGTGCCAAACATCTTCGGGGTCACGAGATAGATGCGTTTTCGCGCATCGTGCTCGGATTGCAGGAGGGGCTCGTTTTGCCAGTCTAAGACGCGAAAAATCGGCGGGTCGCCGCTGATGGCGGGGTCGAGTTTTTGCACGTCGGGCACCAAAGCGAACAGCAAGGTTGCGCCAGCATCGCTCGAGAGCGTTCCTTCGAAACCGGGAGGCAGCAAGCCGATGTGGTTGGCTGTAACTGACAACTCATGTTCCGCTGTATGCATGGTCGCAGTGCCGTCGGTCATCTGAAACCAGGCAAGTTCGGTAGATGCAATCGTCAGCGCCTTTCGCCCGTTCGGCGAAATTGTCAGCCGGTCGAGTTCAAACAGAATATCCGGCACAAACTGTTTATTGAGTAATGGCTGGCGCGAAATGCCACCGGCTGTGACGACTGGCACGATCGTTCGCTGGTTGAAATGGATCGCCATGGTCCCACCCGCTAACGGCAATGTATATTCTGCGTCAAACCTCCAGCGGTTTCTAGACGCCGCTGCCGTACGGGTCCACTTTACCCTGGAAAGCAGACGTATGCGGTGGAACTAGCGATGTCCGCTTGGGCCACCAGCAGACATGTGCAGTCCAAAAGAGTGTGTCCGCTTTGCCCCTAAAGCGGATTCCTGCAAAGGGTCATGTCTGCTTTACCCCTGAAAGCGGACATGTGCGGCGCAAACCGTCATGTCTGCTTTGGGCCAGTAGCGGACATCAGGTCAGAATTCATTCGCGATGGTAGCGGCCCCAGAGATTTGCTCTCCGGGGTCGCTAACGAAATCAGTTGCCAGTTGGCAAGGCGATGGTGACGCCTTCCTTTTTAAGTTGATCACGGACCCATTCGAACCTCTCATAGTTCGAGAGCGTGATCGGACCGGTGTAGCCGTAGCTCTGCACCTTACGCGGCGGGTACTTGATGTAAGTGGCCATGATTTTCTTCAATTCCAGCTCCATGGGCACGCCCATCCATGTCCGTTCCGTGAAGTTGTTCATGAAGATGTCGTAGCGCTCCTGCGGATCTGCCCAGAGATCGAAGACCTGAGGCACGGTGGCGACTCGGTTGCTTCGAGTCACGCGTGGGCGGCATTGGACCACAGATCGGCTATATCTTTCCGATCAGCAAAGAATGGCAGGGATACGTGAACCTCAAGGGCTACGGGGAATTTGCCGCACAGAACAGGGCCGAAGGTTGGAACGCCTGGCTCACGTTCGTCATTTCACCGGCAGCCCCCGGGGAGGCGCCCCCATCAGCCAGACGCATGATCACGAAGTAGGTGATTCTATAAAATTCCTTTCGAGAATGAATGCTTCGAGCGGGGGTCCGCTATGTGGTCCCTACCCGTAAAAGTTGAAAAAGTAGAACAAAAAAGTTGTCACAACAGGTGTCACAAAAGCTTCCACATCCGTCTAATGTTTCTAATGTGGAAGTTTTCTTTGAGGTAAAAGAAAACCCCGCAAGCCGTTAAGACTACGGGGGTTTCCTGGGACTGGTGCGGCCGACTGGACTCGAACCAGCACATCTTTCGATGCTAGCACCTCAAGCTAGTGCGTCTACCAATTCCGCCACGGCCGCATTTTGTCGAGCACGATCTGGTCCGTACGCCGGTTCCCGCCTTTCGGCATCATGCTCATGGGGAGTAGGACGAAAGGCTCGAAAACCCGCGTCCCGATGATGGCGGTCCATGTAACAAATAGGATGTAGAGGGACAAGGCCCGGGCACCCTCGCCGCGAGCCTGATTTTGCTGCGGTTAGCGCATATCCGGCGGCCGCGGCAGCAGTTCCGCGACGTTGACGGCGATGCGATTGCCGTTCACGACGACGGTGCCCTTGGCCACCGGCAGATTATTCGCAAGGATACTCACCGCGTCTGCTTCGGAGGCGTCGAGCTCGATGATGGCGCCACGACCCAGTCGCAGAACCTGGTGGATAGGCATAGATGTGGTGCCAAGCACCACGGTGATGTCGACGGCAACCTTGTCGAGTGTGGCCACGCTTGTGTCCTTGTTGGCGTTCCGCGCGTCCGGCGGGGCAAATGTCAGGTCACCACGGTATGGTGAATGAGTGGTTAACGCACGAAACACCTTGATTGTCGGGCTTCCCACACCTGCCGGATCGGCGCCGGCCGAGTGGCGTGTGAGCGATTCCCCCGTCTCCTACCAGGAGGCCGTCGCCGCCATGGACGCTCGCGCGGCTGCCATCGCGGCCGGGAGTGCGCCGGAACTGGTCTGGCTGCTCGAGCACCCGCCTCTTTATACGGCGGGCACGAGCGCCAATGCGGGTGACGTTCTCGACGCACGGTTCCCGCTCCACGAAAGCGGGCGCGGCGGGCAGTTGACCTATCACGGCCCGGGACAACGGGTCGCCTACGTCATGGTCGATCTCAAGCGCCGCACCCCCGACGTTCGCCGCTTTGTCGCCAGCCTGGAGGAATGGATCATCCGCACGCTTGCCTCGTTCGATGTCGTAGGCGAGCGACGCGACGACCGGATCGGCGTGTGGGTGCGCCGGCCGGATAAGGGCGAAGGCCACGAGGACAAGATCGCCGCGATTGGAATCCGCGTGAAGCAATGGGTGACACTGCACGGCATGGCGCTCAACGTCGCGCCGGATCTGTCGCACTTCTCCGGCATCGTGCCCTGCGGCGTCAATGAAACGCGCTACGGCGTAACAAGTTTCGCCGACCTCAAAGTTCGTGCGTCCATGGCCGACGTGGATGCAGTATTGCGGCGCGAGTTCGATCGGCTGTTCGGGCCAATGGCCGGTCAAACCGTCGGCAGCACGGAAAAATCGCCGCTTCGCTCCGCGAGATCGACTTCGGTCCCTTCGCGCTGATCGATCGCACTCACGAGCGCCGAAAAAGGCCCGCGCCGGCACGCTTCGATCGCAGCCTCGACCTCGGCAGCTGGGCCAGCGAACACGGCCTCGACCGAGCCGTCACGGCGATTGCGCACCCAGCCCCGCAGGCCACGTTGATGCGCTTCGTCCTCGACAAAAGCGCGATAGCCTACGCCCTGAACCCGGCCGCGGACCACGATATGGCGGATCACGCGATCGCTCACGCCTTATCCCCCGCGTCGATGACGCGCGCACCGGTCCAGCGCGATGCCGACCATCGCTCGACCGATTTGATGTAAGGCTCCGGCAGTTTCCATCCGCGGCCGGCCGCGGCGATCGTCTCGACATAACCCGGCCGCGGCTTGCCACGCGCCCGACGCCGCAAAAGGTAGATCATCGCCCGCACGCGCCTCGCTCCCGCGCGTACCGGCAGATGACGGACATCATAAAGGCCCTGATGCAGCAGCTCGTAGGCGTGCAGGGCCGCGATATCGCGCGGCGTCAGACGCCAGAGAATACCGTGCACGACATCGCCGGCACTCGGCGCGACGGAGCCCCACCCTTCGAGGCCGACGAAGAAACGGTAACCCTCAAGAACGGCCGGGCCGATCGCCCGCGCGCCAGGGCACCGGCGCTTCGTCGCCGGCCGGTTCATGTTGGAGCCATAGGCGAAGTAGAGGGTCATCGCCCCCGCATAGCAGACCTGTGACCGCTGCGTCAGCGGATGCCGGCATCGGCCGCAGCATAACGCCAGTGTGAATTGGCACATCCGAGAGCCTGTGATGTGCTTCGCCGGCTTGCCGGAGCGTAGTGCGCCCGGCCAACTCGAAGGGAAGCATACGTGAGTGAAAATGATAGAGTGATTTTTTCACGTCGTACCTTGCTCGCGCTCGCAGCTGGCACTGCGGCGGGCGCCCTCACGGTACCCGCGGGCCGCGGGCTGGCGCAGAGCGGCCGGCCGAAGATCGGCGTGATCGGCTCAGGCCGCCTTGGCGGCGCCGTCGGCACGCTGCTCGCCAAGGCCGGTTATCCCGTTATGTTCTCCTCGCGCCATCCAGACGAGCTCAAGAAACTGGTTGAGGATGCGGGGCCCAATGCTAGCGCCGGCACTGTCGAGCAGGCTGCCGCGTTTGGCGATGTCATTCTCATCGCGGTGCCCTACTCGGCCCTGCCGCAGGTCGGCCGTGACAATGCGAAAGCGCTCGCCGGGAAAATCGTGCTCAATGCCGCGAACCCCGTGATATCGCGCGACGGCGACGTCGCCAAAGCAGCGCAGGAAAAAGGTGTCGGCGAAGCCGATGTTGAACATCTGCCCGGTACACGCCTGGTGCGGGCATTCAATTCAACCGGCGCGGGCAGGTTCACAAGCGAAGCACATCGGTCCGGCGAAAAGCTGGGCGTAGCGATCGCGGGCGATGATGCCGGCGCGATGAAGATCGCCGCACAGATCGTGCGCGATGCCGGCTTCGAACCTGTCGAAGTGCCGCTCGCCCGCGCCAAGGAATTTGCCCCACCCAGTCCGCTGTTCGGCAAGGCGATGTCAGTTTCCGAGTTGCGCAAGGCACTCGGGGTCACCCAATGACACAAGGAACGGAAGCCGCCGGCGCCGAAGCAAGCGCCGGCGGCTTTTTCCACGCCTTCCTGGGGCGGCTGGCACAAGTCAGGCCCGGCGAAGCACCCGTACTGGGCTGGGCCTGGCTCTACATATTCTCGGTACTCTCCTCTTATTACATCATGCGTCCGATCCGCGACCAAATGGGGGTCGCCGGGGGCGTCAACAATCTGCAATGGCTTTTCACCGGCACGCTGATCGGCATGCTGGTGCTCAATATTCCTTACGCCTTTCTCGTGAAAACGTTGCCGCGCACGCGGTTCATCACGGTCACTTACCGGTTCTTCGCCGCCAACATCCTGCTGTTCGCGATCGCGCTGCATTTCGCCGATGCCGAGCAGACCATTTGGATCGGGCGTGCGTTTTTCATCTGGATTTCAATTTTTAACCTGTTCGTCGTGTCGGTGTTCTGGGCGCTTATCGTAGACACCTTCAATTCCGAACAGGGCAAGCGTCTGTTCGGCTTCATCGCAGCCGGCGCGACGATTGGCGCGATCACCGGCTCGAGCATTACTGCGACTTTGGCCCGTCATGTGCCGACACCCTTTCTGCTCGTTGGCGCGATCATGCTGCTTGAAGTAGCGGTCTTCAGCGTGCGGCATTTGTCACGGTTGTCGGAAGCCCTCAACGCGCGCCCGCAGGAAGCGGCCGGACAGCCGATCGGCGGTGGTGTCCTCGCCGGCATTACGCATCCCTTCAAGTCGGCCTATCTCGCTAATGTCAGCCTTTTCATCCTGCTGTTCGCGATCACCGCAACGTTCCTCTACTTCCAGCAGGCAAGCCTTGTGCGCGACAATTTTCATGATCGCGGCGCGCAAACCGCGTTCTTTGCGCAAATCGACCTTGTGGTGAACGTGATTACGCTGGTCGTGCAGCTCTTTTTCACCGGTCGTATCGTCGGCATCCTCGGTGTGGGTGTGACGCTCGCAATCTTGCCCGCCCTCACTTTGCTCGGCTTCGGTGCTTTGGCCGCTTTGCCGGCTGTGTCGACGTTGGTCGTGTTTCAGGTGCTGCGTCGCTCAAGCGACTACGCCATCGCGCGGCCGACGCGCGAGGTGCTCTATACCGTGGTGCCGCGCGAGGACCGCTACAAGGCGAAGAGCTTCATAGACACCGTTGTCTATCGCGGCGGCGACCAGGTTGGCGCCTGGGCTTACGCGCTGATCGCCATGACCGGTTTTGGCTCTGCTCTTATGGCGACAATCGCGATTGGGTTGGCTGTCGTCTGGTTGATCAACGGCCTGTGGCTCGGCCGGCGCCAGGCCTTGCTGGCCAGTCGAGAGGGCTAGTCGCCCGGACTTCAGGCGAACTCGAGAATGACAGCATCGACCGCGAGACTGTCGCCCGGCTTGGCGTTGATCTTCTTGACCGTGCCGTCAATCTCGGCGCGCAGCACATTTTCCATCTTCATCGCTTCCACCACCGCGACCGTTTCCCCCGCTTTCACCTCCTGCCCCTCCTTGACGGCGATCGAGACGACCAGTCCCGGCATCGGGCACACCACCTGCTTGCCGGTGTCGCCCGCCTTTCTCACCGGCATCAGCCGCGCATAGCCGGCCTCACGCTCGGTATAGACATAGGCTCGGGTCTCGACGCCACGGTAGGACAACGCAAAACCGTTCGGGATCGCGCGCACCTGAACGGTTGCCGGATGGCCGTCAACTGTTCCGTTCCAGACCGGCGCGCCCGGCCTCCAGTCGGACACGACACGGGACGCGCGGGCCCTGCCGTCATGAAACCGGACCTCGATCACGCCATTCTCGCGCTTCACGGTCAGTCGTATTTCCTCTTCGCCTAGCCACACTGCCCGCTCGCTCTCGCGCGTCACGGTCTTGCCGCCCAACTGTCCCGAAATGCGCCGCTTGCGCTCGCCGAGCACGTGGTCGATGGCAGCGGCCACGGCTGCAAGCACTTTCGCAATTTCGCCTTGCGGGGCGCCCGCGTGAAAACCGCCCGGAAATTCTTCCGCGATAAATCCGGTCGAAAGCTTCCCCGCCTGCCAGCGCGGATGCGCCATCAGCGCGGCGAGAAACGGTATATTGTGGCGGATACCGTCGATCACGAAGGCATCGAGCGCATCGCTTTGCGCAGCGATTGCCGCCGCCCGCGTCGGCGCATGCGTCACGAGTTTGGCGATCATCGGGTCGTAGTAAAGCGAGATCTCGCCGCCTTCATAGACGCCGGTGTCGTTGCGCACCGTCACGCCGTTCGCCGTTTGCTCTTGTGGAGGGCGATAGCGCGTCAGCCGGCCGGTTGAGGGAAGAAAATTGCGATACGGATCTTCGGCATAGACACGGCTTTCAACGGCCCATCCGTCGAATTTGACGTCGCTCTGCCTGATCGCAAGCTTCTCGCCTGCGGCAATCCGGATCATCTGCTCGACCAGGTCGATCCCCGTCACCAGCTCGGTGACAGGATGCTCGACCTGCAGCCGGGTATTCATTTCGAGGAAATAGAAGCTCTTGTCCTGTCCGGCGACAAACTCGACCGTGCCGGCGCTGTCGTAACCGACAGCCTTCGCCAGCGCGACCGCCTGCTCACCCATTTTTTTGCGGGTCGCGGCATCGAGCAGCGGCGACGGCGCTTCTTCGATGACTTTTTGGTTGCGGCGCTGGATCGAACATTCGCGCTCACCGAGGTAGATGACATTCCCGTGCTTGTCGCCAAGCACCTGAATTTCAACATGGCGCGGATCCGTGATGAACTTTTCGATGAAGACGCGCTCGTCCCCAAACGATGATTTTGCTTCCGAGCGTGCGCGGACAAAGCCCTCCTTCACGTCGGCCTTGCTGTGGGCGATACGCATGCCCTTGCCGCCGCCGCCGGCACTCGCCTTGATCATGACGGGATAGCCGATCTCCTCTGCAATCCTGACGGCTTCCGCTTCGCTTTCGATCACGCCGAGATGGCCGGGGACGGTCGACACCTTGGCGGCGGCCGCCGCCTTCTTCGATTCGATCTTGTCGCCCATCGCCGCGATCGCTTTCGGATTTGGCCCGATAAAGACGATGCCGGCGGCGGACAGGGCTTTCGGAAATGCCTCGCGCTCGGAGAGAAAACCGTAACCAGGATGGACTGCCTCCGCCCCGCTCTGCTTGCAGGCGGCGACGATCTTTTCGATCACCAGGTAGCTTTCGGAGGCCGGCGGCGGGCCGATCGCGATCGCGCTATCCGCCATAGCGACGTGGAGCGCGTCACGGTCGGCCCCCGAGTAGACGGCGACCGTTTCGATACCCAGCTTGCGCGCGGTCTTGATGATCCGGCAGGCGATTTCGCCGCGATTGGCGATCAGGATACGCTTAAACATTCCGTGTCAGTGGCCCCAGATGCCTGACTTTTCGCTTGCGGCGTCACTAAATCGATCTCTCCACCGGTCACTGCCAGACGGCGCTACCGGCGGATCCGCTTTGATCGATGTTACAATAGTGTCTTGAAGCGGGCGTATCCAGCGCGGCATCACACCAATAAGAATTGGGAGAATTGCCATGTCTGTCCGATTGCCGGCTCTGCTCTATGCGGTCTGCGCGGTCATTCCTCTGCACATTGCGTCGGCCCAGGCGCAAAGTCAGCGCAACCTCATTTTGTTTGTCCCCGACGGCTTGCGCGCGCTCTCAGTGACGCCGGAAGAAACCCCGGCCATGGCCGCGGTGCGCGACCGGGGCGTGAACTTTGCCAATCCCCACTCCTTGTTCCCGACCCTCACGATGGCAAACGCATCCGGGCTGTCGACCGGCCATTTCATCGGCGACACGGGCGCCTTCAGCAATACGATCTACACCGGATTTCCCGTCGCGCACGCGTCTAACAGCGTGACACCGTTCATCGAGACCGATCCAGTGCTCGGCGATCTCAACGAGCACTTCTCCGGAAACTTCGTCGACGAGGACGCTATTTTGCTCGCGGCCCACAATCAAAATTTCAGTACCGCCGCGATCGGCAAGGTTGGCCCCATTATGATGTTCGACCACACCGACCGTAAGGGTGAGAGAACGATCATTGTCGATGATTCGACCGGCAGCGCAGCCGGCATTCCGTTGTCGCAGGCGATGCAGGATGCGTTGAAGGCCGCCGGATTGCCGCTTGTGGCGCCGAAACGCGGCGCCAACGGCAAGGTTGGCGATGCAAGCACGCCGGGCACCACCGAAGCCAATGTCGAGCAGCAGAAATATTTCGCCGACGTTGCCGCCAAGGTTGTGTTGCCGATGTTCAAGGCACAGAACAGGCCGTTCGTGCTGGTGTTCTGGTCGCGCGATCCGGACGGCACACAACACAATCAGGGCGACAGCCTGCTGAAACTCGAACCCGGCATTAACGGGCCGACGTCGCGCGCCGCCGTCAAGAATGCCGACGACAATCTCGCGCAGCTGCGCGCCGCTCTCGACGCGCTTGGACTTGCGGCGAACACCGATATCGTCATTGCTGCCGACCACGGATTCTCCACCATTTCAAAGGAAAGCAAGACCAGCCCGGCCGCGCAGGCGAGTTATCAGGGCGTGCCTGCCGGCTTGCTGCCACCGGGATTCCTTGCCATCGACATCGCAAAGGCCATGGCGTTGCCTCTGCACGACCCCGACGATAAGAAAGCCGCGGTCGCCGACGGTAAATACCCGAAGCGCAGCAATGGACTGATCGGCGCCGATCCGGAGAAGCCCGATGTCGTTGTTGCGTCGAACGGTGGCTCCGACTTGGTCTACGTCCCCAGCAAGGACCGGACGGTCGCCGCCAAGGTCGTCAACGCATTACTGGCGCAGGACTATGTCAGTGGCCTGTTCGTCGACGATGCCCTTGGGTCGATTGACGGCACGCTGCCGCTGTCAGCGATCAATATGAAGGGCGCGGCCGTCACGCCCCACCCTTCGATCGTGGTCAATTTCCGCTCTTACGCAACCGGCTGCGACAAGCCCGTGATGTGCGCCGTGAGCATCGCCGACACCGGCTTGCAGCACGGCCAGGGCATGCACGGCAGCTTCAGCCGCGCCGACACCATGAATTTCATGGCGGCGATCGGACCCGACTTCAAGGCAGGATACGTCAACGAAGCGCCCGTGAGTAATGCCGACATAGGCATGACGATTGCGAAAGTGCTCGGCCTGAAGGTATCGGCAAACGGCGCTCTAATGGGGCGTGTCATCGAAGAATCTCTGCCCGGCGGCTCAGATCCGCAGGTTGAGCACTTCGTCGAACGGGCCACGCCCGACCGTAGCGGCCTTGCGACCATTTTGGTCGGTCAGCGCGTCGGCCAAACACGCTATTTTGACGCTGCGGGCTTTCCCGGCCGCACCGTCGGAATGGAAGAGCGAAAAGCCGCCAGCCGTTGATGCCGAAATTCTATAGGGGGAAAATGCTTTTCCATCCGGTGCCTTAGCGCCAAAGCATTTGTTCTCCGCGATCAGCGCTCGACGCGCGTTGATGCTCTTTGGCACGCGCCCTATTCCACCACAGGCACTGTCGACTATATTAGGGACGACTTCATAGCAATTTGAGTGGAGGTTGGTCATGGCGTTGGCAATTGGCGATACCGCACCTGATTTCGAGGCTGATACTACGGAAGGCAAAATCCGATTTCACGATTGGCTAGGAAATTCCTGGGGCATTTTATTCTCCCACCCGAAGGATTTCACGCCTGTCTGCACCACCGAGCTCGGCACCATGGCCCGGCTCAAACCGGAATTCGACAAGCGTAACACCAAAATCATCGGCATCTCGGTCGATCCAGTGGACAACCACAAGAAGTGGGCGGTCGACATCAAAGAGGTCGTCGGCTTTGCGCCGAACTACCCGATGATTGGCGACCCTGAACTGAAGATTTCGAAGGCCTACGGCATGCTGCCGGCGAGCACCTCCGGCACGTCGGAAGGCCGCACGCCAGCCGACAACCAGACCGTCCGGAACGTCTTCATCGTTGGCCCGGACAAGAAGATCAAGTTGATCCTGGTCTACCCGATGACGACAGGCCGCAACTTCGACGAAGTTGTGCGCGTGCTCGACTCTCTGCAATTGACGGCCAAGCATCGCGTGTCGACGCCCGCAAACTGGAAACAGGGCGAAGACGTGATCATCGCCGGATCGGTCAGCGACGAGGAGGCTAAAAAGATCTGGCCGCAAGGGTTCAAGGCGCCGCGGCCCTATATCCGTATCGTGCCGCAACCGCAGGGCTAACCCGTCGCAGATTTGCACACGAAGGGCGCGGACGATAACGTCCGCGCCCTTATTGTTTTGCCGGCTGGGAGCATTGAATGAACGAAGCGGCCATCAAGCAACCGCCATTTGCCGAATTTCTCGGCCTCAAGATCACACATGTTTCGCCCGAGCGGGTTACGGCAGAACTCGTCGCGCGCGACGACCTCAACAACCGTTTCGGCATCATGCATGGCGGCGCGCTCATGGCGCTTGCCGACAATCTCGGCGGCACGGCAACGACCGCGAATCTCAAGCCCGGTCAATCCACCACCACAATCGAGAGCAAGACCAATTTTTTTGCGGCGGTGCCAATCGGCGACGTTGCGAAGGCGGAATGCACGCCGCTGCACCGCGGCCGCACCACCATGGTCTGGCAGACGCGTATCACGCGCGGCGACGGCAAACTGTGTGCGCTGGTGACCCAAACCCAGCTCGTTCTCGAGCGCGAGAAATAGCGGTCAGCTCTCCGGCTTCGCTGCCCCCCGATTGACCAGCACGACTCCCAGGGCGCAGATCAGCATACCGAAGATCGACACCGCGTCGAGCCGCTCGCCGAACAGGATATAGGCAAACAGCGCCGTGACCGCAGGCACCAGATAGAAAAGGCTTGCAAAGCCGGTCGCCGCCGAGCGCCGGATCAGCCAGTACATCAGCCCGACCGCTGCAATCGAGAGAACCAGCACAAGCCAGGCGAGCGCGAAAATGAGCTCGCCGCTCCAATGAATCACGCGCGTCTCAAATGCAAAGGAGCCGACCGCAAAGAGTATGCCAGCACCGAAATACTGAACGAGATTGCCCGTGCGCCAATCGATACCGCCGCAATAGCGTTTTTGATAGAGCGTTCCGAGCGTGATGCCGATCAGCCCGAGAAAGCTCGCGAACCAGCCGAGCGCCGAGCCCGCCATCACGATGCTGCGGTCGTGCAGCACCAGGACGACGCCGACGAGCCCGAGCGCGACGCCGAGCCACTGAATGCGGGTGACCGTCTCACCCATGAAGCGGTTGGCAATCGTCGTCGTGAGGATGGGCTGCAACCCCATTATCAGCGCTGAGATCCCCGCTGGCACGCCCTGGCTGATAGCCATGAACACGCCGCCAAGACCGAGGCAATGCACCATCGCGCCCGCTGCAAGGCTATGGCCGATTTCGGGCCTGGTCAGAAAACGCGCGCTGCCAATGAGCGCGATCGCGGCCATCAGCATGACCACAAAGATCATGCGCACGGCCAGAAACGTCAGCGGCTCGATGTAAGGCAGGCCAAAGCGGGCGCCGATGAAGCCGGTGCTCCAGAGAAGAACGAAAACGACCGGAGCAGTCGTGATCGCCAGTTGCGTGAGGCGGGATGGTTTTTGCGGCACTGGGGGCTTTGCTGACGGCGGAAGGCGGCACGCCTATACCATTTTTTACGCGGCGTTTCCTTGCCCTCTGCTGCGGGATGGGCCCCTATGCACATGCCGCATGGGCGGCGCATCGGGGGCTTCGTAAAATATGAGACTGTTGGTTGTTTACATCGCTTTCGTCGCAATCGGCCAAGCAATCGCTTACGGCGCTGGCCGGATTGTCGAGATATGGTCCCCGGCAACAAGCCTGCCGGTGTTCCTCGGCGCCTTTTTCTTCGTGCTGTGGGCCGCCTGGCGGCTCGCCGTGAAGGTGGCCTGAACTCAAGTTCCAACAACTCACGCGCTTGTTAAAGGAACCGCAGGCGAGGCCCGCGGGTTTCCTCCATTCGACAGGAAAACGTCCGAATGGAAGGAGGATGTCATGACAGACCCGCGCTTTACGGATCCGCGGTATAACGATCCGCGGCTGAGCGACCCCGTGCTTCGGCGGGACGAAAGTGCCGCCGGCGGAATGTGGGGCTGGATCGCGGGCGTCGCGGTTCTGCTGCTCATCGGTTTTCTGATCATCGCCGGCAACACCGGCAACAACAGCAATACCGCGAGCAGCGGCTCGTCACCGACGGCAACGACAAGCAGCACGCGCATGGCGCCGAGCACGACCGGCTCAGGCTCGACTTCGCCAAAGCCGGCGACGCCGGCGGCCCCGATGGCTCCAGCCCCGGCCCCGTCGCAGGGCGGCGCGAAATAAATTCAATACAATTGACGACAATCGCTCCGGCGCCCTTACCGGCGCCGGAGCAGCGGTTTGCCGGAGTGAGCCGAGAACAACGGCGAGCCGGCGACGCTAAACGAAAAGAGTTACCCCAAGATCGACGAGATGCCGAAGCCGAGCGTCGCACTGACAACGGCTTCGATCGCCTGGAACTGAATTCCCGTCAATTCATGGCTGACATAAGGAAATAGCGCCTGGCCCAGCGGCAGCATGAGCGCCGCCACAAGCGCAACGCAAAGCAGTCGCATGAGCGTAGCCCGGTCGAGCATTGTATCCCCCCTGCTCTTTTTTCTTATTGTGTCATGCCCGGCGCACTCCGGGCAACCTCAGATCTTCAGCGCCTGGTCGATCGGCACCCGGTAGCCGTTCGAGAGGCTATTCGTCTGGTTTGCCAAACCGACCACCGCCATCAACTCGCCGAACATGGCCTCGCTCATTCCGGCCCTACGGGCGGCTTCCGTGTGGGTCGCAATGCAATAACCACAGCTATTGGTGGCCGACACCGCCACATAGATCATTTCCTTGACGAGAGGATCGAGCGCGCCGGGCGCCATCACCTCTTTCACGCTTTCCCAAATCCGCTTGAGGGTCTTCGGATCATGCGCGAGATATTTCCAGAAATTGTTCACGTCGGGTACGTTGCGGGTTTTCTTGATGTCGTCGAAGACCGCGCGCACCTGTGGCGAAGCATCGGCATATTCGATTGGCGGTGGTGTCGGCATTTAGTCGCTCCTTCAACGCGCGAATGTAGTGCCCTCGATCCTCGATATTGTCATTGCCGGGCCTGACCCGGCAATCCATGATGAACTCCGCCAACGGCCGGAGAAAAATATGCCCAAGACAGCGGACTATTTTGCGGGAAAAACGATCATTATCACCGGGGCCGCCAGCGGCATCGGCCGGGCCACAGCGCTCATTTTCGCGCGCGAGAAGGCAAACGTGGTGTGCGCCGACATCGACGACAGCGGCGTCAAGGAAACGGCGGAAAAGATCAACGCCATCGGCAGCCAGGCGCTGGCACTCACTATCGACGTCACCAAGCGCGGGGCGGTCAAGGACATGGTCCAGCTCGCCATCGACGGCTTTGGCGCCGTGCATTTCCTGTTCAATTCAGCCGGCGCCGCCATCAGGCGCGCCAAATTTCTCGAGATCGACGACGACCTGCTCGATCGAACCTTCAACCTCAACGTCAAAGGCACGCTTTATCCGATGCAGGCGGTGCTGCCGCACATGCTTGCCAACAAGTTCGGCGTAATCGTCAACATGGGCAGCATGTCCCATCGCCGCGGCGGCCCGGGATCCTCGGTGCATTATGCCGCCGCCAAAGGCGCGGTGGTCACAATGACCATGGGGGTCGCGCGCGAGTTCGCAGCCCAAGGCATTCGCGCACTGTCGATCTCGCCCGGACCGGTGCGTACACCCTTTCAGGCCGCGGCCAGCAGCTCTCCAGAGCTCGTTCAGCGTTTTCTCGACGACGTGCCGATGAAACGTTTCGGCGAGCCGGAGGAGATCGGAGAACTCGTCCTCTTTATGTGTTCGGATGCCTGCACATTCATGACGGCCGATACTGTTTACGTGAATGGCGGCGGAGGCTGGCGCTAAAAAGGCCAATGCGCGGGCGTGGACCCGCGCATTGCACTTGTTTTCTTACGGCTTCCTAGGCCGCGACGTTTAGCAAGCTTGCATTCTCCAGCTCCAGCATGGCCGCCTTCTTTGCGTTGGCCATCAGCTCGGCCACCGGGACCCCCGCCAGCTCGTTCTCCCTGACCAGCGGCAGGCGCAGATGTGGCGCCTCGCGGAACCAGACGTACTCGTAGATATGGCCGGTTTCGGCGTGCTCGACCGCAATCGTCCGGCCGTGGATCTTGACGCCGAAATCGCGGACGCAGCCCTCGGTCGCCAGCTTGGGCGACTGCAGGCCGAAGATCCGGTGCAGGACGGCATCGATTTCGGTCGGGAAGAACGGCTTGTGCATCACCGCCGTCGCGCCGAGCTTGAATGCCTCGCGTTCACGCGCAGCATTGTGCTCGGCCGAGATCATCACGACTTTTGCCTGCGGGTTTGCCTGCATCAGCTTGGCTAGCGTCGCATAGCCGTTCAGTCCTGGCATATTGACGTCGAGGAACACCACGTCGAACGTCTCGGCGTTGCATCGTTTGACGGCCTCGGCACCCGAATGCGCCTCCTCGATGTCCAGGTGAAAAATTGAACTCGCCAGAACCTTGCGCATCACCTTCAGAGCGACCGCCGAATCATCAACGAGCAGCACCTGCATCGGCGTTGATACGCGCTGATAGGTCGAGAGGATCGCCGCGATATCCTCATTGCCGAACGGCTTGGTGAGGAATTCGTAAGCCTCGAGCTGGCGCGCGAGATCGATGCAACGCCGATTGGCTCGTCCCGAAATCAGCGTCACGAAGGTCTTGTTGCCGGCAATGCGTGCGGCCCACAGCGCATCCATGCCGCCCATGGTCGGCATGTGAACGTCGATGAATGCCAGATCTACGCCGTGATCGAGAGCCTGCAGGCATTCCACGCCGTCGAAAGCATGGACAACATTCGCAACGTATTCCGATGGCAACGCGTCGCGAATGAGCTGGTGAACCGTATTTGCATCGTCAGCGATGAGTACTTTTGTCTGTCTTTGCTGCATCAAGAAATATCCTTTGTCAGCCCACCGCACTAAAAATGCGGAGCGACCTGAAACGTTCAAGGTTGGCACGGAGATCGTAGGTTCCTGACTAATTTCTGCTTGGATAAGTGAAAAGATTTTGAGTCAATTGATCATCACGTGATCCCAACTGAGTGGCGCCACGTTAATTCCTTACGCCCATACCTCAAATTCGTTGAGCTGGAGTTGCCAGCTGCTCGCCGTTGCACACACGATGTACGCAAAATCTTGCCGCTGCCCGCTCCACGCTTGGCATGGTGAGTGGCGCCGGATAGGGACCTGATAACTCTCACCGGCCTTCAACGGCTTGGGCGGTTGACCGTCGATCAGCAGCACAAACTCTCCTTCAGATAGCCGGCTTCCGGGCGCGGATGCGTGTGGCGCCCGATCACCCATCAAATAATCGCGATCAGCGACGGAATAACCGCGCTTCCGCACCGTTTGTCCGGGTAAGATCAAATCGGATATGGGGGGAAATCATGAAAAAAATCGCACTCGTTGTGTTTGCCGCTGTGACCTGTCTTGCCGGGCCCGCTCTTGCACAGCAACCAGCGCCGGCCGGCCCGCCCGTCGGACCCGACTGGTCGAAGATCGAAGTCAAGACCTTCGATCTCGGCAACCGCACGTACATGCTCGAGGGCTTCGGGGGCAACACGACGATTGCCGCCGGCGACGACGGCGTCATCATGGTCGACGGCCAGTTCGCCCAGATGCACGACAAGCTCAAGGCCGCGATCGCCGCCGTCTCGCAGCAACCCGTGCGCTTCCTCGTCAACACCCACTATCATCGCGATCACGTCGGCGGGAATGAGCAGTTCAGCAAGGGCGGCGCCGTTGTGGTCGCGCATGAGAACGTGCGGACGACCCTGGCAAAAGGCACGACGATGGCCGTGCCGGAGGTCAAATACACGCCTGCCCCGGACGAAGCGCTGCCGGCCATGGTGCACAAGGATGGCATGACGCTTCAGGTCAAAGGCCGCGCCGCGCAGCTCAAGCATCCCCTCAATGCGCACACCGACGGCGACACGTATGTGTATTTTGCCGACGCCAATGTGCTTGCGACCGGTGACACCGTCGCGATAGGGCGCTACCCGAATATCGATTTCGCCAACGGCGGCACCCTCAAGGGGATGATCGCGGCATCCGACGCCTACCTCGTTCTCTCCAATGACACGACCAAGATCGTGCCCGGCCATGGACCGCTTGCCAACAAGGCGCAGCTCGCAGAATTCCGGGCGATGTTGTCGACCGTGCGCGACCGTATGATCGCGCTGATCAAGGAGGGGAAAAGCGAGGCCGATGTTCTCGCCGCCAAGCCCTTCGCCGACTTCGACGCCAAGCTCAAGGCGAACGAGCAGGCCAGCACTAACTGGATGCGCGTCGTCTATGGCAGCGTGAAGAGCGAATAAGCCCGCACACCGTATCGGTTAGAGCGGCTATGAGCGGCGCTTTTTCGGATCATGAAGCGCGCCCTCATTCCACCACCACCTCGATATCCGCGCCGAGCGCGTGGCGCAGCGTGCAGGCAATCGGCGAATGCTCGTCGCCCCAGCGCACCAGCGACCTGATCTCGTCGCCCGAAGCTTTCGCGGCACGGATATGCACGATGGCACGCAAGCCGATCAACGCCGCCGAGACGCTGTCGTCGAGGCCGAGCATGCCGCGGTTGTCGCCCTGGCTTTCGACCGTGACGTCAAGTTTGTCGAGTGCAATGCCGACCTGGGCGGCGCGCATGGCGATCACGGTGCCGGTGCAGGCGGCGAGCGACGCGCGCATCAGCCAGCCCGGCTGCGGCACGCCGTTGCCGCCGCCTAGCGCCGTCGGCATGTCGGTCTGTGCCTTCTCGCCCTTTGGGCCGGTAATCGAAAACGTCAGGTCGTTCGTCAGGCTGGCAGTGGCGGGCGAATTCTTCACCAGCCCTTTCTCAGGGTTGGCGGCAATCGCCCGAGCGACATTGTCGATCGCTTCGCGAATGGCCTGTTGCGGCATAGCACCCTCCTCTACAACGGCAAATTGTCGTGCTTGCGTGTCGGCATTTCGACATGCTTGTTGCGCAGCATGGCCAGCGCACGGGCGATACGCCGGCGCGTCGAGTGCGGCATGATCACGTCGTCGATATAGCCCCGCTCGGCCGCGACAAAGGGCGATAGAAAGCGCTCTTCATATTCCTTGGTGCGCGCGGCGATCTTCTTCGGGTCGTCCATGTCGGCGCGGAAGATGATCTCGACCGCCCCTTTCGCGCCCATCACCGCGATTTGCGCCGTCGGCCAGGCGTAGTTCAGGTCGCCCCCGACATGTTTGCTCGCCATCACGTCATAGGCGCCGCCGAAGGCCTTTCGCGTGATCACCGTGACCAGCGGCACGGTGCACTGGCTGTAAGCGAACAGAAGCTTGGCGCCGTGCTTGATCAGCCCGCCATATTCTTGGTCGGTGCCGGGAAGGAATCCGGGCACGTCCACAAAGGTGACGATCGGAATGGCGAAGGAATCACAGAAGCGCACGAACCGGGCCGCCTTGCGTGAAGCATCGCTGTCGAGCACCCCGGCGAGCACCATCGGCTGGTTGGCGACAAAGCCGACAGTGCGCCCGGCTATGCGGCCGAAACCGGTGACGATGTTCTTGGCGTAGGCCGATGAGAGTTCGAAAAAATCGCCCTCATCGGCGACCTTGAGGATCAATTCCTTGATGTCATAAGGCTTGTTCGGGTTGTCCGGCACCAGCGTATCGAGCGATTCATCGATACGGTCGGATTCATCCTGTGTCGGCCATTCCGGCGCGCCGCTCTCGTTGTTTGACGGCAGAAAGTCGATCAGGCGGCGCATCTGCAGCAGGCACTCGACATCGTTTTCGAAGGCGCCATCGGACACGCCGGACTTGGTCGTATGCACGGACGCGCCGCCGAGCTGCTCGGCGGTGACGACTTCGTTGGTCACCGTCTTCACGACATCGGGCCCGGTGACGAACATGTAGCTCGTGTCCTTCACCATGAAGATGAAGTCGGTCATGGCCGGGGAATAGACATCGCCGCCTGCGCAGGGGCCCATAATGACACTGATTTGCGGAATGACGCCGGAGGCGATCACGTTGCGCTTGAAGACCTCTCCGTAACCGCCAAGGGCCGCCACGCCTTCCTGGATGCGCGCGCCGCCCGCATCGAATAGGCCGATGATCGGGCAGCGCGCCCGCATGGCCATGTCCTGCACCTTGATGATTTTCTGGGCGTGCGCCTCCGACAGCGAGCCGCCGAACACCGTGAAATCCTTGGAGAAGAGATAGACCGCGCGCCCGTTCACCGTTCCCCACCCCGTAACGACGCCGTCGCCGGGAATTTTGGACTTCTCCATGCCGAATTCGTTCGAGCGGTGCTCGACGAACATGTCTAATTCCTCGAAGGAGCCTTTATCGAGAATAAGCTCGATGCGTTCGCGGGCGGTCAGTTTCCCGCGCTTGTGCTGAGCCTCGATGCGCGTCTCGCCGCCGCCGAGGCGGGCTTCCTCACGGCGCTTCTCAAGTCTGTCGAGGATGTCCTTCATTCCGCTCTCACTCCTGCCCGTCACCGGTCAGAATCCCGCCGCCAGAGGCATACCATGCGAGGCCAATACCGTCATTGGATAGGCTTGGCACCACCCCCAAAGATTGCTTACAAGCCGGGCATGAGCGACCATCAGACCGCGGCAGAGCTCATCCAGCAGGGCCTCGTGCACCATCGTGCCGGGCAGATTTCGCTCGCCATGGATCGCTATACACAGGTGTTGCGCAACGACCCGCAGAACGTCGACGCGCTGTACTACATTGCCGTCATCTCCTGTGGTGAGGGCCAGTTTCAGCAGGGCATCGACCTTGCGCGCCGATCGCTGTCTTTCCGGACCGGACAGGCCCGTGCCTATAACCTCATCGGTCAGGCGCTGCACCGGATGGGGCAGCCCAAAGACGCGCTCGAAAGCTTCGACAAGGCGCTCGAATGCGACGTCAATTTCGCCGACGCCTATGGCAATCGCGCAAATATGTTGACCGAGCTCGGCCGTCACGCCGAAGCAATATCAAGCTTCGACCGCGCCGTTGCGCTCAACCCGAGATCGGCAACGGACTGGCTTAACCGTGGGGCCACCTTGCATGGGATTGGCCGCGTCGAAGACGCCATCGCAAGTTATGACAAGGCCATCGCACTCGACCCGGATTTCTGCGTGACGCACAATAATCGCGCGCACGCTTTGCTCGATGCGGGGCGCAATGATGAGGCGCTTGCCGCCTATGACCGCGCGATCGCGATCGAGCCGAAAATGGCGGAAGCCTATCTCGGCCGGGCGGTTGTGCTGAAAAAACTCGCCCGGCTGGACGATGCCCTCGCCAGCGTCGACAAGGCAATCGGGATGAAGGCCGATGTCGCCAAGATGCACGAGGCACGCGCCTCCCTCTTGCGCGAACTCGGGCGAGACGAGGATGCGCGCGCGGCCGATGCCAGAGCTGCCGAGCTCGCCGCAAAGGTCGGGGGGAGCAAATCGAGCGCACCGCCCGGAAATTAAAATCGCGATTTGTGGAACTTTAGTCGGTTCCGGTCGTTTGGCGGGATAGTCAGAAGGACATCCCCCATGAATCACGCCACCTCCCGCGGCACCGCGCCGCGCCTTGCCACTCCCACTGATCTAGGCGCCAATGCCGCCAAAGACATCGCCGGAGCCCTCAACGGCATCCTGGCCGACACCTACGCCCTTTATCTCAAGACCAAGAATTTCCACTGGCACATCAGTGGACCACATTTCCGCGACTACCACCTGCTGCTCGACGAGCAGGCCGAGCAGATCTTTGCCACGACCGACGTTCTCGCCGAGCGTGTCCGCAAAATCGGACAGCCAACTTTGCGCTCGATCGGCGATATTTCGCGCCAGCAGAGGTTATCCGATAACGATGCCCCCTACGTCGAGCCGCAGGACATGCTGGCGGAATTGCGCGACGACAATCAGCGCGTTGTCGCATCGATGCGCGAAGCGCACGATGTCTGCGATGAGCATAACGACGTCGCGAGCGCGAGCCTGCTGGAGACCTTCATCGATGACGCCGAAAAGCGCGTCTGGTTTCTTTACGAAGCAAGCCGCAAGGGCGACCCGACCGGGCATTAGCCGCGCTTAGCCTGTCAGAGCAAGCACCTTTGCCGCCGCGTGGAATTCCGCCTCGCGGAACGCGCGGCGCTGGAGCGCAATCTCGTCACGGCCCCACTGCGACATCTGCCAGTCTTCATCGACATGAGCCGCCGACCAGACCTCGCCGGGATCGAGCGCCCGGTGCGCAAGCGCGACCGCGAGCAGTCCAGATCCCGTCAGCGTCGTAACCGATGACACGGCGCCGAGCCGCCACGGCTCCTTGGGAATAGCGGTGCGCAAAGCCTCGATGGATTCGCGCGGCTGGGTGACGTGGATGACTCCCTGCGCCAGCACGAAGTGCGCGTTGAACCGATCGCGTGCCCAGGCCAGGACCGGATCCCATGCCCGCGCCTGCCTTTCGACCAGACCGGCAGGCGCCTCCGCGCGATAGAAAACGAGGTCGGATCGCAGATACTTCTCGATCTCGTCCGCGACGGGCCGCGGCGCGTCGCTCACCGCATCGATGATTACATTGGCAAGCCGTGTGAGCGGCATGCGCGCGGGATCGACGACATCGCTTGGCAAATTCCATTCACCGGCGATTGCTTCAGCAAGTTCACGTGTGGGCGCATTCAACGTGCGCCGCGCCGGCGTCTTGATTGGTTTCCCATCGAGCAGAATCGCTCCGCCCTCGCCGAGATGCGCGGTTTGGTAAAACCGCTTGCGCAAATTCGGCCGCCCGCCGCGCCGCGCCGATTCCATCGGGTCGAGCGGCTGGTTTTCGAATAACTCGGTAAATATGTCGCGCATCAGGTCATCGTGATTGTGCGCCGCAGCAATTGCGGAACCAAGCCAGCAAAACATCAAAACATCGCTACCCTAAGCGCCGCTGGCGCGTACCGAAATCGCCCTGCTCCCGTCATCAGGGCGCCGCTTTCAGAGAGCGAAAAACGTATCTGAGACTTGCAGTTGATAGGCCTCAACCCTGACGGAAGGATAGGTAGCCTTGCGGGTTGGTACCAAATAATATCCGCCCCGGAATCGCGCCGGGAAACAAGGCCAATTGAGGACAAAAGCCGCCGGGGCTGTGACGCGACGCCGTTTATACAGTGTTGGAGTAACGGGGCGCGTTTCGAGGAGTCAATGAAGAATACCGACATTTCTGTCCCGGATTACTTCCACAAGGTCGTGGACTGCCAGTGGGCTTGTCCCGCGCACACGCCGGTCCCCGAATATATCCGGCTGATCGCGCACGGCCGGTATTCCGACGCTTACATGGTCAATTGGTACTCGAACGTGTTCCCGGGAATCCTGGGCCGTACGTGCGACCGCCCCTGCGAGCCGGCGTGCCGGCGTGTCCGGGTGGAGAAGGAGCCGGTGGCAATCTGCCGCCTGAAAAGAGTGGCCGCCGACTACAAGGACGATATCCGCGATCGCCTGCCGAAGCCTGCGGCAAAAAAGAACGGAAAGCGCATCGCACTGGTCGGCGGCGGCCCGGCTTCCCTTACTGTCGCCCGCGATCTCGCCCCGCTCGGCTATCACTGCGTGGTGTTCGACCAGGACCCAAAAGCCGGCGGGATGATCCGCACGCAAATCCCGAAATTCCGATTGCCCGATTCCGTCATCGACGAGGAATGCGGCTACATCCTCCACCTTGGTGTTGAATTCCGCGGCGGCAAGCGCATCGACAGCATGAAGGCGCTGCTCACTGAAAACTGGGACGCGATCTTCGTCGGCTCCGGCGCGCCGCGTGGGCGTGATCTCGACATTCCCGGCCGCAAGGAAGCGGTCAAGAATATCCATATCGGCATCGACTGGCTCTCTTCCGTCTCGTTCGGCCACATCGACAAGATCGGTAAACGGGTCGTGGTGCTTGGCGGTGGCAACACAGCCATGGATTGCTGTCGGTCCGCCCGCCGGCTCGGCGGCGAGCACGTCGACGTGGTGGTGCGCTCCGGCTTCGAAGAAATGAAGGCGTCGCCTTGGGAAAAGGAAGACGCCATGCACGAGGGCATCCCGATCCATAATTTCCTCGTGCCGAAGGAATTCACGCACGAAAACGGCAAGCTCACCGGCATCACCTTCGAGAAGGTGAAGGCCGAGTACGACGCCAAAGGCCGGCGCAAGCTCGTTCCTGCCGGCGAGCCGGAGCAGCATTTCCCTTGCAACGATGTGCTGGTCGCAGTCGGCCAGGAGAACGCGTTTCCCTGGATCGAGCGCGACGTCGGCATCGAGTTCGATCAATGGGACATGCCCAAGGTCGACACCAAGACGATGGCGTCCACTCACCCCAAAGTCTTCTTCGGCGGCGATGCGGCGTTCGGTCCGAAAAACATCATCTGGGCCGTCGCACACGGCCATGAGGCCGCGGTCTCGATCGACAAGATACTCAACGGCGAGGATATCGCCGACCGGCCCGCCCCTGCCGTGCAGGTGATGAGCCAGAAGATGGGTATCCACGAGTGGAGCTACGATAACGAAATCGCGCTCGACAATCGCTACAAGGTGCCGCATCGCGACAAGGTTATTGCGCTCAAGGACATCAAGGCCGAGGTCGAACTGGGCTTCGACGAGAAGCTGGCCTTCGCTGAAGCCGGTCGCTGCCTGAATTGCGACGTGCAGACCGTGTTCTCGGCGCAGCTCTGCATCGAATGCGATGCTTGCGTCGATATCTGCCCGATGGACTGCATCACCTTCACGCCGAATGGCGAAGAGGCCGACTTGCGCAAGCGGCTGTCTGCGCCCGCCCACAATCTCACGCAAGATCTCTATGTTCAGGACGGCCTCAAGACCGGCCGCGTCATGGTCAAGGATGAGGACGTCTGCCTGCATTGCGGCCTGTGCGCCGAACGCTGCCCGACCGGTGCCTGGGACATGCAGAAATTCTTGCTCGATATGACTCACGCAGGGACTTCATGCCGACCGCCACGCCGATCAGCCGCGTAAACGATTTCGTCATCCGTTTCGCCAACGTCAACGGATCTGGCTCGGCGAGCGCAAACGAGATGTTCGCGCGCGCCGTGATGCGCATGGGCGTTCCGGTCGCGCCGCGCAATATTTTTCCGTCGAACATTCAGGGCTTGCCGACCTGGTACGAGGTGCGCGTATCCGAAGCGGGTCATATGGGCGCCCGCGGCGGCACCGACCTGATGGTGGCAATGAACCCGCAAACCTTCGACAGGGACATCGCCGGCATCGAACCGGGCGGCTACCTGTTCTACGACTCCACCAAGCCACTGCCGCCGTCGAAATTCCGTGATGACATCACGGTCGTCGGCGTGCCGCTCACCGCTATCTGCAACCGCGAATATACCGATCCGCGCCAGCGCCAGCTGTTCAAGAACATCATCTATATCGGCGCGCTGACCGCCCTTCTCGACATGGATGTGAAGGTCGTCGAGCAACTCATTGGCGAACAATACAAAGGCAAGGACAAGCTCATCGAGCCCAACCTCAAGGCGCTGCATATCGGCCGCGACTACGCGGTCCTGAACCTGCAGTGTCCGCTCGGTATCAAGCTCCGGCGCGCCAACGCCGTCGGCGACCGGATCTTCATCGAGGGCAATTCCGCCGCCGCGCTGGGGGCGGTCTACGGTGGCGCGACGGTCTGCGCCTGGTACCCGATCACGCCGTCGTCCTCGCTCGCCGACGCCTTCACCCGCCACTGCGCGAAGCTGCGCGTCGACCCGGAGACCAAACAGGCCAAATACGCGATCATCCAGGCCGAGGACGAACTCGCCTCGATTGGCATCGTCATCGGCGCCGGCTGGAACGGCGCGCGCGCGTTTACGGCTACTTCCGGACCGGGCATCTCGTTAATGCAGGAGTTCATCGGCCTTTCCTATTTCGCTGAGATCCCTGCGGTTATCTTCGATGTGCAGCGCGCGGGCCCCTCGACCGGCATGCCGACCCGCACCCAGCAATGCGACATCACGTCCTGCGCTTACGCCTCGCACGGCGACACCAAGCACGTTCTGCTGTTCCCGGAAAATCCGACGGAAAGCTTCGAGTTCGGCGCCCAGGCCTTCGATCTGGCCGACCGGCTGCAGACGCCGATCTTCGTGATGCTTGATCTCGACATCGGCATGAACCATCACCTCTCGAAGCCGCTCGCCTGGGACGACAGCCGCAAATATGACCGCGGCAAGGTGATGACGGCTGAAGAGCTCGAGGCCGGCAAGGAATTCGGCCGTTACCTCGACGTCGACGGCGACGGCATCCCCTACCGGACCTATCCCGGCACGCATCCGACCAAGGGCTCGTTCTTCACGCGCGGCACCTCGCGCGACCGCTACGCGCGCTACACCGAAGAGGGCGCGCCCTATGTCGACAACATGCAGCGGTTGATCCGGAAGTTCGACAGCGCCAAGGATCTGGTGCCGCGGCCGCTGATCGCAACCTCCGGGAAGCCGACGAAATACGGCGTTATTTATTTCGGTTCGACCTCACCCGCGATGGACGAGGCAATTCACATGATCGAGGCGCGCGGGCATGGACTCGACCGCATGCGGGTGCGAGCTTTCCCGTTCCATTCGAGCGTCAACAGCTTCGTCGCCGACCATGACTTCGTGTTCGTGGTCGAGCAGAACCGCGACGGGCAACTGCGTTCTCTGATCGTCAACGAATGCGGCATCGACCCGGTGCGGCTGGTGCCGATCCTGCATTACGACGGCACGCCCATTACGGCCCGTTTCATCGCCAAAGCAATCGGCGACCACCTCGACAAGCTGACGGTGAAGCCGATGAAGGTGACCTCATGACCTATCTCGCCAAGCCGAAATTCCATCACCCCGACCTGCCTAAGAATTCGCTCGGCTATACGCACCGGGACTACGAGGGCACGGTCTCGACGCTGTGCGCCGGTTGCGGGCATGACTCGATCACCGGCGCGATCATCCAGTCCTGCTTCGAGCTCTCGATCGAGCCGCATCGCGTCGCCAAGATTTCTGGCATCGGGTGCTCGTCGAAAACGCCGACTTATTTCCTGGGCAATTCGCACGGATTTAATTCGGTGCACGGCCGCATGCCTTCGGTCCTGACCGGCGCCAACCTTGCCAACCGCGACCTGATCTATCTCGGGGTATCCGGCGATGGCGACAGCGCCTCGATCGGCCTTGGCCAGTTCGCGCACTGCCTGCGTCGCGGCGTCAACATGGTCTATATCGTGGAGAACAACGGCGTTTATGGCCTCACCAAGGGCCAGTTCTCGGCCACCGCCGACCGCGGCTCGAAATCGAAGCGCGGCGTCATCAACACCGACAATTCCATCGATCTCGTCGCGATGGCACTGCAGTTGGGCGCGAGCTTTGTCGCCCGCTCGTTCTCGGGCGACAAGCAGCAACTGGTGCCGATCATCAAGGCCGCGATCGCGCATAAGGGCGCGGCCTTCATCGACGTGATCAGCCCTTGCGTCATGTTCAACAACCATGCCGGCTCGACCAAGAGCTTCGATTTCGTGCGCGAACACAATGAGGCCGTGAACCGGCTCGACTTCATCTCCAGCCGCATGCCGATCGAAGTGAAGTATGAGCCGGGCGCCGTCGAAATTGTCGAGCAGCATGACGGTTCCAAGCTGGCGCTGCGCAAGCTCGATGCCGATTACGAGTTGCACGACCGCGCCGCCGCGCTCGGATTTTTGCAGCACCACGCCGCCAAGGGACAGATCGTGACCGGCCTGCTTTACGTCGAGAAGGAGCCGGAAGACCTGCATGCCCACCTGCGCACGGTGGACGCACCTCTGAACGCGCTCGACGAAAAGGAGCTGTGTCCCGGCCAGGCGGCACTCGAGAAGTTCAACGCAAGCCTGCGGTAGTGGACAAACGCCGCCTCGGACAATCCGATCTACACCTCGCGCCGCTGATGCTTGGCGGCAATGTCTTCGGCTGGAACGTCGACGAGCCGACATCGTTCGAAATCCTCGATGCCTTCGTCGACGCAGGCTTCAACGCCATCGACACGTCCGATAGCTATTCGCGTTGGGTGCCGGGCCATCCGGGCGGCGAGTCCGAGACAATCATCGGCAACTGGCTGAAGAAGAGCGGCAAGCGCGACAAGGTGTTGATCGCCACCAAGGTCGGCGAGGACATGGGCGAAGGCCGGAGCCTCCGGAAAGAATACATCCTGCGCGAATGCGAAGCATCGCTTCGGCGCCTGCAAACCGATTACATCGATCTCTACCAGACCCATTTCGACGACGAGGTCACGCCGCCGGAAGAGACCATGCAGGCCTATGCCATTCTGGTCGCAGCCGGCAAGGTGCGCGCGATCGGGGCCTCCAACATGACGCCGGCACGGCTGAAGGCTTCGCTCGCCGCAAGCGCCGAGGTCGGCGCGCCGCGCTACGAGAGTTTGCAGCCGCTCTACAACCTCTCTGACCGCAGAGAATTCGAGACCGAATTCGCGCCGATCTGCCGGCAGGAGAAGCTCGGCGTCATCAACTACTACTCGCTCGCGGCCGGCTTCCTCACCGGCAAGTATCGCTCGGCCGAGGAAGGCGCCAAGCATCCCGGACGCGGTGGGCGGCTCAAGCGCTACCTCGACGCTCGCGGCATGCGGATCCTGAAGGCGCTCGACACCGTGGCCGCGCGCCACAACGCCCTTCCCGCTCAGGTCGCGATTGCCTGGCTGATCGCCAAGCCCATCATCACCGCGCCGATTGCCAGCGCCACCAGCCGCAAACAGCTCGAGGAAATCATCAAGGCGCCGGACATCAAGCTTTCGCGCGAGGATATCGCGGCGCTCGATGCCGGGAATTGAAGGCCGGGCCACCCGCGCGGCACACGGGCGCCCGGCCTTTCCGCACGCCACCTAACTCCCGAGCCCAGCGGACTTGCACGGGCTGACGTCAGCCACGGCTTCAAGCCTTCGTCGTGAATGCGACGTCGCCGATCTCGAGTAGCGACTTGAGGTTGGACAGGACCTTCGGCCAGCCGCCGGAAACGCCCTCGATAAACTTCGTGCCATCGCCTTCCAGTTCGTGCGTGATGGTGAGCTTCACGGCCTTGCCGCCAAAATCCGGATAGTAGTCGGCCATCTCGATCTCCATCGTGCAGCGCGAATACCCTTCCGCCTTCAGTTCGGGCTTGAATTCGTTTCGCCATTTGAGCACCAACCGTTTGGGCGGAACGGCTTCCAGAACTTCGCCGGTGTCAGCCATGCGGCCGTCTTCAAACTTGAGGCGCCATGGCGAGCCCGGCTTCCAGTCGCATTCGGCCGTCATGCCGAACCAGTATTTCCTGATTGTTTGTGGATCGGTCAGCGCCGCCCAAAGTTTCTCCGGCGTAGTGCGAATGTAGGTTACGTACACGAACTTCGGTTTGCTCATCGTTACTCTCCCGTCCCTTCTTCCAGCGCTTTTTTCATGTCGCTCAGCGCCTGCAGGCGTGAGCGCTCGAATTTCCCGATCCACCGTTCGCCGATCTCGTGGATCGGCACCGGATTGAGGTAGTGCAACTTCTCGCGGCCCCGTTTGACGGTCGCGACCAGATTGGCCTCCTCGAGAATGGCCAGATGCTTGCTGACCGCCTGGCGCGTCATGTCCAGGCGCCGGCAGAGCTCTCCCAGCGTTTGACCGTTCTCGGCGCGCAGGCGATCGAGCAATTCCCTCCGGCTCGCGTCGGCCAGCGCTTTGAAGGCTGCATCCATCAACTATAATATGCAACCATTTGGTTGCCTGTCAAGGGCCCGAAGGTTTCAGAAGTGGAACTTGCTGATGGAACCAGCGTTGATGCCTGACATGAGCGCGCGCGCCGCCCACGCAATCCGCAAAAATCGCACGGCCAGGCTCTCTAAACGCGGGAGCCGGAACGGCATCACCGCGGAAGAGATCAAGGACGTCGAGGAGCTGGCGACTCCTCGGACGCCGGTGATCTACGAGGTCGTGCGCCGCCTTGGCGAAGAAGAAATGGAACGCCCTATCACTTCGCTGTGGTGGTCGGGCGTGGCGGCGGGGCTCTCGATCAGTTTCTCCCTGCTCTCGCAGGCGATCCTGACGGCGCACCTGCCGGAGGCATCGTGGCAACCGCTTGTGGTCAGCTTCGGCTACTGCATCGGATTCATCATGGCGGTGCTTTCGCGCCAGCAGCTCTTCACCGAAAGCACAATCACCGCGGTTTTGCCGGTCGCGGCCGATGTAACTCGGGGCAATATCGTGCGCATGGCGCGGCTCTGGGCGATCGTGCTCGCAGCCAATCTCACAGGCACGTTGTTCGCGGCATTATTCTGCACGTTCACGCCCGTTTTGCCGAGCGACATCTACAGCGGAATGCTGGAGATTAGCCGTGATCTGCTTGGTTTCAGCTGGTGGGAGATGGTGTTCCGCGCGATCGCCGCCGGGTTTCTGATGGCGGCGATGGTCTGGCTGATGCCGGGCGCGGAAGGCGCGCAATTCCACGTCATCACGCTGATGACGTGGCTGATCGCCGTCGGCGGATTTACCCATATCATCGCCGGCAGCATGGAATCGTATCTTTTGGTGTTTTCGGGGGAGTGGGTTTGGTGGCGAATGATCACCGACTTCATGGTACCGGTCCTGATCGGCAATACGATCGGCGGTACCGCGCTATTCGCGCTGATCGCCTATGCCCAGGTGATGGATGAGATTTAGAGACCTCGCCTGAAGCAAAGCCTTAACTTGAAGAAATCGCGCTAAATCGCGCGTTCATTTCTCAAGTGAATTGTGAGGATTTCTACTGGTTGACGCAGGTACCGACATAGGCGTTGCGGTCGCCGGCAGCCGGCCCGTAAACCCCGGCCTGGTGGGCGCAACGCGCCGCTCGATCCTGGAAGGTCTCGGCACCACCCCGCCCGGAGCCTGAAATCGTCGGCAGGTTGGGCAATGTGCGACCGGTTTGCGGCACCGTGATCGGCGGCGGAGTTACAGCATAAGGCTGCGGCACGGTGGTTGATCGAGGGATGACGACCTTTTTCACCGTCCCGCGCGGTGATTTGTATTTTGGCGCAAGCCAAGGCTCGGGCTGCGAGGGCCTAGCCCCCTTCTCGGGAACCATGATGCTGAAGTTGTCGTCGAGAACGCTGTAGCCGCTGCCGCTTTGCGCAAAGGCAGGCGCTGCGGATGCCGCCGCCAGAACGAACATGCCGGCTACAAGAGATGTGCGCATGGCCCCTCTCACATAGGAACCCCTCGCCCCGCCCGCTACTCCTCCGGAGCGCCCTCGATCGGATCATAACGTTTCGTGTCAAACCCGAGCAAATTCCAGGATTGCTCCATATGCGGTGGCAGCGGCGCTGACACATCAATAATGCCGCCGCGCGGGTGCGGTACCGCGATCCGCCGCGCCAGCAAGTGCAGCTTGTTTTGCACACCACCGGGGAATTCCCAGTTCTCGATATTGAAATATTTTGGATCGCCGACAATCGGGTTGCCGACATGGGCCATATGCGCACGCAACTGATGGGTGCGACCGGTCACCGGCTTCAGTGAAATCCACGCAAACTTGTGCGCCGCCGGCTCTACCAGCGCGTAGTAAGTGACCGCGTGGACTGCATCCTTCTCGCCATGCTTGGCGATGCGCATATAGGAGTCTTCCTCGACTTCCTGCTTGGCCAGATACGTAGAAATGCGTCCCTGCGCCGGCTTCGGCACGCCGGCAACCAGCGCCCAGTAGATCTTGCGGGCCGACCGCGAACGGAAGGTCTTTGCGAGCGCCGCCGCGGCAAAACGCGTCTTCGCGACCAGCAAACAGCCCGCAGTATCCTTGTCCAAGCGGTGCACCAGCCGCGGACGCTGCCCGTCGGGGCCGCGCAGCGCGCCGAGCATCCCGTCAATGTGACGCGTGGTGCCGGAGCCGCCCTGCACCGCAAGGCCCATCGGCTTGTTGAGCACCATGACGTCAGCATCCTCGAAGAGGATGATCGATTTCAGGAAAGCGCGATCCTTCTGCGCGGCAGGTGCATCGTCACGCGGGGCCGGCGCTTCGACTTTAAGCGGCGGAATGCGCACGGCCTGCCCGGCTTCAAGGCGGGCTTTCGGCTGCGTACGCTTGCCGTTCACCCGCACCTCGCCTTTGCGAATGATGCGCTGGATATGGCTGAAGGACAGGCCCGGAAACCGCGCCTCGAAAAAACGGTCGACGCGCATGCCTGATTCATCGGCCGCGACGGAGACGGTCTGGACCTTGCCTGCCGCCCGCAACCGCTCCGCGCCCGCCACTGCGGGCGCCGGACGTGGGACAGCACGTTGTGCTCGCCCCTCGGGGTGACGGAACGACTGCTGGCGCGCCTGACGCGGTTGATGCCGCGGCCCGGCTTGCTGACGGCCGCCGCCGGGCTGGCGCGGGCCGGATTTTCCGCGCCTCATGCCCCGCCCCGCTCCTTCCGCAGCTTCGCCCAGTATTCGAGCCGCTTCCTGATTTCACGCTCGAAGCCGCGCTCCGGCGGGTCATAAAATTTCTGCCGCTCGAGCGCGTCTGGAAAATAGTTCTGGCCGGAGAAGGCCTCCTCGGCATCGTGATCGTAGGCGTAGCCGCGGCCGTAGCCTTCGTCCTGCATCAACCGGGTCGGCGCGTTGAGGATGTGCTTGGGCGGCAGCAGAGAACCAGCCTCCTTGGCCGTGCGCATGGCCGCGCCGAACGCGGCATAGCCGGCATTGGATTTTGGGGCCGTCGCGCAATACACCACCGCCTGCGCGATCGCGAGCTCGCCTTCGGGTGATCCCAGGAAATCGTAAGCATCCTTCGCGGCATTGGCGATCACCAGCGCCTGCGGGTCTGCCAGTCCGATGTCCTCGATCGCCATGCGCACCACGCGGCGTGCGATGTAAAGCGGCGGCTCGCCGGCATCCAGCATCCGGCAGAGATAATAGAGCGCGGCATCGGGATCGGATCCGCGCACCGACTTGTGCAGCGCGCTGATCAGATTGTAGTGGCCGTCCTGGCTCTTGTCGTAAATCGGGGCGCGCCGCTGCACGATGTCCTGCAGTTTGGCGCTGTCGAAAGTCTCGTCCTTGCGCGCAGCGCGCCAAACTTCTTCGGCAAGCGTCAGCACCGCCCGGCCGTCACCGTCTGCCATGCGGACTAAAGATGCGCGCGCCTCGGCGTCGAGTGGCAGCCGCCTGTTTTCAATCTTCTCGGCACGTCCCAACAGTTTTTCGATTGCTCCGGCGTCGAGCGATTTGAAGACCAGTACGCGTGCGCGCGATAGCAATGGCGCGTTCAGCTCGAATGAGGGGTTCTCGGTGGTGGCGCCGACCAGAACGATGGTGCCATCCTCCATCACCGGCAGGAAACTGTCCTGCTGGGCACGATTGAAGCGGTGGATTTCGTCAACGAACAAGAGCGTGCCTCGCCCCGTTTCACGGCGGTGACGCGCTTCCTCGAAGACCTTTTTCAGGTCGGCCACGCCGGTGAAAATTGCCGAGATCTGCTCGAAATGGAGGTCGGTCGCCTGCGCCAGCAGCCGCGCGACCGTGGTCTTGCCGGTGCCCGGCGGCCCCCAGAACACGAGCGAGCCGAGCGAGCGCGTCTCCAGCATGCGGGTCAGCGCGCCGTCTGGCCCGAGCAGATGATCCTGACCGACGACCTCGTCGAGCTTCTGCGGCCTGAGCTTGTCGGCAAGCGGTCTCGGTGCGTCCTTATCGAGGCCCGCGGCCGCAAAGAGGCTGGGACCGCTGGTTTTGGGACGGACAGCCATCGGACCGTCACTCCCTCATCCGCCGAAGACGGCGGAGATTTTCTGCCCGTTACGAACAATCACGATGCGCCAGGCGCGGTTCTGCGCCTTGCTCAGGCGCTCAAGATCGTGGGTCTTGGTGATACGCTCACCATTGACCTCCTGGATCACGTCGCCGCGCTGGAAGCCCAGATTGCTGGCATAGGAACCGTTATCCACGTCGACGACGACCACGCCCTCTTCAGCATTACGCACCTGCAGCTCGTCGACGAGTGCCGGCGAAAGATTGGCGATCTTCACACCCGAAAACGGCGAACGCGAGCGGATCACGATCTCCTCGCGCGGCGTTTCAGGAGCGATCTGCAGCGCGACCGTCACGGTCTGCTCGCGTCCGCCCCGCACGATGCCAAGCCGCGCGGTGCCGCCAAGCGGCTTGGTCGCGAAGCGATAATCGAAGGCATTGGGATCCTCGACATTCTGACCATCGACCGACACGATGAGGTCACCTGGCTTGAGCGAGGCGCGCGCCGCCGGACTGTCCGGCGCAACATTCGCGATTAGCGCACCTGACGGACGCTTGAGCCCCATACTGTCGGCAATGTCGGCTGTCACAGCCTGCAATTTGGCGCCGAGCCATGGCCGCGCCACCGCTTTGCCACCGGTCTTGGCGGACGCCACCACCACCTTCACCATGTTGGCGGGAATAGCGAAGCCGACACCCTGCGAGCCGCCCGAGCGCGAAAAAATGGCGGTGTTGATGCCGACGAGCTTGCCGGTCATGTCGACCAATGCGCCGCCCGAATTGCCCGGATTGATCGCGGCGTCCGTCTGGATGAAAAACTGATAGTCGCTGACGCCGACCTGCGTGCGCGCAAGCGCAGAAACGATACCGTGGGTCACTGTTTGTCCGACACCGAACGGGTTGCCGATGGCAAGCACAAGGTCGCCGACCTGCAGTGCATCGGAATCGGCAAAGTCGAGCACCGGAAAACGTTCATGGCCATCCTTGACGCGCAGGATAGCGAGGTCGGTGCGCGGATCCTTGAGCACCAGGATGGCCTCGAACTCACGTTTGTCGGCGAGCGAAACCTTTACCTCGTCGGCGCCTTCGATGACGTGATTGTTCGTGACGATCAGCCCGCCGGCGTCGACGATGACGCCCGAGCCGAGCGAGCGTTGCACCTGGTTGCCGCCGGGACCGCCCGGCACGCCGAAGAATCTGCGGAAGATCGGATCGTCGAGAAGCGGGTTGCGATTTTGCACCACCTTGGCGGCGTAGACGTTCACCACCGCCGGCGCCACGTGCTGCACGACCGGCGCATAGGAAAGGCGCAATTCCGATTGCGTCGGCACGCGCCGCTCCTGGGCGATGGTACTCGTCGAAAGCCCAGCGGCAAACAGGACGGCAATCAGATGCACGGGGCGCATTGGCACAATTCCTGAGGTCTCATCCAGTCATGGCCGGGGTTATACCGCCCGTCCATGACTTAAAAGCAGGACGTGGATGCCCGGCACAAGGCATGTGCTCGGCCGGGCATGATTCACGTCCGAATGGGCGAGATATAGGCCTCTCCCGGGCCCAAATGAAGGCCGGGGCCGGCCTTCCCGCCCCCAAGGTAAAGGCCTCTATTCGACCGCCGGCACCGTGCGCAGATAGGCGACCATGGCATCCAGGTCGCCCGGTGTGACCGTCGCGTAATAGTGATAGCCCATCGGCGGCTTGAGCTTGCTGCCGTCCTTGCTGGTGCCGCCCGTGATCGCGCGCTTGATCTCGTCGTCGGTCCAGCCACCGATGCCCTTGGTCTTGCTCGAGGTGATGTTGCGCGCCACCGACACGCCCCAGGGCCCCGGAAATTCGAATCCACCGGCGCCGAGCTTGGTGGCGAATTCGCGGCCACGTTGACCCATCGGGGTATGACATTCCATGCAATGCGCGATGGTCACGAGATAAAAGCCCTTCTTGACCGTGTCGCTCATCATCGCATCGGTGTAAGGCTTGTCGCCACCGGGCGGGATCGGGTGTCCTTGCGGAATTTTGTAGACCGGGTCCGCCACCGTGTTCTTGATCGGCTTGATTGTGCGCAAATAAGCAATGACCGCATCGAGATCGCGGTCGGTCATGATCTCGTAAAATCCGCTCGGCATGACCATGGCAACAGGCACACCGTTTTTCTTGATGCCCTTGCGCATGACTTGCTTGAGCTCAGCGTCGGTATAGCTGCCGACACCGGTCTCCTTGTCCTGCGTGATGTTGGGTGCAGTCACCTTGAACGGGGGTTCGTCCCACGACAGGCCTCCGGAAAACGCCTTGTCCATGATGTCGCCCTGCGCCCCCTTCGGGGTGTGGCAGTTACCGCAGGTCAGGATCCCGTTGACCAGATAGTCGCCGCGCTTGACCAAGTCGCTGTTCGCGGATTGCGCATTGGCGGCGCCAGCCAATGCGATGCCAAACGCAACTGCGAAGAGTGCCGAACGAAATGCCATGACGTTCCCCCACCAAGCCAAATGCGGTCACGATCATAACGGTCGGGCATCAGCCCGCAAATAAAAAGGGCGGCAATGCCTGCCGCCCTTTCATGGAACCGTATTAAAAAATTTAAGCCGCCGCGGTCGCCGTTTCTTCGGCCTTTTTATCCTGCACCGGCCCGGAGTCCTTCCCCTTGGCCTCGATGTCGCGATCGACGAACTCGATGACTGCCTGCGCGGCGTTGTCGCCGTAACGGAAGCCGGCCTTCATGATGCGGGTGTAGCCGCCGTTGCGCTCCTTGTAGCGCGGGCCAATCACGTCGAAGAGCTTCCTGACCTGGACGACATCGCGCACTTCCGCGATCGCCTGGCGGCGCGCGTGGAGGCCGCCCTTCTTGGCGAGCGTCACCAGCTTTTCCACCACCGGGCGCAACTCTTTCGCCTTCGGCAGCGTGGTGACGATCTGCTCGTGCTTGATCAAGGCCGCAGCCATGTTGGCAAACATGGCACGGCGATGCGCGGGCTTCTTGCCGAGCTTGCGGTGAACCTTGCCGTGACGCATCGCGTGCTTCCCTTCGTTCCGTTTTCAAGCCGCTTCGCGGCCTAGTAATGATCCTCGAAGCGCTTGGCGAGCTCTTCGATATTTTCCGGCGGCCAGCCGGGCACTTCCATGCCGAGATGCAGTCCCATCTGCGCCAGCACTTCCTTGATTTCGTTGAGCGACTTGCGCCCGAAGTTCGGCGTGCGCAGCATTTCCGCTTCGCTCTTCTGCACCAGATCGCCGATGTAAACGATGTTGTCGTTTTTCAGGCAGTTGGCTGAGCGCACCGAGAGCTCGAGCTCGTCGACCTTCTTGAGGAAGGCCGGATTGAAGGCAAGATCGGGAATCGTCTCGGTGGTTTCCGCCTTGCGCGGCTCTTCGAAATTCACGAACACATTGAGCTGATCCTGCAGAATGCGCGCGGCATAAGCGAGCGAGTCTTCCGGCGATACTGCGCCGTTGGTCTCGATCGTCATGGTCAGCTTGTCGTAGTCGAGAATTTGCCCTTCGCGGGTGTTCTCGACCTTGTAGGAGACCTTGCGTACCGGCGAATAAAGGCTGTCGACCGGGATAAGGCCGATCGGCGCATCCTCGGGACGGTTGCGTTCGGCGGGCACGTAGCCTTTGCCGGTATTGACCGTGAACTCCATGCGGATCTCGGCGCCCTCGTCGAGCGTGCACAGCACGAGGTCCGGATTGAGCACGACCACGTCGCCGACCGTCTGGATGTCGCCGGCGGTGACCGTGCCAGGCCCCTGCTTCTTCACGACCATCCGCTTGGGACCCTCGCCCTGCATCTTGATGGCGATGTCCTTGATGTTGAGCACCATGTCGGTGACGTCCTCGCGCACGCCGGCGATCGAGGAAAACTCATGCAACACGCCATCGATGTGCACCGACTGCACCGCCGAGCCCTGCAACGAGGAGAGCAGAATGCGGCGCAGCGCATTGCCGAGCGTGACGCCAAATCCCCGTTCGAGAGGTTCGGCAACCACCGTTGCGACCCGCGCGGCGTCGCCGCCGGCGGAGACCTGGAGCTTGTTCGGCCTGATCAGTTCCTGCCAATTCTTCTGGATCACGTCTTCACCTTTTCAGCGGCGCGGTCTTCTCGCGCCTAGCGCACCCCACCCGCCGCGTGGGGAAAATTTCGGCGGTAGATCACGCGCAGGCTCTCAATGCCCACGCGAAAGAAACAATCACACGCGCCGCCGCTTGCGCGGTCGGCAACCGTTATGCGGTATCGTCGTCACGTCACGGATCGAGGTAATCGTAAAGCCGGCCGCCTGCAGCGATCGCAACGCCGACTCACGTCCCGAGCCCGGCCCCGACACCTCGACTTCGAGGGTGCGCATGCCGTGCTCCTGTGCCTTCTTGGCGGCGTCTTCTGCGGCAACCTGCGCGGCATAGGGCGTCGATTTGCGCGAGCCCTTAAAACCCATGGTCCCGGCCGACGACCAGGCAATCGTGTTGCCCTGCGCGTCGGTGATCGTAATCATGGTATTGTTGAACGAGGCCGCGACATGCGCGACGCCTGACGCGATGTTCTTACGTTCGCGCCGGCGGACGCGAGTAGCTTCCTTACCCATTCTCAATCCTTTCGCGCCCGCGCGCCGCAATCGGCGTGAGGGCTTATCCTGTTATCAAGTCGGTCCCGCTGCCTTCTTCTTGCCGGCGATCGTCTTGGCCGGGCCCTTGCGGGTACGTGCATTCGTGTGCGTGCGCTGGCCGCGAACGGGCAAACCCTTGCGGTGCCGCAGGCCGCGATAGCAGCCGAGATCCATCAGGCGCTTGATGTTGAGCTGCACCTCGCGCCGCAGATCGCCTTCGACCATGTAGTCGCGGTCGATGATTTCACGGATCTGGAGCACTTCGGCGTCGGTCAGTTGCGAGACCCGACGCTCCTTCGGCAGATTAACCTTGCCCATGATATCCTGGGCGGTCTTGGACCCAATGCCATGGATGTACTGAAGCGCGATTTCGACGCGCTTATTGGTCGGCAGATTGACGCCCGCGATACGAGCCACTTAACTTCTCCTATATCGACCGATAGCGCTGAATGCGCCGGTTTTTCCAAGTCCCTTGAAGGGGATAGCGCAAAGCGTAACACGACGCCCGTCCCCGCCTTGTTGGGGCCCGGCATCGCGTCAAACTCCTGAATGTGCAGCTTATTAAGGGATTCATCACGCTCTAGTCAACCTCCGCCGGGTACGGTTTTTCCGTTGCCCCGGCCTTTTCTTGCCGCGCTTTGCCGCCGTTACCGGCCGTTTTCGACGGGCGCTGCCCTTGCGGGCGGTGCGCTTGGACCTCTTGGCCGCTCCAGCCTTACGGCGACGCGGTTTGGCCACCTTGCCCCTGAGCGGGCCCGCGGGGGCCAAATGCAGGTCGATGGCCGCGGCGACCTTGTCGATCGGCGCCATGCCATCCACGCTCTTGAGCATGCCTTTGCTGGCGTAATAGCCGGCCAGCGGGGCCGTCTGGGTGCGATAGGCCGCAAGCCGCCCCTTCAGAACGTCCGGATTGTCGTCGGCTCGGGCCTTCTCCCCGCGCGCGGCCATTTCAGCAATCCGCTTTTCGATTCGCCGAAGGAGAATGCCCTCGTCGACCTTGAGTTCAATCACCGCATCCAGCCTGAGACCACGCTCAGCCAGCAGGCGATCAAGCGCCTCGGACTGCGGAACCGTGCGCGGAAACCCGTCAAGCACGAAGCCGCGCTTAGCGTCCGGCCGGTCGATCCGTTCGGCAATGATAGCAACCACCACGTCATCGGGAACCAGTTCGCCGCGGTCCATGATGCTCTTGGCGCGCAAGCCGACCGGGGTGCCGGCCGCGACGGCCGCGCGCAGCATGTCGCCGGTCGACAGCTGAACAATCCCGTGCTTGGCGATCAGGCGCTGCGCTTGCGTGCCCTTCCCCGCCCCCGGCGGGCCGAGCAGAATCAACCTCATCGCATGCGCCCTCGTAACTTCGAGCGCTTGATCAGGCCTTCATATTGGTGCGCCAGCAGATAACCCTGGATCTGCGCGACCGTATCCATCGTCACGCTGACAACGATCAGCAGCGAGGTGCCGCCGAAATAGAACGGCACCGCCGCGTACGAAATCAGAATTTCCGGAATGAGGCACACGATCGCGAGGTAAAGCGCGCCGATGACCGTGATGCGCGAGAGCACATAGTCGATGTACTCGGCCGTCCGTTCGCCCGGGCGGATGCCGGGGATAAACCCACCGTGCTTTTTCAGGTTATCCGCCGTCTCGGTCGGATTGAACACCACCGCGGTGTAGAAGAACGCGAAGAAGACGATCAGGGCGATGTAGAGGATGAGGAACAAGGGCCGCCCGTGGCCGAGCAGTGTCGTCACTGTGGTCAGCCAGTTGGGACCTTGACCGGCGTTAAAGTTGGCGACCGTGGTCGGCAACAGCAGCAAGGACGACGCGAAGATCGGCGGAATAACGCCCGAGGTGTTGAGCTTGAGCGGCAGGTGCGAGGACTGACCCTCGAACATGCGGTTTCCGACCTGACGCTTGGGATATTGGATCAGAAGGCGCCGCTGTGCCCGTTCCATGAACACAATGAAGGCGATGACGGCAACCACCATGACGATGACCACAAAAATCAACCCGGTCGACAAGGCGCCCTGACGTCCGAGCTCGAGCGTGCCGGCGATCGCCGACGGCAACTCGGCGACGATGCCGGACAAAATGATCAACGAAATTCCGTTGCCGATACCGCGCGCGGTGATCTGCTCGCCCAGCCACATCAAGAACATCGTGCCGCCGGTCAGCGTGATCGTGGTCGAGATCAAGAAGAAGATGCCGGGACTGGAAACAACGCTGCCCGTACCCTGCAGCCCGACGCCGATGCCGTAAGCCTGGAATGCCGCCAGCAACACGGTGAGGTACCGCGTATACTGATTCATAATCTTGCGGCCCGCTTCGCCTTCCTTTTTCAACGCCTCAAGCGTTGGCGAAACCGTCGTCATCAGCTGAATGATGATCGAGGCCGAGATGTACGGCATGATATTGAGCGCAAAGATAGCCATCCGGTGGATGCCGCCACCGGAAAACATGTTGAACATCCCAAGGATGCCGCCGGACTGCGTGTTGAAGATCTGCGACCAGGCGTTGGGATCGATGCCGGGCAGCGGGATGTACGTGCCGAGCCGATAGACCAGCAGCGCACCGACCGTGAACCAGATTCGTTTCTTGAGTTCTTCGGCTTTGGCGAGTGCCGAGAAGTTGAGATTGGCCGCCAGTTGTTCCGCTGCCGAAACCATCGATTGCTCCCTCGGCCCCCAACCCTTCCCGCTGCTATCTCTCTCGCAAGCAGCGCATCCGGCTTTTGCGACCCTCTAGATATGCCCGGACCTGGCAAACGGTAGTCCGGGATCCCGCCTGCATCGGCAGGCGGTCATTGCGCACCGGCTACTCGGCAGGCTTCTGTTCGCCTTCCGCTTCCGGCTTGGGCTTTCCACCTTTCGGCTTGTCGCCACCTTTGGCCGCTTCCAGTGCCTTGCGCTTGTTTTTGCCCTTCGGAATTTCGTCTTGCTCTTTCGCCGGCGCGAGAACCTTCACGGTGCCGCCGGCCTTCTCCACTGCCGCGATGGCAGACTTCGAGGCGCGCCAGACCGAAAATTCGACCTTAGTTTTGATCTCGCCATCGCCGAGGAGTTTCACGCCGGCCTTCTCGCGGCGCATCAGACCCGCTTTCACCATGGCCGCAGCGTCGACCGGCACCTTGGCATCGATCAGGCCGGCATCAATGGCGGCCTGTACCTTGCCGACGTTGATCTCATTGAGCACCAGGGCAAACGGCGTATTGCGGAACCCGCGCTTCGCCAGTCGCCTGTGCAGGGGCATCTGGCCGCCCTCGAAACCCTTGATACGCACGCCGGAGCGCGCGGTCTGTCCCTTGCCGCCGCGACCACCCGTCTTGCCCATCCCCGAGCCGATGCCGCGCCCGATGCGCATGCGCTTCTTGCGCGCGCCCGGCCTATCCGCGATCTGATTGAGTTTCATCTTACGCCTCGTTCCAGTTCTCGAGATGACCGGGTCAAGCCCGGTCTCCGACCACGCGCACAAGGTGCTGCACCTTGCGGATCATGCCGCGCGTCGCCGGCGTGTCCGGGAGATCGCGTGTGCGCCCAATCTTGTTGAGGCCTAGCCCGATCAACGTGTTCCGTTGATCGAAGTGGCGCCGCTGCGGGCTGCCCACCTGCTCGACCTTGATGGTCTTTTGTCCCTGAGCCATGTGTCAGTTCCTTAGTCAGCAGCCGCCTCGGCATCGCCATCGCGTCGGCGCGATTGCAGTGTCGAGACCTTGATGTTGCGGCGGGCCGCGACCGAGCGCGGTGAATCCTGATGCTTAAGCGCATCGAATGTCGCGCGCACGACGTTGTACGGATTGGACGAGCCGAGTGATTTCGCCACCACGTCCTGCATTCCCAGCGTCTCGAACACCGCGCGCATCGGGCCGCCCGCGATGATGCCGGTGCCGGGAGGCGCCGCGCGCAGGAAGACCTTGCCGGCGCCGTGCCGTCCGAGGACGTCATGATGCAACGTACGGCCTTCGCGCAGCGGCACGCGGGTCAGGCCGCGCTTGGCTGCGTCGGTTGCCTTGCGGATCGCTTCCGGCACCTCGCGCGCCTTGCCGTGACCGAATCCAACCCGGCCCTTCTGATCGCCCACGACGACGAGTGCGGCGAAGCCGAACCGGCGGCCGCCCTTGACCACCTTGGCCACGCGGTTGATGTGCACCAGCTTGTCGATGAACTCGCTGTCGCGCTCTTCGCGGCCACCGCGTTCTCGTTCTCGTCGCGCTTCCCGTGCCATTTGCCTATTCCTCTCGCATCATCTTGTCCGAATGCCGGTTTCCACTTTTCGGGATGATGTTTGTTCCGTTAAAAGTTGAGTCCGCCTTCACGCGCGGCATCCGCCAACGCCTTGATACGTCCGTGATAGAGGTAGCCGCCGCGATCGAACACGACGTCCTTGATGCCTTTTTCCTTGGCGCGCTCGGCAATCAGCTTGCCGACCGCCTTTGCCGCCGCAATATTGGCACCTGTCTTGGCGCCTTCGCGCATCGGCTTTTCGAGCGAGGACGCTGCGGCGAGTGTCGCACCCTTCACGTCATCGATCAGTTGCGCATAGATGTGCTTGGACGAGCGGAACACCGACAGCCGCGCGCGGCCGCTGGTACCGGCCGCAAGTTTGACCTTGCGGCGCACCGACGCCGTCCTCCGCGCAGTTCGGTCAGTTAATCTCGACATCGCGCGTATCCCTTACTTCTTCTTTCCTTCCTTGCGGAAGATGTACTCGTTGGCGTATCTCACGCCTTTGCCCTTGTACGGCTCGGGCGGACGGAAGCCGCGGATTTCCGCGGCGACATGTCCGACCTTCTGCTTGTCGACGCCGGTGACCACGATCTCGGTCGGCTTCGGCGTTGCAATCGCAATGCCTTCGGGAATCGGGAAGTTGACGTCATGCGAGAAGCCGAGCTGCAGTTGCAGGTTTTTGCCCTGCACCGCGGCGCGATAACCGACGCCGGTGATCTCCAGCTTCTCTTCGAAACCCTTGGTTACGCCCGCCAACACGTTGGCGACCAGGGTGCGAGAGGTGCCCCACATCGAGCGCGCACGCTTTGTCTCGCTACGCGGCTCGAGCTTGATCCCGGTCTTGTCCATGGCGACAGAGACGTCGTCATGCACAACGACCTGGAGGGCGCCTTTCGGACCCTTCACCTTTACGGTTTGGCCTTCGACGTTGGCGGTGACGCCGGTCGGAAGCGCGACTGCTTTTTTGCCGATGCGCGACATCAGAACACCGTGCAGATGATTTCGCCGCCCACATTGGCCTCGCGGGCGTCGTGGTCGGCCATCACGCCCTTGGGAGTCGACAGAATGGCGACCCCGAGGCCGTTATTGATGCGCGGCAGGTTACGCACCGCGACATAGACGCGGCGCCCTGGCTTCGAGATGCGCTCGATTTCCCGGATCACCGGTTCGCCGTCGAAATATTTGAGCTCGATCTCGAGCTCGGACCGGCCGCTGGCATGCGCCACGCTGGCGTAGCCCCGGATGAACCCTTCCGTCTTGAGCACCTCGAGCACACGCTCGCGCTGCTTGGAACCCGGCATCGAGACTTTCGACTTGTTGCGCATCTGAGCGTTGCGGATACGCGCGATCATGTCGCCAATCGGATCGTTGACTGCCATCGCGCCCTCCCTACCAGCTCGACTTTACAAGGCCGGGAATCAGGCCCTTCGACCCGAGCTCGCGCAACGCGATACGGCTCAAGCGATGCTTGCGGTAGTAAGCGCGCGGGCGGCCACTCAGCTCACAGCGGTTGCGGATGCGCGTCTTGGACGAGTTGCGCGGCAACTCCGCCAGTTTCAGTGACGCAGCAAAACGCTCTTCCATCGGCAGCTTCTTGTCGTACGCGATCGCCTTCAACTTTGCGCGCCGGTTGGCATACTGCTTCGCCATCTTGCGCCGCCGGTTGTTCTTCTCGATCGAACTCTTCTTCGCCATACTTTCGCTCCTTAGGTTCCGCGTATGAGGGACGCCCTCACTGCCGGAACGGGAAGTTGAACGCGGTGAGCAACGCGCGTGCTTCGTCGTCGGTGCGCGCGCTGGTGCAAACGGTAATGTCGAGGCCCCAGGTATCGGTGACCTTGTCGAAATCGATCTCCGGAAAGACCGTGTATTCCTTGATGCCAAGGCTGTAGTTGCCACGGCCGTCGAAGCTCTTTGGATTGAGCCCGCGGAAATCGCGCACGCGTGGCAACGCGATATTCACGAGGCGGTCCAGGAAATCATACATGCGTGCCTTGCGCAGCGTGACTTTGCAGCCGATGGCCTGGCCATCGCGCAGCTTGTAGGTCGCAATCGACTTGCGCGACTTGGTGATCACGGCTTTCTGACCCGCGATCAGCGACAGGTCGCCGGCGGCGTTATCCACCTTCTTGCGGTCGGCGACACCCTCACCGATGCCCATGTTGAGCACGACCTTCGTGATCGTGGGCACCTGCATGCGGTTTGTGTAGCCGAATTTCTTCGACAGCTCGCCGCGAATGACCTGCTCGTAGTGGGTCTTCATGCGCGCGACATAGTCGGAACGCTCGCGCGGCTTCTTCACCTTCGGCTCGCCACCTTTCGGAGCGCCGCCATCCTTGGCGCCTTTCGGAGCGCCCTGCGGCTGCTTCGGCTTCTTGCCTTCGGACTGCTGCTGGGTATCAGCCATCGATCTCAACTCCGGAACGCTTGGCGATGCGCACCTTCTTGCGAGCACCACCTTCGCCGACGAACTTGAAGCCGACGCGGGTCGGCTTGCCGTCCTTGGGGTCGGCGATCGCAAGATTGGACAGGTGGACAGACCCCTCTTTGGAGATGATCCCGCCTTCCTGCTGTGCGGTCTGGCGCTGATGGCGCTTGACCATGTTGACGCCGCGCACAAGCGCGCGGTTTTCATCGGGGCGCACAGCGATCACTTCGCCGGTGCGACCTTTGTCACGGCCGGCGAGCACGACGACCTTGTCGCCCTTGCGGATCTTGGCTGCCATCAGAGCACCTCCGGGGCGAGCGAGATGATCTTCATGTGATTTTTGGCACGCAGCTCGCGCGGCACGGGTCCGAAAATGCGGGTGCCGACCGGCTCCATCTGCGGCGTAATCAGCACCGCGGCATTGCGGTCAAAACGAATGACCGAACCATCCGGGCGCTTGATGTCCTTGGAAATGCGCACTACGACCGCCTTCATCACGTCGCCCTTCTTCACGCGGCCGCGCGGAATCGCTTCCTTGACCGACACGACGATGACGTCGCCGATGGTGGCGTATTTGCGCTTGGAGCCGCCAAGCACCTTGATGCACATGACGCGACGCGCGCCGGAATTGTCGGCCACGTCGAGGTTGGTTTGCATCTGAATCATGATGCGGCTCTCACTGTCTGGTCGCTCTTCACGTTCACTGAACTTTCTGCTTCTTCTCGCCCCGGACCACGGCCCAGCGCTTGAGCTTGGAAATCGGCCGGCGCTCCTCGATCCACACCAGATCGCCAACCGAGTAAGTGTTGGCCTCGTCGTGCGCGTGGTACTTCTTCGAGCGGCGGATCGTCTTCTTCATCGTCGGGTGCGCAAAACGCCGGTCGACGCGCACGACAATGGTCTTGTCCTGCTTGTCGCTGACAACAACGCCCTGGAGCGTACGCTTCGGCATCTCGAACCCCTTATTCCTTCGACTTCGTCTTGGCGCGCGACTTCGGCTTCGCAGCGGCCTTCGGTTTGGCGGTCTTCGTCTTCTTCTCGGTTTTTTCGGCCTTCGGAGCCGGCGAAGCTTTCGCCACCGGCTCCGGCATCCCCGCGCGTTTCTGCGCGGCGATTGTCTTCATGCGCGCGACATCGCGGCGGATCACACGCACCCGCGACGTGTTCTCGAGCTGACCGGTCGCCCGCTGGAAGCGCAGATTGAACTGCTCCTTCTTCAGCTTGAGCACTTCGTCATCGAGTTGATCGAGCGTCATTGCTCTTACATCGGCGGCTTTCATCGTCATCACTCGGCGATACGTTCGATAAAACGGGTTTTGACCGGCAGCTTGGCGGCGGCGAGCCCCAGTGCTTCACGAGCAACCGAGACTGGAATGCCGTCGACCTCGAAAAGAATCCGACCCGGCTTCACGCGCACGACCCAAAGCTCGGGCGTGCCCTTGCCTTTACCCATGCGCACTTCGATCGGCTTTTTCGAAACCGGCACGTCCGGATACACGCGAATCCACACCCGGCCCGACCGCTTCATGAAGCGCGTGAGCGCGCGGCGCGCGGCCTCGATCTGGCGTGCAGTGACGCGCTCCGGCTCGAGCGCCTTGAGCCCGTATTGGCCGAACGCAAGCGTCGTGCCGCTCGTGGCAAGACCATGGATGCGGCCCTTAAACGCCTTGCGAAACTTTGTGCGGATCGGTTGCAACATGACTTAAAACTCTATTCGTCCTCTCAAGCTGCGGTCTCGCGGCGCGGGCGGCTGCTCTCGCCTTCGGCGAGCTTCTTGTCCTGCGCCATCGGGTCGTGCTCCAGAATTTCGCCCTTGAAGATCCAGACCTTCACGCCGCAGGTGCCATAGGTCGTGAACGCGGTGGCAACGCCGTAGTCGACGTCGGCACGCAAGGTGTGCAGCGGCACACGGCCCTCGCGGTACCACTCCATGCGCGCAATTTCGGCGCCGCCCAGGCGACCCGAGCAGTTGATGCGAATGCCTTCGGCGCCGAGGCGCATGGCGGATTGAACGGCGCGCTTCATGGCGCGGCGGAACGCAACGCGGCGCTCGAGCTGCTGCGAAATCGATTCGGCGACGAGTTGCGCATCGAGCTCCGGCTTGCGGATTTCGACGATGTTGATCACGACGTCGCTGTCGGTGAGCTTGGCGACCGCCCTGCGTAACTTCTCGATGTCGGCGCCCTTCTTGCCGATGACGACGCCCGGGCGTGCCGAGTGAATCGTAACACGGCATTTCTTGTGCGGTCGTTCGATCACGATATGAGAAACCGCCGCCTGCTTGAGTTGCTTCATCAACTCTTTGCGGATCTTGATGTCTTCGTGCAGTAGCGTCCCGTACTCGGCCTTGCCCGCGAACCACCGCGAATCCCACGTACGGTTGATACCGAGGCGTAGCCCTATCGGATTGACTTTCTGACCCATCGCCTACTCCTCAGGCTTCCGCCCGCGCCTCGACCTGACGCACGACGATCGTCAGGTGAGAAAACGGCTTGAAAATGCGTCCGACACGACCGCGGCCGCGTGGGGTGAATCGCTTGATCACGAGCGCCTTGCCGACATGCGCCTCGGCGACGACAAGATCATCGACGTCGAGATCGTGATTGTTCTCGGCGTTCGCGATCGCCGACTCCAGGCACTTGCGCACGTCCTTGGCGATTCGCTTGCGCGAAAACTCGAGGTCGGCGAGCGCGCTCGCAACCTTCTTGCCGCGGATCAATTGCGCGACGAGGTTGAGCTTCTGCGGAGAGATCCGCAGCATCTTGCTCACAGCCTTGGCCTCGTTTTCGTCGAGGTCCCGTTCGCGTTGGCGCTTGCCCATGACCTTGCTCTTTATCCCTTAGCTTGCCGCCGGAGCAGCCGGTGCTGCCGCCGGCGCCGCGGCACCCGGTGCCGCAGCCGCGCCCGCACGCTTGGCTTTGCGGTCGGACGAATGGCCATAAAACATCCGGCTCGGCGCGAACTCGCCAAACTTGTGGCCGACCATTTCCTCGGTCACCAGCACCGGGATGTGCTTCTGGCCGTTATAGACGCCGAAGTTAAGTCCGACGAACTGCGGCAGGATGGTCGAGCGGCGGCTCCAGATCTTGATCATCTCGTGACGACCGGACGCGCGCGCGGCTTCCGCCTTGCGCAGCAGATATCCGTCGACGAACGGGCCCTTCCAACTTGAACGCGTCATAGCTCTCTGTCCTTACTGCTGCTTCTTCTTGCGATCGTGCCGGCTCGCAACGATGAAGCGCTCCGTACGCTTGTTCTTGCGGGTCTTCTTGCCTTTGGTCGGGAACCCCCACGGCGTGACCCAGTGTTTGCCGCCCTTGGTGCGGCCGCCATGCGGATGATCGACCGGATTCATGGTGATGCCGCGGTTGTGCGGCATACGGCCTTTCCAGCGCTGGCGTCCGGCCTTGCCGATGGTGGTGTTCATGTTGTCGGGATTGGACACCGCACCGACCGTCGCCATGCAACGGCCGTGCACGAGGCGCTGCTCGGTCGTGCTCAAACGGAGGATCACATAGTCCTGGTCGCGGCCGACGATCTGCACGTAGCTGCCGGCCGAGCGCGCGATCTGCCCGCCCTTGCCGATCTTGATCTCGACATTGTGCACAATCGTGCCGACCGGAATATTCGCGATCGGCATCGCATTGCCCGGCTTCACGTCGGCATGCTCCGAGGCGATGACAGAGTCGCCCGGCGCAAGCCGCTGCGGCGCCAGAATATAGGCAAGCTCGCCATCCTGATACTTGATCAGCGCGATGAACGCCGTGCGGTTCGGATCATATTCAAGGCGCTCAACCGTTGCCGGCACGTCGAACTTGCTGCGGCGGAAATCGATGCGCCGGTAGGCCTGCTTGTGGCCGCCGCCGCGAAAACGCGAGGTGATCCGCCCGTTGTTGTTGCGGCCACCAGTCGAGCTTTGCCCCTCGGTCAACGATTTGACGGGCGCCCCTTTATACAGGGTCGAGCGGTCGACGGTCACCAGCTGGCGCTGGCCCGGCGTCACCGGATTGTAGGTTTTCAACGCCATCGCAATGCTCCCTTACAAGCCCGTGGTCACGTCGATCCTGTGACCCTCTTCGAGCGTCACGATCGCGCGTTTGACATCGGACTGCTGTCCGGGCCTGTTGCGGAATACTTTCCACTTTCCAGGCCGGGTGAGCGTGTTGACGCTCTTGACCTTGACGTCGAACAGCTTCTCCACCGCTTCCTTGATCTGCGGTTTGGTGGCGCTCTTGGCGACCTTGAACGTCACCTTGTTGTGCTCGGACCCCATGGTCGCCTTTTCGGTGATCACCGGGGCGATAATGACGTCATAGTGGCGCGGATCGCTGGTGCTCATTTGAATCGCGCCTCCAGCGCATCAAGCGCGGCCTTGGTCAACACCAAGGTCTTGCGCCGCAGGATGTCGTAGACGTTGATGCCCTGCACGGGCAGCACGTCGATATTCGGGATGTTGCGCGCTGCGCTGCGGAAGTTGGCGTCGATCTCCGCGCCGTCGATGATCAACGCGTTCGCCAGGCCGAGCTTGTCGAATTGCTTGGCAAGCGCCTTGGTTTTCGTGTCCTTCGCGGACGCCTTCTCGAGAACGATGATGCCGCCGTCCTTGGCTTTCGAGGACAACGCATGCTTGAGCGCAAGCGCGCGGACTTTCTTCGGCAGATCGATAGCGTGGCTGCGAACCAGCGGCCCGAAAGCGCGGCCGCCACCGCGGAACTGCGGGACGCGCGCAGAGCCGTGACGGGCGCCGCCGGTGCCCTTCTGCGCATACATTTTCTTGCCGGTCCGCCAGATTTCAGCGCGGCCCTTGGTCTTGTGCGTGCCGCGCTGGCGCTTGGCGAGCTGCCAGTTGACGCAGCGCTGGATGATGTCGGTCCGCGGCTCAAGGCCGAAGATCGCATCCGGCAACTTGACCGATCCGGCTTCCTTGCCTTCGAGGGTGGTGATCTTCATTTCCATATCACGCGCCCTCCTTCGCAGGAGCAGCCGCCTCGGGCGCGGGCGCCTCGGCCGACTTCTGTTCGGCCTTCGGCGCGGATTTCGTTTCCGCCTTGGCTTCGGACTTCACCTCGGCGGTTTCGCTGACGCGGAATTTGCCGGGCTTCGGCGCTTCCTTCGGCAACTTTTTCTTCACTGCGTCGCGCACCGTGACCCAGCCGCTCTTGGCGCCAGGAACCGCGCCCTCGACGAGCAGGAGGCCGCGCTCCACATCGGTCTGCACAACTTTGAGATTGAGTGTGGTCACGCGGTCGACACCCAGATGACCCGGCATCTTCTTGTTCTTGAACGTCTTGCCCGGATCCTGACGGCCGCCGGTGCCGCCGATCGAGCGGTGCGAGATCGACACGCCATGCGAGGCGCGCAGGCCGGCGAAATTCCAGCGCTTCATGCCGCCGGCAAAGCCCTTGCCGATGGTGATGCCGCAGACGTCGACGAACTGGCCCGGAATGAAGTGATCGGCGGTGATTTCTGCGCCGACCGGAATGACGGAGTCTTCGGTCACGCGGAATTCAGCGAGCTTGCGCTTGGGCTCGACTTTCTGCTTGCCGAAATAGCCGCGGTCGGCCTTGCTCATATTGTTGGAGCGGCGCGGGCCGGAGCCGAGCTGCAGCGCCACATAGCCATTCTTGTCCTTGGTCCGGTGGGCAACCACCTGACACTGCGCGAGGCGCAGCACCGTGACCGGCACGTGCTCGCCGGCCTCGGTGAACACCCGGGTCATTCCGACCTTCTGAGCAACTACACCCGTACGCATTGCTAGTCCCACCCCGGCCTTAGAGCTTGATCTCGACATCGACGCCGGCAGCCAGGTCGAGCTTCATCAGCGCGTCCACCGTTTGCGGCGTCGGATCGACGATGTCGAGCAGGCGCTTGTGCGTGCGCATCTCGAACTGTTCGCGGCTCTTCTTGTCGACGTGCGGCGAGCGGTTCACCGTGAACTTCTCGATGCGCGTCGGCAGCGGAATCGGGCCACGGACCTGCGCGCCGGTGCGCTTGGCCGTATTCACGATCTCGCGCGTCGACGCATCGAGGATGCGGTGATCGAACGCCTTGAGCCGGATCCGGATATTCTGGCCGTTCATTTTCTCGTCTCTCTGTCCCCGCCATGGCCGGCTTGTCCGGCCATCCACGTCCTACATTGATCTCAAGTCGTGGATGCCCGGCTCGAGGCCGGGCATGACGACGAATCGAACGGTTACTCGATAATGCTCGCCACCACGCCGGCGCCGACGGTGCGGCCGCCCTCGCGAATGGCGAAGCGCAGTTTCTCTTCCATGGCGATCGGCACGATCAGGTGCACTTCCATCGCCACATTGTCGCCCGGCATCACCATTTCCGTGCCTTGCGGCAGGTGCACCACGCCGGTCACGTCTGTGGTGCGGAAATAGAACTGCGGACGGTAGTTGGTGAAGAACGGCGTGTGACGCCCACCCTCTTCTTTGGTGAGGATGTAGGCTTCCGCCTTGAACTTCGTGTGCGGCTTCACCGAGCCGGGCTTGCAGAGCACCTGGCCGCGCTCGACTTCCTCGCGCTTGGTGCCGCGCAGCAGGCAGCCGACGTTATCGCCAGCCTCGCCCTGATCGAGCAGCTTGCGGAACATTTCGACGCCGGTGACGACGGTCTTGGTCGTCGGCTTGATGCCGACGATCTCGACTTCTTCGCCGACCTTGATGATGCCGCGCTCGATTCGACCGGTACAGACGGTGCCACGGCCGGAGATGGAGAACACGTCCTCGACCGGCATCAGGAACGGCTGATCCTTCGGGCGCTCCGGCTGCGGGATGTATTCATCGACCGCCTTCATGAGCGCCATGATCGTTTCTTTGCCGAGCTTCTCGTCGCTGCCGTCGAGCGCCTTGAGCGCCGAACCCTTGATGATCGGGATCTTGTCGCCCGGGAAATTGTACTTCGAGAGAAGCTCGCGAACCTCGAGCTCGACCAGCTCGAGGAGCTCGGGGTCGTCGACCATGTCGACCTTGTTCATGTAGACGACCAGCGCCGGCACGCCGACCTGACGGGCGAGCAGAATGTGCTCGCGGGTCTGCGGCATCGGGCCGTCGGCAGCGGACACCACCAGAATGGCGCCGTCCATCTGGGCTGCGCCGGTGATCATGTTTTTCACGTAGTCGGCGTGACCGGGACAGTCGACGTGCGCATAGTGGCGCTTGTCAGTCTGATATTCGACGTGCGCCGTTGAGATGGTGATACCGCGTGCCTTCTCTTCCGGGGCCTTGTCGATCTGGTCGTAGGCCGTGAACGTAGCGCCGCCCTTCTCGGCCAGGACCTTGGTGATCGCCGCTGTCAGCGTGGTCTTGCCATGGTCGACGTGACCAATGGTGCCGATATTGCAATGGGGCTTATTTCGCTGGAATTTCTCTTTGGCCATGGAACTCTCCGTTCAGATCCTTCTGTTATCCGTTCCCGATCACGCGAATTTCTTCTGCACTTCCGCCGACACGTTCGCCGGCAGTTCCGAGTAGTGATCGAATTGCATCGTGAATGTTGCGCGGCCCTGAGACATGGACCGCAGATTGTTGACGTAACCGAACATGTTCATCAGCGGCACCATCGCGTTGATCACGTTGGCGTTGCCGCGCATGTCCTGGCCCTGAATCTGCCCGCGGCGTGAATTGAGATCGCCGATGACCGACCCCGTGTAATCTTCCGGCGTCACCACCTCGACCTTCATAATCGGCTCGAGCAGCACCGGCTTGGCCATTTGCAGCGCCTCTTTTAGGCACTGGCGCGCACAGATTTCGAACGCGAGCGCGGACGAGTCGACGTCGTGATATTTGCCGTCGATCAACGTCACCTTGAGGTCCACCACCGGGAAACCGGCAACAACGCCGGAGCCCAGGACGCTCTCAAGGCCCTTCTCCACACCCGGGATGAATTCCTTCGGGACCGCACCGCCGACGATCTCGTTCTCGAACTCGAACGGCGTGCCGGGAGGCGTCGGCTCGGCGATGATCTTGATTTGCGCAAACTGGCCGGAACCGCCGGTCTGCTTCTTGTGGGTGTAACCGTGCTCGACACGCTGCGAAATCTTTTCGCGGAATGCGACCTGCGGTGCACCGATATTGGCATCGACCTTGTAGGTCCGCTTGAGGATGTCGACCTTGATATCCAGGTGCAGTTCGCCCATCCCCTTGAGAATGGTCTGGCCGCTCTCCTGATCGGTCGAAACACGGAACGACGGGTCTTCGGCGGCAAGCTTGGCAAGCGCAACGCCGAGCTTTTCCTGGTCCGCTTTCGACTTCGGCTCGATCGCGATCTCGATGACCGGATCGGGAAATTCCATCTTTTCCAGGATCACGGGCTTGTTCGGGTCGCACAGCGTATCGCCGGTGCGCACTTCCTTCAGCCCTGCCAGCGCGACGATGTCGCCGGCATAGGCCTCCTTGATGTCTTCGCGGTTGTTCGCATGCATCAACAGCATGCGGCCGATCCGCTCCTTGCGCTCCTTCGTCGAATTGATGACGCCGGTACCGCTGGTGAGCGTGCCTGAATAAATTCGGCAGAACGTGATCGTGCCGACAAAAGGATCGTCCATGATCTTGAAGCCAAGCAAGGCCAGCGGCGCGTTGTCTTTCGGCTCGCGCACGACCTCTTCGTCATTGTCAGGATTGATTCCCTTGATCGGCGGCACGTCGAGCGGGCTCGGCAGATAGTCGACCACCGCATCGAGCAGCGGCTGCACGCCCTTGTTCTTGAAGGCGGAGCCGCACAACACCGGAAAGAACGCGCCGGTGATCACGGCTTTGCGGAGCAGCTTCTTAACGGTCGCCTCATCGGGCATCTTGCCTTCGAGGTAGGCGGTCGCGGCATCGTCGTCGAGTTCGCAGACCGCCTCGATCATTTTGTCGTGGTATTCCTTGGCCTGCTCGGTCATGTCGGCAGGAATATCGATGTCGTGATATTTGGCGCCGAGGGATTCATCGTCCCACACCACGCCCTTCATGCGCACCAGATCCACAATGCCTTTGAAATTCTGCTCGGATCCGATCGGAAGCTGGATAGCCACCGGCTTCGCGCCGAGGCGGGTTTTGATGTCGTCGAGACACTTGAAGAAGTCGGCACCGATCTTGTCCATCTTGTTGGCAAAGACGATGCGTGGAACCTTGTACTTGTCGCCCTGACGCCAGACCGTCTCGGTCTGCGGCTCAACGCCCTGGTTGGAATCGAGAACGCAAACGGCGCCGTCAAGCACGCGCAGGGAGCGCTCCACCTCAATGGTGAAGTCGACGTGTCCGGGCGTGTCGATGATGTTGAGGCGCTTTTCCTTCCAGAAAGCGGTCGTCGCGGCCGACGTAATCGTGATGCCGCGCTCCTGCTCCTGTTCCATCCAATCCATCGTCGCGGCGCCCTCGTGCACCTCGCCGATCTTGTGACTCTTGCCGGTGTAGTAGAGGATCCGCTCGGTCGTCGTCGTCTTTCCGGCATCGATGTGCGCCATGATGCCGAAGTTGCGGTAGTCCTCGATTGGGTGGCTGCGGGGCATAGGGGATCAGTCCTTAAATCTTTCTGCTGTCACCAGCGGTAATGCGAGAAGGCCCGGTTGGCTTCCGCCATCTTGTGGGTGTCTTCGCGCTTCTTGACTGCGTTTCCCCTGTTATTGGATGCATCGAGCAGCTCGGCCGAGAGCCGCTCGGTCATCGTACGTTCGTTGCGCTCGCGCGCGGCCGCGATAATCCAGCGAATGCCGAGTGCCTGGCGGCGCGACGTGCGCACTTCGACCGGCACCTGGTAAGTGGCACCGCCGACGCGACGCGAACGCACCTCGATCGAGGGCATCACGTTGTCGAGGGCCTGCTGGAATACGGTGATCGGGTTCTGCTTGGTCTTGCTCTCGATCGTCTCGAGCGCGCCGTAGACGATTCCTTCCGCCACCGACTTTTTGCCATCATACATGATGGCATTCATGAACTTGCTGACGACGATGTTTCCGAACTTCGGGTCCGGGATGATGTCGCGTTTTTCGGCAGCGTGGCGGCGGGACATGACGCAGATCCTTACTTGGGCCGTTTGGCGCCGTATTTCGAACGGCGCTGCTTGCGGTTCTTCACGCCTTGCGTGTCGAGCACGCCGCGCAGGATGTGGTAGCGCACGCCAGGCAGGTCCTTCACACGGCCGCCGCGGATCATCACGACCGAGTGCTCTTGCAGGTTATGGCCCTCGCCCGGGATGTAGCCGATCACTTCAAACCCGTTGGTGAGCCGCACCTTCGCCACCTTGCGCAAAGCCGAGTTCGGCTTCTTCGGCGTCGTTGTGTAGACGCGCGTGCAGACACCGCGCTTCTGCGGAGACGCCTGCAGGGCCGGCACTGTGTTGCGCGCCTTGAGCGGGTGCCGCGGCTTGGCAATCAACTGGTTGATCGTCGGCATTTTTGCCTTCGCTACCTTCAGTTTGGGGATGCTGCGCGAACGAAACGGTCCGCACCGCCCCTCGTTTAATTTCGTGCGGACATCACACTCGTCCGCGTCGTATCGGGCTTATCGCCCCGGCATCCGGCGTGCGCGAAACTATCGCGCACGTAACCTCGCGCGACTTTCCCACGCGCAAAACGAAATCGCGCCATCCGCCAACCGCGGCAGGGCGCTCTTCCGTTCGGACGGACGCGTTGCGGTTAAGCACCGCGGCCGTTCACTCTCAAAGTCTGACAGGTGCTGTCAGAGGCAGCGTCTGAGCTCTATTCGTCGAGGCGTTGTACCAGTCGTACCTTGAGAAAACGCAACGCTCTCAATGGGTTGACCGGATGGCCGTTCCGAGCAAGCAAAGCTCACCGCCTGCCGAAAAGTGTGGCGTATGTATCGGCGTGACCCCGGCAAGTCAAGCAGAAATGGCTGAAAACGCGGGCGTTCGGGGCCTTCGGCAACCGAATACCTAGTATTCGGCGGCCGAGCTACCCTCTATTGCGATGTTACGCCGGTTTCCTTGATGACATTGAGGTATTTCGCACTCTCGCCGCGGACAAACGCCTTGAACTCCGCGACCGACATGGGCGTCACGACCGCCCCCGCAGCCTCCAGGCGGGCCTTGATATCGGGCTGCGCGAGCACGGCGTTAATCTCTTTATTCAACCGATCGATGATCGGCTGCGGCGTGCCGCGCGGGGCAAAAAAACCGGCCCACAGTGTGAAATCGTAGTCCTTGATGCCGGTAACCTCTGCAACGGTCGGCACATCGGGTGCTGCCGGAGAGCGCTTGGCCGACGAGAGGGCCAGAAGCTTGAGGTTACCCGCTTTCACATGCGGCGCCGCGGCCGGAAAGCCTGAAAAATAGAACTCGACGTGGCTGCCAATCAGATCGTTGAGCGCGGGGCCCGCTCCCTTGTACGGCACATGCGTAAGGTTTTCGTCGAATTTCAGCTTGAGCAGCTCGCCCGCGAAGTGACCCGGAGTGCCGATACCGGCGGAGGCAAACGTGATCTTGGGCTTTGCCTTGAGCGCCGTGAGAAAGTCCGGGAGCGTCGAGTATGGTGCCTTGGACGGCACGACGAGCGCGAGCGGCACCACGGCAGCGAGTGCGATCGGCACAAGGTCGTTATCCGGGTCGTAGTTGAGACCCTTGAGCCAGTGCTGATTGACGGCAATCTCGCCTGTCTGCCCGACCAGCAGCGTGTAGCCGTCGGGCGCAGCGGTCGTCACCGAATGAGCGCCAATCGACCCGCTGGCGCCTGCGCGATTTTCGACCACGACCGTTTGGCCAAGGGCCGCGCCGAGCTTGTCGGAAACCGAGCGCGCAACGATATCGCCGGTGCCGCCAGCCGCGTAAGCGACAATCAATTGAATGGTCCTGTTTGGATAGGCCTGGCACCACCCCGATGCCGCGTAGGTCACGGTGAAAAAGGCTGCAATGAGAACTACAGCCGCCGACCGGATGGCCCGCATAATAGATCCTCCCTTTTCTCTTCTTGTCTTCGCCGCGTTGACCACGGAGATCGCGTTATTCGAAGCGAGATTACGACAAGGAGAAAGCGCGGCGCTACCCCACCGCAATGGCTGGCCGGACGGTGTTTATGAATGGATGAAGTTGTTGACTGATAGCTGGGTGTGAACGTCAATACCTGTCACTTGGATGACGTTTCCGTTGCCGAGGTCGAGCTGATTACCCGTCAGCGTGTTAGCAATGAGGTCGCTTAGTTGCTGGGCGGTAATGTTTAAAGCTGTGATATCAATTAAATCCCCTTCCCCAGAATTGAACGCACCATTGCCCTGATTGAAGTCCGTGATCGTCAAGAAACTGCTATGGAAGACAAACGTGTCGGCGCCGCCACCCCCGATCAGGGTGTCATTGCCGCCGCGCCCGTCGAGTATGTCGTTGCCGCCCTGGCCATCGAGGGTGTTGTTGCTGCCATTGCCAAAGAGCGTGTCGGCAAACTGCGAGCCGCGAACCTGCGAGACACCGGTGAAAGTGTCTGTTCCAACCGAGGCATCACCGGTCGCCGTTCCCGCCGCGACGTCGACGGTCACGCCACCGGTGGCGTTGACAAAGGTTACGCGGGTGTTGCCGTTGCCGGTGATGGTGTCGTTGCCGGCCAATCCCTCGAAGTCGTTGAACGTGCCGTTGTTGCCGATATTCAGCGCGCCGGCCTGGCCGAACCCGGTCGCATCATAGGTATCGGCAAAGTTGGTGCCGCGCACAGATTCGATCGACCGCAGCGTGTCATGGCCAATCGAGGCGTCACCGTCCACCGTGCCGGCCGCCATGTTGACGGTAATGCCGGAGGTCGTCCCGAGAGCATTGTTGTAGTACGCCAGGTCAAAACCGCCGCGGCCATCGATAAAGTCATCTCCCGCAGCACCATCGAACAACTCAGCCGTGTTCGCAGCATTGTTGCTGCCACTAAGTGAATCAGCAAAGTATGAGCCTTGGATGGCGTTGACCCCGCTGATGGTGTCGGTACCGACATTGGCCAGATCACCCACGGTGCTGTGCGCTTGCGCCGTTGGGGCAGCGAGATCGACCGTCACAGCGTCCGCTGCATTAATGTATGAAACGCGCGTATTGCCGTTGCCGGTGATGCTGTCGTTGCCGCCCAGTCCCTCGAATTCGTTGAACGCTGCGCCCAAGTTGTTGACGCCGGCGCTGCCGGCATTGGTGCTTGAGGCAGTAAATCCGGTAGCGTCGTAGGTGTCGGCGAAGTTGGTGCCACGCACCGCCTCGATCGATCGCAGCGTGTCGTGGCCAACCGAGAGGTCACCGTCCACCGTGCCGGCCGCCATATGGGCCGTTATGCCGCCAGTCACATTGTCGTCGGTGCGGAACGAGTAGGTCGCACGGTCGAAGCCGCCACCACCGTCGATAAAGTCGTCGCCGGCGCGACCCTGGAACACCTCCGCCCCGGTGAGATTGTTGCTGCCGTGGAACGTATCGGCGAACTCGGAGCCACGGACGACTTGCACGCCGGTGAAGGTGTCGGTGCCAACAGAGGCATCGCCTGTGGCGGTGCCCGATGCACCTTGCCCCGCAACCCATGATGTGAAATTGACGGTCACGCCCGCAGCCGCGTTCAGATACGACAGCTGCGTACCGCCATTGCCGGTGATAACATCGTCACCCGCCATCCCCTCGAATTCATTGAAGTTCGCCTGCAGGCTGCCAATCGAGCTCACTCCGGTGTAGCCGGTCGCCACATAGATATCCGCAAAGGCGCTGCCGCGGATTTGCTCGATCGAGACCAGCGTGTCCGTGCCGACCCCGGCCCCGCTCACCGTACCCGCCGCAACGTCAACGGAGATCGAACCCGTTGCATCGGTATAGACCGCCCGATCAATCCCGGTACCACCATCGAGTCGGTCGTTGCCTGCCAGGCCCTGCAGCGTATCGTTGCCACCAAGACCCTTGATCGTCTCCTTCAACAGAGTCCCGGTAAGGATATTGTCGCTGCCATCGCCAACAATCGTAAAGATAAAATCGTTGGCGGTGAGGTTCGTGGCCGTGACATTGTTGAGCGTCAGCGTGTTGCCGCCGCCGAAGTTGAGCACCGTGTTAAGGCCAACCTGGGTGGCAATCGCCTGCGCGTTCGCCAGATTGGAGATTCCCGTCACCCCAGTCAGGTCGATCTGGTCGCCCTGACTGTGGTCGAAATCACTGACAATATCCGCGCCGCCACTGTCGGCGTAGACAAACGTGTCGGCGCCGCCACCCCCGATCAGGGTGTCATTGCCGCCGCGGCCGTCGAGTATGTCGTTGCCGCCCTGGCCATCGAGGGTGTTGTTGTTGGCATTACCCGAAAGCGTATCGGCAAACTGCGAGCCGCGAACCTGCGAGACACCGGTGAAAGTGTCTGTTCCAACCGAGGCATCACCGGTCGCCGTTCCCGCCGCGACGTCGACGGTCACGCCACCGGTGGCGTTGACAAAGGTTA
>Ga0207428_10000038_pt1 | contig 216105 bp, 202 predicted proteins | sample RhiMethybrSRZTD1_FD_187600 | JGI IMG/M metagenome (GOLD analysis project Ga0207428, IMG submission 187600) | Populus rhizosphere microbial communities from Tennessee, USA - Rhizosphere MetaG P. TD hybrid SRZTD1 (SPAdes) (version 3) | ecosystem: Host-associated > Plants > Roots > Rhizosphere >...
AGTTCCCTTTCGCGCTGGGCGGTCTCCTGCTCGCGCTTGCGCCTCAGGTCCTCGTCGTCGTAGCCCAGGCCCTTCTCAAAGGTGTCGGTGACGCGCCGGAACGCTTCCACGTCGCTCTCGTCCGGCTCTTGCCCGTCGTTGACTTTGGTGACGAAGTCGCGGAGCGCGTCGCCCAGAAGGTCGAACGCCGACTTGACCGCCCGGAACTGTTCGTCGGGGGGGACCTGCCGCAGCACCGTCGCCGACACGGCGTCCAGGCTGAAGCTCTCCAGGTTGGGAAGATGGACCAGAACCTTGCGCAGGGTAGCCAGCGTGATGTTCCCGCCGGACTCCAGCGTCGCCAGCTGCTTGCGCTGAATCCCGGCCAGCTCCGCCAGGCTTTTTTGACTCAGCTTCAGATCCTTACGCGCCTTCTTGACCGCCTCGTGCAACAGCATAGGCTCATCTTAACACAAAAAAGAGTGTTTTTTGACGCACTTCCGGTAGACACCGGCCGAGTCGAGGTGTATTTTGAGCCTCATGATTCTTCTGAGGCACACATTTGGAAAGAAGCCAGGCTTCGAAAAGCGACGCCGGGCCAGAGTGTGCCAACATTTGCCGCAACCGCGGCGTCATTTGTGGGGCCGCCGGGCTCCGGTCCGGTCTTCACGGATTTCTCGCTGGTTCTCTCCGATTTCCGGCCGCTTCGATCAGATTCTTCCCCGCTTCGACTTGATTTTCCGCCGCTTCGATCAGATTCCTCCCCGCTTCGATTTGATTTTCCGCCGCTTCGATCAGATCTTTTCCCGCTTCGATTTGATTTCCGGCCGCTTCGATCAGATTCTTTCCCGCTTCGATCAGATTTCCCGCCGCTTCGATCGGATTCTTCCCCGCTTCGATTTGATTTCCGGCCGCTTCGATCGGATTCTTTCCCGCTTCGATCAGATTTCCCGCCGCTTCGATCAGATTCTTCCCCGCTTCAATCGGATTCTTCACCGCTTCGCTCACCTGAGACAGGCCAGAAGCCGCGCCCCTCCGCCTCCCTCGCGGGATCCACGCCAGCTTGTCTCCAGTCCACCGCATCGACCAACCCTCTACTGAAAGGAGATCCTTATGTTGGCCAAAACCAACAACGCTCCGTCGCTCCATGCGGAAGCGGCGAAGGCGTTCATCGAAAAACTCCGTGCCCTCCGCGACGAGATCCCTCACTTCACGACCGCAGACTTCGGCGACGGCCGTTCGCAGAACGGAACGTTGGTCCCGGAGAAGTTCATGGAATCGGCCAGCGCCGCCGTGCAGAAGTCCACCCGGCTCGAGCAGGCGGGAGGCGCCGACGCCACCACTCTCCGCGACACCTACGCCTTCGCCATCGCCTTCGACCCGGCCGTGCAGGAGGTCATCGCCCTCGGCAAGTTCCTGGCGCATACCATCCGCCAGCAACGCACCAGCGCCAGCCAGTGCGCCCTCGACGTCTACGCCCTGGCCAAGCGCCTGGCCAGTCGGAAGGACGGCGCCGAGCTCAAGCCCTTCGTCGAAGACATGCGCGAAAAACTCGGCAAGAAAGCCACGCGGAAGACGAATTCGGACCCCGTTCCCGCGCCGGCTTCATTTCCCCCGGCACCGCCCAGGAAAGTCTAACCCCGGAATACCCGAAGGGCGGCCGCAAGGCCGCCCTTCCTTTTTGGGAGCCGCTGGGTCAGGGGCCAGAGCATTCGTTTTCGTACTCGAAGCGTCGAAAGTCCTTACCCTCGGTCTGCGGTCGCTGTTCGCATCCTCCTAACGCCCCCACGTTCATCCGTCCGCGCACCTTCACGTGGAGTTGGGCAACCGGGGGTGCCTGACACTCTCGAAGCAAGCTCGCAGGGACACTAGTCCTGAGTGTCGCCGCCTTTGTTTGCGCGGCGCTGCTTGAACTTCTCAAATTTGTCACGAAAGGTGAAGAGATATTCCAACAGTGCGTTCGTGAAATCGACTAGATCTGACGAATCCTCGGGCGTAACGCGGACCTGTACATCATGTGCGGCCTCGTTACCGTACAACCGAAGCGCCTCCGCCCATTCAAACAGACGATTCTCGATAATTCCGCGCTTTTTCATTTCTGACAACGATGTGACGAGATTTCGTTCGGAGACATCGTGAGCAGCACAAATGCCTTCCAGCGTCTTCCGACACATAATCGCTGCCGCGGTATAAGCCTTCGCGCGATGACACGTCATCGCTTCGATGTAGGCCGCCTTTATTTCTTCTGGAACGAGATGGCTGACGTGATGCGGCGGCGGAAATATCCGACTTGGCGAAAACGCGTCAGACTCGTCAACCATGTACTGCTGCATAAGCAGCGGACGCGAACACTTCGGACATCGAAGCAGGGTGACTCTCGTGTCACCAGGAAAGAAGTCATCTGGATAGTCATACGCGGCGATCTCGGTCGCATCGACAACGGCATGGCAGCTCTCGCAATCTACCAACATGGCGGCGATTATTGTAGTTGTTGGCCACACTTGATGTCAGGCCACGGTCTGGGCGGTGGCCACCCGCTTCGCGCGATGGACGGTGTGAGAGCCGTGGCCGGTTCGGTCTGCGTAGCGTCCTGGTGTACGCTGCGGCAGGCTTCACGTGCTAACAGCGACGCGGCGCGCCGACTGCCGTGAACGTCGTCCTTAGAACTGAGTCGCGAACTGCGGCCGGCGTGCCGCCGTGACGCTGGCAGTTCAGTAGGCAGCTCGGCTGTCGGGTCGAACACCAGCCCGCAACAGCCTCAGAGCGGGCGTGAGGGTCTGGGGTCAGAGCTTTCTTTTTCGTGCAAAACGAAGCTCTGACCCTGCTCTGACCCACCTGCATACGCTTCACGCTTACCAGGACACAGAGCGCTGTGGCCTCCGACGGCCCAACGGATCTGTCACTCAGCTGCGCGGCCAGGGCCCCGTGCCGAAGCCGCTGCGGCATGTTGCAAATTGGACGGCGCTATCGCCCTTGCAAATACGTATAAAGGTCAAGGAGCATACGAACCACTGCAGTGCGTTTCAATGCCCGCCACATGTTCGTGAAAGCGAGCAGCGACACCGAAGACAGCACCTGTTTCGCATACCAAAACCGGGCGGCGCGCTTGCCGAACTTCGGCAGGACTTCTACATAGAACTCCTCAAACAGATCGCCGACCAATGCCACTCGCTGATCGCGATCAAGGCAAAAGTAGAGGAGATACTCCGCCCATCGCGGTGGCGCGCCCGCAGCGTCATGCGTGATCACAGGCGCGATCGCAAGACCCGCTTCTCGCCAGGCACCGATTAGCCGGATTTGCGTCAGGAGTTGCCCGAATGCACGATCACCTTCTCGTCCATAACGATTGAGAATGTGGTGGAGATCTGCAATGAGATGCGCGACAGATCCGGTAAATCCATTACCGGATCTCCATTCGTCTACAGGCGTCCTTAAAAGTGCCGCAGCAAGCAGGTAAATGTGGCGACTGTATTCATCCTCAGCATGCGGCACAGCTGCCGTGCAGGGTTGTAGCAGCCGCGCAATGATATTCTCCGCATCAGACACTACTACCGGAAGGGACAGGCTATCCCCAGACCGTTCAACCAGCACGTTCCTCTCCCCCTCAAGCTCTTTGGGGCTGCATCGACCAGATCGCGGCTTCGTTCTCGCGAGTTCGGTCGAGCGCCGTGGCGCCGGGCGCGAGTATCTCAAAGTACTTCTTAGCCCGCCCACCTCGCTCGGGAGTTGGTTCTCCCCAGTAGGATCGTACGAACCCCTTTTGCTCCAATCGGTCGAGCGTGGTGTACACGGCGCCTATAGAGACGGCACGCCCAAGCCGGTCTTCAAGCTCTTGCCGGATCCGCATGCCATATGCGTCGTCTCGCAAACCTACGAGCGCGAGAAGAACCGCACGTTCAAATTCGCCCAAGGACGATCGACCCACTTTTACCCCCACTTCTACGTTGTAGAACAAATATCATTTGCATCGCACTCGGGTCAACACCTTTCTTCGTCCGCCCAACGTCCTTGGTGTAATCTGCAGCGTGACCCGAGGTCGGGTGAGAGCTGCTTACCTGCGAAAACGAAGCTCGGACCCTACCATGTGGCGAGCTGACCCCACCATGCGGCGAAGCGGAACGCTGGGCGTGCCCGTCGGCTGCTGTGGCGGCATCCCGCGCCGCCACTCTTTTGCCACCGCCAAACTGTTGATTGGGCCGCACTCTCGACCGACACCCGGCGGTGGCGGGACGCCACCGGGCCAGCCGGCGAGACGCCAGCGTTCCGTCTGCAGGGGGAGGTCAGGGGTCAGAGCTTTCTTTTTGGTGCGAAGACGAAGCTCTGACCCCACCTACACCCGGTTGTCGGGGACCGACGAAATCCTCGGTCATAGGTCAGTCGAGATGATGAAACGCCGCAGATTGTCGCTCCTCGCTACGGCGAAATGCGTCCGAGACTATCGCTTTGACTTGGCGATAGATTTTACGTTCAGCCGTAGAAGGATCGAGACCTTCGGCGACGAACACCGCAGCCGTAAACTGGTCAACGCCGGCTGGCGGGTCTTCTGTCAGTCGCTCCACAGCATCCGGTGGGAGGCAGAAACCCAGTCTCGTGCAGAGAATTGAGAGGAGCACGCCTGCTTCCTCGGTTGATAGCATGTTTTCGCCGTGCGTATTTTCGCCCCGCCCATCATCAGCGTCTAGTGCCTTCTGCCAAACGGGCTCCGCGCGCCTGCCGCTCCTGCGAAGTTGTAGGCAGGACCATGCCGACGAGGGTCAGGTCAGGGGTCAGAGCTTTCTTTCGTGGAAAAACGAAGCTCTGACCCCACCTACCGTGCCACAAAAACGAAGCGCTGACCCCCACCTACCGTGATCAGGCGGCCGCACGGTGCCGGGACCCGGAATCTTTGGAACGACTATGGGTGTACGCCTTGCCTGCAATACCAAGGATGAGCAAGGCTAACGCGAGCCAGTCCACAACGATGACGCGACTGAGCCAGGCGTTGTAGCCACCGGTAATTCCAGCGAGCCAGAGGAACGACACGACGCTGACGAGGCCGGCCGCGAACGCCGCCGGTTGGAACGCCGGACGAAACGCTGCATAGACCAGGAAGAGGCCCACTAAACCGAAGAGCACCGCCCTGTGGCGCATGAGGATGATCGCGTTAGGGTCGCCAAAGGCGATCCCGTACAGCGACAGGAGCTGGGCCCGGCCCAAGACGCCGGAGAGCGGTAGCAGGTGGATGACACCCGCAATCCCGAGCGTCACGGGCGGCAGGTGGCGCACGATCAAACCCTTCTCGACGGCATGGTGATTGGTTCGGTGTTGGCTGGATGCATGCGTGATTGTAGCGGCTCTGCGCCGCAGCGCTTTGGAGTGCGGCGTTTTTCGTGGCCCTACCCCGTCATCCTGAGCGAGGTGGTTGGGCGGGTGTGAGCGAAAGGATCTCAAACTACGAAAACCATGGCCTGTGCCACGCTTTGCGCATTTAGAGATCTTTTCGCTCCCTCACACCCACCCGCCCTGCGCTCAGGATGACGGGGGTGGGCTTCCCAGCCCTTCCACCGCCTCCCGCAATCGCGCGGCCACAGTCTTCGCACCTTCTTTATCCGCCGCCACATCCTCGAACGTCATCGGCTCGCCGATTTTCAACGTCAGTTTCCGAGGCCGCGGGATGAAGGCGCCTTTGGGCCAGGCGCGGTATGCGCCTTCGAGGTAGCACGGGACGACGGCGATGGTGCTGGCGGCGGTGAGGAAGCCGATGCCGGGTTTGAAGGCTCCGAGCTCGCCGGTCGTCGTTCGTGTTCCCTCGGGGAAGATGATGAGGACGTGGCCCGGGGTTTCGAGGAGCTCGCGGCAGAGGGCCAGGCTGTCGCGCGGGTTTTCTTTGCGGTCGAAGGGCATGGCGTTCATGACCACGGCGGAGAAGGCGATCTTGGGCATGCTGGTGAAGAAGTAGTCTTTGGCGGCGGCCGGGTAGGCGGTCTGGATGCGGGTGAGGGGCAACGCGGAGAGGAGGGTGACGGCGTCGAGGTGGCTGGCGTGGTTGGCTACGAGGGCGAACGGGCGGTCGAGCGGCAGGTGCTCGCGGCCGATGATGCGGAAGCGGTGGTAGATGCGCAGCCAGGCGCGGATCAATCCATGCAGCGCCAGGCGCACGGCGTAGACGAGCATGTCCGGCTGGCGCGGGAAGGTGGAGAGTTTCTCGAGCGGGGTCTTGTCGAAGTCGGCGGTGGGTTTGTAATCCCACGCTTGGTAGTCCCACTCTTCCATCAGGCGATCCCGACGAAGAAGCGCGTCATGTGGAAGAACAGCGGCGCGACGTAGATCAGGCTGTCGATGCGGTCGAGCACGCCGCCGTGTCCTTCGATCAGCGTGCCCATGTCCTTGATGCCGATGTCGCGCTTGATGACGCTGATGGAGAGGTCGCCGAGCTGCGAGCCCACGCCGACGATGAGGCCCGCCAGCAGGAGCTCGCGCGTGCCGAAGCCGGTGAGCGAGAAGCGGAAGATCCACGGCAGGGCCATGCCGACGAGGAACGCGCCGAACGAGCCTTCCCAGGTCTTGTTCGGCGAGATGTTGGGGCGCATTTTGTGCCGCCCAAACGCCTTGCCGAACGTGAACGCGGCCACGTCGCAGAGCGGCACGGAGAAGAGGAGGAAGAGGATGGAGCCCGCGGCATTGCGGCTGTTGGCGAAGAAGGCCAGGTGTCCGAACATCCAGCCGATGTAAATGAAACCGACGATGCCGAGGGCGATCAGCTGGAGCTGGCCTTTCGTGCGGTCGCGCAGGATCGGCATCAGCAGAATGCCCGCCACGACGTACACCGGCAGCGCCATGAACATGCCGTACCAGCCGACGAGCGTCTCGCCCGGCGGCGAGATGATCGTCACGGTCGTCACGCCGGCGATGCCGAGGTAGACCAGACCGGTGATCAGCCAATCGCGATAGAGACCGGTGGCGCGCGCGAATTCGGTGAAACCGACGATGGCGATGAGGCCGAAGAAGACGATGGTGGCGATGCGGCCGAGGAGGACCGCGGCGATCACCGGCGGGATCATGAACAGCCAGCCGCGATAGGCCCGCCAGGCGTGATCGACGTTCTTCTTCAGCCCCCACTTCAGCACGGCGATGGCCAGTCCGGCCAGGACCAGCACACTGCCCGCGATGGTCAGGTAGACCTGAATGATGGGCGAGGTGAACATCAGGATTTGGCGTCGAGCGCCCGGAAGATCCGCATCAGACGGACCACGATGGTCTGCAGGCAGCCGGCGATGATCAGGAAGTTCGCCCAGTCGAGCAGCAGCCACGGCCCAATCCAGTACGGGGCGCTCCGGTGGACCTGGATGGACGTCACGATGGCGCCGATGCTCAGCACCACGATGCGCCACGGCTTCGACATGATCCCGCTGAACTCGCGCTGCACGCCCACGGCCTGGCCGAAGAGCCCGACGTACGCCACCAGGAGGGCCATGATGGCCACCCAATAGGCCGGCAGCCTGTGGCACCAGCCGCTGTGCGCCATGCCGATGAAGATCACCACGTCCGAAACGCGGTCGGGCAGATCGTTGATGATCTCCCCCTTCTTCGACGCCTTCCCGGCCGCCACCGCCACCATGCCGTCGAACATGTTCAGCCAGAGCCGGAGGAACGCGAACGCCGCGCCGGCGATGAGGAACTTCGGATGCCGCAGCGATTGCCAGAAGAGAACCCCGGCCGCGCCCGCGGCCAGGATCGACGCGTACGAGAACACGTCGGGATGGATCCCGGCCCGCACCGCCACGTTGACCGCACCGCGAGCCGTGGCACGGAACATCCCGGCGATGGGGCGGCGAGAGGATGGTTCGTACGCGGTCATCGGTCCTCCGTGCTGTAAAGCTCTACAGCTGTACAGCTATACAGCTCTACAGCGCTCACTCCCCCACCAACTCCATCCGCGCCGGCATCATCACGCGCATCACCGCTTCCTGCTGGAACCGGCGCTTGTATTCGTCGGCGATCTCTCCGACCGCCCTGGCCAGGCGTTCGTTGAGCGGATGGAGGATCTCCAGCACCATCGTCTCTTCACTGCCGCCGCGCCAGCGTCCTTGCGCGCGCCACATCGTGAATCCCTGCGGGAAGCGCGGCTCCACGACCTCGACGATGAACGCGTCCAGCTGCTCCTGCGACACCTTCCCGCCTCCGGGAATGGAGAGCCCGCAGAAGAGCCGCTCGGAAAGGACCGCCGGCTCGACGCGCGGAGGCATCGACGCACATGCGGAGAGCGAGAGTGCGAGTACGGCGGCAGCGATGCGCATGCCGGATGATTGTAACGTCAGAGCGCGAGAGCCACTAAAATGCAAGCTGTGATGCGCACCCAGAGAATCGTCGCCGTGCTTCTCCTCCTGGCCGGATGCAGCGGCGAGTCGAACCCCACCGGCACGAACGGTCCCGTTCCGACCATCCAGGTCTATAAGAGCAAGACCTCCGCGATCCCGGGACGCCGTGCCGAGATCGTCTCGCGCCAGTCGCGCTGGGTCGAGGTGTGGGACGAGATCACCGCCAGCCAATCTCCGAAGCCGGCCATCCCCGTCGTCGATTTCGACAACGTCCTCCTCATCTTCGCCGCCGGCGGCGAGCTCGCAAACTCCTGCAGCGACATCCGCATCGAATCCGTCACGCGCACCGACGGCGCGCTGGCCGTCTCGATCCTCGAGGAACGCCGGCCCAACTGCACCTGTCCCGCCGTCGTGATCCGCCCCGTCCACGTCGTCTCCGCTCCGCGGGCGGCCACGAATGCATCGTTCGAGTTTCGCGTGGCGAATGTGAGCGGGTGCCAGTAATGCGGAGCCGCAGCGCGGAGTCTAACTACTCCACTTGGACGTGAGTGTGAACGTCACGGCGACTGGTTTGCCGTCCAGTGTCCCCGGCTTGAACTCCCATTTCCGGACGGCCCTCGCTACAGTGCGGCCCCACTCCGGGTCTCCGGAAACGACGCAGACATTGCGTACCTTTCCGTCCTCGCCAATGATCGCTTCCACCGTGGCCTCGGCTGTTCGCCCCCTGAGACTCCGCGCAACGACCGGCTCGACTTTCCGGACCACGACCGGCGCCTGGATGTCAGGGTTGCTGTCCGCCGCCGGCGCAGGCGGTACCACCATCGAGGCGCAAACCTCGCCTGATGCGTCCCTCGGATCGACCGCCGTGGACGAGCATGCCGCGGCGAGCAAGACCACGAATGAAATGGCGAGAGCGAGTGCTGCACGGCTGGACTGAGGCATGTTTCCTCCGGCTCCGTTCGGGTGTTTCGCCCGAATCTACCACGTCGTTTCCGGGACGATTGCGAAGTACGGCACGTGGCCCGACTCAAGGGACGACGATCGCTATCCGGTCGGCGAACGGCTCAAAGTCGCGCGGGTTCAATGTCAGCAACTCCTGCGCGTGACCTTCAAGCGCGGAGTGGGCAATCACTGCGTCGTAAACCCGGCCGCCTACGATGCCGTCCGTCGCGCACTCACCGAGGAACGCCCATGCCTTCTTCGACGGGACCGCCACGACGCGAGCACTCCCGAAGGAGTCGTGGAGGAGCTGGTGTGCGATCTCGGGGCGCAGCCGGTGAGGAGATGGAAGTCGAGTCATGACGGAGTAGCTTTCGACGAGAGCAGCCATCGGGACGAGAAGCCGCCCGCTCGCAATCGCTTTTCCCAGCGCGTTGAAGGCGCGCGTGTGAAACTCGTGCCAGCTGAGCAGCGCGGGGATGATGACGCTGCTGTCAATCGCGATCATCGCCTTTCGCGAACCGATCTCAGCGTCTCACGGACGACGGCAGTCGTCAGTGCCTCACCGTCTTCCATCGGAACGGCCACCCGTATCCGGCCTTTCCTTACGATTCGGACTTCGCGCGGGAGCGGCTCGATCTCTACCCGCCCGTCATGACACACAATCCGTAGCGGCACTCCCGGCTCGAGTTGCGCTTCATCCCGAATCTCCTTCGGCAGGACGAGCCGGCCGGCAGAATCCATGGTTGTTGTGATGCCATGTTTCATGGCACCAATGGTACCACGCAGAGAAGAACCGCGACGGTGCAGCCCATGACTCATTTTTGGAGTGACACTGAAACGCCAAACTCCGCGTGCTACGATTTTCGCCTTGGATACGCGATCGATCATCGAGTCTCTGTTCGGAGTGCGGCGGGCGTTGATCGGGGTGATCCACGTTCAGGCGTTGCCGGGGACGCCGGGCAGCCGGTCGAGCGTCGAGGCCATCGCCAAGGTTGCGGCGGAGGAGGCGCGCCTGTACGCCCGCGCCGGATTTCATGGACTGATGATCGAGAACACTCATGACCGCCCGTATCTCAAGGGCGATGTCGGTCCGGAGATCCCTACTGCGATGAGCGTGATCGGCGTGGCCGTACGCTCAGCCACCCCGCTCGCCCTCGGCATTCAGATCCTGGCCGGCGCCAACCGCGCGTCCATCGCCGTGGCCCACGCCTGTGGCGCGTCGTTCGTGCGCGCCGAGGGATTCGTGTTCGCCCACATCGCCGACGAGGGATTCATCGAATCGAGCGCGGGAACGCTGCTGCGCTACCGCCGGGCGATCGGCGCGGAGAACGTGCGGGTCTTTGCCGACATCAAGAAGAAACACTCCGCGCACGCCATGACCGCGGACGTCGACATCAGCGAAACCGCGAAAGCCGCCGAGTTCTTTTCCGTCGACGGCGTCATCGTGACCGGCACGGCGACCGGCAGTCCTGCCGATCCGGACGAGGTGCGCGCGGTGAGCAGCGCAGTTGGCGTGCCCACGCTCGTCGGCTCCGGCATCACCCCCGACAACATCGGTCTCTATCGGGATGCCGACGCCTTCATCGTCGGCTCCTCGGTCAAGAGCGACGGTGTCTGGTCAGGTCCGCTCGATGAAGCGCGCACGCGCGAAGTCGTCCGCGCATTCGACTCGCGCTGACGGCGCGACGGTTCCGGGGATCAGCCGGCGGATTCGGTGCTTCGCCGTCTGGCCACGCGCCAGATCAGCAAAGCCAGGAGCGCTCCGATGAACGCGCAGGACATGTCCCGGTGTGCATCCCAGATATCGCCCTGCTCGCCGTTGTAGGCCCCCGCATCCGCGGGCGACAGCACCATGGTCAGTCCCCACTCGAACAGTTCGTACACGAGGCTGAACGCCAGAACGAATTCCACGCTGGCATAGAGCGCGAACCGCGGCGGGACCTTGAATCGGTTGGTCAGGATCTCCCAGACCGGCCGGATCGCCAGCACCCCGAAGGCGAAGTGCACGACGCGATCGTAATGATTGCGCCTGAATCCGAAGTACGACGTGACGTTGATGCCCAGCAGCTTCTCCGACCACTGATCGTAGGGAACGTACGAATAGATGAAGCGCGCGCCGATCACGTGAAACAGCAGAAAGGCGACGATGCACACGAATGCCGTGGGGCTGAACATCCGCCGCTTCGCCGCCAGTGGGAGCAGCCCGATCGCCACGGCTGTCGGCAGATGCTGCAGATACATCTGCGACGGGAACGGCGCGTGGATGCAGCTCAGAACGGCTGCGGCAATGAGGACACTCCAGGACACGCGCTCGAGAGTCGTCATACGCTCGGTGCAGTCACGGTATCACCGACTCTCAGCTGTCCGGCCGTTCCTCCAGGATCACCTGCGAGCGCGAGTAATCGAACGACACGCGAAAGTGCTGCAGCACCTCGTTGCCGAGGACACCGTCGTTGCTCGTATAGCCGCCCGCCCCTGCCGGCGTCCCGTATGCCGTGGTCTTGGGACTCTTGAACGTCCAACGGTCGAGATCCAGCTGGTCGACCGCGATGGTGATGAACGGCCTGCGGCCCGCGGCCACGGTCTCCGACGACTTGATTTCATCCGCGCTTCCCAGGAAATGATGCTCCGTGACAAAGGGATGGCGCAGGACCAGCGCCTGGGATGCTCCCGTATCGATCATGAGCTTCGCTGGAGTCTTTTTTCCCCGGACCGTCAAGGCCGCCTGGATCACAGGCAGCCGCCCGTCGAACGTGATCGGTACGCGGCGCGCCGCGGCGGGAGGCCGGTACGTCTTCGGCTCGTTCAGAATAACGACTCGCTTCCGGAAGTCGACCGTGACGACGTACCGCTCGAACAGCTCGCAGCCGATCACGCCGCGGATGTCGCGCTTCTGGCGCCGGAAGTTATCGAGGGCCCAGAGCGTGAACGGCTGCCGCGGCAATGCAAAGGAACCGATGCGCACCGCCACGTTCTCGAGGCGCTCCCGGCCTCCGCTGTGAACGATCGGAGCGATCTTCCACGACTTCGCCACCTCCTCGTCCAGCATCGAAAACTCCGCGCCGGAATCGAGAACGCACCAGATGGGGGGACGGCCGTCGAACGAGGCCTGCACCTCGATCTGACCCGGCGTCCAGCGGAATGGGATCTCCGCCACGACAGGAGCCGGCTTCTCCGCCGCCTGACATCCGGCCGCGACGAGCACACACGCCAACGCCACGCTGAGTTTCCGCATCGTTGCAGGTTGCCTGATCGGCGGCCGGAATGTGTTTCGGCCGCGTTACAAGGGCGTCACGGCGCTCGCGGCGGGAACACGCCAGTCCCCCGTCATCCTGAGCGCAGGGTGTGGGGGTGGGTGTGAGCGAAAGGATCTCAAACTACGAAAAACATGGCCTGTGCCTCGGTTTGCGCATTTAGAGATCCTTTCGCTCCCTCACACCCACCCGCCCTGCGCTCAGGATGACGGGGGAGCGGCCCAGGCGTCCGGCTGCGTGCCGTCGACGTCCGTGAAGCCGTATTCGCGAGCGAGCCCGGCGGAGCTGACGGACTTCTGGTTCCATCGCGCTCGGTCGGGGTCGGCGGCGATGGCGACGACGGCGCGTCCTACGTAGCGAGGTGACTCGGAAGAGGCAAAGCCGGGAGGTGCGACCGGCAGCCCCTTCGCGGCCCGAGACGGATCGAGTGCGTCGCGCCAGTGCTCCTCGCTCACCTGGAAGTTCTCGAGCATCATTTCCGAGCGAAGCCATCCCGGCGTGACCGACACGGCAGTGCCGCCGTAGCCCGCCAGTTCGTGGCCCTGGGAGAAGGCCAGTCGGTTCACCGACACCTTGGCCAGGTCGTAGAAGACCGAGATCCGATAGTGAGAGGCGTTGTAGTCCGCCGTGCCGTCCGTGACCTCGACGAGCAGTCCGCCCGGCTTCGTGATCAGCAACGGAAGCAGATGATGGGAGGTGATGAGATGCGTGTCGATGGCCAGCCGGAGGATGCGCAGGCCCTTGTCGAGATCGAGCTCCCAGATGGGCGTGTTCCATTCCGCCGGCCCGCCCTTGAGCAGCTCTCCACCCCAGATGTCGTTGACCAGGATGTCGAGCCTGCCGTAGTCGCTGCGGATCCGGTCCGCCAATGCTTCGACTTCTTCGGGGACGAGATGATCGACCGGAATTGCCACGCCGACGCCACCGAGTGAGGTCACCAGCTCGGCGGTCTCCTCGATCGTCTCCGTGCGACGGTAGTCCGACGGGATCTTGCGAGCCCGGCTCGTGCGGCCGGTACAGATCACGGTCGCTCCCGCTTCCCCCAGCGCCGCCGCGATTCCTCTTCCGGCACCGCGGGTCGCTCCGGCGACGACGGCCACGCGGCCATTCAAAGATGCGTCTGGCATGACGGTCTTCCCTTCCGGGATGGTATCGCACCGGAAAACATCGGGAACCCGGAGCCGTGGTGCACTCAAACGTCCAATTGCGAGCTTCGCTTCACTTCTGAAGTGGAGTGTTCCTCGTTGCTTGCGCGTCGAGAAGCTCCGATCCAACCTCACATTGTTCGCACTGGCCGAGTCCATTCACCGGCAGCGGGCTGAAATACCGTCTCAGATGGCCGGCAGCGAGACTTGGATGAGGATAGATGTTGTCGGGAAGCTCCGGCGGGCGATCCATTTCAGGCGGCGAACGCTCATCGGCGCCAACCGCGCGCCAAGTCTAACCTGATGCCGCAGGCGGAACGCTGGCGTCTCGCCGGCTGGCCCGGTGGCGTCCCGCCGCCGCCGGGTGTCGGTCGAGAGGGCTTCCAAATCAACAGTGTGGCGGTGGCAAGAGAGTGGCGGCGCGGGACGCCTCCACGCCAGCCGGCGGGGACGCCGGCGTTCCGCTCAGCCACATCACGCTCGGATGTTCAAGCAACGCCAGTGGCATACAAAAGCGGCAGCTGCTGCGGCTGCCGCACTCCAAACCGTTGCCGTGTCACTCCGGCACTAACTTGCGCTCTACTCTGGCCGGCTCCAGCTCCCACATCGCACCGGTCATTGTGTCGATTCCGAATCCGGCTCCGCCGAGAAGTGCGCCGAGGAGGAAGTCGATGAACGCCTGGTCCGAGTGCCGGGTGGCGCCGATTCCTCCGCCGATGATCGGGCCGGCGAAGTTGGCCCAGACCCACCGGTTCGCGCTCGACTCGAACACCACGGTCTCGGAACGGAAGCCGGGCCGCGTCAGGATGAGTGAACACTCCTCGGCGCGGCGCGGCAGGCGGACCGTGGCCGGGGTCATCGCCGCGGGCTGCGGCTTCCCGCAGCGAACCTCGACGCTGGCACCGGGGGGATCGCTGACGACGCTGATCTCCTGGTGACTTCCATGGTGCAGCGTCGCACAGCCCTGCGTGAACAGGACCACCGCCAGGAAGGTCTTGAGGTTCATGTGGACCTAGTTTATCCCGAGCGCAGCGAGGGATCTCTGGTGCGGTCGCGCAGAATGATCGTTTCTCGCTGTGCCACCGGAGATCCCTCGCTGCGCTCGGGATAAACTACCCCCCGAAGCTGATGATGTTGCCGTCGGGATCCTCGAGGTAGAAGTCTTTGGTGCCCCAGGCGGTGGGCGCGAGTGGCTTGAGGATCGCCACGCCGCTCGCGACGCACTGTTCGTAGAAGGCTTCGATGCCGTCGACGCCCGCCGCGGCGTCGAGATGTTCGTTGTCGCGGCGGTACTGTCGCTCGGCGTGGTTCCTGGGCCCTTCTTTGAGGTGGAGCTCCAGTCCGTCCAGGTGACCGATGGCGTAGAAACCATCCCACGATTCGCCGAAGGAGAAGCCGAGCTTCCGGTAGTAGGCGATCGAGCGCTCGAGGTCATCGACGAGGAACTGCGGAGCGAAGGATGTGACTCGCGGCATCGGCAGAGTTTATCCCGCTGTGCCACCGGAGATCCCTCGCTGCGCCCGGGATAAACTCAGTCCATGAACATCGCCGCCGCGGTCCGGCTTTGCGTGCGGGATCCGCGTTCGCTGCTGCTCAGCGCCCGCATGAGTGCGTGGATCGTCCTGATCTCGATCGCGTCGCGGCTGGTTTCGTTGCCCACGATGTTCCGCCTGGCGGAGACCCGGCGGCGCTGGGCGCCTTCCGCGGTCCTTCCCGCGGAGGAGCTGGCACGGCGGATCGATCGCGTGTTTCACGCCGGTCTGGTGACGGACGGCTCGTGCTGGAAACGAGCCGCGGTCCTGCGCCGCTATCTGCTGCTCAACGGGATCGAGACGGACGTCGTCTTCGGCGTGCGCGGACAGAGCGGCGGCAAACTGGATGGCCACGCCTGGCTGGAGCGCGAAGGGGCTCCGTTTCTGGAGCGCGAGCCGCCGCAATACACCGTCACCTTCCGCCACCCGTCCCGCTGACTGGTTCCTGCAGGACGAGGCGCACCGGCGTGAGGCCGAACGTGGCCAGGTCTTTTCGGTGGTAGAGCTTTACCGACGGCGTGAGCGCGCTCATGGCCTGTTCCAGTGTGGCGTCGGCCACGGAGACGTCGATCATTTCGCGGGAATCGCCGATCAGCTCGAATGGAACGCCGAGCGCGTCGGCGATCATGGCCACGACCACGGAAAGCGGCTGCCCTTTCGCGAAGACGCGCAAGCGTCCGTTCCGATAGGTTACGTCGAGCTTGTTCTCGAGAGGATCGAGGTCCGGATCCTCGGTATTGCCAGAGAACATGATGGTGTCGGAGGAGCGCTTGCTGAGCTCCGCCAGCGGAGGCGCCGCCTCCCCTGCCGTACGCAGGTGAATGGCCAGAATCGCCGTCTTGCCGGTGCCGCCGGTAAGGATGCCGTCGACATAGGCCTGCGGAGCGAGCTCGCGCAACGTGAGATCGAGAGGCTGCTGGTCGAGCTCCGTGGTCACGCGAAAATTGCTCGCGGATGCGCTGACGTCGACCGTCGTGGCCAGTTTCTTTGCCAGGCGCTCCGCCACTTCGCCAAGGGGGGCATCGGAGGCGGTCAGCGTCACCAGGGGCAGGCCGGCGGACGAAAGGGTGACGTCGAGCGCCAGGGGCTTTTTCTTCTTCGCGGCGTGTCCGGTTAGGGGAACGAACACGAGGAGCAGCACAGTGAGGGCGGTCCGGATTCGCATGGTTGTTGTGGTCTCACTCCGTGACGAGGCGATGCGCTTTCAGGTGCTGGAGGACCTGGTCGAGGCTCTTTTCCGCATCCTCCGCCGTAACGTCGTAGACCGACGTCAGATTGCCGACGATGTCCGTCTTCGAGCTGCCATCGGCAAGAGCCCGCCAGATCAGCGACGCGGTCTCGTTCAACTGGTAGTAACGCTTGGTGTCGAGGTCGACGAGAACGCTCTCACCACCCTCGAACTCGGTGACGACGATGTGCGCATGGGGCATGGGAAGCGAAGGGTTCATGTGAGGGGAGTTTACTGTCAGTTTCCGTTGGCCATGGCCGCCGGACCGGTTGCCGAATGCCAGGGAATCTTTCCAAAGGTCTGCAGACAGAAGAGGCATGGCGATCCCGTGTGCAGATCGGCCTCCGCTCCGCGCGCGGCCATCGCCGCCAGGGCCGCCGCGCGCCGTGCCACCTGTTCCGAGGCCAGCCGATGCACACGCAGATAGGCCGTGGCGAAACTCTCTTCGTTGAGATCGGCTACCACGTCGGACTCCTGGGAGGCGCCGCGGAACCCGGACATGTTGCAGCAGAGGGAGAGCCGGCCCTGGTAGTCGACGCTGAAGCTGGCACCCTGTAACGGAGCGCAAGGGGGAGCGGGATTGGTGTTCATGTAGCCCACGTCCAGTGAGACGGGCATCTTCAGGATCTGGCGCAGGAGAGCGATCTCCTGTTCCGCATGAGCGCGTTCCTCGAGGCTCATGGCCGACTCGGCCTCGACCTCGCCGGAGGTGGGCAGGACGTGCGAGAAATGCACGGCCTGCGCTCCCATGCGTGCGGCCAGGAGCACGATCTCCTGAAGTTGCGGAACCGTGTCGCGTCGGATGACGGCCTTGACGGAGAACGGCATGCCGCCCATGCGGCAACGGGTGAACGCGCGGATCACCCGGTCGAACGATCCCTCGCCGCGCCAGCGGTCGTGCGTCTCGCGCGTCGCTCCGTCGACGCTGAACGCGACGACGCTCACCGCGGAGCGGTGGCCGTCGAGCGCCGGCCAGACGCGATCGAAATGCCAGCCGTTGGTGACGAACCCGGCCCGCATGCCTTCCGCGCCGACGGTCCCGAGGATGTCGCCAAAGCGCGGATGGAGCGTCGGCTCCCCTCCCGTAAACGAGACGTGGCTGACTCCGGCGGCTTCGCGCGCCTCACGCAGAATGCGGCCGAGCAGGTCGATCGGAAAGAAGCGCGCCCGCGTGTGGTAGAGCGCTTCGTCGTCGCGAAGACAGTAGCTGCAATGGAGATTGCAGATGTTCGTCAGCTCGATCACGATCCGCCGCGGGGAGCCGGCCGGCCGAGGCAGTTCCGCGTCCAGTTCTGCATGCAGTTCCGCGTCGAGCTTCATCGCGCACTCCTGGCAAGAGGAGCGACGAGGCTCCCGAACAGCCGCGGCGCGGCCTGGGCGTCGTACAGCAGGTCCGTCCCCGCCAGCAGCGCGTACGAAACGCATTGCCTGGCCAGGCGCGCCAGGGCGCTCAGGTGCGGCCGCGCCACCGCCCGATCGTAGGACGCCCATGGGCACATCTTCAGGAGGCGCGTCAACGCGTCCGGCGCGGGCATCGGCTGCGTTTCAGTTTGCGCCTTGCCGGTGAGCACCGGGAAAACCAGCACCCGTGGTGTACACGAGGAGGCGAATCTGCCCGGAAACAACACCTCGGGATCGAGTCGCCGTTTGGACGGCTCGAAGCTGTTCGGCTCCCGCGTTGCCTCTTCGATTCCGGGCGTGAGACACGCCTCCAGCGTCGTTTCCGTCGCGGCGAACACCCGCCGGAAGGCGAACGCTTCCGCCCCTTGCCAGTCCTCGCGGATCAGAACGAGATCGTCGGCGACGTTCGACCAGCCGGCAGCCGTGAGACGCATGGCCAACGTGGTCTTGCCGCTGCCCGACGCACCGATGATGAGAACGCCGTCCTCAGCACCCGGAGCCATGACGGCCGCGGTGTGCAGTTCGTAGAGCCCGCACTGCCGGAGCGCGGCTTGCGTCGCATAGAACAGCAGACGGGCGAACGCGATCGACGACTGCGCCGTCTCCGCTCCGATCCACACGTCGACCCGGCGCGATCCGAGCGGATTCACACGAATCCAGGAGTCGCCGGTCGAGAGGGAGAGCGAGTCGCCTTCCAGGAAGCACTCACCGTGATGGACGGCAAAAGCAGCCGGTCCTCCAACCCGCGGAGGAGCATCTCCTCGCGACAGCTGGATGGTGAACGCTCCGTCAGGATCGTCCTGGAGGGCCGCGAAGTGCCAGCCGGCGATGAGCCGTGCCACTTTCCCGGCCGTCCCTTCGTCACCGCACGCAAAGGTCACGCTCTGGCCGGCGACGATGTAGCTCCGGCAAAGCACTTCGACCAAGGGCAGCGACACGCCGGCCGGGTTCTAGTTCGTTGCGCCGGATTCGACAGACTGGAAGAACGTGGTCGCTTCCAGCACGTCGACGGGGACGGAGATTTTCGGAGCAACGAACGGTTTCTTCGCGGTGGTTTCGGGGGTCTGCGGCGTCGCCGCATCAGTGTTCTCGAACTCGACTCGGTCAACCATCTGATCCAATCTCCTGTCCTCCAATGACCCGAACTGCCGTTGTATCCTCATGGAGGAACGTCTGGACCAGAAGGTAGCATGCGCCTCAACCTGAGGTCAACGCGCTTCGAGGTAAACGCGATGCAGGACGATACACGGCACGTTGACGCGTGGACGGCAGAGTCTGTCTCGGCAGCTGCGTTCTTCGTGCTCTTCCTGTTGATCCAGACGGCCGTGCCACTGGTCCGGTTGTGGGCGCCGCGTCCGGCCCGGTTCGGATGGCAGATGTTCTCGGCGCGGCAGCAACGGGCCCGCTTCTCGCTGGTCCTGCGTGACGGCACGGTCCAGCCGGTAAAGCTCGATCGTTACGTCGCCCAGTCTCGTGGCGAAGTGGATCTTGAAGCAGCGCTTCCGCGGCACCTCTGCCGCGTGGTCCCCGATCTCGCAGCGGTGCAGATCAACGCGCCCGGCTCGAAACAGCCGCGATTCTACAAATGCCCCTGACGCGGCTGGTGCATCGGCGAACAGACCCGCGGCCGCTCGCAGCCGCGCGCATCATCACCGGATGCAACGCCGCGTTTGCGGCGCTGGAAGCGTCGCGCATGCTGTCGCGGCTCCTCAGGCCCACCGTGGTGAAGGTCCCTTTTTTTTCCTCGCTTCCGGTGTTGCCGTCAGGCGCGCTTCGCATCTTCATCGCCGCGTGGCTGGTCGCCGCTCTGCTCTTTGCTCTCGGCTGGAAGACACGTGTGGCCGGCGCCGCGCTCGTGCTCGTGACGGGCTACACGTTAGTCCTCGACCAGCAGATCTACAGCAATCATCTCTATCTCCTGGTCCTGGTCCTCCTGCTGCTGACGGTTTCCGACAGCGGCGCTGCCTTGTCGCTGGACGCTCGCCGGCAAGCCACGCGGAGCGATGTCGCGGCCTGGCCGATCCTCTTGCTGAAGATTCAGGCCACGCTTGTCTACGTCTTTTCGGCCATGGCCAAGATCACGCCTCAGTATCTTGCCGGAGAGATCCTGACGCGGAGCCTGAAGCAGGAGGGATGGCTGGCTGTGCCCCAGTCGTGGCGGGCGCCGACGGCCATGAGCGTGCTGGCGGTGACTTCCATCGCCGCCGAGCTCTTCATCGCCTTCGGGCTATGGTCGCCACGCTTCCGGCCGTTCGCCATCGTGGCCGGAATCGGATTTCACCTGCTGATCCTTGCCGTCCTGGACTCGAGCAGACTCTCGTTGGCGATCTTTGCGCTGAGCATGTTCGCGGTGTACCTGCTCTTCGTCGACGCGGAGCTCTGGCAGCGCTGTCAGTGCAGGTGGTCTCGCTTGGTCAGCAGACGGAACGGCCGGACGACGTAATACGCCAACTGCAGGGCGCGTGGAGCGCGAAAGGCGCGGACGTCCGCATCCGTAGGCGTCAGCAGGTGGCGCAGATAGCTCCACTTCCCAGGCCAGGCGCGCCGGGCCAACAGGTTGAAGCGCAGGCTGGAGATCATGCCGGGAGGCCGCGGGGGCTCGCGGAAGATCACCTGCTTCGCCTGGGCGGCCAGGCGCGCCACCGCCCGATCCGCCGCGATGGCCGTGGCCGCAGGCGCCGCCAATGGAGCATCGAGCAATTCGGCTGCGAGCTGCAGGCCCACGAAGAGCATGCGTTGCTGGCCCGTGCGCTCCGCGCGTGCCAGCAGCTCGGGCCACTGCAACCCGGGATGGGCGGCCAGCCACTCCGCGATGTCGCAGACCCACGCCAACCGTTCCCATAGGTGCTTGGAGCCGTGGACGCACAGCGAAAGGAGCATGTCCTCGGGTGCAAGTGTCAGAACCTGACTGCCACAGACCGCCCGCGTCGTGGCCTGCCGCCACAAATCCTCCGCGGCCAGTTCCGTGGCGAACAGCCGCGGGGCCACCTCCCAGTGGAGCTCCACGATCAGTCGTCCCTCTTCTTGTTTGAAGGCGAGATCGTGCTGCGTCCGGATCAGGAACGCCTGCTGCGCGGGAGACACCACCGGCTCGGCGCGATAGCCGAGGCGCGTCAGCGTGGCGATGGCGCGCTCGACGTCAGCCCTCCGCACGATGACGTCGAGATCGACGAAGCGGCGCAGGGAGAGATCGCCGTAGCCGGCAATGGCCAGGAGCGGACCCTTGTAGGGAATGGCGGTGACGCCGTCTTCCGCCAGCGCGCGGAGCACGCGCTCGAGCTCCCCCAGCAGGAACAGATTCCGCGCCGCGTTTCCCTGATAGAGCTCCTTCAGCCGGTGGAGCAAATCGGGAGGTACGGCGTGCGGAACGACCGCGGCGAGCTGCCGGTACAACAGCGGAAACAGGGAGTGGCGCCGGCCGTGGGCCGCTAATGCCTCCCAGTCCAGCGCGCGCCGGGACAACTCCTGGATGATGCCGGCATGCCGCTCGTCCATGCGCGATCTGGCGCAGGCGAGAAGCATCTCGTATTCGGGACTCAATGGCGCTCCACCCTAAAAGAAAGCAGGCCGCCCGGAGTTCCGGGCGGCCTGCTTTGCATTGGTGCTCGAATCGTTACGTTACGGTCGTTACGTTACGGCAGGGCTTCGACGTTGATGAAGAACTTGAAGCTGCCCGTCTGCTGAATGCCGAGCAGGAAGCGCAGGTCGAGGCTGGCGCCGTTGGCGAGCGGAGTGCCCAGCGTGACCGTGCCGGAGGAGAGCGACGAATTGAAGCCGCCGCCGTTGGGCTGGCTGGGAGGCTGTTCGAGTGTCGTGCCCTGCACGGTGACGTTGCTCGTCCCCGAGCCGCAGGGCGCGCGGTCGACGGTGACGACGACGGCCGTGGAGGTGCGGGGCCGCAGGTCGGCGATGCCCGAGGGCGCGGGGAACGTCGTAAGGTCGATGATCCGCCAGCGCAGGCGCGTGACGTTTCCGCCCGTGTTGTTGACCACCGTGCGGCGGATATCGAGTGTGCCGAAGGTGGAGTTGTTCGGCGGGTCGGAGGTGAAGTCGCGGACGCGGTTCGGGGGCGAGGAAGACGCCACGCACGGATCGAGCAGATCGACGGCGAACGAGGCGTTGCGCTGGATGGGGCTGGAAAGGTTCTCCGGTCCCGGCGCACCGAGCCGCTGCCCGGCACCAGCCGAGGTCCCGTTCGTGTCGACGAAGACGAAGTCGGCCGCGTTGTTGTTCGTGTCCTTGGGGGTCGAGATCGTGCACGGGCCGAACGTGGTGATGGAGCCGGACTTTCCGCAGTTGTCGCGGTAGAACGAATAGTCGATCGAGAAAGGAGTCAGAGCCGGATAGCCTGTCCCTTCCTTATAGAGCGTGTTGGCCTCGCTGGTGGAGCCGACCGCGTCCAGCCGGTTGGCCAGAATGAAGTCCACGGCCACGCTGGTGTTGAAGATCGCGATGCCCGCGTTGTCGGGGATGTCGGTGGTGTACGTGGCGTCGCCCGTCGCCGTCGTGCCGTTGCCGGCAGGATAGGACGCCAGCGAGTAGGCAACGCTGTTCACGCACAGGTAGTGTCCCCTGTTCGGAATGACCGTGCCGTTGGGAACGACGCAGCGGGCAGTGCCGTCGGAGGCCACCACGCCGTAGCCCGTGCCGCCGCCCGCGACCGTGTGGTCCGCGCCGCTATTGTTGTAGAGCTCGATGAATTCGTCGTTCGCTCCGCTGGGACCGCGAACGCGGAACTCGCTGATGATCAGTTGCCCCATGGCAGCCGGAGCAGCCAGGAGCAGCCCCATCAATCCGAGTGCGATCATCAGGTGCATCATGTTCTTTCCGGGGGCGGGATCTAATTCTTTCATGCCTTCATCTCCTATGTAACCCTCTTCCGCGGCGGCCAGTGTACTCGCATGTTCACGGCAAGGCTGCGTGAACGTGTGGGGAGTGCGGAATGCGAGAACTGTGCGCGATCGACTGAGCCTGCGCGCGCCGCCGATCCACGCGTCTTTCCTCACCTTCGCGCGAGGTGCGTCATTCTTCGTCATTGAACATCGAGCTGCTGCTTCGGAGCGTGACCGGAATCACTGCCGCGACAGCATAGAGCATCTGCCGGAGACGGAAGAGCGTACCGAAATTGTTGACCGTGTACATCAGCGGTCCGGCCGTGAACACGAAGACGAGGATGAGCAGGACAAAGAGTGGCGTGGCGCCCGCGGTGGACCGCCGCAGCGCGCGTGTGCAGTAGACGGCGGCGTAGAGCAGGACGAGATCGAAGACGATCGTATCGGCCTCCGCAAAGAGCCACAGCCCGCGGCCGCCGCCGATGCGAATGAGCCCGAGGGACTGTGCCAGGAACCGCGGCAGGAACGTCGCGGAGAAGCCGGTGATCAGGCGCGCGGAAGCGGTCTTCGGCAGCGGCGACGAATCAACGTTCAAGCCCGGCGCGATCGTCGTGGCGCCCGGCGTCGTGTCGAAACCGCGCCGCGCTCTGCCGACGAACGTGGTCACGGCGGACGGTTTCGCTCGAAAAGCGGTGGCCGGATTCAGCATGCGCGCGATCTGCGGCGGCATGTCCAGACCGCCCAGGCGCACGCACTGCGCGAGCAGCACGAACAGAACCGCGCTGACGGCCAGCGCCCATCCTCTGCGCCGCGCCGGCCAGCTCACCAGCAGAAGAAAGATCGCCGACGATGCCCAGACGATCGCGGCGAAATACCAGCGGATGCCCGCCAGCGCATAGACGACAGCCAGCATCGCCGCCGCGCATGCGAGGAACTGTCCGCGCGCACCGCCGTTCCGCCACAGCTCCTGCCAGCGCCGGAAGACGGCCACCATCAGGACGATCAGAAAAAAGAAGAGAGTGTCTTTCAGCAACTGCAACGAGAAGAGGATCGCCGCGGGGCTGAACGCGACCGCGGCCAGGAGCATGTCGTTCTGCTTCAGGCGCACGAGCACCACGCACGTCAGAACGTACGCCGCACAATTGATGAGAATGGCCAGCGACGCCACGCCGCCGAACGCGGCCACGAGGACCGCCAGAAACCGGAGGAACAAACTGGAAGGAACGTAAGCGCCGAGGGCAAGGATCCCGGAGAGCCCCTCCGCGGCGGCTGCTCTCGCCAGGATCAGATACTCCGGTCCATCCGCGGCGAAGAACCAGAACCCATCGCCGATCTGGAGGGAGCGGGCGACCGGAAGGCGCAGATACGAGATCCAGAACAACGCCTGCCCCAGGAACGCCCGGACGAGAAAGCCGCCCGCGATGATCTTCGACGTTCTCGTCATCCTCGTTCTTGAGTTTATCCCGAGCGCAGCGAGGGATCTCCGGTGCAGCCGCGCGGAATGATCCTGTCTCGCTGTGCCTCCGGAGATCCCTCGCTGCGCTCGGGATAAACTAAAAGCATGTTGAAACGCGCGTTCGTCCTCATCGCCGTTCTCGTCGCCGTCAGCCTGCAGGCGCAGCAGCCGATCCGTGTGGTCGTGGATGCCACGGATGCGCCGCGCAAGGTTTTTCATTCGCACTCGACGATCCCGGCTACGCCCGGTCCGATGCGGCTGGCGTATGCGCAGTGGATTCCGGGTGAGCATGGCCCGACCGGGCCGATCACGAATCTGGTGAATGTGCGCATTACTGCAAACGGACAAGCGCTGACGTGGCAGCGCGATCCGCGCAACATGTACGTGTTCGCCGTCGACGTGCCGCGCGGTGCGAGCGCGATCGAGGTCGATCTCTCCTATCTTTCGCCGATCGCCGGCGGCAACTTCACGTCCGGCCCGAGCGCTACGGCCAACGCCGGCGTCGTGGCCTGGAACACGCTGATCCTCTTTCCGCTGGGCAAGAGCACGGACCAGATCATGATGGAGGGGTCGGTGCGGGTCCCGGACGGATGGACGCAGGCCGGGCCGCTGCAACCGAATGAGCGCGCCTCGGTGATGACGTACATCGATTCGCCGGTGGCCATCGGACGCTATCTGAAGACGGTCGATCTGCCGTCAGGCACCGCTCCGAAGCACCGCATCAACCTGAGCGGCGAGAGCCGCGGTGCCATCGACACGTGGCCAACGTTCGCCGAGGATTACGGCCGGCTGGTCGCGGAGGCGGGAGCGCTGTTCGGCGCGTACCACTTCCGCCACTACGACTGGCTGGTGACGCTGAGCGACGACGTGGCGCATTTCGGCCTGGAGCATCACGAGTCGAGCGACAACCGGATGGAAGAGAACACGCTCGAGACCGAATCGATGCGCCGCCTCCTGGGCGGTCTCCTGTCGCACGAGTACATGCATTCGTGGAACGCGAAGTACCGGCGGCCGGCGATCATGCTCAGCCCCGATTACCAGCAGCCGATGGAAGGCAATCTGCTGTGGGTCTACGAAGGACTCACGCAGTATCTGGCCGGCCTCATGGCCACGCGCGCCGGACTCTGGCCGGCCGACTATTACCGCGAGAACCTGGCCAACGTGGCGGCGCGCTTCGACGTGCAGCCGGGCCGTACGTGGCGTCCGCTCTCCGATACCGCGGTGGCGGCGCAGACGCTGTTCGGCTCGCCCACGGCGTGGGAGAGCACGCGGCGCAGCACGGACTTTTACGACGAAGCGATCCTCTTGTGGCTGGAGGCCGATTCGATTATCCGCCAGAAGACGAACAACCGCGCCTCGCTCGACGACTTCCTGAGGCGCTTCCACGGCGGCAACAGCGGCGTGGCGGAAGTGAAGCCGTACACGTACGACGAGCTGGTGGCCGCGCTGAATGCGGTCGCGCATTACGACTGGCGCAAGCATTTCGATGAGCGCCTGGCCTCGCTCAGCCCGCGCGCGCCGGTGGCCGGCATCACGAACCACGGCTGGAAGGTGGCCTTCAACGACACGCCGAATGCAGCGATCAAGGCCAACGAGGAGCGCCGGAAGTACGTCGACCTGACCTACTCCCTCGGCATGACGCTCAAGAACGGCGAGAACCCGGCCGACAGGGGCACCGTGCGCGACGTCTGGATGGGCGGCCCCGCCGCCAACGCCGGCATCGGACCGGGCATGAAGATCATCGCCGTCAACGGCCGCCGCTGGACCCGCAGCGTCCTGGAAAAGGCGCTGCGCGAAAAAGGCCCCCTGGACCTGCTCGTGCAGAACAACGACGACTTCCGCACCTACACCGTCGACTACCGCGGCGGCCTGCGCTACCCGCATCTCGTGCGGGACGAGACGAAGGCGGATGGGCTGGCGGAGGTGGTGAAGGCGCGGGCGCGGTAGGCCGTTGCCCACTCCCCCGTCATCCTGAGCGCAGGGCGGGTGGGTGTGAGGGAGCGAAAGGATCTCTAAATGCGCAAACCGTGGCCCAGGCCATGTTTTTCGTAGTTTGAGATCCTTTCGCTCACGCCCGCCCGGCCACCTCGCTCAGGATGACGGGGGGCTCTTCACACGAAGCTCGCCGCCAGATACGCCACCTCCGGCACCTCGTGCTGGCTGGCGGGGTCGGCGTAGCGGTGGGTCATTTCGTAGGACGCGTTCATGTTGGCCAGGGCGGTGGGGACGGCTTCGCGCATGGAGGGGGAGAGGCGCGGCAGGACGGCCTGGCAGACGGCCAGGACGGAGCGCGCCAGCATCGAGCCGCGGAACGGGGAGAGGTCGCCGGCCACGGTGCGGTTGCGCACGCCGTCGATGCGCATGATCACGTGCACTTCCGCGATCGGCATGGGGATGGAGCGGACGACGCTTCCTTCCAGCCCGGCCATGGCGAAGAGATCGGAGTCGGATTCGAGCTCGGACTGCGCCAGCTCGGCCATCCAGCGCGGCAGGCCGCGCACGGAGCGCTCGCTGCGCACGAGCTCGAACAGCACACGCGCGTAGTACTGCAGGACGAAGCGGAAACACTCCTCTTCGGGCAGCGCGGTAGCGCCGTCGTCGATGGCGACGGAGAAGATGCCCGCCGGTCCGGCGGAAATACGAGCGGTGACGACGACTCTCGGCTCAGTCATATCGCTCAATCAGTAGGCAGTAAGCCCCTGCTTACTGCCTACTGCAAACTGCCTACTGCATCAGTACAGATCGTTCTTGGCGGCGATGTCGTCCGCTTCGAGCGAACGGTTTCCCGCGTTGCACGCGGCGACGCTCGGATACATCGTGGCGCCGCTCACGTTCGAGTGGCCGATGCCGATGACGTGGCCGACTTCGTGGACCATGATGCCTTCGATGTCGTACTCGCCGCTGCAACCATCCGCTTCACCCGACGAGTAGTACTTGTACTTCGTGTTCGTATAGACGTCGGCGTCGGTGATGGTGTTGCCGGTGTAGTAGCCGGTGAGCGTGGCGGCCAGGCACGAGCCGTTGCAGATGTGGCCGTTGCTGTTGAGCGTGATGGTGGCCGGAGCCTGTCCGCGGACTGCCGCGGTGTTGGTCACCGAGGAGTTGACCACGCCCCAGACTTCGATGGCGTTGGAGACGGCGTTCACGCCGCCGCTGCCGTCGGCGATGGAGTTGTTGCCGGCCGAATAGACCGGCACGTTCACCGGGGTCGAAGCCCAGGTGCGGCGCGGGGAGAGAAGGACGTAGGCCATGGCCGGATCGGCCGAGGCCACGACGATGACTGCGGCGATGGCAAGAGCGAAAATCGTCTGTTTCTTCATGGTGATCGGTCCTCTCTATTCGCGCGTGCGCGGGCCGCTGGTGGAGATGCCGGCGCGGGCGTCGTTGACCATGAGGGCGAACTCTTCGATGCCGAGAGCGGCGCCGTCGGTGGCCATGTCAAAGCGGTCATGGCGCTCGGCACGCGCTTCGCCCTGCTTGACCGGGTCGGAAACGAGCACTTCGACACCGCCGCGCTCGCGGACCAGGTACTTGCCCTGGTTGTACGCGTGGATGCGGTAGTCGGCGCCGTCTTCCCACTGCGAGAGGAACAACACGACATTCTCCGAGCGGCGGAGGGCCGGGAAGCCGATCGCTTCCTGCGTGTAGCCGTCAACGGTGCCACCGACTTCGCGGACCATCAGCGTGTCCGGACCGGCGATCTCGCCGAAGTAGCGGCTGACGCGGACGGTGGCGTAGGTGTAGATCACCTCGTGCGAGGCATCCCACGCGCTCCAGGTATCGACGACCTGGCCGCGGACGACGTACGTCGCTTCGCGGGCCACCTGGTCGAACGGCATGTCGATGAACTGTGACGCGGACAGCGGCACTGCGAGCGCCAGAAGCAGGGAGACCAGAATCAATGACCGACGGTGCATCCATTCCTCCTTACGGTTTATGCGTTGACGAGAGAATCTGCTGTTGATGAGAAGCGCATAGTCCAAAGCGTGAGCCACGCGGACATCGAACGGCAAAACGACGTCAAGTGATTGTCAGACCTCGGGGTTAACAGGGACTCCCGGCAACGCAGTTAGTCCCGGAAGTGGATCAATCGGAGAGCACTGCTTCGCCGATTGACCCACACCGGGACTCGCTTCTGACCCGACCAATGCAAATCAGTACAGATCGTTCTTGGCGTTGATGTCGTCCTGGGCCAGTGTGCGGTTCGCCGTATTGCACGCGCTCACGGTCGGATACATCGTGGCGCCGGCCACATTCGAATGGCCGATCCCGATCACATGGCCGACTTCGTGGGCCATGATGCCCTCGACGTCGTACTCACCGCTGCACGATTCGCCCGACGAATAGAGCGGCTGCGCGGTGTTCGTGTAGACGTCGGCGTCGTAGATGCGGTCATCGCCGGCCTGCGAGACGTAGTAGCCGGTGAGCGTGGCCGCCAGGCAGCCGCCCGAGCAGAGGCCGCCGTTGGTGTTCAGCATGATCGTGGCGGGCGCGGAGCCGCGCACGGCCGCGGAGCCGGTGGAGCTGGAGCTGATGATGCCCCACACGCGGATGGCGGCAACCACCCGGCTGACGCCGCCGTCGCCATCGCTGATGGTGGGGTTGCCGACGTTGTAGGTACGGACGCTGATCGGCGTGGTGGACCAGCGGCGGCGCGGCGAAAGGAGCACGTAGGCCATGGCCGGCCGGGCCGTGGCCACGACGATGATCGTGCAGATGACGAGCGAGAGAATCGATTGTTTCTTCACGGTTCGTTCTCCTTATTCCTGGTTGCGGACCCGGGGAGTGGCCTCACCGGCGCGCGCGGATTCGACCATGCCGGCGAACTCTTCGAGCGTGAGGCCGTTCTCGGCTTCGGCCGCGATGCGCGGACCGGCGGAGGCCAGCCGCTCCTCACCCTGCTTGACCGGATCCGAGACCAGCACCTCGGTGCGGTCGGCGCGCATGCGCACCAGGTACTTGCCCTGGTTGTAGGCGTGGATGCGCAGGTCGGTGCTGTTCTCCCATTCCGAGAGGAACAGGACCACCTGCTCGCCGCGGCGGATGGCCGGGAAGCCGATCGCTTCCTGCGTGTAGCCGTCGACGGTGCCGCCGACTTCGCGGACGAGCAGCGTGTCCGGGCCGGTCCGCTCGCCGAAGTAACGCGAGACGCGGACCGTGGCGTACGTGAAGATGACGTCGTGCGTGTCATTCCACGCCGACCACGTATCCATCACCGAGCCGCGCACCACGTAACTGGCGTCACGGGCCACCTGATCGAACGACTGGTCGATGAACTGCGAAGCGGCAAGAGGCATGGCGGAAACGATCAAGACAAACGCGATGAGAGAGAGAGCTCTACGGTGCATTTCGTTCCTCCTCTGAATTTGTACGGCAGGCCCCGTCAGTCCAAACGGCAGACCATGTCTTTCCGTAGGGAAGGAAAAAACGCAAGTCGCTGATTCAGAGCGGGTTGACTGTGGACGGGTCTGGCAGGAACGCCACCTACCGAAGGGTCAGTAGGTGAGCAGGATGAAAGGATTTGACCCGGGAGAGGGTGGTGAGATTGACCCGCTCCACTCCATTCAAGGCGTCGTGCCGTAGATGACGTACTGCGCCCAGTTCTTCGGATTGGAGGCCGCGCCGCCGCGGGCGATGGCCTCCAGCTGGGCGTTGCGCAACGCGTCCGCCGGAGAAGTATTCGCGGCGATGGAACGGTGAAACGAAGTGACCAGCTCGACCGACATGGCGTCACTGGTCTCCCACAACGTCCCCACGACCGTCGACGCGCCCGCAGCCAGAAACGACCTGGCCAGGCTGGGCATCCCCTCCACGCCGCCTACCTTCCCGCGCAACGTTCCGCACGCCGCCAGGACCACGAGCGGCGAGCGCGGAAGCCGGAGCCTGGCGATGTCGCTCGTGTAGAGCCGCCCCGAATCGTTGCCGCTGCGCGCGAGGAGCAGAGAAGCGGTCAGCGACTCGTCGTCGGACAGGCCATGCCCGGCAAAGTGAATGACGTCGTAGGAGGGCACTTCGGCCGTGAAGCGCGCCTTCGAGGCTTCCGGTCCGAACAGGACTCGCGATGCGCCATAGACCCGCTGCAGACTGGCGATCTCGTCGTTCACCTTCGGCAGATCGCTGAGCGACTCCTCCTCGTTTCCCGCGGCATTGCCGATCAGCAGGACCGACCGTTGCGCGCGCACCGGTGCGGTGCGCCGGGCGATGACGGCGGCACTCGGCGCAATGGCGATCCGATGGGATTGCACGAGGTACTGCCCGGCCGTTCGTTCCCAAAGAGCGGCGAACGGGAGGCGTTGCAGGTCGTCATCGGGAACGATGACGAGCAACTTCGCGGTCGCCACCTGGTCGCTGACCGGCCCGAAAAGGATCTCGTACAACTCCCCCGCCGCCAGACGGGCGCGTTCGGCCGCCCCTCTGGCGAACAACCCTCGCAGCACTTCGATCCGCTTTCTCAGAGCATCCGCTGTGATGGCCAGGCGATGCATCCTCACCACGCCGTCCCGCACGCAAAAAACGATCACGTCATGGTCGAGGAACGCAAACTCGACGAGCGCCGCATCCGGCAGACGATCGGCCAGCGCGGCCGGCGTCACATCCGGCGCGGGCACGGCGGCGGCGTCATCGATCTCGAGCAGGGCACGGGCCTTGGCCCGGTCCGCGTACTGAAACGCAGCCGCCGCATCGCCGCGGCCGGCGAAGAGAGCCACCGTGTCGTCGAAGAGACCTTCCGACGCGTCGAAGAACCGCGCCCGAAGCTCGGGGGCCTCGATGCGTCCACGCTGCTTCTCCAGCTCCTCGATGCCCGCGGTGAAGTCCGTCTTCGCGGCGTCCTGGTTCCCCGCGGCGAGGTGGGCACGTCCGCGGTTCCACAGGAGATCGGCCATGAAGATGCGTTGATCGCTCGATGCCGCGAACTCCAGCGCGCGCGTGAAGAGAACCACGGCGCGATCGGGATTGCTCTGCAACGTGACCAGCGCCTCGGCCTGATCGATCTCCGCGAGCTGTTTCTCCGACTCTTCGCCGGCGTGGGCGCCGGCGATGCGGGCGCGCATCAGCGCGATATCCCGCGCCGCGAGCTCCTTTCGCTCGTTCTTGACGATGAAGAGACGGCGATACGCATCAGCGTTGAAGTACGGCTTGCGGAGCTCCGCGGCCACCGACAGCTCGACTTCGAGCAGCGACTCTGCCAGTCCCCATTTTTCCGTCCCCATCGCCACGCGTACTCCGCTGGCCACCGCCGCCTGGAGCCGTTGCAGATTGCCTTCCTCGCTCACGCCGCGCAATGCCGCGAGGCAATGCGGCCAGGCCAGATCCGTGAGCCCCAGACGCTCGAACGCTTCGGCCAGGATGCCGTCGATTGCGCCTGCATTTTTCGACTCGCCCAGACCGAGGAAAATCGCGTGCGCCTCACGCAGCGCGTGGACGGACTCGTTCCAGCGTCCGCTCAAGGCCTCGTGCCGGCCCTCCATCCAAAGAATCAACGCCAGGAGCGATCGATAGCCGGGACGCGCCCTCACTTCCGCCTCCAACGATCTCAAGGCGTCATGAGCAGCCGGTGACCGCGTCCTGTCCAGGGACGTGAAGGCCGCAAATGCGCGCGCGGCGAACGCCATGGGGCTGCGCGCCTCGGTGAACCCGGAAGTGGCATCGTTCAGCAGACGCTCGCCATCGGCATAGCGATTCTCGTTGTATGCGCGGCGTCCGCGAACGTAATTCTGCTGCGCCACGGCGATGGTCCGTAGAGCTCCTTGCTCAGTGGCCGCGTCGATGGCCGCCACTGCGTCGGCCAGGAGCGTTTCGCCGCGCGGACGCAGTGCTGCGCCCGTAAGGCGTGCAATCCGCAGGTTCTTCGCCGCCGTGGTCTGGTCGCCTGTGAGATACGCATCTGCCCAATTGGTCAGGTAGATGAACTCGCTGTAGGTGCGCGCATCCTGGGGAAAGCCGGCCACCACTCTTCCCACCGACGAGAGGTCGCCGTTCCCGGCGGCGCGCTCCAGCTCCGGCTGCGCCGAGGACCAGCTTTTCGTTTCGATCGCCTCGAGCCGGCGCCGCGCCTCCGTGCTGATGGCCGGATCGGCTGGGTTGTCGGCACAGGCACGCCACGCAGCCGCGGCCACGGTGCGCAGTCCGAGCCGCTCGAGGATCAATGCACGGTTGAACAGAGCGCTCGCATTCGCCGGATCGAGCTGGCGGCTTCGATCCGCTGCCACGAGCGCCGCAAGCAGGCCCTCGACGTCGTGGACTGCAATGCTTCGCTCATAGCGGGCGGCAGCGAGATCACTCCAGAGAGCCGAATCATGCGGATGCTCACCGACGGCTTTCTCGAGAGTGCTGACCACCCGCCAATCGCCGGCAATCACCAGGGCCATGGCCGATGCGCTTCGCCCCTTGGCATCAGGCGCGGTCAGAGAAAGGCGCTCGACGTCGGCCACACGCGCCTTGAGAACGGGATCGTCCTGGCCGCCGCGCATTTCACCGGCGGCGTCTGTGGACGAGCTCCCCTCGAGGGCCGTGAATCGCGCCGAAGGCCGGCGCGGCGATGCCGCCATGAGCCGTTCGATGGCAATGCGCATCCGGATGGACGCCACGAGAGCGCGGCCTCCGAGAAACCAGCCGCCGCACGCCAGCAACAATGCAAGCGCAACGAACAGCGCCTTCCTTCGGGAGGATTGCATGGCCGGCAGGATGATCTCCTGCCGGCCATCGTAGCGGACGAACCGCCAAACGGCGATCTCGTCCGAAGTCATCACGGGATATTGGAAGGAGAGCAACCCGGGCCGAGGCCAAGAGACGGCTCGGGGACGGGACGGGCCGGCGGATCAGCGATCAGGTCCCAGTACATGTCGAAATGGCCTGTCGGCTTCCCCAGCTTCGCCATGGACATGACCGGAGCGGCGATTCTTCCCTGGGGGCCAGTTTTCGCGGCAGGCTTTGGCGGCTTGTTCACGAAGTGACCGACGATGAACCGCAGCGGCTCGTTGGCGATCGTGACCAGGCGTGTCGAGCTCTTGAACCAGATTTCCCGGGCCACCGGGCGGGGCTGGCCGAGCGGCGTCAGCCTGAGCCCGAATTCGCCCTCGACCTGAGTGATGTGCTCCAGCCATCGCGCAGCCCGTCGTTCGCTGAACTTCCGGCTGTTCGGAAATTTCGTGATGACGGGCTCCGGCGGCCCGGCCATCAGCACACCCTTTGGCAGATCGATCACCGCAATCACCAGCTTGGGGTCCACTTTGACGGCCGGTCCGAGCAACGTCCTCTTCAGCTGAATGTCCTCATCGACCAGATCGGTGAGACGGATCAACGACTCTTCGAGATTGAGGCCAGGGTCGATCTTTCCCTGCGGCGTGTTCAACAGCTCGATGTGCACCGGTTCATCGAGCTCGATGCGCTGATACTGTGCTCCGTCGCCGGGACGGGTGTAATCGAATCGCGGCAGTTCGGGCGGCGCCGATTTCAGGTCATCGGCGAAAAACTCGATAATCGGGAGGTGCTCCTCCTGGTCATCGTGTTGATGACTCTTGCCATTCGGAAGGACCACCCTCTTGTAGACACTCTCACCGTTTTTCTTTTCGCTGTCACCGTTCTTCTTATCGATGAAGCAACAGATTCCACGGAAACGCACCGTCATTGTGGCCATCAGAATTTCTCCTCTCCGTTTGGCAGCTGCCCCACGGCTCCCATATGTTTTGTGGGCCGCACAATGGGAATTCCCGCGAATTCTCCGTTTGTGCCCCACTCATCTTCTAAAGTGAGGAGGCAAATTCATGCGCGACTGGCTGGTAATGTTTTTCCTTGGCGCGGACGACGATCTGTTTCAGTTCGGACAGACGCTGCTCGACGAAGCCACGAGTGTCGGCTCGAGCGATCGGATAGCCGTGGTCGCGGAGCTCGATCCCACCAGACCGGGTGACGACTCCCTCCGCGGGCCGCTCTTCAAGAACCGGCGCGAAATGAAGAAGATCGGATTGACGAAAGGGGACCCGCAGGCAATCATCGATTTCGTCGATGACTCGAAGGGACGCTATGAGGCCCGGCACCGTCTGCTGATGTACTGGGATCACGGCAATGGCTGGCAGAATGTTCACGTTTACGAAAACGTCGTGGAAGCCACCGACATCCGGAGAAGCCAACAGCACGGCCCTCACGGGGTACCTGACAAGCCAGCCACCGCACCTTTGTTCGTGAACGATCTCCGCGCCGTTCTCGACGAAAAGCGCGACATCGCCATCGTAGCCTTCGATTCCTGTCTCATGTCGATGATCGAAGTCGCGTTCCAGCTGCGCGAAAGGGCGCAGTTCATGGTCGCTTCACAGCACCTCCTGCCGGCCGCGCGTGGATGGCCATATGAGGCACTCCTGCGCACGCTCACACTCAATCCCAGGATGGAGCCGGAAGAACTGGTGCGCACAATGGTGGATACATTCGCCGGGTCGTACAACGGCGCGAACGACGCGGTCACGCTGTCCGGCCTGCGTCTTTCCGCAGAGGTCGACCGCGCCGTCGGAGCGATCGACTCATTCTCCATGGCGCTGTTGGACGCGATCCACGTCAGCGATCACGGCGACGACACGGTACGGGACGAGATCGTTTACGCCCGCCTGCACACGCAGTCGTTCGGAAACCCGGACTACATCGATATCGTTTCGTTCTGCGAACAGATCCAGAGGCGTCTGCCGAATGAGGCGAAGCTCAACCGCTTGGCGGAGCTGGTCAAGGTGGCCATCGCGCGTCTGGTCGTCCGTCACACGCGCAGCGGTTCCGAATCGATTGCTCACGCGAACGGCGTGTCGATCTACTTCCCGCACGTGGTTCCACGCAGTGAAGACGCCGAGCTCATCGCCGAGTCGTACGCCAAGCTCGACTTCGCAAACACTCTCTACTGTCGCTGGTCGTCGTTCCTGAAAGTCATCGTCGAAGGCGAAAGCATTCATAACGTCCTGCAGCTTTCATCGGCAGCCCAGATGACCGTAGTGTCCGGCTGCAATTGCGGAGAGCTTGGTGGTGCGGAGCCAATGAAACACGTTTCGTGAGAACCCCGATCAATGCACCTTCACCGTGGCTACGACCGACTCGTTCGACTTCTGCCCCATCCCCGAGCCGCTCTCGGTCGATTCGTGGCGGACGCGGACGAGGCGGTCGGCCACCTGGGCGAAGTACCAGCTCTTCTTCTGCTTCGACTCCCCCTTGAAGATGAGGAATGAGAACTTCGCGTTGAGGAGATGCTCGGCGCCGACGGGAACGAGGTCGGCGCCGAGCCAGAGCGTGAGGCGGTTCTCGGAGATCTTCACTTTGCCGGCGTCCTCTTTCTCGACCCGGTCCGCCAGGCGCAGGACCATGGCCCGGGCCGGCTTTCCCTGAAACGTGGACGGCGCGTCGGAGACGACCTTGGCGCCGTGCAGCATCCGCAGGAGCGTCGGGGCGAAGTCGATGGCGTTGGCGGTCTCCGTCGGGTTGATCTGCGCCAGCGCGCTGACCGTGGGCGTCTTGCGGTTCACGTCCTGCGTCCGCGCCTCCTGCTCGCGCGCGATCTGATCGAGCAGGGTCCGCGGAAAGACGATGCGGAAGTCGCCTCCGTCCCCTTCCAGCTCCACGACCGCCTTGCCGTTGAAGGCGTCGTTGTCGAACTTTCCGGCATTGGCAACGGACTGCTGCAGCTCGTACGTGGCCCGGATCGGCTGCGCCGCCGTGAGCTTCCCCAGCGCCGCGCGGACATCGCCGAGGGGATCGGCCGCAAGCGGCAACGCGAGGAGGAGAGCGAGCGCGAAGCGAAGGAGGTTCATGTCGAAAGGATAGGACGGAAGAGGGAGAGAGTTTGTTTCGCGCGGTCCATGCCGCCAGGGGCCGGTACACTACCCGCCATGCCGACCGCTGTCCGCACCGACTACCCCATCCGCAGAATCATCTTCGCCTCGGGACTGGGGACGATGATCGAGTGGTACGACTTCTACATCTTCGGCAGCCTGGCCGTGATCATGTCGGAGGTGATGTTCCCGCAGGGCGATCCGACGTGGGCTCTGATCAAGACCTGGGCGCTCTTTGCCACTGGCTTCATCGTCCGGCCGTTCGGCGCGATCGTGTTCGGGCGCATCGGCGATCTCATCGGACGCAAATACGCCTTCATGGTCACGCTCACCATCATGGGCCTGTCGACGTTCCTCATCGGTCTGTTGCCGACATACGCGTCGATCGGTCTTCTGGCGCCGTCGATCCTGCTCGTGCTGCGATTGCTGCAGGGGCTGGCCCTCGGCGGTGAGTACGGCGGCGCGGCGGTGTACGTGGCCGAGCACGTCCCCGATCATCGCCGCGGCTTCTACACCAGCTTCATCCAGATCACGGCCACGCTCGGACTCTTCGTCTCCCTCGGCGTGGTCCTGGGCGTGAAGCGGATGATGCCCGATCAGGACTTCCACGACTGGGGCTGGCGCGTGCCGTTCCTGCTCTCGATCATCCTGGTAGGGATGTCGCTCTACATCCGCTTGCGCATGAGCGAGTCGCCACTCTTTGCCTCGCTCAAGAGCCAGGGCAAGACCTCGATGGCGCCGCTGCGCGAGAGTTTCGGCAACTGGAAGAACCTCCGCATCGTGCTGCTGGTGCTCTTCGGCGCCACGGCGGGCCAGGGCATCGTCTGGTACACGGGCCAGTTCTACGCGCTGTCGTTCCTGCAGAGCGTGATGAAGATCGACATCGTCAAGTCGAGCGTCATCGTGGCCGTGGCGCTCCTCCTGGGCATGCCCTTCTTCACGCTATTCGGCGCGCTGTCGGATCGCGTCGGGCGGCTCAAGATCATGATGGCCGGCAATCTCATCGCCGCCCTCACCTACCTGCCGATCTACAAGGCGATGGCGCACTACGGCAGCGATCCGAAGAACCCGAACATGGTCATGCTCACCCTGCTGGTGCTCGTGCAGGTGATCTACGTGACGATGGTGTACGGCCCGATCGCGGCGTTTCTCATCGAGGCCTTCCCGGCCAAGATCCGCTACACCTCGTTCTCACTGCCGTACCACATCGGGAACGGCTGGTTCGGGGGGACGCTGCCGCTGATCGCGGGCCTGCTGGTGGCGCGGACGGGAAACATCTACGCGGGACTGTACTGGGTGATCGGTGTGGCGCTGATGACGTTCCTGGTGGGGACGTTCGCGCTCAATGAGAGTCACCGGGTCGAGATCTGGAAGGAAGCGGAAGAAGCGCGTCCGGTTTAGGGACGCGCTTCTTCCGCCTCTCACGGAACCGCGACGTCTTCTTCGATGGCGGTCTCGCGGACCGGCGCTTCGAATTCGTCCGCGGTCGGGTCGCTCTTCCGCTCGGCCTTCTTCTCGGCCTTCAGCTGCTGCTTCTCGCGACGAGCCTGCTCACGCTGCCGTTTCGCAAAGGAAACCTGTGGTCTGCCCAAATTCACCTCCCTGGAGAGTGAGGCGTCCATGACGCTGGTACACAAGCGAAAGGGCAGGATCGCTCCTGCCCTTTCGTCGATCGATAAAGCGAAGTTTACACCGTGACGACGTTCGCCGCCTGAAGACCTTTCGGTCCCTTGACGACATCGAACTCGACAGCGGCGCCTTCCGGAAGCGAGCGGAAACCGCCGCCCTGGATGGCCGAGAAGTGGACGAACACGTCGTCCCCGTTCTCGCTAGTGATGAAGCCGAAGCCCTTGGCGTCGTTGAACCACTTCACATTGCCTTGCGTTCTCATGGGTGAATCTCCTTTCCGTGCTGCCTTGTTCGGAGATTCATCGTCTCGGAAGCAACTGGCAAATCACTGATGGACAGGCCAACCGGATCACCCCCGAATGAATTCCGGAGGGCGTGATACAGTCCCGGCCCGGAGGAAGTTCCCCATGTCCAGAGTCAACGGAGAAAAGGCCCGCGCGCACGTCGCCCGGCGCAACCGCACCGCCCAGAGGGTCAAAGACCGCGCCCGCCTGGCCGAGATCAAAGCAGCCGCGGCCGCACCCGCCCCCAAAGAAGAAAAAGCTTCGAAGTAAGTGGTCAGTCCCCTCTCCCTCCGGGGAGAGGGCCAGGGGTGAGCCTGGCCCACAAGCCCCGGCGGTGTGCGCGCGCCTCCTGTTCGGCAAGGCGATGCAAGCAGCCCGTATAGTCGGAAACGGTATACCCGGGCGGCTCGACATAGCGGCCAAGACCACGAAGCAGGAGCGTGTGGTTGAGGTCCCTCGTGCGCAGGTAGACCACACCAGCGACGCTTTCGTCCTCCACCGAGCGCGGGTTCACCCAAACGGTGACGTGTTTCCCGACAAGGCTACGAGGAAAACCCGCGCCGCCGGAAGGTCGAGATCGACGCCGGCGATGCGAACGGTGCGCGGAGTGAGGTTCGCATCCCTGCGAAATGATTCCGCAACATTCACGAGCCTGAGCAGCCCCTCGGCATCGACGGAGGCAACGTCCCCTTCGATGACCCGCCAACTCATGCTCTCGCGACTGGGATCGCCACACTCCGGCGGAAAATCCCGGGAGCACACGCAACCAGCCAGCGCTCCAAGTACGAGAACCGCGGCGAGACCCGTACGGACCATTCCGACCTCCTGTCAAGGAGTGCCGGAGAGGACAATGTTCCTACCTTGGGGTCCAATGACGATCCGGTGACATTCGTTTGCTGTGAATCCTTGCGGGGCGCCGCACCTCTACAATCGAAAAAAGGAGAAGAGGTGATGTTGCAGCGGGCGGCGCTGGTGTTTGTGTTCTTCGCGGTCGCATGCGTCACGACGACGTCCGTGACGCGCACCGGCACGGGCCTCTTCGCTCCGCGCGAAAAGACCGAGGAAGCGGAGGACGAAGCTCCGCGCGGCCTCAGTCTCTCCATCGGATCCATTGCGCGCGACGGGACGGTCGTCCTCGAGCTGCGGAACTACTCGATCGAGCGATTCGATTACGTCGGCACCAAGGATCGTCCGCGGCTCGTGATCGAGGTGCGTTCGGGCGACACGTTCTCGCGGCATACCATCCGGCCGTCGTTCGGCGCAACGACACAGGAGCTCCCGGCGGGCGAGCGGATCGAACTGAAGACCAACATCGGCGGAGCCTCCGGGCGCCTGCGCATCGGAATCCAGAGTCAGGAGTTCAAATACATCGTCTGGACGAATTGGATCGCGCTGTAGCTGGCGTTGCTGAAACATCCGAACGCAACCTGACGAAGCGGAACGCTGGCGTCCTCGCCGGCTGGTGTGGCGGCGTCCCCGCGCCGCCACTCTCTTGCCACCGCCAAACTGTTGATTGGGGACCTCTCTCTCGACCGACAAACGGCGGTGGCGAGACGCCACCGAGCCAGCCGGCGAGACGCCAGCGTTCCATCTGGGGCCCGGTGATCCGCGTTCTCCCTCACCGCCCCCGCAGTGCATCGAGCACCTTCGCGCCCGAGGTCGCGGCCCGTCCTTCGAGCGTCTGCATCGATAGCCGCGCGTAGAGCGCCTGGAGGAAGTAGGTGTTGTTCTGGACGACGGCGAGGGCTGCGGATGTGAGCGGGCGCGTCCGCGCTGATTGGCGGGTGGTGGCGCGGAGGGCGGTCAGCCAGGCGTCGAATGCGGTGGCGTCGAGGTCGGGGCGGAGGAGGAGGGCGGTTACGGCCTGGGCCAGGCGGTCTTGTTCGCCCTGGGTGAAGACTTCGGGGGCGGTGGAGAGGCGGCGGGCGATGGCGGCGAGGAGCTGGTTTTGTTCGGCCGGTTGTAAGGCTGGATGGCGGGCCAGGGCGGCCAGGAGGTCGGCGGTGTGCGCGGTGGCGTGGACCCATCCTTTGCGCTCGTCGTATCCGCGAAGGTCGTGTTCGGAGGACAGGTATGCGAGGGCTGCGTTCAGCAAGGAACGATAGCGCTCGGGCCCGAGGAAGGGGGTCTTCAGGTCGCGCTCGGCGAGCACGGCCAGGCACAGGGCCGAGAAGGAGCGTTTCAGGACGGCGTCGGATCCGGGTTGGGTTCCCACGCGCAGGTTGGCCTGCCATTCGTCCAGCAGGGTGACCAGCTCCGCGTCGGTCCATGGCACATCCCCGCTGAGCCATACGCTGAGAATGCTGTAGGCGATGCGGTCGCGGAGCTCGGGATCCGGAGAGCCGAGGAGCGCGCTCAGCTCCTGCGCCAGCGCGAGCGGCTTCTCTCCCGGAGGGACGGCGTAGTCACGGAGGACAGCCTGCCAGTACGACTTGTCGTGTGGGACCGGATCGGCGGCGGCCGCCGTGCCGATGGCGAGGACGAGGACGAGGAGCAGAGTGCAGAGTGTCGAAAGCCGGGCGATCATCCACATCATCTTAATGATGGGGTGACCTCATCGGTGGGGACATCCGACCTCATCGAATGAGTCGACGACCCCGGCGTTGCAGTCACCCGACCTCACCCGAGGAGTCGACGACCTCGGCGTAGCGGTCATGCGACCTCACCCGATGAGTCGACGACCCCGGCGTTGCAGTCGTCGACCTCACCCGAGCGGTCGACGACCTCTCGCGTGAGGTCCACGGTCCCCATCGATGAGGACAGTCGACCCCACCGGAGCAGTCAGCGACCTCTCGCGAGCAGTCCACGACCCCTCCGATATGGACACTCGACCGCATCGAAATGGTCGACGACCCATCCCGAGGGGTTGAATGACCGCACCCTTGAGGACGCTGACCATCGGTGGTTGGGTCCACTGTCCTAATCGATTCATACGCCTGACCTCATCGCATGGGTCCACGACCATTTGGGTGCGGTCGAGTGTCCATATCGGAGGGGTCGTGGACTGCTCCCGTGGGGTCGCCGACTGCGCGCGGGAGGTCGTCGTCCCCGTTGGTGAGGTCGTTCGACCATTTGAGGGCGGTGCTGCGTCCCCATGGGAGGGGTCTGCGACCCCATCGATGCGGTCGACGACCATTTCGATGCGGTCACGCCACCTCATCGGAGGGGTCGTCGACCATTTCGATGGAAACGAGTGACCATTTGCGGCTTAGAAAATCGGTCACCGTTCACGAATTCGTCACAAAAGAAATGGTCGTCGACCTTTTGACACTAGATCCGCACCTCACCTTGCCAGCCGGCGGTAGCAATCCCGATCACGACCTCATCGCCCTCTTCCCGGATCGTGGCGTTCGGCGCGGTTTCACCGGCGGCGATGACGTAGCCGAACCAGGCGGGGGTCGTGGCGGTGAGGACGATGACGCGATTGGTGCGTTTTACTCCGAAGTGCTCGGAGCACCAGCCGCCGGTCTCGGAGACGGTCACGGGGCCGAGGGGGGTGAAGGCGAGTTGCGGGTGGCCGGGGTGTAGGTGGATGAAGCTGCGGGCGGTATGGCCCGCGGCGCCGGAGAGGCGGTCGAGAACGAGCCAGAGCCGCGGCTCGTGCAGGGCGGTGATGACGCGGCGGTGGAGGAGCGGGGCGTAGCCGTCGTGAGTGCCGTCGATCGTGGTCCTTTCCGGCGTTTCGCTCCAGGTGGCGCGGACGACGCGCGCGCGGCGGCCGACGCGGAAACTGCCCCACATCTCGGATTGGTCGCGGCCGTCGACGCCGACGGTGTTGTGCGCGGCGGTGGAGCGAAACCAGGTGCGCCACTCCCCTTCCGCGTACTCGAAGACGCCGGAGTCGACGACGGCCGGCCGGCCGCCGATGGTGAGCTCGTACGAGAACATGTCGGCGTGGGCATGGGCCGGGAGGTAGTCGGGGCAGACGCGGCCGAAGTCGGCGATGAGGTGGTCGCCACGCGCATCGTCACGCATGACGGCGTAGCCGCTGGATTCGAGCCAGCGCGAGGTCTGCGGCGCGTGGAGCTCGACCGGGGTATCAGGCAGCACGGTGTCTTTGAACAGGGGCAGGCGGCCGTTGGGTGGAGTGATGATTTCGAGGAACGCACGCATGCGATGAGTGAGTTCCTCGGGGTTCCTGGTTCCTCGGAGTTCCTCGGGGTGGGTGGCCTCCGAGGAACTCCGAGGAACCGAGGAACCTGCTTCCAAGATCGCCACGTCGGCCATGACCTCCATGACCCGCACGTGATAGCCGGGCGCGCGCTCGAAATGGCCGCCGTCGCTGAGGATCTGTTCGGGGATCTCGCGCTCGAGCAGCGCCATGGCGAGACGGCGCCAGTTCTGCGGCGCGTGGCCTTCGAAGAAGGCGGCCGCCCGCAAGAGCGCGCGGGCGTTTTCGAGCACGTGATTGCCTCGGACGTCGTGCTCGATGTGGCGGGAGAGGAACTGCGCTTGCGCGGCGATGCTCTGGTAGAGGCGCGCCGCAAAGTCCGCGTCGTGTTCGAGCTCGGGACCAAAAACGACGGCAGCCTCGCACCAGTTCACGATGCGCAGGGAGACCGTGTAGGGATGCCAGGCATCGCCGCCGAGGCGCGGATGGACGCCGATCCACGACGCGGCGAGCTCGCGAAACGCGCCGTACGCGGACGCGCGATCGCGGTGCAAGGCAAAGATCGCCAGATCGCGCGCGTAGTCGAAGTAGTGGAGATGGAAGCGCCAGAGGTGCGATGCGTCTCCGGCCGCCCACGATCGCACGCGCGTCTCGCCGAGGAACGTGAAACGTCCGGCCATCACCTCGACGGCTCGGTTAAGCGCACGCTCATCCTCGGCCAGCGTTCGCCACAGCGGTTCGTGCACGCGAAGCTGGACATCGGGAGCGGTCGGAGCGGCAGCGTTTGTGACTCGCCACCAGGCGCGCTCGGCCACGCGCGCCGCGCGCGTGGCGATCTGGCGCATGCCGAGGTGTCGGACCGTGCGCAGGAACCGCATCACGGACTACCAAGAATGGCATCGATGATGCGCTCGGCGGCGTGCCCGTCCCACAGCGGCGGCACGGCGCCGCGCTTGCCGCGCCCTTCGATCACGGCCTGCACCTCCGCGCGCAACAACGCCAGGTCGTCGCCGATGAGCGTGTTGGTGCCGATGGTGAGCGTGACGGGACGCTCCGTGTTCGCGCGCATCGTCAGACAAGGGACGCCGAGGAACGTCGTCTCCTCCTGCACGCCGCCGGAGTCTGTGATGACGACCGTGGCCCGCTCCTGCAAGGCGAGGAAATCGAGATAGCCGAGGGGGTCGACGATCGTAAGTCCGGGCGGCACCTCGAAGCCGGCGCGGCGGATCGAATCGCGCGTGCGCGGATGAATCGGAAAGAGCACCGGGAGGTCGCGAGCGATGGCTGCGAGCGTCTCCAGCAGCGCCACGAGCGTCCGTTCGTCATCGACATTCGACGGGCGGTGCAGCGTGACGAGCGCGAAACGGTCGAGGCCCCACTGCTCCTGCAGCGACGGCCAGCGCCGGCGCGCTTTCGGCTGGAGCGCGACCAGCGTGTCGATCATGACGTTGCCGGCGAGACGGATCCGGTCCGCGCTGACGCCTTCGGCGAGGAGGTTCTCATCGCCGTCGGCCGACGGAGTGAACAGGAGATCGGCGACGCGGTCGGTGACCAGGCGGTTGATCTCCTCCGGCATGGTGCGGTCGCCGGAGCGCAGTCCCGCTTCGACGTGCGCGACGCGGATGCCGAGCTTCACCGCCACGAGCGTGGCCGCCATCGTGGAGTTGACGTCGCCGTAGACGAGCAGCCAGCCGGGGGCGAGCTCACGCAGGACCGGCTCGATGCGCACCATCACTTCCGCGGTCTGCACGGCATGGGTGCCGGAGCCGACATTGAGGTTCACGTCCGGCCGCGGCAGGCCGAGCTCGTCGAAAAAAATCTCCGACATCTTCTCGTCGTAATGCTGGCCCGTGTGGATGAGCGTCTGGCTGATACCCCGTGCCGCCGCCGCGGCGTGGACGGGAGCGACTTTCATGAAGTTCGGCCGCGCGCCTACGACGTGAGCGATGTTCATCATCAGCCGGCTGCGGCGACGCTGGGCACGTCGCCGTTTTCAATGGTCATGATGCGATTCTGCTCCAGCGCCTCGCGCGTGCGAAGAAAGAGATCGCCGGTCTGCCAGACGTATTCGCGCGTGAGTCCGGGATGGAGGCGCCCGTCCCGCGGACGCACGAGCGCGTAGCTGGACCGGATCGCTTCCTGGTGCCCGTGGTCGCGGAAGAGGAGCGAGGTCTTGTGCTTGCGGTCGACGATCTCCACGGTCAACTCCTTGAAGTCGTCCATGGCGATGAGGACGTTGCCCCGATGGGCCGCGAACCGCTCGCGGACGCCTTCGAAGGTGTGACCCTTGGCGGAGAACGTGATCGCGGCGATGGAGCCGTCGCCGAAGACGTAGGTCACGGCGATGTCGCAATCCGATTTCTCCGCGCGGGTGGGCGTGATCCGGATCGGATAGCGCACTTCGGCGGGCACGAGCTGCAGCACGAAGTCGGTCCAGTGACAGAGATTGCCGAGGATGCGGCCGCCCTCGGCGGGAGCGTAATACCAATGCCCCGGCGGCAGTTCGTGGCCGGCGATGAACCAGTTGTACATGGCCGCGCCGCTCTGGGCGTCGATCTGCTTCTTGATCTCGCGCCCGAAGGGACTGTTCGGGCGGTTGAAGCCGAGGGTGACGCGGCCCGCCGAGGTGGCCATGGCCTGGCAGAGCCGCTCCAGCTGGTCGTAGCGGACGACGTGCGGCTTCTCGATGTGCACGCTCTTGCCCGCCTCCAGCGCGGCCACCGCGTATTCGGCGTGCGAGGCGTGATTGGAGGCGATGAAGATCAGATCGATGCGCGGGTCGTCGATGATGCGCTGCGGGTCGGTGGTGTAGTAATCGGCGTCGAACTCCTGGAAGAGCGAGGCGGCCTTTTGCAGGGACGGGTCCATGACGCCGCGGATGACGGAGCCGTAGTTCTTTCGCAGGTAATAGGCGATGTGGGAGAACGCGAAGTTGCCGCAGCCGAGAATGCCCACATGCCGGCCGGTGCGTTCGTTGCGCTCAGCGGGTAACTCCGCGAACGTTTTGTTCCCGTGGTACTGACCCTTGATCTTGATGAGCGTGCGGCGCAATCCGTAGAGGCGGACGTAGCGCGCGGCCTTGCGGATCTTGAACGTCAGTGGTTGTCGTGTGTAGTCCATGCGTGTCGTTGGGGTCTGACTGTCAGAGCTCGACGCGGTACTCGCGCCGCCAGAGCTCGAAGACGGTGAGCGCAAACAGCCGGTGCAGTTGATTTCCGCTGCGCTCCTGCCGCGCGAAGAGAGCGGCGATCCCGGCCGGCCTGAAGAGGTCCGGATCGGCGGCACCGAGCACCTCGCGCATCGTCCGTCCCAATTCGCCGGCGAACCATACATCGAGCGGGACGGCGAAGCCCTGCTTGCGGCGGATGTCGAGCTCGGGCGGCAGGAGGCGCGCGGCCAGCGTGCGCAAAAGAATCTTGCGGTCGCGCCCGTGCACCTTCAATCGATCGGGGACTTTGCCGAAGGCGAACTCGATCACGGCCGGGTCGAGAAACGGCGCGCGGGTCTCCAGGGAGGCCAGCATGCTGGCGCGGTCGACCTTCACCAGGATGTCGTCGACCATGTAGCTGCGGAAGTCGATGCGCTGCATTCCCTGGAGCAGCGACTGCGCGCCGGCGGTGAGCTCCATCCTCAGCTGTTCGGGAGTGCGCGCCACGCCGTTACCGGCAACAAGCAACTGCCGGCGCCACTTTGCGTCGAAGGTCACGCTCGTCCGTTGCAGCGCGTCGAAGCCGTCCTGTCCGGCGGCGGCGACATAGTTGCGCCCGCGCATGCCCACCGGCAGCGCGTTGCCGGCGTGCCCGACGAGACGCCGGAACGGCGCGGGAACGAGCTTCTGCATGCGGGCGATGTTGTTCACCCAGACGTACTGCTGGTATCCGCCGAAGAGCTCGTCGCCGCCGTCGCCGCCCAGGGCCACGGTGGCGTGCTGCCGGATCAGCCGGGAGACGATGTACGTCGGGATGGCCGAGGAGTCGCCCATCGGCTCGTCGTACTGGCGGATGAGCTGCGGCAGGAGCGAGACACTCGCTTCCTCGGCCGGCAGCTCGACGTGCTCGGTCCCGAAATGACGGGCCACGATCCTGGCGTGCGGCGACTCGTCGTGCTCCGCATGTCCCGGAAAGGCGATCGTGAACGTCTTCACCGGCCGCGAGGAGACGCCGGCGGCCATGGCCGTGACCAGGCTGGAGTCGACTCCCCCGCTGAGCAGAATCCCCACCGGGACATCGGCGATGAGTTGCCGCCGGACGGCATTGCAGAGCAGCTCGTGCAGCTCGTCGGCGAGATCGTTCTCGGAACGGTGGTCTGCATCGGAGTCGAGCTCCGGCAGGTCCCAGTATCGCCAGCAATGCGTCGTGCCGGTATCGACGTCATAGCGAAGCGCGCTGCCGGGAAGGAGCTTGCGCACGCCGGCGATCATGCAGAGATCCCGCGGCACGTAGGCAAACGCCAGATAGTGCTCGAGCGCGGAGGGATCGAGCCGCCGCGGGAAGCCGGGCAATGCGAACAGCGCCTTCAGCTCCGAGGCGAACACGATGCGCGACGCCGTCTGCCAGACGAAGAGAGGCTTCTCCCCGGCGCGGTCGCGAGCGAGATACAGCGCGCGCTTGTCCGCGTCGTAGAGCGCGAGCGCGAACATGCCGCCGATGTGCTGGAGAAAACTCTCGCCCCAGGCCTTGTAGGCCTCGACGACGACCTCGGTGTCGCTCGACGTATGAAATACATGGCCGGCGGCCTCGAGCTCGCGCCGCACTTCCTGGAAGTTGTACATCTCGCCGTTGAAGACGACGTGGATGCGGCCGGTGGCGTCGGCCTTCGGCTGATGGCCGCCCGCGGAGAGGTCGATGATGGCCAGGCGGCGCTGCGCCAGCGTCACCGTTCCATCGGCGGACGTCCACAGACCGGAATCATCCGGGCCGCGATGGGTCATGGTGTCGCGCATGACCGCCACCTGTTCCGGCGCGATCGGCTCACGACCCGCAAATCCGACAATTCCACACATAAATCGATCTCAGTCCGCCACTGGGCCGGCCATCATGCACTGCTGTGTCGATTCAGGCCAGACCTCGCCGGCAAAACGAGGGCGGCAATATTCACGTAATTCGTACAGAGCTTTGACGACTCGCTGCGAAACGAGATCTACGAACAGTATCGCCAATGGCCTCGTCACAAATCAGTTGCGCGCCGCAACGCGCTGGATTCGGAAAGTGCTGTTCCAGGCCCATCGATCCAACTCTTTGCACAAGAATGAGTTGCGACTGCCTGCTCCTTCTGCACTTCCTTCGGCGGAGGCGAATGTGCGGTGATTCGAGCATCTCATCAATCTTCGTCGGAAGTGAGAAATCTCACAACGGCGAAAGAGGAAGTTCGTATAATGACGCACTCGATCCAACACCCGAGCACGTCGACGCCGTTATGGGGACGGCATCTCGACTTCAGATCCGCAAATCACTCAGGAGGACTTTGATGACACGCAGAATTCTCGTTTTTACCATCATGACTCTTTTGTTCCTTTCGATGACGACGCTGGCCTATGGCCAGGCCACCCGTACGTGGGTGTCGGGCGTCGGTGACGACGCGAATCCCTGCAGCCGCACCGCACCCTGCAAGACGTTCGCAGGCGCCATCTCGAAGACCGCGAACAAGGGCGAGATCTCGGTTCTCGATCCGGGCGGTTTCGGCGCCGTGACGATCACCAAGTCGATCACCATCAACGGTGAAGGCACGCTGGCCGGCATCCTCTCCGCCGGAACCAACGCCATCATCGTCAATGACAGCGCCACGGCCACCCCGGACACGATCGAAGTCACCCTGCGCTACATCAGCATCAATGGCGCCGGCACCGGCCTCGATGGCATCAAGTTCAGCTCCGGTAAGAGACTGAACGTCGAGCACTGCCTCGTCCAGAACATCACCGGCGATGGAATCGAGGTCACGACGTCCACCCCGAACACCACCGGCGGCGCGTTCGTATCGATCACCGACACCAATATTATCCAGACGGGCGGCAACGGCATCCAGGTGGCCCCGGTCAACGGACCGGTGAACGTCGAGATCCGAAACGTGAATCAATTCCGCAGCTCGACGACGAGCGGGATGTTCCTCAACGGAGACATTCGCGCCAACGTCAGCGATTCCAGCTTCTCCGGCAACCACGCCGGCGCAGGCGTCACTCTTGCCCTGACCGCGGACACGACGCTCGACCACGTGCGCGCAGTCGGTAATGGAACCGGCGTCCTGAACAACAACGGCTCGCCGGTCACGCGTCTCAAGGATTGCACCCTGACCGGGAACATCACCAACGGCGCAAACAACATCGCCGGCACGATGACTGGATTCCAGAGCAACATCATCACGAATCCGGCCGGTACCATCGGCAGCGTCCCTCCGACCCACTGATCGCCAATCTGACTCAACGAAAAGGCCCGCCGAAAGGCGGGCCTTTTTCTTTTCTGCGTCAGGCAGTCACCTGTTCATAGATTCGAAGATACGCCACCGCGGCGTTCTCGACCGACAACCCTGACGCTACGGACCGCGCGCGTGCGGCACGCGCGGAAGCCGCGGCACGGTCATCGAGCGTCTGCCGGATTGCCGCCGCCAGACCTGCCGGATCCGCCGGAGCCGCGAAAAGCGCAGCGTCTTCGCCGAAGCATTGGCGATGCGCGGGAATGTCGGACAGGACGAGCGGACTGCCGCATGCGGCAGCTTCCAGGACGACGTTGGGGTGTCCCTCGAACCAGCTCGCAGCGATGAGGACGCCGGCGCGTTTCATGAGACTCCACACGCGATCCGTGAAGCCCATAAGTCGGATTCGATCGATGGCACCAGCCTTGGCGATCCGCGCGCGCAGTTCGGTTTCGAGAGGACCTTCCCCGCACAGCAGCGCCACCGCATCTCTCTCCCGGACGACCTGCGCGAGAGCATCGACGAGATTGTCGAGATTCTTGGCCGGATCGAAACGTCCCACGAAGAGCAGGATCTCCGCGGCGCCGTAGTCGCTCTCGTCCCGAGGCGCAGCCGCGATCTCCCCTAGCGGAAGGGCGTTGGGCACGATGATCTTCTCCACGCCCACACCGTCCCAGTATTCAACGCCCCCCGGCGAGTTCGCCACGATGACGTTCGCAAAGCGTCCGAGCAGGCGGCGCAACCCGTGCTTGGCATCGCGCGGGTAGTAGATCTTGTGCGTCCGCTCGCTGACGATCCATGGCCTGCGCGTGAGGAGTGCGGCCAGGCCGCCGGCGACATCCATTTGCGTCAGCCACGTCTGGACGACGTCGGGCCGTACTTTCAGGATGAGCTGCACGATGCGGAGCAGCAACAGCGGATCGTAATTCCCGCGCGCCGGGATGCGGTGCAGGTGCGCGCCCGCGGCCTCGAGGCGCGCCAGGTTCGCGCCGCCGCTGACGAAGCCGACATGGACGTCGCAATCGAGGTCGCGCAGACCGGCGGCAAGAATGCCCAGCTGGCGTTCCGCTCCGCCGCCGCCGAGGCTGGGAATGAGATGGAGAATCCGCATCACGGTGCCGCGATCGCGCGCTGCAACTCCGCCACGGTGGCCCGCGCGGTTGCTTCCCACGTGAAGTGAGCGACACGCGCCTGAGCAGCTTTGCGCCGCTCCTCGCGCACGCTCTCCGTCATTTCGAGAACGCGGCCCAGTTGCACGGCCAGGTGTCCCGGGTTGCGCTCGGAGTAGTAGGTGGCCGTGTCGCTGAAAAATTCGGGCATGGGCGGGTGGTCGGTCGATACGGAGACCGCCCCATTGGCCAGCGCTTCGAGCACGGTGTTCGGGCAGGCCTCGGCACGGCTGGTCATGACGAACGCGGCGGCATTGCGAAAACACCACGACATCGAGGCGGCATCGAGATGTCCGGCCCATCGAATGCGCGCGGAGAGATGCTTCCTCTCGGCGAGGCTGCGCATCCGGGCCGCATAGCGCTCCGCTCCGCGATCGACCGCGCCGCCGATCACGAGGTGCAGATCTTCCGGGAGCTCCGCCATCGCTTCGATCACGTCTTCGAGGCCGCGGGCGGGACGGATGGATCCGGCGGTGAAGAGAAACCGGCCCTGCGCCAGCGGCGCGGCCGGTGCGTGCCTCGGCAGGTCAATGCCGTGATACACCGTCCCGATCCGTTCCTCCGGGATGTGCCAGCGCTCGACGAGGAAATCACGCACGTGCCGCGACACGGCGATCACGCGATCGGCGCGCCGGCAGGCCACCCGCGCCGCGGCGGCACGGGCCACGTTTTTCAATCCCTCGGCCAGCGTGTTCCCGCCAAACGGGACTTCGAGCGGCTCCATGTTGCGCACCATCGTGACCACCGGCGTGCGGCCGGCCCGCAACACACGCGCGGTGGGGATGAAGATCACGTCGGGCTCCAGCGCGGTCACGGCCCGGCGCAGCTCGCGGAACCCGCGCATGTCGTCGCCCTGCGGCCATGTCCGGTAGCCCGTCCGCACCATGGGAGGCGGGACGAAGACCTCGACCCATTCGACCCCGGGCTCGTTCCGCAACAAGGGCACGAGACAATCGAGGTACTTGCGGAACCCGCCGCTGACACCGCCGCGCGTGAGCGTGAGGAGCACGATCCTCATGTTGCGACAGCCATGCGCCGCCAGGAGGCCCGGGCCCTCGTGACCACGATCGTCAGAAGTTTCACGATCAACCACGTCGGCACCATGTAGTAGACCAGCCGGTACAGGATCTCGAACGACGTCGAACGGAAGGCGTAGTACGCCCAGGTCAGGATGAAGAGATAGGCGATCGTCATCCAGAACGAACTGCTGTACCGGCGGTAAACGCGGTGCGCGAGCGCGTAGAAGAGCGCCAGCAGGAAAGCGCGCACGATCAATTCGTAGTAGCCGAAGCCGACCACCGATTGCGCCACGATGCCGAACATGAGCCCCGTCCCTGTCCCCTTGAGTCCGAGAACCTCATCCACGTACCACTGTGACGGATCCCACTTGTAGAACGGCAGCAACTGGCTCGGGATCAGCCGGTACAGGTCGCAATAGGGCAACTGCCGCGGGAGCGCCGGCAACATCTGCATCGTCCTTCTCATATGCAGATCGAATGCATTCCCGTAGAGGATCTGAAACTCGGTGGCCGCACCCCAGACTCCACGATCATGCCTCGTGTATGGATCGATGTCGCGGACGACGCCGAACAGGAGAAAGCCGAGCAGCACCGCGGTGCCGCCGGCGAACGCAAACGCCACGCGCAGCGGCCGGACCAGCCGGTGATAGCCAACAGCGAACGTGAGCAGGAGGATCATCGTCGAAACGCGGCTCTCGAACGTGACGACGGTCATGGCCGCCTCCACCGCAATCCACCCGAAGAGCACGTATCGATACAACGGGCGTTTCCAGCCGAGTAGAAGCAGGACGACGAGACACTGCTTCAGCGTCAAACGGACCATGGACAGGACATTCGCAACCTGCAGCACGACATGCGGCACCGGGCGGAGAACCGTCCCTGTGCCGCCCCGGTACACGCTCAGGCCGGGCGCCATATAGAGGTTCAGGGCGAAGAACCAGAGCGTGAGACCGATGACCGTGGTGAGGATGACGGCAGTCGTCGTGCGCATCGGCCGTACCGGAGTGCGGAGCGGCCACAATCGGCGGCCGCGGACCGGCAGGTAAACGAGCACGAAGGTCGCCAGAAGGACGACGTGCCGCCATGCGAAGTTGCCGTACTCCGCCGGCGCCGGCTGCCACTGCAGGAGGCGGTTGTCGCTCGTCGGGCCGAACTCCATTCCGCTCAACACGTACTGGAGCAGCGGCACGATCGAATAGATGGCCGTGGCCAGGACGAAGAATGTGGCGGCTTCGAAGATCGGGAGATGTCCCTCGCGGCCGATCTGTACGGAAAAGTAGAGGAGCGTGATTGCGGCGATGGCCACCGCGGGCGCAAGCACGAGCCTCACGTCGGCGCTCGCCCATTGGAGCGCGGCCATTGCGGCAAGCACGAACAGGATGCTGAAGATGCGAAATCTTCTGGCCTGCCGGCGGGCGTGAAGGGCTGTCGTCAGGGGTGAGATCCCCATCATCCGCCCCACCTCGCGCGCAACATCCTCGCGCGCAGCATCCGCGCACGCAACGCCTGCATTTCCGCAACCAGCCGGCGGTGCAGAAGACCGAGGGCCACCACGGCGTACAGTGGCCACGACGCCGGCATCAGCCGCCAGGCGCGAGCGGCGTAGCGCAGCCCATCCAGCCGTCGTCCGGCCATGAAACAGGCCGTGGCCGCCGCCGACAACGTGGCGCGATACGTCGCGGGCGCCAGACGGCGCAACGCGTCGCCGTGCGTGGCCAGGACCTGATCGGCGTCGTTCGCTTCGTCGGCTGCGTACCGCAGCGATCTGGCCGGCTGGGGCACCGTGATTCGATCGGCGACGTCGTGGTGATAGCGCCGGACGACGTCACTGCACGCCTGCACGAGCGACGTGCGGACCAGCTCGAGGTGATACCAGCGTTCCGAGGCATGCGAGTCGGCGTACTGCACGGCCGGAAAGGTCGATGCCCGCGCGCAGGGAAGCGTCTCCTGTTTCACCGCCACGTCGAGCCAGCGCAAATAGCCTTCGTAGTCGAAGATCTGGTCGCGATGGGGAGGCTCAGGCGACGTCCCGTGCTCGTCGATGCACATGAACCGCAGCCCGCCGACCTCGGGGCCCACGGCCGCGGCCCGGCGATGGATGGTCTCCAACGCTCCGGGGAGGAGCTCATCGTCGCTGTCGAGGAACACGAACCACCGGCCGCGCGCCGCGGCCATGGCCGTGTTGCGGGCAGGGCCTCGTCCCCGGTTGCGGTCGTGCACGAGCAGACGCACGCGCGGGTCGCCGAACGCGCGGATGGCCGCAACGGAGCCGTCGGAAGATCCGTCATCGACGGCTACGACCTCGAACGAGTCGAATGACTGCGCCAGGCAGCTCAGCAGCGCCCGTCCTACAACCGCCTCGCGGTTGTAGACCGGCATAATGATGCTGAAGAAGGGCTGTTCCGTCATAGGACGCCGAGAATGCCGAGCATTTTTTCGTAGCGATGGAGCCAGCGATGCTCGCGCAGCGATCGGGCGCGTGCGCGCTCCGCGATGGCGTCCGCTTCCTCCGGATGCCGAAGGTACCAGCGGATCAGCTCCAGCAACTCGTCACGGTTGCGATAGCAGACGATCTCCTCGCCGGCGACGAAGTGCTGCGCCAGATCGGGATTGAACGTGGTGAGGTACATCCCTCCCCCGGTGCCCGGGATCTCGAAGTCGCGGCCCTTCACGTTCGTGAGCATCTCGGAATACTCGATGCCTCCCATGCCCAGGTTGATCCGGCTGCGGTTGAAGACGCTGACGATGTCCGGCGTCCAGCCCGAGCCCGGCCAGCCGGAGCCGAAGGTCGTCACGTTCACGCCGTGCTTGCGCAGGAAATCGACGATCGAGAAGCGGAAGCCGTAGGCGGCGCCGGCGAAGCTCACGTCCAGATCGCGCGCGACGGAGCGCGGCGCGTACGCCGAGGCGTCGAATCCCTCGGGCATGTACACCGGACGTCCGCCTTCGAGGATGTGCCATTCGCAGGCCACGCGCGCCGACGTGGCGTACAGATCGAACGCCGCGGTGATGTCCACCGCCCCGGTCCGCCACGGCCTCGGCGACGCGCCAGCCCAGCCCTGCTTGTCGTCGAGAGACATGTTCACCACCGGCACGCCCAGCTCTTCGGTGATGCGCCGGACCACGGCCGGCGAGATGTCCTGACCGCCGCCGTAGAAGAAGACCCAGTCGACGGGACGCCGCGCATGCGCTTCGCGAAGCGCGGGAAGGATGCGTTCGCTCAGTTCGTCGAGAAGCTGCGCCGCCCGTCCGTCGTTCCGCGAGAGATCGGCATAGCGGTATCCGAGCGATTCATAGTCGAACGTCGTCACCTCCCCGAGCTCCTCGAGATCAGGAAGGAGGTGCCGGTGCCATCCGTACAACGGCACGCAACTGAACGTGTGAACCTCGCCCGGCTTTCGTTTGGGGGGCGTGTAACCGCGCGCGGCCAGACGGGCGCGGATGTCCGCGGCCACGCTTTCCTCGCGATAGACGACACCGCGTTCCCCGGCCAGCCGCGCGTAACGATCGCGACGATCGCGATACTCGGATTGGACCTGTTCGCGCCGGTACGCCGCCCAGCTCTGCTGCACGACGGGCCAGGTGCGGATCAGCTCCTTGACCCGGCCGGGAAGGGGGAATGGGCGGCGTTCCGTCACATCGCGAATCTTCATCTGATGCGACCTTTGTATTGGCGATAGAAGAGTGCGACCTGGCGGACGAGAAACAACGAAAGAAACAGCCGGTCCGCCCCGCGGAAGTTGCGGCGGATCAATCGCCACATCTGCCGGAAGTAAGGGCCGACGCGAATGGGTCTGGCGTCCGGGAACGGCTTCCAGCCCGCCACGAAAAGATCGTCGCTCAGCACGGCCATGTCGCCCTTGACCGCCAGATCGTTGAGGAACAGCAGATCGAAAAAATCGATGGGCAGCATCGTATCCAGATCGATGGCCTCGCGCCGGATCACTCCATAGATGGCATTGGACACCGGATGCAGGATCCGGGTGAGGAGCCGCAGGCGCGGGGCGCCATGCGAGGCCACTGGATACTCGATCGGTCTGAGCTCGCCGGCCGCCCAGTCGTACTTCTGAAAATACGAGAACACCATCACCACGCCGGGATCGCGGTCGAGGATCGCCGTGGCGCGCTCGAGAAAACCTTCCCGCCACCAGTCGTCCATGGCCAGCCAGACGAAGTAAGGCGCTTTCGCTTCGGAGAGGACGAAACGGAAGTTGCCGGCCGCCGAAAGCCGGTTCGTCTGCCGGACGTAGCGGATGCGGGGATCCGCGGCGGCATACTCGCGGCAGATCGCCGCGGTGGCATCGCTCGAGTCGTTGTCGGAAATGATCAGCTCGAAATCGGTAAACGATTGCGAAAGGGCGGACTCGATGGACCGGCGCATCCAGCGTTCGCCGTTCAGCACCGGGACTCCGATCGAGAGTTTCGGCAGAGTCACTGGATCGTCGCTCATCGATTCTCCAGCCTCCGCTGAAACACGGCCGCGATCTCGGCGATTGCCTCGCGGCTGGCCGGCGCGACCACCGCGGCCGCGGCCAACGCCAGCGAGCCGGCGGCGGCCAGGACCGCGAAAAGCTGCGGCCCCGCCATCGTCGAAGGCATCACCAGCCTGGCCAGCGCGACGACGGCGCCGCTGGCAGCCATCGGGATGAGGATGTCCTGGACGTACCAGCGCCAGCGCTCCTTCGTCAGCAGCCGCCGGTACATGAAGTTGACGCCGACGGTGACGTACATGACGTTCAGGCCGAGCCAGACGGACGCCGCGCCGATCGTCCCGAACGTCCGCGCCGCAATGAACAGAACAGGGACCTGGACGATCAGGGCGATGGTATTCGTGTAGAGCGCAAGGCGCGTCCAGCCGTGAGCGAGCTGCAGCGAATAGGGAATGTTCATGAAGCCGTTGAGCAGCGTTCCCAGGGTCACCACACGCACCAGCGCCGCCGTCCGTTCGGCCGTCACGGCGTTGCCGGTCCACATCAGGAGCACTTCCGGCGCGAAGACGATGAGCATCAGCGCGGCAGGCGCCGTGATCACGGTCATCAACTGACAACTGGCGTGATAGGTGCGGACCAACGCCACGTGATCCCCCGCCGCGACTTGTTGCGACAGGCGGGGAAAGACGGCTCCGCCGATCGGATAGATCAGATAGTACAGCGCCGAGCCGGCCACGAACGCCAGGCTGTAGTACGCGAATGCCGAGAGCGTCAGGAGCTTGCTGAGGAGGACCTTATCCGCCTGCGTGAGCGCCAGCGACACGGCGGAGATGAGCGTCATGCCGCCGGCAAAACGCCAGACGCTCTTCAGCAACGGTTTCGAAAAGCGAGGCGCCCCGCCCGCGGGCAGGGATCGCCAGAGGATCATGGCCGCGGCCGCGGCGCCCACCGCGCTGACGACGGCCTGCCAGACGAAGAAGGCCACTGCCGTCGGGGAGATGAAATGCAACACCGCCACGGCGCCCACGGCCCGAATGATCTGCAGCGCGGATTGAGTTCCGTTGTACAGCACCATTCTCTGCAGGCCCAGAAGACCGCCTTCGTAGAAGCTGAACGGCCACTGAAAGGCGATGACGACACCGATGAGCATCAGGGACAGAGTGACCGTCGGCAGCGACAGGGTCTCGAATTGCAGCCAATTCCCGGCAATCACTCCGGCCCCGGCGATCACCGCCACTGCGATGGCCGCTCCAATGGACCAGTAGATGATCTCCAGCGTTCGTACGAGGTCCCTGGACGATTGGGCGGCGTCCGTTCGCACGGACAGACGGGCCAGCTCGCGATTCAAGGTCGGGCTCAGTCCGAGATCCAGGATGCCGAAGAGGGCCTGCAGCGTAGTGTAGAAGCCGACCAGTCCATACGATTCGATGCCGAGGTAGTTGATATAGACGGGGACGAAGAGGAGGCCCGTGAGAGCCACGACTCCTTTCCCGATGAAGTTGGCAGCGATATTCGTCTTGACGGAAGCCACGGTAGGTGGACTGCTTAGGCCCGATCCTTCAACTCGACGATGTGTTTCTTCCAGTCGCGGTGCACGATCGCCCAGTTGGAGTACTGGAAGGTCTCCAGCGTTTGAAGGTACGCAGGCACGCGACACAGCCCCTCGGGATACAGCTTGTAGAAGGAATAGGCCGAACCCGTTGAGCTCACGAGGTCCCATATGTCCTTCAGCAACACGCGGGCGTCGATGTAGCAGCCGCCGTATTCGAACTGCACGACGCCGATCGCTTCGGCAGCGAGCGCCTCGCGGGCGCCGCGGAGGACCGCGAGCTCGTGCCCTTCGGTATCGATCTTGAGGAAATCGACGCGGTCTACACCGTTGGCCGCGCGATAGTCGTCCAGCGTTCGAACGGCCACAACCTCTCTCTTTTTCTGTTCCATCGGCGCGCCGGCACGCCGATAGAGCGAGTTCCCTTCCGAACCGTCGTCGAAGATGAAGAGATCGCGTGTCTCGTTCTGTTCACCGAGTGCGAACGGATGAATGATTACGTTCTGCGGAAACCCCCGCGCCGACAATCGCGACACGGTTGCCGGGCTGGGCTCGAACGCGTGGATCTCGATCAGCGGGTTGATGGCCAGTGCGGCTGCCGTCCATTCGCCGACGTTCGCGCCAACATCGAAAACCACGCGGCAATGCGGCAAAACACTGCGCGCCAATCCATACTCGCCGTTCCGCTCGGGGTCGAACTCATTGTCGTTGTTGTAGAGATTCACGACTTTCGTGGCGGCACGGTATGCGAGACGGCTGTGCCGCGGGAGGAGCGCCACGACCACATCGCGGATCAGTTGTCGGAATTTCATATCGAACTCAACGCAAGCGCGGCACTTCGGGAACGAGCTCCGGATGCGCGTCCCCGAGCTTTCGCACTCAACGAATCCGCTTCAGGAACGCACCCGGCCAATACGTGACGCGATCGCGGACGGCGCCTTCATTGAATGGGAAGGCCGGCTCCTCGATCACGAACTCCGGATGCGTGTGAGCGAACTCGCTTGCCGCGGCATACGGGTTGTTCCACGACCAGTCCGGCTGGGTACGCGGCGCGCCGCCGAGCCAGCTCATGATGCCGTCCGTGGCCACGATGTACGACCCCACCGTCACCATCGGTGCGTATGCCTCGAGCTCGGCGAGCACGTGTGCCTTCGTGTGATTGGAGTCCAGCAGGATGAGCACGCTCTCGCCGGCGCGCACGTTGCTGCGCACTTGGTCCACGATCGCCGGATCCACCGAGCTCCCTTCGATCAGGGTGAGATACGAATGAAGAGGATGCTCCTCGAGAGCCTTCCGGTTATGCGGCCGGATCTCGATATCGACTCCGACGATGCGCCCCTTTTCCATCGCCTTGCACAAGGAGGCGTAGAAGATCAGCGAGCCACCGTGTGCGACGCCCGTTTCGATGATCACGTCGGGCTGGATCGCATAGATGACTTCCTGCAGCCGCACCATGTCGTCCGGAAGCTGAATGATGGGCCGGCCCATCCATGTGAAGCTGTAAACGTACTTCGCATCCCAGCCGCTGCGCAGCCACGCTCTCGAAACGGCATTGAAGCCCTCGGAGCTGCCGAGCGGATACGCCGCGTCGCCATCCGGCCCGTCGAGGACCACTTCCCCTTTTTCGAAATCGATGTGAATCATCGCGGAGGCCTCGCCGTGGACCGCTTTGCGCCTTCGTCGTGCGCCGCGGCACGCAGACGTTCGTAATCTTCACGGTGAAAAAGCGCCGCGATTTCGTCTTTCGCGATTTGCGGCACGACCTCGATCCGCTGTCCGCCGGCGTCGGCATAGGCGCAGCCATACGGCGGATACCAGAATGCCCGCGCAGTCCGGTCGATGGCCTCGGCGTCCGCTCCGTCCGGGATCTTTTTCAGAAGCTCGAACTCTTCCTGCGACATGTAGCGCCGCTTCGCGGGGTCCTGCTCTTCCTTCGGCAGCGGATCGCCGCTTTCGGCGAGCTCGCAGAACTCGACGAACAACCGCACCATCTCCGCCTGTGCGCGCTGCTCGAGCGAGAGCGCCGTCTCGCGCTTCACCTCGATCGGAAAGCGCCGGACGCGAAGCAGCGGGCCGGTGTCGAAGCCGTCGTCCATGTAGTGGCAGGTGCAGCCGTACTCGGGGCTGTTCTCGAGGATGGCTACGTTGTAAAACGCCCATCCGCCGAACTCGGGCAGCGGCCCTGCGTGGAAGTTGAGCGCGGCCCGCCCGGCCATGGCGATCACGTCGCTCTGCACGCGGTAACGGAACATGTAGCTGATGACGAAGTCGGCTTCGATGCTGCGCGACAACTCACGTTGCGTCACCACAGGAATGCCGCGCGCGGTGGCGTACTCCTCGAGAGTCGGCCCGGATACCCAGGGGTAGCCGAACGTGCGGGAGACGACCACGCAACGCACATCCCAGCCGCGCGCAAGCATGGTCTCGAGGGCTACGACGGATCCGGGCTTGGAGCCCATCAGGACGACAGACGGCTTGGAAGCGCTCATCGCATGACCGCCGTTTTGAAGAAGGACGACACCCCGTGCACGACGGCGTCGCGATCCTGGCTGGGCATGCTCGAATGCAGCGGGAGCGACAGGATCTCGGAACCGACGCGATCGGTGACCGACAGATCGCCCCTGCGGAAATCCTTGAGCAGCGTGAACCAATGCCCCGGCTGCCAGTGAATGCCGGTGTCGATGCCCTGCTCCTTGAGGTGCGCGCGAAGCTTGTCGCGTTGCTCTGCCGGTACGCGGATGTAGTAGAGGAACGGGGTCACGTCCTCGAAGTCGGTGAGCGGCACGATGACGTCCGGTACGTTGCGAAGCTGGGCGTTGTAGTAACGGCCGGTCTCCCGGCGCGTCGCGGCGATGCGCTCGAGCTTGCGCAACTGCGCCAAACCGATCGCGGCGTGGAGGTTGGCCATGTGATAGCGAAAGCCGAGACGCTTCACGTCGTATGTCCACGCGCGCTCGTTCCGATACATGAGCGATGACGGCTGTCCCATGCCAATGAGCCTCATCTCATGAAGGATCTCCAGCTCCTCCTTCGTCTTCACGACCAGAGCGCCACCGTCGATACAGGTAATCGTCTTGACCGGGTCGAAGCTGAACATGGCGATATCGGAGAAGCTGCCGATCGTGCGCCCTTTGTACTTCGAGCCAAGGCTGTGCGCGGCGTCATGGATGACGCGGATACCGTGTTTCTTCTGAAACTCGGCGACGCGGTCGTGATCGCACAACACGCAGTCGTAGTCCATCACGATGATGGCTTTCGTGCGTGGACCCACCAACTCTTCCGCCTTGTCCAGGTCGATGCAAAGCGTGCGGTCGTCGATGTCGCAGAACACCGGCTCGGCCCCGGTGGCCAGGATGGCCTGGAAGTCGGCGATGTTGTTGAACGACGGCGTGATGACTTCGTCACCGGGACCTACGCCGATGAGCATCAGCGCGAGGTGCAGCGCAGCATGGCCGGTGCTGACCGCAGCGACGTGCCGGTCCGGCGCTCCGATGAGGTCGCGGATGCCGTTCTCGAACTCGCTGACGTAGCTGCCCATGCCCAGCCACCCTAATTCCAGGGCATCGTGAGCAGCCGCGAACTCCTCCTGCTCGATGAGTGGTTTGAAGACGGGGATCATTTTCTTCTCCTTAGAGATATTTGATGGAAACGGATCACTCCTGGGGTGCCGCCCATCGCGGATAGTTCCGGTCGCGTTGCGAAATGACGACAGGCGCAATCGGCCACTGGATTGAAAAAGCAGGATCGTCCCACGGGACACCTCGCGCGGCAGTCTCGACGTATCTCGAGCTCATCATGTACAGCACTTCTGTGTCGTCGCTTGTCGTAATGAATCCGTGCGCTACGCCGCGAGGGACGTAGAGCGCACGGCGATTCTCATGATCGAGCTCGACGGCCGTCCACTGCCGATACGTCTTCGAATCAGTACGAAGATCGGCGATCACGTCCCATATCCCGCCTCGGGTGCACCGGACGATCTTCGTCTCCTCGTGCGGCGCGCTCTGATAGTGCAACCCTCGCAACGTGCCACGGACACGGTTCCACGAGACATTGCATTGCGCGACGTGAGCTTCCAGTCCGCGCGCGCGGAGCTCGTCCTCGCAGAACGTTCGTGCAAAGAATCCGCGCTCGTCTTCGAGCGGTTCAATGTCGAGAATGAACGCGCCCGCGATCGGCGTCTCGGTCAGAATCAAGCGAGGAGCTCCACGCGCGGGATCGGCACGACGAACCGGCCGCCCCACTCGCGAATATCCGACATCTGCCGGACGATCTCATCCTTCAGGTTCCACGGCAGGATGAGGACATAGTCCGGTTTCGTCTCCCGGATGCGGTCCGGTGCGTGAATGGGGATGTGCGTGCCGGGCAGGAAGAGACCTTGTTTGTGGGGGCTGCGGTCGACGGTGTAGTCGATGAAGTCGGTGCGCACGCCGCAGTAGTTGAGCAGAGTGTTTCCCTTGGCCGGCGCGCCGTAGCCCGCGACGCGCTTGTTCTCCTCCCGGGCGCGGATGAGAAAGGCCAGCAGGGCGCGCTTGGTCTGCCGCACCTGCTCGGCGAAACGGTCGTAGGTCTCCAGCCGTTCGAGTCCGTAATCGCGCTCGGTGGCCAGGAGATGGACCACGCGGTGGCCCGGCTCGCTCCCCTCCTCGGAATGGCGGGCATAGATGCGCAGTGAGCCGCCGTGTGTCGAGAGCTCTTCGACGTCGAAGATGGTGAGACCGGCCGCGGCGAAGATGCGCTGCGCGGTGAGCAGCGAAAAGTAGGAGAAGTGCTCGTGGTAGATGGTGTCGAACTGATTGCCGTCGATGAGGCGCATCAGATGCGGGAACTCCATCGTGATCGTGCCCCCTTCGGCGAGCAGGATCTTCAGACCGGCCACGAAGTCGTTGAGGTCCGGAACGTGCGCGAGGACGTTGTTGCCGAGGAGCAGCCTGGGCTTCGGGCGTTCCGCGGCGAGCGCGTGCGCGGTCTCCACGCCGAAGAACCGGCTGACGGTCTCGATGCCTTTCGCGCGCGCCGCTGCGGCCACGTTTTCCGCGGGCTCGACGCCCAGGACCGGCACGCCCGCTTCCTGGAAGTACTGGAGGAGATAGCCGTCGTTGCTGGCGATCTCCACGACGCCGGTGGTTCCGTCCAGGCCGAGGCGCTCGATCATGGCGTGGCAGTAGGTGCGTGCGTGTGCGAGCCAGGAGTCCGAATAGGAAGAAAAATAGGCGTAGTCGCTGAAGATCTTCTCCGGGGACTCCACGGCCGGCAGTTGCACGAGGAGACACTCCGTGCAGACGTAGGCCTTGAGCGGAAAGAACGGCTCCGCGCGCTCCAGCTGCTCGGCCTTGAGGTAGGCGTTCGAGAGCGGCGACATGCCCAGGTCGGCGAATTCGCGGGTGAGCTCCGTCTCGCAGAAGCGGCACACGGTCATGAACGTGCCTCGTAGCGCTCGATCTGCTGCAGCGTGACCCCCCGCGCGTCGGCGGCGCGATGCCACTCGACGATCCAGTCGAGCGACTCGTCCAGCGACAGGCGGGGCGTCCATCCGAGCGCCCGCCGGGCGCGCGTACTGTCGAGTGTCAGCGTCACCGCCTCGTGCGGATGCGTGCCTGCATCCTGCGTCCATCGCGCGCCCTCACCCCACCGTGCCATGAGCGCGTCGGCGATCCAGCGCACGGGACGCACGTCCGCGCCGGACGGGCCGAAGTTCCAGGCCTCCGCGAAACCATCACCCTCAACGAGCTTTTCGGCGAGCAGCAGGTAGCCGTGGAGCGGCTCGAGCACGTGCTGCCAGGGACGGATCGAGGCGGGGTTGCGAATCACGGCCGGCTCGCCCTCGGAAAACGCGCGGATCAGATCGGGGACGAGCCGATCGCGCGCCCAGTCGCCGCCGCCGATGACGTTGCCTGCCCGCGCGGTGGCGATGGCCGGGCCCGGAAAGGACTGCCGATAGGCGGATGCCACGAGCTCCTGACACGCTTTGCTGTTCGAGTACGGGTCGCGTCCGCCGAGCGCGTCGTCCTCGCGATAGGGCCGGGACCACTCGCGGTTCTCGTAGCACTTGTCGCTCGTGACGACCACCACCGCACGCACACTCTTGAGAGCGCGCACCGCCTCGAGCAGATGCACCGTGCCCATGACGTTCGTGGCATACGTCTCCACCGGGCTCTCGTACGACTTGCGCACGAGCGACTGCGCCGCGAGATGGAAGACGATCTCCGCCTCGCTGCCCGCCAGCGCTTCCCGCAGGGATTCGAAATTGCGCACATCGCCGGTCCGCGAATCGATGTCGCCGGCCACGCGCGCCGCTTCGAAGAGGTTCGGCGTCTGGTCAGGGGCGAGCGCGTAACCGGTGACCTGCGCGCCGAGGCGCGCCAGCCACGTCGCGAGCCAGCTTCCCTTGAAGCCGGTGTGGCCGGTCACGAACACGCGCCTGCCGCGCCAGAAGTCGCTCGTCACCACACCTTCCACGGTGCCTTGCCCGACGTCCAGAGACCCTCGAGATAGGTGCGGTCGCGCAGCGTGTCCATCGGTTGCCAGAAGCCGTCGTGCTTGTAGGCCGAAAGCTGCCCGGCCCGGGCCAACTGCTCCAGCGGCGCGCGCTCCCATGCGGTGGAGTCGTCTTCGATCAGGTCGATCACGTCCGGCTCCAGCACGAAGAATCCGCCGTTGACCCAGCCTCCCTCGGACGGCTTTTCCTGAAAGGCCGAAATCTTCTCTTCTTCGAAGTCGATGACGCCGAAACGCCCCGGCGGCTGCACCGCCGTGAGCGTGGCCTGCGTTCCCTGCTGGCGATGGAAGGCCAGGAGGTCGGTGATGTTCACGTCGCTCAACCCGTCGCCGTAGGTGAAGCAGAACGTGCCGTCGAGGTGCTGGCGCACGCGCTTCAGCCGGCCGCCGGTCATCGTCGTCTCGCCCGTGTCGACCAGGGTCACGGTCCAGGGCTCGGACATGCTCTGGTGCACCTTCAGCTCGTTGTTGCGGAGATTGATGGTGATGTCCGACATGTGCATGAAGTAATTGGCGAAGTACTCCTTGATCACGTAGCCCTTGTAGCCGAGGCAGATCACGAAGTCGTTCAGCCCGTAGTGGGAGTACGTCTTCATGATGTGCCAGAGCACCGGCTTTCCTCCGAGCTCCACCATCGGCTTGGGGCGCACGGTGGTCTCTTCGCTCAGCCGGCTTCCCAGGCCCCCGGCAAGGATCACGACTTTCATGAGTGATTCGCCCGAAACCACGCAATCGTTTTGGACAGCCCGTCGTCCATCGAGGTTCCCGCGCGGAACCCGAAGAGCTCCGCGGCCCGGCTGACGTCGAGCATGCGGCGCGGCTGCCCGTTCGGCTCGCTCGTGTCCCACACGATCTCGCCGCGAAAACCAGTCTTTTCCGCGATCATGGTGGCCAGGTCCCGGATGGAGATCTCCTCCCCTCGTCCGAGGTTGATCGGGTCCGCTCCGTCATAGGCTTCGGTCGCGCGGACGATCCCGTCGGCCGCGTCCTCGACATAGAGGAATTCGCGCGTCGGAGAACCGTCGCCCCACAACGTCACCGAGGACTCTCCACGCTCGTTGGCTTCCACGAACTTCCGGATCATGGCCGGGATGACGTGACTGGTCTGCAGGTCGAAATTGTCCTGCGGGCCGTAGAGATTCACCGGCAAGAGGAAGATGCCGTTGAAGGAGTACTCATCGCGATACGACTGCAGCTGTACGAGCAGCGCTTTCTTGGCGATGCCGTACGGCGCATTCGTTTCCTCGGGGTAGCCGTCCCATAGCTGTTCTTCCCGGAACGGGACCGGCGTGAACTTCGGATACGCGCAGATGGTGCCGAGGCAGACGAACTTATCGACGCCGGCCAGCCGCGCCTCTTCGATCAGATGAATGCCCATGACCGCGTTCTCATAGAAGAAGCGGCCCGGGTGCGCGCGATTGGCGCCGATCCCTCCGACGACCGCCGCACCATGGATGATCAGGTTCGGACGATGCTCCGCCAGCCAGGCCCGGACTGCTCCGGCGTCGAGGAGATCGAGCTCGCTCTTGCGAGGTGCAAAGAGAGCGGCCGGCTGCTCCTTCTCGATCCGCTGCCGCAGGAATCCGCCAAGGAATCCGCCGCCGCCAGTGAGCAGAACGCGGCGCGATGGCCAGAACCCGAGACTCATCGTTCACTCCCTATCGAACTGCCCGGGTGAACGAACAACCAGTTGTGGACGCCCGCGCTACAGCGTCCCTGAAGTTGCCACGACGCGATCTCTTCGCGGCTGATGGGCGTTTCCTCCCCGTTGGCCGCAAATGCGCGATATCCGCGATCGAGGAAGAGCGCGAACGTGTCGCTGAAATGCTGATTGGCGGTGGGATGGTGCATATCCAGTGTGATTTCCACGAGCCAGACCGGATGAGGATCACGCTCGAGCAGGGAAGTTCCTCCGAGGAGCGCCCGGTACTCCGCTCCTTCAATGTCCATTTTCACGAGCAGGCGCTTTCCTGCAAACCGTCGGTCGAGAAGTGTATCGAGAGTGGTCACCGGGACCATCTGGCGATATTGCAGGGACGAACCGGCCCACCCCGGCACGAGGGAAGCGCCCGTATTCGCTCCCCACAACGGCAGCGACCCCGGCCGTTCCGCCACCGCCACCGGCCAGGTCTCGACATCGTCCCACTGGTTCGCCTCCAGTGCGCGAAAGAGGTTCTTGAGATTGAACGGCAGCGGCTCGATGGCCACGACGTGCAAGCCTCCGGCGCGCGTCAGACAGGTGTAGTAGCCGATATTGGCTCCGATGTCGACGAAGACATCCGCATTCCGAAGCTCGCGGACAATGATCCGGCGCTCCTGAGGCTCGAACGTGCCGAGGCGCATGGTCTCGTCGCCGGCGAGCAGGAATCCCTCCGGCATGCGCGCCATGGGAGCGTGCGAGGCCTGCCATTCGTCGCGAAGCAGCCGATAGATTCGCGCCAGACCCGGAGCGTGTTTCTCGAACGTTCCTCGGAATCGAGTCAGCTTCATGTCGATTTGCGCCGGCTCAGCTCCGCTGTTGCAAGTGCGCTTCGTCGCGCGCCAGCTCGAGATCGTGGTCCGTCATCAGATCGACCAATTCTGCGAAGGAGGTCGTCGGCGTCCAGCCGAGCGCTTCTCGCGCCTTGGAGGCGTCGCCCAGCAGCAGGTCGACCTCGGTGGGGCGGAGGTAGCGCGGATCGATTCCCACGAGCACGCGTCCCGTCCCCCGCTCGACCCCCTGCTCGTCGATCCCGCTTCCCTGCCACTCGAGCTCGATCCCGAGGCGCGCGAAGGCGCGGTCGCAGAACTCGCGCACCGTGTGCGTGGAGCCAGAAGCAATCACGTAGTCGTCGGGCTGATCCTGCTGGAGCATGCGCCACATGGCCTCGACATAGTCTTTGGCGTAGCCCCAATCGCGCTTGGCGTCGAGGTTGCCGAGGTACAGCTGATCCTGCAGCCCGAGGCTGATGCGCGACGCCGCGCGGGTGATCTTGCGCGAGACGAACGTTTCGCCGCGCCGCGGCGACTCATGGTTGAAGAGGATGCCGTTCGTGGCGTAGAGGCCGTACGCCTCCCGATAATTCACGGTGAGCCAGTACGCATACACCTTGGCCACGCCGTAGGGACTGCGTGGATAGAACGGCGTGCGCTCGCTCTGCGGGACTTCCGCCGCCTTGCCGAACATCTCCGACGACGAGGCTTGATAGATCCGCGGCCGGATCTGCAGCTCGCGGATCGCTTCGAGCAGCCGCGCCGCGCCGAGACCGGTCACCTCGCCCGTGTACTCGGGCGTGTCGAAGGAGACCTTCACATGACTCTGCGCGCCGAGGTTGTAGATCTCGGCCGGATCGACCACGCGCAGAATGCGGTTCAGGGACGAGGCGTCATTGAGATCGCCGTAATGCAGGAAGAGCCGCCGGTCTTCGTCGTGCGGATCCTGATAGATCCCTTCCAGGCGCTGGGTATTGAACGACGAGGAGCGGCGAACGATGCCGTGGACCTCGTACCCCTTCTCGAGCAGAAGCTCGGCGAGATACGAGCCGTCCTGGCCCGTGATGCCGGTGATCAGTGCTTTCGTGCGTGTCATGCTCCGTAGTACTCCCTGTACCAGTTCACGAAACGGGAGATGCCGGTGCGCAAAGGAGTGCGTGGCCGGAAGCCGACGGCGCGCTCCAGCTCGGAGACGTCGGCCATCGTGGAGACGACGTCGCCCGGTTGAATGGGATGGAACTCCATCTGCGCCTTCACGCCCAGCTCCTCTTCGAGCATGGTGATGCAGTCCAGAAGGAGCACCGGCTCATTGTTGCCGATGTTGTAGACGCGATACGGCGCGCTGCTGGTGGCAGGATCGGGATCGTCGCCGTTCCAGAGAGGATCGGGCTGCGCGGGATGATCCACGGCCCGAACGACCCCCTCGACGATGTCGTCGACGTACGTGAAGTCGCGGATCATCTGTCCGTTGTTGAAGACCGGGATCGGCTCGCCGGCCAGGATGCCGCGGGTGAACTTGAAGAGGGCCATGTCCGGCCGGCCCCACGGTCCGTAAACGGTGAAGAAGCGCAGTCCGGTGACGCGCAGGGCGAAGAGGTGCGCATACGTGTGCGCCATCAGCTCATTGGCCTTCTTCGTGGCCGCGTAGAGCGAGACCGGATGGTCCACGGTCTGATGCTCGGAGAACGGCTGCTTGGTGTTGGCGCCATACACCGAGCTGGTGGAGGCAAACACGAGATGGTCCACGCCGTTGTGGCGGCAGCCTTCCAGGATGTTGAGGAACCCGGTCACGTTGCTGTCGGTGTAGGCGTGCGGATTGACCAGCGAGTAGCGCACGCCGGCCTGCGCGGCCAGGTGAATGACGCGCTCCGGCCGCAGGCGCGCGAAGAGCTCGGCCATCCGGTCGCGATCGGCGATGTCGGTCTGCTCGAAGCGGAACCCGCCGTGCGCACGGAGCCTGGCCAGCCGCGCTTCCTTGAGCGAGACGTCGTAGTAATCGTTCAGATTATCGACACCGGTGACTTCGTCTCCCCGCTCGAGAAGCCGCAGCGCTGTGTGATAGCCGATGAAACCGGCCGCGCCGGTCACGAGGATTTTCATGGACGGACTCCGTCCCCTTCGGTGTACGAACCGAGGTTCCCGACATTCGAGCTGGTCGCCGGCATTCGTTGCATTCACTAAAAGCGCCGCGGACCGCCGCGGCCTCTCCGGGGCGATACCGGGTTACTTGTTTCCCTGGGCTTGCTCGGCCATGGTCTGTACTTCGGCCTTCAACCGCTCGATCTCCCCCGCCATCGCGTCGTACTCCGCGATCTTGCGGCGCAGAAAGGCGGCCGTGATGTTGATCTTCTCTTCCAGTCCCCTGGGGGTGAGGATGTACGCGTAGGTCGATTTCCTGTTGCTGTTCTTGAAGTTGCGCGCCTTGACGAAGCCCTTCTCGATCAGCGCGTGCAGGCAATAGTTCAGCTTCCCGAGACTGATGCCGAGCTCGCGGGCAAGCTCGCGCTGGCTGGCGTCGGGCCGCTGGGCCAGCTGCGTGAGGAGCCGGTACTGCACTTCTTCAGGCACATGCGTCATGGCGTTCAACTGTTGAACGCATTAAAGCGCAAAGGCGCCGCGCCGTGCAACCGAGGCCGGTCGGGGGTCTACGGCCGACCGCCGACTGCCGACCGCCGACTCGTTTCACCGCACGCGCCGCAGCACTTCCCGGTCTAGCTCCACCGACGCGGACTGCCTGAGCAGGCTGATGCTCACGACCAGCCGGTCGTGGCCTTTGCCGCGCACCACTACGCCTGTGTAGCCGGCGAACGAGCCGCTCTCGATGCGCACCGGCTGCCCCGGCAGAAGCTCGGTCCACGGCTTGAGCGAGGCCCCGGCGAGTTGCAGCCGGCGCAATTGGGCGAGCTCGGCGCCGAGCTCTTCCTGATCGGGCACTTCGATGAGGTTCGCCACGACGTTGCTGCGCCAGAGCAGATCGAGCCGTTCCCGGCCGGCTCGATGAAAGACGTACCCGTTGAAGAGGGGCAGATGTGAGGTGAACACGCGGCCCGCGCGGTGCCGCCGCGTCATGGTGAGCGGCAGATAGAAGGCAATCCCGTTCTCGGCAAGGTGCCGCGCCAGGACTTTTTCCTGCCGGCTCCGCACATGCGCGACACCCCAGGGAAAGGCGCCGGCCGGCAGCGTGAAGATCTCCTCCGGCTGGATGTCGACCTCTCTCGGCAGGAGCGGCATACGGCCTTCAATTATCGCCTCTGTTCCGAGGTGATTCCGGAGAACCGCCGCTTGACGAGCACCCATCACGCTGAGATGCTGTCCCGAGTAACGTCATGAGGAAAAGTCATTCGAATGTCTGATCAGCACCACGAAGCCCCGGCAGAACCGCTCGAGCCTCCTGTTTCGGTCAGTCACTTCTTCAAGGTCCTCCGGGCCTACCTGCCGATCATCGGGCTGTCGCTGGCAACGGTCGGCATCGGGTACGTGATCGTGGCCCTGGCGTTGTACATCCATGCGCCGTCCCAGCGGGTGACGACCATGCCCTTCCGCCTGGAGTTCGAGGGCGCCGACCGCGGAACCTATCCGAACGGAACGAAGTTCTCGAGTGCGGAGATCATTTCCACGCCGGTCCTCAACAAGGCCTTCAAGGACAACAACCTCTCGCGCTTCACGACGTTCGAGAAATTCGCGCACTCGGTGTTCGTCCTGGAGTCGAGCGGCGAGCAGGACACGCTGGCGCGCGAGTATCAGTCGCGGCTCTCGGACCCGCGGCTCACGGCCGTGGACCGCGAGCGCATCCAGCGCGAGTACGAGCTGAAACTGGCCAGCCTCAGCAAGGCCCATTACGCACTCAACTATCTGTACCCGGACGGCTCCGATCCCATCCCCACCACCGTCGTGCGCAAGTTCCTGCACGACGTGCTCCGCGAATGGGCGGACTTCGTCTCGCACGAACAGCACGTGCTCGAGTATCGCGTCCCGGTGCTGTCGCCGGACATGGTGGCCTCCACGCGCATCGAGGACAGCAATCCCATCATCTCCACCGAAGTGCTGCGCGCGAAAATCAACCGCGTCATCGCCAACATCGACGTGCTGCGGGCGCTGCCGGCGGCGGATCTCGTGCGCTCCACGACGAACAATCTCTCCCTCAACGACATCCAGATCCGCCTCGATGACATCGTGCGCTTCCGTCTGGAGCCGCTCATTCACGGCATCGCCGCCGGCCAGCTCGATGACCGCGCGGCCACGCTGCGGTTCCTGGAGACCCAGCTTGCGTACGACCAGCGGCAGCTGGAGCGGCAGAAGGAATTCGCCGATGCCGCGCTCAAGGCCATGGCCATGTACAGCGGACAGCCGCGGGAAACCCAGCCAGACGCCACCGCCCTCGGTACGGGAGAGCGCAGCAGGCCGGACCGCGGCGGGTCCGAGACCGTGATGCCGCAGATCAACGACTCATTTTTCGACCGCCTGCTGCAGATTACGTCCAGCTCCGTGGACCGCGAATACCGGCAGAAGGTCGCCGACCGCTATCGCGATGCCGCCGAGGCCGTCGCTCCGCTGGAGCAGGCCGTCGAGTACGACCGCTCCGTCCTGGCCCTCGTCCGGGGCACCGGACCCGGTGCCGGTGTGACCCGCGAGTCCGTCCAGCAGCAGATCGACGCCACGCGGCAGGAAGTGCGCCAGCTGGTCATCCAGATCCACCAGATCTACAAAGTGCTCTCCGCGAACCTCAACCCTTCGACCGAGCTCATCACGGTGACCGGCCCGCCCACGACGCGCATCGAGCGGACGTTGAGCATCACCCGCATCGCCCTCTACGGATTGCTGACGCTCTTCATCGCCTTCCCGATCATTCTCTTCGCCTGCCTCATCCACAACCGTATCCGTGAGGAAGACGCGGCCACCAACCACGTCGCGGAGTCAAACGACGTCGCGGCCTGATTTCCGCCACCGCCACACTCCCGCCACCAGCGCACCGAAGGCGAAGCCGCCGACGTGTGCCCACCAGGCGATGCCGGCCACTTCCTGCACCCGGCGCGCGGCTTCGAGCGAGAGGAAGCCGTTGAAGAACTGCATGCCGAACCACACCGGCAGGAAGACCACGGCCGGAATCTCCGCCATGGCCCAGTAGACGACGAGCGGAAAGAGCGTGACGATCCGCGCGTGCGGACGCAGGACCAGGAATGCTCCGAGCAGGCCGGCGATACTTCCGGAGGCGCCGACGGAAGGAATCGTCGAGAGGGGAAAGAGGACCGTGTGCGTCAGGCTCCCCACCGCGCCGCAGGCGACATAGAAGAAGAAAAAGCGCACGTGCCCGAGCGCATCCTCGACGGCCCCGCCGAAGACCCAGAGATAGATCATGTTCCCGGCCAGATGAACGAAACCACCGTGCAGGAAGAGCGACGTCACCAGAGTGATGGCCACTTCCCAGAACGCGTAATGGAACGCCTCCGGATGCACGAACCGCGCGGGGATGAACCCGAAGGTCTGGATGATCTTCTCCGTCATCGCCCCGAGAAACAACTGCGCCACGAAAATGCACCCGTTCGCCGCCACCAGCGTGCGGTTCACGACCGGGACGGTGCGGCGCTCGAGGGTGTGGCGGAGGGGGATCATGGTCCAGGCTCAGAGGCTCAAAGGCTCAGAGGCTCAGAGGCCGCCGATTCGCGCATCCTTGTGTGCTCTGAGCCTATGCGCCTCTGAGCCTTTGAGCCTCGGGATCACCCTAACCCTCGCTTGATCTCCCGCACCACCTCCCCAATCTGCTCCTCTCTCAGCTCCGGGAAGATCGGGATGGCCAGCGTGGAGGCGGCGGCGGTCTCGGAGTTGGGGTAGGGATCGCGGGCTCCCGGGACGTCTTTGAAGCACTCCTGTTCCGCCAGGGTGAGGGGGTAGTAGACCTCGCATCCGATGGAGACGCTCTTGAGGTGCTCGAGCACGCGGTCGCGGGTGGAGCGTCCTTCCGGGAAGCGGACGATGTATTGGTTGTAGATGTGGCGCCGTCCCGGCAGTTCCTCGGGGAGAATGATGCGCTCGCCGATTCCGGCATCGGCAAAAGCGCTGCGATAGATGGAGGCGTTGCGGCGGCGTCCCTCGTGCCACGACTCCAGCAGCGGCAGTTTGATGTGGAGCATGGCCGCCTGCAGGGCGTCGATGCGGAAGTTCCCGCCGACGACGTGGTGGTAGTACTTCGGCCGCATGCCGTGGACGCGATAGTCGACGAGCTTGACTGCCAGCGCATCGTCGTTCGTCGTGATCGCGCCGGCATCGCCGAACGCGCCGAGGTTCTTGGACGGGAAGAACGAGAAACAGCCGATCGTGCCGATCGTACCGGCGCGGCGTCCGTGATACTCGGAGCCGACGGCCTGGGCCGCGTCCTCGACGACCGGGATGCCCCGCGCTTCGGCGATGGCATTGATCTCGTCCATCGGAGCGCATTGCCCGTAGAGATGCACCGGCATGATCGCCTTCGTGCGCGGCGTGATCTTCGCCTCGATCAAGCGGGGATCGATGTTGTAATCCGCGAGGTCGATGTCGACGAACACCGGCACGGCCCCGAGCCGCGCCACCACACCCGCCGTGGCGAAGAACGAGTAGGCCGGCACGATGACTTCGTCGCCCGGTCCGACGCCGAGCACCATCAGCGCCTCGAGCAGCGCATCCGTCCCCGAGGAAACCCCGACGGCGTGCTTGGTCTGGCAGTAAGCCGCGAAATCGCGCTCGAAATCGTCGACGCGCTTCCCGAGGATGAACAGCTGCGATTCATAGATCTCCGCGGTCACGCGCAGGGCTTCCTCGCGGATGGCGGCGTACTGCAGTTTGAGGTCGAGTAGGGGGATGGCCATAGCGGCGCGAATCATAGCGGTACAGCTGCACGGCTGCACAGCTGTACCGCTTTACAGCCGTGCAGCTGTGCGGCTTTCCTAGACGAAAATCACCACACATCCGTATCACCAATCCCACCATTGTCATCATTTCAGCACCCAATAAACATCATCAATTTCCGTTGGACAATTTCATGCCAGCCTCCGTATCTCCGGGCAACAAACGCAGTATGCAAAGGAGGCAATACCCCATGAAGTTCCGTAATGTCATCGTCGCCGCGGCCGTCGCCGCGCTCCCCTTCTCCGCAGAGGCGGCCACCCTCATCGTCCCCGCCGCCGGCACCGGTCCCGGCGCGAATGCCAGCCAGTGGCAGAGCGAGCTCACGCTGCACAGCGCCGCGCCGCGCTCCATGACGCTTTCAGTGTCGTTCCATCAGGGCACGAATGTGCTTGGACCGGTCGAGGTCGCGCTGGACGCACGCGAGACCGTCTCGATCGCCGACATCGCTCACACGCAGTTCGGCCTGGCCAGCGGCACCGGTGCTCTGGTCATCGAAGTAGCCGACCGCGACGCCAGGAGCCTGGCCGTCACCTCGCGCACGTTCAACGTCTCCCCCACCGGCGAATTCGGGCAGGACATCCCTTCGGTGGACGCCACGGCCGCGCTGCGCGTGGGCGACATCGCCGCGCTCTCCGGTCCGTCGAACGTGGCCACGAACCGCTTCAACTTCGGGCTCTACGTCACGGAAGCGGCCAGCGTGGAGTGGCAGGTCGTGCGGACGGACGGCGCTCTCGGCGCCGCCAAGACCGTGTCGTATGCGGCCGGTACGCACGCGCAGTACAACAGCGGAATCGAGTCGCTCATCGGCACGACGGCGCAGGACAACGACACCGTGCACGCCCGCGTCATCAGCGGCCGGGCCATCTTCTACGGCAGCATCGTCAACGCCACCGGCGACCCGACGTTCATCCCCGGCATCCGCACCCGCGAGGACATCCTCATTCAGCTCACCGGCGTCGATCTCGACGAGAACGGCTCGATCGATCTTCGTGACGCCAACAACGACGGCACCCTCGACAGCCCCGTGGAGATCCGCAGGACGGTCTTCGGAAACTACTTCCAGGTCGTCGCCAAGGGCGAGTTCGGCGAGAACGTGACGCTGGAGATCGTCTCCTCCCCCGCCTTTGCCCAGCTGCTCGACAGCGACGGCACGCTCGTGGTGGTCGCCGACGCCAGCACCGCGGCCACGACAGGCGAGATCGTGCTGAAGGCAACGAGCGCGGGTTCCACGCAGCTGATCAGGATCCCGGTTGTGATTCGCTAAGAGAAAAGGACGCAGTGGACTTTGTGGACGGAGTGGACTCAGTGGATGTCCACAAAGTCCACGAAGTCCACGACGTCCACTTGCCCTACCGGAATGTCACCTTCGCAAACCTGCGCTTCCCCACCTTCAGCAGGTAGCTCTTCCCCGCCGTGGCCTCCAACGCGTGCCGTGTCGATTCGACCTTGGCGTCATCCACGAGCACGCCGCCCTGGGCGATCAGACGCTGTGCGTCTTTGTTGCTCTCAGCCAGACCGGCGGAGGTGATGACCTTGGTGAGCAGTTGCGGCTCATCGTTGGCGGGGAGCGTCGTTTCCTCGATGTCGGTGGGCGCCTGACGCTCGCTGAAGATGCGGCGGAACTCGGCATCGGCCGCTTCCGCGGCCGCTTCATCGTGAAAGTCTTTGATGATCGATTTGGCCAGCGCCTTCTTCGCGTCCATCGGATGCTGCCGGCCCGACTCGACCTCCTGCCGCCGCTCCGCCACCTGGGCCGGCGTGAGGTCGGTGCAGAGCAGGTAGTACTTCCACATCAGATCGTCCGAGATGGACATGACCTTGCCGAAGATCGAGCCCGGCTCTTCATCGATGCCGATGTAGTTGCCGAGCGACTTCGACATCTTCTCGATGCCGTCGAGGCCCTCCAGGAGCGGCATGGTCAGCACGACCTGCGGCTCCTGCCCGTACTCGCGCATGAGGTCGCGTCCCACCAGCAGGTTGAAGAGCTGGTCGGTGCCGCCCATCTCCACGTCGCACTTGAGAGCTACCGAGTCGTAGCCCTGCGACAGCGGATAGAGCAGCTCGTGCAGCGCGATCGGCTGCCGGGCGTCGAAGCGCTTGCGGAAGTCGTCGCGCTCCAGGATGCGCGCCAGCGTGTACTTCGCCGCCAGCTTGATCATCCCTTCCGCGCCGAGCGCGCCGAGCCACTCCGAGTTGAACCGCACCTCGGTGGTCTCGGGGTCGAGGATCTTGAAGACCTGACGCCGGTACGTCTCCGCGTTGGCCATGATCTCTTCCCGCGACAGCGCCGGCCGAGTGGCCTTCTTCCCCGTCGGATCACCGATCATCCCGGTGAAATCGCCGATGAGAAAGACCACCCGGTGCCCCATCTGCTGAAAGTGCCGCATCTTGCGGATCACCACCGTGTGCCCGAGGTGAATGTCCGGCGCGGTCGGATCGAACCCCACTTTCACCGTCAGCGGCTTCCCGCGCTGGATCTTCGCCTTCAGATCGTTCTTCTCGATCAGGTCGACCGATCCCTTGGCGAGGTATTCGAGTTGTTCGTCGAGAGTCATGGGGGAGGATGATAGCTGCACAGCTACACAGCTGTACCGCTGTGCAGCTTTACAGCTGTGTTGCTGCTCCACTGCTGAAACATCAACACCCGCCACAGCAGCGCCTCGCGGCCGGCGATGGGGCCATCGTTCCAGATGTGGCGCACGGTGGCGGGGTCGAACCAGCCCTCGCGGGCGATGCGTTGCGGGGCGATCAGAGCCCGGGCCCATTCGCGCAGCGGGCCGTGCAGCCAGCCGTCGATCGGGAGGCCGAAGCCTTGTTTGTCGCGGTCGACCATTTCCTTCGGCAGGTATTTGCCGAGCAATTTCCGGAGCACCCATTTGCCGCGCGTGCCGCGGATCTTCATCGACAGCGGGAGCGACCAGGCCAGCTCGACGAACCGGTGATCGAGCATCGGCTCGCGCACCTCCAGGCTGACGGCCATGCTGGCGCGATCGACTTTCGCCATGATGTCGTCGGGAAGGTACGTGATGGCGTCGAGGTACATCATCAGCGTCGAGGGATCGTCGAGGCGCGGCCAGCGTGTCTTCGCCGTGAGCTGCGCCGGCCGCGACTCCGCGCCGAGGACGCGGATCATCTCGGCGTCGTCGACCTGCTCCTGGAAGAGCGTGATCGGGTCGTCGATCACCAGCGCATCGCCGAGGCCACGCAGGCGCGCACGGAAATTCTGCTGCGACGGCAGATGCGACGCCGCGTGCAGGAGCCGGCCCAGCGGGCGGCGCAACGGACGCGGAACGCGCTCGACCTGCTCGCTGACGCGTTGTCCCAGAAAGTAACGGTGATAGCCGCCGAACAGCTCGTCCGCGCCGTCGCCGGAGAGCGCCACCGTCACGTGCTGGCGCGCCATCCGCGAGACGAGATACGTGGGAATCGAGGACGAGTCGCCGAGCGGTTCGTCGTACAGCGACGCGATGAGCGGTACGAGCTCGAGCGCTTCACTCGCGCCGATGACCACTTCCGTATGCCGTGTGCCGAGGTGACGCGCGATCGCGGCGGCGAACGGCGCTTCGCTGGGCATGCCGTCGAAGCCGATCGTGAACGTCGATACCGAGCCCGCTTCCTTCAGCATGAGTGCCGCGATCAGCGGGGAATCGACGCCGCCGGAGAGAAAGAGTCCCAGCGGCACGTCCGAGATCAGGCGCAGCCGCACGGAATCGGAGAGCAGCGTTTCGATCTCGGCGACCGCATCGTCCTCCGTTCCGCGAAAACGATTCCACGATTCCTCGGCCACCCGCGCCGAGTCCCAGTACGTCCGCATCTGCGTCGCGCCGCTGCTGTCGATGGTGAGGATCGTTCCCGGCAGGAGCTTGGCGATGCCGGTGTAGATCGAATACGGCGCCGGCACATACCCGAAACGGACGTAGAGCGAGAGCGCGCCGCGGTCGATGTCGCTGCGGTCCACGAGGCCCGAATGAAGCGCCTTGAGCTCCGACGCGAAGCAGATCGAGCGCGGGGTGACCTGGTAGTACAGCGGCTTGACGCCCAGGCGGTCGCGGACGAGCGACAACGTTCGCTCCCGGCGGTCCCACACCGCGATCGCGAACATGCCGATGAAGCGCTGCACCGCCGCTTCGAGTCCCCATTCCTCGATGCAGGCCAGCATGACCTCGGTATCGGAGTGGCCGCGATACCGGCGCTCTCCGAGCTCCGCGGCCAGGCGGCGATGGTTGTACACCTCGCCGTTGAAGATGATCACGTAACGGCCGCTGGCCGAGACCATCGGCTGCGCGCCGGCTTGCGAGAGGTCGACGATCGACAGCCGCCGGAACCCGAGCGCGATCCCCGCCGCGCCGTCCGCAAACACACCCTCATCGTCCGGCCCGCGATGGCGCAACGCATCCGCCATGGCCTGCGCCCGCGCGCGCAGCGATTCCTCGCCGTCGCCCGCGAAAGTCCACACTCCTGCAATCCCACACACTCGGGCGCATTCTGACATCGGGTACGTGACAGAAAACGTCTCATCCGCCATGAAAAAACCGTCAGGACTGGGGAGAAGCGGGCGCGGCTTGACACTTCTGCTAGACTCCTTTCCTGATGTTCAGCGCTCTCGCACACCGGCACCATCACCACCACCACGAGCGGTAGGGGTGCAGGTCCGTTGTGCCCCGCCGAAAGGAAGGGGCACATCGCGATGAGCAGCACGTCGAGAACCTCTTCCTGATCCGAAGAGGTTTTTGACGTTATGGCCACTCAATTTCGCTACCCAACCGGCGCCAGGCCGCTGCTGATCGAAGAGACGGCGCGGCGCAGAGGCATCGAGTCGCGCTTCGTCACGCTGCTCGAAGGAGCGGGCTTCGCCGAGGTCGTGCTGCCGATCATCGACTTCGCGGAACCGTACGTCGGGGTTACGGAACGCGATGCCGCCAAGCAGAGCTACCGCTTCACCGACCGCGACGGCGAGCTCGTGGCCATCCGCTCCGACTTCACGCCGATGGTGGCGCGCGCGCTGGCGCCTTCGCTGAACGGCCAGCCGCTCCGCGTCTTCTATCGCGGCGACGTCATCCGCTGCCAGTCCACACGCCTCGGCGCGAACCGGGAGATGTTCCAGATCGGCGCGGAGCTCGTCGGCGATGCCTCCCCGGAGGCCGACGTGGCCATGCTGCAACTGGCCGCGGACATCGCCACGACGTTCACGCCGCAGCCGCTGATTGTTCACACGGGCGGACCCACACTTAACGATCCGCGATTTGTCATGCACGACGACGCCGAAGACGACCGCGGCTACTACACCGGCCTGCGTTTCTGGGTGTACGGCGACGATCGCCGCACGCCGATCGCACAGGGCGGACGTTACGACTCGCTGTATGCGCGCTTCGGCGCCGGCGCGCCGGCGATCGGCTTCACATTCACGGTGGACTGATGCGAATCGCCATCCCGAAAGGCCGCCTCCAATCCAACGCACTGGCCACGTTCGCCGCGGCCGGGTACGACGTGCCCACCGAAACCGATCTCCGGACGCGCAAACTCGTCTTTGCACGAAAGGACGTCGAGTGGATCTTCGTCAAGGACTGCGACGTTCCCGTGTACGTCGAGCACGGCGCCGCCGACGCCGGCGTGGCCGGGCTCGACCAGATCCTCGAGCACAACTGCGGCGCGTACCAGGCCGTCGAGCTGCCCTATGGCCACTGCCGGATGATGCTCATCGGCGCGAGGAAATCGCCGCCTCTCTCCGACCGCGCACGCATCGCCACGAAGTACCCGCGCATCGCCCGCGCCTATCTCGACCAGCAGGCCGTGCGCGCCGAGATCGTGCCCCTGGGCGGTTCCGTCGAGCTGGCGGCCGTGCTCGGCCTCACCACGCACGTCATCGATCTCGTCGAGACCGGCGAGACCGTGCGCGTACACAAGCTCGTCCTGCAGGACCTCGTGGCCGAGATCACGCCGCGGCTGATCGTGGCCAAGAACTTCTACCGCACTTCCAATCAACGTGTGCGCGAGCTGATCGCGCGAATCGAGGAGACAATCGATGCCCTGGCTCCCAGTCCCATCGCCTGAAGCCGACGCCGCGCTGCGCGCGCTCGAGGAGCGCCGCAATACCGCCAGCGACGACGCATTCCGCGTGGCCGACGCCATGATCGCCGGCATCCGCGCGCGCGGCGACGCCTTCGCCGCGGAACAGATCGAGCGCTTCGACCGCGTCTCGATCGCACCGGACGAGATCCGCGTCGTACCGCGTGATGTCTCGATCGATCGTGAGCTCGCTCGCGCGCTCGATAGCGCGATCGCGCGTGTCGAAGCGTTTCACCTCCGGCAGCTCCCGTCGTCGTACGCATGGGAGGAAGTCGTACATCGCGTCCGGCCGCTGCGGCGCGTGGGTGTCTACGTTCCCGGCGGACGTGCGGTGTACGTCTCGACGCTGATCATGTGCGCGGTGCCGGCGCGGATCGCGGGCGTGCCGGAGATCGTCGTGGCCACGACGCCGTCCGCCGCCGAGAAGGACGAGCTGCACTACGTCTGCAACCGCCTGGGCATCCGCGAAATCTACCGCTGCGGCGGCGCCGCCGGCATCGCCGCCCTGGCTCTGGGGACGGAGTCGCTGGCCCGCGTCGACATGATCGCCGGTCCCGGGAACGCCTACGTCACCGCCGCAAAGACGCGTCTCATCGGACAGGTGGGCATCGACATGACGGCCGGTCCCACCGAGCTCGTCGTGATCGCCGACGATACGGCCATCGTCGAATCGGTGCAGGCTGATCTCGACGCGCAACAGGAGCACGGCCCCGACTCCGCCGTCATCTGCATCAGCATCGGGAAGCCGATCGGCGACATCCGGGCCACACTGAATTTAGTGGCCGCCTCCGTCGAAGACGCCGTGGACCTCTCCGACCGCATCGCGCCGGAACACCTTTCGATCCATACACGCGATGCCACCGCGGTCGCGGACCGCGCCCAGAACGCCGGCGCCATCTACTGCGGCCGCTTCGCGCCGCCCGCCATTGGCGACTACGTGGTCGGCTCGAATCACGTCCTCCCCACCGCCGGCAGCGCACGCTTCTTCTCCCCCCTCGGCGTCTACGATTTCGTGAAACGGACGAACGTGATCGCGTTGAGCGAGGAGACGCTCGCGGAACTGGCGCCGTCGGCCGCGGCCATCGCGCGTTTCGAGGGCTTGCCGCTCCACGCACGATCGGTAGAAAGAAAATCGGCGACCGAGAAGGTGCTCTCATGACAGCGCGCGCCGCCGTCGCCGCGATGACCGCCTATACGCTCGAACTGCGCGAGGCAGAGATCAAGCTCAATCAGAACGAGTCGCCGTTCGATTTTCCGTTCAAGGAAGAAGCGCTGGCCGCCGTTGCAAAACGCGCCTGGAACATCTATCCCGACTTCGAATCGACCGCGCTGCGCACGGCGATCGCGCAGGCGTACGAACTGACGCCGGAGAACATCCTGGTCGGCAACGGCTCGAACGAGTTGCTGGCCGCCGCGGCCGGAGCGTTCGTCGGCCCCGGCACACCGGTGATCTTTGCCCGCCCAACCTTCGCGCTGTACGAGAAGCTGGTCACCATCGCCGGAGGGCTGCCGATCCCGATCGACCTCGATCCGATATCCGGCTTGCTGCCGCTCGAGGCGATGCTGGCCGCGCTTTCCTCGCTGGAAGGGGCGGTGGTCATCGTCTGCTCGCCGAACAATCCCACCGGCGGCGTGCTGCCCGACGGCGGGATCGATGCGTTGCTCGCCACCGGCGCGACCGTGCTCTTCGACCGCGCGTACGGCGACTTTGCGCTCGATGCAATGCCACCGCTGCACGACCGCCTGGTCACGTTCTCCACCTTCTCGAAGGCCTGGGGGCTGGCAGCATTGCGCATCGGCTGGCTGGCCTCGACCGCGGCCACGTGCCGCGAGATCCGCAAGGTGAAGCTCCCCTACTCGCTGAACGTGATCAGCGAGGCCATCGCCGCAATGGCGCTCGAGCACCGCGCGGTCCGCGACGCAAACGTCGCCCTGATCATTGAAGAGCGCGAACGGATGCTGACGGCGATGCGCGCGATCCCCCGCGTGACCGTCTTCCCGAGCCGCGCGAACTTCATCGCTTTCCGCTCAAAGGCCACGTTCGAGGACTTCCTCCAGCGCGGGATCCTCATCCGCAAGTACGCCGGCTTTCTGCGCGTCTCCGTCGGCACCCGCGAACAGAACGACGTCTTTCTCGCCGCATTGCAGGAGGTCGCATGAGAGCCGCCACGATCAACCGCACCACCAAAGAGACCTCGGTTTCGCTGACCGTGAACGTCGACGGCACCGGGCGTTCGTCGATCTCGACGCCGGTCGGTTTTCTCTCGCACATGCTCGACACCATCGCCCGGCACGCACAGCTCGACCTGGACGTGATCGCCACCGGTGATACGTTCATCGACTACCACCACACAGTCGAGGACGTCGGCCTCGTGTTCGGCGAGGCCTTCGCCGTCGCTCTTGGCGAAAAACGCGGCATCCGCCGCTTCGGCTTCGCCTACGTGCCGCTCGATGAAGCGCTGGCGCGCGTCGTCGTCGATTTCTCCGGCCGGCCGTTCCTCGTCTTCGAAGCGCCGATCGACCGGGAGATGCTGCTCATCCACAAAGACTTTCCGTTCGCCCTGGTCGAGGAGTTCTTCAAATCCTTCGCGAACAAGTGCGCGTGCAACATCCACGTCGACCTCATCCGCGGCCGCAACGGCCATCACGCCGCCGAAGCGATCTTCAAAGCCTTCGCCGTGGCCGTGCGCGCCGCGAAGGAAGTCGTCAGCGCGGACGTGCCGAGCACGAAGGGAGTGATTTGAACGCCACAGTGATCGACTCGCCGGTCGCCAACACCGCCAACATCGCCCGTGCCCTGCGCGCATCGGGAGCGGAGTTGCAGATCACGCGCGACGCGGACGAGATCGCGCGCGCCCCGAAACTCGTCCTGCCGGGCGTCGGTTCGTTCGTGGCGGCGATGCAGTGGCTGCGCGATACGCGCATCGACGATGCCATACGCGAAGCCGTAGCGCGCGGCGCGTTCCTGCTCGGCATCTGCGTCGGCCATCAACTGCTGTTCGACACGTCCGATGAGATGGAAGCCACCTGCGGCCTCGGGCTCCTGCGCGGCGCGGTGCGCCGTTTCGAGGGAGCGTTGCCGGTCCCGCAGATCGGCTGGAACCGCGTGTCGGCGCGCGCGCCCCTGTTCGACGGCATCTTCGACGGCATCGCGCCCGAGACGCCGTTCTACTTCGTGAACTCGTACGCCGCGCGTGGCGCCGGCGACGAGATCGCATCCGCCGACTACAACGGGCCTTTCACCGCCGCCGTACAGCGGGAGCGGGTGTTCGGCGTGCAGTTCCATCCCGAGAAATCGTCGAAGGCCGGACTGCGGGTGCTCAGGAACTTCATCGCATGCAAGTGATCCCTTCGCTCGACCTCCTCGGCGGACGCGTCGTGCGGCTCACGCACGGCGACTTCGCCACCGCCCGCACCTACGGCGAGCCGGAAGCGGTGCTCGACGCGCTCGACGTCCCGCGCGGCGCGCGGCTGCACGTGGTCGATCTCGAGGCATCGCGCAGCGGTCGGCCCATCGAGACGGACCTGGTCCGGCGGCTGGCCCTGCGCGATCTCGTGGTGCAGGTCGGCGGCGGCATCCGGTCGGTCGATGACGCCCGCCGCTGGATCGATTGCGGCGCGGAGCGGATCGTCGTCGGCACCGTGGCCTCCGAATCGCCGCGGCTGCTGAGCACTCTCGTGGAAACGTTCGGAGCGAAGCGCATCGTGCCGGCCGTCGACGTCCGCGATGGCGTCATCCGCACCAATGGATGGGAGCACGAATCGGCCGCGACCATCGCGAACGTCTTCGCGCACATCGAATCCCTCGGAATCGCCGAGGCCCTCGTCACGGACATCGCGCGGGACGGCGCGCTACGGGGACCATCCTTCGCGCTCTACCGGCAGTTGCGGAGCATGACGCGCGTGAAGCTCATCGCGTCCGGCGGCGTCTCCACCATCAGCGACGTCGTTTCGCTGGCGCGCCTCGGCAACGTCAGCGGCTGCGTCATCGGGAAGGCGCTGCTCGAGCGGCGCCTCGATCTCCGTGAGACCATCGCCCGGCTGGCCACACCAAACGCCATCCCCGAGCGCGTCATCCCCTGCCTCGACGTCCGCGACGGCCGTGTGGTGAAAGGCGTTTCGTTCACGAACATCCGCGATGCGGGCGACCCCGTCGAATGCGCGATGCGCTACGAAGAGGAAGGCGCCGACGAACTGGTCATGCTCGACATCTCCGCCACGGACCGCGCGCAAGCGACCACGCTCGAGACCGTGCGCAGCGTCGCCGAATCGATCTTCATCCCCCTCACGGTCGGCGGCGGCGTGAGGACCGTCGAAGACTTCCGCGGGCTCCTTCGCGCCGGCGCCGATCGCGTGGCCGTCAACACCGCCGCCCTGCGCAATCCGGAGCTGATTGCCACCTGCGCGCGTGAGTTCGGCGTCCAGGCCGTGGTGCTGTCGTGCGACGCGAAACGCGATGGGGACCACTGGCTGGCCACGGTGCGAGGCGGCAAAGAGCTCACCGCCGTCGACGCCGCGACATGGTGTCAACGCGCGGAAACTCTCGGCGCCGGCGAGATCCTGCTCACCTCCGTCGACCGCGACGGCACCAACCAAGGCTTCGACCTCGAGCTCCTGCGCGCCGTCACCGGCATCCTGAAAATCGGCGTCATCGCCTCCGGCGGCGCCGGCCGCGTCGAAGACTTCCGCGACGCCATCGAATCCGGCGGCGCCCGCGCCGTCCTGGCCGCATCGCTCTTCCACGACCGCGTACTCAGCGTCGCCGACGTCAAACACTACCTCATGGCAGAAGGGATCCCGGTGCGATCGTGACCAACCTCACATTCGATTCCAAAGGCCTCATCCCCGCCATCATCCGCGACGCGCACACGGGCGCCGTGCTCACGCTCGCCTACATGAACGAGGAGTCGCTCGCGAAGACACGCGAGACCGGCGAGACCTGGTTCTGGAGCCGCAGCCGCAACGAGCTATGGCACAAGGGCGCCACCAGCGGCAATACGCAGCGCGTCGTGCACATCGCGTCCGACTGCGACGGCGACGCGCTCGTCGTCACCGTCGAACCGCGCGGCCCCGCCTGTCACACCGGAGCGGATTCCTGCTTCGCCGACGTACCGCCTCTCATGCTCGAACGCCTCATGCACGTCCTGCGCGACCGCCACGAGAAACGCCCCGACGGCTCCTACTCGACCTACCTCTTCAACGAAGGCCGCGACAAGATCCTCAAGAAGATCGGCGAAGAAGCCACCGAAGTCGTCATCGCCGCGAAAGGAGAAAGCCGCGACAGAACGATCAGCGAGATCGCCGACCTCGTCTTCCATCTGTCCGTGTTGATGATCGACGAAGGGATTGGGTGGGGGGATGTGGAGAGGGAATTGGAGAAGAGAGCGGGTTAACGTGCCATCTGTCTGTGCTAATTTGCGCCCATGCTGCGACGCCTTTTCCTCCTCTCTGCCCTCACCTTCGCCCTCACCGCCACCGCCGCGGAAAAGATCGACATCCTGATCACCGGCGGCACGGTGGTGACGATGGCCGGGCCGAATCTCGAGAACGGGTCGGTGGCCATCCGGGATGGGGAGATCGTGGCGGTCGGGAGCTCCTCGGAGATCGACGGCAAGTACGACGCGAAAACCGTCATCCGCGCGGGTGGGCATGCGGTGGTGCCCGGGTTCGTGAATGCGCACACGCATGCGCCGATGGTGTTGTTCCGGGGGATCGCGGATGACCGCGATCTGATGGACTGGCTGACGAACTTCATCTTCCCCGCCGAGGCGAAGAACGTCGACCGCGAGTTCGTGAAGTGGGGCATGCGCCTCGCCGCGGCGGAGATGATCCGCTCCGGCACGACCACGTTCGGCGACATGTACTACTTCGAGTCCGACATCGCCCGTGAAGCGAAGGCGGCCGGCCTGCGCGGTGTGCTCGCGCAGACGTTCATCGACTTTCCCGCTCCGGACAACAAGACCTGGGAGCAGATGGTCGCGTACATGCGCGACTACGCGAAGCAGTGGAAGGGCGACCGTCTCATCACGCCCGCGCTCGCGCCGCATGCGCCGTTCACGGTCTCGAAGGAACACTTGCAGCAGGTCCGCGCGCTGGCCACCGAGCTCGGTTGCCCCATCCTCATTCACGTCTCGGAGACGAAGAACGAGGTCAGTCAGGTCGTGGAGAAGCAGGGCCTGACCCCGGGCGCGTATCTCGATTCCATCGGGTTCCTCGGCGATGACGTCGTGGCCGCACACGGCGTCCACCTCACCGCGGACGAGCTGAAGACGTTCGCGGCGAAAAAGACTGGCGTCGTGCATTGTCCGGAGTCGAATCAGATGCTCGCTTCGGGAGTCGCGCCGATCGTCGACATGACCAGGGCGGGGATGGAAGTAGGCCTCGGCACCGACGGGCCGGCCGGCTCGAACAACAACCTGGACATGCTCGAGGAGATGGCCAGCGCGGCGCGGCTGCAGAAGGTGATGCGCGAGGATCCGAAGGCCATCAGCGCGCGGGAAGTGCTCCGCCTCGGCACCATCGGCGGCGCGCAGGTCCTGGGACTGGCTGACAAGGTCGGCACGCTCGAGCGCGGCAAACGCGCCGACGTGGTCATCATCGATCTTGAGCAGGCCAAGACGCAGCCGGTGTACTCCGTCGAGTCGGCGATCGTCTACGCCGCCTCGGGGAATTCAGTCGTGACGACCATTGTCGACGGCCGCATCCTCATGCGCCGCGGAGAACTGCTCACGGTCGATGAAGTCGCGGCCATGGCCAAGGCGAAGGAGTATCGCGAGAAGGTCCTGGCCAGCCTCAAGAAATAGTCCATGCGGCGATCCCTCTCCCTTCTTTCTCTTTTCGTTCTCGTCTCCTGCGCTCCAAAACCCGCACCGCGCGTGACGCCGCGGCAGCCGCAGCTGGCCGCAACGTCGACGGCACACCGCGTGGTGTTGCTGTCGTTCGACGGCCTCGGCGCCGATGCGCTGGCGCGGCAGCAGAATCTTCCCGCCTTCGAGCGTCTCATCCACGAAGGGGCGTCGGCGCGGATCCTCAACGTCGATCCGACGCTCACGGCACCGTCGCACGTCTCGATCATCACCGGAGCCAACCCGCAGCGCACGGGCGTGGTCTCGAATCGCTTTCATCTTGCCGGCACCCCCCTCGAACAGGTCGCACGCGGAATGGATCAGGATTCCGGCGTCGAAACGCTCATCGAAGCCGCGCAGAGGCAGGGCAAACGGGTCGGCGCGGTGTCCTTCCCCAGCATCGATAACAGGACGCCGCGGCGCACCGCGGACTTCGGACTGGTATGGGCGCCGCCGCTCGTCCCGGCAAGGATCGTCACGCTCACGCGCGCCGACTTCAAGCAGGAGTGGGTGCCGCCGACCTGGAACGAGCGTCCGCTGCGGCGGCAGTCGTACAGCCCGGTGCAGCGCGCGCGTATCGTCTGGAGCGCTCCCCTGCGCGTCGACGTCTACCTCGTCGCCTATGACACCACCGACGACGCCCGCACGAACTACGACGCCTACTTCATCGAAGACGGCAACCGCGAGATCGGCGCGAACGAGCATGAATGGTTCGCCATCTCGCGCCGGGCCGCGGACGGATTGCAGGGATCATGGTCGAAAGTCCTTCGCGCATCGCCGGCGCTCGACGTGACGATCTACTGGGGCTCCATCTCGCGCAATCAGGCATGGCCGGAATCGTTTCGGGAGATGCTCGACAAAGAAGCGGGCTTCTGGCCTGGCGCCCCCGAGGAGATGCTGGACGTCGACGCGGCGACGTTCACCGAGCAGCTCGTCCGGCTGGCGGACTTCTACACGAAAGCGCAGACGATGACGATCGCGCGGGTGCCGTTCGATCTGCTCCTCGCCTACCAGGCCCAGCTCGACGTAGCAGCACACGGATTCCTCGGTGCGCCGGATGGTGAGACGGTGCTGCGGGCCGCGTTTGTGGCCGCCGACCGCGCCGTCGCCGCCATCGCGGAGCAGCTCCAGACCGACGACGCGCTGGTCGTCACGGGCGATCACGGACTCGTCGTCGTCCAGCGCGAGGTACGTCTGAACACGTTGCTCGCCGGCCACGGCTTCGCCCCGCGCTGGCGCGCCTACAGCTCCGGAGCGTTCGCGCACCTGTACCGCTTCGCCGAACCGGATGACTCCGACGCCGTGGCGGCGATGCTCACCGCGAGCGGCCTCTTCGAGCGCGTCGAGAAGAAAACCGCCGCCTCGCATCGCAACGCCGGCGACCTGATGGCCTGGGGCTTCCCGGACGTCGCCGTCCTCCCGGACGATCTCTCCCCCGCCATCGTCACGCCGAAACCGCACGGACAACACGGCGGCCTGAACACCCATCGAGAGCTGAACCCACCGCTCTTCGCCATCGGACAAGGCGTGCCGGTGGGAGCGTTCGGCGAGATCGCGCAAACGAAGATCGCGCGATTCGTGGCGGGTTTAATGGGGATCGCGGTGCCTGCGGGCGCCGACTAATCTCCGCGCCGCAGCGGCATTCCCCGTCATCCTGAGCGAGGCGGCGGGCGGGTGTGAGCGAAAGGATCTCAAAATACGAAAAGCATGGCCTGTGCCTCGTTTTTCGCAGTTTGAGATCCTTTCGCTCACGCCCACCCGGCCCCCTTCGCTCAGGATGACGGGGGAATGAGCACCGCTAGTACTCGTCGTAAATCTGCGGGAACCGCCATCTCGCTTCGCGGATCTCTTCCTCGATGATGTCCTGCTCCGGGGCGCCGGCGAGTTGGGGGGCGTCCCAGTTGGCCATCCACATCGGGTTCATGTACGGCAGCACGGCCAGGTGCTCGAGGCGGTACGGTAGGCCGCGTGCGGCGAAGCGTTCGTTGAGAAACGCCACGACGTCTTTCGTGGTGGGGATGTTCATTCGATCTCCAGCTCCTTCAGCTTCATCGACAGGGCGCGCGGGGAGATGCCCAGGAGCTCGGCCGCGGCATTGCGGTTGGGCGCATGCTGCAGCGCGTCCTGGATCTTCATCCGCTCGATGATGCGGGTAGCGCGGCCGGTGGCTTCGTCGAGAGTGCCGGTGAGGTCGAGCGCTTCACGCAACGCCTCGCCGGAGCCGCTGCCCGACGGCAGGCCGATGTCATGGACTTCGATCGTATTACGGTCACAGAGGATGGCTGCGCGCTCCATATAGTTCTGCAGCTCGCGGATGTTGCCCGGCCAGTCGTGGCCGCGTAGCAGCGCGCGCGCCTCGCCGGTGATGCGCAGACCGGGACGCCCGAGCTCGCGCGCGAAACGCTGCAGGAAGAAGTCGATCAGCGCGTCGATGTCCTCGCGCCGCGCGCGCAGCGGTGGGACCGTCACCGGGAACACATTGATGCGGAAGTAGAGATCGTCGCGGAACGTGCCGCTCTTCACTGCCTCTTCCAGATTGCGGTTCGTGGCGCAGATGATGCGCACGTCGGCCTCGATCGAGACGTTGCCGCCGATGCGCTCGAAGCGCCGCTCCTGGATCACGCGCAGGATCTTCGACTGCACGGCCATATCGAGCTCACCGATCTCATCGAGAAAGATCGTGCCGCCGTCCGCCAGCTCGAACTTGCCGAGCTGCCGCGCGCTCGCGCCGGTGAACGAGCCCTTCTCATGGCCGAACAGCTCGTTTTCAATCAGCGTGGCCGGGATGGCCGCGCAGTTGAGGGCCACGAACGGGCGGTCCCGGCGCGGCGAGAGCTGATGGATGGCGCGCGCGAAGAGCTCCTTCCCCGTCCCCGATTCGCCCTGCAGCAGCACGGTCGAGTCGGTCGGCGCCACGCGCTGGATGGCGTGCGAGACCTCCACGATGCGCGGCGACTCGCCGACGATGGCCGGCAACCGGTACTGCTTCTGGAACTCTTCCTTCAGCAGGAGATTCTCATGCCGCAGCTCGCGATGCTCGCGGCACCGCCGCAGCAGGATCGACAGATGATCGAGGTCGATCGGCTTCTGGATGAAATCGTGTGCGCCGAGCTTCATGGCCTCGACCGCGTTCTCGATCGTGCCGAACGCCGTCATCACGATCACCGGACAATCGGGATCGCTGTCTTTGGCTTGCCGCAGCACGTCGATCCCATCCGCGCCCGGCAACCGCAGGTCCGTGAGCACGGCCACGTACCGCCGTCCCTCGGCCAGCCAGCGGATGGCCGCCGTTCCCGACGAGGCCACCTCAGCCTCCAGACCGTCCGCCTGCACCGCCTCGCGCAGCATGTTGGCGAGCGATTCCTTGTCCTCGACGATCAGCAGGCGCTTCATCTCACAGTCCAAAATACGCCTTGATGCGCGAGAGCATCGATTCGTGCTCTTCCGGCACCGCGGCCTGGCGGGCATCGAGATGGCCGCGGCGCTCCATGATCTTCGCGGAGACGGCTGCTGCCAGCTCGGGAAAATCGAGCAGGACCGGCTGGAGCGCGTCCTTGGCGATCTCCACGGCCACCACGTCCGTCAGGGCGATGACGTCGGCCGTGCGCTGCTCGCCGGTGAGCAGCGCCATCTCCCCGAAGAAGTCTCCCGGCTCGAGCCGCGCCACCTCGGCGTCATCGACCCGCACCGAGACGGAGCCGTGGTGCACGATGAACATCGAGTCGCCCTGCGCATGGCGGCGGAGGATGGTCTCCCCCTTCGAGTAGAGATGCACGCGCGCGGCGTCGGCGATCTTCTGCTGCACCTCCCGTCCGATCGGCGAGAGGATGTCCACGCCGGCCAGGCGGCGACGGATCTCCTCCGGCTCCGGATGCAGCCGTTGCGACGGCTGCTCATACTGGTGCATGGCCCGAATCGGAACGCCGAGGGGAATGCCGTTCCGGCGCAACGCATACCAGACCGCCTTGCGGATGTCGGCGTCGATACGGTCCCGCATGGAGTAATCAGCGGTGAAGTACTTGATCTCGTAGGTGATGGACGAATCGCCGAACGCGGACAGACGGGCGAAGCACGGCATCTCCTGCACCACCCCCTCGACGTGCGAGGCGGCCTGCGTCAGCACGTCGATGACCGTGGCCGGCGCGGCGTGATAGTCGACGTTCAACTGCAGCACGCGCGCGTTGAAGTTGCTGCGCGGATAGACCTCCAGGCGCTCCCGGGCCAGCACCGAGTTCGGCACGACGACGAGGTTGTTGTTGAACGTCCGCAGCCACGTCCCGCGCCAGCGCACCGAATCGACGATCCCGAACTGCTCGCCGGTGCGGATGACGTCGCCCGGCGAGAAACTGTCCTCGAGATGCAAAGCGATGCCGGCGAACAGATTGCCGAGCGTCTCCTGCAGCGCCAGGCCGAGCACCGCGGCCACGATCGTTCCCGTCGTCAGAAATGCCGTGATGCTCGTGATGCTCTTCCCGCCGAAGATGAACGTCATGGCCAGGCCGAAGGCGATGCTGTAGAGCAGGAAGGAGACGATCTCGCGGAGCAGCAGCGGCGCGGGCACCTTGCGCCGGCGCGAGGCCACCACGTCGAAGGCGAAGTGGTCGATTCCGCGCACCACGAACAGCGTCAGGGGCACGCACGCCAGGAAGAGCAGAACCTGCAGGAATCTATCTGAATCGAGACGGTCGATCCCGATCTTGAGCAGCTTAGGGTACTCGCCGAGGACGTAGTACATCGCCAGCAGCACCGCGCCCAGGAGGAAGGGCACGAACAGCCGCGACCAGCGTTTCACTGCAAACCGCTCCGGCGTTGCCGTGAGATGCGCACGAGATCGCGGACGCCGACGATGAGGTGCAGGAGACCGATCCCCGACACGAAACCCCTCACGAACGGATTGTCGGCCCACATCCCCAGGGCGATGTTGTGATGCAGCAGCGGGTTGAGCGTCCAGATCATCGTCCACGGCACGACGAGAAAGAACACCCCTGCCTCGAGGCAGTAGAGGGCGAAAAAGAACGGGAGCGACATTCGGGGCGGATTGTAGAGGGGATTTCCGGAGGGGAAAAATGAAAAGGGCCTCCGAAGAGGCCCTTTCGGTCGCTAGTCGCGTTTGATCTTGCCGCCGCTTTCCCGGTTCCCGCTGCTCGATTTGCCCGAGCTCGAAGAGTTGCCGGAGTTGCTCGGCGGCGGGCTGCTGGAGCGCGAACCGCTGTCGCGGCTCCTGTCGCTGGCGCTGCTCCGGTCGCGGCTGCCGCTGCTGCTGCCGCTACTGCGGTCACGGCTCCCGCTGTCGCGGCTGCTGCTGCGGTCGCGGGCGCTTGAAGAGCGGTCGCGATCGCCGCTGCGGTCGCTGCTGCGGTCGCTGTCGCGCGGCACGACGCGGGCGCCGCCGATGCCGTCGATCACGCGCCGCGGCACGTCGCTGGAGTCGCCGGCCGTGCTGGAAGAGCCGCTGCCCGAGCCGCTGCGCTCCGACGGACGCGAGGTCTCCTCGTCATTGCGGATGCGGCTGCGCCACGAGTTGTCGCGCGCCGGACGGCGGTCGGTCTTGTCGGGCGTCGACGGAGCGACGGTGGGCGTCGACGGCGTCGACGTCCGGTCGGAGCCGCGGTCGATGCGGTCGCGCCACGAACCACGGTTGCGGTCGGAATTGTCGCCACCGGTACGGCCGGAATCGCCGGGTGTCGTCGTCCTGGGTACCGTGGCCGTGCCGCCGCCGATTGGGGCGACGGAACCGCCGCCGATCGGAGCAACACTGCCGCCTCCAATGGGAGCGACACCGCCAACCGTCCGCGAAGGACCGGTGGTGCCGCCGACAACCGTCGGCGCAGACGCATCGCGTCCCCGCACGATGCGGTCGCGGATCGAGCCGGCTACGTCCGGATCACGCCGCACGAAGGGAGTGACATCGGTCGGAGGCGCGCCGGTCTCACGGCCGGTCAGGCGTCCATCCAGCCCGCGGCGGCGGATCGCTTCCGCCGGATCGCGCAGCTCCTCGCGCGTCATGCGGCTCGCACCGCCCGAGATCGTCGCGAACCCCTCCGGCGTGCGGCTGAGACGCTGCTTGATGATGTCGGTCGTCAACGCGGCACGATCGATGCGGTTCGAGACCAGTACACCCGAATCGACGAACGTCCAGGGACGCAGGTCGAAGTCGTTCGTGCGCACCCGGCCGTACCAGCCGAACCCGGGCCGCGCCCATCCATGATTCCGGTTGTAGGCCCAGCCGTAATACGGACGGTAGCAATCCCACCATCCCGCCGGCGCCCAGCCCACATAGCCCGAGCCGTACATCCAGTAGACCCACGCGGGCGAGTAGCCGTGACCGGGCACCCACACCCAGCCGAAGCCCGGATCGAACGCCCAGCGGCCATAGTGATACGGACCCCAGCCCCACGGATCGTACGAGACCCAGGTCAGGCATCCGCCGCGGTGGTCCCAGTAGCCGTGATAGTACGGACGCCATCCGGCCGAGACGATCGGGCGCCACGACCAGCCGATGCCGCTGACCATGACCCAGCTGCCGTAATCGTCGAGATCATCGGTCCAGTAGCCGAGCCGGCGATCGACGTAGCGGCTGTTGAAGCTGCCGAAGCGCTCGGCGCGCTTGAGGAACCAGCGCTCGAAGTCGTCGGCGGAGTCGCGCTGATCGCCGGCCAGGTCGAAGACCCCGTCCTGATCGATCGTCGCCGATTCGCCGCTGCGCAGCCGCGTCGTGCGTGTCGGCGTGCGCACCTCGACGGAACCGTCGAACACGGTCACGCGATCGCGGCCGCGCGAGTCGGTCTCGACCGAGTAGAGGCCCTCGTGCTCGGCCACGTAGCTGGCGTTGTCGGTATCGAGACGCACATGCTCGCGTCCCAGGTCGGTGCGGTGGATGGCCACTTTGCCGTAGCGAAGCTCGGCCACGGTCTCGTTCGCATCGCCTTCGTAGCTGTCGAGGATCGAGCGAAGGCGGAGCGCCGTCGTGCGGTCGATGCCGAGGATGTTGCCGTCGGAGAGACGGATCTCGGCGCGGCCGCGGCGGGCGGTGACGATCTCATCGCCCGGATACACCGGCAGATTCCGGTGAGCGTCGATCTCGCGGCCGTCCTCGCCCGATTTGACGACGGTCCCGCCGTCATCGTACGAGATGTAGGACTGATGCCGCTCCTCGGCGGAGGCGAAGGTGGCCAAAACGACTGTGAGAATCAGAAGGAAGGCTTTTTTCATGGGAGCTTCTCCTGCAACCGGTGCCCTCGATTGCGGTCCACATGCCACCTACGGCTGAGTATTCCGCCTGTGTTTTCAACACCTTAGCGGATCGGAACGCTACCCCTGTGTCCTCATCCGTGGAAGGGCCGTCCCGGCTAGAGGGCAGCGGGCCATCAGGTGCCGTACTGGAGCCGCGTGGCCAGGATGTCCGGCAGACCGGCCTTGAGGATCGTCGACTGCGTTTTGCTCACGTCGTACTCGACGCGGAAGAACTGCACGGACGGCTTGTCCGTGTCGACGATCATGCACGAGGCGTGAGGGTTGCGGTCGCGCGGCTGCCCCACCGAGCCCGGATTGATGAGGTAGCGCAGGTGTTTCTCCAGCCGGACGTTGGCGTCCTCGCGGACAGCGAACCCGCGCACGTTCATGTCCGGATCGATGGAGAAGACCGCCGGCAAATGGGTATGTCCGAACAAAATGAACTTGACTGGATACAGCGCCAGCACCTGCGCGGCGTGATGGACATTGAACACGTACTCGTCCTCGTCGTACGGCGAGCCGTGGCAGAGCATGGCCTCGTGGTGCATGCGCGGTCCGACCGGAAGCTCGCGCAGGAAACGGCGGTTCGGCGCGCTGAGATGATCGCGCGTCCAGAGCGCCGCCGCCTTGGCGGCGTGGTTGAAGCCGTTGGCATCGTCCAGCCCTGCGGCCACGCGGTCGTGATTGCCGCGGATGTAGACCTTCCGTCCGCGCAGCGTGCGCATCTTGTCGAGCACCTGATTCGGCTGGGCGCCGTAACCGACGAAATCGCCCAGGCAGATCACGGAATCGAACTTCTTCCGGCGCACGCGCGCAAACACCGCCCGCAACGCCTCGGCATTCGAATGCAGATCGCTGACGACGAGCGCTCTCAACGCACCGACCTCCAGGTCGAACGCCGCGCCGACTCGAGCACGCTCCGCGGCAACTCGAGCATCAGCCGCTCCACGATCTCGGAGGGCGTCTCCTTCTCGCGTACGTCGATGGACAGATCGGCCATGCGGTAGTAGCGGATGCGGTTCGCGAACAGCTCGTGCGTGGCCAGATCGTCGGTGAACAGCGGCCGGTCCGCCGCCTTGTCGCCCACCCGCGCCCGCAACAACGCATACGGCGCCGACAGATACACCGACAACCCCTCGGACTGAATGAACTGCACGTTCTCATCGAACGTAAACGTCCCCCCGCCCGTAGCGATGACCGCCCCCTCGAGATGCTTCGTCGACCGCAGCACATCCCGCTCCCGCTTGCGGAAATACGCCTCCCCGCGCTGCGCGAAAATCTCCTTGATCGACAACTGCTCCGCCGCCTCGATCAACTCATCGAGGTCAAAAAACGGCGCATCGATGCGCGCGGCAAGCTCCCGCCCCACCGTCGTCTTGCCGGAGCCCATAAAACCCACGAGATAGATCTTCATGCTGAAGGGGCTATGAGGGTAGCACCGAAGCCGCGAAACAACGCGTGAGCTGCGTCATCAGGACGTCAGTGGGGGGGCTTCACAGGGCCCGCAGGGCCGTTCGGGTCACACCTTCTTTGGGGACGTGGGGTCACACCTTCTCGGGGGTCAGGCCGTCGGGGTCACACCTTGCACGCAGGCCGTCGGGGTCACACCTTCGGGGGGCGGGGGGCGATGGGTCACACCTTCGGCCGTCGGGGTCACACCTTCGTATTAGGGACGTGGGGCCGTCGAGTTCGTCGTCGGGGCGTGGGGTCACACCTTCCATTGGATCGAGGGCCGTCGGGGGTCACCCCTTCGATCTCTCGTTCATGATCCCGCTTCTTTTGAAGCGTTCCTCTAAACGCCTCCAAGACTCAGTCCACGTATCGTAGAGCTGAGGTCACGAGAGATTCCATTCCGAGGAGTTTCTGCCCATCGCGAGCGGCTTGCACCGTAGATTTCGAGGCAAATTTGCCAAGCCGAGGGATCCTCGGCCGATGGCAAGACCAATACGCATTGAATTCCCAGGAGCCACCTACCACCTCACATCGCGAGGAAATGAACGGCGTGACATCTTCTATGACGATTGCGACCGTGAGTCCTTCCTTGGCTTGCTCGGCGATGCCGCTCGTCGCTTCGGCTGGAGCATCGCCGCCTGGGTACTGATGACCAATCACTTCCATTTGGTTCTTCAGACTCCGCAGCCCAATCTTTCCAAGGGCATGCAATGGTTGAACGGCACATACGCCGCCTGGTTCAATCGGCGACACAAACGATCCGGCCACCTCTTTCAGGGCCGCTTCAAGGCCTTGCTCGTTCAGAAGGACGCCTACTTCACAGAAGTCTGCAGGTACGTCGTCCTCAACCCCGTGCGCGCGAACATGGTCGGACATCCGGCGGACTACCTCTGGTCCAGTTACCGCGGTACTGCCGGCATCGACGACCCGCACCCATGGCTCGACCTGACAGCAACGCTCGAGCCGTTTGGCGGGCGTGACGAGCTTGCACCGCTTCGCTATCGACAATTCGTTCTCGACCGGATCGGCTGTGAGGACTTACTCTGGCGGAACCTGATCAACGGTATCTATCTCGGTACCGAGGAGTGGGCAGCCAATGAGATGCGTGGTCACGTAGAGTTGAAGCTCCGCTCGACCGATCATCCGAAAACGCAACGGGCGATCGGCCGGCCGAAGATGCATCAGATCATCGCCGCGGTGGCAAGCGCTGCGGGCTGCACCGCTGAGACAATCCGCACTACGCGCGGTGACCCGCTCCGGTCGCTCGCGGCATGGATCGGATGGCACGAGGGCTGGATTACTCTCCGCAGTATCGCCGCTTCGTTGCGCCTGCGCAGCGAAGGCCACATCTCGAATCTAATTCGACGATGTGAGCGAATGCTCGCCTCGAACAACGCGCTCCTCGGCTACCTTGACACCGCACTGGCGCTCACTCGGTAGTCGCACCAGCCGGCGGCGCTATTTGGCCGCGCGCCGTGCGGGCTATCACGAGCCAACGGGGTTGCGACGCGCAGCTCGCGCTCACATATTGAGAGGTCCCCTCGAAGGCTTCAGAGCGTTCGACTGAGCCTCTGTGCACGCACGACGGAAGCACACCCGGTCTCGCGATGACCCCGTCTCGCGATGACAAAATCGAAGGTCTGACCCCGGTTTTGACGGTTCGGTTTTGGGTTCCGGTTTTGACGGTTCGGTTTTGTGACGTCGGAACGAAGGTCTGACCCCGGTTTTGCGGTTCCGGTTTAGGTCTGACCCCGGTTTTGACGCGGTTTTGGAACGAAGGTCTGACCCCGGTTTTGTGACCCCGGTTTTGACGCGAAGGTCTGATCCCCCTACAACGAAAACTTATCCATAAACCTTGTCGAGATATCCCCTCGGATGAACTTCTCGTTGTTGAGGATGGCGCGGTGGAGGGGGATGGTGGTTTTGACGCCTTCGACGACGAATTGTTCGAGGGCGCGGCGGCCTCGGGCGATGGTGTCGGCGCGGTCTTTGCCGCGGACGATCAATTTCGCCAGGAGGGAGTCGTAGTGCGGGGGGACGACGTAGTCGCGGTAGATGTGGGTGTCGACGCGCACGCCGGGGCCGCCGGGTAGGTGCAGTTCGCGGATTTTTCCGGGGTTGGGGGCGAAGGTGACGGGGTCTTCGGCGTTGACGCGGAATTCCATGGCGTGGCCGCGGAGGTGGAATTCGCCGTGCGGGATGGACAGCTTTTCGCCGGCGGCGACGCGGATCTGTTCCTTCACGAGATCGATGCCCGTGACTTCTTCCGTGACCGGGTGCTCGACCTGGATGCGGGTGTTCATTTCCATGAAATAGAACTCGCCGTCCTGAAACAGGAACTCGATCGTGCCGGCGTTGACGTAGCCGACGGCTTCGCAGAGGCGGATGGCGGCTTCGCCCATCTTCCGGCGCGTCTCTGCGTCCAGCGCGGGCGAGGGTGATTCTTCGATGAGCTTCTGGTGGCGGCGCTGGATGGAGCATTCGCGCTCGCCGAGGTGCACCGTGCGGCCGTGCGTGTCGGCGAAGACCTGGATCTCGATGTGCCGCGGGCGCTCGAGGTACTTCTCCAGATAGACCGCGCCGTCGCCGAAGGCGCGCTCCGCTTCATTGCGCGCCGTGTCGTACTGCGTCGCGATCTCGCTCTCTTCCCAGCAGATGCGCATGCCACGTCCGCCGCCGCCGGCCGAGGCCTTGAGGATGACCGGATAGCCGATCGAGCGCGCCACGTCGGCCGCTTCCTCGATCGTCGTCACCGCTCCTTCGCTGCCGGGGATGATGGGCACGCCGGCCTTTTTCGCGGTCTCGCGTGCGCGCGACTTGTTTCCCATCAGCCGGATGGCCTCCGGGGGAGGTCCGATGAACGTGAGGTTGCACTCGCCGACGATCTCGGCGAAGTGCGCGTTCTCCGACAGGAAGCCGTAGCCGGGATGGATGGCATCGGCGCCCGTGATCTCGGCGGCGGCGATGATGCTGGAGATGCTGAGGTAGCTCTGCTTGGAGACGGCCGGACCGATGCAGACGTCGTCATCGGCATAGCGGACGTGCAGCGAATCGCGGTCGGCCTCCGAATGGACGGCCACCGTCTTGATGCCCATCTCCTTGCACGCGGCGATGATGCGGAGCGCGATCTCGCCGCGGTTGGCAATCAGGATTTTCGAGAACATGCGGGCTTGATCCTTCGCTCCGCTCAGGACTGCGCCTTCACCGCGAAGAGCTTCTCTCCGTACTCGACGGGCTGCCCGTTCTGCGGATAGATGGTGACGATCACGCCGTCGACGTCGGACTCGATCTCGTTCATCAGCTTCATCGCTTCGATGATGCAGAGAACTTTCCCCTTCGTGACGCGGTCTCCGACATTCACGAACGGCCCCGCTTCCGGGTTCGGCGAGCGATAGTACGTGCCCACGATCGGCGAGGTGATGATGTGCAGCCCGGCCTCGGATTCTTCCTCGACGCGCTTTCTCTCTTCCGCGCGCGCGGTCTCGACCTGCGCGGCCGACTGCGGCGGCGCGGGCGCCGGTGCCGGCGCCTGGCTGTGACTGACGGCGTGAACCGGCGCGGGAACGTTCTTGCCTTCGATGCGGACTTTCGTCCCTGCCTGCTCGACTTCGACGCTGCCGATCCCACTCTCGGCAACCTTATCGATCAGCTCCAGAATCTCTTTGAAATTCAACGGTAGGCCTCTCAGACTGACTCTGCTCTCAGATCAACTCGTCGCGAAGCAGATGCTTCGCCTTCGACAGCTCGAATCGCGCGCGGCCGTAATTGCCGTCCGGCTGCAGCACGAGAAGGATGTAGTACTCGGATGTGACCTCGGACAGGAACGTGATGTAGCGCTCCGTCACCAGTGCGAACTGCAGGACGTCGCCGGTATCGAGCTCCGTGTTGGCGTGGCGGATCGATTTCACGAACCCGCCGAACTCCGCGCCGAGCGCGTCGATCGGAACCTGCCTGGCGCTGAGCGTCTCGATGGCGATTCCGTCGAGGCCGATGAGGCTGGCCGCGATGGAGCCTTGCACGCGCTCCAGGAGGCCGGCCAGCACGTCCCTAAACAAGCCCCACCTCTCTCCGTGAGACCTTGTCCAGCCAGCGCTCGAGCGCTCCCACCCGCGGATTCACCCGCGGCGCAAGCGCGTCGAGCTTGGCGCGCACCTCGGCATTGCCGCCGTCGCGCGCCAGGATGTGCTCATAGATGTGCCGCGCCTCTTCCACCAATCCCTGGCGGACGTAGAGATCGGCCATGGTGACAGTGTTGGCCGCGTCTTCGAAGTTGGCTTCCACGACCGCGCTTTTCGGGTCGACGACCGGTGAGCGCACTTCAGCCGGCACTTCTGCGACAAGCGGCATCGGCTCGATGTGCATGCCGGCCGGCGTCTCCACCTCGAAGGCGTCGGAGGTGAACGAGCTCACCGGCTCCTCGAACGGACTCTCATCGTGTGCCACGGACATCGGCTCGACGTCCGCCGTCTCTTCGTCGGTGCGCGCATGCTCGTCGAAGGAACGCGCGGCATCGGCGAATGGCGGCATCGTCCGGTCGAACGGCGACTCCTCCTCGAACGGAGACGAGGCCAGCGGCTCCGCGGACTCCGGAGCAGCCGGCTCCATCGTCGGAATGTAGGCCTCGACCGTTTCCGCGAGCTCGGCGGGCGGAGCGCTGATCCCCTCGGCAGCTGCCGGGATCTCCTCCGGCGCCGCATCGCCGAACGGCGACGCTTCCTCGGCCGCCGGCTCGTGAATGTCCGGCTCGTGAATGTCCCGTTCGAGCTGTTCGATCGTGACGCGCAGCTCTTCGTCCGACGGCAGCAGCGCGTGCACGAGCTTGTACTTCTTGATGGCCTCGACCTTGTCGCCGAGGGCCAGATAGGCGTCGGCCAGAATGCGCGCGGCCACGACGTTTCCGGGATCGAGTTGCAGCGCCTTGTTCAGCGCATCGACCGCACCGGCGTCGTTCTTCTGCTCGCGCAACGTGCGCCCGAGGCTCACCCACGCCGCCAGATACGTCGGATAGACCAGCAGGCCGGAGCGAAGGGTCTGCTCCGATTCGTCGTAGTGCCCGGCCTTCCGCAGTTCTTCTGCGAGCTGATAGAAGAGACGGCTCTTCGGATCTGTCTTCAGCTTGAAGCGCAGCTCTTCGAGTTTCGGAGTGGTCGCGGGTTGAGCCATTCGAGGAACCTGAATTCTTGCCTACAACGGAGAACCGTGCAACCGCACCAGACACGAACCGCCCCGCACAAGGCGGGGCGGTTCACAGTTTGAAAATCGATGACAACGTTACGGGCTGACTGTGCCCTCGAGGCACACAGTCAGAGTCGGTACCGAAGGCGAGTTCGTGGCGAACGTGGCCGTCGCCGTCTGCAGTCCGGGCAACGAAGTATCCGGCGGATCGAACGTGACGGTGAAGGAGGTGCTGCCTCCACCGACGATGCCCGAAGCCGTCGGCGGCGTCACGGTGAAGCTGGAGGCGTTCGTTCCGCTGATGGTGATGCCGGTGATGTTGAGCGGCTGGGACTCGGCGCGGTTCGCGATCGTGATCGAGTTCGGCGCGGAGACCGACCCGCCGGTCGCAGTCACCGACCCGGCCACCGCACAGCCGGCAGCCGGCTGCGTCACGCGGCCTTCCGGCGGAGCGAGACACGGATTCGGCGCCGGCGGATTGACGACCACCGAGCTCGTGTTCGAGCAGCCCGTCGTGACATTGACGAACGTGAGCGGAACCTCGATCGCCGAGGCCCGCGTTCCGGCGAACCCGTTGATGGGAGTGGTGCAGGCCTCGGTGCCGAAGGTGAATCCCGTGAGCGGCAGATTCAGGCTGAAGCCCTGGAACCCACTGCCAACCGTGATCCGATCCGGGTTCGGGATCACTCTCCGGCTTGCCACGTCGAAACGGATGTCCGCCGTTCCGAGCGGTCCGATGCCCGGATCGCGAACGGTCACCGTGACGTTGCTTCCCGGGAAGAGACCCACATTCGGATTGATGGAAGTGATGAGCGGCAACACCGGGACGTACGCGAAACTCTCCGCGGAAGTAATGGAAGTCCCGTTGTTCACGTTCGTGACGAGGATCGGGCTGGGCTCGGGCGGTGAGCATGGTGAGGCAACGGCGCCGGTGCGCACCAGGAGACGGGTGCCGGTAACCTGCAGCACCGTGGCCCGGACACCTCCAATCGTCACGTCGACGGGAGAGAGGAAGCCGATTCCGTCGATGACGATGTCCGTGCCGCCGGTGGCCGGTCCCAGGAGCGGACGGAACGACGTGATGGTGATGGCCGCGATATAGCGGAAGCCGTTACCAAGCGTCACTTCAGTTTGCGAATTGATGTTGCGGACGGTGATCGAAACGGGGCCGATGCTCGGGTCCGAGCCGTTGTCGGACGTGTCCCGCGCGGCAGGCGCCTCGACGATGATCTGCGAGAACTCGACCGTCACCACGCGCGCCTCGGCGGCGCCGAACAGCACCTGCACCGGCGCCTGGAAGCCGTCTCCGAAGATGGTCACGCGCGTGCCGCCGGTGACCGGACCGGAGTTCGGGGTGGCCGTCGAGACGCGGGGCGTGAGAACTTCGGCGCGGAAGGTGAAGCTGTCCGAGAGCTCGGCGCGCGCTTCGCTGACGGTGCCGGCCTGCGTGATGACGATGACGTCGGCGACGAGCTGCTGGCCGGCGCCGAGGTTCACGCTCGGGGTGAGCACTTCGATGAGAGTGTCGCTACGCGAGACGACGAATGCCTCGACCGGCTGCGCGGCGCCGGTGTTGAACAGCACCCGCACCGGCTCCTTGAAGTTCTTACCGATGATCTGGATTCGCTCGCCGCCCGACGGAATGCCGAGGGTCGGAGAAACGGATGTGATGCTCGGAGCGGTCGATTCCGGCGGAGGAACGGTCGGGCTGACCCGGAACAGTACATCCACGGTGCGGCTCACGCTGCCGACTGCCGCCTGGACGCGGATGGAGCCGGCCACGGTCGAGCGCAGCTGCACGGTGGCGATCCCGTTCACGGTCGTCCGCAGAATGGCGGTGACGGTTTCCGTGGCCGAGAAAGACCCGCCCGTCGCCGCAAACTCGACGGCCGTGCCATCCGGCGCGGGCTGACCGTTGATGGTCACCGCCGCGGTGATGAGGACGATGGAGTCGACCACCGGGTTCGCGTTCGATGCGGTCAGCGTGATGCTGGTGCCTGTCGGGGGCGTGCCGCCGCCCGTGCCTCCTCCGGTGGGAGGAGCCGTGGGCGATTCGCCTTTGCACGACGCAAACAGGAACACGAGCGCCAGGAGCGCCATCCACGATTTCTGCTGTCTCATTGCCTTCATGTCAGCCCCCTGTCGACAACCGGCACGCACCCGCGCGCCAGATGCCTAGGCGCACCCTCCGCAGCCAAAGCAGAACTCGAGCGGGAACACGGTCGAGTCGAACACGTTGTCTCCGGCCAGCGTCTCGCCGAAGACTTCCAGGATCACTTCCAGTTTCACCACGGGACGTCCCGTCTCCGCATCGCGTCCGCCGTTCTGAGGTTGCAGCGCGGCGAACGGAGCCTGCGTGAGCGCATCCGCCTCGAGCACCGTGAAATTCGAGCTCGCCGAGCCGCCCACGCCGATCAGCGTGTCGATGGAGCGGACGAACGACGCCGGCACGATCGTTCCGCCGTCCGTGCGCCGGTAGGAAACGCGGTACCGCCGCACGCGCACCTGCAGAAAGTCGCCCGTCGCGCCGTTCTTGGGGATCACCTGCATGTTGACGGTGCCGATCTGCTCCCCGCAGTCCGCGTCGTTGTTCAGCGGATCGAGATCGAGACGGGTCAGGTTCTGGGTGTTGGTCACCACCAGTTCGACCGGAGTGGCGCTATTGGTCAGCTCGGAACTGCAGCTCAGCGCGGCCATCGCGGCCAGCGCCACCGCTGCAACAGTCAATCGGGTTTTCATCATGTTCATTCGCGCCCTCCCTCTCGCTCACCCTCTCACGATTCGTGGCGTGATGAAGATGAGCAGCTCATCGTGCGATGTCGTGATATCCCGGCTCTTGAACAGGTTGCCGATGATCGGGATATTGTGCACGTACGGCACGCGCGACTGCGCGTCTCCGTCCCTGCTCTGGAAAATGCCTGCAATGACCGCCGTGCCGCCGTCGCGCACCATCAGCCGCGTCCTGGCCTGACGGGTGGTGAGCGGGGTTCCCGCGGCGCCGGCGATCGTGAGACCGGTGGCCGGCTCGTTCTTCTGTACCGAGATGTCCATGATCACGGTTCCGGCCTCGGTGATCTGCGGCGTCACGAGCAGCTGCAGTGTGGCGTCGAGATAGGAGACCGTGGTCGTGAAGTTCACGCGGGTCTGATACGGAATTTGGAAACCGCTCGTGATCTGCGCCGGTGTGTTGTCCTGCGTGGTCACGCGCGGCGCCGAGACCACCTTCGCGTAGCCCTGCGTTTCCGCGGCGCTGAGCGCGAGGTCGAGGTCGAACGTCCCCAGGACGTCGAACAGCGTCAGTGAAAGGACGTTGTCGCCCAGCGCGAAATCGAACGGACCGCCCTCGAATCCGACGCGGTTCGGGAAGATCAGCCCCGTGCCGGTGCCCAGGGCGGGATCGAGGTCGCCGCTGAAGCCCCACGTGAAGCCGTACTGCTGCGTGAACGTACGCAGGCTTTCCACGATCCTGGCCTCGATCATCACCTGGCGCGACGGGATGTCCACCGTGGCGATCAGGTTCTGCATCGTGCGTAGGTATTCCGGGATCTCGCTGACGATGAGCTGGTTCGTGCGGGTGTCGACGATGATGCGCGCGCGCGGAGAGGCGATGTCGCGAAGCAGCGCGGAGAGGTCGGCCGCACGCGCGTACGAGAGCTTGAAGCTGAGCGTGGTGAGCTGAACGCCGAGGCGTTCCTCTTCTTCCAGGCGCCGCGATGCCGCGGCCTCGGCGGCGATGCGCTCGACCGTGCCGATGCGCATGACGTTCCCTTCCAGGGAGAACGTGAGGTTGTTCTGGCGCAGGATGAGGTCGAGCGCCTGATCCCACGGCACGTCGACGAAATCGACCGTGACCGAGCCCTGGACGCCCGGATCGACCGCCATGTTCAGACCGGTGAGATCGGCGAACGTGCGCAGCACGTCCTTGATGTCCGCATCCTTGAGCGAGAGCGAGATCGGCTCGCCGGTGAACACGCGCTGACTGCCGCTCAGCGTACGCGTCCCACCGAGAGGCTGACCGCTGAGCACCTGGCCGCTGAGCTCCGTCGGCTGCCCCGGCCGGGCTTCACCGAACACGTCTTCGCGCGTCGGCGGCTGCTGCACCGGCGCCTGATCCGCGGCCGGCGTGATCCGCGCGCGCGCGCCCCGGGAGGCCGGCTCCGGCACTTTCCAGGCCGGTTTGGCATCGGCGCGGCTGGCCGTTGCTTTGGTCGGGGACTTGGTCATGGTCTTACGCGGCGTGGTTTCCGCCGTCGTGTTGCGGGCGACGGTCTCCGTCGCCGGGGTGAATGCGATCGTCGGCACCTGCGACGGAATGTCGGCCGGCGCGGGGCTCGGCGCTGCGACCTGCTCGGGTGCCCGCGATGCGGTCACAACCGGGGCAGCGGGAGCAGCAGCAAGCTCTGTTTCCTGGGGAGTCGGACGCGGCTCAGTAGAAGCGACCGCGGAAGTTCCGAACGCCACGCGAACTTCATCGCCTACGGCGACGACATCGTATTCGGTCTTGTGCGCCAGATCGACGACCACGCGGGCGACCGTCGGCTGGAACTGGGCAATGCGGACGCGCTGGACGACCTCGTCCCCGACCGCCACGCTGTTCTTCGGCGCGGCGTTCTTCACGCCTTCCAGATCGATGACCAGGCGCGACGGGCTCTCCAGACGGAAGGCCTTGTACTTCAGCTGCCCATCACCGGCGATGCGGACTTCCACATGACCGTCGGCGGTCGATGCGCTGATGCCGCGGACCGATTTCGCGTGCGGCAGCGGGATCTCTTCGGCCACCGCGACCGGCTCGGCCACCTCGGTCACGGGCTCGGAAATCGGCTCGACGCTCGTCACCACCGGAGCTTCTGCGTGGGCAGGCTCGGCAGGCGCGGACTCGAAGACAGTGTTGGCCGCGGGCGTGACCGCCGGCAGAACTTCCACGGCCGGCGCATTCGCTGTTTCGATAGGAATGGCGGTGGCCGGAACGGTGACGATGACGGCCTTCTCGATGGCCATCACCTCGGGACTGAGCTGTTCGGAGAAGCGGAACGTCACGCGGGTGAGACGGTTGCCCATCTCCACCACTTCATCGGCAGCGAGCGAGGCCACGGCCGGAGGGAGGACGGAAGGAATGGTCACCGCCGCGTCGCGGCCGGTATCCGTGAGGTCGACGACGAACACGCCGGGCGACGGGCTATAGGAGGTATAGGCCGGTGCACCGTTGGTGCGCAGGAGGACGCGCGACCCCTCGATCTCGATGGCGCTCAGCGCGATCACACTCGGCGCCGGCACCTGGGCAGCCGGCTGGGCCGCTTTGCGGGACCCCCAGATCCGGGCGTCCGCGTTGCCCACGCCGAACACCAGCACGCCGGCTATCAGCAGGATTCGCTTGGCTCTTCTCATACTTGCCACCTTCACCATCTCGCCCTCCACTCGCCCCTGAATCTGCACGCCCTCACCGCCTCGTGGCCGGCGGCGTCAGATCCTTCACGACCTCGCGGTAGCGCTCGATGCGAGTCGGATCATTCACTTCCTGTCGGAAAACGATCGAGGTCGCCGTGATGCGGATGACCTCGCCGTCGAGAACTTTGTTGCCGACGCGAACCGAATACCCCTTGTTGTCCGGCGCGTTGACCATGGCCGTGAAGCCCTGGCGCGTCTTGAAAATCCCCTGCAGCTTCAGCTCGTCGATGAGAAAGCCCGGCAGCCCTTCCGGCCGGTTGCCGGCGTCGATCTTCGGCGTCGGCCCGATGAGGGAGCGGAACGGATCGCGGCGCCCTTGCGGGTCGTAGCGATAGGCATCCGCGCTTTCCGGCTGTTCCAGGATCTCTTCGAGGCTGTCCTGCACGTCCTTGGTGGCCGTCGTTTCCGTCGCCGTAGTCGTGGTGGCCGTACTGGTGGCCGTCTGCGCACGTATGGCGATGCTGACCAGCATCACGCCGGCCGCCACCGCCACTCCGAGAATGCCGCTTCTGAGTGTTCTCGTCATTTATGCACCGCCGCCCGGTTTGGCCTCACCCTCGGCCGGCTTGTCTTCTTTCGGCTCGATGTACACGAACGTCTTGGCGATGAAGTTGGCCGTGATCGTCTTCGTTTCCTGGCTTCCCAGCGCCCGGATGTTGATGTTCTCCACGTTCATGATCCGGGAGAAGTTCCCCAGCTTGTTGAACAGGATGGCCAGGTCGTGGTAGCGGCCGTCGAGCGACACCGAGATCGGCCATTCCGAATACGGATCGCTCGAGGAGCCGGCCAGCGGCGGGAAGGTCAGCTTGCGCAGCGTGAACTCTCCCTGGTCGACCAGCGACTTGACCTTCTTGATGATCTCTTCCGTGTTGCGCTTGGACGGCAGGATGCGCCGCAGCTTCTCCAGCTCCAGCTCCAGCCGTTTGACCTCTTCGCGGAACTGCGGCAGCTTGCGCTCGGCGGCCCGGCCCTTGTAGATCTTCTGGTCGAGCTCGGTGATCTGCGCATCGGCGGCGATGATCTTGTCCTTGATGTCCTTGACGGCGAGCTTCTCGGCGCCGTAGAGCACGCCGGCAGCGAGACCGATTCCTACGGCCAGCCCCACCCACCAAGGTTTATCGTCCAGAGTGATCGCCATCGACTTCTCCTGCTACTGCGCCGTCCCCGTGGCGGTTGTCGCCGTGGCGGTGGTCCCGGTGGCCGTTCCGGCCGCCGGTGCCGCCGGAGCGGTGTTCTTCGGTGCGTACGAGAATGCGAAATTCATATCGAAGCCGTAGACCAGCGGCGAGGTCGAGAGCTGCGAGACCGCGCCGACCTGCGGCTCCTCGAAGTACGGATCGTTCTTCACGTTCTCGATGAAGAGGGCGATCGCATTCGGATTGAGGCCGCGTCCGCTCAGCGAGATCCGTCCGGCGGTGATGTCCATCGAATCGAGCCACACCAGATCCGGAAGATCGAGGCTGACCTGGTCCATGATCCGGACCGGCCCCTTCTGGTTCTGCTTGAGCTGATTGATGAGGTCGATGCGCTGCTGCAGGTTGTCCTTCCTGCGCTGGTACTGCTCGACTTCCTTGATGATGCTCTCGAGCTTCTGCGCTTCGATCGTCCGCTCCGCCACGATGTTCTCGCGGTTCTTCAGCTCGCGCTGGTTCCAGAACCAGTAGCCGAGCGCTACCAGGATTCCGAGAATCAGGCAGCCGAGGACGATGATGTTGTTGATCTGGACTCCGCCACCGGCACCGCCGGTCGCTGCGGCCATGGCCACCGGCTGCGGAGCTGCCGCCGTACCCCGGACCGCCCGCCCTTCCCGCACCAGATTGATCTTGATCAAGCGTCCCCCAACTTCCTCATGGCAAGGCCGACGGCGATGGCCATGCTCGGCGCAATCTCAGCCAGTTCCTCCGGATGGAACAGGCTCTCATCTACCGTGATCTTGCGGAACGGGTCGATGATCGACACCGAGATGCCGAACTTCTCCCGCAGGATGGCATCGAGGTTGAGCACACCCGAGCCGCCGCCGGCGAGCACGATCTCGTCGACGCGGTCGGCGCCGGACGTGGCCGTGAAGAAGTCGAGGGTCTTGCGGAGCTCGCCCGCGAAGTCCTCCGATACCGAGTTCAGGATGGGAATGACCTGCTGGACCGTGAACTCGCCCACCGGCGTTCCGCGCTTGAGGTCCTCGGCCTGATCGAAGGAAAGGCTGAGCTCGCGCTGGATGGCGTCCGTGTACTGGTTGCCGCCGAAGGTGATGTCGCGCCAGAACATCGAAGTCCCGCCCGAGAGCACGTTCACGTTGGTCACCGAGGCGCCCACGTTCACGAGCGCCAGCACCTTGCCGTCCTCCAGCTCGTAGTTCACTTCGTAGCAGTTCTGGAGAGCGAACGCGTCCACGTCCACCAGCACCGGCAGCTTCCCGGCCCGGCTGATCACCGACGTGTAGTCGTTGATCTTTTCCTTCTTCACCGCCACCAGGATCACGTCGATGTTGTCGCCGGATCCCTGGCCCGTGAGAGGGACGTAGTCGAGGTTCACGTCGTTGATGTCGAAGGGGATGTACTGCTCGGCTTCCCACTGGATCGACTCGGCCAGCTCTTCCGGCGACATCGAGGGCAGGGTGATCTTTTTGATGATCACGGAATGCCCCGAAAGGGAGGTCGCGTAATTGGAATTCTTGACGGTTTGGTCGGTGTTCAGCCGCTGGATCGTGTCGACCACCATGGAGGAGTCCATGATGGAGCCGTCAACGATCGCCTCGGGCGAAAGCCGCTCGCTCCCCAGCTTCACGAGAGAGTAGCTGCCGCCCTTCTTCTCCTTCAGCTCGACAAGTTTGACCGCTGAGGAGCCGATATCGAGGCCAACAACATTTTTGCTCTTTGAGAAGAACACCGCTCACCCCACTCCATCTCACCACTTCTCACAGGCACCGGCCGGTTTTCCAGGAAAGGTGAGGCGAAATTACAACGTTTAATTTCACGTGTCAACTCTACCGGATTTGGATAAGTGAAACGATGACGAGCATTTGCGCGCGGTAAACCGCTCCAAATGCTTGCGCCGATGCCCCCCGGTGATTACAATCCACGCCTTTCGCGTTATTTGAGGGAGTCAACAATGGCCAAGATGTGCGAAGTCTGTGGGAAGGCACCCGTGTTCGGAAACCGGGTCAGCCACGCCCACAACGTCTCCAGCCGCCGCTGGTTGCCGAATCTGCAGAGTGTCCGCGTCATGGTGGGCTCGGCGGTGAAGCGGATGCAGGTCTGCACCCGCTGCATCCGTTCCGGATCGATCAAGAAAGCGGCGCGTTAGTTCCATGGGTTCCATGGAGGACGGGCGGCCCCGCCTGTCCTCCTCCACCGCCCTCGCCCGCGTCATCTCCATCGCGGGCCACCCCTTCATCCTCATCCCCCTGATGATCGCCATCCTGACCCGGAACTGGGTCTGGACCGCCGTCGTCGCCGCCGGGACGAGCCTCCCCCTCCTGGTCATCACCCTCCGCAACGTCCGCCGCGGCGTCTGGAGCGATCACGACGTTTCCCGGCGCGACCAGCGCGGCGGCCTCTACAAGGTGGCCCTGCCCCTCGTGATCCTCTGCGCCGTCCTCCTCTACTACCTCGACGCCGGTCCGCGCATGATGCGCGGCTTCGCCGCCGGCGCCGTGATGCTCCTCCTCGGCGTCCTCGGCAACCGCTTCCTCAAAATCTCCATGCACATGATGACCGCCGCCTTCTGCGGCGTCGCCATCGCCTCGCTCTACCCCGCCACCACGTTCGTGATCGTCCCCCTCGTCGCCGCCATCGCCTGGTCCCGCCACAAGCTCGAGCGGCACACGTGGGCGGAGGTGGCCGTCGGCCTGGCGATCGGGGCGGGGGCAGCGCTGATCGCGATGCGTTAGCTGTACAGCTCTACAGCTTTACAGCTGTACAGCTTCCGCCGTACATCCGCGGGCCCCGCGCAAGCGTAGTCATCCCAGGAGGGTATCCATGCGAAGACTCGTCCCGGTCGTTCTCATTCTCCTGGTTTGCGGATCGGTGCTTGCCGACCAGCACATGGAGCAGTCGCTCTACAAACGCCTCGGCGGTTATGACGCCATCGCCGCGGTCACCGACGATTTCATCGGCCGTATGGCCACCGACAAGGCGCTGTCGCGGTTTTTCGTCGGACACAGCAAAGAGTCTCTCGGCCGCATCCGCCAGCTCGTCGTCGACCAGCTCTGCGCCGCCACCGGCGGCCCGTGCATCTACATCGGCCGCGACATGAAGAGCTCCCATCAGGGCATGGGCATCACCGAGGGGGACTGGAACGCCGCCGTCGTCCACCTCGTGGCCACGCTCGACAAGTTCAAGGTGCCGGAGCGCGAGAGGAAGGAAGTGCTCGGCGCCGTCTCCGGACTCAAGAACGACATCGTCGACCAGACGAAAGCCAAGTAGCGTGTTGCAACCCGTCACGACCTTCTTGCGGTGAAGTGACGTCTTCCACTCGACGCCGCGCAAACGGCGGCGCACCATGAGTGGACATGATCGACGACGATGATGCTCCGCAAGGGATCGTGCTCGACCGAAGGGAAGCCGTCCGGCTGCTCGGCATCTTCGGCGCGGGACTGCTAGCCAGCTGCGCACCGTGGGAAGCCCACGGTGCGCCAGCGTCCGGCACCTGCATCGCCCTTCCCGAACAGACCGCCGGACCGATGTTCGCCGCCAACGCGCCGAAGCGGTCCGACATCCGCGCCGGACGTCCCGGAGCGCCGCTGCAGCTCACGCTCAACATCCTGCAGCTCAAAAACGGCGGCTGCAGGCCGCTCCCCGGCGCCCACGTCGATCTCTGGCAGTGCGACGCCTCCGGCGTCTACTCGGACGACACGTTCCTGCGCGGCTACCAGCTCACCGACGCCGCGGGCAAGACCGAGTTCACCACCATCTATCCAGGCTGGTACCCCGGCCGCGCCGTGCACATCCACTTCAAAGTCCGCAGCGGCAACTCCCAGTTCGCCTCCCAGCTCTACTTCGACGACACCCTCACCGACCGCGTCCACGCCCGCGAGCCGTACGCCAACCGCACCGGCCGCCGCGTCCGCAACACGAACGATGGCCTTTTTAGCAACGGCGGCGAACAGCTGTTGCTCGCCCTGAGAGAGCAGGGCGGCAAATTCGGCTCCACGTTCAACGTAGTGTTGCGGCTCGGCTGATGTGGACGTTGTGGACGAAGTGGACCTCCGTGGACGTCCACAAAGTCCACTCCGTCCACAACCCTCACTCCAACTTCACACCCCGTTCACGCCCCCTCCCCTCCCCGCCCGTACCGTAGCGCAGCTTGACTGCGCGCTTCCCGTTCCCCGACCGTCCCCGCCTCTGGGGCGTGGCCGTGTCGCACTATCAGGTCGAGGGCAACGATCCCTGCGACTGGAGCGAGTGGGAAGCGGCGGGAAACACGCGCGGCGCTCCCTGCGGCGACGCCGCCGGTTCGTGGACGCGCTACGAAGAAGACGCCCTGCTCGCGCACGCAGCCGGCGCGAACGCGTTTCGGTTCTCGATCTCCTGGAGCCGCGTCGAGCCGCAGCGCGGTGTCTTCGACGAAGCGGTGCTGGCGCGCTACCGCCGTTTCGTCGACACGCTCGTCGCGCTCGGCATCGAGCCGATCGTCACGCTCTTCCACTACACGCACCCGCGCTGGTTTCACGAGAAGACGCCGTGGACCAGCACCGCCTCGGTGCTCGCGTTCGGCCGCTTCGCCGGCTACGAAGTCGCCCTCTCCCCCATCGTCGTCCGCAACATCGTCGTCCAGCGCACCGTCCGGCGCGCCCTCGACCGGCAGGTGCGCTGGAACAAGATCCGTTACGCCTTCTCCCACCGCCTCTACGCCGCGGAGCTCCTGCTCAACCCGCTCGCTCTCGCGCTACTGGCGGCACCCATCGCGCCATGGCTTCCCGTCGCCGTCGCCGCCGTGCGTTGCATCCAGATCGCCATCCTCTCCCACACCACACGCGCCAAAATGACAGGTCGCCAGATCGCCCTCACGCCAATCCTCGACCTGCTCATGCTCTACGCCTGGCTCGTCCCCTTCTTCTCCAACAGCGTCACCTGGCGCGGCTACCGCGCCCGCGTAGGACGCGATACGGAGTTGATCGCCGCCTGATCTCCGCGCGCGGAGAGGGTCACCGTAGGCGGCTCAATCCGAAGAGCGCCAGAATCGCAGCCAGCACGACGACGCCCGAAATCCCGAGCACCGGAATGTCGCTGACGGCCATCGCGGCGGCGGAGCCCAATGCCGCCGTCCATCCATTCACGGGCACGATCGCCGTGACCTCGCCCGCCACGGCCGTGAGAGATTCGTCGCGCACGGTCTCGACTCCGCTGTCGAGATCGACCTCGCGGACCTGCACCTGCTGGCGGCATGGGGTCACGACGACTGCGCGTCTTCCTGCGGCCGTCAGGGCGAACGAGGAGACGCTCGCGCCGAGAACGTACGTTCGCACCAGCAAGCCGCTCGGGTCGTAACGGAAAAGATGATTGCCGTAGGAAACGAGGAGGTCGCCGTCGGGGAGAAGGGCCAGCGCGTTGGATGCCGCGGCCGGGAAATCCGGAAGCTGGGTCCCGGTGCAAACATCGAATCGGTGCACATTCCCCGAGTTCGTCGCGTAATACAGCGTGCATTGATCGGCTGCCAGATCGATGCGCTGATAGAAGCCTTCCGTCGAGCCCGCAACGGGATAGGTCGCCAGCAGCGAACCGTCCGGGCTCAGAACGAAGATGCTGCTGGATGGGCCGCCCGGATGCGACGCCAGCACGAAGATCTTCCCGGCCGCATCCGCCACCAGCCCGGCCCCGCTCTTCCCATCCACGGAGAACAGCTGCGTTCTCGTCTGATCGGCGCGCACATCCAGGATGTTGAACCGCGCAAATTCCGGCGTCTCGATGGCCAGCAAACGCCCTCCCCCTCCGGCAGCGATCACGGCCATGCCCGCATCGTCATCGGGCGAGATTTCACTCCAGAGGTTTCTCCACTCGATTCCGTACGAGGGAAAAGGAACCACGACAGGGATGATGGGCATGCAGTACTCGGTACCACTGACGATCAAATCCGCCGGTGCCCCGAAGAGAGGGAAAGAAATGATCAGAACGGAGACCGCGAATCTCAAGCGTCGATCATATGCCGGTCATGAATTGGGAATTGAGAATTGGGAATTGAGAACTAGGGCCGGTCCCCGATTCTCAATTCCCAATTCTCAATTCTCAATTCCGTCCCCCGAACCCAGTTGCCTCACTCCTCCACCGCCCACACATCCCCTCCCTGCGGCAAAAACCGGTCGAATAACACCCACCGCCCGTCCGGCGACCAGACCGGGTAGTCGATGCGCGATTCGGAATCGTCGAATTCGTACACCTTGCGCGCGGGGGTGCCGTCCAAGGGCGAGCACCAGAGGACGCGGTGGGCGGCGACGTCCATGATCATGGAGCGGTCGGGCGAGAAGGACATGTGTGCGCCGCCCATGACTCCCGGCACCGGCTCCGGCTCGCCGCCGGTGAGCGGCACGGTCATCGTGGTCATGGCGGAGGGGCAGCGGAAGTAGATGCGCTGTCCATCGGACGACCAGCGGAGGAAGTGGCCGGTCACGCCGCAGGTCGTGAGCTGGCGGATGTCCGTGCCGTTGGCGTTCATGACGAACACTTCCAGGCGTCCGTCGCGGTCGGATTGGAAGGCGATGCGCGTGCCGTCGGGAGAAAAGAAGGGGTTGATGTCGATCGACTCGCCGCGCGTCAGGCGCGTCAGCGTCTCGCCGTCGAAGTCGTAGCGCCAGATGTCGATCGCGCCGGCCCGCGCGGAGAAGAAGACCAGCGACCGCGCATCCGGAGACCAGCTCGGCTGGTAGTCGCCGCCGGCACCGCTGGTGAGGCGCCGCGTGCGGCCATCGCGCAACGAGAGCAGCCAGAGGTTCATCTCGCCGCCGCGGTCGGAGCCGAAGGCGATGCGCTCGCCGTCCGGCGACCACGCACCGCGCGTGCTCTCCCGCGCGCCGGCCACCACCTGTTCCGGCGGACCGGTTGCTTCCCCCGAGGAGGGATCGACGGGAAGGCGCCACAACTCCGCGTTCTGCTTGAGGATGGCGAACAGCACGCGCTCGTGGCTGCGCGGCACATCCAGATCGACGTCGTGTCCCGCGCCCGCGGTGATCTGCTGCATCGTGCCCGCGGGCGTGCCGTCTTCCTCCACGGCGATGCACCAGATGTTGATGCCGCCGCTCCGATACGACGAGAAGAAGATCGACGCGCCGTCGTACGCCCACACCGGCTGCAGGTCCGTCACGTAGTCGTTGGTGATCCATTTCGTGGCGCGCGTCTGCACGTCGACGACGCGGATGTCCGACTTGGTTCCTTCGAGGTTCTGAAAGACGATCTTCGCTCCATCGGGCGACCACCTCGGGCGCACATGCTGCGAGGCTTCGGAGTCGTCCGACGTGAGTTGTTGCGCGTTGCGCCCGCGCGCGTCGGCCAGCCAGATGCGCCGCGGACCGCTCCACGACGCATCGAACGCGATGCGCGTACCGTCCGGCGACCAGGCCGGATTGAAGGCCTCGTCGACGAGGCGCGTTTCCTTTCCGCTCTCCGGATCGAGCAGCCACAGGTTCCCGCCCATGTAGCGCCCGAACACGTCCGACGCTTCCACGAGCTTCCCCGCCTCGGCGGCGCGCACGAACAGCAGCGAGCGCCCGTCGGGCGACCAGGCGGCCTGAATGTCGTCGAAGGCCCCGCGCGTGAGCTGCCGCTCGCTCGACTCCGCCGGCTCGCTGAGGATCAGCTTGCGCACCCGTCCGATCTCCCGCGAGAACACCAGCTGCCGCCCGTCCGGCGACAGCGCCGGGAACTGCTCGATGGCCCGCGCCGACGTGAGCTGCACGAGACGCGGAAACCGCCGCGCCGACTCGCGCATCCGGTCGCGGGCCCGCTTCAGCTCCGCCGCCACATCGCGCATCGACCCATACCGCGCCGCCGGCTTCTTGGCCAGGCAACGCACCACCACGCGCTGCAACTCCGACGGAATGCGCTCATCGATGCTGCGCAGCGCCGGCGGCTCGACGGCCGTGATCTGATACACCAGCTCCGCCAGCACCGTCGACCCAAACGCGCGCCGGCCCGACAGCGCCTCGTACGCCACCGCCCCGAACGCGAAAATGTCCGAGCGCCGGTCCAGCTCCGCGCCGGCCAGCTGCTCCGGCGACATGTAATTCGGCGTCCCGACCAGAACCCCCGGCTTCGTGCTCGGCGCCACCTGCGTCGTGGCGTCGGAGTCGGTGCGCCCCACATCGACCAGCTTCGCCAAACCGAAATCGAGAATCTTCGCGTAGCCGTCCGCCGTGATCATGATGTTGTCCGGCTTCAGATCGCGATGAACGATGTCCGCCTCGTGCGCCTTCGCCAACCCCTCGGCGATCTGCACCAGCAGCTCCACCGTCTCGCCCACATCGCGCTGCGCTTGCAGCGTAGGACGTGCGATCCGCGCCCGCAACGTCTCCCCGGCGATGTACTCCATGGCGATGTACCGCCGCGGCGGCGCATCCTCCGTCTCGCCGACGTCGTAGATCGTGAGAATGTGCGGATGATTCAGCGCCGACGCCGTCTGCGCCTCCAACCGCAACCGCGCAATCGCCTCCGGATCACTCGATGACCTCTCCGGCAACAGCTTGATCGCCACATCGCGATTCAGCCGCAGATCCCGCGCCCGATACACGACACCCATCCCACCCTCACCGATCGCCTCGACGATCTCGTAAACGCCGAACCGCGTGCCGGGGATGAGGTCCATGGCGGGGAATGATGATGCAGGGGGCGGGCGGGGGCAAACAAGGCCACAAGCGGCAACCGGCGGGGTCAGACCTCCTTTTTCGAGGCCAAGTTGCTTGTGACGTTCGGACGGTCCCTCCGCAGCCTTCGGAGCAACGCGGTTGGAATCAGGACGATCTCGCCAAGGGCGGAGCCATAGTTGCCGAGGCCAACCTCAGTAATTGCATGTGTCAATATGCCTCTATAGTCGCTTTCAATTAGTGGCCCATTTGGGGTACAATGTGGGCATGCCAAAGCAAGGACAAATTGAACTGCAACTTCTCCGGTCATACTCTGCGGAGGTGGCAGACCTTGACGAGAGAATAGCCGTGATGAGACTTCGCCGGAATTCCTTGGCGCAAGCGGTCGTGGGACTAAAAGGTGTCCTTCGCAGCCTAGGGGTTGATCCGTCGCAAGAAGAACCGACTAAGCGAGAACCGCCGGGTGAAGCCGAGGATGGCGATGCGGACAGCTCTTCTGATGGCCTTCACGACGAGGCCGATGGTGCTCTTACGATTGACCACGCAGTTCGCGTACTTCGCCAGCCATCAAACGCTAGCGGACCACTTGGGGCGCGCGAAATCGAACGCCTGATTGCGGAGCAGGGGATCACGGTCAACTACTACACGCTGTCTAAGTCGCTGAATCGTGAAGCGTCTAAGCCGGATGGCCGCATCATCAAGGCGGGTAAGAGGTTTCTCATCAAGCACTTCGTGAAAGGCGATCGATTCGAGTTCAAAGCAGAGGAGGAAGCGATGAGTCACAGAGCACCGCCGCAAAAGACGAAACCCTGAGACGCAAGGACGCTCGCGACGTCACACGCTCAGGGCTTAAAGGGCACTCAAACCATGGACATCGTACGCTGTATGTTGCTTCTTAACAAGAAGATGGGGCTGAAGCGCAGCCGCTCGGGCTGCCCTCATCCCCCCACACCACCGAAGCGGCCAAAAGGTCGCCGCATTCTGCGGCTGAGCGGCTAACTCTCTGAACGGACAAGAGTTCCTCCGTAAGCACTAACCTTCAACCGCAACCCTACCGTGGCGACCACGGTGGGGTTGCATTGGACTGCCGTGCGATCCTTCCAAGGTGAGAAACGGCACGAAGCAGCCCGAGATGACCGAGGGCCGGAGGCGTTCCAACGCTCCGCGCGATTAGGAACCCTAAAAGGAAGGGTCGGTAGCCTACAAATGAAGGGTAGGTACCCTACAAATGAGGGGTGGGTACTCCACAAATGAGGGGTGGGCACCCCACAAATGAGGGGTAGATACCCTACAAATGACGGGTGGGTACCCCACAAATGGAGGGTAGGTACCCCACAAATGGAGGGTAGGTACCCCACAAATGGAGGGTAGGTACCCTACAAATGGAGGGTAGGTACCCTACAAATGGAGGGTACCGGCCATTGGAGGGTACCGGCCATTGGGGTCAGACCTGGGTCAGACCTTTGCTGTTCGCAACCGTGGCATCTGACTGGCGCTCGTTTACGGATGTAAAACCGAAGGCCTGGCCCCGAGCAATCGCGGCCCTATCGAAGCGGCGCGAGCCGCCGCGCTACACCAGCGCTGCGGCGCGGAGCGATGAGGGGTCACTCCGGTAGATGGTCCGTGAACCGAATCGCGGCGATGAGCTGCTCGACGGCGGCGCGATAGCTTTCCTGATCGCGCCAGTTGGTGAGCCTGACGGATTGAAACGATCCGAGCTCGGGCCAGCGGTTCGTGACGTCGAATCGGTTCGTTTCGGAGGTCAGTGGGATGATCCGCTTGTGCGTTCGAAGGGCCTGGTCGATTTCCTGACCAACGGCGGTGCTGTCGATCGACGCGGGGGAAACGATCAGGATGATCGCGTCGGCTTTGCCGATTGTTCGGCAACCGGCGGGGTCAGGCCTCCTTTTCGAGGGTCAACGGCAGGGTCAGGTCTTTCTTTCGCGCGAGGAACGAAGCTCTGACCCCGAAGCACGACGAAACTCAGACACAGGAAAACGGTCTCGATGGCCCTGGAAGAGATGGGCCTCGCCGACATGGGTAACGATTGGCTTGAACGGTTTCGAACGCCTCTGGCGGTATTTCCCAGTCGTTTCAATGATCGGATGGTTTTCCAAGCGAGTGTTTTCACATTGCACGGGGGTAAAGAGTATCCGCGTGGTATGAAGCGTTTTTACCCCGGCGAGATCATTCCGCCGCCAATAACGATTGATGATCTCGACCGCCAAGACGGTGGTGAGCGCTTGCTGAGACGATTTGCGATACCGCCTAGGGCGAAGCGTAAGATTCTTCGCGATTTGGCCATACTCGGTATTCACGAAGGAACACTCTTCCCAGAAGTTGATCGTCAAGCAGTCTATCTGGAGGAGCAATGGTGGTATCCCGACAGCGGTCGGACATAGTCTGTGCCGCCTAACTTCGGTGAAGCCGGCGGCGGGCTGGTGTCCGGCCAGCCGACCGAGCCGGCTGCGATGCCGCCAGCTTCAGAGCGTCACGCCGCGCTGTTCATTGCGCGTGATGCCCGCCGTGGCTTGCACCGTGATCCGTTAGCCCGGCGCGTACCGCATCGTCGCGTTATCGACAGATGGCGTTAAAGTAACAGCATGGAAATCGGTGCGGCAGATGCGCTCGAACACTTTCGAGCACGGCACGAGCGTTTCTTTGAATATTCAGCGGATCTGGAGCGAGTAATCGAGGTGGCGTTCGGCCACACGGTTAACACTCAAGATCGCGTCGGGCTTGTCATCGTCTTGCTCGGAACACGGTGCGTCCGGGACTTCCGAGAGATTCTGCTTCTCGCCGCCAATGGATTCGGATGGGGGGCAACCGCGCAACTCCGCGGAATGTTCGAGCGCCTCGTCACCGCTGCCTATCTCCACGAGAACCCGGAGAAGGTGGACGACTTCGTCGAATACGAATTCGTGCGGCGCTGGAAGGGACTTCAGGCGGTGGAGCAGACCTTTGGCTTGCCGCCCGAGCTCGAAAAGGTGAAAACCGACGTCGCGAGCGATTTTCGCCGAGTTCGGAACCGCTTTCTTATTCCGACCTGCGAGAAGTGCCAGACGACTCACGTTAACCACACTTGGAGCCGACTCCATGTGGTCGCCATGGCCGGCAAAGTTCATCGGCTACGGTTGGCGCCGTTCCTTGTTCCCGCCTACTACTTGCCTCTGGCGCAGGCTCATAGCACCCTTACGTCAATCTCAAGTCGCATCGGTGAGATCAATCCCGGAGTCTTTGGCACCGATGAAGCAAAAGAACGACTGGAAGCGGATCGAACGGTAAAGTACGCCCATCTCCTCCTGCTTGAAATGTTGACCATTCAACACGAGCGCTTTCAACTCATTCAGCTAGGTCCGTTGATGGATCGAGCATTAGCACATTTTCAGTACGCTTGGTCTTCAGAGAATGATGTCTCTCCTGAATGACGCCACATACCACCAGCGCGGGCTAACTTTGGCGTGCAGTTGGCACGGCCCGGCTTCGGCCCAGTGGCCGAGTTCTGGACTCAGACTTTTTTTGTTGCCGGAGAGAACGAAGGTCTGACCCGGTCTGACCCCGCGGAAGGTCTGACCCCGAGTAGCTCCGGGCGACTTCATAGTCCGCGCGGCGCGCTTTGGAGTGCGCGCGGCTTGCTGCCGCTTTGGGTAGCGTGCAACGAAGCGGTACTTGCCACGCTACCCAAAGCGGTGGCAAGCCACACGCACTCCAAAGCGCTGCGGCGCGGAGCTAAATCCCGCACACAGACTACTGTTGCGAGCTGGGTTGAGCCTTCTGGCGCGCAGCGGCAATCCGTCTGCTCACGAACGCCTGATAGAACTTCTCCGAGTGCAGTCCGGCCACGAACTCCTCGTGCCGGCGGGCGCGGTCGCTTCCGCGGCGGATGCGGTATTGGCGCTGGTGGTGGTGTCCGAGCTCGTGGGCCAGCACTTCCACGAAGAACCACAGGCTCTGCACCTCGGGGGCGGGCCAGCTCACGTGGAGGCCGGTCGGTGTCTCGGTGAGGTCCGCGTAGAACCGCAGCATGCTCTCCATCGAGGACTGCGACGGCCGGCCCTCCCATGTCCATTCGAGCGGCAGCGAGTAGAGGAGGATCGTGCGCTCGTCCGGCAGGTACCAGGCATACGGCTGGCCCACGTCCGCGCTGCGGGGGCGAAGCTCGATTCGCGCCAGACCATTCAGGTACTCGATCGGCACATCGCGCTGCAGGACTTTGCGGATCACGGCCGCGGAGAGCGGGTGGCGGTCGCCGTTGCGCGGTCTGCGCCACACGACGCGCGGCAGCTCGATCGAGCCGTCCGGTTCGCGGCGCAGCCGTCGTCTGGCGGCCGCTTCCGGTTGTTGGGTGCGAAAACTTCTGGCCATGGCGCGATTGTACGGTCCGCTCTCGAAAGGCCGGGTTCACGATTGCGCATCGAGCGCTCGTCTAAAATCGCGCACGGCCTGAGTGAGTGTGTCGCGGTCGAGCATTGACGCGAGGAGCCCGAGGTCGAGGTCGGGAAGGAGACGGCTGCGTTCCACTTTCGCGAATTTCTCCCCGGCCAGAACGTAGACCTGGATCACCCCTTTGCGCCAGGTCCAGACTTCGTCGACACCAAGTTTCTCGTAAATTCGCAGCTTGTCGATGCTGCCACGGGACCATTCCACTTCAATGGCCAGTTGCGGGCGTTCGCGCGGCGCCGTTCCGAAAATGTAGCATTCGTCCGCTTCCGCCGCCCGATCCTGCTCCTGTTCCTTCAGAGTCCAACTGCCGAAAGGGGTCACTTCGATGCCGCGATCGATGCACCAGAACTCGAGAAGGTGTCCGATGAATGACTTGATCTGCTCGTGATCCTTGGACGGACTCATGATCTCGAGCTCCCCCTCCAGATAGTTGATGCGCGGAGCGGATTTGTCGCCACGGATCTCGAGCAGGCGCTCGTAGTCTTCCCACGTCACATCATGAAAGACGATGATCTGATCCGCACTCGGCGTGTCGTCGTGCTCGCGAAGCGCCAAAGCCCTTGACATGGCGGAAGTATATCGGACGCAGCGACCTCTCTACGGGGAGCACATGAGTGTTGTCTAAACCCGCGGCAACGTCACCCGGAACGTCGTCCCCTCGCCCGCTCGCGAATGCACCTCGATCGAGCCGCCGTGGGTCTGGACGATGCGCGAGACGATGTAGAGCCCGAGGCCGAGGCCGGCGCTGGAGGCGGGGCGGGAGGTGGTGAAGGCGTCGAAGAGGGTGACGCGCAGCGGCTCCGGGATCTCCGGGCCCTGGTTGTGGACGGAGAGGACGACGGAATCGGTCTGCCCTTCCAGGCGGAGGAGGATGGGTGCGGCGGGGTCTCCGTGATGGCGGGCGTTGCTGAGGAGGTTGGCCAGCATCTGTTCGATGCGGGTGACGTCGACGGCGGCGGTGAGGTCGCCTTCTCTCTCGACGCGGATGTCGGATTCGAAGGCCAGCCGGGCCTCGGCGGCGATGCGCGCGGCGATCCCAGAGAGGTCGGTTCGCTCTTTCTGCAGGGTGATGCTGCCGGCGCTCTGGATGCGGCTGAGCTCCATGAGGTTGTCGAGCAGGCGGCGCATCCTCTGGCTGGAGGCGGTGATGCTGGCGGAGAGGTCTTTCTCGTCGCCGGATCCGTCCATCATCGAGGCCGCCATCTGGATGGCGGTGAGCGGGTTGCGCAGGTCGTGGCTCATCGTGCCCAGCACCATCTCGCGCAACCGGGCCATCTCCACCGACTTGCGCAGTGCGACCTCGGCGAGCGCGTCGCGCAGCCGCTTGGCCAGCGTGACGTCGACGGCGCTCCATTCCTCGGAGGTGCCCCGTACGGTCTCGATGTAGGCGTCGAAGGAGCCGCGCGGGGTGAGGCGCGCTCCGAGGGGGCCGGTGGTCTCGCTCTTGCGCGGGTCGCCTCCCCACGTCACGGTGTGCACGACCTCGGGACGGAACCAGAGGATCCAGCCGCTGGCGCTGGGGTTGAACTGGACGGCCAGGATGCCCGCGGTCTGCCCCAGATCGATGCCCGGCCAGTCGCTCCCGGCCGCGGAGGTCTGAAAGACCCGGACGTCTTTGGCGCCGAGCTCCGCCACCAGAGCCCCTATCGACTCGCGCGGCGGCGCTTCGCCGCGCGTGACGATCCGGCGGTCGAGCACGACGGCGATGCCCGACGAGGAGACGATCTGCTGCAGATCGTCCGCACTGGCGGCCAAGGACTGGACGAGGTCCTCCTCGGCGGCGGCGCGGCTGACGATGCGGGTGTGGCTCTCGGCGGCATCCGCCAGGGCGCCGGCCAGCTCGCGCCGCGTCTCGGCATCCACCACCAGGGCGATGTTCTGCGCCAGCAGCTCGCAGTAGGCCCGCTGGCTGCGCGAGAGATAACGCGGCTGGCGATGGTGGCCGGCGATCAGACCCCACAGCTCCCCGCCGATCAGGATCGAAACGGAGAACGAGGCACGCACGCCCATGTTGCGGAGATACTCGATGTGGATCGGCGACACGCTGCGCAGCGCCGCCGAGGTCAGGTCGAGGAGTTGATGCTCCGCCGGCACGATCGGCGAAGGCGTACTGTCCACATCCACGATCATGCGGCTGATGTTGGTGACATACAGCCGCCGGGCCTGGGCCGGAATGTCCGTGGCCGGATAGCGCTGTCCGAGAAACGACGGCAGGTCCTCGGCGCGGTCGTCGACGACCACTTCCCCGCTGAGATCGGGACGGAAGCGATAGACCATGACCCGATCGTGACCGGCCACCTCGCGGACACTCCGGGCGGCCAGCTCCAGCGTGTGCAGCACGCCGCGCGAACGCTGCATCCCGGCGATGTGGCGGATCTGCCGCTCGATGATGGCCGTGGCGGCCTGCGTGAGCGACGGCTCCACCTCGACGAGCAGCCAGCCATTCGATTCGCACGCCGTGAGATCGAACGAACTGCCGCCGCGATCGATCTCGATGGATTGATTGGTCCAGCGGGCGGCGTCGGCGGAGAGCTCCGGAAACAGCTCGCGCAGCGGCGTCCCGATGACCGACTCCGCCGGCCGCGACGTCAGGCCCGGCGTGTTGGCGCTGCAAGCGATCACCCGCCCGGCGCGGTCGCAGACGAACAGCCATCCGTGAGGTTGAATCGACCCGGGAGTGTGGATCGGTTCGCTCTCGCAGTTCGTCAGATCGACGGGGGGCCTGTCGTTTTGGGTCAGCCGAGCTCCTTCTCGAATTGTGCGAACACCCGGCGCGCAGCCGTCACGCTGCCGGCGAGGTCTTCCTCGCTCCGGATCGCGTCATCCAGTATGACCTTCATCGAGCTCCACATGGCCTCCGTCTCGGCACCATACCCCTGCAGGTACCGGAACGTGGCATCCTCGACGAGCCTGGCGATGACGGCCGCTCCGAGCGTCGAGCCTTCAAATACGTACAGCGCACCCCACGCCTCGGCGGCGTTGGCCGCGTGCGCGGAGATGCGGCCGGCCTGAAACGGCCCGACATCCGCTTCCAGCCACTCACTCTTGCAGAGACGATCCTTCACGCGCAGTTCCTCCGGCCAGGAGAACCGGCGCAATTCCTGTTCCCACGGCACGACGATGTCCCGCGACACGCGCAGAAAGTCCCGGCAACCCTCGACCCCGTTCGCGAGAAACCGGCGCACGCGCGCATCGACGCGCTCGTGGAGGTCCGCGGTGGACGCTCGCAGGATGGAGGAGGCCTTCACGAGGTCAGCGTATTACTTTCTGAGGGGCTGCCAAACGTCGGTGGCCACGACCGGATTCAGCCCTTTGCTGGCCTTGGTGGAAATGTATCTGTTTCCCATGTACCGGACCGTGGCACCAGCGGAGTAGGCGGTGGCGGAGTCGAATGCTTCCGTGTCGACAAAGGGGGACCAGCTGGCCGCCTCCGCCGGGCTCACCCCTCGGGTGGTTTGCCTGGCGACGTAGACGGAGGAGTCGAAGAAAACGCGCTCGCCTTTTTCGTACGTCCTGGATTCGTCGTATCGAGGGGCCTTGTAGAGCGCCGTCCAAAGCGAAGGATCGCCTCTCGGGGATAAGTCGGTCTCGCTGAGCATCGGGTCCCGGACGGCCCGATAGACGGTGCCGGCGAACCACACTGCCTCACCGCCGCAGTAAAACCTCTGATCCGACCACTCGTTCAACCTCTCGTATTGCAGATAGGCCCGGTTCTTCAGACCCGGCTCGGCTTTGGCGGATGGTGATCTCACCATCCAGAGATTTCCCTGGTTCTGAATCACCGTGCCCGCGGGGTACTTGGTGCGCGGCTGCCACTCCGCAAAGTCCTCCCACATGCGCGCGGTTTCACTGGCCGCGCGCAAAAGAGAGATGCTGTCGGTCCGATCGTGTCCCAGCTCCCAGGCGGTCACGCCGCCCAACTTCTCCGTCATCGCAAACCGGGTCAGCTCACGCGTCGTTCGCAGCCCGTTGACTGTGTACATTGCCAGGCGATCTCCGCAAGGGCTGGTTTGGGAAGCAGGCACCATCTTCAGCAGCCGATTGTGAGCGACGCCGGCCCCGCCATTGTCGGGGTCCCCGAAAAACGCCAGCCCCAACCGCAGCTTGCTCTCGGGGATGTCCCACGGAGGGTTGACCCATCCGTCGATGGCGTTCTTTCCCGGCGAGAGATAGGCCATGACCATGTAGTAGTCGACGAAGGGAAAGACCGCCCTGGTCAAGCCGGTGGCCTTTTCCCTGCCGCCGTCGTCATAGATGGCGATGCTGAGAATTTTCGTTCCGATGGCCTCCCGCAGCGCCTGGACGAGCAGCGTGTAATTGCCGAGGGACGTGGGTTTCGGGAACTCCCAGTCGAGGTCCACACCGCTCAGGTCATTCTCCGCCACGATTCTCGCCACCTGGCCGGCGAACAACTTCCGGCAATCCTCGCGGGAGGCAATTCCTTCCAGGCGCTGGTTGGCCACTAGATTGCCGCCGCCGCCAATGGCAAACGTCACGTCGATCGGATGTCCCTTGGCATGTTCTGCTCTGGCCCGGCGCACGATTTCCTTCGCCCACGGAATCGTGGTCGACGAAAATCCGCGGCAATCGTCCACCGGATTGACGAATGCCAGAACGAGTCCGTCGATCCGCTCATAGGGAATGCTGTTCGGAGCGGAATTGGCGTTGGCGTAAACCGAAACTCGAAACGCGTATCCCTGATCCTCGAAACGGGCGGGCGCCGCCTGAAGAGGAAGGAAGAAGAGGAACGCAACGAAAGCGGTGGCAGATCTCATCGTTCACCTGACAAGGAGGGGGTCTGCAAAGCAGGAACCCTACCTGCCTGCTGCTTTTACATCTCCCGTTGAAACGTCGCCAGCTCCGCAAGGCGCGCCCGCGCCTCCGCAAGGCTGCGGCCGGCCAGGTCTTCGTGGAGCCGTGCGATCCAGGGATAGCGCAGAAGGCGTTGGCCGTAGCGCCGGCTCAGGCCGTAGACGAGCGGGATGAAGAGCGCGCCGGCGACGACGTTGATCACCAGGAAGTACATCGGGAACCAGGCGTAGGTGTCGAAACCGAAGAGCGCGCGCAAGCCGACGATGAAGATCGGGATCCACAGCGCCGGGGCGATGAGGATGACGGCCCGGGCCACCTGCAGCCGCAAGGCGTAGAGGGTGTCAAGCCGGCGCTGCACCTCGCTCACGGGATCGGAGGCGTCGATGGCGTAGAGCATGACCAGTTGCCGGATGACCGTCCCGAACACGGCCACCGCGCCCACGAACAGGACCGCCCCCGGGATCACGAAGCGCAGTTCGGACTGCCACGTGTCCAGCCGATTGCCGAGGAAAGAGCCGAGGAGGAAGACGGCCAGGAAGTCGACGGCGAACTGCACCCAGAGCATCAGGAAGACGCCGCCCAGCGCGCTGCGGGCCTGGCCGCGCTGGAGCGTTTGCAGCATGCGCTGGTTGAGCTCGAGCACGGCGTCGAGGCGTGCGTCCTGGGTCTGCCAGCGCTTCTGCAGGGCATCGAAATCGGTGGTCATCGGTGTCTCCTTTTCGGTTGAGTCGTCGTGAATCACAGGTGGGATCACAGGTGTCCGGCGGCACGGAAATCCGCGCGCAGCCGCTCCTTCAGGCGCCCGATGCGGGTGGCCACGTTGGTAGGCGTGAGACCGAGCACCGACGCGATCTCGCGCTGGTCCTGGCCGTCGAGATAGAGCATGAGCAGCGCCTTGTCGAGATCGGCATAGCGCTCGATGCAGCGGTACAGCAGAACGACGTCCGCGTCTTCACCCGCGTCGACAGCAGCGACACCGGCCAGCAGTTCCTCCCCTTCGGGGTGCAGGTGCTGCGTCTGCGTCCGTTCGCGCCGCCGCCAGGAGATGGCGGTATTGAGGGCGATGCGATACATCCACGTGGTGAACCGGAAGGCCGGGTCGTAGCGGGGATAGGCGCGCCAGAGCTGCGCCACCGTCTCCTGCACGATGTCCTCGCGCTCCTCCGGCGAGCGGCCGTACGTCCGGGCTACCTTGTACAGGATGCCGCGATGCGGCCCCAGTGCCGCGAGGAATCGCTCGGAGATCTCGGCTGACGGCATCGGCTCGGCTTCTGCGGCGGCATGCTCGTCGATCTGGAGGAGAACGTCCACGTCCCCATGATTCGCAGCACCCCGGCGAATATCACAGCCGACAGCCCCGATAGATGTGCATCGATCTGACTCATCTCCGCGCCGCGCGCTTTGGAGTGCGTGTGGCTTGCCACCGCTTTGGGTAGCGTGGCAAGTACGGCTCCGTGGCACGTTACCCAAAGCGGCGGCAAGCCGCCGCACTCCAAAGCGCACGGCGCGGAGAGCATGTGCGCTCGTATGATGCGGCATGGAGGAAACGGAATGCCGGTGACGATCCGGCGCGCCGAGCGGCACGATCTCCCGGCCCTCGGCCGCCTTGGCGCGATGTTGATGCGGACGCATTACGACTTCGACCCGCGGCGGTTCCTTCCGCCCGGCCAGTCGGCGGAGAGTGGCTACGGGCATTTCCTCGGCAGCGTCATCGAGGCACCGGACAGCTGCGTCCTCGTCGCCGACGACGGCGGAGAAATCGCCGGCTACGTCTACGTCGCGCTCGAGCCGCTGTCGTGGAAGGAGCTTCGCGGCCCGGCAGGCTTCATCCACGACGTGGCCGTGGCCGAGGGTGCGCGGCGTGGCGGCATCGCCAGGCAGCTGCTCGCCGCTGCCATCGACTGGCTCCGCGAACACGGTGCGCCGCGAGTCATCCTCTGGACCGCCGCCCCCAACGAAGCCGCGCAGCGCCTCTTCCGCGACCTCGGCTTCCGCGACACGATGCTGGAGATGACGCTGGAGCTCGAAAACCTTTAGCGCACGGCACGCCGCCGGCCGGGAGCCCCCTTCGCCACCGAGATGAACGCACGCCGGACGGAGCCCGCCTCCGGCACGACGCGCGAATAGGCGGCAGCCACGTCGTTGCCGAGCGCGCCGAGCTCACTGTGGTAGCCGAAGCTGTCGCCGAACGGTGGTGCGGTGATGGAGAGAGCAGCCGGGCCCAGCGTTCCATCGGAGCGAACCGCCGTGACGCGAAGGAGGCGGGCATCCTGGACGCGGTCCATCGTGTTCTCCCCGAACGACGTCCACGCCAGCCACGGATGCGACACGGCGTTCACGAACCTGGGCGAGAAGCCGGCCATGCTGATGAGAGGCATCCCGTTCATCGTGCCGTTCGCGTCGATCTCATGGAGGCGGATGTCGCTGCCATGCTCAAAGGCGAGCAACCATCCGTCTTTCCAGACGGCGAGCACAGGTTTGTTCAAGGGACCATCGATGAGAGGTCGCGGCTGTGCGTCGACGGGCGTGAGGTCACTCTCGAGGCGCATCGACATCAATCGCGCGGGGAAGGGCATGGGCCGGTCCCAGTCGGTCTCGTTCCAGACCACGAGGAAGTGGCGTCCGTTCCACTTCGCCGCCGGCCGGCCTCCGTCCGAAGCCGCGATCCTTCGCGCCGGTGCAATCACCTGCGTTCCGCGCAACGCCGCGGCGTAGACACCTTCCCCGCCGCCGTCGACCATCCACGTGGCCAGGACGACGCCACCACCCACCGCGAGGGAGGTCTGGCCCCCGAAGTAGGCGGGGGGCCCGACAGTCAGGACATCCGGCAGCAAGCCGTCTTCGGGCGATACGAAACGCACCTTCAGCGCGGCCCCGTGTGGGTTGGACGGCCTGGAGGACACGACGAAACGCTCCCCGTCGAACACGACCGCAGGCGAGCCGGACGCGGACGCGAGAACGAAACCGTCACCGTCGAAACGCGTACCGTCCGGCAGGAACCGGCCCGCGGTGAGACCCCGAGGTCCGTCCCACACCGCCAGATAGCGCCCTCCCCCGCCGGCGATCACCGGAGTGTCTTCCGTGCCCGCGCTCAACGCCAGGGCCCGCTCCGGCCCTTTCCGCGACAACGTGGCGTCGTCGAAGACATTGCCGATGAGAGCTTCCCTGTAGTCCTCCCCCTGCTTCACCTCGATCATCGCCAGACCGGCGTCGCCGCGCGCCACGGCGAAGTGGCTCGGCTGGGATTCGACGATCCGTTTCCGCGGACCAGCTTCGTGCCCGCTGTCATCGAACGACACGGCAGTGACATACATCTTCCCGCTCCACTCGAAGATCGCCAGCATGGCCGGGGAGCCGTCGAGCAGCGACGGCGCGCGATCGTAGTGATTGACGGGCAACGGCGCGGCCTCGCCGATCTGCGCGAGATCGGCGCTGACCCGCCACGACCTGGAGTACGGCTTCTGGGCAAGGGCCACGTAGTCGCTGCCGTTGCGCAGGATGTCCGCGTCCGGGCCTTCTCCGATCTTGCGCGGCGAGGCGTCGATGGCAGCCCCGCGGGAATCGAGCCGCAGCGCCACGAAGTCGACCTGCTCGTTCGATCCGGCCACGTTCCAGGCCACCAGGAACTGGGGACCGTTGGCGATGACTGTCGGCCCCCAACCGTTTCTGGCGTCGATGATCCGGTCGTCGATGACCACAGCCTCGCGCGTCATGACCGCGACACGCATCGCGCCGCCCCCGCTGTACGCAAGCACGACATGCGACCCGTTCGCCGCCACCGCCCGCTGGCGCCGGTCCAGCCGCGCATGCTCCCGCAGAACACGCGGAGCTTGCGCAATCCCGTCGCGGCTCACGTGAGTCACCAGCAGGTTGCTTTCGTTGTCGTTCCAGAACACGAGATAACCGTCTCCGTTCCAGACGATCTGCGGCCGGAAATACGCGGCCCGGGCCAGCGGAATGGCAAAAGGATCGAGCGGCTCTCCGGTCGGGGAAAGGCGCGCAGCGAACAAGGTATAGCCCCCGCTCCGACCGTCGAGCCACGCCGCAAGATATCCACCATCGCCGGCCGCGATGGAAGGCAGCCGCTTCGTCCCCCCCGCGGTCCGCAGCGCGAAATCCGACACGGCCACTTCGGCGGCCCCGAACGCACTTGCGGCTACGAAGACGATCAGCAGAATCGGGACAAGACGACGGAGCATGCACTCCTCCTACCGCTCGATAAAATGTGATAACAGCATATGACTCGTCGCGGCGATCGTCAAGTTATTAGGGTTGAATTGTCGCGGCGGTGCTGCGACTTTCTCCCGTCATCCTGAAGCCCGTGAGTTCTGCCACGAGGGCGACCCCTCATCCGCCTGCGGCACCTTCTCCCCTCGCCGAGGGGAGAAGGCTACCTGCCCATGCTCCTCGCGAGAATCATCAATAGGTAGCCTTCTCCCCACCGCAGCCTCATCGCGGTGGGGAGAAGGTGCCGCAGGCGGATGAGGGGCGCTCTCGCGACGCCTGTCATTAGAAGCGTAGGGTGGGTGGTCCGCGCAATCGGCGCTCCCTCACGCCGTGGCGTGCCGGATGTTGTACTTGCGATCCACGCGCAACACCCCGTCCACGCCGTTCAGTGAGCGCGTGACTTTCTCCAGGTGTTTGAGGTCGGCGATCTCGAGGACGAGCTCGACGGAGGCTTTGCCGTCGGCGGAGCGGGTTTCCATCTGGCGGATGTTGGTCTTGAGGTTGGCGATGGCGGAGACGATGCGCGCCAGCATGCCCTGGCGGTCTTCCATGACGATCTCGAGCTCGACCTGGAACTGGGACTGGCGGGCGTCGGCCCATTCGACGCCGATCTCGCGGTCGGCGTTGAAGATGAGGTTGCGGACGTTGGGGCAGTTGGCGCTGTGGACGGCCACGCCTTTGCCGCGGGTGATGTAGCCGATGATCGGCTCGCCGGGCAGGGGGTTGCAGCATTTGGCGAGGTAGGTGAGCAGGTCGTCGTAGCCTTTGACCTTGATGGTGGCGGAGGAGGAGAAGGGGAAGAATTTCCGGACGGCCTGGCCGATGACGCCGGGAGCTTCGGCGGGGCCTTTTTCCTTCTGGTCGTCGGTGACGAAGCGCTCGACGATGGACCGCGCCTGGATTTTGCCGTAGCCGACGTCGGCGTAGAGGTCGTCGATGCGCGGGAGACCGTGCTCGCTGAGGACGCCGTCGAGGGCGTTCTCGGCGATGAGCTTGCGCCACTGCACTTTGTAGCGTTTGGCCTCACGCTCGATGAGCTTGCGTCCCAGCTCGATGGAGCGGTGTTTCTGCTCGGTGTTGAGCCAGTGCCGGATCTTGTGCTTGGCCCGCGAGGTGGCCACCATGTTGATCCACTCGCGGTTGGGGGTCTGATTGGGGCCGGTGAGGATCTCCAGGATGTCGCCGTTCCGGAGCTGGGTGCGCAGGGGGACGAGCTTGCCGTTCACGCGCGCGCCGACGCAGTGGTTCCCGACGTCGGTGTGGATGCGATAGGCGAAGTCCAAAGGGGTCGCTCCGCGCGGAAAGGCGAAGACGTCGCCTTTGGGCGTGAAGGTGTAGACCTCGTCCGGATAGAGGTCGACTTTCAGCGAGTTGAGGAAGACGCGCGGGTCTTTGATGTCGTGCTGCCACTCGACCATCTGCCGCAGCCAGAGGAAGTTGGTGTCGTCGGGATGCGCTCCGACGCGCCCTTCCTTGTATTTCCAGTGCGCGGCGATGCCCTGCTCGGCAATGAGGTCCATCTCCCGCGTGCGGATCTGCACCTCGAAGGGCTGGCCTTTCTCGGCCACGACGGTGGTGTGGAGGGACTGGTAAAAGTTCGGCTTGGGCATGGCGATGTAGTCCTTGATCCGTCCGGGGACGGGGCGCCACATCTGGTGAATGATGCCGAGGGCCGCGTAACAGTCTTTGACGCTGGGAGTGATGATGCGGAAGGCCAGGTAGTCGTAGAGCTGGCCGATGTCGATGTCCTGGCGGCGTAATTTCGACCAGATCGAATAGATCGATTTGACGCGGCCGTGCACGTCACCTTCGATCTCGTTCTCGGCCAGCTTCTGATCGAGCGTGGCTTTGATGCGCTGCACGATGTCGCCGGACACGGCCAGCTTTCCGTCGACCGCTTTGTGCAGTTCCTCGGATTCCCTGGCGTGGAGGTAGCGGAAGGAGAGGTCTTCGAGCTCCTGCTTGACGCGCCCCATGCCAAGGCGGTTGGCGATGGGCGCGTAGATCTCCATCGTCTCTTTGGCGACGGCGATGCGCTTCTCCTCGGGGAGGAATTGCAGGGTGCGCATGTTGTGCAGCCGGTCGGCGAGCTTGACCAGCACGACCCGCAGGTCGGACACCATGGCCAGGAGCATCTTGCGGAACGTCTCGGCCTGCTGTTCTTCCTTGGAGACGTAGGCGTAGCGCGAGATCTTGGTCACCCCGTCGACGAGCTCGGCCACCTGCGCGCCGAAAATCTCCTGCAACGTCTCCTTGGTGGTGAGCGTGTCTTCCAGCACGTCGTGCAGCAGACCGACGGCGATCGAGGTCTCGTCCAGCCGCATGTCGGCCAGGATGTAGGCCACGTTGATGGGATGGATCAGATACGGCTCACCCGAGCTGCGCACCTGCCCGCGATGCTCCCGCGCCGAAAAGATGTAGGCCCGCTGGAGCAGTTCCTCATCGAAGTCCGGCCGATAGGACTCGACTTTGTCGAGGATGTCTTCGAAGCGGATCATGAGAGTGTTCCGGATTGGCGAGTATAGCGTTGCGCCGTACGGCGCGGGTCTTAGGTGTTAGGTGTGAGGTCTTAGGTCTTAGGAGGACGGGCGGGCCTAAGACCTAACACCTAACACCTCGGCTGCCGCTATCATTCAGTCAGGCACGCGTCGTGCTGCCACGCTGAGTTGCCGAAGCCAGCAGCCGGCGAGGTGCCGGGGCGTGGAACGGGTTAGAAAAAAGGAGGTTTCTTCGTGTCCAAGTCGAAATCCTTGTTGTTCGTCGTTGCAGTCCTGGTCGTCTTCACGGCGATTCCGGCGCTCGCCGGTCCTGTCCCGTCGAAAACGGCCGTGAACCAGAGCCTCGATTCGCGTGAGGCCGATCTCTCGATAGTCCGCGACGTCGCGGCCAACGAGCAGGTCGCGGCCGTTCTGGCCGCCAATGGCTTCACGCAGGACGAGGTGAATCAGCGGCTTGCGCAGATGTCGTCGCAGGATCTCAACCAGCTGTCGCAGAACCTCGAGCAGCTCCAGCCGGCGGGCCTGACCCGTCAGGAGTGGATCTGGATCGGCGTCGGCGCGCTGGCTGCGCTCATCCTCGTCATCGCGCTCGCGGACTGATGCTTCAGCCCGGCGCTCGAAGCGGCTTCGGGCCAGGGTGGGCGCTGAAAGCGCTCACCCTGATTGCGCCCGCCCTCCTCCTCTCTTCCTGCGTCTACTGGACGCCGATGTCGCGGCGTCCGTCCACGACGGCCACCGTCATCCCCAACGTTCCGATGCAGAAGTGGGACATCAAGTCCTGCGGCGCCGGCTCGCTCTCGGCGGTGCTCCAGCATCACGGCGATCCGACCACGATGGACGAATGGCAGGCCTCCCTGCCGAAGACGCGCGGCGGCGTGATGTCGATCGACCTGGTGCTGGCGGCGCGCAAGCGCGGCTTCGACGCCGAGCTCGTCACCGGCGACGCGGCGCTCGTGGAAGCGGAGGTTCGCGAGGGACGGCCGGTGATCCTGATGCTGCAGGTCATTCAATACCCCGGCAAGTCGTTCGACTTTTTCCACTACATCGTCATCGACGGTTTTGATCCGGCACGCAACCTCTTCCGCACGCAGTTCGGCGACGGCAAGCCGCGCTGGGCATCGATGAAGCGCCTGACGAGCGCCTGGAAGAAGACCAAGTACGCCACGATCCTGGTACGGCCGCGCGATCCCAATGCCGATGCATTGCGGGCCGCGGTGCGTCTCGAAGAGGAAGGCAAGTACGCGCTGGCCGCGCACGCCTATCGCGAGGTGTTGCAGCGCGATCCGAAGTCGGTCCTGGCCTGGACGAACCTCGGCAACGCGGAGATGCAGCTCGGCCGCCGCCCGGCCGCCGAGGAAGCGTTCCGCAAGGCCCTCGAGCTCCAGCCCGATGCGGCCGACACGCTCAACAACCTGGCCTGGCTCCTCTTCGAAGACAAACGCATCGACGAAGCGGAACCGCTGGCGCGCAAAGCCGTGACCACGCAGGCCCCCGACAAGTGGCTGCGCCTCGACACCCTGGCCCGCATCCTGGCCGCCCGCGGCGCGTGCGACGAAGCCGCCCTGACCTTCCAGGCCGCCATCGCCGAGGTGCCGGAGGGGCGCAAGGATGAACGCGCGTCATTGGAACAGGCGGCGGCGCAGCATTGCGGGTCGTGAGTGGACGAGGTGGACGTCGTGGACTTGGTGGACGTCCACGAAAGTCCACGTCGTCCACTACGTCCACTACGTCCATCCCACGCACGACGCCCGACCCGATACCATCCCCCCGTGTTTTCCAAGCGCGCGCACTGGTCCGCTCCCGTCAATGAACTGACACGCGAGCGCCGACGGCTTGGGCATTTGCTCGATCTGACGGTCTCGAATCCGACTCTCGTGGGGATCGAGTATCCGCAGGAGGAGCTGGCGGAGGCGATGGCGCGAGGGGCGCGGGCTTCGTACGATCCGGATCCGCGGGGCATCCGTTCGGCGCGGGAGGCGCTGGCGGCGGAACTGGGGTGCGAAGCGGACGATCTGCTGCTCACGGCCTCGACCTCCGAGGCGTATTCGTTCCTGTTCAAGCTGCTCACTGACCCGGGCGATGCGGTGCTGACGGCCACGCCGTCGTATCCGCTGCTCGAGCATCTGGCGTCGATGGAGCTCGTGGAGCTGCGCACGTTCGCCATGGAGTTTCACCGGCGCTGGGAGATTCACGACTTGCCGGTGACGCCGCGGACGCGGGCGATCGTGGTCGTCCATCCGAACAATCCCACCGGATCGTTCGTCTCGCCGGCGGAACAGGACGCGCTCGCGGTACAGGGGATCCCGATCATTTCCGATGAGGTGTTTCTCGACTATCCGCTGGAAGGCTCGGGCACGACGTTCGTTCGCGACGACGTTCTCACCTTCACCCTGGGCGGTCTCTCCAAGTCGGCGGGGTTGCCGCACTTCAAGCTCGGCTGGATCCGCGTGAGCGGACCGGGCAAGCGCGAAGCGCTCGACGCGCTGGAGCTGATCGCGGACAACTTCCTCTCCGTGGCCACGCCGGTGCAGGTGGCGCTGCCGGAGCTGCTGCGCATCGCTCCGCGCATCCGCGCCGCGATCTCGGAACGGACGCGCACCAATCTGGCGACGCTGCGCCGCACGTTCGCATCGCTCCCCGCCGCGCGCGTGCTCCCGGTCGAAGGCGGCTGGTCGGCCGTGATCCGTATGCCCAGCCTCCAGTCCGACGAAGAGCTGGCCCTGGAGCTCCTCGGCCGCGGCGTGGTCGTGCAACCGGGATACTTTTTCGACTTCGCCACGGATGGTCACCTCGTCGTTTCGCTGCTGACGCGCGAGCCGGTCTTCGCGGACGGCGTGCAGAGGGTCGCGGATATCATCCCCGCGTGAAAGAACACTGGACGCTCGATCCGGCCATCACGTTTCTCAATCACGGCTCGTTCGGCGCCACGCCGCGCGTGGTGCTCGACCGGCAGATCGAGCTGCGGGCGCAGATGGAGCGCGAGCCGGTGCGTTTCTTCGTGCGCGAGCTGGAGCCGCTGCTCGACGAGACGCGCCGCACGCTGGCCGCGTTCCTCGGCGCGGACGCCGCGGGAGTGGCGTTCGTGCCCAATGCCACGGCCGGCGTCAATGCCGTGCTGCGCTCGCTCGATCTGGACAAGCTCGATGAGCTGCTGGTCACGAACCACGAGTACAACGCCTGCCGCAACACGCTCGACTACGTGGCCGGCCTCGCTGGCGCGAAGATCGTGGTGGCCGAGATCCCGTTCCCCATCGACTCGCCGGAGACGGTCGTCGAGCGCGTGCTGGAAAAGGTCACCGACCGCACGCGGCTCCTCCTCATCGACCACATCACCAGCCAGACCGCGCTCATCCTGCCGGTGGAGCGGCTGGTGCGGGAGCTGGCCTCGCGCGGGATCGACACGCTCGTCGACGGCGCGCACGCGGCCGGCTTTCTGCCGCTCGACCTGCGCGCCATCGGCGCCGCGTATTACACCGGCAATCTGCACAAGTGGGTTTGCGCGCCGAAAGGCGCCGCGTTTCTGTACGTCCGCGAAAACCGGCGCCTCGGCCTCCGGCCGATCGCCATCAGCCACGGCGCCAATGCCGCGCGCACGGACCGCAGCCGGTTCCAGCTGGAGTTCGACTGGACCGGCACGTTCGATCCGACGGCCTGGCTGTCGGTGCCGGCCGCGCTGGAGTTCATGGATGCCCAGGGAGGATGGCCCGAGGTCATGCAGCGGAATGGTGCGCTGGCACTGGTGGCACGCGACCTCCTCTGCAACGCGCTCGGCATCAACCCGCCCGCGCCGGATGCGATGCTCGGCGCCATGGCTTCGATCCCGCTTCCCGACGGAACGCAGGCCACGGCGCCGTCGCTCTACGGCGATCCGCTGCAGGACAAACTGCTGTACGACTACGCCATCGAAGTCCCGCTCGTGCCGTGGCCGCATCCGCCGAAGCGCATCCTGCGTATCAGCGCACAGCTCTACAACGAGCTCGGCGATTACGAAAAGCTCGCTGCTGCCCTGCGCCGGGAGTTGTAAGGTCCCGGGCATCCCTCCTGCACCCTTTCGCGGACGCGAAAGGAGTATTCATGAAGTTCAGAAACGTAGCGGCCGCCATTTCGCTGACTCTCCTTGTAACGGCCCTTGTCACGGCGTGCGACCGTGAGGACCGGACCGGCCGCCCGGAGACGGAAACGACCGGCAGCATCCAGTCGGAGCAGCAGACCGGCAGCGCCTCGGCGACGACGACCGGAGTGGCCGGCGGCACGCGGTCCGAGATGACGAACGAGGACAAGGAGTTCGTCACGATGGCCGGCATGGGCGGCCTCGCCGAAGTGCAGATGGGCAACCTCGCGCTGCAGAAAGCATCTAGCGCGGATGTGAAGGCCTTCGCCCAACGGATGGTCGCGGACCACTCGAAAGCGAACGCCGAGATCGCCGAATTCGCCACCGCCAAGGGACTGGCCTTGGCCACCGAGTTGAGCGGCGATCCGAAGGCGGCGCTCGAGCACCTTACCTCCCTCAGTGGTGCCGAGTTCGACAAGGCCTACATGACGCACATGGTCGAAGACCACGAAAAAGACGTGGCTGAATTCGACAAAGCCTCGACCTCGGCCACGGACGCCGATCTGAAAGCCTGGGCCGGCAGAACGCTCCCGACGCTGAAAGAACACCTGGAGATGGCCAAGCAGACTGCACGGAAGGTGTAGCCCCCGTCGAAACTCCAGCCCCGCCGCGTCGTAACATAGATACGTGGAACCAACTGCCATCGTTCTCGCCGTGCTGCTCGGGCTGGGGCTTTCCGCGTCGACGGGGTTGAATACGTTTCTGCCGTTGCTGCTGCTGTCGGCGGCGGCGCGGTTTCACATTGCCGGGATCGAGCTGGGGCAGCGCTTCGACTGGCTGTCGTCCGACGTGGCCATCATCGTGCTCATCGTGGCCTCGGTGGTGGAGATCGTTGCCGACAAGGTGCCGGCGGTCGATCACTTCCTCGATGCGGTGGGGACGTTCGTCCGCCCGCTGGCGGCGACCGTGGCCACGGCCTCGGTGCTCACCGGCGCGGATGTGAATCCGACCGTGGCCGCCGTGGTCGGCCTCATGATCGGCGCGCCGACCTCGCTCGGCTTCCACACGCTGAAAGCGGGAACGCGCGTGGCCTCCTCCGCGGCCACGCTCGGCTGCGCCAATCCGGTGCTCTCGCTGATCGAGGACGTGATCTCGTTCTCGCTCACCGTCGTGGCCATCTTCATCCCGCTGGCCGTGCCGGTCGCGCTGGCCCTGCTGGTGTGGCTGCTCTGGCTCGTGGCGAAACGGATCAGAGGGCAGAGCGCAGAGGGCAGGGCGCAGAGCGCAAGAGCGTGACGGCCTTTTCTTCTGCCCTCTGCCCTCTGCGCTCTGCCCCCCGACTCACTTCGCCGGTTTGTTCAATACCGTGATCCGTCCGTGGACCTTCGGCTCCAGGGCGTTCCCCATGGCCAGGAACTGTTCGATCAGGACGTCGCGGATGGTGGAAGCGAAGGAGGTCTGGATGCGGTCGGCGGGGACGCCCTTCATCACCTCGGCCGCGCCGTCGCCGCCGCTGGCGACGAAGTCGGGCATGATGACGGTGTAGTGCTTCTCCGGATCGATCGGGGAGCCATCGTCGAGCGTGGCGCTCACGAACCGGTCCAACCCGTTTTTGGATGCATCGAACGTGTACCGCAGACCGCTGACCTGCATGATGCCGCGCTGGCCGGTGGTGGTGGCGCGGAGGAGGTCGATGAGCTGCGCGCCGGAGAGGATCACCAGCGCCGGATAGTTGTCGAACGGGCTGACGGCGAAGATGTCGCCGTACGTCAGGTCCCCGGCCGGCAGGTCGGAGCGGATGCCTCCCGAGTTGATCATGCCCACGTCGGCACCCGCGGATCTGCGCAGCGCATCGGCGAGCAGGCTCCCGAGCGGCGACTCGCCCGAGTAGGTGCGTGAGAAGGACGCGGTCGCGGCCACGCCGACTTTCGAGTCGCGCTTGGCGGCCACGCGGCGCAGATAGGGATCGAGCACCGCGGCCACGCGGGCATCGGCCACCATCGTCTCGCCGCCGAAGACGCGCGGCACGAGCCTGGCTCCCTTGGCCGCGGTGCGCGGGTCGCACGACTCCGTTCCCTCGTAGACGAAGGAGCAGATCATGGTCGGCATGCGCATCTCGCTCTTGGTGACGCGGTCCTTTTCCGTGTCGATCCAGAGATCGAGCGTGGAGAACTCGCGGCTCATGGCAAAGCCCTGCACGGCCGGGACGCCGTTCACGCGATGGCGCATGTTGGCGTGCGTGTGACCGCCGAAGTAGGCGTCGATCGTCCCCGGCGGCAGGCTCTGGAGGAAGCCCATGGCCTCCATGTTGGGCTCGCAGCTGTCGAACTTGTGCTCGTCGCTGAGGTCGGTGCAGCGGCCGCCCATGTGGGCGATCACGATGACCGCATCGGCGCCCTGCGCGCGCAGGCTGCGCGCTTCCTCGATGGTGGCCTCCACCGGATCGGTGAAGGAGAGCCCTTCGACGTTGATGCTCATGGTCACGTGCGGTGTGTCGGGAGTGGTGAGGCCGATGATGCCGATGCGGGCCCCGCCGATCCGCACCATCGTGGACGGTTTGGCCCAGGCCGGGATCTTCCCGGTGGATTTCTCGACCATGTTCGCCGAGAGGAACGGGAACATGGCCAGCTCCGCATTGCGCTTGAGCGCTCCCAGCGGATCGTCGCCGCGCTTCCGCGGAATCGGTTCCGGACCGACCGGCCCGAAATCGAACTCGTGATTGCCCACGGCGGCGGCGGCGTAGCCCATGACGTTGTAGCCGCGGACGACGGCCTCGCCCTCGAAGAGGTTCGACTCGAGCGTGCCCTGGAACATGTCGCCCGAATCGACCAGCAGCACCCGCCCCCCGTTCTGCTCGCGGAGCGCCTCGACGTGCGTGGCCAGCACGGGCAGCCCACCCCACACCACGCCCTCCCCGCCTCCGGGAGGCGTTTCGACGTGACCATTGAACCAGCCGTGGACGTCCGTCGTCCCGACGATCACGACATGGACCGGCTCGGCCGGCTTGCGCCACGACGCGCAGGCGGATGCCAGGAGGAAGAGAACCAGGGAAACGGACCGTTTCATCTGGGCGGCATTATAGGGAGTCGCAAAGTCTCAAAGTCGCAAAGTCTCAAAGTCGCAAAGTCTCAGAGGGAGCCCCCCGCCGGTTATCCTTTGAGACTCTGCGACTTTGAGACTTTGCGACTCCCCCACCCATGAAACGCATGCTCTACCACCTCGCCGCCACCACGATCGCCATCCTCCACCTGGCCTTCATCCTCTTCGTCATCTTCGGCGGATTTCTGGTGTTGCGGTGGCCGAAGTTGATGTGGATTCACCTGCCGGCGGCGGTGTGGGGTGTGCTGATCGAGTGGTTCAGCTGGTATTGTCCGCTCACGAAGTGGGAAAACTACTTCCTGCAGCAGGCCGGACGGGCCGGCTACAGCGGCGGTTTTGTAGCGCACTACATCATGCCCGTCATCTACCCCGCCGGCCTGACGCGGGGGCACGAGATCGTCATCGGCGTCTTCGTGCTCGTCCTCAACGCCGGCATTTATATGAGAGTCTTTCGATAGCATGTTCAATGCAGCCATTCCACAGCACCCCGTCGAGACCACCGACACCACCTTCACCAGCCTGGGGCTGTCGCCGGAGGTCGTGGCCACGGTCGAGAAGATCGGCTTCGTCCATCCGACCCCCATCCAGGCCGCCGTCATCCCCACTGCCTTGACCGGCAAGGACGCCATCGGCCTGGCCCAGACCGGCTCTGGCAAGACCGCCGCATTCGTGCTGCCGATGGCCGAGCGCCTCACCCACGGCCGCGGCGTGCGCGGCCTGATCATGGCCCCCACGCGCGAGATCGCCCTCCAGACCAAGGCCTTCCTCGACCTATTCGGGAAAAACCACAACCTCCAGACCGCCTGCCTCATCGGCGGCGTGCGGATGAAGCCGCAGCTCGATGCGCTGTACGCGAATCCGGACGTCGTCGTGGCCACGCCGGGACGCCTGCTCGATCACGTGAACCGGCGGACGGTGAACCTCGACAAGGTGGAAGTGCTCGTCCTCGACGAGGCCGATCACATGCTCGACCTCGGCTTTCTCCCGCAGATCCGCGACGTGCTGCGCCGGCTCCCCCGCGACCGCCAGACCATGATGTTCTCGGCCACGATGCCGGACTCGATCGAGATGATCGCCCGCGACTTCATGCGCGATCCCGTGCGCATCGACATCATGCCGGCCGGCGGCGCCGCCGAGGGGATCACCCATCGCGTGTACGTCGTCAAGGAAGCCGACAAGCGCAACTGCCTCCTGGCGCTGCTCGATCAGGAGCTCGGCTCCACGCTCGTCTTCACGCGCCGCAAGATCGACGCGGAATGGCTCTACGCCGTGCTCGACCGCAAAGGCCATCCGGTGGCGCGCATCCACGCCGACCAGTCGCAGAACAAGCGCGTCGACGCGCTCAAGACATTCCGCGAGGGCGAGCACCGCATCCTCGTGGCCACCGACATCGCCGGCCGCGGGATCGACATCCCCGGCATCGAGCACGTCATCAACTTCGACATCCCCGAGAATGTCGAGGACTACGTCCACCGCGCCGGCCGCACCGCCCGCGGCCGCGCCAAAGGCATCGTGGCCACCATCGCCACCTGGCAGGACCTGCCGATGGTGCGCAAGATCGAAGAGACGCTCGGCGAGAAGATCCCCCGCTGCACCGTGCCCGGCGTCGAAGCGTGGGAAGAGTCGGAGAAGAAACCGGCCGCAAAACGGCGACGGGTGTGATCAGTCGCGCGTGAAGCCTGTGGCGCCGATCGGGTCGGGTGGTTCCTTCGGCGTGGATCCCCGTTTTCTGCTCGCCTCGATCAGCGACTCCCCCTCGGGCGGCACCACCATCTCCTTCGCCATCTGCGCCCGCGCGCTGGCGAGGTAGACGGCCACCCCCTTCTCCGCGTAAATCTCCTCGATGGCCGCAGCATCGGCGTCGATCACGATGTAGTCGCGCAGCCGCGTCGAAAAAATCGCGAACCTGCCGTCGGCCTGCTTCTCGATCCGCCACGCCATCGCAGGCGATTATCATTCTCAATTCTCAATTCCCAATTCTCAATTCTCAATTCGACTCATGACCGACTTCTCCCCAGCCTGGTTCCTCCCCGGCCCGCACTTTCAGACCGTGTGGGGACGGATCTCCCGTCCGCGGCGGCTCGTGTCGCTACGCCGCGAGCTCGTCGAGACACCGGACGGCGATGAGCTGGTGCTCGATCACCTCGATGCGCCGGAGCCCTCTCCGGTCCACTTCATCCTGATGCACGGGCTCGAGGGGAGCTCGGCCTCGGTCTACATCCAGGGAATCCTGGCCGTCATCGCCCGGCGCGGCTACTCCGCCACGGCCATGAACTTCCGCTCCTGCGCGCGCGATCCGCGCAGCATCACGCGGATGCTGCCGAACCGCCGCCCGCGTTTCTACCATTCAGGAGACACCGGCGATTTCGATTTCGTTGTTCGCCTGCTCAACGCCCAGCTGCTGGCGGCGCGCATGCCTCATCAGCGTCTGGTCGCCTTCGGCGGTTCCCTCGGCGGGAACGTGCTGCTCAAGTGGCTCGGCGAGCATCCCGGCCAATCGCTCGTGACCGCCGCCGCGGCGCTCTCGGTTCCGTACGACCTCGGCGCGGGAGCCCGGTTGCTCGATCAGTCCGCGGCGGGCCGCTTCTACGTCGGCCAGTTTCTGAGCACGCTCAAAAAGAAAGTCTCGCGCCCCGACATCGCGCCGCTCCTCGATCTTCCGCGCGTGATGCGCGCGCGCTCGTTCGAAGAATTCGATGACGCGGCCACGGCGCCGCTGCACGGCTTCACGAGCGCAGGCGATTACTACACGCGCTCGAGCTCCATCCACTTCGTCGGCCGCATCACCACGCCGGCGCTGGCGCTGAATGCCGCCGACGACCCGTTCCTCCCGTCCGACGTCCTGCCGCGCGTGAAAGCCGCGGCCTCCGAGGCTGTCGACTTTCGTACGACGCCCACGGGGGGACACGTCGGCTTCGTCAGCGGCGATGCACCGTGGCGCTGCCAGTACTGGGCGGAAGAGCTGGTCGTGCGCTGGCTCCTTGAGCAGACAAACGGGCAAGCAGGCGAGAAGGCGGACGCCGAGTGACGCAGCGAACCGCGGCCGCGCAGGCCGCTCGTCGTGAACTGCTGCTCTCCGCCGCATTCGCCGTGTGGGGACTGGCCATCGCCATCGCCATGGTCTCCGTCTGGGACCGCCCCGCGCCGCCCGATCAGCTCCCCGGCATCGCCAAAACGACCGGCTTCGACGCCCACGGCCCGTTCCGCTGGGTGGCCGGGCTGATGCTCCTGCCGATCCTCGTGCCGCTGGTGATGCGGCCGGTTTCTCGAAAGCTCCTCTCGGGAGCCTCATGGGTGCGCAACGCCGCGCTCATCGCCCCCACGGTCACGCTCTGGCTCGTCACCGTCCATCGCAGCGTTTTCTGGGCGATGGTTCCGTGCGCGATCGTGATCGCTGCGTGCACGCTGCTGCGCCATCGCGACCTCGGATTCACACGACGCGATGTGGTCCTGATCGCGGCGTTTCTCCCCACGTTTCTGGCCATCGTCGACATCAAGCCCGGGTTCCCGGCCGACGGCGCGATCTACGTCGCGGCGCTGCTGATCCTCGGCATCCGCATCGCCGTCACGTTCATCCCCTCGCAACTTCCGCCGGCACTGGCGTTCGTCGCCGCGCCGCTCGGCCTGGCGCTGCAGACCGGCTTCTTCGCGCGCGACCAGCGCTACTTCGGCTGGCACGCGCTGGCGATCGTCGTCATCACGCCGTTCCTTCTGCGGCTCGTATTGCGTAACGCACGGCGCGCCACGCAGATCCTGGTGTTCGTCGTCTATCCGCTGGCGCTGTACAGCTACGCGCATGCGCTCAGCCTCGGGACCGCCGAGGGGAAACCGCGCGTCGACTTCTTCGAGGATGGACATGCGCTGCTTCCGGCCTCGGAGTACCTGCGCGGCGAACGCCCGTATCGCGACATCCTGCCCGCGCATGGCTTGATCGAGGACGGCCTCTTCGACGTGGCGGCGATGCAGATCGGCGACGTAAACCTCGGCGCGCGCGGCAAGGCGCGCGTCGTAGTCGGATATCTCGTCACCGTCGCGCTCTACGCCGTCGCGTTTGCGGCGACGGGGTCCGCCGAGGGAGCATTCTTCGCGGTCCTGCTCGCACTCATGACCGGCACGTTCACGGGAAACCTCCGTTTGCTGCCGGCACTGATCACCCTGGCCCTGATTGCCGCAGCCGTGCGGCGACGACGTCTGTGGCTCTTCGCCTGGGCGGGATTCGGCACCGTCGTCTGTGGATTCACCAGCCTCGACTTCGCCGCCTACGCATTCGTCACGCTCCTCGTGGCCGTGTTGCGCTCGCGCGACCGGCGCGTCGCCGCGACGCGCGCGGCCATCGGAATCGCCGCCGGCGTCGTGCCGATGACTCTCATCCTGATCGTCTTCGGCATCTTCGGCGACTTCCTGCGCGGCACGTTCGTGGCGACGCTGGCGGTCGGACCGGCGTATGCGATGAACTTCTTCACGCCGCCCGCGGCCATGAAGAAAGTCAACGCCTTCCCGGACGTGCTGGCGGTGCTGCTCGACCGCGACGTCTTCTCCTACCTGGCCTGGTGCGTCGCCGCGCTATTCGCCGGCGTCACGGTCACCCGTCGTGTCTCCAGACGGCTCGAGCCGCTCGTCATCGTGGCCGTCTTCATCGTGGCCACGGCCATCTCCTACGCCGAGCGGCATCACCTTTACTTCGAGATCCTGGCCCCCGTGCTGGCCATCGCCCTCATCCTCGGCCTCCTGCGACGCCGCCACACCGCGCTCGCCGTCGTCACCATCGTCGCCGCCATCGCCCTGGCCGCGCCCACCACCCACATCGGCGTCATCGGCTGGATGCGCGGCATGCGCGGCCCCGCCGAACCCGGATGGACCGAGCTCGCGCACATCCCCCGCGCCCGCGGCGCCTACATCCGCGAGAGCGACGCCGCGGCCATCAGGAGCGTCGAAAAATACCTCGCCCTCTCCCTCCAGCCCGACGAGACCTTCTTCGACTTCACCAACAGCAGCCTCCTCTACTTCCTCTTCCGCCGCGACTGCCCCATCCGCCAATACGAAGTGGCCTTCTACGAAACCGAGCAATTGCAGCGCGAAGTCATCCGCCGCCTCGAATCCAACCCCAAAGTCCGCGCCGTCCTCGTCCCCCGCAGCCGCTTCAACGTCGACGGCATCGCCAACGCCGAACGCGCGCCATTGGTCTGGGAGTACCTGAAGGCGAACTTCCACCCTGATTTCGAGGAAGGGGACGTCGTGTTCTGGAGGAGGAACGTCGATGCGCCGCGTTCCGCGAGACCGGTTCAGGACGCAGTCAACCCAAACTCGCTTTACACCGTCTATGTGAGGTTTCCGGCCGCGGACTCTCCGGCCAGGCCTGCCGGACGTCGATTGTTAGCGGAGCTCATCGCGCTTGGCTTTGACGCCCGCGAAAGCCTGGGTGAATCACCCATGCTCTGGGATGAAGTCCGAGTCGATCACGCGGCAGGCCACCGTCCCATGGCAGAGAAGATTCGCGAAGTCGTTCAACGAACGCTGATCGCCACGGACTACCAAACCAAAACCGTATTGGTGCGGCAGGATGACGATCGGAACTCCACCATCATCTGGGTGCTGTTCTAGGGTGCTGCAGACGAAACGGCGCCGTTCTTTGCCCCTTGCGTGATCGCTTCGCGTAAAGAGACGATCAGCAGGTCATTCCTTCGGCTTAGGGATGTACGTCACTCCGGGCACACCTTCGAAGTCCACATCGCTGGTGACAACCTCGGCCTCGTACAGGCGCGCCGTCGCAAGAATGATCGCGTCGGCCATCGGAAGTTTGTGCTCGATGCTGAGATCGGCCGCGATGAGCGCCAGTTCGTCGTTCAGCGGAACGATGCGGGTCTTCTGCATGGCAGCGACGCCGTCGAGTGCGCCTTCCTCGCCACGCAATCGTTTCGCATGCTTGTACACCTCGTAAAGAATGATCGTCGGCGTGATCACGGAGGCAGGTTGACGCAACCGGCCTGCATAGACGTCAGCGAGCGGGCCGTCGGTCAGAAACTCCAGCCATCCCGACGAATCCACGACAATCACAAACGCCGATCCTTCTTCTCACGGTAACCATTCATCGGCATCCCGCGCAAAATGCCGCGAAACGCAGACAGGGGGCGGTCGGGAACCAGGGTGATCACATTCCCTTTGCTGATTACCTGCATCTCCTGCCCGGCCTTCAGTCCATGCCGCTCTCGGATCTCTTTGGGGATCACGACTTGAAACTTCGGGGACACTCGTGTTCTTGCCATGTTGTCACCTGTGCATTCGATCGATCAACGTAGTGTAATACGTTTGGATCATCGTGTCACCGCCTCCGCTCCTTCTTCGCCTCGTCAACGTTCTTGAAATCGGGCAGCGGCAGCGCGAGGCGACGGCCGGCGACGTCCTTCCCCGCGAAGTAATCGACGATGGCTTGCTGCACCTCCGGCATCGGCAGGGTGTCTTCGTGTCCCGCGTTTTCGACGATGAGGTGGGTGGCGCGGGGCATGCCCCAGCGGAGCTCTTCGGCTTGCCAGGGCGGGGTGTTGCTGTCGAGGGTGCCGCTGATGAAGAGGACGGGGACCTCGGAGACGAGCGGTCCGCGGAAGTCGTCGCCGAGGTCGACGGGAGGGAGGGCGGAGCAGACTTCGGGGAAGAGGAGGTTCATGGTGTTGCCGAAGAGGGATTTCGCTGCCTGGCCGCGGATCTCCTGCTCGCGGAGCGCCGTGGCGCCGGAGGAGCATTCCAGGCCGAAGACCATGAGGTTCACGTCGCCGCTGATCTGGTTGTAGCGCTTCTCGACGAACCAGCTCAGGATCGAAGAATCGCCGCGGTCGATGGTCAGCAGCAGCGCCGGGAAGACAGGAAAGTCGTTGCCGTCGCCGATGTCGGCGACGAGGATGCGCCGCAGCGCGTCGGCACCGATCGGGACCTGGACCTCGGATTTCGTGGCGCGGTCGTTGATTGTGACGGCGATCGGTTTCGTTTCGATCTTCCGCAGGACGCGCTCGAGCAGCGCGGCCATGTCGGGGACTTCGCCGCCGATGGAGCGGTCGCGTGCGGCGAGCAGGGAAAGCTTGCGGAGCTGCGTGTCGAGCGTGAACGGCAGCTTGCGCGTGTGGTTCGGGCCTTCGGTTCCGACGAGGACGGCGCGCTCGATGCTGGCGCCGTGCGCCCGGATGGCGGCCAGGGCGAGGTGCGTTCCGTAGCTGAAGCCGAAGAGGCTGATCTTCGGGAGACCGAGCGCAGCGCGAAGGTCTTCGAGGTCAGCGGCGCTCTCGCGGTTGGTGAAGCCGGCCACATCGACGCCCTTGGCTTGCCACTCCTCGACACACGCACGCGTGGCGCGCGTGACCAGTCCGATCAGCTCGGTGACATTTCCGAATTTCTCGTGAGGCTCGAGCGGGCGTGGCGCGCGGCAGACAGGCTTCGGAGAGGACATGCCCACGCCGCGCGGGTCGAGCAGGATCACGTCGCCGCTCTTCGCCAGTGCCACGAATGAGGCCAGCGCCTCAGGCGAGCGCGTCACGCCGATTCCGGATCCTCCCGGTCCTCCGGGCAGGTAGACGATCGGTGCACCGCCCGCGCTCCCCTCGGCGTGTAGCCGTACGAACACGAGCTCGATGTTCCCGGCCGCCGGACGGCTGCGCACGAGCGGGAGCGTGAGCCGTCCGAGTTGCGCCTGCAGGCCTGCGGGCGCGCCGGAAAGCGGGAACGGCTCCCATCGAATCTGCGGCTGTTCTCCGAGAACAGCCGTGGCGATGAGTGCGAGAGCGAATGAGACAGCGATGCGGATTCCGGCGGGCATGACTCCTCCTTTTCTCAGCCAGATACGCTGAGACGTTGCCGCAGGTGGATGAGGGGTTGGATTACTTCGGTGCGCGCGCGGGATCGCGCGCGTTGCCGCGAATGGCGTTCACGAACGAGCGCCAGCGCGACCGGCGAGCCGTATCCGGCGTGCGAATGACTGAGACGATGCGGATGACGTCGCGGTCGTCGCCGACGTCGTTTGCGGCTCGATTCATCACCTCGGTCTGCACAACGTCGCGGACCGCGTCGTTGACCGCCTCGGCGCCAACATGCTCGTCGACATCGACGTGACGGTTCACGGCCACGTGCTCGTCCATCGCCACGTGAACGTCGACGTGAATGTTGCCCTCGTCTTCTGGTTCCGCCACGACCTCTTCGACCTTCGGTTCGAGGGCAGGAGCAGGTGCATTCTCCACCGGCTCGGGCTGGGCGGCAGGTTCCGGAACAATCTCGGGTGCGGGAACGGCCTGCTGGCGAGGCACGGTCACCTGGCGAAGGACATCTCGTTCGACAGGAACAGGCTGGGCGGTCACGACCACTTCGCGCGGCAAACGTACCGGCTCGACCACGGACCCCAGTGCCACGGCGCCGCTGAGCACAACGATGCTGAGCGCGATCGACGAGCGGCGCGTCATCGCCAGGATCCGTCCCGCGCGAAACTCCAGATCGCTGGCCGCCATCGGTGACGCCACTGACCGATGCGCGAGCGCCAGTCGCGAGAGGCGGACCAGTGCCGCGACGTAGCTCTCTTCATCGCCGGCAACGACGCGCAGCGCCACTTCGTCGGCGGCCACTTCGCGCTCGCGCCGCGCCCAGCGCAACAGGAGCCAAAGCGGCGAGATCCAGAAGAGCGAGGCCGCGACACGCATGACGGCGTAGACCAGCGGATCGCGCCACCGGCAGTGCGATAGCTCATGCAGCGCAATGCGGCGCGCGACGGGAAGCGGAAACGCGGCGGCGATGTCGCGAGGAAGCACCACGAGCGGCGATCCGAGTCCGGTCGTGAGCGGAGACGTGTCGCTGGAGACCGCCAATGGGATGTGCTCCGGCCACTCCAGCAGCCGGCGCAGCTCCATCGATGCTGATTCCCACGACCGCCGTGCACGGCGCAGGCGCAAATGCCCGGCAAGCTCGCGCATCAAAAGCACGCTCCCGCCGGCGATCCACAACATCGTGAGAGGGAACGCCGCGGCGGCGACGGCGCTCAACCATGCATCGCCGGGCACCGGGAGCGCGTCTCCCGCGTTCATCAAGACGCCGGTACCACTCTCCTGGTTTGGTGCGACCACGAGAGGGATGGCGATTCCTGCCGCGAATGCGGCGATCACCAGCACGTAACGCAACCGGGCCGGCGTCGCATACAACAACCGCAGCGCCGCCCACACGAGCAGCACCAAAGGAACACCAAAGATCCAGGAATTGAGGACGATCTCCACCGCGGACTTCATCGCCGCCCCTTCTTCCGCTCTTCCAGCATCTTCTCGACGCGGCGCAACTCCGCCTCGCTCATCACTTCATCGACCAGGTGCGCCGTCAGCTCGGCTGCCGAGCCGCCGAAAAAGCGGTCCACCACCGACCGCAACGCCGCGCGCGCCGCGACCGGCTCCTTCGTCACGGGCGCGTAGAGATACGCTCGTCCGTCGAGCCGGCGCTTCACCTGTCCCTTCGCCGCCAGCCGGTTGAGCATCGTCTGCACGGTCGTGTAGGCCAGCTCCCCGGTCGCACTCATGGCCTGATGCACATCCGATACGGACGCTTCGCGCTCCAGGTTCCAGAGCGCCTGCATGACATCGAGCTCGCGCTCGGAGATTCGCGGACGTGGCATTTGGATCTCGGCTCCTACAACTGTCGTTATAGGTTGCTGCACACACGCTGTCAACTACAAATGTCGTTGTTCATTGAATGGTCACCGCGCGACAACCCTATAATCCGCGCCGCATGAGCACCTCTCTCCAGTCGCGGTTTGCGGCGTTTCTCGCGGAGCGTTTTCCGTTTGCGGCGCCGGTGGCGCTGCGCTGCCTTGGCGACGATGGGCAGGTCGACCTGGCGCAGCTGCGGGAGGCGCTCGGCGATTCGCTGCTCGTCGGCGACGTTCCGGAGACGACGCCCGGCGTCCAGGCCGGGGAGCGTCTGCGGCAGGCCATCGAGGAGGTGGCCGGCGCGGTGGAAGGCTTTTTCCGGCGCGAGGCCATCGCAGCATCGCTCACCGCCGAGGAGAAGCGCGGGATTCTGCGCGGCATGCTCCTCACGCGCGCCACCGACAACCGCCTCAAACAGTTCTTCACCGGCGGCGAGGTGCGCTGGGGCAACACGTCGTTTCAGGGCAAAGGCTTTCGCTCGCTCGGGCAGGAGGCCATCTACGCCGCGGTGACCCGCTTGCAGCCGGACGACGTGATCTCGCCGATGATCCGCGATCTCGGTGCGGTGCTGGCCAAACACAATCATCGCGACACCGTGCGCATGGTGCTCAGCGCGCAGATGGGCAAAGCGGGTCCGCCGATGAACGGGAAGGATCTGCACGTCGGCGATTGGGAGCACGGCATTCTTCCGGCCATGGCGCCCCTCGGCAGTCCGGCTCTGACGATCGCCGGCATCGCCATGGCCTTCCAGCTGCGCAAGGAATCGCGCGTGGCGGTCTCCTTCGCCGGCGAAGGGACGACGTCGCTCGGCGAGTGGCACGAGGCCATCAACGCCTGCGCCGCGCGCAAGCTGCCGGCCGTCTTCTGCGTGCAGAACAACCAGACCGCGCTGTCGACGCCGGTGCGCGACAACTCGGCGGTGCGCGTCTTCGCCGACAAGGGCCTCGGCTACGGCATCCCGGCGGTGACCATCGACGGAACCGACCCCGAGGAAATCGCGGCCGCGTTTGCGTGGGCGGCGGAGCGGGCGCGTGAGGGTCGCGGGCCTGCGCTCATCGAGCTCGTGGCCATGCGCATGTGCGGCCATGCGCATCACGACGACATGCTTTACCTCGGCAAGGACCCGCAGTCGTCATGGTCCTATCCCCCGCTCACCGAACAGGGCTACGCGGACCGCGACACGTACGAGTTCTGGCGGCAGCGCGATCCGATCGTGACGTATGGGGCAAAGCTCGAAGCGCAAGGCATCGTGACTGCCGATGAAGTCGAGGCTTGGAAAAAAGAGATCGAAGAGCTCGTCGAAGCGGAAGCGCGCAAGGTCATCGACGCGCCCTGGCCCGACGGAGCCGACGCCGGCAGCGGCGTCCTGGCGAATGAACGCCGGCGCGCACACGTGGAAGTGCTCGACGAAGCGTGGCGTCAGACGGCAGAGCAAAACGTCGGCCTGCCGGAGGTGGAAGTTGCGCCGCCTTTCGACGCGAAGGGAAAAACGCTCCTCGAAGCCGTAATGCTCGGCGTCGGCGACGTGCTGCGCGCGGACGAGCGCGCCTTCGTCTACGGAGAAGACGTCGGCGGCAAGTACGGCAACGCCTTCCTGCTGCTCCGGCCGCTGCTCAAGGACTTCGGCGACCGCATCATCAACTCCGTCCTTTCCGAAGGAGCCACGATCGGCGTCTGCACCGGCGCGGCGCTCGCGGGGATGCGGCCGATCGGCGAGATGCAGTTCAACGATTTCGTGGCCAGCGGCTTCAACGCGCTGGTCAACAACGCCGCGAAGATCCGCTATCGCTGGGGTAACGGCATCCCCATGGTCTTGCGCATGCCGTGGGGCGGCTTACGCCATGCCGGTCCGTATCACTCGCAGAACACCGAGGCGTGGTTCTATCGCACGCCCGGCCTCAAGATCGTCGTGCCCTCGACGCCGCACGACGCGCGCGCCTTGATGATGGCCGCGGCGAGCGATCCCGATCCCGTTCTCTACTACGAGCACATCGCGCTCTATCGCGATCCGAAGATCAAGCAGACCCTGACGGACAGTGCACCGCCGCCGGTCCCGATCGGTAAGGCCGCGCTCCGCCGCGCGGGCGACGATCTGGCCATCGTCTCCTACGGCGCCTACGTGCACCACGCGCTGCAGGTCGCCGAAATGCTGGCCAGGGAAGGCCACGAATGCACCGTCCTCGATCTGCGCACCCTCTCCCCTCTCGATCGCGATTCGGTGCTCGCCGTAGCGCGTCACTGCAATCGCGTCCTGATCGTGCACGAAGACACCCGCACCGGCTCGATCGGAGAATCGCTCGCGGCAATCATTCAGGAAGAGGCCTTCGAATACCTCGACGCTCCCGTCCGCATCCTCGGCGCGCTCGACACGCCAGTCCCCTACTCGCCGCCGCTGGAAGAGGTGTTCCTGCCGAGCCTCGAGCAGATCGAGAACGCGGCGAGACTGCTGTTGAGCTATTGAGCTGTGCAGCTGTAGAGCTGTAAAGCTGTATAGCTCTACAGCTTTACAGTCTCCGGCCGCGCGTGCCGCGGCTGATAGACGCCGAGCTTGCCGCCGCCGGGCAGCATGACGTGCGTGAGCACGCCCCAGCCCTGATCGTGGATCGGACCGCACGGGACACCTCGGCGATCCATGTCGGCGATGAAGGCCTGCACGTCGTCGCACATCAGATAGAACTCGTGCACGTCGTTCTCGTCGGAGGGGTGAACGGCCACTTCCGCGGGCGGCAATCCGAAGATCAGCCAGCCGTGACCGACGTCGACGTTCGGCAACTGCAGCACGTCCTTGAGGAACGCGCAGTCGGCCTCGGAGTCCTTGCTGTAGATGATCGAATGGGCGCCGATGATCATGAGGGTTCCTTTTCGTTCAATCGATCGGACTTCGTTCCACATGGTCGGCGTCAACCAAGTCCTGTGGTCGTCCAACCGTTCTCTTATTCAGCACGTACTCGCGTTTTCCGATGACAGGGTAGATCGCTCCGCCGAAGTCGGCCTTGGTTCGATTCGGCCAGGCCTGGTCGAATGTCAGCGCGGTGAGCTCCGTGAGGATATCGATTCGGTAGGGCGGAACACCGAGCTGAAGGATCAATCCTGGCTGGGCCAGATCGTCACGCGTCAGATCGAATGTGGGCGCACCGAACGCGAGAAGCGCATTCCACACACGGGCGGCATTCTCCGGCGTCGGCCGCACCCAGATGTCGAGGTCCTTGGTCGCGCGCGGCTCACCGTAGGCAGCGCGGGCATGGGCGCCCACAATCAGGAAGTCAGCTCCTGCGTCGGATAACGCGAGCAACATCTCGGCGAAATTCGGATTCACGGAAGTTGGGATCCTTGAAGGCCCACGCACTCTTGGTGATCTCCCACACCATCTCGATGCGTTCGCCATGGGTCAGCCGCATCGTTGCTTCGTCGTACTCAGGTTCTTCGCCGAGTTTGTACTTCTTGACGGTCCAATTTGAGCGATCCACCACGCCCTTATTGTCTCACGCGCCGCGGTATTGCTCGCGTACCCATTGGGCGTCGTTTTCGCTCAGCGCTTCACCGGCTGCGGACGCCGCAGCCACCTGTTTGGCGTTGCGTTGCCCGAGGAGGACGCAGGCGGTCGGGTTGCCGGTGAGGAGTCCGCCGATGACGGCGTGCAGGACGGGCTCGGCATTCTCCGCGCGGAACTTTTCACGCACGGCCGCGGCGGCGCGTTTGTAGCGAGCGATGGCCTCGGCGTTGCGGAAGTCCGCGATGCCCGCGCGGAAGTCGCCTTCGCCGAACTCGACCGGCTGGTCGTACTTGCCGAGGAGCAGGCCGTGCTTGAGTGGGGAAAAGAAGGCCACACCAAGGTCGTGCGTGTCGACCCACTGCTTCAGGCCGGAGGACTCGTAGTCGTCGTCGACGAGATTGCGGTACGGCTGCACGACGTCGGGATCGACGCGCTCGATGAAGCGCATGAGGCGCGATCCATCCCAGTCGGAGAGTCCGATGAAGCGCACCTTCCCTTCGTCGCGCAGGCGATGCATCGTCTCCAGCGCGCCGTCGAAGTAGCGGTCGTCCGGACCGAAGTCGCAGTGATGAAAGTAGTGAAGGTCGATCACGTCCGTGCGCATGTTGCGCAGCGAACGCTCGGCATGCTCGCGCATGAACTTCGGATCGTACGGGTGATGCGCCGGCCCCTCCACGTATCCGAACTTCGTGGCCAGGAAGATCTCGTTCCGCGGCACCGTGTCCCACACCTGCCCGATCAGTTCCTCGGCATGTCCATCGCCGTAGGCATCGGCCGTATCCCAATGCGTGATGCCGGCCCGATACGCCGCCACTAGCGCCTCTCTCGCCTGAGCGTCATCATGGCCACTCCAGCCCACCGACACACCCGACTCCGTCACATGCGGACCACCGTGTCCCCACGTTCCCAGGCTGACAGCGGGGACGGAAACGTTGGTGCGGCCGAAACGGATCATGCGCATGATGGCGATTATAGTGAGGCGTACAGCTGTACCGCTGTAGAGCTATACAGCTGCATAGCTTTCTCCTCATGTCCTGCACGTTTTGCTCGGATCCGTCCGCGGCCGGCGATCTCGTCTTCGAAGACGATCGCGTGTGGGTGCTCCTGCATCCCGACTGGTCGCCGCGCGGTCACGCCATGGTCGTGGCCAGGAGGCACGTCGAGAACGCGTCCAGCCTCGATAAAGACGAATGGCTGCATGTCGCGCGCGTCTGGCACCGCGCCGAACGCGCCATCCTCGACGCCACCGGCGCGGAGCGCGCCATCATTCTCAAGCTCGGCATCCTGACGCCACACCTGCACGTGCACATCTATCCGATGAGCGCCACCGCCACTCGCGAGGACGTGTTCGCTGCGATCGAAGGGAAGTCCTCCGAGCCCCGCGATGAGGTTTTCGTGAGCCATCTGCGGAAAGCTCTGACGGCGACCTGATACCATTTCGGGGGCATCGATACGACCATGAACAGCAACCCCGTCATCATTCGCGATCCTGAGATTCTCTCCGGCATGCCGGTCTTCGCAGGCACTCGCGTTCCGGCCAAGAATCTCATCGACTATCTCGAGCACGGTCGATCGCTCGAAGAGTTCCTCGACGACTTCCCGACGGTGCGCCGCGAACAGGCGATCGCGGCTTTGGAAGAGGCCAAGGAGTTGCTCCTCGTTCATGCGCCTGCTGTTGGATGAGTGCCTGCCGAAGCAACTGAAACGCGAGTTTCCGGGTCATACAGTGATGACGGTGCCGGAAGCCGGACTGGCAGGCGTGAAGAATGGCGCCCTTCTCAAGCTCGCATCCGGGCGTTTTGATGTGTTCATCACCGTTGACGCCAACTTGCGCCACCAACAGAACCTGACCGGCATTTCGCTGGCGATTCTGGTTCTGCGCGCCTTCAGCAACGACATGTCGGATCTGCGTCCGCTCCTTCCCGCCGCAACGGCGGCGCTTGCGGGGATTGAGCCGGGCACCGTGGTGGAAATCGTTACTTGACACTTCCTCCCCCGCTGAATGAGCATTCATTCGCGATGACGACCGCTACCGAGACTGAGTCTTTCCGCGGGACCTCCAAGCGGGAGCGCATCCTGCGCGCCGCGGTCGACGTTTTTGCCGAGTTCGGTTATTTCAACGCCAAGGTCGCCCAGATCGCGAAATCGGCGGGGGTGGCCGACGGGACGATCTATCTCTATTTCGACGGCAAGGAAGACCTGCTCATCACGATCTTCCGCGAGCACACCCGGAACTATCTGCGCTCGCTGGAGCAGTCGCTGGCGAACATCAATCACGCCGAGGACAGGCTCCGGGTGGCCGTGAAACACCACCTCGAGGCGCTGGGCCGCGACCGGGCCCTGGCCGTCGTCGCGCAGGTCGAGCTGCGCCACAGCCTCAAGTTCATGAGCCTCTTCTCGCAGGAAGAGGTCGCCGACTACCTCAACGTCATCCGCAAGATCGTCGAGCACGGCCAGCAGGAAGGGGCGTTCCGGCGCAACGTGCATCCGCAGCTGGTGGCCAAATCGGTCTTCGGCGTCCTCGATGAGATGGTCACGTCGTGGATCCTCTCGGAGAAGGACTACGACCTTCCCGCGCAGGCCGAGCAGGTGGCGGACCTGATCCTGACCGGACTGTTGTGAGACGAGTCAGAGGGCAGAGCGCAGAGGGCAGAGCGCAGAAGCGCACGCTCTCCATCGTGCCCGCGGGGCTCGACTTCTGCCCTCTGCCCTCTGCGCTCTGCCCTCTGGAGCCGCGGCGATGAGTCGCAGAGAACCGCCCAACGGTCACCGTCAGCGCCTCTCGCAGGATGACTGGATCACGATCGCGGTCTGCGTGGCCATCGTGCTGGCCTCGGTAGCCATCATCGTCCGCTACTTCGACGCCGCGTTTCCGCAGGCGTCGATCGAGTTCAAGGTCGATCGCAACACCTCGCGCCCGATCGCCGAGCGTTTGCTGCAGGCACGCGGCATCGACATCAAGAACATGAAGCATGCAGCGCGTTTCGATTCCGACGACGAGGCGCGCATTTTCCTGGAACGTTCCCTCGGTCTGGAGGCCGCGAATCGCGTGATGGCGGACCAGGTCCACGTCTGGTCGTGGCACCAGCGCTGGTTCCGGCCGCTCGTCGAAGAGGAGCTCAGCGTCGACGTGGCGCCCACCGGCCAGATCGTCGGCTTCCGGCATGTCATCCCCGAGGATCGGGCGGCGCCGCCGCCGAGTGTTACCCCGCCGGTCGAGTTCCTGCAAAGCATCGGCATCAACGCCGAAGACCTCAATCTCATCGACCAGAGCGAGCGCCGCCTGCCGAAGCGCGTGCAGCGCATCTTCACGTGGGAATCGACGTCGATCCGGCCGGCCGGCGCGCAGTACCGCCACATCGTCACCGTCGACGGCGACCGCGTCACCTCGTACTCACAGAGCCTGAAAGTGCCGGACGCGTGGAAACGCGCCTACGGCGAGCTGCGCTCGAAGAACCGCGCCGCCAGCCAGGTCGATGTGCTCCTCAACGCGGCGCTGATGATCGGCGCGGTGGTGATCTTCATCGTCCGGCTGCGGCGCGGCGATCTGCCGCTGCGCTTCCTCTTCGGCATCGGAATCGCCTGCGTGCTGCTCGTGGGCGGCGCGGCCATCAACGAGATGCCGGCGCAGCTTGCGTACTACGACACGACCACCTCCTACTCGGCCTTCGTCGGAAACCTCGCCTTCAGCGCGGCCGTGCAGAGCATCGGCATGGCCATGCTGCTGATCGTGATCTGCGGCGCGGGCGAAGTGCTGTATCGCGAGCGCCTGCCGCGGCACCTGGCCATCCCGCGCCTCTGGACGCCGCGAGCCCTCTCCTCGCGGCGCGTCTTCCTGGCCATGGTCCTCGGCTACGCGCTCGTGCCGCTCTTCATCGCCTATCAGGTGGTCTTCTACCTGACCGCGCACCGCTACGGTGCGTGGGCGCCGGCCGAGGTGCCGTACGACGATCTGCTCAACAGTGCGCTGCCGTGGGTGGCCGTCGTCTTCGCCGGCTTCTTTCCGGCGTTCTCCGAAGAGTTCCTCTCGCGCGCGTTCGCCATTCCTTTTCTGCAGCGGCTGATGCGCTCCCGCTTCGCGGCCATCGTCCTGGCAGCCTTCATCTGGGGCTTCGGACACGCCGGCTATCCGAACCAGCCGTTCTGGATCCGCGGCGTGGAAGTGGGCCTGGCCGGCATCGTGGCCGGGTTGCTCATGGAGCGCTTCGGCCTGCTGCCTCTCTTGATCTGGCACTACACGATCGACGCGGTCTACACGGCCACGCTGCTCTTCGGCTCGGGCAACACCTACTACATCGTCTCGGCCGCCATCGCCAGCCTGCTGTTCGCCATCCCGCTCATCGTCTCGATCGTGCTCTATCTGCGCAACCGAGGATTCGTGCCCGACGACGAGCTATCGAACACCACGATCCCGACGTCGCCGGCGCCGGAGCATCCCGAGGTTGCGGTCGCGGCGGTGCAGTTCCCGGAGGCGAAGCCGGTCACGCGGAACCGAATCGCACTCTGCCTCGCGCTCGTCATCGCGGCAGCGATCGCCATCGCGGTTCAGCCGGAGTCGCCCAACGACGTCATCGACTACCGGATCACGGCAGACAAGGCGAAGGAGATCGCCCGTTCCGCCATTCCCCTCAGCAATCGATTTGCGTCCGACCGCTTCGCGTACGTCATCGCCGCGCCGGTGGAGGGCTTCCGCTCGTGGAACGCGGGCTCCGGCCGCGAAGAAGGCGGCGCGCCGGGAGAGTTCGACGAGATCGCGTCGACGTGGCTCCGGCGCAACGGCATGAGCGTCCAGGACCTCCTCGACGTCTTCCGCCACCGCATCGAAGCAGGGACGTGGGTGGTGCGCTTCTTCACGCCGCTCAAGAAGGAAGAGATCTTCGTGGAAGTCGATCCGCGCACCTCGCGCGTGGTCAGCTATCACCGCTATCAGGACGAGGCCAATCCCGGCCGCACGCTGCCGCAGGACGCGGCCCTGGCGCTGGCGCGGCGCGCGTTCGCCACGTTCGGCCTCGACGAGCGCGCCTTCGACCTCAAGGAAACGCTCAGCTTCCAGCAGCCGCGGAGACGCGACTGGCTGTTTCACTTCGACGAGAAACCCCCCATCGCCCCGACCGCCTATCGACGCGTGACCGTGCGGATCGCCGGCGGAGCGGTGACGCAGTTCAACAAGACCATCAAGGTGCCGGAGAGCGTCTACCGCGAGGCCACGACGCAGACGCTGCTCAACCTCGTGCTGTTCGCCATGAAAATCGCCGGCATCGTGGCGCTCCTGGCGCTGGTCATCACCGGCCTGATCATGGCCACGCGCGCCCACGGTCTGCCGTGGCGGCGTGCGCTACGCTGGACGCTCATCCTCTCCGTGATCCCGATCGCCGGCTTCGCGGCCCGCTCGGAATCGCTGCTCTTCGGCTACAGCACGACAGTGGCCTGGGAGACCTTCGCCGTCGGCGTCGTCACCGGCTTCATCCGCGAAGTGGGCTTGCAGGTCGGGGTGATGTTCCTCGCGCTGGCGGGTCTGGAAGCTGCCGTGCCGTACGCGCTGAGCTTGTTCTCGCGCGAAGGGCGCGCCCGCTTCGGCCGGAGCGCCGCCGTCTCCGCGCTGACGGCAGTCTCGCTCGGCGCGACCGCACTCGTCGTTCAGCAGTACGCAGCCAAACTCATTCCTTCCGCCGCCTCGGTGACGATCTTCGCGCCGGGCGAGGTGGCCACACCGCTGCCGGCGGCCATCGAAACGCTGCAGGCGATCTTCGGCGCCATCATCTTCGCCGCCGCCGTGGCGCTCTACTCCACCGCCATCCGGAAACACATCGCCATCGTGACCATCGTGGCCCTGTTCTGCGTGTCCCTCGATCCGACGGCGACATTGGCCCAGGCGCCGCTGATGCTGCTCCGCGCAATCATCGCCGCGCTACTGGCATGGGCCGTGGCCCGCTACGTCCTCGATGGAAACCCGCTGGCCTGGCCGCTGGCCGCCTTCACCGGCTCCCTGCTGCAGACCGCCGCCGTCCTGCTGCAGAACCACCGCCCGGACCTCATCGCCAACGGAGTGGCCCTGCTCGTCTTCGCTGCCGTGGCGGTGGCGTGGGTGGCGGCGCCGCGAGAGCAAACAACATGACTCGCGAGAGCGCCCCTCATCCGCCTGCGGCACCTTCTCCCCACCGCGATGAAGCTGCGGTGGGGAGAAGGCTACTTAAATTCAACGCTGCGTTAGATTGGGTAGCCTTCTCCCCTCGTGAGGGGAGAAGGTGCCGAAGGCGAATGAGGGGTCGCTCTCGCGATGCCTGAGTCCTTCACCTCGCGCCTCCTGCGCTGGAAATTCAATCTCTTCCCCGCCTATCGGGGCACCGGCGCACGCGTCACTTACATCGCCGATGATTTTCGCGAAGTGCGCGTGAAACTGCCGCTGTCGCTGCGCACGCGCAACGCCGTGGGCACGATCTTCGGCGGTTCGATGTACGGCGCGGTCGATCCGATCTACATGATCATGCTCATGCGGCTCCTCGGCCGCGATTACGTGGTCTGGGACAAGACCGCCTCGATCCGTTTCCGCAAACCGGGACGCACCACCCTCCGGGCCACGTTCCGCATCGACGAGACCGAGCTCGACGCCATCCGCGCCGCCACCGCCACCGGCGAGCCGGTGGATCGCACCTACAATGTCGACCTCATCGACGGGGAAGGCATCGTCTCCGCCTCGATCGAGAAGGTGATTTACGTGAGGAGAGTCGCAAAGTCTCAGAGTCTCAAAGTCTCAAAGAGCTCCGCTCGATGACCCCCTTTGCGACTTTGCGACTCTGCGACTTTGAGACTTCGACTCTATGAACCTCGGCATCGACAACTTTACCTACTCCGACCTCTACTCCCACGCGCGGCTCCGCGACCTGGCACTCACGTTCGACCGCTTCGTCGAGGAGCACGACGCGGCGCTGTTCGCGCGGTTCGATGCGTACCGGCAGGCAGTGCAGAACCGTTCGGAACACGGACTGGCCTCGCCGGAGGAGTCGGCGCTGCTGATCGCCGTCGGGCGGGAGCTGGCGCTCTTTCTGACGCGGCTCTTCGGCATCGACGCGGAGGTGGCGGCTCTCGTGGCGCGCACACAGCGCGAATCCGAGGTGGCGCGGTTCAAGAAGGAATTCGTGACCAAGCGGGTGGTCAAGGTGCAGAACCCCGCTCCCGTCGATGACGTCGATCCGATTGCCAACGAGGACGATCCCGAGCTGGCGCTGGCGCTGGCCGCGAATCGCCTGCTCGATCTCGAAAAATCATCGCCGGACGAAGCACGGCCCGCGCTCGACGCGTTGGTGCAGTGGACCGCGGCGCAGTGGAAGAACGGCCGCTTCGAAGGCTGGACCTCCTTCCGCTTGCCGAAACCGCTCGTCTTCGATCGCCTCATCCCGACCGAACCGATCGATGAGCACCGTTTCGGCGGGGAGTCTCACGAATTCCGCCGCCGCGATGGCTTTCATCTCACCGACGAGCGCATGTCGACGCGGGAGATCACCGACGAGGCGCACTACTGCATCTTCTGCCACGAGCGAAAAAAAGACTCCTGCTCGCGCGGTTTCGTCCAGCCCAACGGTACGTACAAGCCGAACCCGCTGGGCATGGCGCTGGAAGGCTGTCCGCTCGACGAGCGCATCGGCGAGATGAACTTCCTGCGCGCCGCGGGAGACTCGATCGCAGGCCTGGCGCTGGTGATGATCGACAACCCCATGTGCCCCGGCACCGGCCACCGCATCTGCAATGACTGCATGCGCGCCTGCATCTTCCAGAAGCAGGACCCGGTCAACATCCCCCAGATCGAGACCGGCGCGCTCACCGACGTCCTCTTCCTCCCCTGGGGCTTCGAGATCTACTCGCTCCTCACGCGCTGGAACCCGCTCGACGTCCGCCGCCCCATGGCCCTCCCCTACAACGGCAAAAACGTCCTCGTCGTCGGCCTCGGCCCCGCCGGCTACACCCTGGCCCACTACCTCGCCAACGAAGGGTTCGGGGTGGTGGCGATTGATGGGTTGAAGATTGAGCCGCTGGATAGCTCTCAGCTCTCAGCTCTCAGCTCTCAGGGGAACGGGGCAGGTGGGCCTGCGAGCTGCGAGCTGCGAGCTGCGAGCTCCGTCCGCGACCCCATCCGCGACGCCCGCACCCTCTGGGACGACCTCGACGACCGCATCCTGGCCGGTTTCGGCGGGGTGTCGGAGTACGGGATCACCGTGCGCTGGGACAAGAACTTCCTCAAGGTCATGCGCATCGCGCTGGAGCGGAAAGAGAACCTGCGCATGTATGGCGGGGTGCGGTTCGGCGGGACGCTGACCATTGAAGAAGCGTTCGACGAATTCGGGTTCGATCACATCGCCATCGCCGCGGGCGCCGGCACGCCGACGATCGTGCGGATGAAGAACAATCTCGTGCGCGGCATGCGCCAGGCCTCGGATTTTCTGATGGCGCTGCAGCTCACCGGCACGTTCAAGAAGAACTCGCTGGCCAACCTGCAGGTGCGCCTGCCGGCCATCGTCATCGGCGGCGGCCTCACCGCCATCGATACCGCCACGGAGCTGTTCGCCTACTACCCCGTGCAGGTGGAGAAGGTCCTCGAGCGTTACGAGACCATGTGTAGCGAGATGGACGAAGCGCAAGTCCGCTCCGGCTATGACGTCGAGGAGCTGCAGATCCTCGACGAGTTCCTCGGGCATGGTCGCGCCATCCGCGCGGAGCGGGAACGCGCCGCCGGCGCGGGCGAGCTGCCGGATTTCATTCCGCTCGTGCGCTCCTGGGGCGGCGTCACGCTCGCCTACCGTAAGTCGCTCCTCGACTCCCCCGCCTACCGGCTGAACCACGAAGAGATCGGGAAAGCGTTCGAGGAAGGCATTGCCTACGCGGAGATGCTCTCGCCCGTCGAAGCGCTCTCCGACGAGTTCGGCCACGTCAAGGCGCTCCTCTTCGAGAAGCAGGTCGTCGAGGACGGCCGCTGGACCGACTCCGGAACCATCGTCGAGCTGCCGGCGCGCACCGTCATGATCGCCGCCGGCACCTCGCCGAACGTCATCTACGAAAAGGAGCACGCCGGTACGTTCAAGCTCGACAAGTGGAAGCAGTTCTTTCAGTCGCACTCCCTCGGCCCCGACAACGAGCTGATCGAAGACGACGAGGCCGGACGCGATCGCGGCTTCTTCACCTCCTATCAGCACCCGTCGCGGCGCGAGAAGCTGGTCACGTTCTACGGCGACAACCATCCCAAGTACGCCGGCAACGTCGTCAAGGCCATGGCCTCGGCCAAGTACGGCTTTCCCCACGTGGCCCGCCTCTTCGAGCGCGAGCTCATGACGATGGACCGCTCCGACGAAGCGCAGCAGCAGCGCGACGCACAATGGCGCGCACTCACCGCCACGCTCGACGACGGCCTCATCGCCACCGTCCACGAAGTCAACCGCCTCACCCCCACCATCGTCGAAGTCGTCGTCCGCGCGCCCTTTGCCGCGCGGCACTTCCGGCCCGGACAGTTCTTCCGCCTGCAGAACTTCGAGACCTACGCCCAGAAACGCAACGGCACCACGCTGGCCATGGAAGGCATCGCCCTCACCGGTGCCGCGAACGATCCGGAGCGCGGACTGCTCTCCGTCATCGTGCTGGAGATGGGCGGATCGTCACGCCTGTGTGCGCTGCTCCAGCCGGGGGAGCCGGTCGTGCTCATGGGTCCCACCGGCACGCCCACCGAAATTCCAAAAGACGAGACCGTCCTCCTCGCCGGCGGAGGCCTCGGCAACGCCGTCCTCTTCTCCATCGCCCGCGCGCTCAAAGAGAACGGCTGCCGCGTCGTCTACTTCGCGGGCTACAAAAAAGCCGCCGACGTCTTCAAGCGCGACGAGATCGAAGCCGGCACCGACCAGGTCATCTGGTCCGTCGACGCCGGCGCTCCCGTCGACCCACGCCGCCCGCAGGACCTCGGCTTCACCGGCAATATCGTCCAGGCCATCCAGTGGTACGCCTCCCCTGCTGAAGGAACGGTGCGACTCTTCGACCTCCGCAACGCCACCCGCCTCATCGCCATCGGCTCCGACGGCATGATGCGCGCCGTCAAAGACGCCCGCCACGGCATCCTCGCCCCGCACCTCAACCCCGCCCACGTCGGCATCGGCTCCATCAACTCCCCCATGCAATGCATGATGAAACAAGTCTGCGCCCAATGCCTCCAGCGCCACGTCGACCCCATCACCGGCAAAGAATCCTTCGTCTTCTCCTGCTTCGACCAGGACCAACACCTCGACCGCGTCGACTTCACCAACCTCCGCGCGCGTTTGCGCCAGAACACAGTGCTGGAAAAGCTGAGCAATCTCTGGCTGACGAGGGTGCTGGCAGAGGAAAGCCAGGGCACGATCGGCGCCTGACAGGCGTGCGCGGTACCATGACCCGCATGGGTCCTCGCTTCGTCCGGTTCTCCATCTGCCTTTTGCTCCTCCATGCCTCCGCCATGTCCGGCGCGGTCCGCGGGATCGTGTTCGATTCGCAGGGGAAGGCGGTGGCGGAGGCGCGGGTCACCGCTCATCGCTGGGACACGCCGGCCGCCCAACGGACGCGCCTCATGACCGGTGCGGAGCGTAAGGCGCTCGCCACCGCCACGACGGACGAAGGTGGCGCGTTCTCGCTCGATCCGAAAGTCAGCGGCGTCGTCGAGCTGGCCGTCGATCGTCAGGGCTTTGCGCCGGCGCTGCAACTGGCCCTGGCCGGCGAAGAGAATGTCTTGGTGGATCTGGTGCCCGCCGCCCTGCGGAAAGGGCGGGTCACGGCCAAGGGGAAAGCGGTGAGCGGCGTGCTGGTGATCGCCTATCTGCGGACGACCGCCGTCATCGCCACGCGTACGGGAGACGACGGGACGTTTGCCATTCCCGACCCCAAGGGCTGGTGCTCGTCACTGGTCTTCGTCCATCCCGATTACGCGCCGGCGTCACTGGACGAGCCCTCCGCCCTCGACGTGAACCTGGACGCCGGTTCCACGGTGACCGGCTCGGTGAGCGACTCCGCCGGACGCCCGGTGCCCAACGCCACGGTCTACGCCGGTCCCTGGACGACGGCAAAGACCGGGGAGGACGGCACGTTCGTGCTGCACCACGCCGCCGGCGACGAGAAGAAGATCACCGCCCTGGAAGGCACTTCATTCGGAGCGGCGTCGCGCGACGCCAAGAACACCCTCATCCGGATCGAGCCGCTGGGGTCGATTGCCGGCACGGTCCGCGACGCCGATCAGCGCCCGCTGGAGGGCGTGCCGGTCTTGACGTACGTCACCTCCGGCGCTGGCCCCACGCCCTGGCGTGAGAGTCATGCCGCAGTCAGCGATGCCAAGGGGAACTATTCGATTCAGCATTGCGAGCCCGGGCAGTACTCGGTCATGGCGTACGGCGGCTCCACACTCGAGTTCGAAGCAAACTCCGTAAAGATGCGCGACGGCCGGCTGGCCCGGGCCGATCTGACCGCCACGAAGCTGGACTCGATCGCCGGTACCGTGCTCGATAAACAAAAGCGCCCTGTCGCCGGTGCGACCGTGCAGTACACCATGTCCCAATTCCCGCTCGTATACGGCGGTCTCGCCGCCCAGATGCAAGCGGCTTCCGCGCGCAGCGGTCGCGATGGCAAGTTCAAGATCCGGAAATATGAACAACTGTTCGCCAGCGGGATGGGCGTCCGGCTGCAGGCGGTGCATCGCGACCATGCCGCCGGCGTCAGCGAGCCTCTGCAACGCGATTCCGCGTCACCCGTGAGCATCGTGCTGCCGGCAGGGATCGAGCTGACCGGCATCATCAAGGATTCCGCCGGCAAGCCCGTCGCCAGCGCCGGCATCGCCTTGCTGCAGGATCCATCCGGCGCGATCCCGATGCCTGTCGAGAGCCTGATGTCCACCGGCATGCTGCGCCCGTTCGCGGAGTCGGATGCGTCGGGCCGGTTCTCGGTCAAGGTCAACGCCGCGCCTCACGATCTCGGTGTCTGGAAAGAAGGCTATGCCGGGTTCAAACTCAGCGAGTTCACCCCGAAGGCTGGGGACGCGCCGCTCGAGATCGTCCTCGAGAACGGCGCCGCCATTCGCGGCCGTGTCACCAGCAAGATGCCGGCGGCCGTGTTGAAGGGCACGATCACGGCCCTCACCGAGGAGGGTTATTTTTCTGCCGTGGCCGAGGTGGCCGGCGACGGCACGTTCACGATCCCGGCGCTTCGCTCCGGCCCCTACACGCTGAATTACAGCGACGAACAGGGACGGACCGTCCGGCAACAGGCCCAGGCGCCGGCTTCCGACGTCGTGCTCCAGCTGCCGGTGACCGGCGAGCTCCGCGGTCGCGTCATCGACGCCGCCACGCGCGAGACCCTGCGCTCCTACACCGTCGACTTCGAGGACCACCTCGACGTCATCGACGGCGAGGATCAGTTCGTTCTGTATCCGGAGCCGGCCACCGGGGAGCTGACGGTCAAGGCCGACGGCTACATCCCCGGAAAGTCGCAGGTGACCGTACAGCTCGGGAAGCCGGCCGAAGTCACCGTGACACTGACGCGCGGCCGCTCCGTCGCGGGAGTGGTCACCAACGATCAGGGCCAGGCCGTCGCCGGCGCGTGGGTCGCCGATACGGAGTACACCGCGATGGAGAAAACGGAGGCAGGCGGCGATTTCCGTCTCACCGGTCTGCCGCGCGAAGCGTTGAAGTTGAACGTCCGGGCCGACGGATATCTGGCGCGGGAGATCGAGGTTGCCGCGGGGGAAACCGACATACGCCTCGACGTCGTCCTGTCCAGGGGACGCAAGGTGGCCGGTCATGTCGTGTCCAGTGACGGCGCGCCCGTCGAGGGAGCCACGGTCCATGCCAGGGGCGACAACATGCAGACCGGCACGACCGACGCGGTGGGCGCCTTCGTCGTCGAAGGTCTGGCGGAGGGCGCCTACACCTTCATGGCCAAGCGCGATGAGCTGCAATCGGAGGAGGTTTCCATCGCCGGCGAGCTCCCTCCTGATCTCGTCCTGGTCATGAAGCCCTCCGCCGGTGCGGGCAAGATTCACGGCCTGGTGAAAGGGTTCAGCGGCGGGCACTGGCGCATGGGAATGGTCCGCATCTCGCCCGGCGAGGCGTTCGCCATGATCGGACGGGACGGCAGGTACACGATCGAGCGCGCTCCGGCCGGCGAGGTGGAACTGAAGGCCCGGGCGCAGTCCGGGAACGGCGACGCCGCGATGGCGATCGGGAAAGTGACGGTCATCGCCGGCGGAGACGTCGAAGCCAACCTGGTCTTCCGCGAAGACATCGTGATCCGCGGAATCGTGACCGATTCCGGCGCTCCGGCGCCCGGAAGGAACGTCCGTTTCACTTCGGGCGAGATGACCTGGAGCACGATGACCGGCGCGGAAGGACGTTATCAACTCACCGGCGTAGAGCCGGGAAATCTCTACGACGTGACGGTGGAGGGAGGACAGCCCGCCTACACGACGCGTCACCTCGTCACCGGCTCCGAAACCTTCGACATTCACATCGAATGGTCGCGGCTGGAAGGGCGCGTCATCGATGGCGCCGGTGCGCCGGTGCCCGGGGCCAAGGTCAAGGCCGTCACCGGCGAGAAACGCGACGCCGGCGACACGGCCACGGACGCCGGCGGAGCCTTCGTTCTGCCTGTCGTCCGCGCTCCCCATGTGCTCACCATCGCCAAGGACGGATTTGCCACGTTCACGCAGCGCGTCGAGGCCGGCGCCGCCCCGCTGCTCGTCAAACTCGTGCAGTCCAGCGGTCTCCGTGTCCGCCTCACCGACGCGCGGGATGGCCGTACGCTCGATGGGTATGTCGTGGCGGTCGACGCGGCCGGACTGCACGTGGCCCGCGCGGACGCCGCGCAGAAAGACGGAACCATGCTCGTCCCCATCGCGGACGGCGCCTATAGGATCGCCGTGTCCGCCAACGGCTACGCGTCGCAATCCGCACGCGCTTCAGTGCCCTACCAGGGCGAGCTTCGCTTCGCGCTCACCCCGGGAGGGACGCTCATCGTCCGGACCGATCGCCCCTCGGCGGACCTGGTCAAGCTCGTCCTGCCGAACGGCGAAGAGTACGTGCGCTGCCAGTGCAACGGCATCGCCGAGATCCGCCTGACCGGCACCGCCACCACCATCGAACACGTCGCGCCCGGGAACTACACCATGCACGTCCTGGACGAGCGAGGCCTCGTCAAGACCAGTCAACCCGTCACCATCACCGAGGGACAAACCACGCAAACGGAAATTCGCGTCCCGGAGTAGCTGGCTGACGAGGGTGCTGGCGGACGAAAGCCGAGGTACGATGAACGCATGACGATCGTGCACGGCAGGGTGGTCAACGGCCGGATCGAAGTCGATGGTGGTGTCGCTCTGCGAGACGGCACTGACGTCGAGGTTTCGATTCCTGCGGGTGACGAGTACGACCTCACCGAGGAGCAAGAGGCGGAGATCGAAGCGTCCATCGCCGAGATCGAGCGCGGTGAGTGGGTCGACGGCGACGAGATCATCAAGGAATTGCGGCGGCGCTGCGGTCTTTCGTGAAGAAACGCCTCCGAGCTTCGCGTCGGATCTGGTTGCAGCTGGATCGGGCATCCAGATGGTGGCGACAGAACCGAGAAAAAGCACCGGACGCCTTCGATCTGGACATCGCTGAGGCGTTCGATCGAATCCGTACACATTCCGACATCGGTACGCCGGTTCGCTCCCGCCGCGGCGGCGTCCGTTCATTGTGGCTGGAACGCATCCGGTACTTCATTTACTACCGCGTCGAAAACGACGACACGGTCCACATCCTCTCGGTCTGGCACGCGGCACGAGGTTCACGTCCGCGGTTCTAGGGCAATCTCTGGCTGACGAGCGTGCTGGCAGAAGGCGCAATGACCGAGGTACGCTGAGTCGTGATCATTCGCACACGTGATACGGACGAGGAGTACATCCCTACACCGGAAGAAGCGTCCGAGATCGAGGCCGGCTTCGACGAGATCGAGCGCGGAGAGTACGTAACGCTCGATGAAGTGATGCGCGAAGTTCGTGCAATGCGAGTTGCCGAGGAGCGCAAACGCCGTTGAGAGCGCAGTAGTTTGGAGTGCGGTAGCCGCAGCTACCGCTTTTGTATGCCACTCGCCATACACGAAGTTCGTGACCACCCGTCATCCTTAGCGAGGTGGCTGGGCGGGTGTGAGCGTAAGGATCTCAAACTACGAAAAACATGGCCTGTGCCACGGTTTGCGCATTTAGAGATCCTTTCGCTCACTCACACCCACCCGCCCTGCGCTCAGGATGACGGGGGAGCGGACACCTAGGTCCGGGGAGCTGTACTAAGGACCTCCCCCACCTCCCGCGCATGCGAGAACACACACGCGTGTGCGCCGGGCACTTCCTGGACTTCGACGCACGTCCGGTCCGGGATCGGGTCGCGTTTTCCTGCGATGACGAGGGAACCGTGCGGGCGAGTGTCGCAGCCAACGTCGCGGGCGAAGTGCATGGCGGTTTTCCACCAGCGTGCGATACCGGTGCGCCAGTACGCGGAAAGGACGAAGCGATAGAGCGCAAGCGGCTCGCGGATGGCGTCGAGGGCGAGGTGCAGGAGGATGCGGATGCGCGGATGCCGGCTGCGCGTCCAGAGCGGTCCGACGTAGACGGCTTTCCGCACGAGGTCGGGGCGTAACTGCGCCAGGTGTGCGACGGCGTTGCAGCCGATGGAGTGTCCGAGCCATACCGCGTCCTTGATGCTGAGGGCGCCGGCCCAGGCCGCGAGTTGTCTCGCGTGCTCTTCGGGGCCGCCGGCGCGGGCGTTGGTGCTTTCGCCGAAGCCGGGGAGGTCGGGGGCGATGGGGCTCCAGCCGTCTTCGAACAGCGTCGCCGCCAGACGGATGAAGTACGCGCTCGACAGGCCGAGGCCGTGGATCAGGACGATGTCGCGGCGGCGGCCGGCCTGGCGGTGGGCGATCGCGGCGTCACCGACCGGCGTCCATCCGGCGATGCCCCAGGAGAACAGCGGCTTCGCCATTTCGCCCCGAGAGGCACGCTCGACCTCGTCGAAAAACTCGAGCGCGATGCGATTGAACTCGTCCGGCGCGTCCCACATGGCTACGTGGGCCGCACGCGGGATCACGACGAGGCGCGAGCCTTTGATCTCCTGCTGCATGGCTTCTCCGAACTGTAGCGGCACCAGCGGATCGTTTTCGCCCCACACCAGCAGCGTTGGAACGCGGAGGGCGTGCATCCTCTCCCGCATGTCGCCCAGCATCACGCGCGTACTGGCCACCGCCACCGAGGATGGGCCGGCGCGGAGAAAATCAGGCACGAGCACACGCAGAATTCCCGGTCCGCCGTACGGAGGTTTCGGCAGCGGACGGATGTGCGGGCGCGGGTCGAGGTGGAACGGCATGCCCGTGGCGTCCACCAGCATGAGCGAGCGCACGAGATCGGGACGCTCCGCGGCCAGGCGGATGGCGATCTGACCGCCCATCGAGTGGCCAACGAGGTGCACCGGCTCACCGAACGTCTCCAGCCACCGGGCCAGGAGCGCCGTCACTTCGGAAAATGGCGGCAGGACCACGGGCGTGCCGAAGAAGCGGCTGTTCCTGCCGAAGCCGACCAGGTCGACCGCGGCCACGAGATGCCGCGACGCCAGCGCGTCGAGGTTCCGCGACCACCATCGCGACGATCCGCTGAGGCCGTGAATCAGCGCGACCGGTGTGCCGCCGCCCGCGCGCGTCTCCCACAACACATAGGGAGGAAAGTCGAGGCGGCGGGAAGGCATGTGCCTTTAGCGCATCCGCCCCTCTTCCACCATGAGACACCGGTCCTGCACGACCTTGATGCCGGCTTCGGCGAGTTGCTGGGCCACGGCGTCGTTGCGGATGCCGAGCTGGAACCAGACGTACTTCGGTTTCGCGGCCAGGATGTCGTCGACGTGCGGGGGGATGTCGTTGGGGCGGCGGAATACGTTGACCATGTCCACGGGGCGTCCGATCGCGGCCAGGGTGCGGAAGACGGGTTTGCCGAGGATCTCCGTGACCTCGGGGTAGTAGACCGGGACGGGAATGATTCCGTAGCCGGCGCGGTCCATATGCGCGGGAACGTAATGCGCCGGTTGTCCTCCGTGTGACTCGGGCTTGATGCCGAGGACGGCGATGGTTTTCGTGTCCTTCAGCATCGCGGCGATACCGGCAGCGTCGTTGATGAGGTTCATTTTCCAGTCAGCCATGGCGGCGTACGTTACCAGACGTTGTATTCTTATTCGACTTTCGGAGCCCGACACTTGATGAACCGCATCCTTTCCGTCGTTCTGGCCTTTGTCGTCACCACCGCCGCGTTCGCTGATTCGCAGCGATATCTCGTGGCCACGACCCGTCCGGCGCGCACCGCGCATGTGCGGGAGCTGATCGGCGACACCGTCGATGCGCGTTCGGTCGTTCCGTTCCAGTCCTTCAACGGCTTCGCGGCCGACCTCACCGACGCCGAAGTGGAAACGCTGCGCCAGTCCGCCGAGGTGCGCTGGATCGAGCCGGTCCGCGAACGCCACGCCATGGCCCAGACGTTCCATCCCCTCCATCAGACCGTACCGTTCGGACTGGATACGATCGCCGCCCGCGCGGCGCAGCGCGGCACGATCAAGGGCACCACGAACGTCGTAGTCATCGACACCGGCGTGGACTATCGCCATCCGGAACTGTCCGGCATCTGGGCAGGCGGCCGGAACATCCTCTCAAACAACGACGATCCGCTCGACGATAACGGGCACGGAACGCACGTGGCCGGCACGATCGCCGCGGCCGACAACGACCGCGGCGTGCTCGGAGTGGCTCCGCAGGTCCGGCTGTGGAGCGTCAAGGTCCTCGATTCGCGCGGCGATGGGACCACCGAGATGCTGGCCCAGGCGCTCGACTGGGTGGCCGCCAAGAAAGAACAGCTGGGCGGCAACTGGGTGATCAACCTCTCCCTCGGCGGATACAACGAGAGTGAGGCGGAGAAGGAAGCTTTCCAGAACATTCACGACAAGGGCGTCCTGGTGATCGCCGCCTCGGGCAACGCTTCGACGGCCACCAAACCGGCGCCGGTCTCGTTCCCCGCGGCCTATCCGAGCGTCATCGCCGTCGGCGCGTCCACATTCGACGGCCAGCTGGCCACTTTCTCCGGCCAGGGACCGGAGCTCGATCTGATGGCGCCGGGCGTCGGCATTCTGTCGACGCTGCCACTGGGCGGCACCGACCTCTGGTACGTCCTCGATCAAGACAACCCGATCTTCGTCCAGGAGCTGATCGGATCGAAACGCGGCGTCGTCTCCAGCGAGTACGTCTATTGCGGCGCCGGCAAAGCGGGCGAGTTCCCCTCCACCGTGGCCGGCAAGATCGCGCTCATCAAGCGCGGCGAGGAAGTACCGTTCGCCGACAAGGCCCGCCGGGCCAAAGAAGCGGGTGCCATCGCCGTGATCATCTTCGACAACGTCACCGATTCGGCCTCTTCGCCATGGACGCTGTACCGCACCGAAGAAGACCGTCTCTACGACTGGCCGATCGTCGTCCGTCTGAGCCTGGAGACCGGCGAAGCGCTGCGGGCCGCGGGGCCGCACACCATCACGGTCTCCTATTCGAACGAAGACTACGGCGAGAAGAACGGGACCTCCATGGCCTGCCCGCACGTCGTCGGCGCGGCGGCGCTGGTGTGGTCCATGGCACCGGACGCCACGGCCGAGCAGGTCGTGAACTCGCTGATCTCCACGGCCACCGATCTCGGCACGGCCGGCGCCGACCCGCAGTTCGGGGCGGGCCTGGTCAACGTGCTTGGCGCGGCGAGGTTCCTGGCGCCGAGCGCGTTCGACGGCATCACCACCGGGCGGCCCGTCGGCAGGCGCGGAAAATAACCTGCGCACCATCGCGGTTTCCCTTCGACAAGATCCGTCCAGGAGGACTCATGTCTCGAAGAGTTTCCGTGTTGGTTGCCGTAACGGCTCTGGCCGTCAGCTCATTTGCTCATGGTGCAGACCGCGCCAGCAACCGCGAGCGCAAGCACGAAAAAACGCAGCACGAAACCACCGCGAAAGCGGCGACCCAGCCTGACGCAGCGGCGAAGGCCGCCGAGTCGCCGGCACCCGCGCCGGCCACGCTGGAAGCGACGTTCGCTGTTTCCGCGGAAACGAAATCGATCGAGACCGAAGACGGCGTGAGCGCCGCGGTCGGACCGATCGAAGTCGTCGTGGCGCGCATCGGACCGGACGGCAAGCCGGTGATGGCATGCGTCGATGACCTCGAGGCGGCACGACGCTTCCTCAAGGCTCCCGCCGAGCAGCAGGCGCCGAAGCAGGCGAAGGAACAGTAGTGTCGCGCCGGATCCTCTTTGCTCTTCTCCTCATCGCCGCGTCGATGAACGTTTCGGCCGGAACCGGAAAGGTCGTCATCGTGAACATCGACCTGCCCGGCGTCGGACTCAATGACCCCACTCCGGCGACGCCGGTCGGCGGCAACACCGGCACGACGCTGGGCCAGCAGCGGCTGAACGTCTACCAGCAGGCCGCGGCGCGCTGGACGACGATGCTCGACACCAACGTCGACATCCTCGTCGAGGCCTCCTTCGCTCCATTGCTTTGCGACGACTCCGGCATCGTCCTTGGGCAGGCCGGGCCGAAGACTGTGCGGCGCGATTTTGCAAACGCTCCGCTTCCGGGCGTCTGGTATCCGATCGCTCTGGCTAACAAATTCGCGGGCGTCGATCTCTCCGTCGGCATCGCCGACGTCACCATGACCTTCAACAGCGCCATCGACAACGTCACCTGCGCGGGCACGTCGAACTGGTACTACGGCTTCGACGGGAACGAGGGGATCCACTCCGATTTCTACGTCGTGGCCCTGCATGAGCTGGCCCACGGCCTCGGCTTCGCCGGCGCCACGCGCGCTCCCGAGTTTCGCGACAATCTCCCGTCCGTCTTCGACATCCATACGTTCGACCGCTCGGCCGGACTGCGCTGGGACCAGATGACCGAGCAGCAGCGGCTGATCTCGCTCACGAATACCGGCAACGTGGTGTGGGACGGCGAAAACGTTCGCACCTACCTCCCGCGGTACCTGCAGCCGGTGACGGCGCTGGCCATCACCGAACCGGCCATCGTGGCCCGCAACTACGACATCGGCACGGCCGAGTTCGGACCGCTGGCCACGGCCGCGGCCATCTCCGGACGCGTCGTGCGCGCGCTCGATGCCGCCAACACCGACGGCCCGACCACGTTCGACGGCTGCACCGCATTCACGAATGCCGATGCCATCCGCGGAAACGTGGCCATGGTCGATCGCGGCAGCTGCACCTTCGTCCTGAAATCGCGGAATGCCCAGGCAGCCGGCGCCGTGGGCGTGCTCATCGTCGACAACTCCCGCACCAACTGCTACCCGCCCGGAATGGCGGGCGTTGCGCCCGACGTCGCCATTCCGGTGTTCAGCATCAGCGCAAACGACGGCGACGCTCTGAAGACGCAGCTCACCGCCGGAGCGCAGATGAGCGGCGCGCTGCGCCGCGACCCCACGCAACTGGCCGGCTCCTCGAAAGAAGGCCAGATGCGCCTCTACGCGCCGTGCACGGACGAACCCGGCTCCTCCATCCACCACTGGGACGTCGTCGCCTCCCCCAGCCTCCTCATGGAGCCCGCGGTGAACTCCGACCAATTCCTCAACGTCGACCTCGCCCAGTTCCTCATGTACGACATCGGCTGGACCGCCCCGCCGCGGACGGGACGCCGGGCGCTGACGAGGTAAACAGGGAGTCGCAGAGTCTCAAAGTCTCACAGTCTCAAAGAAGGTGCCTGCCGCCTCCTTTGAGACCTTGCGACTTTGAGACTCTGCGACTCCATCCGTATACAATCCCGCCCGCTGACGCGCGACTCGCGCGATTTTACCGAACGGAGACTCACCACCATGCGGATCGGCGTACCGACCGAGATCAAGGACAACGAATATCGCGTAGGCATGACCCCGGGGGGCGCGCGCGACCTCACCTCAGACGGCCACGAAGTGCTCGTGCAGAAGGGCGCCGGCAACGGCAGCGGCTTCGCCGACGAGGAGTACGTGGCTTCCGGCGCGAAGATCCTTCCCGATGCGGATGCGGTCTTTGACGCGGCCGACATGATCGTCAAGGTGAAGGAGCCGATCGAAGCCGACCTCAAACGGCTCAAGGACGGACAGCTCCTCTTCACCTACCTCCACCTCGCGCCCGTGCCGCAGCTCACCGAAGAGCTGCTCAAGAAAAAGATCATCGGCGTTGCCTACGAGACCATCACCGACGAGCGCAAGCGGACCCTCCCGCTGCTCACCCCGATGTCGGAAGTGGCCGGCCGCATGTCCGTCCACGTCGGCGCCTATTACCTCCACAAGCCGAACGGCGGACGCGGCGTCCTCCTCGGCGGCGTGCCGGGAACATTGCCGGCCGACGTGGTCATCATCGGCGGCGGCGTGGTCGGCACGAATGCCGCCAAGATGGCCGTGGGCCTCGGCGCGCGCGTCACGATCCTCGACCTCAGCCTCGACCGTCTCCGCCAGCTCGACGACATCTTCCTCGGCGCCGTGCAGACGCTGGCCTCCAGCCGCGCCCACATCGAAGACGCCGTCCGGCGCGCCGACCTCCTCATCGGCGGCGTGCTCATCCCCGGCGCCGCCGCGCCCAAGCTCGTCACCCGCGAAATGATCGGCCAGATGAAAAAAGGCTCCGTCATCGTCGACGTGGCCATCGACCAGGGCGGCTGCGTCGAGACCGCCCATCCCACCACGCACTCCAATCCCGTCTACGAAGTCGACGGCGTCGTGCACTACTGCGTCGCCAACATGCCCGGCGCTGTGCCGCGCACCTCCACCATCGCCCTCACCAACGCCACCCTCCCCTACACCCGCCTCCTGGCCAACAAAGGCTTCGTCAACGCCGTCCGCTCCAACGAAGGCCTCGCCGAAGGCGTCAACGTCTACCAGGGCGAGATCACCTACGAAGCCGTGGCCACGAGCCAGGGAAGGAAGTACACCGCGCTGGCCGGGTTGCTGTAATGAGAGGGCAGAGCGCAGAGGGCAGAGGGCAGAAGTCCCCCGCCCGTCCTTCTGCGCTCTGCCCTCTGCGCTCTGCCCTCTGATCCATGACCACCATCCGCGTCTCCATCCTTCACAACGCCACGCTCCGGCAGGGAGGCGTGGAGCTGATCGACGAGTGGCAGCGCGACTCCGACGAGAAGCTTTGGGTGGACATCCTCGATCCGGAGCATGAGGTCATCGAGCCGCTGCTCGAAGAGCGCTTCGGGTTCCACGAGCTGGCCGCGGAAGACTCGCTCTCCGCGACGACACTCCCAAAGTACGACTCCTTTCCCAACTACGACTTCTTCATCTTCCGGACCGTCGACGTCGACGTCTCCCAGCACGCCTCCGAGACCTACAAGATCGCCGCCTTCCTCGGCAACAACTTCCTCTTCACCGTGCACCGCGGCAACGTGGCCGCCATCGACGACGTCAGCAAGCGCCTTCCCGGCGACCGCCGTATCCTCGAGCGCGGCCCCGACTTCCTGCTCTACTCCATCGTCGACCAGATGGTCGACGCCCACTTCCCCCTCATGGAAACCATCGAAGAAGCGGTCGACGACCTGCAGGACCGCATCTTCGAAAACGCCGAGCCCTCGCACCTCGACGAGCTCCTGCACCTCAAACGCGACGTCAACGTCCTGCGCCGCCACTCCCTCCCCCAGCGCGAGCTGCTCAACCAGATCTCGCGCGGCGACACCAACTTCATCCAGGCCCAGCACCTCATCTACTTCCGCGACGTCTACGACCACATGTTCCGCATCAGCGAAACCATCGACGTCGACCGCGACCAGATGACCGGCACCATGGACGCCTACCTCTCCGTCGTCGCCAACCGCACCAACGAGACGATGAAACTCCTCACCATCTTCTCCGCCCTCATGCTCCCCCTCACCCTCATCGCCGGCATCTACGGCATGAACTTCGAGCACATGCCCGAGCTCAAGTGGCTCCACGGCTACCCCTTCGCCCTCGGCCTCATGATCGGCACCGCCCTGCTCATGCTCTTCTTCTTCTGGATGAAGGGCTGGATGGCCTGGCCCCGCAAGAGGAAACGGTCGCGGATCTGACGCGCACGCCCGTGTGGACTTAGTGGACTTGGTGGACTCAGTGGACACCAAACGCGGTCCACAACGTCCACTCAGTCCACAACGTCCACTTCGTCTCTCCCCCTCCCTTGACAGAATTCTGCGCCGAACATATTGTTAGCACTCGCAACACCTGAGTGCTAAGCACTCCAGGTTGCGGCCAGCAGATTCCAATTGCGGGACTTCGCTCCCGCTCGAATTACAAACCCCTGCAATGAAAGGAGATACACACATGGCAGATACGAAGATTCGCCCGCTGTACGACCGCATCGTGGTCCGCCGCAAGGACCAGAAAGAGCAGGTTCGTGGCGGCATCATCATCCCCGACACGGCCAAGGAGAAGCCCCAGGAGGCCGAGGTCATCGCCGTTGGCGAAGGAAAGTTCAATGACGAGGGCAAGCGCATTCCGCTCGACGTCAAGAAGGGCGACACCGTCCTGATCGGCAAGTACTCCGGCACCGAGATCAAGATCGATGACGTCGAGTACACGATCCTGCGCGAGGACGAAGTCCTCGCCATCGTGGAAGGGTAAGGAGACAACATGGCCAAGCGAATTACATACGGTGAAGAAGCCCGCCAGGCAATCCTGCGCGGCGTCAACAAGCTTGCAGACGCAGTGAAGGTGACGCTGGGACCGAAAGGCCGCAACGTCGTCATCGAGAAGAAGTTCGGTTCGCCGACGATCACCAAGGACGGCGTGACCGTGGCCAAGGAGATCGACCTCAAGGACGAGCTCGAGAACGCCGGCGCCCAGATGGTGCGCGAGGTGGCCTCGAAGACGTCCGACATCGCCGGAGACGGCACCACGACCGCCACGGTCCTGGCCCAGGCCATCTTCCGCGAGGGCGTGAAGAACGTCACCGCCGGCGCCAACCCCATGGAGATCAAGAAGGGCATCGAGATGGCCGTCCGCGCCGCGGTCGAGTACATCGAGCAGATCGCCCGTCCGGTCGAGGGCAAGGACATCCAGCACATCGGCACCATCTCCGCCAACAATGACGAAGAGATCGGCGCCATCATCGCCCAGGCCATGGAGAAGGTCGGCAAGGACGGCGTCATCACCGTCGAAGAGGCCCGCGGCCTCGACACCGTCCTCGAAGTCGTCGAAGGCATGCAGTTCGACCGCGGCTATCTCTCCCCGTACTTCGTGACGGATCCGGAGCGGATGGAAGTGGTCCTGGAGAACGCCAAGGTCCTGATCTACGAGAAGAAGATCTCGTCGATGAAAGACCTCCTGCCGATCCTCGAGCAGACCGCCCGTCAGGGCAAGCCGCTGCTCATCATCGCCGAGGACGTCGAGGGCGAGGCCCTGGCCACGCTCGTCGTCAACAAGCTCCGCGGCACCCTCAACGTCGCTGCCGTCAAGGCGCCCGGCTTCGGCGACCGCCGCAAGGCCATGCTCGAAGACATCGCCATCCTCACCGGCGGCAAGCTGATCTCCGAGGATATCGGCGTGAAGCTCGAGAGCGTCAAGTGGGAAGACCTCGGCGATTGCAAGCGCGTCGTCATCGACAAGGACAACACCACGCTCGTGACCGACACCGATGACAAGGCCCGTAAGGACGTCATCGCCGGCCGCGTCAAGCAGATCCGCACGCAGATCGACGACACCACGTCGGACTACGACCGCGAGAAGCTGCAGGAGCGCCTGGCCAAGCTCGTCGGCGGCGTGGCCGTCATCAAGGTCGGTGCTGCCACCGAGACCGAGATGAAGGAGAAGAAGGCCCGCGTCGAAGACGCCATGCACGCCACCAAGGCTGCCGTCGAAGAGGGCATCGTCCCGGGCGGCGGTGTTGCGCTGCTCCGCGCCGTCGAAGCCGTCGAGAAAGTCGTCGCCGAGGGCGACGTCAAGGTCGGCGTCAACGTCATCAAGCGCGCGCTCGAAGAGCCGTTCCGCCAGATCGTCTTCAACGCCGGTCTGGAGCCGTCGGTTCTCCTCAACGACGTCAAGCAGAAGGGCGGAGCCTACGGCTTCGACGCCCGCACCGAGAAGCCGGCCGACATGATCGAAGCGGGCATCATCGATCCCGCCAAGGTCACCAAGCAGGCCCTCCTCAACGCCTCGTCGATCGCAGGCCTCATGCTCACCACCGAAGCTCTCATCTCCGAGATCAAGGAAGAAGAGAAGGGTGGCGGCGGCGGCAACCCCGGAGCCGGCATGGGCGGCGGCATGGGCGGCATGTACTAAGCCTTACTCATCAAGTTGTACTGGAAGGGCGAGCCGCAAGGCTCGCCCTTTTTTTGCCACGATCACCATCCTCGGGGCCGCAGGCGAAAAGGGCCGCTCGTCGAAATCACCCCAGAGCGACTCCACCTCGAGTCCGCATTCGGGGAGACGGGCAACCTCCTCCGAGGTCCACGATCGGAGGACCGATGCGATCTCCGTGATTGCCGATCCCATTCTGTAGCGGTACGTGGCCTTCCACAGAGCGCTCTCGCCCGCCGGTTCCCACGATTCGTCGACCGTGAACAGCGTCGTCCCGTCGCGCACGATGTCGCGGGAAGGGACGAGCGGCGCTTTTCCCGGCGCACGGTACAAGCCTTCCAGCACGAGCCGTCCTTCAGGCGCCAGATGACGAGCGATCGACTTCATGACCGTCATCCGCTCCGCGGAAGACGTCAGATGAGCCATCGGGTCATCGGCCAACACCACCAGGTCGAACGCCGAGGCGAACGCCAGCTCACGCAGATCGGCGACGACGAACTGGGCATCCGGCGCGCGACGGATGGCCGATGGAAGCAATTCGATCAGCACATCGACCGCCGTCGTCGAGGCCTGTGCGCACAGCACTGGCGTCACCCTGCCGGTGCCGCAGCCGAGCTCCAGAATGCGTTTGGCGCCCCAGCGCCCGGCCATGGCCGCCCAGAATGGAAGATCGCCGCGATCGCTCAGGGAGAGGTCGTAATACGGCAACGCGGCTGTGTAGTAGGCGCGAAGTGGTGCGAGGTCCGCCATGTGGTTCATTCAATGCAAATGCGATGGCTCATCTCATTTTCCTGACCAGCACACCGGCCACGATAGCGGAAGGAAGCGGAACCTGGGTCGGCATCTCCGTCCTGCGCGACGCCATCGTGGCGCTCGGGCACGACGTCACCCTGATGAGCGACGCGGTGGGCAAAAGCGTGCTCGCGCGGATCCTGTTCAACCTCCGGGCCCGCTCCCGTTTCCGGCACATCCAGGCAGACGTGGTGGTTGGATTCGATCTCGACGGCGTCTTCCTGCGGAACGGTCCTTCCCTTCACGTAGCGTCGATCAAGGGCGTCCTGGCGGACGAGGCCAGTCATGAGCACGGCGCAAGCAGGATCGGGCTGGCCCTTCTCGCCCGGCTGGAGGCCCGGCATGTGCGCCGCTGCGATCGAGTCATCACCACCAGCGTCTACTCGTCCGAGCGGATCGCCGAATTCTACGGAACGAAGCTCGACAAAATCGTCGTCGTCCCGGAGTTGATCGATCTCGCCTCCTGGCGGCAAGGACTGGCCGAAGCCCCCCTCCTCGAAGGCCCGCCACGCATTCTCTGCGTCGCACACCTCTATCCGCGCAAAGGTGTCGACACACTCCTCCGCGCATTCGTCCCTTTGCAGAGACGTGCCGTCCTGCGGATCGTAGGCATCGGCCCCGAACGCCTGAGACTCGAGCACCTCGCCCGCGAGCTTGCCATCGCCGACCGCGTCCACTTCCTCGGCCACCTCCCACTCCCCGCCCTCACCGCCGAATACCGAAACGCCACGATCTTCGCTCTCCCGAGCTCGCAGGAGGGTTTCGGAATCGTCTTCCTCGAAGCCATGGCCTCCTCTCTTCCCGTCGTGGCCGCCCGCGCCGCCGCTGTCCCCGAGGTCGTGGCAGAAGGCGTGACCGCCTTGCTCGTCGATCCCAATGACGAAGCGGCGCTCACGAACAGTCTCGAAACGCTGCTCGACGATCCTGCGCAGCGAGAGGCGATGAGCGCGGCCGGCTATGTGCGGGTCCAGCGTTACGACGCACCCGTCGTGGCGCGGCAGTTTCTGGACGCGATCGGGATTGCTTAAGCGTCCTTCCACACCGCCCGTGTGACCCGCAACCCCGAGGGAAAGTGCTCCTGAAAATCGGCGCGCAGGCGCGGGGCGTGTTCTTCCACGTAGCGATCCAGATCCTGCTGCGAGGCGACTGAGTAACGTGTGCGGTACACGCCCGGTGCGCTCTGTTCGAAGTGCCCGTCGAGAAAGCAGCCCGTGGCCAGGACTTCGGCCAGGTGTCCGTCGCGCATGTACGACTCGAGCGCATTCGCGAGCGAGAAATCGTCGAGTTGGATGGTGACTTCGTAGGAGAGCATGGCAGGGCGATGATACTGGGTGACAGGCGGGGGAGCTCTCATGAGCACGGTCGATGCTCTCGTGAGCACCCGGTCTACTCCCGTTGACACCGCCCGATGCTCTCGTGAGCACTTTGCCTGCTCTCTTTGACACTGGCCGATGCTCACGTGAGTACTTTCCCTGCTCTCTTTGACACCAGGCGATGCTCTCGTGAGTACCTTCCCTGCTCCTTTGAGCAGAGCCGCTGCTCTCGTTGATACTTTGCCTGCTCCCGTTGACACTGCCTGCTGCTCCCTTTGACACGTCGCCTGCTCCCGTTGACACTTTTATCTGACTGCACTAATGAGTTAATCGTCCAAAGAACCGATAAATCACCCAATAACGGTGATAACCTCAATGTTCACTTGACGAACTGCGGCGGTCGGCCTATATATGTTGCTGGGTAAGGTGGAGTGCGAAACGTGGTTGAGTTCTCGCCTGTCGCATTTTCACGGAGTTGAGCTGAGCTCCTCCGGCCCCAACCTCCGCGGTCGCGCGGCCGCGGGAAACATGGATCCAGGATTGACCGGCGCGTCGCCGTTCGATCCACCGGATGACCACCGATGCGGCCCCCATCGATGCCACCGGCATACCCGATTTCGGAGAAAGGAGTTTCCTCGAAATCAAGGAGAGATGATGATGTCCACCACCAACGAAGTTCTCAAACCCGACAAGACCATCACGGCCGAGGTACCGGTCGCGGTGGAACCGGAAGCGCTGGTCGAACAGTTGCGCAACATGCGGCAATTCATCCCGGACTACACGCAGCTCCGGATTCCCCAGGCTCGGACCATCCGCGCCGCCGCATTCGTCGACCCCCGCTTCGTGCAGGCCGCCATCAGCGCGATCAGTGCCTGTCACTGCCTGCGTGGCGCGCTCGATCAGGCGCCGGCGGACCTCAACCACGAGGTCGCCGAAGCCGCGCGCTGGGCGGCGCTGGAAGAAGAGCTGAAGGCGATGCTGCAGGGCGTCGTTGCGGCCAACCTCGTCCGTCGCGCTCGCGTGGGAATGGCCACGCTGCAGACGTACAGCATCAGCCGCCAGCTGGTGCGGCAGGAAGGTCACAGCGACCTTCTGCCGCACGTGGCGGCGATGAAGCGGCTGAACCGGTTCGGGCGCCGGACCAAGAGTCCCGGAAACGAGCCGGGAGCATCGCAGCCGGCCAAGCCCGAGCCGGAAGCATCGCAGCCGGCCAAGCCGTTGTAGTGCAAAGTAGTGCAAAGTAGTCGTTGAAGGTTCCCCGACCGGGCGTGCCGCGGCGCGCCCGGTCTTTCGACCGGAGCAGGAGACTCCCCGATGAAACAACCACCGAAAAAAGCACCGAAGAAGAAGCTCGATGCGGCGGCGATCCTCAGCAAGCTGGCCGAGCTGCGGAAAGGGATCCCCGACGTCGGCAATCTGCCGCCGCGCCCACGCCGCAGCGAAGACGGCCGCACGGCCATGTTCCCCGGCGCCACGATGGAAGACTTCGACCTCATGGCGGTCGCGGACGGACTGGAAGCGCTCGCGGATGACATCCACGCCGTCGCCGAGCAGAAACACGCCGCGGCCATGGTCAAGGCGCTGGAGATCTATTACGCCGCCGAGGAGCTGGCCCGCGATCCGGCCCACCCGGAACTGATCCCGCACGTGGAGAACATGCGGCGCGCGTATGAGGCGGACTTCGGGAAGCCGATTCCGCCGAAACCCAAGCCGGAACCCGAATCCTGAGCGGAGCGAAGGATCAACTTAGCACCTACGCTACGCGTGCCTTCGTCGCCGCACGGGCAGTCACGCTTCGGCACGCGTGGCGTTGCTGCTAACCCGATCCTTCGCTTCGCTCAGGATTGGGGGGACGAATACCGCACCGCCGGGCTTCCCGCCGGATAGAACACTCCCAGCAACCGCAATTCCCCAACCCCACGGTTCTCGACGCAGTGCATCTGTCGCCGCGGGAGGTAGATGCACGATCCTGCGGCGATCGGGGTCTGCGAGGTGCCGGCCCACATGGCCCCTTCGCCCTCGAGGATACAGAGCACTTCTTCGTAGAGGTGGTAGTGATCGGGGGCGCGGCCGGGCGGGATGGCGCCGACGAACTGGGTGACTTGCGCGCTTCCGGCGTCGCCGTTGATGACTTCGCGGTACCAGCGGTCGCCGGTGCGTTGCACGGGGCGGTCGTGCATGGCTACGACGAGCGGGGCGCCGGCGATGGCTTGTCCGGCTTCGTAGCCGTCGAGCTGCATGCCCGGCTCCGGACATTGCGCGCTGACGAGCGTCATGTCCGATATCGCGGAGAGCTCGATCGTGGTAGCCGGCGGAGCGTAGAGGCCGTGATCCGCGGCGATGTCGTAACGCTGGCCGCCGATCGTGGCAATGCCGCCTCCATCGATCACGTAGAGCACTTCATCGGACGACTCGTTGCGCCACGCGGCCGGCGCGCCGCCTTCGAGCTCGAGCACGCGCAGGGAGATGGCGTGCGCGCCGCTCTCGCGGCCGAAGTGGTTGCGGATGCGCAACGCGCCCTCCTGCCTCGGCACGCCCTCCCGTAGACCGGCGACGCGGCAACCGCCCTCCAGCACAATCGGCATGGAGTCGATTATGCTCGATGAGCTATGGCCGATGGGAACGCCCGCAAGGAAGACGGCATCCACGCCACGAATCAGGACTTCATCCGCTACGACCAGGTGGAGAAGCGGCAGACCTACCACCTGGCCGAAGGCGAGGACGACGCCGCGCAGTTCGACAATGAGTTCCGGATCCGTACCTGCAACATCGGCCGTTATCTGCACGGCGACGAGCACGACCAGCGCGCCTTCGCCACGGAGCTCGGCGACGCGTTGCGCGAGATCGGGTTCGCCATCCTGGACGGGCATGGCGTCGATCCCGCGCTCTACGACGAAGCGGAAGCGCGCGTCGAAACGATCTTCACGCGCTGCAGTCTCGCGGAGAAGATGCGCTTCCGCGCGCGGCGCCACGGCTCGGTGAATCAGGGCTACTTCCCGATCAAAGAGACCAGCAACATGCATCCCGATCTCGTGGAGGGCTGGGTCTTCTGCCGCCGTGCTTTCGACTCCGGGAAGGTCGCCGACTTCTGGCCGATGCCGGAGCAGGAGCCGTTTTTCCGGTCGCTCGTCCGCGCACACGAGCGTCTCATTCTTCCGGTGATGCAGAGTCTCCTCCAGTACCTCGGATGCGACGCTCATCTGTACGACGCGCGGCTGACCGGCACGAACTTCGGCCTGCGGCTCAACTACTACCCGCCCGTCCCGGCCGCCGAGGATGCGTCCGGCGCCGCCCGTCTGCTCGGCCACGAGGACGTCGATCTCTTCACGTTCCTCCCTGCTCCGCGCGTGGAAGGGCTGCAGGTGCTCAACCGCCGCAACATGAAGTGGGTGCGCCTGGTGGCGCCGCCCGGCACGATCGTGCTCAACACCGGCGACTACATGCAGCGCATCAGCAACGATATCTTCCCGTCCACCACGCATCGCGTCAGCAAGCCGCGCGACGCGCGCGAGCGCCTCCAGCCGCGCGTCTCGTTCCCCATGGCCGTCTATGTCTGGGAGGACGAAGTGCTGGAAGTGCTGCCCTGTATCAACGAGCCGAAGTATCCGCCGGTGAAGGCCATCCAGTTCCACACCAGCATCACCAGCAAGTTCTACGGTGATGACTACGCCGTTACTGAATCGGATCGCTGAGCGTTGCGCTTCCGCCTCACGGCCAGCGCGTACAGCACCGCGCCGATGGCCGCCCAGAACAGCATCAGCTCGATCGTCGTCAATGATCCGCCGCGGATGCGCTCCGGAAACGACCGGCGACTCAATACACCGAAGTCGTTGGCCAGCTGCAGCACGATGAGCGTGCCCATCGAAACGATCGACAGCAACGCCGCCAGCAGCTGCATTCCGCGCGACATCGGCAACGTCACGCTGTCATACAGCTCGCGGTTGGTGATCGGCAGCATGATCAGCGCCACGCTGTGCAGGACGTACAGCACCACCAGAGCGAAGACGGCGATGTTCAGCGCCAGCGAAACCTGGCCGCTCAGCAGCAGCAACAGCGCCCCGATCAGCGTCACCGTGAGCGCCACGACCGGCGTGCCGGTCCTCGGCGAGATGGCGCCGAGCGCACCCGGCGCGAGACCATCTTCCGCGAGCATGACGGCGATACGCGAGGGCACGAGCATCGTGGCATTGACCGACGTCGACAGCGCCATGACGGCGCCCAGCGTGACGAACCACGCTGCGCCGACCGGCAGGTACTGCGAGGCCACCTCCGCCATCGGGGCGGCCGACGCGCCGAGGCGCGGACCGGGAAGCACGCCGAACGCCACGGCGGACATGAGGAAGTAGATCGCTGTCGTGATGGCAATGCCGCGCAGGAAAATCCGGGGCAGGCGTTGCGTGCTGTCGCGTACTTCCCCGGCCGTCTGTGCCAGAGCCTCGAAGCCGGCGTAGGCGAAGAAGAGCAGCGGCAGACTGGCCGCGAATCCGCCGATGCCGTGCGTGAAGAACGGCCGGTAATTCTCCAGGCGGATGGCGAACAATCCCGGCGCGATCAGCACCACCAGCGAGGCCAGGAGCAGCGCGCACATCCACACCTGCAGCCGTCCGAACCAGCGCACGCCGGCCACGTGAATGGCGTAGAAGAACACCAGGCTGGCCATGGCCACGGCCATCGACGCGGAGGCCGGCAGGACGCCGCGGGACAACTCGATGAGGTAGTCGGCGAACGCGCGCGCCAGATACGCCAGCGCGCCGACGTACGAGATGACCTTCAGCCACGCGCCGACGAACGCCAGTCCGTGACCGCCGAAGGTGCGCGAGAGGTGCGTGTACTCGCCGCCCGGCACACGCCCCAGCGGCGTCGACAGGAACACGGAGTAGGCCACCGACGTGGCCAGGATCGCGGGCGCCAGGACGACGTACGCGAGAATCACACTCGGACCCGTGAGCGCCCAGGCGTCGCTCGTGACTTTGAAGATCCCCGCGCCGATCAGAATCCCGATGAGCGCGGCGTACGACTCCCACGTCCCGAGATCGCGGCGAAGACCGGCCACGAGGCTTTTCGGCATCGCCGCACCGTAGCACGTCTACCGCAACACCAAACGCTTGCCGCCGCCGGTGCCGTCGACGATCGTTTGCAGCATCTGCCGGGCGACGGGAAGGCGCATGGCGTAGCCGGCGATGGCCCAGGCGAGGTGGACGTGCTCGAGGGCGCGGGCGATGGCGGCGATGCCTTCTTCGCTGTGGCCATCGGCCCCTTCATATCGCACGCGGTCGAGGTCGGTCGTCGGATGTTCCTCGGCCGGCACGAACCGGAGTTGCCGCGGCCGGAGGCTTTGCAGCCACGCGGCCATCTCGCTGCACGGGTCGCATCCCATTGCCAGATAAATGGTGGAGGGCTCGTCGATGCGCGGCCGCCAGGCCGGAATCCAGTTGCGCACGGAGGTTGTGTATCGCTCCACGCCGTCGCCGAATCGCTCGCGCAGATCGCTCCCCTCGTCCCAGGCCGCGAAGCCGGCGCTGAACGCGACGCAGATGAGCGCGGCGACGGCGAGCCAGCCGTTCATAGTGACGATGGCGATCAGCGACAGGAGCACGCTGGCGGAGAGCTGCATCGGGTTGCGGATGTACGCGTAGATGCCGCTGCGGACGAGCGTCTTCGGCGGATCGTACGGGAACGGCGTTCCGCCTCCGCGCTCCGCGAATTCCTGCACCGCGGAGAGGCCGATGATCGCGGCGACGATGGCCAGTTGCAGGAGCAGCTGTTGCCCGATCGTTGGCAGTGCGAGGTGCCAGCCGCCGCCGGTCAGCGCCAGGACCAGGGCGGGGATCCCGATGATTGCGAGACCGGTGAAGAGGACGATCTGCAGCACGACGCGCGCGCCGAGGTGAACATCGCGCGCCGTCCATCGCGCCAGTAGCTGCGCGGGGATGAGCACGATCGCCGCGGCCGCGACTTCACCGGCGAGCCAGTACGGACCGAGCTGCACGACCGGCGCGCAGAGCGGCATGAGCACCAGATCGAGCGCGATCATCAATCCCACCGAGGCCGTCAGAGGAATGCGCATCAGGAGCAACGCCGGCAGCGCACCCCAGAGCAAGGCCCAGCCGAAGAGCAGGTCGGCCGGCATGCCGAAGAGGCCCGCGCCTTCGAAGTGGAACGTCCACCAGCCGAACGAGCGTGCCAGCGCGTGCACCACGAAGATCGACGGCAGCGTCCAGAGCGTGGCCAGATAGACCGCGCCCGCCGTGCGGCGCGACGGCTGGAGCCAGAGCCACGCCGCGGCCGCGCCGAGGAGCGGCAGGAGGAGGGCGAAACTACGGATGGCGAGGATCTGCATAGTCGGCGGTCGACTGCCGACTCACTTCGCGGCCACGTTCTCGATCAAAACCTCCGCCGCCAGCCTTACCGCGTAGCGCTCCCACGGCGCGAAGTACCAGGCCGGGTCGAGCTCGCGGTCGTAGACGATCGTCCAGGTCACTTCCGTGCGGCCGGCACCAGCGGCGCGCCAGGCGACGTGGGAGATTCTCCACGTCAGCCAGTGGGCGATGTGGCTGGTGTCGGATTCCGCGGTGAAGGTGACAGACGAGGCATCGCGTTCCGTGACGCGCATGGTGAGATCGCCCGGCTTGCCCTCGCCTCCCGCGAAGTGAATGATTCTGTGCGATCCAACCGACAGCCCTTCACCGCTCGTCGAGGCGGGCAGCGGGAACTTCATCCGCAGAAACGGCGGGAGCGGTTCGTCGTACACGGGCCGTTGCGCGAGCGCGCGCTCGACGTCGGCCGGCGAGCCGTTCACGACTTTGCGCACTGTGACCTCTTCGCGCGTGGGAAAGGTGAGCGAGGGAGTGACTCCCTCGAGACTGGCCAGGAGGATCGGGATCATCACGACCACCTGCAACGTGGCCGATTTTTCCTTGCGCCGCCTGCGGTCGACGACCAGACCGACGATTGCGCCGACGAGATAGAACAGCGGCGCGGCCATGATGATGCAGATGAAGCCCTCGCCGAGGAGCGGACCGGACATGAGCAGGGCAATGGTGGTCGTCTTCATGATCAGACCGGTGGCGCTTTTGGCTGCCGGCGCCAGCGTGAGCACGATGGCCAGCACCGCCGGAAGCCCGATGAACAGCGCCGCCGTCTGTTCCAGCCGGTGCATCACAAAGAGGCGGTAGAGCGTGCCGGCGATGGCCAGGGCCAGGATGATGACCACCAGCGTCCACTGCTGGCGCGTGATCCCGCGCCGCGGTTGGGGGTTGTCGAGCGATTCGATTTCGGTCATCAACAGTCCTCTTCTCTATTCAAGTCCAACCAGAGGCCAGATCACGCCGCGAAGAAACGGCGGGTGAAACAGCAGCGGCAGCGGTGCGGCGAGCCAGAAAATCGTCCAGAGTTGTCCGGGAGGTCTGCCCATTCTGCGCTCGATGGCCACCAGAGCGCCATGCAGCAGAAAGTACGCGGTCGGCAAACCGTAGCCCGCGCGGACCGGCACACTGATGGCCAGCTCGTGCACCAGCCCCGAGGCCAGAAAGGAAGCGGCCAGCGCCGCGCTCTCGCCGGCAATGCGTCGCACCGGCCGGTGCACGACCAGCGCGATCATCTCCGAGAAGCCGATGTTCCAGCGGCGGCTCCAGAACTCGGAGAGGCTCCGCGCGGCCAGAGGCGCACGGAACAACTTCCCCACCGGCACGCCGCGCATGCGATAGAAACCGGCCATGAGGTCGAAGAGGCCGAAGTGCAGCATGAGCGAAAGCCCGATCATGGCCACGATCGTCACGACGCTTCGCTTCAGCGGCAGCTCGAGCGGCGCAGCGGCGATGGCCCTCGCCGACAAAAAGAGCACCGCGCCCACGATGTAGACCCGCGCGCCGTGGCCGGCCAGCGCGGCGGCGCCGCGCACATCGACGCTGCGCTTCTTCGCGAACAGCGCCGGCCGCATGCCCATCCATCCCAGGTACTCCGCCGTGGCCCGCGGGCCGAGGACCGTCCCTTGCGCGCGCGCGGCCGCGAGCGTGACGACCTTCGTCACCACGAGTGTGGAGGCGATGATCACCAGCATCCGGCCGAGCGGGGTCATGACGTCACCGCGATCATCGCGTACACCACCGCCGTGTACGCAAACGCGCAGGCGTACGCCGCCTCGGCGAAACGGAACAGCGGACGCGTGACGGCGGAACGGTCGTAGACTGTGAATTGCAGCGTCACCCGTACCGTCCAGTACGCCGCGATGAACGCGCAGAGCACGCGCGCCAGCGTCGAGCCGTCCAGCAACAGGTGCGGAGCGATGAGCGCCAACAGCCCGAACGACGTGTTGATCGACAGGATGTACATCGAGTACGTCCAGAACACCTGTCGCGTCAGCGGCCGCAGCAGCTTCGTCTCCTCGCGCCAGCCCAGGAGCTTCGGGATGAACACGCTGGACGAGGCGACCGCCAACTGGGCCACACCGGCAAGGAAGAGAGCAGGCTCGATTAATCTGAACACGTTCAAAACATAAGTCGGGCGTCGCCAAACGTCAAGTAGTTTTGAGCGCGTTCAAATTGATCTACTGCTGCGGCGTGACCGTGGTGATGTGTTGCGTCTCGTTGTTGGTGACGGTGATGAACGCCCAGATCGGCGTACCGGGGATCACCGCGCCGCCCGGGCCGCGCGGTGTTTCGACGAGCACGTTCATGAACGGAGGATTAGGAACGTGTCCCGCCGGCCGCGGAGTGAAGCCGGTGTAGACGGCGTAGCCCGGCTCGTAGATGTTGCTCGAGGACTGCAGCGGCAGTTGCACTTCCTTTCCGCCGTAGGTGACGTTGACGAAGTCCGGCCCGCGATTCAGGCCATAGACGCGCAGCGTCAGGCGGAAATTCGGATCGTTCGGAACGTCGACCAGGGCGATCGACTGCTCGTCGAAGTCCTCGCGCCGGACCACCGGGATCTCGACGCCGTGATTGGAGCTCTGCTTCGACACTTCCCAGACCCGCAGGCTCCCCGCCAGCCCGCGCTCGCCTTTCAGCACATAGAACAGCTTGCCGGTCGCCGGTGAGCACTCCGGGTAGAGATTCAAGGCCTGCTCCTGGTGCGGCTGCAACATGTGCGGAGTCAGCGGAACGTTCTTAGGGTCGCGGATCACCAGGCAGGAGGAGTCGAAACCGAAGAACGAGACCGGCTGATCGCCCTTGTTCCAGAATTTCGCGGTGGTCCGGAACTCCGATCCGCCCTGCCCGAAGACCGGCGGCGTGAAGATCGGGAAAAGCAGGGGATCGTAGGCGTCGTACACATCGCCCTCGTAGGTGAAACCGTCGACCAGTCTGGCGTAGGAATCATCGGGCTCCAGGACCGTGACGACGACGCTCTCCGGGACATGGGCCGGCGTGACCGCTTCGAGGGTCGTGGAGTCGATGAAGAAGACGTCCGTGGCCGGCGTCCCGTCGAAAAAGACCGCCGAACCGGGGAGCGGCGGCGAACAGATGACGCAACCCCCGCTGAACTCCGCGCCGCGGATCACCACGGTCGTGCCGCCGGACACAGGACCGGTATTCGGAGTCACCGAGGTGATGACCGGCCCGGCCAGAGCAGTGGATGCAGTCAGAAGGAACGCGATGAGCCAATGAAATGAGCGCATTGGTGGGCCCTCAGTGCTGCGGCGTGATCGTGGTGATGGCTTGCGTCTCGTTGTTGGTGACGGTGATAAACGCCCAGATCGGGGTTTGCGGGATCACCTTGCCGAACTCGCCGCGCGGCACTTCGACGAGCACGTTCACGTACGGAGGAAGCGTGTGCCCCGGTGCAGGCGCGAATTCGGTGAAGACGGCGTAGCTCGGCTCGAAGACGTTGTTCCCGAACTGCAGCGGCAGTTGCACGAGGTTGCCGTCGAAGGTCACGTCGACGTAGGTGGACCCGCGATTGAGACCGTAGACGCGCAGCGTCAGGCGGAACTTCGGATCGGTGGGAACGCTCACCAGCGCGATCGACTCCTCGTCGAAATCCTCGCGCCGGACCACCGGGATCTCGACGCCGTGATTCTCGCCCTGCCGCGTCACTTCCCATACCCGCAGGCTGGCAGCCAGGGACCGGTCGCCTTTCGGTACGTAGAACAACTTCCCGATCGTCTGAGAGCAGTCCGGCCAGAGGTTGAGTGCGACGGTCTGCCGCGCCGGCAGCGTGAACGGATTCTCGGGAAAGAGAGGAGGATCGATCAAGGTGCAGGAGGTGTCGAAGCCGTAGAAGGTGACCGGCGTGTCGAGACTCCTGTTCCAGAATTCGGCCGTCGTCCGGAACTCCGATCCACCCTGCCCGAAGACCGGCGGCGTGAAGATCGGAAAAAGGACGGGGTCGAAGTTCGCGTAGACGGTACTCCCGTAGGTGAACCCATTCTCGAGAATGTCGAAATTAGGATCACCGGCGTACTGTCTCACCATGACGGAGACGCTGGCCGGGACATGGGCAGGCGTGACCGCTTCGATCGTGGTGTCGTCGATGAACCTGATACTCGCGGCGCGGACTCCGTCGAAAAAGACCTGCGCAGCGCCGAACGGCGGCGAACAGATGTCGCAGTTGTCGTTGAATCCCGTGCCGCGGACCGTCACCGTCGTGCCGCCGGCCGGGGGACCGCTGTTCGGAGTCACCGAGGTGATGACCGGGCTGGCCAGGGCGGTGGACGCAGAAACAATGATCGCGACAGCAAAATGGTATAAGCGCATATCATTATTAATACCACCTTGCGCGCCAGTTCGTTGTTACGGTTGCTCAATACGGTCGATCCGGCAGGCGAAACAGCCGAATAATGGAAACCGGGCATGCACGAAGGCCACCTCCGGCCTCCCGAAGAAGCCCGCCAGCGTCTCCTCCGCCTCGGCCGGCGTGACCATGGCCGCATCGAGGATCTCCTCGCCCGCCGAATAGGCGCGCAGCACGAAACGCTCGCGCAGATAGCCCTGCGTCACCGGCAGATCCTCCCGCGGCACCTCCTCCCCGCTCCCATCGGCCAGGATGAACACCGGCCCGAACTCGCGATACGGCCCCTCCTCCTGAAACGGCGAAAAGCTCGCCAGGATCAGCTCCTCCCCCGCCTGCGCGCGCCGAAGCACATCCCGGCACGGCTCCCCGCCCTCCGCGGTCACCCGGCGCACCGGCTGACCGAGAGCGTCGATCCCTTCGTTACGGGCGCGGTCGAGAAAGGCGGCAGGAACGGGCGCGATGTTGATCTGCATGTTCGTTAGAACACGGGGAGGACGCGCTGCGTTCGTCCGGGACGGCTACAATCTTCACGAAGGAACGACACGTGGCAGTGACATTTCAGCTGGAACTTCCGCACCCGGAAGACCGCGAGAACCTGGAGCGCGAGCTCCAGCAAGTCCTCGCAGGACGACCAGGGCTTTGGTTTGTGTCCGTTCTCGAACCGCAAAACAGTGCAGATTGGCACTTGCGTCTCGAAGGACCAGGCTTTTCATGGTCCAGGGTGTTCAGCGGACCCGAAGAAGTCGATCCGTCCTACATCGCGCATCGAGTGCTGGAGGTCCTGCCGAGCAGCAACCTCTCCATCCGATGGCTATCCATCGAAGGGTTTGGCCCGTTTGCATCGACGACATTTCAACTGACTCAACTGGTCATTCTGGTCGGGGCGAACGGCTCTGGAAAGACCAGCCTGTTCGAGCTCCTGCGTGCAGTCCGCGATTACACACGGAGCACAATCCCTCCTGAGATCATCCCAGGTTGGGAAACGCGAGAGGTTTATCACCGACCAGGACCGGACCGATTGGGTTGGCGAATCGGTCTTTCTGACGCTGACACAGATTATCTCTTTCGTGTCGATGTGATTGGATCGTTAGGCAACCCTTCTGTCGCCAAAGAGAACATATTGGTGGCTGCCGAAAGCCGCGAGATCGCCGGACTCGACCGGACTCGAGATACCGGCTTCATTACCGGCCTGCAAACTCTCGTGCCGATTCACAATGTCCGTCCGAATCAGCTCGCACTGCAAAGTTACGTCAATCCTGGTCATTCGACTCTGTATCGCCTGAAAGAGCAGATCGATTCATGGCGTTTTTTCAGCGGGATTCGCTTTAACGACCGGCAACTCAGGCAGCCTGCGTTGATTGAAGAAAACCCAACGCTCCGGGACGACGGCGGGAATCTCTCCTCGGTGCTCAACTGGCTGCAGATCGAGAGCCCTTCACTCTTTAGAGAGATCGAGATCCACATTCGGGGCATCGTCCCGGGTTTTCGGGCTCTGGGTGTCCGTCCTTCTGGAGCCGGCCGCGTCACGCTGACGTGGGACGAAGACGGACTCGTGAATCCATTGACTGCCGCCGATCTATCGGATGGCTCGTTGCGATTGCTTCTTTGGATCACGCTTGCGCTCGTCCCGAATCCTCCGTCCCTGGTCTGCATCGACGAGCCTGAAGTGGGCCTCCACCCGCGGACTCTGCCGAAGATCGCTGGGCTGCTGAAGAAGCTCAGCGAACGAACCCAGGTCATCGTCGCCACGCATTCGTCGTACCTGCTCGCGCAGTTCGATGTTGCCGACGTCGCCGTTCTTCGCAAACGCAACGGATCCATCGAGTTCTCGAAACCAGGAACCTCGGCGGTCTTGGTCGAGAACCTCCGCGAATTCGGAACGGACGAGCTCGAGTTGATGCATCGGAGCAACGAGCTGGAAGCATTGACTTGAAAATCGTCGTCTACGTCGAAGGTGCGGGCGATCGGCTGTGCCTCGAGGCCCTGCTTGATCCACTGCTAAAAGAACACGCGGCTGCGGGAGTTCCGATCGAATTCGTCGAAATGACGCAGGGCGATCGGAAAACAGCGCTGCTTACGATTGCGCCTGTGAAGGCTGCGCTGGCCGTCCTCAACGATCCGAATGTCATCGTGGTGCTGTTGCCCGACCTCTACCCGCCCAACAAAGGGTTTGCGCATACGACCTGCAAGGAGATGCAGACTGGCGTGCTCGATCGCTTCCGTCGGGAAATTCTTCGGCGTCACGGATCGGATGACCGCCTCGCCGACCGCTTTCGCGTGTTCTGTCTCATCCATGATCTGGAGGTCCTGCTTCTCGCTGCCGAAGAACAGCTCCTTCCTGCCTGCGGCAGGACGGCCGTCGAATGGGCGACACCCGTGGAGCAGCAGAACCACGACGATCCACCGAAGCGGGTCGTAGAAAAGCTGATCCCCGGTTATCGGCCGACGATCGACGGCCCACGTATCCTCGCGAGCGCCGACTACCGCGTCATCCGCGACCGCTGCCCGCGAGGCTTCGGTCAGTTCGTCGCGTTTCTCGAGTCCGTCAACGCCTAAGGCAACGTGTATTCGAGCTCGTATGAATGCTTGCCGTCCGCGGTGATGATGATCTTCACCGTGCCGGAGATGCCGGCCAGCTCGCCGGCGCCGGAATCGGGGACGATGGTGATGTCCATCTGCTGCTGGCCACCGGCCATGGTTCCCTTGTGGGCCAGGGCGAAGCTGCCGGTTTTGCCGTTCAATTTGCCGGTGACGCGCTCGACGGCAACGTAGGAGCCCGAGCCTTGCACTGCCGTGGATGAGGCGTAGAGCATCTCGCCTTTGGCGGTGGCTTCGAGGTCGCCGTGGTATTGCTTGTCGAGGGACATCCGGCCCATCGTTGAGCCCAACGTTGAGCCCAACGTGGAGCCTTCACCCTTGTCCTCGGATTGCGGGGTGATCTTGACTTCAAACGGTCCCGTTGCAAGAGTCATCTTTGCTGTTCCCTTATTCGTCTGTGCCGCGGTGCTGATGGTGAGTATCAGGCAAGCGGCGGTGATCGTGAGCGTCTTGAGGTTCATGCCGTGAATGTAGCAGCGCACCGCCGCCAGGCGATTGTAGAAACGCGACATGGTGCGCTCTGATCCGGCGCGGCCGCGCGGCGTACTGCGCGGAAAGCCGGGCGGGACGACGCGGCACGTGCGTTATCCGCCGTCCTCGGATCTCGCGTTCTGGGTCGAGCACTATTGGGTGGTGGAGTGGGACCTGCACGAGCCGTTCGTGGCGCAGACCCTGCCGCACCCTTCCGTGCACCTCGTGGTCGGAGACGAGTCGCGCGTGATGGGCGTGGTCTCGGGACGGCACACGCGCGTGCTGGAAGGCAGCGGCCGCGTCTTCGGCATCAAGCTGCGTCCCGGCGCGTTTCGTCCAATTCTCGGGCGCGCGGTTTCGACGATCACGGACCGTCAGCTCCCGCTGCGCGATTTCTTCGGCACGCTGGAGGAGGAGATCCTGGCCACGCTCGACGATCGCGAACGCATCGTAATCGCCGAAACGCACCTGCGCGAACAACTGCCGGCGCACGATCCGAAGATCGACGAGGTGAACCGCATCATGGATCTCATCCTCGCCGATCGCGAGATCACGAAGGTCGAGCATCTCGTGCAGCACAGCGGCGCCGGCACGCGCACGCTGCAGCGCCTGTTCCGCGAGTACGTAGGCGTCAGTCCCAAGTGGGTCATCAACCGCTACCGTCTGCACGAGGCGCTGGAGCGGGCGGCCGCGGGCGAGTCCGTCGACTGGACGGCCCTGGCCCTCGACCTCGGCTATTTCGATCAGGCGCACTTCATCCGCGACTTCAAGAAACTGGTCGGCAAGACACCGACTGAATACGTCAGCGGTTGAATTGCGCGAAGATCACGACGTTGCCGGCGGCGTCGCGAAGGAACGTCTCCGTGGCGCCGTAAGGGGTCGTGCGGCGCTCGACGAACCGGTCGGTGCCGGGAGGCAGCTTGGCGATGACGGCGTCGAGATCGTCGACTTCGATGAAGAGCGACGTGGGGCCGGGTGCCGCGGCGCCTTCGAAGACGCGCGGCTCGTCGGCGCGGACGCTGTCGATGGTCTGCAGCATCAGCTCCGCGTTTTCGTGCGTGAGAATCACGAAGCCGAGGCGGTCGCCGTGCGGGACCTCGGCGGTGCGGGCGAAACCGAGCGCCTCCCACAGCGGCAGCAGCGGCTCGATGGCGGGAACGACGAGAACAGGTGTGATCTTCATGCGCGCAACATAGCGCCGCGCACCGCTCAGCGATTGGAAAAATGGAACGCGTTCGCTTCGATCCGCGAATACGACAACGTTTTGGAGTGCGGTAGCCGCAGCTGCCGCTTTGGTATGCCACTGGCGTTGCTGAAACATCAGAACGCGACCTGATGAAGCGGAACGCTGGCGTCCTCGCCGGCTGGCGTGGCGGCGTCCCGCGCCGCCACTCTCTTGCCACCGCTAAACTGTTGCTTTGGGACCTCTCTCGCGACCGACAACCGGCGGCGGCGAGACGCCACCGGGCCAGCCGGCGAGACGCCAGCGTTCCGCCTGCGGCCATCACCCTTTGCTGCCAGTGGCATACAAAAGCGGTAGCTGCGGCTACCGCACTCCAAACGAGCGATGACCTGCCACTACGTGATCCCCGGTTGCCTTTTCAGCGATTGGAAAAATGGAACACGTTGGGTGTGGTGCCGGCCAGCTCGCGGAAGTCGGCGATGAGATGGGACTGGTCGTAGAAGCCGTGCTCCAACGCGACATCGGCCCAGTCGACATCGCTGTCGAGCAGACTGCCCGTGAGCCGGCGAAAGCGCATGACGCGCGCAAAGGTCTTCGGTGAGACGCCGACGTGGTGGAGGAACTGCCGCGCCAGATGCTGGCGCGAGATGCCGATCTCGCGGGCCATCTCGTCGATGCGGACGTTCCCTTCGGCGATGCGGGCAATCGCCGCGTCGACGCGCCGGTCGCGGTCGGGATCGAGGCGGCGCAGGAGCTCCGACTCGAGCGTCGTTATGAGCTCAGAGAGGCGGCGCTCGAGAATGCCGTCGCTCCAACCGCTCCAGATCTCGCCGAGCGGCACCCGCGCGTCCGTGATCTCCGCGAGCGGGATGCGCAGGAACGCCGCCGCGTGTCCCGGACGGAAGCGAACGCCGAAGAACTCGAACGAGCCTTGCGGAGGCAGCAGCAACGGCTTCGTCATCGTCCCGACGACGGCGCTGCTGCCTTCGTGGAGATCGAACACGAGATCCGCGCAACCATCCGGCAGCACCCGCTGCACGCCGGAAGGCGCCTCATCGCTGTTCGTCCAGAAGCACTCGACCCACGGCCGCAGTGCCGCGGTTGGTTGAAGCTCCGTATACGGCACGGGGAGAGTCTAACGCTTGACGTGAAGACATACTGCGCACGGGGGCTTACCACAGAGACACAGAGTCACAGAGGGGGACGGAGAAAGGCAGTTTTTAGAACTGCTGAATGCCGTTCTCCGGCCCCCTCTGCGCCTCTGTGTCTCTGTGGTAAGCCCCCGTGCGCATTCGCATTGCACGACTACCGCCCCATTTCACGCGCAACCTCTAATAGCTCGTCACGAATGGCGGACCGTCGTGCGATGAGTCTCGAGTATCCGTACTTGCGGAACATCCGATGCAGCAGGGCGCGGAGGTCGCCGATGACGTCGTCGGTGTCTTCGAGGACGCGCAGGGCGAGGTAGCCGAGGGCGGGGGTGGCGATGAGCGTGACGACGGCGGCGATCATGCCGAAACGCCAGCCGGCGAAGAGCGCCAGGGCGATGTAGGTCAGTGGATAGAACGCCAGGGCGGCCAGGAACTTCATGGTGGCGATCATGCTGCCTTCGCCTTTGGCGAATCGTTTGGCCAGGGCGTCGACGAGCCGGTACGTCGGCCAGTGCAGGGCCGCGCCGAGGAGTGCGAGCGGCAGGAGGATGAGCACGCGGAAGAGGCGTGGGGCGTCGATGCGCGGCTGCAGCTCGTGAACGTCGAGCTTGGCGCGCCGCAGCTCGGCTTCCAGCCGGGCCATGGAGTGCTGCAGTTTCGTCAGCCGCTTGGGATCGGTCCGGCAGAGGTAGTGATAGCCCTCCAGGAACCGCCGGCGCATGTCGAACTCCTCGACGAGCGGCTGTTCGTCATCCGAGGTGAAGATGTCCTCGGCGCGGGAGATGAGGTTGAGCGCGGCATGCGACTCCGCCTGCAGCGTGACCGCGTCGAGTCCCGCGTCGATGGCCGCGGTGAGACGGTCGACCTCTTCCGGCGGCGGCTCTCCTGGGATGGACAACGGCTCCACTTGAATCGGCTCGCCGAAGAGGACCAGCGCGGAGCTGCGGAAGGCGTGCTTGGCGGTGTAGTAGATGCCGGTCGGAATGACGGTGGCCGCGACGTTCGCGCCGAGGGCGATGCGGGCCGCGCCGGTCTTCAGCTCGCGCAGCTGCGGGTCGTCATGCGTCGTCCCCTCGGGGAAGATGGCGATGCCACAACCGCGCTTCAGGATCTCACGCGCCCGGGCGAACATCTCGGCGTTCATCTCCGCCAGCGACCGGCCGCCGCTCTCCTCTTTGCGATAGACCGGGATGGTGTCGAATGCGCGGATGATCGAGCCGATGATCGGATAGCCGAACAGCGGCGCTTTGGCCAGGAACGACACCGGCGCCGGCGCGAAGCAGAGAAGGAACAGCGGATCGACGAGTCCGTTCGGATGATTGACGGCGAAGACGACAGCGCCGTGGTCCGGCACGCGCTCGAGACCCATCAACTCGATGCGCCGGAAGAAAATCCTGAGACAGAAACGAAAGAAGGCCGTGATCGGGCGTCGCATGCGTGCTGGAGGCTCAGAGGCTCAAAGGCGCAGAGGCTCAAAGGAATGGAGCCCGCGTGCCTCTGAGCCTTTGCGCCTTTGCGCCTCTGAGCCTCGGTGAAGATGAACGTGCATTACAGTCACGACGTCGTCTCCGCCTGCTTCCCGGCGGTCCACGCCGCGTAGCTCCAGATGACGCCCGCGGCGGCGATGGCCACGGTCACGATGAGGATGCCGCGGTCGAGCGACGTGGCGTCGGAGATGGCGCCGATGAGCGCGGGCGAGGGGATGTCGCCGAAGACGTGCATGGCGAAGACGGACAATCCCACCGCCGTGGCGCGCTCCAGCGGCGAGACTACGTTCACGATGGCGGAGTTGATCGGGCCGGTGCACATGAAGATGAGCACCTGGGCGACGGAGAGCGCGGCGATGTAGACGACCTTGTCGCGATGCACGAGTCCGAGCAACGCGGTCGGTGCGGCCAGCAGCGTGGCCACGCCGGAGACCCACAGGTACGACTGCTTGGTCTTCGTCAGCAGCCGGTCGCCGAGCCAGCCGCCGAGGAACGTGCCCACGAAGCCGGTGACCATCACCATCACGCCGAACGTCACCGTGGCGTCGGAGCGGGGCATGCCGCGCGAGCGCTCCAGGAACGCCGGCATCCAGAATCCGAGGCCGCCCAGCGCGAACGTGTAGGCGGCATAGCCGAGGACGGCCAGCACGTACGGGCGGTTGCGCAACAGGTCGCGATAGGCGTCGCGCGTCGTCGTGCCGGATGCGCGCGGCGCGTGCGCGTCCTGCTGGCCGCGAGGGGGATCCTTCACCATCATGACGAGGAGCGCCAGCAGGAGCCCGGGGAAGCCGGCGATCCAGAAAGCGGCCCGCCAGCCGAAGTGCTGATCCACCAATCCGCCGAGGACATAGCCGGCCGCGGAACCGATCGGGATGGCCGAGAAGAAGACCGCGAACACGCGGCCGCGGCGCTCGATGGGAAAGAAGTCGGAGAGGATGGCCGGCGCGATCGTTCCGTACGCGGCCTCGCCCACTCCCACCGTCGAACGGGCCACGAACAGCGTCCAGAAACCGCGCGCGAACCCGGCCAGGCCCGTAGCCAGGCTCCAGATGGCCACGCCGAGGGCGATGAGCGGCGGGCGGCGGCGGCGATCGCCTAACGACCCGAAGACCGGCGACGTCAAAGCGTAGACGACGATGAAGCCGGTGCCGATGAAACCGAGCTGCGTATCGCTCAGCCCCAGCGCAGCCTTGATCGGTTCGACCACCGCCGACATGACCCAGCGGTCGATGTAGTTGAAGAGATTGATGAGCGTCAGGATCGCCAGGGCGTAACGGGCGCGGCGATCGGGCGGCTGGGGCTGCACGGGCGGGAGTTTATCGCGGAGCGTAGGCGCAGAGGCGCAGAGGCTCAAAGGCTCAGAGTTGGAACCGGCACCACTTTGCGCCTCTGAGCCTCTGAGCCTTTGAGCCTCATCCCGAAACCAGTTGTGCACGGAAACGTAATCAGAGACGGAATGAACGCACAGGTATCATTCGGCCACCCATGAAGCGGCTGACCCCGATTCTCGCGCTGGCAGCCGGCATCGCCGTATTGGCGATGGTGATTCCGCGTTACAACGCCGTACAGCCGCGGGTGGAGATCACGCGGGGCGAGGCCAAGCGGATCGCGGACGAGGAAGCGCGCAAGCTCGGCATTCCGGTCGACCGGGCCTGGGACAACACGACCTGGGTGAACGCGCCGCACCTCGATCGCGAGATGGAGAACGATCCGGAGCGCTACCGGCGCGCCGCGGACGATCCCGCGGTCGGACCGCGCCTGGGCGGCTATCGCATCAGCTACTACCGCCGCGGCCTGGAGAAGGACGTCCCCTACGGATTGGTCGACGTCAGCGGCGAAGGAGAGGTCCTGGCCGCGCACCTGAGGCAGCGCATGGAGACGCCCGGCGCCCATCGCACCGAGGCCCAGCTGCGGCCGCTGGCCGACGCCTTCATCCACTCGCGCGTGCTGCCCGGCGCCCCGTCGCCGGTCTTCGAATCGGCGCGCCCCAACGTCCTGCGCGCGCGGACCGACTGGACGTTCCGGTACAGAGTGCCGTCGAAGTTCCCGACCGGGAACGTGGTGATGTACCTGTGGGTCTACTACAACGGCGACCGCTTCGCCGGGTGGAGCCTCATCGAGGAGTACGCGGACGGCACGCCGTTTCGCTCCGAGGACCAGTTCAGCGGCACGCTGCTCGGCTACGTGGCGCTCTACGTCCTGCTGCTCGTGCTGCTGGTGACGTTCCTCAAGAAATACCACGCCGGCGAAGTGGGCGTCGGCACGGCCTCGTTCCTGTTCGGCGCGCTGCTGCTGTTGTGCATCATCGGCGACGTGATCATCGCGCCGGCCATGTCCCAGGGCACCGGGATGGGCGACATCGACGCGCAGCAGACGGCGTGGATCGTGGCCGCGTTCAAGATGCTCTTCGTCGACGTGCCGATGGCCGTCCTGGTGTTCCTGGCCTGGGCAGTCGGGGAAAGCTACGCGCGGGAGCGCTGGGGCGCGCGCCTGGCGTCGTTCGATGCCCTGCTGCGCCGCGATCCGATCAACGCCACCGTCGGCCACTCGCTGCTCACCGGCGTTTTGACCGCGCCCGCGGTGGCCGCGGCGGCACTGGCCCTGGGCATCGTGCCCACGCTCTTCGGCGCCGCCCATCCCACCATCGGCAGCGGCTCGCAGGTCATCCTCTTCCTCGGCGGTCCGGCGGCCATGCTCCTCGGCTCCGCCGTCGAGGCGGTGATGACGGCCGTCGTGGCCATCCTCTGCGTACTGGCTGCCGCGCACCGCCGCCGCAAGCTGTGGCTGGGTATCCTGGTGGCGCTCGTCCTGGTCATCATCGGCACCGTGTGCACGCCGCCGATCGCGCCGTCCGCGATGCGGATGCTCTTCGGATTCGGCGGCGGCCTGGCAGCCATCCTGATCTTCCTGCGCTACGACCTGCTGGCCACGAGCACGGCCCTCTTCTTCGGCTCCGCGCTGACATCCACCCTGCCGCTGCTCAGCGTTTCGGGCGGCGACTTCCGGCGGCAGCTCATCGTCTCCATGGCCATCCCGTTCGTCATCGCCGTCGGTCTGGCCGTGGCCGGCATCCTGACGCGCCGCGACGTGGTCTACGCCTATGAAGACATGGCGCCGCACGTGAAGCGCATCATCGAGCGCGAACGCGTCAAGGCGGAGATCGATGCGGCCAACCGCATCCAGGCCGCGCTATTGCCGCTCGACGCCCCCGATCTCGTCGGCGCCAGCGTGGCCTCGCATTACGGGGCGGCCACGGAGATCGGCGGCGACTACTTCGACTTCCTGAAAGTGGCCGGCGGCGAGATCGGCATCGCCTTCGGCGACGTCTCCGGCCACGGCCTGACCAGCGGCATCGTCATGGCCATGGCCAAGTCCGCGCTCCTGGTGCAGGCCGACTACGACCCCGCGCCGCGCGCGGTGCTGAACATGCTCAACGAGATCGTGATCAAGACCGCACCGCGGCGCACGATGATGACCTTCTTCTTCGGCCTGCTCGATCCGCGCGCCCAGACGCTGCGCTTCTCCTCGGCCGGCCATCTCGATCCGTTCGTCTATCGCGTGGCCACCGGCAAGATGGAAGCGCTGTCGTCGTGGGGCTTCCCGCTCGGCGTGCGCAGACGCGACCCGTTCCGCGAGCACACCGTCGAGTTCACCGCCGGCGACCGACTCGTCCTCTACAGCGACGGCCTCATCGAAGCCGTGGACGACGACGGCGAACCGTTCGGCTTCGACCGTTTCGAACAGGTCATCAAAGCGAACGGACACCTCACCGCCGACGAGATCAAGAAAGCGCTCCTCCACGCCGTGCGCAAGTTCACGCGCAATCGTCCCCCCGAGGACGACCAGACGCTGGTGGTCGTGGCCTTCGAAGACGTGGCCGCGGACCTGCTGCCGGCGCCGGCGCGGCTGGAGACTGTGCCGGTGGCCGAAACGGTTCACTGAGCGATCTCGTTGTAGTGGACAGCGTGGACGTAGCGGACGTTGTGGACTGTCCACTGAGTCCACCGAGGTCCACTAAGTCCACAAAGTCCATCGCCCCCGCGGTTAGAATCCGCGCAATATGGCCAACCCCGAACCGAACAAGATCATCTATTCGATGGTCGGTGTCTCGAAGTTTCACGGCAAGAAGCAGGTCCTGAAAGACATCTACCTCTCCTATTTCTACGGCGCGAAGATCGGCGTGCTCGGTCTCAACGGCTCCGGCAAGTCGTCGCTGCTGCGCATCCTGGCCGGCATCGACAAGGACCATCTCGGCGAGACGGTGCTCTCGCCCGGTCACACCGTCGGCTTCCTGGAGCAGGAGCCGCAGCTCGATCCGGCGAAGACCGTCCGCGAGATCGTGGAGCAGGGCGTGCAGCCCGTGCTCGATCTGCTGAAGGAGTTCGACGAGATCAACAACGCCTTCGGCGATCCCGACGCCGATATGGACAAGCTCATGGACCGGCAGGCCAAGGTGCAGGACAAGCTCGATGCAACCGGGGCCTGGGACCTCGACTCGAAGCTGGACATGGCCATGGACGCGCTGCGTTGTCCGCCGCCCGAGACCTCGGTTTCCACGCTCTCCGGCGGTGAGAAGCGCCGCGTGGCGCTGTGCCGCCTCTTGCTGCAGGCGCCGGACATCCTGCTGCTCGACGAGCCGACGAACCATCTCGACGCGGAGAGCGTGCAGTGGCTCGAACAGCATCTGCAGCAGTACCCGGGCACGGTCATCGCCGTCACGCACGACCGCTACTTCCTCGACAACGTGGCCGGCTGGATCCTGGAGCTCGACCGCGGCGAGGGCATTCCCTGGAAGGGCAACTACTCGTCGTGGCTGGAGCAGAAGAGCAACCGCCTGGCGCGCGAAGAGAAGGCGGAGTCGAACCGGCAGAAGACGCTCGACCGCGAGCTGGAGTGGATCCGCATGTCACCCAAGGCGCGCCACGCCAAGGGCAAGGCGCGCATCAACGCCTACGAGAACCTGCTCAGCCAGGAGACCAAGGAAAAAGTCCAGGAGCTGGAGATCTACATCCCGCCCGGTCCGCGTCTCGGCTCGGTGGTCATCGAGTCGGAAGGCGTGGCCAAGGCGTACGGCGACAATCTGCTGGTCGACGACATGACCTTCCGTCTCCCGCCCGGCGGCATCGTCGGCGTGATCGGTCCGAACGGCGCCGGCAAGACCACGCTCTTCCGCATGATCATCGGCGAGGAGAAGCCGGACAGCGGCACGATCCGTCTCGGCGAGACCGTGCGCCTCGGCTACATCGATCAGAACCGCACGCTGGACGGCGAGAAGACGATCTTCGAGGAGATCACCGGCGGCGGCGACGTCATCCAGCTCGGGCCGCGCGAGATGCAATCGCGCGCCTACGTGGCCCGCTTCAACTTCTCCGGCTCCGATCAGCAGAAGAAGGTGGGCGTGCTCTCCGGCGGCGAGCGCAACCGCGTGCACCTGGCCAAGATGCTCAAGGAAGGGGCCAACGTCCTGCTGCTCGACGAGCCCACCAACGATCTCGACGTCAACACCATGCGCGCGCTCGAGGAAGCGCTGGAGAACTTCGCCGGCTGCGCCATCGTGATCAGCCACGACCGCTGGTTCCTCGACCGCGTGGCCACGCACATCCTGGCCTTCGAGGGCGACAGCGTCGTCACCTACTTCGACGGCAACTTCAGCGAGTACGAAGAAGACAAGAAGAAGCGCCTCGGCGCCGAGGCCACGCAGCCACACCGCATCAGATACCGCCAGATGAGCCGGTAAATGTCGTTCTTCCGCAGAACGTTTTGGAGTGCGGTGGCCGCAGCCACCGCCCTCATCCTCACCTTCCCTCTCCACGCGGCGATGACTTCTTCCGCGCTCACCGGGCGTGTATTGGTAGGCGATGCTCCGGCGAAGAAGGTGACGGTCACGGTGGTGTTGCGCTCGACGCAGACCACGCGCAACGCCTCGACGAATGCGCGCGGGACGTATTGGCTCGGCGCGCTGACGCCGGGGCAGTACGACGTCACGTTCTCGCGCGCGGGGCTGACGTCGCTGACGCGGCCGGTCACGATCGAGCTGGGACGCATCGCACGCGCGGACGCGAAGCTCGAGCCGAGCGAGGACGAGGAGAGCGTGACGTCGACGGCCACCACCGTCAGCGTGGCCAACACGACTGCGGTGACGACGCACTTCACCGCCGAAGAGCTGGAGCGCATTCCGCTGCGGCGCGACGTACGAGGGGCCGAGTCGCTGTCGCCCGTGCTGCGCGAGAGCGAAACGATCGTCGACGACACGGCCATGTTCTTTCCGACGCTCCTCGGCGAGGACGCGCTGGAGGAAGTGACGGTCGTCCGCGGCGCGCAGCCGATCGAGCTCGACCGCATCGCCAGCAGTGTCATCCTGGCGCGCACGCGCTCCGGAGTGGACGCGCTCTTTCTCTCGCTGCGCGGCACGCACTCCACCGACACAGACGGCGGGTTCGTCCTGGAGAGCACCAGCGGCGGCCCGATCCTGCCGGAGCGTCTCTGGTTCTTCGCGTCCGGATGGGGCGGCGACGCCACCGACGTCCATCTGCAGAAATTGCGCGGCTACGCGGCGAAGATCACGGCGCAGGCAGGCGCCTCCCATCATCTGATTGCCTCGCACATCGACGCGGATGCGAGGTTGGCCTTGCTTCGTCTCGGCAGCTCCGCGTCGTCTATGCGCTACACCGGCGTGCTGCACCAGCGCCTCACCGCCGAGGCCATCGTCAGCCGCTCCAACGGCGACTCGCAGCTCGATCACCTGCGCGACGACGCGGTCGCGGCGAAGGCGTCGTATCGCATTGCCGATCACGTCATCAGCGCCGGCGGCAGCCACAGCGACCGCTGGACGACCGGCGACGTCAACGCGTTTTTCCTGAGCGACCGCTGGGCCTCGGGGCGCTGGACGGTCGACGCCGGCGTGCGGCGCGACGACGACCACACGCTGACGCGCGTGGCCCTGGCCTTCGATCTGCGCAGCAGCCAGGGCAGCCACGCCCTCGTGGCCAGCTGGGGCGAGTACCTCGACACGCCGGAGGCGGCCCAGCCCGGACCGGCGCGCACGCCCGTGCTGCGCGTCGCCGGCATCGGCTACACGTCGTCGCTCGAATCACAGGGAACCGCGCGCATCGACCTCTTTCATTACGAAGGCGCGCGCGAGATGGACCAGGTGCAGGCCGACGTGCGCTATCGCCTCTTCGATCGCTTCGAGGCCGGCGGCAGCTATCTCTACACCCGCAACGGCGACGACAACGGATTTTTGAATCGCGTGGTCCCCGAACATCTCGCCAGCGTGCGCATCGGCCTGCAACTCCCGGTCGCCGGCCACGAGCTGGCGGCCATGGCCTTCGAGCGCTACGACTCCGCCGACTGGACCACCGACCTCGGGATCCGCTACGAGATCCCCTACCGCCGCGTGGCCTTCACTCTCGCGGCCGACGCCACGGACGTGCTGGAGGCGTCGGAGTTTCGCCTCTGGGCGCGCATCCGCCGCTGAGAAATCGGGCGTAGTAGTGAGACCACTATCGCGCTAACCGAACGTTCGGTCGGTTCTGATTCATCTTTCCGCGCGGCCGGCAACGGCTTTTTGAATCGCCCGTTTTGTCGGAAAGAGTTTAGTATCTCTGTATCCAAACATTTACTGATCTGGAACATACGGCCCGGCGTGTGCTCTTAACGCCGCTCCCTCAAAAAAGTTCCGTTGCAGTCTGGCCAATTCATTCTTCGTCCATTGATCTAAGGAGGGGATATGCCACGTTTGCGTCAGATTCTGGTGTCTCTAGTCGCCATCCTGTGCGCGTTTGGAGCGTTCGCACAGACCACGGGGTCGCTCGCCGGTGAGGTCACCACGGATGGTGCCGCTCTCCCGGGAGTGACCGTCACCATCAGTTCTCCTGCCCTGCAGGGAACCCGCACCACCGTCACGGGTGAAGGAGGCGGATATACGTTCCCGTCGCTTCCTCCGGGCGCGTACACAGTGTCCTTCGAGCTCTCCGGCATGGCCAAGGTCACCAGGAACGTGACCGTCGTGCTGGCCTCGAACGCGCGTGCCGACGCCGACATGCGGATGACCAGCGTCGCGGAAGCGATCACGGTCACGGCCACCGCTCCGGCCGTTCTGGAGAGTACGGACGTCTCGCGGAACTATTCCGCGGAACTGGTGGCTGAGCTTCCGGTGCGCCGCAACATCGTCGACACCGTGCTGCTCACCCCCGGCGTGAACAACGGCGGCGCCCGCGGCAACATCAGCATCTCCGGCGCGGCCTCCTACGACAACCTGTTCCTCGTCAACGGCGTGACGGTCAACGAGAACCTCCGCGGACAGCCGCACGATCTCTTCATCGAAGACGCCATCCAGGAAACGACGATCCTCACCGGCGCGGTGTCGGCCGAGTATGGCCGGTTCACCGGCGGCGTGGTCAGCGCGCTCACGAAATCGGGCGGCAACGAGTTCTCCGGCTCGCTCCGCGACACGTTCAACAACGCGTCCTGGATCGCCAAGACGCCGATCGAGACCACCGACCATCTCGACGAGATCGCCCAGGTCTATGAAGGCACCCTCGGCGGTTACGCCTGGAAAGACAAGCTGTGGTTCTTCGTGGCGGGCCGCGATGCCAAGGGAGCGCCGGCCGTGGGCATCAACCCGATCGGCTCCACCACCGCTCCGGCGGGCCAGCCCGTAACCACCTTCTCGAACACCGTCGACGAGAAGCGCTATGAAGTGAAGCTCACCGCGCAAGTCTTCGCGCAGCACTCCATCGTCGGCTCCTACCTCGACGTCGACAAGGTGGAGACGAACAACTTCTTCGCCCCGATCTACGACACGGCCAGCATCGTGGCATCGCGGTCGCTGCCCAACTCGCTGCTGGCCGTCAGCTACAACGGCGTGCTCACCAGCAACCTTCTCCTGGAAGGGCAGTACTCGAAGAAAGAGTTCGCCTTCATCGGCAGCGGCGGCGTCTTCACGGACCAGATCAAGGGCACGTGGATTCAGGACACCAACGCCCGCTGGAACGCGCCGGTCTTCTGCGGCGTGTGCACCCCGGAAACGCGCGACAACGATTCCATCGTCGGCAAGGCCACCTACTTTGTGAACACAAAGGGCCTGGGCACGCACAACTTCGTCCTGGGCGCCGAGGACTATCACGAGACGCGCGGCGTCAACAATTACCAGTCCGCCAGCCAGTTCGAGATCTTCGCCACCGGCACGGCCACGTTCTTCAACGGCAACCCGTTCCCCCGCTTCGACACGGCCACGCGCGTCCGGCACCGTCCCATCCTGACGCTGTCGCACGGCAGCGACATGACCACCAAGGCCGTCTTCCTCAACGACAAGTGGGATTTCAACAACCACTGGAACTTCAACGTCGGCGTTCGCTATGACAAGAACGACGCCGTCGACGCCAGCGGCAACGTCGTTTCCGACGACAGCGCCTTCAGCCCCCGCCTCGGCGTGATGTACGACATCCGGGGTGACGGCCGCTATCGCGTCAACGCCAGCTACAGCCACTACGTGACGAAGATCGTCGACGGCAACGTCGGCGGCGGCGCCGCGGGTGCAGGCGTTCCCGCGCTCTTCAACTACCGGTATGAAGGTCCGGTCGTCAATCCGGCCGGCACGCCGAACGATCAGCTCGTTCCCACGCAGGCCGCGCTGGCCATCCTGTTCGGCTGGTTCAACGGCCTCACGGACGCGCAGAAGCAGGCCGTGCTGGTCAGCTCCTCGATCCCGGGATTCACGACGCAGATTCTCGATCCCATCGAGTCGCCGTATGTGCGTGAGATCGTGCTCGGCTTCGGCACGCAGATCGGCAGCTCCGGCCATGCGCGCATCGATCTCATCGACCGCAGCTGGGACAACGCCTATCAGTCGCGCGTCGACCTCGCCACCGGCCGTTTCACCGCGCCGAACGGCGCCACCGGCGACCTGGCCACGATCCGCAATGACGACTCCTTCATCGACCGCACGTATCAGGCCGTGCAGACGACGTTCGGCTGGAATCGCAACCGCTTCAACGTCGGCGGCGGCTACACCTGGTCGCACCTGGAAGGCAACGACCTTCCCGAGGGCGACGGCACCGCGGGCGTGTCCAACACGTTCGGCTACTTCTATCCGGAGTATCTGAACTATCCGAATCGCGCCCCGAAGGGAACGCTCCTCGGCGATCAGACCCACCGCCTGCGCGCCTGGGTCGGCTACGACATTCCGTTCCCCTTCGGCACCCTCAACGCCACCGTGCTCCAGGCCTACGACTCCGGCCGCGCGTACTCCGCCATCGGCAACATCAACGCCGGCCCGACTGGTACCGCCTCATGCGGTACGAATCCCGCCACGACGACCTGCGCGAGCGTGGTAGCGACCAATCCCGGCTATTTGCTGAGCGGCATCTCCGATTCGCACGCCTACTACTTCAGCGAGCGCGGTGCGTTCCGCACGGACGCGGTGACGGCCACCGACTTCTCGCTGAACTACCGGCTGCCGCTCGGCCGCTTCGAGCTGTTCGCGCAGGGTCAGGTGCTGAACGTCTTCAATGAAGACACGTTCAACGACATCTACCTCAGCCGCATGGATTTCACGGTCCGCACGCTTCGCACGAACGGTGCGGCGTCCGGTCTGAAAGCGTTCAACCCGTTCACCGAAACTCCGATCCAATGCCCGCAGGGGCAGACGGCCGCGCAGTGCACCGCCCTCGGCGCGCACTGGCAGCTCGGTCCGAACTTCGGCAAAGCGATCAACAAGGACGCCTACCAGTCCCCGCGCACCTACCGCTTCGCGGTCGGTTTCCGGTTCTAGTCAGCAGTCACGCAACGAACAAAGCCCCGGCCGTGAGGCCGGGGCTTTTTGTTTGTCCCCCGTCATCCTGAGCGCAGGGCGGGTGGGTGTGAGGGAGCGAAAGGATCTCTAAATGCGCAAACTGTGGCCCAGGCCATGTTTTTCGTAGTTTGAGATCCTTTCGCTCACACCCGCCCCTCCACCTCGCTCAGGATGACGGGGGGCGCTCTTACAGCCCCTCTTCCGCGATCAAATACGCCAGCGCCGCAACCGCTGCCGTGTCCTGCGCCAGCGCTTTCGGGTCGACCTTGTCCAGCGTGTCCGCCGGGGTGTGGTGGTAATCAAAATAGTGGCGTGGGTCGGGAACGAAGCCGAAGCCGGGGACTCCGGCATCGGTAAACGGGGACGTGTCGGCGCCGGTGTGTTTGGAGCTGTCGAAGCGCAGCGCGGTGATGCGATCCAGCAGCTTCATGCGCGCCGTCGTGCGCTCGAGGTTCTTGCCTTCCAGCGTGGTGATGAAGCCGACGGGCGGCGCGGAGCCGGCGTCGCTTTCGATCACGGCGATGTGTTTCTGGACCTCTTCGCGCTTGGCGGCGTTCTCGAAGTATTTGCGTCCGCCGCGCAGTCCGTTCTCTTCGTTCATGAACAGCACGCCGCGGATGGTGCGCTTCGGACGGAGGCCCAGCTCTTTCATGGCCCGCAGCGTTTCCATCACCATCACCACGCCCGAACCGTCGTCGATGGCGCCGGTGGCCAGGTCCCACGAATCGAGGTGCCCGCCGATCAGCACGATCTCCTCGGGCCGCTCGCTGCCGCGGATCTCCGCGATCACGTTCGATGAGGCCACGTCCGGCAGCATGCGCGGCGTGAGGACGAGGTGCATGCGCACCTTTTCCCCTTTGGCCAGCAGCCGATGCACGAGTCCCGCATCCTCGGTGGTCATGGCCGCGGCCGGGATCTTCGGCTTTTTGTCCTCGTAGCGCAGCGAACCGGTGTGCGGCGTGCGCAGCGACGCCGAGGCCACCGAACGGATCACGGCCGCCACCGCGCCCAATTCAGCGGCGCGGCTCGCGCCGACTCCGCGGAACACGACCGCCTTTCCGTACGCCTCGAAAGCCCGGCCGCTCTCCACGAGCGACATGTCCATCTCGCCGTTGTAGAAGACGATCTTGCCCTGGACCTTCTCCCGCCCCAGCGCGGTGAGCTGATCGAACGACGTGACCTCGATGACCTCCGCCGTAATCCCAGTGGCCGGAGTAGCTACGCTCCCGCCGAGGGCCGTCAGCACGATGCGCTGGTCATTGTGCGAGACCAGGCGGGCCCGCTCCTCCCCGCGCACCCAGTGCGGCACCATCACCGCCTCGCGGCGGACGTCAATGCCCCACTCCTTGAAGCGCTTCTCCGTGTAATCGACAGCCAGCGCCGCCCCCTTCGACCCCGAAAGCCGCGGCCCGATGTTGTCCGTGAGATACGACAACGTCTCGTACGCCTGCGAATTGGCCACGACGTAATCGATGAGACGCGTCGCGTTCGCATCGGTGGATTGTGCGAACGCGGACGTGGTGACAGTCAGGGCGAAGACTGCGATTGCTTTTTTCATTCCGTGTCGATCTGCGCTCTCTGCAGGTTGCCCGAGTAGTCGACGTAGATCGATTTCCACTCCGTGAACACGTCGATGCCCGCTACGCCGGCTTCGCGGTGGCCGTTGCCGGTTTCCTTGACGCCGCCGAACGGCAGGTGCACCTCGGCGCCGATGGTCGGGGCGTTGACGTAGAAGATGCCGGTGATCATGTCGCGCATGGCCGCGAAGGCCTTGTTCACGTCGCGCGTGTAGATCGAGGACGACAGGCCGTACTTCACGCCGTTGCCGATCTCGATGGCGTGCTCGAGCGAGTCGCAGCGGATGACCGCCGTCACCGGTCCGAAGATCTCTTCCTGGGCGATGCGCATGTCCGCCTTCACTTCGGCGAACACGGTCGGCTCGTGGAAGAAGCCCTTCCCGTAATCGCCGTCAGTCAGAACGTGTCCGCCGGCCACGAGCTTGGCGCCTTCATCGATGCCGATCTTCACGTAGTCCGCGACCGTTTTGAGCTGCGAGGCGGAAACGCTCGGTCCCATGTCCACGTTCGCGTCGAGACCGTTGCCGACGCGCAGCTTCCTGGCGCGCGCGGCCAGCTTCTCCACGAACTGGTCGTAGACCTTGTCGTGCACGACCACGCGCGAGGCCGCGGTGCAGCGCTGGCCGGTCGTGCCGAAGGCGCCCCACAGCGCGCCGTCGACCGCCAGATCGACGTCCGCGTCGTCCAGCACCATGATCACGTTCTTGCCGCCCATCTCCAGATGGACGTGCTTGAACTGCGGCGCGCAGGCCACGTTGATGTCGCGGCCCACTTCCGTCGAGCCGGTGAACGAGATCACCTTGATCTTCGGGCTCTTCAGCATCGGCTCGCCGACTTCGCGGCCGCCGCCGGTGACCATGTTCCACACGCCGGCGGGCAGTCCCGCCTCTTCGAACGCCTCGGTGAGCATGACCACCGAAAGCGGCGTCAGCGAGGCCGGCTTGATGACCACCGTGTTGCCGCACACCAGAGCGGCCATGCCCTTCCACGCCGGAATGGCCATCGGGAAGTTCCACGGCGTGATGAGACCGGCCACGCCGAGAGGCATGCGCACGGCCATGTTGAACTTGTTGTGCAATTCCGAGGGAGTGGTCACGCCGAAGAGACGACGCCCCTCGCCCGCGGCCAGGAACGCCATGTCGATCGCTTCCTGGATGTCGCCCTTCGTCTCGTCGACGACCTTACCCATCTCGCGCGTCATCTCCCGCGCCATCTCATCCTTGCGGCGCTTGAGGATGTCGCCCACGTGGTAGAGATACTCCGCCCGCTTCGGCGCCGGCGTGAGCCGCCACGACTCGTACGCCTTCGACGCCGCCTCGACCGCGGCATTCAGATCGTTCGCGTCCGACTCCTGGAAGATGCCGACCAGATCGTCCTGATTGGCCGGGTTGCGGTTCTCGAACGTCTTCCCCGTCCCCGACTTCACCCACTGGCCATTGACATAGTTCGCGTACTCACGCGGCTCGCGCAGCTTGTACTCCCGCGCGAATGTGTTCGTTTCGGTTGCTGACATGGCTTGGTTTACCTCCGGTTAGTTGTGAGTCTGGAGAGAGTCGCAGAGTCTCAAAGTCTCAAAGTCTCAAAGGCCCGCCCTCCCCTTTGAGACTTTGCGACTTTGCGACTTTGAGACTGGTTATTTCGCTTTCGCCGGCGCCGGCTCGTCCTTCGGCACGCGCGACCCCATGTCGACGCTGCCGCGGAACTTCGCGCCTTCGGCGACGATGATCTTCGGGGCTTTGATGTTGCCGTCGACGGTGGCGGTGGCCACGAGCTCGACGCGGTCATCGGCAGAGATGTCGCCGTTCAGTTTGCCTTCCACCGTGACGTTGCGGGCGTGCACTGTCGCTTCGACGCGGGCCTTCGTGCCGATCAGCAGGTCCGCCGCGATGTTGATCTGTCCGCGCACCGTTCCTTCGACGACCATGGGCTCGGAGCCGGAGACCGTTCCCTCGACGGTGATGTTGGGGCCGATGAAGGTCCCGCCCGGTGGCGGGGCGGTCGTGCTCCGCGGCATCTCGGGACGCGGAGCGGGAGTAGGTTCTTTGGAGAAAAGGGCCATTGGTTTCAGTCGACCTCGAAAAGTGGCGCCGAAGCATACGATAGACTTCCGCGCGCTTCAATGAAGCAGGGCGCAGAGGGCAGAGCGCAGAGGGCGGAAGCAAAGCACCGGGCCTTCATCTTCTGCCCTCTGCGCTCTGCGCTCCGCCCTCTGGAGAACATGTGAACCTCCGACGCATCGTAACGACGCTGCTCCTCAGCACCGCTCTTTTGGCCTGTAAAGGCAGCGGAAAGAAAGACCAGCAGTACAAGACCGAGAAGGCCGACCGCGGCAATGTGACCATGACCGTCACGGCCACGGGGACGCTTTCCGCGGTCACGACCGTCCAGGTCGGCAGCCAGGTCTCCGGCGTCATCGCCCGCCTCTACGCCGACTTCAACAGCACCGTGAAGAAGGGCCAGCTGCTCGCCGAGCTCGATCCCACGCCGTTCCAGGCCCAGGTCGAGCAGCGCCAGGCCGACCTCACCCAGGCACAGGTACAGACCGATGACGCGCGCATCAAGTACGACCGGCAGCGCCGCCTGATGCAGGGCGGCCTCACGCCGCAGGCCGAAGTCGACGCCGCCGAGGCGCAGTACAAATCGGCCGCTGCACAGGTGCAGCAGGCCCGGGCCGCGCTCAGCCAGGTGATGACGAATCTCCGCTACACCAAGATCATCTCCCCCATCGACGGCATCGTCGTCGACCGGCAGTACGACGTCGGCCAGACCGTGGCCGCGTCGTTCCAGGCGCCCACGCTCTTCCAGATCGCCCAGGACCTCACCAAGATGCAGGCCCAGGCCGACGTCGATCAGTCCGACATCGGACGCGTGAAAGTCGGACAGATCGCCCGCTTCACCGTCGACGCCTACCCCGAGGACGAATTCCGCGGACGCATCTCCCAGATCCGCTACAACGCCCAGGTCAACCAGAACGTCGTCACCTACCCCGTGATCATCGAAGTCGCCAACCCCGAGGGACGGCTGCGGCCCAAAATGACCGCCAACGTCACCATCGATGTCTCCACCGTGCAGAACGTGCTGCGCGTGCCGAACGCCGCGCTGCGCTTCAAACCGCCCACCGACAATGCGAAGGCTGAAGGTTCCGGTGGCGGCGACGCCATGCAGCGCGCCGCCCGCACCGGCCGAGCCCGTGGACCCGCCGGCGCTGCCGCCCAGTTGCCCGGCGGCCCGCGCCGCGAGGCCTCGAAGATGCAGTCCGTCTACACGCTCGACGCGGAGAAGAAACTGAAGGCGGTGGAGATCCGCACCGGCATCAGTGACGGCCGTTACACGCACGTCGTTTCCGGAGCGCTGAAGGAAGGCGACCTCGTCGTGGTCGGCATGGCCACGTCGAAAGTCGAAAGCGCGCCGCCGATGGGCGGCCAGGGCGGTCCGGGCGGCGGCCCGCGCCGCGGAGGCGGAAGAGGCTGATCGTGGCTCCTCCCGTCATCGAGATCCACCAACTCACCAAGGTCTACCACCTCGGCGAGGTCGAAGTGCGCGCGCTCGATGGAGTGGATCTGCGCGTCGAGACCGGCGACTTCGTGGCCATCATGGGACCGTCCGGTTCCGGCAAATCGACGCTCATGAACATCATCGGCTGCCTCGACCGCCCCACCGCCGGCACCTACGTCCTCGACGGCGCCGATGTCTCCCAGCTCAGCCGCGACCAGCGCGCCATCATCCGCAACGCCAAGATCGGCTTCGTCTTCCAGAGCTTCAACCTGCTGCCGCGCACGTCCTCCATGGAGAACGTCGAGCTGCCGCTGCTCTACGGCGATCTCGCGCTCTCCAAACGCCAGCGCCACGAAAAAGCGAAGACCGCCCTCCACCACGTCGGCCTGGCCGGCCGCGAAGGCAACTACCCCTCCCAACTCTCCGGCGGCCAGCAACAGCGCGTCGCCATCGCCCGCGCCCTCGTCACCGACCCCGCCATCCTCCTCGCCGACGAGCCCACCGGCAACCTCGACTCCCGAACTTCAACGGAGATCATGGGCATCTTCCAGGAGCTCAACGACGAAGGAAAAACGGTCGTCCTCATCACCCACGAATCCGACATCGCCCAACACGCGAAACGGGTGGTGCATGTGAAGGATGGGAGGATCCAGCAGGACGAGAGAATCACGCAGGAGCGGGTTGTTCGAGAAAGGGTAGGCAGTTCGCAGTAGGCAGTAGGCAGGAGAAAAAACGCCTTTGACTTTTCTCCTGCCTACTGCCTACTGCAAACTGCCTACTAGAGAAATCATGCGAACAGCCTTCATCCGAATGGGCAACATCACCGTAGTCGGCCTCAAGTCGATCGCGCGGAACAAAATGCGCTCTTTGCTCACCGCGCTCGGCGTAGTCATCGGCGTGGCCTGCGTGATCGTCTCCGTGGCCATCGGCGCCGGCGTGGCGTCGTCCGTTTCCGAGATGATCAACTCCCTCGGATCGAACTTCATCATGATCATGCCCGGCGCTTCGACGCAGAGCGGGGCGCGCATGTTCACCGGATCGTCCACGCTCACCGAGGAGGACGCCGAAGCCATCAAGCGCGAAGCCACGGCCGTCGCCTACGTCTCGCCGCAACTGCGCACCACCGGACAGATCGTGGCCGGCGAGTTGAACTGGTCCACGCAGATTCAGGGTGTGGGCATCGACTGGCCGAACATCCGCGCCTGGAACGTCAAGGACGGCGCGTTCTTCAGCGAAGGCGACATTCGCGCCGGCGCGAAGGTGGCCGTCCTCGGCGCGACGGTCGCCGATAGTCTCTTTCCCAACGGCGATTCCGTCGGCTCCATCATCCGCGTCAAGAACGTCCCCTTCAAAGTCCTGGGCGTGCTCGAGAAAAAAGGCGGCAGCATGATGGGCTCCGATCAGGACGACATGATCGTCGCGCCCTATACGACTGTGCAGAAGCGTCTCATGGGCCAGCAGCGTTTCGGCATGATCATCGCCTCCGCGGCCTCGGCGGAGCAGGTTCAGGAGGCCCAGGACCAGATCGACGCCCTCTTACGCCAGCGCCACCGCATCCCGCCCGGCGGCGACGCCGACTTCATGATGCGCTCCCAGGAAGAGATGGCCCAGGCTAGCGCGCAGCAGGCCGAGCTCATGGGCAACCTCCTCCTCGGCATCGCCATCGTGTCGCTCTTCGTCGGCGGCATCGGCATCATGAACATCATGCTCGTCAGCGTCACCGAACGGACCCGCGAGATCGGCATCCGCATGGCCATCGGCGCCCGCGGCAAACACGTCCTTCTGCAATTCCTCTTCGAAGCCGTGACCCTCTCCGTCCTCGGCGGCCTGATCGGCGTGCTCCTCGGCATCGGCGTCGCCCGTGCCTTCGCCAGATTCATGAAATGGCCCATCGTCATCAGCCCCACGGCCATCGTCGTGGCCTTCGTCGTGGCCGCCAGCGTCGGAATCTTCTTCGGCTTCTACCCCGCGCGAAAAGCGAGCCGGCTGGATCCGATCGACGCGCTGCGGTACGAGTAGCGCTTAGTGCGACACAACCCCGGGAGCGAGAATCACCGGTTCCTCGTAGCGGTACCCGGCCGGCACCGCGAGCTCTCGCGGTGATAACTCGGCGGTCTTGAAATCGCCGAAGGTGGTCGTCGCGGCATCGACCATCACCACGCCTCCCTCGTATCGCCGCGTCACCGACATCCGACGTTTCAGAGGGAAGCCCTTCACCCCCGCCAGGGCCTCGCGTACCTTCCGATCGACCTCGCCCAGGCCTGTACGAATCTCGCGTAGATCCATGGGAACGACCGCAAGATCGATCTCCTCCGTCGTCCAGAGCAGGACCGTCGCGTGGAAGAACACACGCACCGGGTACCCACCGAGAGTCAACCTCACGTCGTGGGCAAACTGGAGCACGTACTTCTTCGCCGCGAACCCGGCGATCCGTTCGTCCGTGAGCTCCTCCGTCATGCTCACGTCCTTCACCGTGACTTTGGGATCGGGAATCATCCCCGAGAAGAAACTGCTGCTCAGCATCTCCGAGGAATCCTTGGGCCGGTAGTACGTCGAGAGCTTCTCGTTCAACGCCGTCACCGTCTTCCCGCCATCGGTCGAAAACGAAGCCGTGGCCATGAGATCGTTCTCAGGCTCGACCCGATACGACACCCCATCGACCCGGATCGTCCCGGCTCTTCTCGGGATCAGACGATCGCCCGTCGACTCCGTGACGTACTTGAACTGCGTGGCGGCGCTGAGCGTATGAGCCAGCACAAGCGCGAGAACGAGGGAGCCGCGGCGCATGGGAATGCCAGTATGCCGCAAGATTTCATGCACAATCGCCGCATGCGCATCCTGTTCATCGTTGGCACACTCCTCCTCCTCGTCGGAATCGCCTCGCTCTTCATCCCTATCCCGCAGCGCGAACGACACGGCATCGACGCCGGCGGCCTGTCCATCGGTTTTGAAACCACGACACGGGAAAAGGTCCACCCCGTGGTCACCGCAGTGCTGATCGGAGGCGGGATCGCGTTGATGTTGGGTGCCAAGGGCGGCCTGCGGCGATAGCGTCAACGACACCTCCGTTGACATATCCGGCGCCGGGACGTTGCTTGACTCTGGAACTGGTTCCAACGTTTAGGGTGTACAGCGATGAAGGACGAGATTCTCTCCGGTGAGCTGGCGCGGATGTGCGGCGTCAGTCCCGATACGATCCGGCACTACGAGCGGGTAGGAGTGCTGCCCGGCGCGGTGCGCGGATCGAACGGGTATCGTCTCTTTCCGCGGGAAAGCGTCGCTCGCGTGCTGCTCGTCCGGAGAGCGCTCGCGATCGGGTTCTCGCTGGAGGAGATGGCGCGCATACTTCGCCAGCGCGACGCCGGTACGCCTCCGTGCCGGAACGTTCGCGCCATGGCGGAGGAGAAGCTCGCCGAGCTCGATCGGCGCATCGCGCAGACCACGGCGATGCGGGAAGAGCTGGCCGGGATCCTCGAGCAGTGGGACGCGAAGCTCGCCACGACGCCTGACGGCGAGCCCGCGCTGCTGCTGCAGTCACTTCACAACGCTTCGAAGGAGTGAACGATGAACGTATTTCTGTTTTTGCTGATGATGGCCGGCGATCCGGCCACGTGTCCCATGCATGCCCAGCACATGGCCTCTGCCGTCGACACACGCGGCGACCACGTCATGGGCTTCTCGCACGAAACGACGAAGCACTCGTTCCGCCTCTTCGCCGACGGCGGCGCGGTGAAGGTCCTCGCCAATGACGCGAACGATCGCGACACCATCGCCGCCATCCGCGGACATCTGCAGGAGATCGCCAAAGAATTCGCGGCCGGGAAGTTCGCCAAGCCGGAGGAGATCCACGCCCGCATGCCCGACGGCGTCGAGGTCATGAAGGAGCTGGACAAGGCCATCGTGTATCGCTACGAAGAGCTCGAGCGCGGAGGTCAGCTGCGGATCGTCACCACCGACACGCGCGGCATCGACGCCGTGCATCGCTTCCTGCGGTTCCAGATCGACGACCACCACACCGGCGATTCCGGAAAAGTCGAGACACCCCCGTCATCCTGAGCGCAGGGCGGGTGGGTGTGAGGGAGCGAAAGGATCTCAAACTACGAAAAACATGGCGCTGTGCCACGTGTTACGCATTCTGAGATCCTTTCGTCGCGCTCCGCTGCTCGCGGCAAGCCGCTCGGGCTCCGCCGACTCACAGGCTGTGAAGGAATCGAGTTTTGGCGCCAGAACACAGCGAGATGACGGCGTGCGCGATCTGTCGAGCGGCGAAGAACTCAAGCGGAGGGCGAGGGCCGAGACTAGAGATAGCCTTGAAGAGCGGTCGAGAGAGCGCACCGAGGTCGGAGCGGTCGCTTTTCGCGGTTCAGCTTAGGCCAACGCCCATCCGCGACGCATGTTATTTGCGATTGCGTGCAGCAGAGCAACCGAAAGCACCTTTTTCGTTCCTCGCACCAGGAACTGCAACAGACCTTGGGCACGACACTGAGCGTTGACCAACTCCGCCGTCGCTCCTCGTTCCTTGTAGATCTGCTTCCCGTCGTCGGTGCTCATCCTCTGGCGCCAGTCTTTGACCGCTTCGCTGTCGG